>ERZ824600.27-NODE-27-length-200269-cov-35.777233_pt1 | contig 200269 bp, 167 predicted proteins | sample MGYA00519933_ERZ824600 | MGnify/ENA primary metagenome ERZ824600 (study PRJEB31778, sample SAMEA3449178) | human gut metagenome | biome: human gut; feature: human-associated habitat; material: faeces | place: United Kingdom | collected 2010/2012 ...
ACATCACCTAAACTCACATCACCTAAACTCACATCACCTAAACTCACATCACCTAAACTCACATCACCTAGACTCACATCACCTAGACTCACATCACATAGACTCACACCACATAGACTCACATCACATAGACTCACACCACATAGACTTACATCACATAGACTCTTATCGCATAGACTCATATCGCATAGACTCATATCGCATAGACTCATACTCTATAGACTCTTATGCCAGATCAGTATAAAAAGGCGGTTGAAGTGTTAAAAAACTATCCGAGTGAAAAGATTATTTTTAGGCGCATAGCTTTGAGAATTGAAACAGGAGGAATGGGATGTCGGTCATGCCACGGAACTGACTGTGGAAAACCTTCACTTTGGAGTTGAAAGGCTCGGCTCCGGTATTGGTGGAGAGGTTGACGAAATTTTTACATTGTCCCCTTTTACTATCTAAACTCAAATCATATAAACTTATAGCGTATAAAATAACATGCGATAAACGCATAGCATATAAACTTATCGCATCATATAGCACATATTGAAGTTTTATTTATGATAAATAATATCGTAAACAGCGTTTTTTGAATCTACAGATGTTTTTTTGCTTAAATTTAAAATATTGCGCGATTTTGTTAAAACTTGAAGTGCTATTTAGGGGTTATAATACCAAAAAGTTATAGGTTAATTATGAGCCGTTTTTATGTCGTTCAACTAATGTGTGCAGCATTAAGCATTGTCGGGTGCTGTCATGCTAATGCTGTAAATGTCTATCCAACAGATTCTTTGCCTCAGAATTATATGTTTGGTGAGTCGCATGCAGCTCCGTTACCAGTAGAGGATCAATGGTGGAAATCGTTTGGAGATTCCACGCTTGATTCTCTTATTTCTGTGGGGTGTGACAATAATTATAACTTAATTATGGCGGCCCGGCGCATCGTGATTGCACAGCAGAATGTGCGTCAAGCGCAATCAGCCTATTACCCTACCCTCAATCTATCGGCCGGCTGGACACGGAGTCGCAGTTCGGGATATGCAGAAGAGATAGCAGTTCCCGCTGCAACATCTTCGGCATTCAATATAGGGGTGAATATGAGCTGGGAGATTGATTTGTTTGGGAAGATTACTTCGCGCGTAAAAGAGAGCAAATGGCAAAAAGAAGCTACTAAAGCTCAATACAATAGTGCTATGGTGAGCTTATGTGCTGAAATAGCGACTCAGTATTGCGCGTTGCGTACATATCAGGCCGAATACGCTGTGGCTGAGGAACATATAAAATCACAATCAGAGGTTTTAAAAATTGTTGAGGCTCGTTATGAGGCGGGCCTCGCATCGAAATTGGATGTGGCTCAGGCTAAGACAGTGTTTTATTCAACGGAGTCATTATTGCCTCAACTACAATCGTCAATTGAGGTTACTATTAATGCTTTGGCAGTGCTCATAGGCGTATATCCGGCAGAATTGGCACCTTCGTTGCTTAATCCTTCTCCCCTGCCCAATTATACTCAGCTTGTGGGAACCGGCGTGCCGATGGATTTGCTGCGCCGTCGTCCGGATATAATAGCGGCAGAATATAATCTGGCGGCTGATGCAGCAGCACTTGGCGTGGCTAAAAAGGACTTCCTCCCTACCCTGACTTTTGAAGGCTCAATAGGTGCTATGGCGCACTCCGCAAAAAACTTGTTTAAGGAACACAGTTTTACCTATACGATAGCTCCGACTTTGAGTTGGACCATGTTTGACGGATTGGCGCGTAGGGCGGCTTCTGTTGCTGCACGAGAACAGATGCAGCTGTCAATGGATGAGTATAATCTTACAGTGCTTACAGCTGTGCAAGAAGTTGAGAATGCTTTGGGCCAGTATAGCAATACTCTTAAGGAGCTTCAACTTATAAGCAACACTCTTGATGAGGCTGTTGAGGCATTTGATTTGTCGCTTAATCTTTATAAAGGCGGCTTGTCAGATTTCACAGATGTGGCCAATGCGCAGATTTCCATGCTGCAATATGCCGACCGATTGGCATCAACAAGAGGTACTGCCGCCACTCAACTAATCAATATATACCGTGCTCTTGGAGGCGGATGGAATGTGTCGCAAAACTAATATGTAAATATAAATCATTTAAGATATGAAACCGTATATCCCAATTGCCCTGATATCACTGATTCCCATAGCGTCCGGCTCTTGCGGGCATAGAAATTCTTCGGATAATGAATACGAAATGACTGTAGATGTGGCACGTGCCACTGTTGATTCTGTGATGCTTTATCGCACTTATCCGGGTGTGATGCGTGCCGCAGATATGGTTGATATAGTAGGCAGAGTCAGCGGCACATTTATAGATCAGTATTACAATAACGGTGATGAGGTGAAAAAGGGGCAACTTCTGTTTGCTATTGAGGATTCAAAATATCGTGATGCGGTACAGGAAGCTCAAGCAGCGTTGGTGTCAACTCAAAGTTCGTATGAGTATGCAAAAAGCCATTATGCTGCTATGGAAAAGGCTTTGGAAAGTGATGCGGTGTCGCAGATGGAAGTCAAGCAGGCACTGAGTGTGCTGCAACAAAGTGAGGCATCAATCAAAACAGCGAAAGCACAACTGGCCACTGCCAAAACAAATTTGAGCTACTGTCGTATCTATGCTCCGTTCAACGGACGCGTAACGGCCGGAATCTATAGCCCGGGAGCGTATATCAATGGAGAAGCATCGCCGGTAGTACTTGCCTCTATTTATGCCGATGATAAGATTGACGCATATTTTTCCATAGACGATGCCTCATTTATAAGGAGTTTTACCAATCACAATAATCGGGATATTATAAATTACGACTCTATACCGCTAAGTTTTGAAGAAAAATTGCCACATAAATATTTCGCTGACCTGCGCTACATATCTCCGGAGGTCAATACCGAAACCGGGACCATGGCTCTGAGGGCACGTGTGGAGAATAAATACGGGGAGCTGCGAGACGGCATGTATGTGACAGTATCTCTTCCATACAAAGTTGATCCCAAGGCTGTGCTTGTAAAGGATGCTTCTATCTCAACTGATCAGCTTGGAAAGTTTGTGTATGTGTTAAACGACAGCAATAAAGTGGTTTATACGCCCATAACTGTAGGAGATATGGCAAATGACAGTATGCGAGTAGTGCTTTCGGGCATAAGCGGCGGAACACCGTATGTGACCAAGGCTATGCTGAAAGTGCGTACCGGTATGGAAGTGAAACCACGATATGTGAAATAAAAAGAGAAGCCATGTTTTCAAGATTCTTTATCAACAGACCAATATTCGCTGTAGTATTGGCGATTATTATGATATTGGCCGGTCTTATTACGGTAAAGACACTGCCCGTGGCCCAATATCCCGATATTACTCCACCAACGGTACAGGTCATGGCGAGTTATCCTGGCGCAGATGCTGCTACTGTGGCATCTACTATCGGTGTGCCTTTGGAAGAGCAAATCAATGGTGTGGAGAACATGATGTATATGAGCTCGTCAAGTTCGGACGGCTCGTATAATCTTACCATAACATTTGAAGTGGGCACGGATGTGGATATGGCAGCCGTGAAGGTCCAGAACAGAATATCGCTTGCGGAGGCTTCATTGCCGGCTTCGGTGCGCCAGCAAGGTGTACAAGTGATGTCAAGGTCAAGCAATATAATAATGTTTCTGGCACTTGAAGCAGACAATCCGCAACGGTATGATGCACTATATCTTACAAATTATGCCAAGCTCAACATCGTGGATGAGCTGGCTCGTGTGGATGGTGTGGGTCAAGTAGAAGCTTTTGGCGCCGGCCAATACAGCATGCGTGTATGGCTTGATCCGGAATTGATGCGTGTAAGAAAAGTGTCGCCCTCGGAAGTCAGCGCAGCCATAGAGAGCCAGAATATGCAAGTGTCGGCCGGTAGCGTAGGTTCGGCTCCGAGTCCTAACAATACTGAATTTGAGTTTACGCTCACTACTCAGGGACGTCTTAAAACAGTTGAGGAATTCGGCAACATAGTGATACGCACTGATGAGGACGGTGCAATGTTAAGGCTAAAGGATATATCCAAAATAGATCTCGGAAGTCAAGATTATAGCGCAATAGCGCAGGTATCGGGTCAGGGAGCCGGTTTGCTTGGTGTATATCAGTTGCCGGGAGCAAATGCTCTATCCGTAGCCAAGCGAGTACAGGCCAAACTGGATGATTTGTCTCAATACTTTCCTGAAGGTGTGCACTATAAGGTGATAATGAATTCAACTGATTTTGTTACGGAGTCAATTGATGAACTGCTCGTGACATTCATTGAAACCACGCTTATCGTGATGATTGTGATATTGCTGTTCTTGCAGAGCTGGAGGGCTGTAGTCATTCCTATGCTTACTATTCCGGTGTCACTGATTGCCACATTTGCAGTAATGAAGCTGATGGGATTTACCATCAATACACTCACACTTTTTGGTCTGGTGCTTGCCATAGCCATAGTGGTGGATGATGCGATAGTAGTGGTGGAAGACTGTTCGCGAATAGTGGATGAGGGCAAAATGACTCCCCGTCAGGCTGCGGTGAAGGCAATGAAGGAGCTGACCGGTCCTGTTGTAGGCGAGGTGCTTGTTCTTTTGTCGGTATTTATTCCTACAGCTTTCATAAGCGGCATAACCGGTGAACTGTACAAACAGTTTGCACTCACAATTGCAGTCAGCACGGCATTTTCAGGCTTTAATGCGCTTACTCTCACTCCGGCATTGTGCGCATTATTCCTCCGTCCGACTAAATCCAGTAATTTCTTTGTCTTCAAATGGTTTAATAAAGGATTCGGGGCCACGTTAAAACTATATATGAAAATTGTGGGCACGTTTCTAAAGCGACCTGTAGTGGCAATAGGATTGTATTTGGTTATAACGGCCGTAGCCTTTTGGGGATTCTTTGCTATGCCTACATCTTATGTGCCTGAAGAAGATATGGGATATTTTATGGGGTCAGTGCAGTTGCCTACCGGTGCCACTCTTGATCGCACTCAAAAAGTGCTTGAAGAGGTGTCTGCAAGGGTTCAACAGATTCCAGAAGTCGAGAGCTGCATGACTATAGCCGGATTCTCATTCATTGGAGGTTCGGGCAGCAATATGGGCGGTATAAGTGTCACGCTCAAACCATGGTCAAAGCGTAAGGGACACAACCAAGATGTAACGGCTGTGATTAAGAAGTTTGACGAAGTGTGTGCCGATATTCAGGAGGCTGAAGTATTTGCCTTTAATCCTCCAAGTATTCCCGGTCTTGGAATGTCGGCAGGACTTCAGATGCAGCTGCTTGACATCAATAAATACGGGGCCGCACAAATGCAGGAGGCATTGAACGCCGTGCGCGATGCGGCAGAAAAGGATAAGCGCATAGCGTCTGTGCAGTCGGTATATCAGGGTGAGGTACCTCAGTATCGTCTTGATATAAACCGTGACAAGGTGAAAATGCAGAATTTGGTACTTGCCGACATCTATAATGTGCTGTCGGCCTATCTCGGCGGTCAGTATGTAAATGATTTCAACGATTTTGGAAGAGTCTATGAAGTACAAATAGGCGGTGATGCCTTGGCACGTGACCGCATAAATGATGTTCTTGGACTGACGGTCAAAAACGCCCAAGGTGAAATGGTGCCTATGGCATCGTTCATGACAATAAAGGAAGTGTTCGGCCAATCAAGTGTGGACCGTTACAACATGTATGAGACCGCATCGCTTACCGCTACGCCGGCACATGGCGTAAGCTCCTCTACGGCAATTGAAATCATGGAGAATATTGTAAAGGAGCAACTTGGAAATTCATACGGCTATGCATGGACCGGTGAAGCTTATCAGGAATCGCAGGGAGGCACCACCGTGAGCGCTGTAATGCTTTTTGCTGTCATTATTACACTGTTGGTACTCGCAGCCCAATACGAGAGCTGGACTGATCCGGTGGCGGTGGTAATATCAATGCCTACGGCCATACTCGGTACGGCCCTGGGCTGTTTTATAATGCAACAAAGCGTGAATATCTACACTCAGATAGGTTTGATACTGTTGCTTGGTCTTTCAGCTAAAAATGCTATATTGATTGTAGAATATGCACGTGATTTCCGATCAGCCGGACAGGATATACGGCAGAGTGCTGCAGATGCCGGACGCATACGTTTCCGTCCTATAATGATGACTGCACTTGCATTCATATTCGGTGTAATGCCTATGCTTTTTGCTACCGGAGCCGGTGCTGCAAGCCGAGTGTCGCTTGGCACAGCTGTAGTATTTGGTATGGCGGTAAATGCAGTAGTAGGCACATTGTTTGTTCCTAACTTTTGGGAATTGTTGGAACGGTTTCGCGAAAAGTATCTTTCGGGGATGTTCAAGGGCTCAGGTGGTACGGACTCCCCTTCCCCAACCCAAAATTCTGATAGTATTTAATGAAAAATGGAAGCTGACCATTCAGCTTCCATTTTTTTAGTAGCGGGGGCAGGACTCGAACCTACGACCTTTGGGTTATGAGCCCAACGAGCTACCACTGCTCCACCCCGCGGTGTTGTTTTGTGAGTGCAAAGGTAGTGACTTTTTCTCTGATGTCAATACATGAATGAGATTTTCTGTGTTAAATTATGTCAATGTATTGATGCATAGAATATATAATCAAGATGTCCTCAGCTGAGAAGTGCAAAGAAACATAAAAATGTTGGGCATGTGATATGGAATTTATAAATTTGCAATCATTGTTATACATTTCTACAATTGAATTATGCGATTCAGCACAAAATTAATGATTATGACCACAGCTTCTGTCGGAGTATTATGCTCATGTTCGCAGCATAAACTTGAATATCCGCAGGCTCCTACAGACAACACTGTTGACAATTATTTCGGAACCGAAGTCAGCGATAAGTATCGTCCCCTTGAGAATGATACCGCAGAGGCAACTTTAGCTTGGGTAAAAGCAGAGAATAAAGTAACTAACGACTATCTGTCAAAAATTCCCTATCGCGATGCCGTGCGCAAGCGCTTGACGGCACTTAACGATTACAAGAAATCAGGTATGCCCGGCAAACATAAGGACGGCAAGTACTACTTCTATGAGAATGACGGATTGCAGAACCAATCGGTACTGTATCGTGTAGATACAATCGGTGGCAAAGCGGAACTGTTTTTGGACCCAAATAAGCTTTCCGACAACGGTACAGTGGCCCTGACAGGAGTGTTTCCCTCGCCGGACGGCAAATATACTGCATATACAATATCACGTAACGGGTCTGACTGGACTGAAATTTATGTGATGAATACCGCTACAAAAGAGCTGCTCAAAGATCATATAGAATGGGCAAAGTTCACCGGAGCGGAATGGCACGGCAACGGGTTCTATTATAGCGCATATCCTCGTCCTGAAGTCGGGAAGGAATTTTCAAACGCCAACGAAAATCATCAGATATATTATCATGAGTTAGGAACCCCGCAGAGCCAGGATAAACTTGCTTATGAGGATCCAAAGAATCCGCTTCATTTTCATTCAGCTTATGTGCCTGAAGGAGCAGATTATTTGTTTGTTGCCACCGGCGGCGCAGGTATCGGTGACGGTTTGATGTATAAGAATCTCAAAAACAATTCCGGTTGGAATGTGATAGAACCTTCTCAGGACTATATGGTGCAACCTATAGGCGTGGCTGATGGCAAGGTCTATATTCTTACATCAAAAGGTGCTCCCAACAATCGTCTTGTGACCATAGACCTTAACAAACCTTCCGCACCTTGGGTGGAAATAGTTCCTGAGCAAAAAGAGGTGCTTACTTCGGCTCAGTTTGCAGATGACAAATTAATACTCAGTTATGAGAAAGACGCTGCGACCCATCTGTATGTGCATAAGCTTGATGGTACCAAGGAGCGTGAGATAGCACTGCCTACATTCGGAACGGCATCGGTGTCAAGTGACAAAGGCGATAAGGATGTGTTCTATACATTCACATCATTTGTATATCCTTCTGCTGTATATAAATACGATATGTCCACAGGCGAAAGCACATTGGTGAAGCAAGCTGAAGTGCCCGGCGTGGATTTCAGCCAATATGTGACCGAGCAGGTGTTTTACACATCAAAAGACGGCACAAAGGTGCCCATGTTCCTTACTTATAAAAAGGGATTAGAAAAGAATGGCAAAAATCCTGTGTACCTGTATGGCTACGGTGGCTTCAACATATCTCTGACTCCGGGATTCTCCGCCAACCGTATGTTATGGCTTGAGAACGGTGGAATATATGCCCAAGCTTCACTACGTGGCGGCTCAGAATATGGCGAAGCATGGCATATGGCAGGCACGAAGCTGAATAAAATCAATGTGTTTGACGATTTTATTGCAGCTGCTGAATATATGATTAACGAGGGATGGACTTCGCCCGATTATATGGCTATTGAAGGTGGCAGCAACGGTGGATTGCTGGTGGGCGCTACCGTAAATATGCGTCCTGATTTGTTTAAGGTGGCTATACCTCGTGTAGGAGTAATGGATATGATGCGCTATCACAACTTTACTATAGGATGGAACTGGGCATCTGATTACGGCACAAGTGCCGATAGCAAAGCGATGGCGGATTATCTGCTCAGCTATTCTCCGCTGCACAACATTAAGAACGACGGTACTCCCTACCCCGCTATTCTTGTTACAACAGCCGACCATGACGACAGAGTCGTGCCCGCGCATTCATTCAAGTATGCGGCTCAACTTCAGGCTTCTGATACAGGTGATGCGCCAAAGTTGATCAGAATAGACAGTAACGCAGGTCATGGAGCCGGTAAACCTACCAGTAAGATTATTGATGAATACACCGACCTATATTCGTTTATTTTTTACAATATGGGTATCACCCCCCAAACAGATAAGTGATAGAGGTATATAAAATATTTAATGCGACAGCGCGTCTTGCCATAAGCATAGCTTTGGGCGGTGCGCTGTCCGCTTGTTTTACCGGAGTTGAAAGTACTCCCAAAATAGGTGCGGCAGATTTCAGAAAACAGAATGTAACCGATGCACCTGAGCAACATTATTTGGATGATGTAGTTCCCCAAACGCTCGGTAATTGGAGTCCCGGCAAAAAACTCCTTGTCACTGACGATAAATTGGCAATTCTTCTCGGGCCGGAAGCTGAGAAAGGTGCGGCTTTAAAAGGAACGGAACTAACATTTACGGGCATGCAGGATGTCGTGTCTATTACAGGAGAAAAAGTCGCGCAGCTGAATTTCACCACAGCATACGGATTGCCTGTGTCTTACCGTATGGACGCATCGGTCCAAAAGGTGTCTGAGAGAAAATCTGTTGACATTCCTTTGACAGTGGATCTGGATATTGTTGAGGATGTGAAAAGAAAAATGCGTGGCAATACATATTACGTGATGACAAGAGACTGGTATAATGTCTCCAATGAACCGATGCAGGGTCGGAGATTTGTGCCAGTAAAAGTGGCTGATGTGGTTCCGGGATCGTCATTTTATCCGGTTCTTCTGGTGCTTGAGGATGAAAAAGGCGAGCAATTTCACATGTACATGTCGGTTGGCTCTGATGTCAAGTCTCCCCGAGGGTTTGCCACTTTGTTCTCTCTGTCTAATCCAAAGTTGCGCTATCCTTCTATATCTGATGATGCATGGAAACATATAATAAATGGTACAGTGACAGAAGATATGACTCGCGACGAATGCCGGTTGTCGCTCGGAGCACCCGACAATATAGACCGTCGTGCGGGTTACAGTGTACTAAGAGAAGTGTGGAGCTATGAAAATGGCAGATATTTGATATTTGAGGACGGTCTTTTGCGTTCATACAGACAATAATGGCTGATAAACTAATATTTCTGGGCACCGGCACTTCCACCGGTGTGCCGCAGATAGGATGCGGATGTGAGGTGTGTACTTCGCCGGATCCGCGAGACAAACGCCTGCGCTGTTCAGCTTTGCTGAAAACAAGTTCTGGCACTCTGCTTATTGATTGTGGCCCTGATTTCCGCAGTCAGATGCTTAAACTCGGATCTCCTGACATTGATGCATTGCTTGTGACCCACAGTCATTATGATCATGTGGGCGGTATGGATGATTTGCGCCCCTGTTGTTATTCTCATGGCGGATTTGATGTTTATTGTCGTTCAGATGTGGCTCGTGATCTGAGAGAAAGAATACCATACAGTTTTAATGCCAAGCATCCCGATCGTGTGCCAACATTTCATCTGCATGAGGTCGGCAATAAAGAATTTGAGGTTATAGGATTAGAGGTAATTCCTTTGGAGGTATGGCATGGCGATTTACCGATATTGGGATATAGAATCGGTGATTTTGCGTACATTACAGATGCTAAATTTATTTCTCTGGACACCTTGCAAAAGCTGCAAGGAGTGGAGACATTGGTGATAAATGCGCTGCGCATCAAAGAGCATCCCACACATATGAACCTATACGATACTCTGAATGTTATAAATTATATAAAACCTAAACGGGCGTTCCTAACCCATCTGAGCCACGATATGGGGCTTCATGCCTCAGTCACGCGCATGTTGCCGGATGGGGTAAGTATTGCTACCGATGGTATGGAAATAGATTTATAACACATTATACTATTATGAACAGAGTAACGTATTTAGAGCATAGCTCTTTTGCAGTGACCACTAATGATGTGATACTGGTATTTGATTACGTGCGTGATCCTTCACATGCCCTACATCGCATATTGGAGCAGAATCCTGATAAGCCGGTGATATTTTTCGCCACTCATAATCATCCTGATCATTTTAACAAGTCGGTATATGAGATAGCCCAAAATCACAACCGCACATATGTGTTGAGCAATGATATTCCCGCTAAAGGAATTCCCTCCACACTTGCCGTACAGGGAATGAGTGCGGGAGATTATGTAGAAGGACTGCCCGGCGGTGTGAGTGTAAAAGCTTATCCAAGCACCGATGCCGGTGTTAGTTATTACGTGACAACCGGTACAAAAGAAACCATATTCTATGCCGGTGATCTGAATGACTGGCATTGGCAGGATGAGGCAACTTTTCGTGAGGTAGAGGAAGCTGATGAGAAGTTTAATGTGATTGTAAACCGCATTGCTTCGGAAGTTTCATCAGTTGACGTGGCATTTTTCCCGGTTGATACACGATTGGGTTCGGATATGGCAAGAGGAGCAAGAATATTCTTGCAGAAAATAGCTGTGAAGGATTTCTTCCCAATGCATTTTAATGGCGATTATACCAAGGCATGCGATTTCGCTGACTATGCACCGGCCACCACATCCTGCCATTGCTTGCATGAGCCTGGTCAATCAATTGATATCAGCAAAGTATAACAGGAAATAACTCTCAATTTAAAAATAACGGAGCCTCGGCGTTTAGCTGAGGCTCCTTGTGTTTATTGTGAGTTAGTGTTAAAGCTGTGTGTCGGGGTTAAGATTGGCGCTTTCAATATCTTTGAAATAGCGGTATGTTCCAACTTTCAGTTCTTCGCAGGCGGCGTCGTCTGCCACAATTAGTGCTTTTGGATGCATTTGGAGTGCGGAGATGGTCCACATCTGGCTGATGCCTCCTTCCACGCCATGACGCAATGCACGTGCCTTATTGTGACCGTTTACAATAAGAAGAACACTCTTTGCGGCCATTACGGTACCTACACCTACGGTGAGTGCTGTTTTCGGTACAAGGTCAACATTGTTGTCAAAGAAGCGAGAGTTGGCGATTATGGTGTCGCGTGTAAGGGTCTTCATACGAGTTTTGGAAGACAGGGAAGATCCGGGTTCGTTGAAAGCAATGTGTCCGTCAGGACCAACGCCGCCGAGGAACAGGTCTATGCCGCCGTAGCTTTTGATTTTTTCTTCATAGCGGGCGCACTCTTCCAATGGGTTCTCGGCATTGCCATTAAGGATATTGACATTTTCGGGAAGAATGTCAATCTGGTTAAAGAAGTTGGTCCACATGAAGGTATAGTAGCTCTGTTCGTGGTCACGAGGAATTCCGCAGTATTCATCCATGTTGAAAGTTACAACATGCTTGAATGAAACTTTGCCTTCTTTGTTGAGCTTTATGAGATGGCGATACATGCCAAGAGGCGAGCTTCCTGTAGGGCAACCGAGCACAAAGGGATGCTCTGCAGTGGGTTTGGCTTCATTGATGCGTGCTGCAACATAACATGCAGCCCAACGGCTAACGCAATCGTAATCAGGTTCGATGATGAGTCTCATTGCTAAATTTGGTTTATTAGGTATTAGTAATGCACAAAAATAGTGATTAAATAATTTTTTTGCAAATAATATTTTTAAGGTGTATAAAACATGTAAAATATTGGGCTATTTTTCTAATTTTGTGGAATATTTACATAATAAAAGCAATTATGAACAGATTCTTTACCAAATTACCTTTATTAGGTGCAGTGTTATTATCCTTGTCCGTTCCGGCCAAGGCTCAGTTTTTTGATCATCTCGGTGCAAATGTGCAAGTTGGAACGAACGGTATTTCTATAGAAGCCGTCAGCAATATTACTCAATTCGTCAATATCCGTGCCGGCGTAGATTTTATGCCTGACATCAAGTTCAATGCTGATGCAGATTTTGAGTATTATGATCATTTTGGTAATACCGGCAACTATCAGGGGACAATGGATCTGCAAGGAAGACTTGGCCGTACACAGGCTCATGTAATATTTAATGTGTATCCTGTTCCCAAAGTGCCTTTTTATGTGGCTGTAGGTGCATATTTCTCGGGCAATAAACTGGTGAAAATATCCGGCCACAGCGATGAGATCAAAGAGCAGTATGAAATGTATGGCGACCAAATGAGCGGTGGCGTTATCATAGGCAATTATAATGTGCCGACAAATGAGAACGGTGATGTGAAAGGCGGCATAAAAGTTAACGGATTCCGTCCCTATTTCGGCATAGGATGGGGAAGAACATTACCAAACAAGCTTGTGAATTTCGGTATTGAGCTTGGTGTTCAGATTCAGGGCAAGCCCAAGGTATATACAGATTATGGAAGTCTTGATGCCTCTGAATATGAAGACAATAATACATATCAGAAAATTATAAACAAGCTGAAAGTGTATCCCGTACTTTCTTTCCGACTCGGATTTAAGGCATTTTGAATCCGAGATAAACATTAGAAATTTTGTGCCATGCATCCTTGCGCCTATTTATGCAAGGATGCATATTTATTATGATTTTTTATGCAATAGATGTTGTGAATAATTAAAATCTATGTAACTTTGTATGCATATAACCATGACCTAAATCAATATAGTATCATTATATGAAAACTAATCTTAGTTCACAAATCAAATTGGATCGTATTCCTCGCCGTTATTATGATCCACAGGGAGAAATAGAGCTTGCTGCTCTTACCCGCGATGAAAAGGTTTACACTCGTATTTTTGAGACTGCTGCTGACGGTAGCGAATACGTGGCTGCCCAGATTGCTAAAAACATCAAGCGTAGCGTTGACCAAAAAGGCAAATGTGTGCTTGCGCTTGGCTCCGGTCTCAGTACGCACAGTGCTTATGCTTCATTGATAGACCTTTATAAAAGAGGATTAGTGGATTTCTCTAATGTTGTGGTTTTCAATATTAGCGAATTCTTTCCATTGATACCCGGTGGTCCCAGCACCTTTACACGTCTCAAAGATGTGCTTCTTGATCATGTGAATATCAAGCCCGAAAATGTGCGTACCATTGACTCCGCAGTTACTAAGGAGAATATGTATGAAACATGTAAGGCTTATGAGAAATCAATTGAAGATGAAGGTGGTATTGACCTGACTATTTGTGAAATCGGTCAAACCGGTTCTCTTGCGTTCAACGAACCCGGTTCTGCCGCTTCTTCATTCTGCCGTCTGGTGCTCTTAAGCAGCGAAGCTCGTCACAACATTGCTTCAGAATTTAATTGTGAGGATGCTCCTACCACAGCCATTACACTTGGTATCGCCAATCTCTTATCGGCTAACCGCATTGTAACAATGGCTTGGGGTGAAAATCGTGCTGCCATAATTAAGAAGACTGTGGAAGAACCGGCATCGGTTATGGTTCCCGCTTCATTCCTGCAAAATCATCCCCATGCAAAAGTGGTGGTTGATCTGCCTGCCGCCGAAGGCCTAACCCGCATATCTCAGCCTTGGAAAGTTACTTCCTGCGAATGGAACGACAAGCTTATCCGTCGTGCTATCGTTTGGTTGTGCGACATGACCGGCAAACCAATCCTGAAACTGACTGACAAAGACTATAATGATTGGGGTCTTGGTGAACTGCTCGCTCTTTATGGTTCAGCTTACAATGTGAATATAAAGATATTCAATGATTTGCAGCATACCATTACCGGCTGGCCCGGCGGTAAGCCCAATGCAGATGATACATACCGTCCTGAGCGTGCAAATCCTTATCCCAAACGTGTGATTGTGTTCTCCCCTCACCCCGATGATGATGTAATATCCATGGGTGGCACACTTAAACGCCTTGTGGACCAGAAGCATGATGTACACGTGGCATACGAAACTTCCGGAAATATAGCCGTAGGTGATGAGGATATGATGCGTTATTTCCTCATGATGGATAAGATTGCGCCGATGTTCAATTTTGATACCGAAGGCTATGAAAAGCTTTCAAAGGAAGTTGGCGATTTTGTGATGCAGAAAAAACCTGGCGAAATGGATACTTCGGATATTCGCGAAATCAAGACAATGATTCGCCAGGCCGAAGCTACTATTGCTTGTCATTATATTGGTGTTAAGCACGACAATATTCATTTCCTGCGTTTGCCTTTCTACGAAACCGGAACAATCAAGAAAGGTGATCTTTCGGAAGCCGATATCAACATTGTAAAGAAATTGCTTGAGGATGTTAAGCCTCACGAAATATTTGTGGCCGGTGACCTTGCTGACCCCCACGGTACACACCGCGTATGCACAGATGCCGTGCTTGCAGCCCTCTATGAGCTTCGCAATGAAGACTGGATGAAAGATTGCCGCATATGGATGTATCGTGGCGCATGGGCAGAATGGGAAATTGACCACATTGAAATGGCTGTACCCATTTCTCCTGAGGAACTACGATTCAAACGCAACTCTATCCTCAAGCATCAGAGCCAAATGGAGAATGCACCTTTCCTCGGTGACGATGACCGTTTGTTCTGGCAGCGTGCTGAAGAACGCAACAGAGCTACAGCGAACCTGTACGAGAAGCTTGGTCTTGCATCGTATGAAGCTATAGAAGCTTTTGTGCAGTACCATCCCATTACTGATTAATAATCGGATTGATTAATTATAAAGAGGCCGTGTTCATTCAGAGCACGGCCTCTGTTGTCATATGGCTATATGTTCTACAAATATTGGCGATAAATGTTTGGCAAAATCAATAACCTTAGTTATCTTTACACACATAAATAATCTATACCTAAATCAATATGAGCTATCGTTTTATTCTCAATGAAGTGTCCTATTTCGGACCGGGTGCACGTAAAGAATTGCCTGAAGTGCTGAATCGTTTGGGCGGTAAAAAAGTTTTTGTTGTAACCGACAAAGGATTGTTGAAATTCGGTGTTGCCAAGATGGTGACCGATGTTATGGACGAGGCAGGAATACCGTATGAAATTTTCAGCGAAGTAAAGCCAAATCCTACAGTTACAAATGTAAAGGATGGACTTAAGGCATTCAAAGAATCCAAAGCTAATGTTATTGTCGCTATAGGAGGCGGTTCGGCAATGGATACCGCCAAGGGCATAGGTATTGTGGCAAACAATCCCGAATTCGGAGATATTGTGTCACTTGAAGGATGTGCTCCCACCAAGCATAAAAGTGTGCCAATAGTAGCTTTACCTACAACAGCCGGAACAGCTGCAGAAACGACAATCAATTACGTGATTATTGATGAAGACAAGCAAAAGAAAATGGTATGCGTGGATCCGAATGATATTCCTGCCGTGGCCATTATTGATGCCGAGCTGATGTATTCGTTGCCAAAAGGGCTTACGGCGGCCACCGGTATGGATGCACTGACTCATGCTATTGAAGGTTATATAACTAAAGGAGCATGGGAGATGTCGGATATGTTTGAACTGGAGGCAATCCGTATGATCAGCAAATACCTGCCTGTGGCAGTGGAGGAACCTACCAATGCTGATGCTCGCAACGGTATGGCTGTGGCTCAGTACATAGCCGGAATGGCATTTTCCAATGTCGGTCTCGGATTGGTACATGGTATGGCTCATCCTATGGGTTCACTGTTTGATGTGCCTCACGGGGTTGCCAATGCTTTATTGCTGCCTACAATTATGGAATTCAATATGCCCGCATGTCTGAACAAATATCCTGAAATTGCAAAAGCAATGGGCATAGATGTTTCAGGTATGACAAAAGAACAAGCCTCGCAGGCTGCTTGTGATGCCGTTAAGGATCTCGCCATAAAAGTAGGTATTCCTCAGCATCTGAGCGAACTCGGTATCACTGCTGAAGATATACCTGCGCTTGCACAACAAGCATTGGAAGATGTGTGCACCCCCGGCAATCCTCGCGATGTTACACTTGATGACATAAAGGCATTGTACGCAAAAGTACTGTAATATTAATTTACTCCCTCCCAATAAATAACGGCGGCCTCAAAGCAGAGGTCGCCGTTGTACATATCTAAAAGAGTTGTTATTTGAGATTGAGTTTTGTCAGAGTTACGAGGGTGTGACAATTTGCGTCATCAAGCATCAATGAGCCGTCTTTGCCTAATTGCACAGTTGTGACTTGGGCAAGTGCCGTGAGTAATTGCTGCTCCAAAGCTATTTGCGGACAGGTCATTCGTGTGGTGGCAATATTTTTGAACTCAAGTGAATTCTGTTTATCAGGATTCATATAAATCGAGCCGTTCATGGTGTTGCATCCGGCGTTGCCATGCAGCTTTTGTTCCGGTATGTCAATTACCATCTGCATCTCCACATCGGTTGGAACAGCTGTACCATTAAGTTTTGTCACTTGCCATGCACCATTGGCAAATCCGAGATCACTTTTTCTGAGTGTCATGGTTGTGTTGCCTTGTGCATTTTTGATGTAAAGCAGGTAATCACGTCCTACCTGTTCAATACTGTATTTGCTTACGGTGTTTAGAGCCATCGTAAACCCTATTTCGTATTGGGCATCGGGACACATCTTCATGGTGGACAAGAACTCGGATGTGCGGCTCATTTGACCGCCGGGAGTAACAGCAAGAGCACCATTGAGAATATTGCATCCATCGTAGGCATATAAATTTACTATGAACGGATTGGTAGATGATTCATCAAACACCATATAAGGACGGTCATTGCCTGTAACTGCTGTACCGTTAATATTAGTGGCAATCCATTGACCGTAAAGGACCTTTTGTATGGCTCCTTCTGTTTGAGTTGCAGTTTCGGTCTTTACCTGACCGGTTGTGGTTACGGCAACCTTACGGCTATTGCACGAGCATAAAAACAGAACTGCCGCAGCTGTTATAATAATAGACTTGTTCATAATTATATTTGAATTATGGTTATACTATATATACAATAAATGAACACAGAAAATGTTCACTAATTTTAGAATTGAATGCAAAGATAGTATTTTAATTGTTTGTGGATGGAATTATAAGTAATTTTGCAGGGATTTTTTCAGGTAAGAACATGGCAAAAGAATCTTTGTATTTACGGCTTTTTGTGTCATTTTTTAAAATAGGTGCATTTACATTTGGCGGGGGTTGGGCTATGATATCCATAATTGAACGTGAAATTGTGGATAGGCATCATTGGCTTGAGCGAGAGGAATTTCTTGATTTGCTCGCAGTAGCGCAGTCATTGCCCGGTATTCTGGCTGTTAATATTTCTGTGGCCGTCGGTGATAAACTGAGAGGTGTAAAAGGATCAATTTGTGCTGCATTAGGCACAATTCTTCCTTCATTTTTCATGATACTTGCCATTGCTATTTTTCTGACTCCCGATATGATTAAAAATAATTCCATATTGTCGCCTGTATTCAAAGGAATTCGTCCGGCGGTAGTGGCTCTTATAGTCGCTCCGGTGCTGTCAGCTGCCAAAGCTGCCAAGCTCAATTGGAAGACGGTTATAATTCCCATAGCGGTGGCATTGCTCATCTGGTCAAAGTTGCCCGTTGTGTCAAGTCCTATACTGTATATTGTTCTTGGCGGCATCGGCGGCTATATGTGGTTTCATCACACATTAAATAATATTAGAAAGTCAGGCGATAAACGATGATATACTTAAAACTCATATGGGCGTACCTTAAAATCGGACTGTTTGGATTCGGTGGCGGTTATGCCATGCTTGCGCTTATTGAGCGTGAAATTGTTGGCCCGGGGTGGATTACCGAGCAGATGTTTACTGATATAGTGGCAATATCGCAAATGACACCCGGTCCGATTGGTATTAATTCGGCAACATATATAGGCTATGTTGCTCCCGGAGTTTCCTCCCCTGCTCTGTCTTCACCATTGTTTGGCATATTGGGTTCAGTGATATGTACGTTGGTGGTCGTTGTGCCATCTTATTTGCTCACGTTATATACCAGTCATTTTATATCGCGACACAAGGAAAGTGCCATAGTAAAAGGTGTGTTCATGGGATTGCGTCCCGTGGTTGTGGGTCTTATAGCTTCTGCCGCTTTGTTGCTCATGAATTCAGCCAATTTCGGATATGAGCAAGCTGATATTATTAAAAGTGTTATTATTTGCATCTCAGCTTTTGTGCTGGTGTATTTTGTCAAACTCCATCCTATTCTTGTGATTTTGATTGCAGGATTGGCAGGATATATACTTTATTGATATGACTTATCCCGAAGCCACGCAATACCTTTTCACGCAGCTGCCAGTGTTTCAGAATGTAGGCGCGGGCGCATATAAACCCGGTTTGGACAGAGCTATTATGCTTGACAATGCATTTGGTTCTCCCCACAGAAAATTCAAGTCAATACATGTGGCAGGTACGAACGGCAAGGGCTCCACATCTCATACTATCGCTGCTGTGCTGCAAAGTGCAGGGTATAAGGTCGGGTTATATACATCGCCGCATCTTGTGGATTTTCGTGAGCGGATCAGAGTGAACGGAGAAATGATAAGCGAGGTGGATGTAGTGGATTTCGTTCAACGATATCAAGATATGGCACTTGATTGCAGTCCTTCATTCTTTGAACTTACCATGACACTCGCTTTTGAGTATTTCGCAAAATGTAATGTTGATGTGGCCGTGGTAGAGGTGGGACTTGGCGGAAGACTTGACAGCACCAATATCATTACTCCATGTCTAGGCGTTATTACAAATATATCTTTGGAACATACCCAGTTTCTTGGCAACACAGTTGAAGCTATCGCCTCAGAAAAGGCCGGTATAATGAAGCCCGGAATTCCGTTTGTCATAGGCGAGGCATCCAATGGTAATGTGCGAGGCGTGTTTGAAGCAAAGGCGTGTGATGTGTCTTGCCCTCTGATTTTCGCCGAAGACAGTGAATGGAGTAATGCGATTTATCGCAATGAGAACAACCGCTTTGAAATAGACGGCACTCCGTGGGGGAATATTGAATTCGGACTGAATGGAGCATGTCAGCAAAAAAATTCTGTGACCATATTGTGCGCATTGCAGCAGCTGCGTAAATTGGGATTTAATCTGAGTGAAGAAGCAGTGAAGTCGGGATGTGCGGATGTATGCGCTCTCACCGGACTTCAAGGCCGTTGGCAAAAGCTAAGTGAGCTTCCGCTGGTAATATGTGATACGGGCCATAATACCGGTGGTTGGGAATGGCTCGCACCTCAGATAGCTTCTATGCCGGGAAAGAAGATTTTGGTAATAGGGTTCGCGGGTGATAAGGATGTCCGTGGCATACTTGGGTATATAAAATCTATTCCTAATACCGAAATTATTTTTACTCAAGCTTCAGTGAAACGTGCAATGGACGCTGGGAAACTTAAATCAATTGCGAACGAAAACGGCTTGGACGGAACAATCTGTAGAACGGTTGAAGAGGCGTATAAAATGGCTCTTGGCAGAGCCGGAAGTACAGATTCGGTATTTATAGGTGGCAGCTCATTTGTAGTAGCTGATCTTCTTACCTGTCTCAAATAAATATCGGCGACAGGATGATGCTTCTGCCGCCGATTTGATTTTGTGTGTTGTATTATGGCTTATACAGCCGCGATTGTTTCAATCTCTACCAATACCTGTTTGGGTAATTCTTTCACAGCTACAGCAGAACGTGCGGGATACGGTGAGGTAAACTCATTGCCGTAAACTTCGTTCATTTCACCGAAAAGACTCATGTCGGCTAAAAATACAGTGGTTTTGATGACATGATCTATAGAAATGCCGGCTTCAGCAAGAATAGCTTTGATATTTGCAATGGACTGTGCTGTCTGAGCCTTGATACCTTCAGGAATATTCCCAGTTGCGGGATTTACAGGAATCTGGCCTGAAATAAAAATGAAGTCACCGATTCTAATGGCCTGGCTGTACGGGCCTATAGCAGCCGGGGCAGCGTTAGTGGAAATTACTTTTTTCATTGAGTTTGAGTTATATGGTTAAATATGATTATATGTCCGCGTCTTTTATGCCAAGAGATATAATAGCAGTTTCGTCAGCCGCTTTTATCATTGCATCGGTTATGGTGGTTGATTCATGTATTATATCCGCGTAGTTTGTGTCAAAGTCAGGTATGAAATCCGATGCTCCATCTGTCTGGAGTCGCTTTATAACCTCCCCTACTGTCAATCCGGAAACATCTACTGCCGGTTGCAAAGGGTGCTCAAGCAATTCTCCCGGAGCAGCAATGAAACTTATCAGATTAACTTTTTTGAGCGCAAGCACTATTTGAGTCACAAGCTTTTCGGGCAAATCATAGGTTTCTGCTATCTGTGTGCTGTTGAGCGGTGTTTTTTGCTGTACGAATCGTTTACATATTATGGCCGTTATGGCAAGTATTACGCTACGGCGATAAGCAAGTGATATGTTGTCAATGTCGTCTCCGAAATTAAATTCGCCTATGTTTTGTGATGCAAAGCATAACAGACCACCTATAAGTGTTATTAACCATACCAGTTGCATCCATATAAGCAGCAAAGGCAGGAAAGAGAAGCTACCGTAAATGGCATTATATTTAGCGACATACAATTGTCCTGTTAGGAATAGCCATTGGAGAATTTGAAATGCGGTGCCTACTATTACTCCGGCCATTAGAGCGTTTAGAGGCTTGACTTTTGCATTGGGAATAAGCATGTAGGCGGCGGCAAAAAATATCCATGTAATTACGTAGCTTGCGCAATCAAGCAGCATGGTAATAGCTGTGCCGCTCCATGAAAATGGCAGCAGGTCTTTTAATGTCGTTGACATGAGCAGTGATAGTCCGCTGCCACATATCATTAGTATAGGCAATACGAGAAGAATAGCAAGATAATCGGTTATCTTTCTTATCATTGTTCGTCCTTGACGCACCCTCCAAATTTGATTGAAGGATGTTTCCACATTGCTGAGAAGTGAAATCATGGTCCACAAGAGGAACACAATGCCTACACCCACAAAAATGCCTTCGGACGCCTGTGCGAGATAGGAGTCAACAAAATTAAAAGCAGTGTTTAATGCGCTTTTTTGAGACGGGAAGTAAGAATAGAGTTGCTCTTTAAGCAGATCTTGAAAACCGAAACCTCGTCCAATGGCAAACAATAGCGCTAAAGCAGGAACAATGGCGAGGAGCGCACGGTAGGTCAGTGCGCAAGCCTGTCCTTGCAAATCTGTGCTCAAAAATGATCGAATGCTCAGGTTGAGCGTCTTGACAAGATTAGTTTTCCAACTGTGGCTTTGGTCGCGCCATACTCCGGCGCTGGCATATTCCCAAGAGGCAACAGATTTTTCAACAATCTTGTTCCATATCGCAGTCAAGCCATTATCAGATGTCTTACCGTTGGATTTATTCATTTATTAGGTGATGAGACAATATCAATACAAAAATAACAAATTTTTGCCATCTATTGCTCAATATGCAGGTGAAACAAGGTGAAACTTTTTGAGCAAAATTAGTGATTTTTGGGCAAAAATGAGCAGATTTAGGCTTTGAAATAGCGGCATTCTCGCAACAGGCAAACATAAAAAAAGCTGAATATCAGGAGTGTAAAACCTTAATATTCAGCATTTTATTTGCGGAGTGGGCGAGATTCGAACTCGCGAGCCGCTTTTGGCGACTACACGCTTTCCAGGCGTGCCTCTTCAGCCACTCGAGCACCACTCCTGATGCATGTTATTTGTGACTTGCGAGTGCAAAGGTAAGAGAATTTTTTCAATCCACCAAAAATATTTTCCGGCACCGTGCCGGAAAATATTTATTCCAAAGGTAGCTGGTTAAGCTGTGAGATATAATCAAGAAGCTCCTCTCGCCCGCGTCCGGTTTGAGATGATGTTACAAATACCGGCGGAAGTTCTTCCCAAGTTTCAAGCAGTTTCTCGCAATAATCAGCAATGTGTTTTTTTGCAACCTCAGTACCCATTTTATCAGTTTTGGTGAATACTATACTGAACGGAATGCCGTTTTCTCCAAGCCATTCTATGAATTCCATATCTATTTTCTGTGGTTCGTGTCGTGAATCCACCAATACAAACAGATTGGTCATCTGAGAACGATTGAGTATGTAGTTTTCAATTATTTCTCTCAGTTGGTCGCGACTATCTTTTCCCCTACGAGCATATCCGTATCCCGGGAGGTCCACAATATACCATTCATCATTTACCAGAAAATGGTTGATAAGCATAGTTTTGCCTGGGGTGGCAGAAGTCATGGCCAGTCCCTTATGCTTAGTAAGCATATTTATGAGAGATGATTTTCCGACATTAGATCGGCCTATAAAGGCATATTCATGTCGGTTTTCCTGTGGACATTTGGCCACATCGGCGTTGCTTATGACAAAGCGGGCGGAATTTACTATCATAGTTTTTCGGTTATTTTATTATTCCATCGCGTTTTAACAGAGCGTCAATACTTGGCTCTCCTTTTCTAAAACGGCGATACAGCTCATCAGGTTTTTCAGAACCTCCTTTTTCCAGAATCTCATGTCGGAAACGCATGGCTGTGTCTTTGTTGAACACGCCTTCGCGTTCAAATACGCTGAAAGCATCCGCATCAAGTACTTCAGCCCATTTATAGCTATAATATCCGGCTGCATACCCGCCAGCAAATATGTGACTAAATTGTGGTGAGACCATACATCCGGGAAGAGGCTCAAATGCCTGTACCTCCTTGGTCGCTTCTTGTTCCAGCTGAGCAACATCGTTGTGCGGCGCTGTTATGGTGTGCCAAGCCATGTCAAGGAATCCGAAATATAGCTGACGCATGCAATCATAAGCCGCTCCAAACTGTTGAGATTCCTTCCACCGGTCAATAAGTTGTTGCGGAATGGGTTCCCCGGTTTCATAATGAAAGGCAAATGTGTCCAAGAATTCGCGATGCGTTAAGAAATTTTCATTGAATTGCGAAGGAAGCTCAACAAAATCACGGTACACATTGGTGCCGCTAAGCGATTTATAGTTCACTTTGCTGAGTAAGCTGTGCAGAGCATGACCGAATTCATGCAGAAATGTGCGGACTTCCTGCGGAGTCAGTAAGCTCGGCTTGGTATCGGTAGGTTTGGTGAAGTTCATCACTATTGATACCAAAGGACGAGAATCTGTACCGTCTGGCAATATTTGCTGTTCTTTTATGTCCGTCATCCATGCCCCGGGCTGTTTGCCGGGTCGCGGGAAAAAATCAGTATAGAGGATGCCGAGATATTTGCCATCCTGATCGCTTACCTCATATGCTACCACATCGGGATGATATGGTTCAATATTTTCGCTTTTCTTGAACTGAAGTCCGTAAAGTCGGCTCGCGAGACCAAAAATGCCATTAATCACGTTTTCCAGTCGGAAATAAGGACGGAACTCCTCCGGATCAAAGCCGAAGCGATGAGTGCGAAGCTTGTTGGAATAATAAGCATAATTCCATGGAGTTATCTTTGTGTGATGTCCATTGACTTTAGTTGCGTATTCCTCAATATCCTTGAGTTCCTTGCGCATGGGTTTCCTGTATGCTTCGGCAAGCTTGTTGAGAAGGGCATACACGTGTTCCGGATCCTTTGCCATAGTATGCACGAGTGAGTAATGGGCATACGTTTCATGGCCAAGAAGCTTTGCCAATTCAAGACGCAATGAGGCTATTCGCGTAAGCAACTCCGTGTTGGAAAATGTGCCTGTAGTGTTTCTGCGATTATAAAGCATGTACATGTGCTTGCGCAGGTCATCACGGTCGCTGTAGCGCATGAACGACATGTACACAGGCTGGTCAAGGGTGAATAGGTACTCACCTTCCCTACCCTTTTGTTTGGCTGCAAAAGCCGCACCTTCAATAGCGCTTTGGGGTAATCCTTCAAGATCCGTTTCTTGCAGAAATATTTCGTAGGTGGGCAACTCTTTAACCACATTCTGCGCAAATTTGGTGATGAGGCTACTTAATTCAGCGCGTATCTCTTTGTAACGGTCACGGTCGGCACCTTGCAATAAAGCTCCGTTTCGCTCAAAAAATTCATATGTGTTGTTGAGTAATGTGGCATCTTCGGGAGATAATTTTGTTGCATCTGTATGATCATGCACATATTTTACTCTTTGCCATAGCTTATCGTTGAGAATTAAATCGGTAGAGTATTCGCTGAGCAACGAACTCGCTTTTAAGGATATATCCATCTTTTCGTCATCGTTCATGGCTGACAAAAGAGGGAAAAACACTCCGCAAACACGATTCAGAATTTCTCCATCGCGCTCCAAGGCCACAATGGTGTTGCTGAAAGTCGGTAAGTCAGGATTAGAGGTAATGGTATTGACGATATTCTTACACTCCTCAATTCCCTGCTCTATTGCGGGGATAAAATGCTCGTTACGAATGGCCGAATATGGTGGCGTTTCCCTGTAAGTTTGAAAAGGGATGAGAAACGGATTGGTTTTATCTGTCATAATAATATGCATTATATGTTGTCGGCAACGAGATCAATGATGAAGGGATCTACGTTGAGAGTTATAAGTTCGTTTCTGTCGGCATTGAACAGTTCTTTCCATTTTTCATAGTCGTTACCCGAAAGTTTTATGCTTTCACGGTATCGAGTTATGGCATCTCTGAAGTTTCCTTGGGCCATTTCTAAATGCCCATAATTGAGATAATCATTGGACGTGGGGGCATCAGCGATGATTTTTTCGTAATAAGATCTGCTCCGTTGTGATTGTCCGGTAATAAGCAGGCACCATGCAAGGGGGCGTAAGGCCCGTTTTGATTCGGAGTCCATAAACTCAACCTTAAAATATTGTTTCAAGGCATCATCATATCGTTTGAGGTCAAGGTAACAATTACCCAGATGCAGAGACAAACTTAAATCATCAGGATTGAGCTTCAACAACTTCTCATAATATTTTGATGCTTTGTCGTATTGTCCCAACGAGCGATAGCATATAGCAAGACGCCGTTGAGTCCATTGGTTGTCCGGATTGAGAAGTTCGCTCCGTTCATAAAGCTCAGTGGCCCGGGCAATATCGCAGAGTTGCTGCATGCAGTAACCGGCTTTTTGCAGCGTCTGTGCATCGGATGCGCCGTGCTCCAACATCATGGAGTAAATGGTATATGCTTCATTGAAATACTTGCGTTTGAAGTAAAATTGTGCTACAAGCTGCAATGTGTCATCAGTATTAAAGGCAGCTGCAATTTCAGGTATCTCAACAAGATTTACGGGAGAAGCAAAAGGATTGGCAAACTCGTTTTTACGTCTGTACAAGCTGAAAAAACGATAAAGATCCTGTACATACTTGTTGGCTATGTTCTCACGTGAGTTGGCATCAGGCAATAATGATGAGTTTTTGAGTTCAGCCATATTTATGTTCTGTGCCTTGATTTGCTCAAGCATGACTTTGCGTGCAGCACCTGCAACTTGCTCAAGTGAAAATGCCATAGAATATTTGTCGCTGTCACAGAGCATCGGGGTAGATTCAAGCATCTCGGCGAGTTCAATGGAATTGCCGCCAAGAGCTTTGCTCACATGGTGCTGCTCCGGGAAAAATGGTTGGAACCAGTGCGCGACTTCATTGAAATAAGGGAAAGATTTGAGATGTGCGAAAGTGCTCATCATCACATCGGCTCCTTCAGCTTGCATTTCTGATAACTCACGAAGCTTGCTCCCCAACCCGGATTTTTCAAACAATTCTTCCCATTCAGGGTTGTCCTCCAAAGACATAGGGTCAAGTATGTCGGGGTCGTCCTTGACTATTTTGTTTATGTCCGGGCGAATCTTCATCATTGAAGGTATGACATCCTCTCGCATAGTGCGATTGATACGCTCGGTGTCACGTGTGCGTATAAACTGTAAAAAGGCCATTTTAACATCGGCTTGCCATGCAGGTAATTCCGATAATGTCGCTATCATGGACTTTATTTTGGAAGTGTGAATGTGTTCACGTTGCATCCACATTGTCAAGAGCAGTGCACACAGAGCATGTATCTCAAGCTCAGGCATGTTTCCGTTGTAAATTTCACCTAACATCAACAGCCGGTTTTCGCTGAAATATTCCATTCCTCCAAGCATAACTGCGCCAATAAGTTGCAACTTGATGTTTTTTGAAATAGTGGCATCTTTCATAAACATGCTCAAGGCGTGGGTGTCGGACTGAGTGAAGGGATGTGTAGTCCAGACCTTGTTGAATATTCTCGCGGCAATGTTGTCAAGTACTTCCGACAAATTACGGCCGTCCGGCTCTTTGATATCGGTATTGCCGGTCATGAGGCCCATAGCCATGCGATTGTTTTTTTCTTTATATAATTCAATCAAAGAAGCAATGGTGGTATCGCCTTGTAATCGCTCATAACGCAGGGTACTGAAATACAGTTTTGGTGAGTCCTGAAGCTTGGCCTCACGCAGAATAATATCGGTTGTGGCTGTAATCCCGGAAATGATGTCATTGCGTACCTGAGTACGAGATGAGTCATTAATGCCATCCAAGGCGTATTTTCCCATCAGATTATAATTTTCTCTGATAGACGCTATTTTCTCGCGGATGTTCCATGACGCGTTTGTTGCCGCTGCCAATGAGTCAAGTTCTTCAAGAGCAGGGTTTATCCGGTAGGAAGACAAATATGAGTTGATGCGATCTTTTATGATCTGGAGCTGATTTGAAGTCATAATACAAATTTACTCAAAGTAGAACAAAAAACGTGCCAAAAAGTTACTAAATTTGCAATATGATACCTATTAGCGCGGAAGCAAAAGATTTAATGAAGAGTTTTGCCGGGATGGACTTCGCGAAGCTGAGGTTGAAATATGCCTCAAATCCTGATGCCTTAGATGCTATTTTGCAGCTTGAATGCCGTAAAAAAGCATCGTCAAAGCTTCCGAAAATGCTTGCTAATGACGATTTCATATTTCCGACTTCCCTGTCGGCAGAGCAATGCACTTCAGAACTGCTGGCACGATTTCACGCTAATCTTGTGCCGGATAACGGTGTTGTGCTTGATATGACATGCGGATTGGGAATTGACGCATTTCATATCGCCGGAAAAAGTAAGTCTGTACTCGCCTTGGATATAAATCCCGAAATAGCTGATGTTGCCAATCATAATGCACATGTGTTGGGTATTAATAATTTCAAGGCTGTTTGTGCCGATAGTTCTGCATATGTTCAGACGATTGGGGATGACAGTTTTGACACAATATTTGTGGATCCGGCCAGACGCAATAATAGTCAGAAAGTGTTTTTTATCAAAGACTGCTCTCCCAATATTGCCGATTTGATGTCCCTGATGCTCAGGGTGGCTAAAAAAATCATAGTAAAGGCGTCCCCTATGTTTGATGCTACCGCAGCTGTCAGAGAGTTGTCATGCGTAAAGAGTATATATTCCATTGGTACCACAACAGAATGCAAGGAACTCGTAATTGTCTGTGAACGAGGATATGAAAATGTCCCCGAAATGCATGCGGTTACTTTGGCTAAAGATAAAACCATGATATGTGATTTTATCCGCCAAAAGGATACTGAAGATATTACATATACCAATGAACTTTGTGAAGGCAAGTATCTGTATGAGCCGTATCCGGCCGTAATGAAGATAGGGCTGTTTGACAGATTGGCTATGGAGTATGAGGTGAATAAACTTGGCCGTGACACCCATTTATATATATCAGATGATTTGAATAATAGCTTCCCCGGCCGCAGGATGCGTATTGTTTATGCCTCGCAGTTCAACAAGCGCACTATAAAGTATATAAACAGCAATTTCCCGAAAGCCAATGTCACAACAAGAGGTTTTGTGATGTCGGCTCCGCAACTTGCCAAGAAGCTGGGAATAATGCAAGGCGGCGAATTATTTGTGTACGGTGTGGGATTGAACGGCGTCCGAAACTATTGGATTGCTGTGTGCGAGGTTATTTGATCGGTTTTTGGAATGCTCTAGCAATGCTGCGTTTGTCTTCGCGTTCCCGGATGCTTTGGCGTTTGTCGTATTCTTTTTTACCGCGTCCTATGCCTATTACCATTTTTGCGAGGCCACGTTCATTTATAAATACTTTAAGCGGAACGATTGTGAAACCTGTTTCTTTGCCTGATTTGGCAAGCTTGGCTATTTCTTTTTTATTGAGCAGCAGCTTTCGGTCGCGCCGAATTTCATGGTTGTTGTATGAACCATAGAAATACTCAGCTATGTACATGTTCTTAATCCATACCTCGCCATTGGCAACATAACAAAATGTATCAACCAGACTGGCCTTCCCCTGCCGGATGGATTTTATTTCAGTGCCTTTAAGCACTATTCCGGCTGTAAATGTTTCGGAAATGGCATAGTCAAAATTGGCGCGTTTGTTGCGTATGTTGATGTCTGAGGATTTCATTGTAGCTTTACTGTATATTAAGAGACAACAAAATTAAATAGGATTTGGATTACGTATGGGGGCAAAATAAGACTTAATGAGGCTATTACTACAAATTTCACATCATAGCGCGGGGATATTGTCATGTAGCTTGCCGAACGCCATGTAATGAACGCTATATAGAGGGGCAACAACCAAATCCATGCTATTTCCATAGGAAGACAATTCTGAATTAAATCCAGTGTGGCCATCAGTCCGGTGATATAGGCACAGAATGTATGAACACGCTTTTCTGTGATTTCCGCAATAGTGTGCCCGGGAAGGTTCATCAGCAATACGAAAACACCTATGCAATAACTTACAAAAAACTTTATGAAAGTTACTATAGCTTGCTGAAGCTCGGTGAACCAGTAGAGGTCGGAATGATATAGCAATTGCACCGGAACTGTCAGAGCTACCAATACAAGGTAGGGACACAATCCATATTTGACAAGATTGCGTTCATCGGCTCCATCATATGATATATCCTCCCACCCCTTTGCAGGTGAAAGAATGAGCTGAAACATGTCTTTCAGAAATAGCCAGAACATTTCTCGGTTTTTTATCTTTGCAAAGTTACACAGTTTCGCGTCTCTATCCAAAATTATCATCAAGTAACAACAAAAGCTGCAGCCCATGCAATGAACGCAAGTGCTGCAACTATATTGATACAATATGTGGCAAGGGAATTTATTCTTCCGACATATGGTTGAATCCTTGTGCCTTGATTGCGATTTCAGCTCGATCGCGTGTGATCATGGCACATCCGAGTTCGGGCTTGGTGATATGTCCTATGACTTTAATTCCTGGTATGTTTTGAATCTGCTCGTGATAATGCAGTGGAACCGTGAAAACGAGTTCATAATCCTCGCCTCCGTTAAGAGCTGCTGTCACAAGGTTCATGCCAAGTTCTTCGGCCATTACAGCGGTTTGATAATCAATCGGAATACGGTCCTCATAAATCCTGCACCCCACATTGCTTGACTTGCAGATGTGCAGAAGCTCACTTGACAGTCCATCGCTTATGTCCATCATTGCTGTCGGCCGGATGTTGGCGTTATGCAACGATTGGATTATGTCACGTCGTGCTTCCGGTTTAAGCTGACGCTCAACAAGATATTCTTTGCCGGAGAAATCCGGAGTAAAATCTTTTTGTCCGGCACTTGCCACCTTTTCGCGTTCAAGGAGCTGGAGTCCCATATATGCCGATCCGAGATCACCGCTCACACATATCAGGTCGGTGTCTTTAGCCCCACTTCGTAACACGGCTTCACCTTTTGGACAGTCTCCTATACAGGATATGCTAATTACCAGACCGGCATGTGATGCTGTAGTATCTCCACCAACAATATCCACACCATAATTCTCGCATGCCAAGCGTATTCCGGCATACAAGGCTTCAATGTGCTCTACTGTAAACCGTTTGGAGATGCCGAGGCTCACTGTTATCTGACGCGGAATTCCGTTCATGGAGTATATATCCGAGAAGTTTACCACGGCACTTTTATAGCCAAGGTGCTTTAACGGCATGTATGTGAGGTCAAAATGCACTCCTTCCAGTAGCATGTCGGAGGTGAGGAGCTCATCCACATTGTCCGGGTAATGAAGCACAGCGGCATCATCACCTACCCCCACAATGGTGCTTTCGTTGAATTTCGGTAATTTTTCGGTTATCCGGTCAATCAGACCGAATTCGCCAATCTGAGATATTTCAGTTTGTTGGCTCATAAATTCTAAAGTTATGCTTTAGCGCGGTTGACAAGTTCGCGCATTATTTCCATCATTTTGGGCTGTGCCTGCTGGGCAGCTTTTTGCACTTCCTCATGTGTCGGAACTTCGGTAACATCCTTACCGCCTAAATCAGTAATGACCGAAACGCCAAATACACGTATGCCGGCATGATTTGCCACAATGACTTCCGGCACAGTTGACATGCCTACGGCATCGCCGCCTATAATGCGGAAATACTCATATTCTGCGGGTGTTTCAAAGGTTGGACCCGGAACACCGACATACACGCCATGCATAACACGGATTTTCTTTTCCGCAGCAATTTCATCAGCGAGAGCCACAAGGTGTTTGTTGTAGGCTTCGGTCATAGCCGGGAAGCGCGGGCCAAGTTCCTCATAATTTTTGCCTCGCAGAGGATTTTCGGGGAAAAGATTGATATGGTCGGTTATAATCATGATGTCACCAACCTTAAATTCTTTGTTCATGCCACCGGCGGCGTTGCTTACAAACAGTGTGTCAACCCCAAGTTCCTTCATTACTCTTACAGGAAAAGTAACATGCTTCATGTCATAACCTTCATAGTAGTGGAACCGTCCCTGCATGGCTATAACCGGAGTGTTGCCGAGTTTGCCAAAAATGAGATTACCGCTATGCCCTTCAACTGTTGATACAGGGAAATTGGGAATCTCCTTGTAGGGAATGTATTTTTTATCTTCAATATGATCAACGAGTGCACCAAGTCCAGTGCCAAGAATAATTGCTGTGGTGGGGATTTCCTGCACCTGACTGCGGATATAAGCAGCAGTTTGCTTAATCTGTTCTATCATTTTGGTTATAGTTATGGGTTTAATAAATATTAAACGATAAAAAGGCTTCAAAAGTTAGATGACCTTTGTTTTTTGCGATATTACTTGTTTTATCACTTCCTCAAGAGGGCGGTTTTCGCCGGCGGTTGGTATGAACTGCACTTTAATGGGCAAATAGAATGTGCATGAGCGTAATTTATGGGGGAAGTACGGGCAATTCATTAGCCGCATCGCATCTTTCTCGGTTGTGATGATATATTTGTTTTTCCCGGGCATACTTTGGAATTTCCGTAGCACAGCATCCATGTCGGAACTGGTGAAATGATGATGGTCGGGAAAAATTTTCAGTTTGATTTTGGCTTTGGAGCGACGTATTTGCTTTACAAAAGGTTTGGGATTGGCCACTCCTGCCACAATCAGAACTGTATCATTTTCGGTTAGAGAGTTCAGCTGTGGTGCAAATCCGGGGCACTCATCTTCAAATACCGGTTGCAGGGGCTGGTATTCAAATTTTGAAAACAATAGCGTCTGGTATGGCCACAGACTCAAATCCTCGGCAAATAAGGTGAAGTCCATGGGACGCATGGTTTCTGTGCATTTTGTCACAACAACAATATCGGCGCGATTGAGGGCGCTAAGAGGCTCGCGTAAATGGCCTAAGGGCAATAGCCGGTCACGAAAGGCAGGTCTGCTGCTTTCCATCAGCACTACCGATACGGTCGGCTTGACATACCTATGCTGGAATGCGTCATCAAGAACCAACAGATTTATGCGTGGATCAGCCTCAAGCATTGCGTTGATTCCCTTTACTCTATCCTCGCATACAGCAAGCGTCACCTTGTCACGTGCGAATTTACAATAAAGCTGGTATGGCTCATCACCGAGATCGTCCATATGTGAATTTTTGGTGGCAAGCACAAATCCGCGTGTTTTGCGTTTGTAGCCTCTTGAAAGTATTCCTATATGATACTGATTTTTAAGAGCGTCAACAATATATTCAGTATGCGGCGTTTTTCCGGAACCTCCCATAGAGATATTTCCCACTACCACTACGGGTACATTGAATTCATGTTGAGGAAGGATACCTTTGTCAAACATATAATTGCGCACAGCAATGACTCCCCGATAAACAAGTGATACGGGACCAAGAATCAAAGCTGATAGCAATTTGTTTTTAGCCATGGCGGATAATAGGGAATTTATCGGAGTTCGATGTAATCCATGCGTGCCTGAAGAGGTGCCAACTGTTTTATATTCTTAATGGTTGTGTAGTAGGGAACCCACTCTTTAAGCTGGTTCTCCATTGCCTTGGATTGCATTTGATTGCTCATGTCTAACAGTTCTTCCCACCATTTGAATTTTACAGCGGGATATTCAACTACATAATAGTCTTCAGCACTTTCCAACTCAGAGGCCATATCGGCTATAGCTTGCTGAAGTCCTCCAAGTTTGTCAACAAGACCAATGCGCAAAGCAGCGCTTCCGTCCCAAACTCGTCCTTCGGCGATAGCTTTAATGGAGTCCACGGGCATGTGGCGTCCATTGGCACAACGGCTCACAAACAATTCGTAGCCACGTTCCACATATCCTTGCATGGCTGCCCGTTGTTCCGGATTCATTGTTCGGAAGAAATCAGGGAAGTTGCCGGTATTGGTGCTGACAGTAGATGTATGTATGCCTATTTTGTCATTGAGGAGCTTCTGGACATTGGGTATGAGACCAAATATTCCTATAGAACCGGTAAGTGTGAGCGGCTCGGCATAGATACGGTCAGCTCCACATGATATGTAATAGCCACCTGAAGCGGCATAATCGCCCATAGATACATAGAATGGTTTGCCCGTTATACTTTTCCATTGTTGAAGGGCTTCCCAAATCTGTTCGGAAGCAAATGCACTTCCACCGCCGGAGTTCACGCGGAGTATCAAACCGTCAACATCCTCATCTTCGGCAAGATCCAATATCTGAGGCACTATGGTTTCGGAAGCAATTCCGTCTTTAGCAGATTCTGTAATGGTTCCAACGGCATAAAGAACAGCAATCTGCTTACCGGATTTACTGCTGTTGATGTTTTTTTGCAAGCTGACATAACTTGTGAAATCAACATAGTTGGGTTCATCCTCATTGATTTTCGCAGCTATCATGTCGTCAAATTCATGACGATATTTCATACCGTCAACAACTTTAAGTCTCACATAATCTTCTGTGGCTTTTGCGAACAGGAAGCCGTTGGCCCATTGATTAACCGTATCAGTGCTGACTTTGCGGTTTTTGGCTATGTGCTCAGAAATATTTCCCCAGATATTGGAGAGAAATTGAGAGGTCTGCTCTCTGTTGGCATCGCTCATGTCATTCAGGATATATGGTTCCACAGCACTTTTGTAGGTTCCGACTTTCACTACCTGTACATCTACTCCAAGCTTGTCAAGCATGTCTTTGAAATATACTACTGTTGTGCTTAGACCATGCACATCTACCATTCCGATGGGATTGATGAAGATGGAATCGGCCGCACAGGCAAGAGCATAATTGCCTTGTGTATAGTTGTCGCTGTAAGCAAATACCCATTTCCCTGATTCCTTGAATTGATTTATGGCGGTTATTATGGCCTGCATTTGTGCCATACCCATTGACGCGCCTTTGCAATCAAGCATTATGCCGTCAATAGCTTTGTCTTCAGATGCCAATTTGAGGGCACGTACAATGTCATTCAGGGGCAGTGATGTCTCATTGTCACCATATAATTGGTCCATGAGGTTTATCGGTGTGGCGCGGTCGGTTACTGTCCCGTCAAGTGATATCCGCAACACATTATGGTCTTTCAAGGATGCCATATCGGGTTTGGCATCGGTGGATGTCAATGAAACAATTGCACCTACAAACACCATTAAAAGAAGAAAGCATAGAAATATTGTGACCCACAACCCGGCGAGCACAGCTAAGAAATTTTCAAAAAAACGCTTTAACATATTTGGTTAATGCTTTTAGAATCACCGTTTTTGAACGGGGAATAAATAGTTGGATAAAGCGCAATCTTCTGCGCCACGATACAAAGATAGTGAAAAAGGATAATTGAGCAAAAAAATAGCTGATATTATTCGTGAGCCTGGATCTCACGTTTAACTTTACATGGATTTCCCACTGCCACACAATTGGAAGGGATGTTTTTTGTGACAACACTTCCGGCTCCGATTGTCACATTATCGCCGATGGTAACTCCGGGCAGAATGGTGGTGTCGCCGCCAATCCAAACGCTATTGCCAATGGTTACAGGTTCAGCCCACTCCACTCCTTTGTTGCGCTCTACGGGGTCTATCGGATGGCAAGCGGTAAATATACTTACATTCGGTCCAATAAACACGTTGTTGCCTATAGTTACCAATGCTTCATCAAGAATTGTGAGATTGAAATTGGCCATGAAGTTCTCCCCTACTGATATGTTGCATCCGTAGTCACAGCGAAACGGCTGATTGATGATAATGTTATTGCCTGAAGATCTAAGCAATGACTTGAGGATAGAATGCATTCTGTCGTTGCATTCGGGGTCAAGCCTATTGTAAACTTTGATTAGTTTGCGAGTGCGCAGAAGCAGTTCTAAAAAAGGTTCGTATGTTGCTTCATAAATTTCGCCTTTAAGCATCTTTTCCCATTCGGCAACAAATTTTGAGTCAGATGCATATTTTTCAGGCAGATGAAATTCGCTAAAATCCATAGTCGGTAAGTGTTGAAAATTTAGAGTATTAAAATCTCATACCCACATTGCAGGAAAGAGATTCAATGGAATTGAAAAATGTGTAGTTTTTTGCAAAATAAAAATGGAGGTCGGCTTTTCCCATCAATGCCACAAACAGAGCCCTGTGATTATACACAACGCTGAAAGACCCTCTCAGGTTGGTGGACACCATGTGAGGAAGGCCATCCGACGATCCTTTGTAAGCGTGTTTGTAGCCAACAGACGGAAGTATAGTGATATTGACTAGCCATGTTTTAGGCCGTGGAACCCAGTTATAGGCATAACCTCCTAATATACTGTAGTCGGTATATTTGAAATGATAATAAGACTGAAGGGCCGGCAGCTCATTACGGATGCTTTCGGGTATGTCATCAAACGACAGGTTTATGTTCTGATGATTAAATGCAAATCCGAGAATCGGGCTGCCGGAACTTTTGAGCTGGTATTTGGAAAAACAGTACGCAGCTGCCTGTGAGTATTTCCAATGGTTAAAATAATAATATGCATCGCCCGACAGAGAACTAAGTCTTGCATCACCTAATTGTGACGGGAAATCATTACGCTTGCCGAACTTTAATATTTTCGTGCCACCATGGGATTTGGTAATGTCGATGTTGGCTGTGAAAAGAGAGGTCTGAAAGCTGAATTGAAAATTGCTTCGGGTGCTTTCGCCGCTGCCAAACATGTTGTTGAGCTTGGCTGTATATCCTAAACTTACGGCCATGAAACTGATGTACGCACCAATATCGCAGTATATGTCAGATCGTAAATGGAGAGTTTGATTATTTGGGAAAAGCATTGTGTAACTCTCCATCCAGTTATAGTTTTTGGCAAATAATTTCCAGTTTTTGTGAGTGCTTATAACGTATTCGGGATTGTAGCTGTTGAATGTTCTGTCGCCCCAATCATATACTTTTAAGCAAAATCGTGGAAATTTAGGATAATTTATTCTCGGGTCATGTATCTGAAACCCATTAATAATCAGTTGCTTATACCAAGGCATTTCCGCGAACGCTGTGCTGTCGTTATTATTGGAATCCGTCTCGGAATTGTGGATTTTAATGCTGTCGTCAACTGCAATGACGGCATCATGATAATATTCATGTTCACCTCCAAAGGCATTTTGTCTTCCGGAGATGAACATGAATAAAATTATTGAGAACACAATTGTGGGTTTCATGCCTCATGCAGTTGATTCGGACTGCAAAATTAATGATTTGCAGTTGTAATTGCAACTAATACATCGGGGTAAAAGGCTCGGATTTATGCAATTTATTGGTCACATCTCCCACATAATTTTCTGATTTGGATGTATCAAGTTTAAGTACAGGTGCTCCTTTTTGTAAATTGCATTTGGTCAAATCAACATAAAACATTCCCATATTTGTAACCAAGTCAAAATAGTAACATTTATGCTTTATGTCGGAAAATGAACGCCATTGGGTTGATGATACATTTGGCTCTCCATTGACAGTGTAATGATACGGCACTGACACATTCATTAAAATGCTTCTTATTATAGGTAAAGCTTCTTTGAGATTGCCTGTTTTCTTTACATTTTTGTCAAAAAAATCCGCTCTTACAAAACGGTCCGGGCTTCTTACGGTGCCCGGAAGCATGTTCACACCACCTACTTGTTTCCAATAATCGTTGATTGCCTGCATTTGCGGGTAATTTGGATCGTTGGTCATAACCGGCATGTCCTGACCTTCATAAATATTGATATTGCCATCAACAAATTCAAACAGTGCACACCTACCTTCTGCGTCTGTCACACCCCAATGTAATGCAGACACTGTACCGCCATCGAATGTAGCTCCGGAGATTGTGAAGTTATGTTCTTTAAGTACTTTTACAACTTCGGGGGTAGTGGCATTCATGTCAAGCAACCATGCCACAAATACGGCAAGCGACATTGAGGGCCTATTTAATGTGCTGTCGTTTACATATATAGCATTTTTGCAGAATAACCCGTTGATGACGAGTCCTTTTTCATTCATGCCTTCTGTTATGCCACCGTCATAGCTCACAGCATAGACGGCTCCATACTTTGATGTCCATTTTACGGACCCCGGCACTGAGTTGCCTACTTTTTGCATTCCGGCTGGATAAACATAAATATTGGTTGGGATAGGCGTTTTCCAGTCAAGAGACCTACCTACTATACGAAGAGTGCTGTCACCGACATAGAGAACTCGGGAACAGGCGTTGGATTTCTGAACGGGAATTAGTCCGGCAATAACAAGCACCAATAAGCTTAGAATAGAAAATGAATGTTTCATACCTTGTGAATATATGTGATTATGTAATTCCAACACCATTTGGGGTATGTATGTTCTGATAGGGAACAAATCTTGTTCCGAATGGTCAATAATTGGCTTGCATAACAAAAAATGATTAACTTTGCCGTGATAATACCGATATTGATTATATATGATAATAAAAGAGTCTCTGATCACATTTGGCCGGTATTGCCTGTTCATGAAGCGGGTGTTTTCAGTGCCGGATAAATGGAGCGTATTTGGTAAGCGCACGGTGTTTGAGATAAATAAACTCGGTGTTGACAGTATCCCTTTGGTTATTGTCATATCCGTGTTTATAGGTGCCGTCTGCGCCATACAGATGCAGCTTAACACGACATCGCCATTGATGCCGTCATATTCAGTGGGGCTTGCCACACGTGAAATAGTGCTTTTGGAATTTTCCAACTCTATTCTCTGTCTTATACTTGCCGGCAAGGTTGGTTCTAACATAGCATCAGAAATTGGCACAATGCGTGTGACCGAGCAGATTGACGCTCTTGAAATAATGGGCGTTAATTCGGCGAATTTCATCGTGCTTCCAAAAGTCATAGGATTTTTGTTCTTTATGCCGGTGCTTGCTACATTCTGTATCGGCACATCACTTTTCGGAGGATATCTCGTGGCAATAACGACAGACTTGTTTTCTGTGTCAAAATACGTTTACGGCATTCAGACCATGTTTAATGAATGGTATGTATGGTATGGCTTGATTAAGTCGTTGTTTTTCTCTGTTATAATCAGTTCGGTTTCGGCTTTTTATGGCTATTATGTGAAAGGTGGAGCACTTGATGTAGGTAAGTCTTCCACTGATGCTGTGGTTGCCAGCAGTATTCTGATATTACTGTTTGATGTTATCCTTACTAAACTCCTATTGTGATGATTGAAGTTAAGAATCTTGTCAAGTCGTTTGACGGCCGTACTATACTTCATGGCATTGATGCCGAGTTTGAGACAGGAAAAACCAACCTGATAATCGGCCAGAGCGGTTCCGGTAAAACAGTGCTGATGAAATGTCTCGTGGGATTGTTGCAGCCCGATAGTGGCGAAATCTTGTTTGACGGCAGAGATGTTGTTACAATGGATTCCGAAAGCATTAAAAATCTGCGAAAGGAGATTGGAATGCTTTTTCAGGGTTCTGCGTTGTTTGACTCGGAGACTGTGTTGGGTAACGTGACATTTCCTTTGACTATGTTTACCTCCATGCAGCCCGGAGAGATTCGTGATCGTGCACAATTTTGTCTTGAGCGCGTAAATCTGAAAGGAGCCGATTCAAAATATCCGTCTGAAATATCCGGCGGTATGCAAAAGCGTGTGGCCATAGCCCGTGCCATAGCTCTTAATCCCAAGTATCTGTTTTGTGATGAGCCTAACTCCGGATTGGATCCAAAAACATCCATACTTATTGATGAATTGTTGAGTGACATCACCCACGAATATAACATCACTACCATTATTAATACCCATGATATGAACTCTGTGCTCGGCATAGGCGAGAATATTATATTCATTAATAAGGGCTATCGTGAATGGGTAGGTAATAAGGATCAGATATATACAACATCCAATGAGGCGTTGGATAATTTTGTGTTCGCCACTAAACTTTTTCGTGAGGTAAAGGACTATGTGGTGGAGCATGAGACCCGTAAGCCGTCAATGTAATCCCCTGCCAAGCAATTTAACAATCGCTAAATCATATAATAGAAAAGTTCGGTAATATACCGGACTTTTTTATTGTATCGTTTGCAGATGTTTACCGCTATAGCAGTAAATGTTTACAATAAAAAAGACATTAAATTAACTGCACCCCAAAAATTATGAATCGACTTTTGGAGTGCAGTTAAATAAGCGGTAGCCCTATATGTGAGCCTATGATGCGATGTTATTCATCCTGGTTCTTGGCGGCATATTCGGCCAGCAGTTTTTCCTGAACATCACCGGGAACCAATTCATAAGCTGAGAACTTCATGGTGAATGAAGAGCGGCCACCGGTAATGGAGCTGAGGGCTGTGCTGTAGCTTGACATCTCCTTGAGAGGTACTTTGGCGATAATTTTTTCAAATCCATTTTCGCTGTTCATGCCCATGATGATTGCACGGCGTCCCTGCAGGTCACTCATGACATCACCCATCACATCACCGGGAACCATTACTTCAACATCATATACCGGTTCAAGAATCTTGGGATTGGCTGCGCGGAAAGCTTCGCTAAATGCATTGCGGGCTGCCAGACGGAACGAGATTTCATTACTGTCAACCGGGTGCATCTTACCATCGTAAATGCATACACGCACATCACGAGCGTATGAACCGGTCAACGGTCCTTGCTCCATGCGGTCCATAAGGCCTTTCACGATAGCAGGGATGAAACGGGTATCAATAGCACCACCGACAATACAGTTGCATACAACAAGTTTACCGCCCCATTCCAATGGAATTTCTTGGGTGTCGCGTACATTCATTTTAAATTCCTGATTGCCGAAACGGTAAGTGTCGGGTGCAGGCATTCCTTCGGTATAAGGTTCAATTATGATGTGTACTTCACCGAATTGTCCTGCGCCACCACTCTGCTTTTTGTGGCGATAGTCGGCACGTGCAGCTTTGGTGATGGTTTCGCGATAAGGAATCCTTGGCTCTTCAAATATGATTGGGAGTTTGTCATTGTTCTCGACGCGCCATTTAAGAGTGCGGAGATGGAATTCACCCTGACCGGAAAGGATTGTTTGTTTGAGCTCTTTGGACTGTTCGATGATCCAAGTCGGGTCTTCCTCGTGCATGCGTGTAAGTATGCCTGAGAGTTTTTCTGCATCGCTCTCTGTTACGGGGCGGATGGCACGCTGATATTTCGGAGCGGGATATTTGATGAAGTCGAATGCATAATCGCAACCTTTCTCATCAAGAGTGTTGCCTGTGCGCACATCTTTGAGCTTTACTGTGGCACCGATATCGCCGGCACACATTTTGTCAACCGGGGTTTTGATCTGTCCGCATACGCAATAGAGCTGTGCAATGCGTTCTTTGGTGCCTCTGTTTACATTGTCAAGATCCACACCGGGTGTCAATGTGCCTGACATCACTTTGAAATAGCTTACTTCGCCGATATGAGGTTCAACAGTGGTCTTGAACATGTATATGCTCAGCGGTCCGTTGCTGTCGGGTTTTACCTCTGCCCCTTTTTCATCCACAGGCACAGGCATTTCTTCTACAAAGGGCACTACGTTGCCAAGGAATTCCATCATGCGGCGCACGCCCATATCTTTAAGAGCACTTACGCAGAATACGGGATAGATGGAACGGTCAATAAGACCCTTGCGGATGCCTTCACGCATCTCGTCTTCAGTGAGGTGTTCCTGTTCAAAGAACTTCTCCATGAGAGTTTCATCGTTTTCAGCTGCAGCCTCAACGAGTTGCTGATGCAGCTTCTGGGCACGTTCCATCTCTTCAGCGGGAATATCTTCAATGGTGGGTACGCCACCGTCAGGTCCCCAAGAGTATTTTTTCATGAGGAGCACATCAATCATGGCATTGAAGTTGGGGCCTGCATTTAGCGGATATTGAATAGGCACGACCTTATTGCCGAATATGTCCTTCATTTGTTCAAGGACATTGTCGTAGTCGGCTTTCTCTCCGTCAAGTTGGTTGATGGCAAAGATTACGGGTTTGGAAAGTTGAGCTGTGGTGCGGAAAATGTTTTGCGTGCCAACTTCCACGCCATATTGTGCGTCAATGAGAATTACACCGGTGTCGGTTACATTCAAGGCGGTTATAGCGTTGCCTACAAAGTCATCTGCTCCGGGGCAATCGATTACATTCAGTTTTTTATTGAGGAATTCAGCATAGAAAATTGTGGAGAATACAGAGTAACCATATTCTTTTTCTACGGGGAAATAGTCACTAACGGTGTTTTTGGCGTCGATGGTGCCGCGACGTTTTATAACTCCACACTCGTAGAGCATAGCTTCAGCGAGTGTGGTTTTTCCCGAGCCTTTGCTACCAAGCAAGGCTATGTTTTTAATCTCGTTAGTTTGGTAAACCTTCATGTTATTAGAAATTTAGAAATTTTATAACGAATCATTCACTGCTTTTATAAGAACTCTTTCTCAAAAAGCGGGTGCAAAATATTAAAAATTCGCGAATATTTATGCTCTTTCTTATATGTTACACAACATAAGTTTTATTTTTTATATTTGTTATAGCATTTAATAGGCCAAAAATGGGTAACTTTGGCATGAAATTTGCAACCAGATTTTTCGTTAGTGTGTTTTTACTGTATTCTCCCTATATATTTATTATTTAAGGTGTAATATGAGTTTCGATAAATCTACAATATCTTTGGGTCAGATAGAGATTGATGCCACAAAATTAAAGTCAACACCTGATTATGATTGTATGCCGGTGTTGCCCATGCGTGACCAGATAATTTTTCCGGGTGTTTCTTTCCCCATTGCTTTAGGCCGTGAATCTTCGGTAGCTGCTGCTGAATACGCATACGCGCACTCCACGCCTTTGTGTATCGTATGCCAGAAGGACCCGGCAACCGAGCATCCGCAGGTGCCTGAAGATGTATATGACTATGCTGTAGTTGCCGATGTCATGAAGGTGCTTGAACTGCCGGAAGGACATAAAACCGCCATTATACACTCACGGGAAGTGTGTCGGGTAATTGAAAGTGTTAATAATCCGAATGTTTCTGCATTTCCGTGGGTGAAGGTAGAGCCCGTTGAAAATGTTCCCGCTCCACTGCGTGACAAGGAGTTTCTTGCGGCTGCAAGTGAAATAAAAAATACTGCCCGCGAAATAGCAAAGATGGTGCAGGAAGAGAATCATGAAGTGACTTATAATATAGACCAATGCAATGATCCTGAGTTGCTGCTTAATATTGTAAGCACCTTCATGCCTTTTGACACTGCCAAAAAGTATGAGATATTAAGCACTTTCTTGCCTAAAAACAGGGCTTTTATAATCCTAACCGAGCTTGCCAAACATAAGGAATTTCTGTCAATAACAAGCGAAATTCAACAAAAAACGCGAGTCAATATCACCAACGACCAGCGTAATAATTTTCTTCATCAACAGTTGGAAACCATAAAACAGGAGTTGTATGGTGAGGATAGTGATGAAGACGAGCTGATGCGTAGATCAGAGAGCGTGAATTTTCCGGAGAATGTAAGAAATATATTCAACCGAGAAGTGACAAAACTGACGCGTTATAATCCTCAAAGTCCGGATTATGCCATTCAATATTCTTATCTTGAGATGCTTCTTGACTTGCCATGGAATGTCTCGGATCCGCTTAATACTGATCTTGCCAAAGCACGAATAATTCTTGACTCAGACCATTTTGGCCTTGAAAAAGTGAAAGAACGCATTCTTGAGCAGATTGCCGTGCTGATGCATACTCCTGATGGCAAAGCACCGGTGATATGTCTTGTCGGTGCTCCCGGCGTGGGAAAAACTTCACTCGGACAATCAATAGCCAAAGCTCTCGGAAGAAAATATCAGAGGGTTTCCCTTGGTGGCCTTCATGACGAGGCGGAAATAAGGGGTCATCGCCGCACATATATAGGTGCCCTGCCGGGCCGTATCATTACCGCAGTGAAGCGTGCGGGTTCGTCTAATCCTGTGTTGTTGCTTGATGAGATTGATAAAATCGGCTCAGATTTCAAAGGCGATCCTTCCGCAGCCCTGCTTGAGGTGCTTGATCCCGAACAGAACTGTTCGTTTCACGACAATTACATTGATGTGGATTACGACTTGTCAAAAGTGCTGTTCATTACTACGGCCAACACTTTATCCTCCATATCTCAGCCATTGCTTGACCGAATGGAAATAATAGACATTTCGGGCTATCTTATTGAAGAAAAAGTTGAGATTGCGAAGCGTCATCTTCTGCCGCGTGTGCTTAAGGCAAACACTCTTACGAAGCGTAATTTCAATATATCGGATGATGCGTTCGTCAAGATAATAGAGGGTTACACAAGTGAAAGCGGAGTGCGTCAGCTTGAGAAGCATATTGCTTCGGTAGTAAGAAAAATAATCCTAAGAAAAGTAAGTGGAGAGAAAGTGCCACGCATGCTCAAGGCAGATGGCGTAAAGGAGTTTCTCGGAGTTGAAAAATTCACCAAAGACCGTTATGAGGGAAATGATTATGCCGGAGTGGTAACAGGTCTTGCATGGACTTCAGTAGGCGGTGAAATACTTTACGTTGAATCTTCTTTGGCCAAGGGCAAAGGTGAAAAACTGACTCTCACCGGTAATCTGGGAGATGTTATGAAGGAGTCGGCTATAATTGCTTTGCAGTATGTCAAATCTCACGACGATATGTTTGGCATACCGTCTGACTTGTTTGAAAAATATCAACTTCATATACATGTGCCGGAAGGAGCTATACCAAAAGACGGGCCATCTGCCGGTATTACTATGGTTACCTCTATTGTTTCGGCTCTGACGCAGCGAAAGGTAAAAGCTCGCATAGCTATGACCGGTGAAATTACTCTTCGTGGCAAAGTCCTCCCTGTTGGAGGAATCAAAGAAAAGATTCTTGCGGCAAAGCGTGCCGGAATAAATACGATTGTGCTGTCGGAACAAAATCGCAAGGATATTGAAGAAATTTCATCGGAATATATCTCCGGCCTTGAATTTGTGTATGTCAGCGACATATCTCAGGTTATCAATGCTGCTTTGCTTGATGAGGTGGTGGATAATCCGCTCAAATTTGAGTGATATGGTTTGATTGTCGCGGAAAATAAGTAATTTTGTAGCCTAATTTTATCATATATAAATATGAGTACACGTAAGCTTAAAATCAGAGATTTGACTATGCGTGACGGCCAGCAGTCATTGTTTGCTACCCGCATGAGTCAGAACACAATTGATCGTCTTCTTCCTTTATATGAAAATGCCGGTTTCTATATAATGGAGGTGTGGGGAGGTGCTGTTCCCGACTCCGTTATGCGTTATCTTGATGAATCACCCTGGAATCGTCTGCGTAAGGCAAGCGAGGCCATGAAAGGCAAATCGCTATTGTCTGCATTGTCTCGCGGCCGCAATCTGTTTGGCTATGTCCCTTATCCTGACAGCGTGCTTGAGGGTTTCTACAAGGAGGCTATCAAAAATGGATTGAATGTAATGCGTATTTTTGATGCGCTTAATGATATTGATAATGTCAAGGAGTCAATAAGAATTATCAATGAGCTCGGAGGCATAGCCGATGGTGCCGTTTGCTACACTGTAGATCCTAAAGAAGAAGCTACTGAGGCTCCTTCAGGATTTATGGGTAAATTTAAATCAATGTTCGGCTCAAAACCTGCTGCTCCAGAAAAGATTTTCACCGATGAATATTTTGTAAATATCGCCAAAAAGATGGAGGATCTCGGAGCAAAAATCATCACCCTGAAGGATATGGCCGGCTTGGTTAACCCTCTTCGTGCTGCCTCGATAATATCCAAACTTAAGGCTTCGCTCTCTGTTCCGGTTGATTTCCACACGCACTGTACTCCCGGTTATGGTCTTGCATCGTCGGTTATGGCAATGCTCCACGGAGTAGATATTCTTGACACTAACATCTGGTGGTTTGGTGGCGGCTCCGCTGCTCCGGCTATTGAGCTTATCTATGTGTTTGCCAATCGCATGGGTATTGAAGTGGATGTGAATATGGAAGCTGTAGGCAAGATACGCAATGAACTTCTCAATGCACGTAAGGATTTGGCCGAGTTTGATCTCGTCAAGCAGATGCCTATTGACTTTGATCCTCTTAATGACACTCTGCCGCAGGAAATTTCGGCACAATTTGACAAGGCTATAGAATGTGCCAAGGCCAATGATGAGGAAGGTCTGCTGAATGCTTGTCATGCTATTGAGGAATATTTCGGATTCCCCAAACCCAACGAACTTGTAAAGAATGCAGAGGTGCCCGGCGGCATGTATTCTAACATGGTGGCCCAGCTCAAAGCACTTCAGGCAAGCGATCTGCTTGATGATGCCATGCGCCTCATTCCTAAGGTGCGCCGTGATGCCGGTCTTGTGCCGTTGGTTACTCCTACCAGCCAGATTGTAGGCAGTCAGGCAGTCAGTCTTGCAATGGATCGCAAGAAAGGTAATCCTGATTATTCCAATGCCTCCAATCAGTTCATATCTCTTATAAAGGGTGAATACGGTCATACCCCCGTGGCTATTGATCCGGCTTTCCGCGAAAAGATTACCGGCAGTGCTCAGGAGCGTCCTTATGACACATCATCATATAAAAAGCCTGAGAATCCCGTGCTTGAGGATCTTGGTGGTGTTAAACTTGCTTCAAATGATGAAGAGTATCTTCTGCTTGAGCTGTTGCCGTCGGTAGCAAACGGTTTCTTGCGCCGTCGTCGTGCTGAGGAATTCAATGCCAAGCAGACTGAGAAGAAAGCCGAAGAAAAGGCTGCAGAGGAAGCTAAGGCACCGGAAGAACCAATCACAGGTGAACTCCTTACTGCTCCCATGGGAGGACGCATTATAGAAATTAATGTGAAACCCGGGCAGGCTGTTAAAGCCGGTACAGTGCTACTCGTTTACGAGGCAATGAAGATGGAGAACGATGTTACTGCCGATAAAGATGAGGTTATAAAGCGCATTTTTGTACAGCCTGATCAGGTTGTCGGTACCGATGCACCACTCATTGAGTTCCAAGATTAAAAAATTATTCTCTGAAAACTTGCGGTTTATGCAAATAATGCGTAAATTTGCAGGCCATTACGAGATGCCGCCTTACCAGCGGGATGTATAACTGATTGAAAACTAAACAATAATCAAAAATGAAAAAAGATATTCATCCTTCCGACTATCGTGAAGTTGTGTTCAAAGATATGTCAAACGAAGAGATTTTCATCACTCGTTCCACTGTATCTACGAAGGAGACTATCGAAGTGGATGGTGTTACCTATCCCCTCGTAAAGCTTGAAATCACCAGCTCTTCACACCCTTTCTTCACCGGCAAACAGAAACTCGTTGACACCGCCGGTCGTGTGGATAAGTTCATGAGCCGTTATGGCAACCGTCGCAAAAAGTAAATTTGATATGCTATAAAAAAATCCCGACAGGCTTCTGCCGGGATTTTTTTATTGGACTTGTTGCCTTGGTTAAAAATTATTATATTTGCATTAATCCATTTTATCACTTACACACTATACTTTTATGGCTAAAATAGGTTCGATATTTACGTCTGTAGGCCGTAAGGCTTTATTGTTGGGCAGCGGCGAACTTGGCAAGGAAGTTGCTTTGGAATTGCAGCGTTACAACGTAGAGGTTATTGCTTGCGATAAATACCCCAATGCTCCTGCCATGCAGGTTGCGCATCGTTCGCATGTGTTCAATATGCTGGATGGCGAAGAGCTGCGTAAGGTAATTGAACAGGAGCGCCCAGATCACATAATCCCTGAAGTTGAGGCTATAGCCACGCCGGTTTTGTGTCAGCTTGAAAAGGAGGGATTTCATGTCACTCCTACGGCTGAGGCTGCTTTGCTTACCATGAACCGTGAGGGAATCCGTCGTCTTGCTGCGGAAACTTTGGGCATTCCTACTTCCAATTATCGTTTCGCCTCTACTTATGAGGAATTTGTGGACGCAGTGAATACTATCGGAATTCCTTGTGTGGTTAAGCCAATAATGAGTTCATCTGGACATGGCCAAAGTGTTATCAAGAAGACAGAGGACATAGAGAGAGCATGGAAAATAGCTCAGGAAGGTGGGCGTGCAGGAGCTGGTCGTGTAATCGTAGAGGGGTTTGTGGATTTTGATTATGAAATAACTCTGCTTACGGTGCGCAGCATATCAGGTACTACTTATTGTCAGCCTATAGGACATGTTCAGGTAGATGGTGACTATCGTTACTCATGGCAGCCGCAGCCTATGACTGATGAGGCATTGCTTAAAGCACAGGATATAGCAAAGAAAGTTACTGATGCGCTCGGTGGTTTCGGCATATTCGGCGTGGAAATGTTCATTAAGGGTAACGATGTTATTTTCAGTGAAGTGTCTCCCCGTCCCCACGATACCGGTATGGTGACAATGATATCACAGGATCTCAGCGAGTTTGGACTGCATGCGCGTGCACTGCTTGGATTGCCTGTGCCTGATATCCGTTTTTATGGTCCTTCTGCATCACGTGCCATCGTGGTGGAAGGTGACACTGACAAGATTGAAATGGACAATCTTGAAGAAGTGCTTAGTGAACCTGGAGTGCAGATACGTATTTTTGGCAAGCCGGAAATCAAGGGGCATCGCCGCATGGGTGTGATTCTTGCCACAGCATCTACAGTGGAGGAAGCCCGGAATAAAGCCGAAAGAGCCTATAATAAGCTAAAGGTAAATGTGCTTCCGCGTTAACCATTAGAGAATAACCTTTTATGCCCTGTTTGCAATGTTTATGCAACAGGGCATTTTTATTTTCAAGCGAAGAGTGTTCTAAATGCTTCTTCTACTTTAGCTACTTCGGCTATCTTTATGCTGAACTTTTCGGTATTGATGCCCTTAAGATTGTGTTTTGGTATAAGGATTGTGTGCATGCCAAGCTTTTCAGCTTCCATGATGCGTTGTTCCACTCTTGTGATTTGTCTTATTTCACCTGAAAGTCCAACTTCTCCGGCCATGCAGATTCCAGTTGGAATGGCCATGTCAACATTAGAAGACAATATGGCGCATATTATGGGCAAATCCAACGAAGGGTCACTAACCTTAAGACCTCCGGCTATGTTTAGAAACACATCCTTTTGAGCAAGTTTGAATCCGACTCTTTTTTCAAGTACGGCAAGAAGCATGTTCATACGTTTGGCATCAAATCCTGTGACAGAACGCTGTGGAGTTCCATAGGCGGCACTGCTGACCAGGGCCTGCACCTCAATAAGAAATGGACGAATTCCCTCCATGGCAATCCCTATTGCCACGCCCGACATGTCTTCCTCATAATGATTAAGGAGCATTTCGCTTGGATTGGAAACTTCTCGCAAGCCACGTTGGCACATTTCATATATGCCAAGCTCGGAAGTGCTTCCGAACCTGTTCTTAATGCTGCGGAGTATCCGGTACATATAGTGATGGTCGCCCTCAAATTGGAGTACTGCATCTACTATATGTTCAAGAACTTTAGGCCCAGCAATGCTTCCTTCCTTGTTGATGTGGCCGATAAGTATTACCGGTACATTGCTTTCTTTGGCGTATTTCAGCAACTGTGCCGAACATTCGCGCACTTGACTGACGCTCCCGGCCGAAGATTCCAAGGCTTCGGATGCTATTGTCTGTATGGAGTCAATGATGATAAGTTGTGGCTCAAGCTCATTAATGTGCTCAAATATGTTTTCAAGCGAGGATTCGCACACGATATACACGTTATCACTTATTTTGCCTATTCGGTCAGCGCGGAGTTTTATTTGCGTGGCACTCTCTTCCCCTGACACATACAGTACTTTACGACTTTTGATAGACAGTATATTCTGAAGCACCAATGTGGATTTGCCAATGCCGGGTTCACCTCCAATAAGCACCAAAGAACCGGCAACGAGTCCGCCTCCAAGTACGCGGTTGAGTTCCTGACTCGGCATTTTTATGCGCGATTCTTCGGTGGCCTCAAGATCCGATACTTTCACCGGACGGGCTTTGAGACCTCCTGCGCCAGTTTTTCGGCTTGCAGATTTGGCAGGCGCACGCTCTTCTACAAGTGTGTTCCACGCACCGCATGCAGGGCATTTTCCTTCCCATTTCGGTGAGTCGGCACCACATTCTGTGCAGTACCATATGGTTTTTGTTTTAGCCATTTCGTCTTCTGAATTCGTTGAGTACTATTGATGTGGCCATGCCCACGTTGAGTGATTCAGATGTTATGGCTCCAACGGGATACGGGGGAATAAAGAGTCTGTTGGTGCATTTGGATGCAATTATTTCGCTTATGCCCTTGCCTTCGTTGCCCATCACAATAATGCCGTGTTGTTCCAACTTGGCGGTATATATTGTCTCACCGTCAAGAAATGTGCCATAAATCGGACCGCTGTATTTGTTCAGCCAATCGTTTAGGTCGCAATAACACACTTTCACTCGTGCCAAAGCCCCCATGGTAGCCATCACAACTTTGGGATTGAAAGCATCCACACTGGTTACGGAACACAATATCTGCCGCACTCCAAACCAATCGGCAGCACGGATTATAGTGCCGAGATTGCCGGGGTCGCGAATGTCATCAAGTAACAGAATAAGGTTTGTCTCACCTAATGATACATCGGGTATTTTTGATTCAGGAAGGCCAAATACAGCTATTACGCCCGACGAAGTTGACAGGTGGCTCATTCTATCCATATCGCGCGGAGAGGCGGTAAGTATCTTGTCCGGCTCTAACCCTTTGAACTTTTCACCATTGGCTGATAACCATTCTTCGGATGCAATGAGATAATGTACCGAGAAAGAATTAAGCAGGTCGCCAACGCATTTATTCCCTTCGGCAACGAACAAGCCGCTTTCACGGCGTGCTTTCGCTTTGTCAAGCGAGGATACAAGTTTTATAATGCTATTGGATGCTTTCATAGCACAAAAGTAACATAAAATTTTGTAACTTTGCATTTCAAAACATACCGATTGATATATGAGAATACTTGTGACCGGTGCAGCCGGACAGCTTGGAAACGAATTGCATAATGTTCTGGAGCAGAAAATGCCCGGAGTTACAATGTACACCGACATTAAAGATCTTGATCTGACTGATTCCGAAGCGGTGAAAAAATTTATAATCGACAATGAAATCAGTCATGTTGTAAATTGTGCGGCATATACGGCTGTTGACAAGGCTGAACATGAACCGGCTTTGTGTGCAAAAATCAATACCGATGCTGTGAAAAATATAGCCGAGGTTGCGGCAGATTATGGTGTAAAAGTTATACACGTGTCCACTGATTATGTGTTTGACGGTACCGCTCATGCTCCGTATAAGGAAAGCGATAAGGTTAATCCTATATCTACTTATGGCACCACAAAGCGCAAGGGCGAGATGGTGCTGTTGTCCATGAGTCCCGATGCTGTAATAATACGCACAGCATGGTTGTATTCTCCATACGGCAATAACTTTGTTAAAACCATGATGAGGCTGGGTTCAGAGCGTTCGGAACTTGGAGTGGTATGTGACCAGATTGGCACACCCACGTATGCTCTTGATTTGGCAGAGGCCATATACACTATTCTTACGGCTCGTCAATGGGTTCCCGGAATCTATCATTTTTCAGACGAGGGAGTGTGCTCATGGTATGATTTTACCAAAGCCATTCATCGTATCGCAGGAATAAAGAGCTGCAATGTGAAGCCAATAGCTACTGATGATTATCCTACTTTGGCCGCAAGACCTCCATATAGCGTTCTTGATAAAACGCGCATCAAAAAAACTTACGGCATAACCATTCCTCATTGGGAAGAGAGCCTTGTGGACTGTATTAACCGTTTACAAAACAACTGATCATGTCGCAACTCACTGACGAAATAAGCCGCAGGCGTACATTTGCCATTATCTCTCACCCGGATGCCGGTAAGACTACCCTAACCGAAAAATTGCTCCTCTTTGGTGGCGCAATACACATAGCCGGTGCTGTGAAGAGCAACAAAATCAAGAAAACCGCCACCAGTGACTGGATGGAGATTGAGAAACAGCGTGGTATCTCTGTTGCCACTTCGGTTATGGGTTTTGATTATGGCGATTATAAGATAAATATTCTTGATACTCCCGGCCACCAAGATTTTGCTGAAGACACATATCGCACGCTTACAGCAGTTGACTCCGTTATCATTGTGGTGGATGTGGCAAAAGGTGTGGAGCAGCAGACCCGTAAGCTCATGGAGGTGTGTCGCATGCGCAATACTCCGGTAATAATATTCGTAAACAAACTTGACCGCGAAGGGCGTGATCCGTTTGAAATTCTTGATGAGCTTGAGCAAGAGCTTAAAATAAATGTTCGTCCTCTTAGCTGGCCTATTAATATAGGTGCCAAGTTCAAGGGGGTTTACAATATTTATGAGCAGACTCTTGATTTGTTTACTCCCGACAAACAGAAAGTTTCGGAACGCGTAGAGATAAATGATGTCAATGATCCCAGAATAGATGAAGCTGTAGGCGAGACCGATGCCGCCAAGCTTCGCGAAGATTTGGAGTTGATTGAGGGTGTATATCCTGAATTCAATGTTCAGGATTATCTTGATGCGCATGTAGCTCCGGTATTTTTTGGGTCGGCATTGAATACATTCGGTGTCAAAGAGCTTTTGGATTGTTTTGTACAGATTGCACCGTCGCCAAAGCCCGTTATGGCAGTTGAGCGGGAAGTAAAGCCAGAAGACGATCAGTTCTCGGGATTTGTGTTTAAGATTCATGCCAACATGGATCCGAATCATCGCTCATGTATTGCATTTGTCAAAGTATGCTCAGGTAAATTTGAGCGTAACGCGCCATATAAGCATGTGCGCTCAAATAAAGTTTTGAAATTCGCCTCCCCTACTGCGTTTATGGCTCAGAAAAAGAGTATAGTAGATGAAGCATATCCGGGTGATATTGTGGGTATTCCTGATACCGGCAACTTCAAAATAGGCGATACGATAACAGGTGGAGAATCATTGCATTTCAAGGGATTGCCAAGTTTCTCGCCTGAAATGTTCAAATATATTGAGAACACAGATCCCATGAAGTCAAAGCAGCTTGAAAAAGGTATTCAGCAACTTATGGACGAGGGCGTGGCTCAACTGTTTGTCAACCAGTTCAATGGTCGTAAACTTATTGGTACCGTGGGTCAGCTTCAATTTGAAGTCATACAATACCGACTCTTGCATGAGTATGGCGCACAGTGCCGATGGGAGCCAATATCTTTGTATAAAGCATGCTGGATTGAAAGTGATGATGAGCAGGCTCTTGACGCATTCAAAAAGCGTAAGCATCAGTTTATGGCCGTAGATAAAGAAGGCAGAGATGTGTTCCTCGCCGACTCCAACTATGTGCTCCAAATGGCTCAGAATGATTTTCCCAAGATTAAGTTTCATTTCACGAGCGAATTTTAATGGATGCTTTCAAAGAATTAAAAGAGTTGCTTCTCAAAGACAGAAGCATACGCCGATTTGACGCTTCTCAAAGTATTGACATTGATACGTTGAGGAACCTTGTGGATCTGACGCGTTATTGTGCATCGGGTCGCAATTTGCAACCATTGCGTTATCGCATAGTTGTGAAAGAGGCTGAATGTCAACTTGTGTATCCTCTTTTGGCTTGGGCTGGATACCTCAGTGATTGGAATGGCCCCGAACAATCAGAGCGGCCCGTGGCATATCTTGTGCAGTGCTTGGATACTGATCTTACTAACAATTGCCTATGCGACGATGGCCTGCAGATTCAAGCAATAACACTTGGTGCCGCAGCTCTTGGTATTGGTGCTTGCATTATAAAATCATTTAACGCGCCCAAGCTACAAAACGTGCTCTCATTGCCTTGCAATATGCAACCTCGCTATGTGATTGCCATGGGATATCCTGTTGAAAAGGTTGTGATTGAGCCTATGTCTTCACCTGAAAGCATAGAGTATTACCGAACTCCGGATGGTGTGCACCATGTTCCCAAACGGTCTTTGGACGAGCTGATTATAAAATAGCAACTGATGATTGCTGCGAGTTGCTTTCAATGAAGAAAAGAGTTGAACTGAGCAGTTATTGCTTTGTTGTTTCGGCATTGACAATTGCGCTGTTGTGCGGTGTGTTCGTATATGTCTTGAAGCAAGCTGATCATATATGGTCCGCTATCGTGCTTGGCATGGTAATCATCGTACTATGTTTGTCAACATTATTCTATATGCCTCTTTCAATTTCTGTTGACAATAAAAATCTTAACATCAATCGTTCATGGCGTATTAAAAGCATTCCGATAGTGGATATTGCGGAAGTTGGATAATGAAATCCGCGAGCTGAAAGACCGTGCAGAGGCGCGGGAGCGTGATTTACACCGTGAAATATCCAATCTATCGGACAGCCTGAGACGGCAGAAAGAACATGAGGCAGACACCGTCCGCAGCTATGAATGGAAGATTGGTAACTTCGTCAAGTTCTTTCCCGATGCGGTTGCCATGCTTCCGGCGATAGAGGAATGTCAGGACGTAGGATTGAATGACAACTCCATAAAAGGGCTTCTCTCGATGAATGAATATGTCTTAAAGTCCGGCACAACACTCTATTATCCGTTCCAGCGGAGAGAGGTGGACGCTTCGGGGGCAAAGGTACAAATCAAGCGGGACCCCACAGACAACAAATTCCATCTCCATGTCAATGGCACCCGGATATTCCAATGGCTCAAAGACCAATGGCAACGGCTTACCCAGACGGTGAAACGAGGTTTCGGAATTAAATAATGCAAAAAGGGAGCCACAATCTTCAGGCTGTGGCTCCCTTTGCAAGTCCCACGCTGATAAATCAGGAAACTGTGTCAAAGTTCCAACATAACTACGACCCTCATCGCATAAGGATACATAATTACATATTATTAGAATATAGCTCGTTATTAGAATATAGCTTGATATCGTCTCGGAGCTGTTTGCAGATTTTATCAAAAACTATATTTCCCAGTTCGGACTTTCGATATTGAGGAGTCCTTTCAAGCATATTACAATTATCAAGAATATGCTTTTTTACGTATTCAAACGCCTTTTTCTCATTTAGGGCTATGAACTCATTGACTACATTCGCTTTGTCAATTATTCTATCAAATAGATAGTATGCAGTGAAGAGCATCTTTGTATTGGTTGCCATTGGCATATCATTGGGCAAACCATCATTAAGCACTGCAAAGAAACTGTATGGATTTGCACACTCTGCTTGACAAGCTTGTTCAACCTTGTTGATTAAATATCTTTGCCCTTGAATAAGTAGCATCATTAATCTTGCTGCTGCTTCATCGTGTACGTTTTGTTTCTCTGAGTCAAGTGCTTTGGAAAAACACCAAAAGGCATTTTCGGCTCTAACTTCTTGAATATCTTGGTCAGGCTCTTGAAAACCAAGACACACCTGGAATATTTTCCCAATAAGAAGTGGACTGTCTATGGTTAGGAGTTCAGATGGGTTGTGAACAAAATAGTTATATATTGCACTGGAATGTTGTTCCAATGTAGAATAGTCCTGCATCCCGAATGCCGTCCATGCCATCATGGCATTATAGCTTAACGCATTATCCATAAATAACAGATTATATTCACTGAGCAAACATTATACGGTAGTAATATTCATCAACATCTTTGGGATTTACTATGATGAATGCTATCGTTATCCCTTGTTGCTTGGAAATCATAAACATATTAATTTTGCCATATTCAAAACCTCCATGAGTGATTGGCATTTCTTCGATAATCTCATTACCACAAACCATTGAAGTTTGGGAAACCTCTGCTCGTTCATCTTTGTGATAGAAAGCCGAGGTTATTCTGAATTGAGCAAGGGGAAATTCACGACCAAAGTCATTATCAAAAACTTGAACAAAGATTGTCCCGTTGTTAGATACGCGCATTATGCTTGCAGTCGCATTCGAAAGTATTGAAGTTTTTTCGGCTCGTTCTTCAACCTCATTGACATAATGGCATCTTTCAACTATAATTTTATTGAAATCAGCCATAAATGTACCACCTTCACTGATTTGTTTTATTGATATTTCCATTGTTTGTTGTACCGTTTAATCTGTTGGCACTTCAGGTTAATTGTAGTTCAATCAAGATTTTTTATTCTCGAGTGTCCCAACTCGGAAAAGAAAGAAAAGAAGCGTGGGCTGCTATGCCACGCCTTTACGGATAGGTGGTAGGAATACCTGTATATGAAGATGTGGAAATAACAACTCCACGCCGTATGGCATGGAGACTGTTATGACTTTCTCTTGCATATACATGGATGTAAGTTTCCTACGCTTTATCCATACAAGCAGAAGACATAACGCCTCTTAGTTTCAATATGTGCGGACAAGCTATGCCTATCCAATTACAAAGTTAGCAATTTTTTCTCAATGTATTGCCATTCAACCTCAAAAATTTTAGCAAATTCGATAAAAAGAATCGAATTAAATATAACTAACGCCCCTTAAAAATCCATAAATCGGGCATCCGATTTTCGATTCTTCCAATTAATTAGTACACCACGAGTACACCACCAATTTTATAATAGCTTGTATTTCAGTACGGTTACAAACAATAAAATTAGATAAGGTATGCCTTCTGCTGCAAACAATTAAAATTGCAGCAGTGCGACCCTTGCCGGTTTCCAGCCGGGGACGGATTGCTCCAAAGTCGCATCATTTATCCAACCTGCGGTGCAGACACTGATTTCAATCTCTAAAACCACTAAAATCTCCAAACAAATGAATTTCAAAAACGAAAGAAACGCGGGGCGACACCCCAAAATTGACCCCATCGCATTTCGATGTTCGGTCAATTTCAATGCCGTCGAGCAGGTGCAGCTTGAAGCCATGCACGAAAAATCAGGGATAGAATCAATGTCTGCATTTATCAAAATGCAGATATTCGGCAAGCCGATGAAGGTTTTCTATGTTGATGAAAACAGTCGCATCTTCATAGATATGCTCTCTGACCTTAATGCCAGATACCGCACAATAGGAGTGGCATACGACCAGCTTGTGAAGGCTCTCAAAGACAACTTCACAGAAAAAAGAGTAAACTCGACCATTCGGGAACTTATAAAGTCAATGAAGGAACTGGTTGCCGTGAACTATAAAATCGTTGAACTGGCCGAAAGATTCGATAAGGAATGGTTGCAAAAATATCGTTAGGCAACTCCCTTTATCGTGCGCTCTGTTACAATGGTGAGAAGATAAATAAGGAGAATGGACGACTGCTGGCAACCAATAAAATCTATAATGATGGTTCTGGGAAAATAAATATCAACCGGGCATATCAGGATTTCAAAAGCTGGATGCCATCGTCCACGCGCACCGAGCGGCCTATGGTGCATATCTCCCTCAATCCACACCCTGACGACAGACTGACAGATGCCGAGTTTACCGAACTTGCCCATGAATATATGGAAAAGATGGGAACTTGGCCGCCGTGTTCTCATTGCAACCGCAGGTGACACGAAGATAGCACTCGAAGTCCACGATGAACTTGTGACCGATTTCCACCAGAGGTATATCGGTCAGATTATACTTCTCTTTAAGGAACTCCTGAACGCGGCGATAGCATCGGTCGTATTTCTGGACCGTCGCCGGGGAACGGCTGATACCCTCCATTGCGTTGCACTCGTCCATGAACTCCTTGAAGAGTTGGACAAGCGATTCTGTACGTGCCGTGATGCCGAGAAAGGCATTGCGCACTTTCTCAGCTGTGACGAGCGTGTCATAACGCTCAATCTCGTAATAGTGCTGACGTATGGAAGCGCGGATGTCTTCGAGAGTGCGGTTTAGCTCCTTAACTTGTTTGGAAGTGCCTGATGCTTTGTTGGCGTCCTTATCCCAAATCTCAGGATCCACGAACAGTTTTGTGCTGAACACAGTCCTTTCACTATTGACTGTGATTCGCACCATGATTGCGCAAGTCCCTTCTTTGTTTACTTGGTTACTGCGCAGATAGAACCGAATGTTGAAATTACTTGAACTCATTCTTCCGATGTAGTTTTTGTTTTTACTTTCCTTTGCGTATCACACAACCAATGGTGAGAATCAGTAGCGCAAGATGAGTTTCAGTAGCATGAGTAAACGCGAAAATTCGGTTTAGTAGCACGGTTAGTAGCATGAGCCTTACTTGTCATCCTGTTCTATGATGGCTCTCCATCAAATTTATTCCATGTAAAACTGGGTGTAGTTTTTATGGAATGATTTGGTAGCTGATAGTAGCCGCAAAGGTACTGACTACTAATGAAAAATGGTTAGACAAAACTTAGACAAATCTCGCCATATCAGTATCTTAGCTAATTCTATGCTACTAAAGCGGGATTATGGATTTCAGTAGCATATCAGTAGCACGGAAGTGTCAAAAATTGGCTGAATCGTGTCTATTTTTGGCGATAGGGTAAAAAGCTAAACGCCTGAGTATCAGCGATACTCAGGCGTTTAATAAAATGCTTGGCGGAGAGAGAGGGATTCGAACCCCCGGAGGTGTGACCCTCAACGGTTTTCAAGACCGCCGCAATCGACCACTCTGCCATCTCTCCTAAATGGTTGTACAAAGGTATGCATTTAATTTCATTCATGCAAGATTTCTGTGATTTTTTTATTCGGCTGTGATGTGTATGCTCGTCGTGACGGTTTTAATGATGATTTGTGTCGGGGATGTAGCAACCTTGTGTTGTCATTGTAATATGTGTCACAATGTGGTTAAGCAGTGGCCTTTTTGTAGGGCAAATTAAGTATATTTGTCTTGTGCCGGTACAATCACCTGCATATATGTATTTTTGATAATACAGAACATTCCGATGAAGCAGCAGAATAAATCCAAGCGTATTATTATAGTGTCAATTATAACGATAGTTGTATTTGGCCTATACGGTTTGATGCTCTCGTTCGGGTCGCATGAATCAATGTATGTGGACCGACCGGAAGGGCGTTTGTGCAAAATGCCGATTGATGGCGTTCCCTCCATGGTTACTGTGGCTCCGGGATTGGTGTTTAAGATTGATACGGGTGCTGATGCGAGCAGCATAACGGAAAAAGACCTTGCTACGCTTGAGTCGCTTGGGTATAAAGCCGAACATAAAATATATCCTGTGTTCGGGCGTAATGGTTGGGGCCGAATGAACTGGACCTTTACGCGCTTTCAGGTGGACTTGCCTCTGTATGATTACATCAGTGAAGAGGATTCGCTTGGTAATATTAGCCATCAGATCATTCCTGAAAGTCTGAATGTGCTTCACGATGTGGATTTTGTTCCATCAAGCACAGGCTTTTCAGTTCTTGGTGTGGATTTCCTTCAAAAATTCAAGATTGAGTATTTGTGTGAAGAAAAGGTAGTTGCCCTGTCATTTGATACTCCGGAGGGTTACGAGCCCTTTGCCGAACTCTCGGTATCACACAGCCCCCTTAAAGATATGTGGCAGGGAAACCGGTATTATATCTCAATCTCTGTGCAGAATATAAAGAATGACTATTTTTTGGACACGGGTCTTCAGCGGGCTAAGCTGCGTTTGCCAATGTCAGAATATGTAAGGTCTTCAACAGATTTGGTGTCGGATACAATCCGCACGATGATTCACAAGCATCCGGCTCTGGTTGATTATGACGCTTGGGTGTGCATTGGGGACAGGTGCGGAACGGCTGCCGTTTGGTACTGCGATACAAACGAAGAGCCATACACATTCAACCCGTTCAATTACATAGAACAGGATTTTTTGCTGGATCTTAATGGCAAAAAACTTATGCTCAAGCCCCATTCTTATGCTTTCTTCTCTCGCATAAAAATGAATGGCAAATGATAATCAGGAATTAAAGCGTTTACTTTGCGTCAGAGGCATCATCATCGTTGAATAATTTCCCGGCCTCGTCAAGATGAAAGTTTTTGGTCAGTACGGCTATAAACCGTGATATCTGTTTTATTGCATTCTGTGTGTCGGCTGTTACTTCCTTGCCTTGGAGCCGAAGCATCAGCATGCCGTACAGAGCATTGAAGCATGTTTCTATTTCTCCGCTTTTGCTCTCCCCTGCCTTGGCGCGTAGCTCAACTATGAAAGGAAGTGTACGATAGAATTCAGCGGTGTAGTCAGCAAACCGTGGGTCTTTGAGCAATGCCTGATGGAGTTCAACCAATTGGATGATTATATTTTTGTTGAGCTGCAGATGTCCTGATTTTTCCACTCCTTCGCGCCTCATCATGTCAATAAGGCTTTCGTACCACTCTTTCATTTGAGCTTTTAGCGAATCATCAAGCTGGTATTTGTCTATGACATTGTGCTGAATTTTGTCAATGTCAAGGTCGTTGGCGCGGATTATATCCTCAATTTGCCACATATATAGCAGATACTCTGCGATATTTTCTTTTCGTTTTTGCGATGCTATTATCATTGCTTGGAGGAATGTTTTAATTAACTGCAAAGATAACGCTTTTTAGTCACGAAAAGATTAATTGATGAAAATTAGTGAATCGTTTGATTATAAGGTTTGTGGCTTTTTTATCAAAAAAATATTTGAAAAAAGTATTGAAAAATTTTGTGTAAATCAAGAAAAGGCGTACCTTTGCATCGTCAAAACGAAATGACAATGCCTTGTGGTGTAATGGTAGCACGTCGGATTCTGGTTCCGCCTGTGAGAGTTCGAATCTTTCCAAGGCAACATGTTAAGAGCTGAGCTTAATGCTTCAGCTCTTAAATTTTTTAATAACAGCTTATTGTATCAGCCAATGTTTTCTTTGCTCGGATTGTTCCAAAAAAAATGCCCGATTATTACTGCCGGTTTCACTGACTGGCATAGTCATTTGCTGCCCGGAGTTGATGACGGAGTGCAGGATATGAAAGAAAGTGTTGACATGCTTGAAAAATATGAGAAAAATGGCGTTAAAAGAGTGTGGCTTACCCCGCATATAATGGAAGACATGCCCAACACCACTGCGCAGCTGAAAGGCAGATTTCAAGAGCTTCTCGCGACATATTCCGGAAACATTGAATTGCGTCTCGCGTCTGAGAACATGCTTGATAATTTGTTTAAGGAACGATTGGAGAACAATGATTTTTTGCCAATTGGCGATGATGGCCGCACATTGCTGGTAGAGACATCATATTTCAACGCCCCCATAAAATTTCATGACACGCTGCTTGAAATCAAATCTAAGGGGTATTTCCCTTTGCTCGCCCATCCTGAGCGGTATAATTACATAAACACTATGGCAGGATACAGAGAGCTTAAAGAATTGGGCGTGAAGTTTCAATTAAATGCCTTATCAATTTTAGGCTACTATGGGCCGTCAGTAAAGAGAAAAGCCAAGGACTTATTGGCGCATGGCATGTATGACCGCATAGGGTCTGATATGCATCGCATGGAGCATTTGAACATTCTTTCAAAAGGTGCCATATCATCCTCCGATGCGGCCAAAATTCATCAGCTCGGCTAAATACAATGCTTGAATCATTGCATTGGCCGAACTGACAATCAGATACATAAAACGGGAATCTGTTAAGACTCCCGTTAATAGGTTTGTAATGAGTTAGCTTATTGTCCAAGGTATGCTTTGAGCAATTTGCTTTTTTGACCTTTAAGGCGGCGGATGGCTTTTTCTTTGATCTGGCGCACACGTTCGCGTGTGAGGTCAAATTCTGCGCCAATCTCTTCAAGGGTCATTTCCTGGCATCCGATTCCGAAGAATTTTTTCAGGATTTCACGTTCGCGTTCGTGCAACTGCTTAAGTGCTCTATCCACCTCTTTAGACAAGGATTCTTGTGTGAGGGAGCTGTCGGCCATCGGCGAATCGTCGTTGGTAAGCACATCCAAGAGGCTGTTGTCCTCGCCTTCCACAAAAGGAGCGTCAACAGAGATGTGTCGGCCTGAAACCTTAAGAGTATCGGCTATTTTGTCAACCGGAACATCAAGGCGTTCTGCCAGTTCTTCAGGAGAAGGACGTCGTTCGTTTTCCTGCTCAAATTTTGACAGGGCCTTGCTGATTTTGTTAAGAGAACCAACCTGATTGAGGGGAAGTCGCACAATACGGCTCTGTTCAGCCAATGCCTGAAGGATGGACTGACGAATCCACCATACGGCATAGGATATGAACTTGAATCCACGAGTCTCATCAAACTTCTGAGCCGCCTTAATCAGGCCGAGATTGCCTTCGTTAATTAAGTCCGGTAGGCTCAGACCCTGATTTTGGTACTGTTTGGCCACGGACACCACGAATCGAAGATTGGCACGAGTAAGTTTGTCTAATGCTCGTTGGTCACCCTGTCGGATGCGCTGAGCCAGCTCTACCTCTTCTTCAACGGATATAAGCTCTTCTCGGCCTATTTCCTGGAGGTATTTGTCAAGCGAAGCGCTCTCACGATTGGTAATTGATTTTGTGATTTTTAATTGTCTCATTCTATAATATGTGACATTTAGCGTGCAAAGATACAAAAAGTTTCTGACATATAACAATGCGGGCGTGGAAAAGTAGCATCCGCGCCCGCTGAATTAACTGAATTAACAGTTTTACTTGTATCTCATCCAGCGGATAAGTTCTTTTACGCTTGGTTTTTTACCATACATGAATATTCCTACTCTGTAAATTTTGGCTGCAACCCATACCATGGCAAAGAATGAAGCATACAGTATTATTAAAGAAACTGTAATCTGCCACCCCGGAACACCAAATGGTATTCTGGCCATCATAACCATAGGCGAGGTAAACGGTATCATTGAAGTCCATAATGAAAGCTGGCTACCGGGATCAGATGCTGCCATCATGCCGAATACTATGCCAAGAATTATGGGCATTACCACTACGCTTTGCAGCTGTCCGGCATCTTGTATGTTATCAACGGCCGATCCTATCGCAGCATATACAGCGGCATACAACATAAATCCTCCGACAAGGAATAACAGGAGCAAACCGAATATTTGGATAATGTATCCTACGTTGCCGAGTATGGACAATGCCTGTAGCAATTCAACCGGTGTGCCCAATGATTCAGTGCCGGCAGCTCCGGCAGCATTCATTGCTGACAAATCAGCTGCAACAGAATCAGGAGTGAGTGCCGGGAGCACGAAAGCTGACAGAGCCGCAAGCAGCACACCCCAGATCACAATTTGGGTTACGGCCACGAGTCCTATGCCACATATCTTCCCAAGCATCAGCTGGGTGGGCTTGACGCTTGACACCACTATTTCAAGTACACGATTGTTTTTCTCTTCAATAATACTGGTCATTACCATCTGTCCATAAAGAAGGAGGCACATGTATAGGAAAAATGTAAGTACTGTGCCTAAGATGTAGGAAAGGATAGTGGATGATTCTTTCTCTTCATCTTTTGATGTGTTGTCATAACTTTGTATTGACACATCGCTTTCCACTTCTTTGAGAATCTGGTCAAGATTGGCTATATCGTAACTTTCAAGGCGTATGTTTTCAATGATACCGTTCACTTGATCGCGTATGTTTGATTCAAGTGTCATAGAGGAGGCCTCATTGTTATATAGCTGGATAGCTTTTTTGCCATCCATTACATCTTTTGGAATGAAAAGCACCGCGTCAGCGGTGGAATTTGCCCTTACACTGTCAAGGGGCTGTGTGCATGTGATATATTTTATTCCATCATCGCTCTTGAGAGCCGGGGCGATTACCAAAGATTCGTCCACTATATCCACCGTTTTCGCCTCATTGCCGGCAAATGCCATAATCAAGGCCGGAGTTGCCATAAGAGCAAGCATGAGCACCGGCATAAGAATGGTAGTGATGATAAATGATTTTTTTGATACGCGCTCCAAGAATTCGCGCTGTATCACTAATGATATATTTTTATTCATGAGATTAGTTACGATTGTTGTTTTCAACTGTGTGAATAAAGATGTCGTTCATTGATGCCATGCTGGGCTGTAAAGATGATATCTCTACTATGGGGTTGGCAGATGAAATCACATCGCGCAGCGTAACATCACTATTGAGCTGGAACTGGAGACTGTCAAGGTTGTCTGACAATTGCATGGCTTGAGTCATTGGAGCAAGGGTTTCCATTAGTGTTCGGGGATTGCCCTTGAATCCCAATGAGTATCTTCCCTGGCTGAATTCACGACGTAATTGTTCTACATTCCCGCTAAGAATGTTCTTGCCGTTATTGATGAGTGTGATGTTATCGCATATCTCTTCTACCGAAGCCATGTTGTGAGTCGAGAATATTACTGTGCTTCCATTGTTTTTAAGCCGGATAATTTCATCACGCAGAAGGTTGGCATTGATTGGATCAAAACCGGAAAATGGCTCATCAAAAATCAAGAGTTTTGGCTCATGGAGCACAGTGACAATAAATTGTACTTTTTGTGCCATTCCTTTGGATAATTCTTCAACTTTTTTGTTCCACCATGAGCTTATCTCAAATCTGTCAAACCATTCTTTGAGCTTTCTGGTAGCATCGCCTTTGCTGAGTCCTTTAAGTCTTGCAAAGAAAATTGCCTGATCACCGACTTTCATTTTTTTGTATAGTCCGCGCTCTTCAGGGAGGTAGCCTATATGTGCCACATCTTTTGCATTCAATGTGTGTCCGTCAAAAATCACTTCTCCGCTATCGGGCGCGGTGATATGGTTGATTATGCGGATGAGCGTGGTTTTACCAGCTCCATTAGGACCGAGTAGGCCGTATATTGTGCCGGTAGGCACTTCCAAACTGACATTGTCAAGTGCCAAATGATTGGTATAGGCTTTACTTACGTTTTCTACTTTCAGGATTTTATCCATATTTACATTAGGAATTTAGTTTTATAGATATGACGCTGTTTTTGGTAAATAATTTCATCTCACGGATATTTTTTTGCCAAAAAATCTATTGATTATGACTGCAAGAGCTCCGTCACCGGTTACATTGCATGCAGTTCCGAAGCTATCCATGGCTATGTAGAGGGCTATCATCATAGCATTTTGTGCGTCACTGAATCCAAGTATTGACGACAGCAGTCCCAGTGAAGCCATTATTGCACCACCGGGGATGCCAGGGGCGGCTATGATGGTTACCCCTATCATTGCAATAAACTGGGCAAATTCTCCAACGCTGTATGGAATCCCTTGCATTATCATCAGCGCAAGAGCACATGCCACAATCTTCAGTGTGCTGCCACTCATATGAATCGTTGCACATAGCGGTACCACAAATCCGGCAACATCCTCATTTACGCCCAATTTTATGGTTTGGCGTAAGGTGACGGGTATTGTGGCTGCCGAACTTTGCGTTCCGAGTGCCGTAAAGTATGCCGGCATCATGGTCCATAGCATTTTAACAGGATTTTTACGTGCAAACAGTGCTGCGATACAAAACTGGAACAATAGCAATAATAAGTGCAGGATAAAAATTACAACAATAATTTTCAGGAATGTGTGTATGATTGTTCCTACTTGTCCCTCATGCGTCATGGTAACAAATATGCCGAATATGTAAACAGGCAGCAAAGGGATGACACATTTAATAATCGTAAGACTTATTATATCGCGAAATTCACTCACACCTTTGCGTAAAATGTCGCCATTGACCAGTGCTATTCCAATCCCCATGACGAATGATAACACGAGAGAGGTCATTACGGGTGTGATGGCCGGTATTTGTATCGTAAAATATGGAGAGACAGTGTTTGCTTCTGCTCCGAGGCTAACTGAGGTGCTTGCCGTAGATAGCATTTGTGGGAATAGCCATGCTCCGGTGAAGTATGAGGTAAAGCCTGCAAACAAAGTGGCACAATAAGCCAACAGAACAGTAGCAATCAGCATCTTCCCGGCTCGCTTGCCCAAATCAGCTATGGCCGGTGTCACGAATCCAAATATAATAAGTGGAATCAGAAAAGTAAGAAACTGTGAAAATATGCTGTTAAAAGTGGCACAGAGGCGTGCTATCCATTCCGGAGACACATATCCCACTCCTATACCTGTGATTATTGCTGCTAATATTTTTAGCAGTAGAGCTGAAGGAAGTCGTTTTTTCATGCACAAATATACTTATTTTTATGCTCAAATGTAACTTTTTGGTTGTATGATGCGTCAAAAGAGATATAAAACAAAAAAATAATTATGACTACTAAATGTATTGTGACTTTATTGATGGCTGTTGCTATATGCTCATGCTCTAATGTGTCTTATGTGTGCTCAAATCAAAAGACAGTTGATTCTGATCCTGACTCCCCTATTGTTACCCGAGAGATTACAGTCAAAGATGTGTCTGAAATAGACTGTGCGCGCGGCATCAAGGTGGTTTATACTCAAGGTGCAACTTCTTCTGTCGTAATGTCCGCACCTCGTGATATTGCAGACTATATAGATGTAGATGTCAAGAATTCATCATTGTTTTGCACAGTCGGCAAGGAGTATCAGATTAATACCGGACTGGATCGCGTAGAAGTGAAAGTGTCATCACCTTTAGTAAAGTCATTGGGAGCCAGCACAGGTGCATCAATAAAAATTAATTTGCTGGATTTAAAAGACAATAAACTTAATGTCAATGCATCAACAGCCGGTTCCGTTGCAATTAATTCTTTAAAGTGTGGTGGTCTTGATTGCGATGTGTCAACAGCAGGTAATGCAACAATTATCGGAATCAAGTGCTCGGGCATGATTGATGCCTCAGCATCGACCGGCGCAGAAACAAACTTTGAAGGGATTGCTGCCAAAATAGATTTCGGCGCATCTACCGGTGCAACAATCAATGCTTCGGAGCTTGTGGCTGAGACCGGCGAAGCATCCGCTTCTACCGGAGCAGATATATTATGCCGGGTACATAATCTCAATAGCTCGTCTTCTACCGGAGGGTCTGTTCACAATAAGCAATAGCTTTCATAATAGACATATATTAAATGCAACGGGCGACTTGGTGAGAGTCGCCCGTTGTCTTGGTAATTAATCTTAAGCTTGATTAGATGACACCCTGTCCCATCATGGCATTGGCTACCTTCATGAAGCCGGCGATATTGGCGCCTTTCATGTAGTTTAGGTATCCGTCAGGTTCTGTGCCGTATTTTACACATTGGGTGTGAATGTCCTTCATGATTACGTGAAGTTTCTCATCCACCTCTTCTGCACTCCACTGCAAGTGCATTGCGTTTTGGCTCATTTCAAGCCCGGAAGTGGCGACACCGCCTGCGTTTACAGCCTTTCCGGGAGCGTAGGTTACTCTTGCATTAATAAATGTGTCAATGGCCTCAGGCGTGCAGCCCATGTTGCTGACTTCGGCAACCATCAATACGCCATTGTCAACAAGCTGCTTGGCATCATTGCCGTCAAGCTCGTTTTGGGTTGCGCAAGGAAGTGCGATATCAACCTTCTGTTCCCATGGTTTGCGACCGGGATAGAATGTGGCTTCAGGATATTTTTCAGCATAGGGAGCTACAATGTCTTCGCCGGAGGCACGCAATTCAAGCATATAGTCAACCTTTTCACCGGTGATGCCTTCCGGATCATATACGTAACCGTCAGGACCGGATATGGTTACAACTTTCGCACCGAGTTGGCCGGCTTTAAGGGCAGCACCCCAAGCCACGTTACCGAAACCGGATATAGCTACAGTCTTACCCTTGATATCTTCTTTCTTTTCTTTCAGCATGCTCTGTACGAAGTAAAGGGCACCGAAACCTGTGGCTTCAGGACGTATTCTGCTGCCGCCAAATGAGAGGGCTTTACCTGTCATTGAGCCATCACATTCATTACAGAGTTTTTTGTACATGCCGTACATGTAGCCCACTTCGCGACCGCCTACACCAATATCGCCGGCGGGTACATCGCGGTCTATACCTATATTTTTCCAAAGCTCAAGCATGAAAGCCTGGCAGAAACGCATGATTTCTGCATCGCTTTTGCCTCGGGGTGAAAAATCGCTACCACCTTTGGCACCACCCATTGGGAGTGTGGTGAGTGCATTTTTGAATGTCTGCTCAAATCCAAGGAATTTGAGGATAGAAAGGTTAACGGATGCATGGAAGCGTATGCCACCTTTATACGGGCCTATGGCATTGTTGAACTGAACACGATAACCAAGGTTGGTCTGAACTTCGCCATTGTCGTCAATCCAAGTGACGCGGAATGTAAGGATGCGGTCGGGTTCAACCATACGCTCAATTATGCGCGCTTTCTCAAATTCGGGATGCTGATTGTAAACATCCTCTACGCACATAAGTACCTCTCGAACAGCTTGAAGGTATTCCTTCTCTCCCGGGTGTTTAGCCTCAAGGTTGCTGATGACTTTATTAATATCCATAATTTATGTATTTAATGGTATTGATTGTTGCACAAATATACATAAAAGAAGTTGAAATTAGCGAAATAAAAACTCCTTAAATTTGGTTAAATTCAAGGAGTTTTGTATCATATTGCTACTAAGAGCCGATTCGACAATATGTGTTACCGGTCAGGCAGTCAATCGTCGCGCAGATTTACCGTTTTATCTGCGACGTCTTTTCCGTTTGCTTGACTTTTTGGAAGAAGACTTGCTTTTAGATACAGATGTACCCTTTGTCGGGATTTTTATAGATTGCCCTATGTTGATGCGGCTTTGTCCTTTGCTCATGCCGTTAGCTTCACGCAGAGCTTCTACAGTCGTACCATGCTTGCGTGCAATTTTCTCAAGTGAGTCTCCGGATTTCACTTTGTAATTTTTAGTCTTGGCGGCTCTCTCTTTCTTTGATTTTGTTGCTTTAGTGTCGTCGTGTTTTTTCTTTGACTGTTTTGCTGAAGTGGATTTTGCCTGCTGGCGTTCAGCTTTTCCACGTTCGGCAGCTTCGGTGTCCTCTGCTGTTATGGTGTTGGCAATTAAAGGTTCTGAACTTGCCTTGGGGGTCTTACGCTCCACTATTTCAATGACTAATGCGTCACCTTCTTTTACTTTGCCTCTGCGCAGCTTGTTCAGTCGCTTGATGTCAGTTGCGCTTACGCCGTATTTTTTTGCAATGTCACGCAGATTCTCACCTCGGCCAACATTGTGAGTAATACGTTTTACATTACCGTTGACGCTATCGTCTATTGGATTGTTGTCATCGGCATTCTGAGTTTGAGATGCGGCTGCAAGGGCGTTGCTCTCCCCATTGTCATTGGGAATAGCCTGTTGCTCTCCGGGCTCCACATAAGTGCGTCTTGCATACAATTCAGCATCATGAGCCAGAATTGCTTCTTCGCTCATGATATAGCTCAAGCACTGCTGTGAGGGAAGAACAAGCTGATAGGGATGATTGTCGCCCGGAATTATATCCTTGCGGAATTGTGGGTTAAGCATCCTTATTTCGTCAATAGGTATATTCAGTACTTCGGCAATCTGATTGAAATGTACGCGATGGTTAACCTGTACTGTATCAGTAACAAGTTGCTGCTTGACAAGAGTAGGCCGGATGCCGTACCGGCCATAATAATTCATCACGTAGTTAGCGGCAATGAATGCAGGCAGATATCCGCGTGTCTCGCTCAGCAGATAATTATAGATCTCCCAAAAATCTTTTTTGCCACCTCCGGCACGACGCAATGCTTTGTTTACATTGCCCGGACCACAGTTATAAGCGGCTATTGCAAGTGACCAATCGCCGTATATTTCATATAGTTGTTTGAGGTATCTTACTGCCATACGTGTGGCAAGTCGCGGGTCACGGCGCTGGTCCACCAGCGAATTTACTTCAAGTCCAAGTCCGGTTGCGGTAGTTGGCATGAATTGCCAAAGACCGGCTGCACCTGCTCTTGACACTGCATTGGGATTAAGGGCAGATTCTATTACCGGAAGATACTGAAGCTCAAGAGGCATTTTTTCCTTGATTAATTCTTCAAGGAAGATTTTGCCATAATAGTTATGTAATGCAAGCATGTCAGCCACAAGATTGCGACGCTTGCCAAGATACATGTCAATAAACTTGCCCACAATTGCATTGTACGGCATCTCAATTTCAGCCGGAATACGGCTAAGAAGCTCTTCATATTCTTTTGCCGTGCCGGTAGTTACTTGGGAATTGTCGCTCTGCTCCGTATAAGCTTTGAGATAAAAATTCTGTTCAAGTTCACGAGTTTTAGTCTCAAAACTTTCAGGTGCAATAATATTATTGTCGGTTATTGAGTGCTTTATGTCTAATATGCTTGGAGCACTCCACGCCGTCAGCGTTGCGGCTCCTAAAGTAATTATTAAGCAGAGATGTCGAATCATGATGCAGGTCAGTTTTTAAAAGGTTAAAGCCCATTGTAATCCCACCCCGGGCAAATTGTTTCGGCTGTCGGGAATTACTGCGGGTGCCCAGTCAAGCGACAAGTCAGGTGTGATGTCAAAATGGGCGAGAGAGGCGTCCACATATGCATCTACCATAGCCACAAGGTACACCCCTACCATGCCTATAATACAGAGGTCACGGTTACGGCGGTAAAAATCCTTGCGGTTTTTCATTGTGGCTGTGAGCCAGGTTTTATTTAGATTTTCTTCCTTGGTTGTCGGAGGGAAAAAGTCCATGTAGCTTCTTGTGGCCGGATCATTGTCCATCAAGTCACTGTAGGCACGCGTGTAGTCACGAAGCATACCATTGTTCCATGATGTTCCGTAGCCGAGAGCCATGTAACCGGCTACCAATATAGGTAGTTTCCAATATTTTCTGTTATATATCTGTCCCAAGCCGGGGAATAATGCTGAGAGCCACACTGCTCTGACGGGATCGGGATTAAACATTTTCACCACTCTGACATCAGCTTTGGCAGATGTTGAGTCGGATATGGCATTTAACCCGGGAGCGTTAACTACGGCAACAGTATCCACAGGGGTAATTTGTAGTGAATCGCCGGACAGTTTGATTTCATCTTCCACGACTTCGCTCCCAACAGGAAGTTTCTGGGACAATGGTATGGAGTCAGGCAGATTTGCCGGTACATTTTTTGGTTGGTGGCGTTGGTGGCGAACAGGCTTTCTTGGCGTGGCAGAAAAAATGTTAAATGATGATAACAACATAAAAATAATTATGCTGCATATCGTTTTCGTAATATTTCCGCCAATTGCTATCTTTTGTCGCACAAGTTTGTAAGTGTAATGTTATCTAACTAACACACAATAAAATAGACTGCCATTTCTGGCAGAAACTCATCAGGGCGTTATTCTTGTTCACCCTTTATTTTGTCAAAGATACTAATTAATCTGGCAAGTTCATCCTCATTTTTGAATGTAAATGAAATTTTTCCTTTGCCGGAATTGTTGCATGAGAATTGTACATCTGTTTTAAATCGCGATGAAAGATGATTGCGAAGAATCTCATAATCCTTTACCGAGACCGGAGATACAGTTTTGGGTTGCTTCTCTTCCTGCACTCTCATAGCTTTGGCAAGATCTTCAACTTTTCTTACGGAAAGTCCTTCCTTTATTATTCTTGTGTATAGTTTCAGCTGGTCGGTGGGATTGTCTATTGACAGCAGAGCACGCGCATGGCCCATATCTACGCGACGGTCGCGAAGTCCGAGCTGCACTTCAGCCGGAAGATGCAGGAGACGAAGAAAATTAGCAACGGTGGCGCGTTTCTTGCCTATTCTTTCGCTCAGTCGCTCCTGAGTGAGATTGTATTGGTCAATAAGCTTCTTGAACGTAAGAGCTATTTCAATAGCGTTAAGGTCCTCACGCTGAATATTCTCAATGAGGGCCATTTCGGTAAGTTCACTGTCGGATGCAGTGCGTATATACGCGGGTACGGTTGTTAATCCTGCCAATTTAGCAGCTCTGTAGCGTCGTTCTCCCGCGATAATTTGGTATGAGTTTGGGGCTACCTTGCGAAGAGAGAGCGGTTGTATGATGCCAAGTTCTTTTATTGATGCAGCAAGTTCATCCAGTGCTTCTTCATCAAATGTGGTACGCGGTTGGTCAGGATTGGGTGCTATGAGATTTATATCAATTTCATTAATGGCAGATGAACCGCGTGCGGGCACATCATCCATAGATATGAGTGAGTCAAGGCCTCTTCCGAGTGCGTTGCGTCTTGGATTCATAGTTTCAGTTTGTTAGGAATGAAGTTTGTGCTTTTTGTGGCGGGATATAATCTCTCTTGCGAGCATCACATGTGAGGTGGCCCCACGGCTCTCAGGATCATATAATATAGCCGGGAGTCCATGAGAAGGCGCCTCACTAAGACGAATGTTTCGTGGAATCACCGTTGTGAATACCATATCGCCGAAATGCCCCTTAAGTTCCTCATAGATTTGATTGGCAAGGCGCAGACGGGCATCATACATGGTGAGCAGGAATCCTTCGATTTCAAGCCCCGGATTAAGTTTGGGCTTTATGATGCGTATGGTGTTGATTAATTTACTGATTCCTTCCAATGCGAAATATTCTGCCTGTACAGGAATTATTACCGAGTTTGCTGCCGTCAGCGCGTTTACTGTTATGAGTCCTAAAGAAGGAGAGCAGTCAATAAGAATATAATCGTATTTATCTGAGATTCCTTGCAGAAGATTTGCAAGCACTTTTTCGCGGTTCGGGCGATTTATTAGTTCAAGTTCTGCGCCTGCAAGATCAATTCGTGAGCCGATAAGGTCAAGTCCTTTCACGCATGTAGGCACTTGAGAACCGTCAAGAGGATAATCATCTGCCAGGCATTCATAAATGGAAGATGTCATGCTTTCGGGATTGATGCCATAACCTGATGTGGCGTTTGCCTGCGGGTCTGCGTCAATTATCAGCACTTTTTTGCCTTCCATGGCAAGTGAAGCTCCGAGATTGATAGTGGTAGTGGTTTTGCCCACTCCGCCTTTTTGATTAGCTATTGCAATTATTTTGCCCATAGGTTGTTGTAATGTGGATTTACAACTGCAAAGTAATTGATTTTTATGCTATCTGCAAAGTGTAGAAATGTCAAATCAGTTTAAATTGTTTATAACTGACGGCCTTTGTTAATAACTTCGTGGAACAATGCCGAAAGTGTTTCACAGCAGAAGGCATGCATCCCCGTAGCTGAGAAATCTGAATCCGTTGTCAAGAGCATACTCATACATGGCTCTCCAGTCGCCTTTAGTGAACGCTGACACAAGCAAAAGCAGAGTGCTCTGAGGCTGGTGGAAATTTGTTATCATCCCCTGCACTACTTTATACTCGTATCCCGGAGCTATCATTATCCGTGTGGAAGCGATGAGTGTGTTGAAATTTTTTTGCGTGAGATATTTGGCTATAGTTGCCATTGACTGCTGCATGGTAAGGCGGGGATGTGTGGGAGAATATGGATACCATTGCGGCACTTCCGAGAAGTCAAGTCCCTGAGTAATCATGCATCCTATATGGTAAAGGCTTTCAAGAGTGCGAACCGAGGTTGTACCTACAGCAAAAACTTGTCGATCAGTGGATGCAAGTTCTTCAATCAACGCTTTGGGTACAGATATGAATTCGCTGTGCATCAGGTGCTCACCGATTGTGTCAGATTTCACCGGCTGAAATGTTCCGGCCCCAACATGAAGTGTCAGCTCTCTTCTGGGAATGTTACGATTGTCAATATCAGATAACACCTTGTCTGTGAAATGAAGTCCGGCTGTAGGTGCAGCTACTGAACCTTCAATATGAGAAAAGACAGTTTGGTAATCCTTGGCGTCGGATGTTTCTGTAGCACGGTTAAGATAAGGAGGAATGGGGATTTCCCCGGCATGCTCAATGATTTGAGAAAAAGTGACATCCTTGCAATTCCAACTGAATTCTACTATTGATGCGTTATCTTGTTTTTCCAGCCGAGTGGCAGTAAGTATTATGTTTTTGTTGTCAATGGTCAACGGTAATTCCAATGAACCGTTTTTCCATCTTTTGCTATTGCCTACAAAACATAACCATGCACATTTTTCCGTTTGTGCAAACGCCAAAGCATAATCAGACGGATTAACCGGTTCAAGGCAAAAAATCTCAATTGCGGCTCCGCTTGGTTTTGTCATTCTCAATCGGGCATTGATAACTCGCGTATTATTATATACGAGCATTGCGTTTTGGGGCAACAAGTCCGGTAGTTCTTTGAAAACATGTTTGCCGATCTCTCCATTGGCATGCCTGACCAAAAGCAGACATTCATCTCGGTAGGCAAGAGGGTATTTGGCTATTTTTGAATCGGGTAATGGATAGTTAAAATCCTCAATCCTTATGTCGGTTATATTCATTGCTTGAAATTTTCTCCGACAAAATTAGCCATTTTTTATTGTTTGAACAATCTGACGATTCCATAAGATAATACACTCACTATTGCCAATGGCAACAGCATATCCATAACACCGGTGGTTTCTGCCACAAGAAACATAGCCATTAACGGGGCTTTTGCTGTGCCTGCCATTACTCCGGCCATCCCGATAAATGCAAGAGTGCCAACGGGTAAAGTCATACCAAACAAAATATTGATGCTCTGTGCAAAAACAAGTCCTACGACTGCACCGGCAAACAATGTCGGTGCGAAATCTCCGGCCACACCGCCGCCGCTATTGGTGCTTGAAGTTGCAAATGCTTTAAGCATCATTATGCCAAAAGCATATAGTACTAACATTGAGGCACTCCGGGTCGCAAAATAGCATATGCTGGTATTGGCGATTGTGGTATAATGATTGTTGATTATATCGGAAACGATTCCATAGCCTTCACCATACAATGGCGGGAAAACAAATATAAGCACTCCGATTGTCAGTCCCGCAATAATGTTTTTTACCCAATGGTTGGGGATTGCGGTAAGGTACTCTCTAACTTTGCGCATTATCAAAGAGTAGTAAACCGAATATAGTCCACATATCACGCCAAGCGGTATGACCCAAATTAAAATTGAAGGATCAAATGGTGCGTGACAGGAAAAATCAATGTTTACATTGAACCCGGTGCATATGAATGTCGTAAGGCCGGCAGTGGAACATGCTATGACCAAAGCTATAACCCCGGTTGTGGTAAAAGCTATTTGCAAAATTTCCAACGCAAACATAATACCTCCAATTGGGGCTATAAAGATGCCGGCTATTCCGGCTCCTGCTCCGCAGGCCACAAGTGTAATTAGTGTATTGTTTGAAAATCCGAATAATCTTCCCAGATTACTTCCCACTGCAGCTCCGGTGTAGGCAATAGGTCCTTCGGCTCCCGCACTGCCTCCAAACCCCAGTGAGAAAGTGTTGGCAATAATGGGGCTGAACACAAGTTTTGGCGATAAAACAGGATTATGGTTGGCGAGATTATGTTGCAATTGCTCAACACCATGACTCAACTTTTGATGAACTACATATCGCTGAAAGATAGCGGCCAACAATATGCCGATTACCGGGAGAATTATATAAATCCAATTGCCCGTACTCACTTCAACATTTTGGGTCATGAGCATGGATAAAGCGGCAATCATGCGTTTGAGTACAAAAGCAAGGCCTCCGGAAATCAGCCCTATTATGAAAGCTGAAAGGTACAATTTTCCGGGTCGGGAACTTATGGCTCTCAAGCGTGCAAATATTGATGAGTGTTTTGAAACGACATCCATATTATCTAAACACCAATGCTATAAAAGGTGTTTTGACATCATGGCATTTATTGTTTTTTCAATTCCCAAAACGCTACGGCAGCTGCAGCAGCCACATTCAAGGAATCAACATGATGACTCATAGGAATCTTTACTACGTAATCCGCCTCATCAATTACTTTTTGAGAGAGCCCATCACCTTCAGTGCCCATGATTATAGCAAGTTTGTTTTCTGCTCGCAATATCGGATTGTCAATGCTTATAGAATTATCAGTCAATGCCATTGCAGCTGTTTTAAAGCCAAGATTTGACAATTCACCGATATTGTCAATCCATGTCCATGGTACAAGGAATACACTTCCCATACTCACACGTATTGACCGTCTGTTTAGAGGGTCACAGGAAGTACGAGTCAGCAGTACAGCGTCTATGCCAAGCGCAGCGGCTGACCGGAATATAGCTCCTATGTTGGTGGTATCGGTAACGGAATCTATTACCACTACCCTTCCCGCACCTTGGCATATTTTCCCCACCGGAATCATTTCAGGTCTATGCATTGCACACAGCACTCCACGTGTGAGTTTATAGCCGGTAATTGCAGTAAGCAGTTCACGCTCACCCGTAAGCACCGGAATGTCTTTGCACATGCTGATAATCTCAGCTGCATCACCCAAAATATGCTTGCGTTCACAAAGTAACGCCATTGGACGGTAGCCGGTTTCAAAAGCCACTTTTATCACTTTCGGACTTTCGGCTATGAACAATCCGTATTCCGATTCTATGCTTTGGCGCAGTTGCGCTTCAGTAAGTTTTGCAAATATCGCGGCGAGTGGATGGGAGTCAAGCGATTTAAGTGTAATAAGATTCATTCAGAATTTTTTTCGTTTGATTTTACCGGATGTTGTACGCTCGAATTTAGGAAGCCAAATGGCGGATTTGGGCGTGTGATATTTTTGAAGCAACAGAGCTGCGTATTTGATATATTCTGCAGCTTTACCGTTGTCCGTGCCTTCAAGGACCAAAATAGGAACTGCACCCCATTTGCTATGAGGCATAGAACTTATGTAAAAAGGTACAGGTATTACATTGGCGAGGATTGCCTCATCTTCTTCGGGATGGATTTTAATCCCTCCGGAGTTGATTACATTGTCATAACGTCCAAGCCATTGAAATTTTATGTCAGATATAAGGTTGACTTTGTCATTGGTCTGCAATGATACAAACGACATTTTATCACTGTTGATTGTAAGGCATCCTCGGCTGTCAACTGAGAATTTGAATCCCGGCAATGCTTCGTAATATTCGCTTGAGATATGTCGTAGCGCCACATGACTGCATGTCTCCGTCATGCCGTATGTAGCCCAAGCATTAATGCCTGCATCAACCAACGCTTGTTGCTGTTGAGATGACATTGGTGCTCCGCCTACTATGACATGCTTGAACTTATGCGACCACGATTCTTGTATCAACGATGGTATCTGAGACGGCACAATTGCAACCAAATCAGTATCTGTCGGAATCTCCACTCCGCATAATATGTCATTGCCTGGCCGTAAGACCGTCAAATCGGCTCCTGAAACTATAGCACGCACAATCATCATTTTACCGGCAATATAATCAACAGAAATCGGTAAAAGCAGATGGCTGTTGCTGCTTATTCCGAAGAATTTGCAAGTGGCCTTTGCTGACACTTCCATGTCGGTTTTTTTTAGCTGCACTTGCTTAGGCGCGCCGGTAGAGCCTGATGTATGGGCAGTGACGGTTGGTGAAGCAGATTCCCATTCGTTTATGAATCCGGCAGCAGTGCCGGTTAGGTCGTAAATAGCCATTATGCTTTTACCCAATTAAGTTGACTATAATCCCAACATCCATTTGCGTCATACGAAAGGTTCTCCCCTACCAAAGTTAATGGAGACGGAATGTTGTTGGTGTACAGCGCTCCTGTTCCAAGGCCCTGAGGCATTTCAGGATTGTAATCCGAGACCCAATTGGCGATTGCATCAAGGCCCACATTGCTTTCAAGCGCGGATGTCGCCCACCAGTTTATGCCATAGTAACGAGCAAGTTCAATCCATTCGTCGCTACCGCTTAACCCGCCACATAAAGTGGGTTTGAGTATGATGTATTGAGGGTGAATGGCCTTCAACAGGGCTTCCTTTTGAGTACGTTGCTTAATGCCAATCAATTCTTCGTCAAGGGCTATTGGTATGGGTGATTTTTTGCATATTTCACTCATTTTTTGCCATTGCCCCTGTCTTATGGGTTGCTCAATGGAGTGTATGTCGTATTTTGCCAACTGATCAAGTTTCTCTAATGCATTATGTGGCTGAAAAGCACCGTTAGCATCAAGTCTCAATTCAATTTGTGCACGGGAATATTGAGATCTTATAGCCGCCAATATCTCCAGTTCGCGGTTGAAATCTATGCCTCCTATTTTCAGCTTAATGCACTTAAATCCCAGATTTAATTTCTCTTCTACACGATGCAGCATCTCATCTTGCGTACCCATCCACACGAGTCCGTTAATGATTATTGACAATTCACCCTTATGCCATCGGGTTTTGATGTTGTTTAACTGTGACATGGCACTTTCTATTCCGAATTTAATTGATGGAAAGTCCGTAAGGTCTGGCATATTGCCATTGCTGATTCTATGGCAAATTTCAATTAGTTTATTCTCGTAATTTGCGCTCCAGTCACAACTCAATCCGGGAAAAACGGCACATTCACCGATGCCGGTTCTGCCGGAGTCGGTATCATTGAGCAATATATACCACACATCTTTATATGTGAGCAGTTCTCGCGATGTGCGCGAGGGCATCTTGAAGATCAGCCTGTGTCGGGCGTAAGAAACATTCATTATTAACCCGGGAATTTGGGGAATTGGTCAAAGTCTGGATCTCGTTTTTCCAAAAATGCGTTCTTGCCTTCCTGAGCTTCGGCCATAAGATAATACATCAAGGTAGCATCTCCTGCAAATTCCATCATGCCACGCTGTCCGTCAAGTTCGGCATTGAGTGCGCGCTTGATCATTCTTATTGCCATAGGGCTGCGCTGCAAGATGGTTTCGCACCAAGCCACAGTTTCATCTTCAAGTTTGTCTAATGGAACAACTTTGTTAACCATACCCATGCGTTCAGCTTCTTCGGCGGTGTATTGTCGGCAGAGGAACCAAATTTCACGCGCTTTTTTTTGACCCACGCATCTTGCCAAATAGGTTGACCCGAAACCGGCATCGAAGCTTCCCACCTTTGGACCTGTTTGACCAAATCGGGCCGAAGATGCAGCTATCGTAAGGTCACATACCACATGAAGCACATGGCCGCCGCCAATTGCATACCCGTTCACCATGGCGATAACTGGTTTAGGGATAGATCGAATGGCTTTGTGGAGGTCAAGTACGTTTAGGCGTGGAACTCCATTTTCATCAATATATCCTCCCACTCCTTTGACTTTCTGGTCTCCACCGGAGCAAAATGCCTTATCACCTGCTCCGGTAAGGATGATTACTCCGATGTCGTTAGCCTCGCGGCAATATGCCATGGCATCAAGCATTTCACGGTTGGTTTGCGGACGAAATGCGTTATAAACCCACGGGCGGTTAATGGTTATTTTGGCTATTTTGCCATATTGCTCAAATAGTATGTCCTCATACTGTTTGATTGGAGTCCAATTTATCATGTCTGTAGTTTTTGAAAGTTTCTTTTCGTTTAAAATAATTGGCGAGTATAACTGCGCTTTCTTGCGGCGGAGTTTCAATTTCCAGCAAACAAGGTTGTTCGGATTTATCAGATGCGAAATGTCTGAATGAATCCATGAGCTGGGACTCATTTCGTGCATGAAAATACTCTAATCCATAAGCATGGCACAAGTGCTCCCATGGCGATTTTTTTTGCGCCATGCATATGCGTTCTTCAAGCTCATCAAGATTCTTGGTGGAGTTTATAAATCGGAATATTCCGCCGCCGCCATTGTTCAGAACTATTATTTTGAAATTGGCAGGTATTATTCCGCATCCCAATGCTCCAACATCGTACTGAGCACTCATGTCTCCGGTTATCAGCAGTGTCGGCATCGTTTTGTATGCCAATGAGGCACCTATGGCAGTAGATGTGGAGCCGTCAATTCCGCTTACACCCCTATTACAATCACATCTGTGTTGTTTGCCGGTCGCAAATAGTTGCCCGTATCTGATGGCAGTACCATTGGAGTATTGGACATTCCATCCTCTGGGAGTGAGTTGTGATACAATCTCCATTGCTTTAAGGTCACTCCAAGGCGCATGAGACAGGTATGCCTGATGGGTTGACATTGCCCTTTGTTTCAATATCTGCCACTTGTGTGCATAATCACATTCACCTTTATAAGGTTGTAAAGCCGAAGCAAGCTGTTGAAAAAATATGCCTGCCTCCATATTTATTCTTAATGTCAGGGCTTGGAAACAATCCACCGTTACATCGGTTTGAGCCACGTGCCAGTGCATCGTTGGTTTATTTGACCTCAGGTATTGCTTTATGTGTCGTGAAACCAATGCGCCACCTAAGGTTATTACACAATCGGGGACCATTGACTGGCGTTCTTCATCGGTCATTTCACTCAAGGTAGTGTCAATTCGTTGGACAAAATTTTCGCCATGCAGGTTAGCAATGGATTCAGTTAAAACAACTACATTTGGCAGCATTGATATTTTTGCCAAAGCACTGTTAAGCCGCTTATCCGGCTTATGGAATCCGGCTATTATCATCACTTTTGTCGGCGATGCAATAATTCTGCCTAATTCTCTGGCTTTTTGCACGGTTAAGTCTGTACGAGGGTTAACAACCCTGACGCTTCTAAAATTGTCGGAACTGACAGGAGCCAGAGTCCCCAATGGTTCTGAAAGTTGCACATTGATATGCACCGGTGCCTGATTGCCAAGTTCGGTCGCTTCCATCATTGCGTCATTGAGCAATCGGTCAGCATACCATAAATTTGTGTCGTTTTCCCCTACCGGTATGTTGTAACTTCGCTTCACGAAATTTGAAAGGGCCTCAAATTGCCTTAATGTCTGAGAATCGTCCTGATCTATCCATTCTGCCGGTCTGTCTGCACTTATCACAATCAATGGAACTCGCCTGTAGTATGCTTCAGCAACAGCTGGTGCATAATTGAGCACGGCTGTTCCGGATGTGCATATAAGGGCTACCGGTTCACAGGATATAGATCCCAGTCCAAGCGCAATGAATGCCGCGCTCCGCTCGTCAACTACACTGAAACATTCTATATCACGACTGCGGTTTGCAGCTATGATCAATGGAGTGTTCCGCGAACCGGGCGAAAGTACTATTTTCTTTACGCCATGTTTTGCGAGTAGGTCCACGACCATACGGCTTATTGTATTTGCAGTATTTAATGAATCCATAGAATGTTATTTTAGATGCAAAATTAAGAAATTAGGAGCAACTTTACTTATTTTTTTGTGTGAAATAATTTATGTCATAACTCCCAATTCATGACACATTATGTCACCTAAAACATTGATTATATAACAAAATGAAGAGTTAATGAACATTTCACTAAGAGTAAAGTTTTCCAAAAGAAAATAACAATCTATTAAATATCAGATATTTATTATTTTGAGACATAGTGTAAAGTTTTCCAAAAATGAAAACTTTTAAAATATTCATATAAATATTTTGATTGTATTGATAACATCATTACCTTTGCGACACAATTGATGATTAATGTCATTTGTTCCTCTTTCTAATAAAAATTCTATACGATGATACAAACAGTTGTCAAGCGCGATGGTCGTGTCGTGGGTTATAACGAAGAAAAAATCAAGGCTGCGATAAGAAAAGCCATGTTACAAACCGAGCGTGGCGAAGATGAAGCTCTCATACAAAAAATTGTTGATCGCATATCTGTGACCGGGGATGAAAGTATGACTGTTGAGCAAATTCAGGACCGGGTTGAGCTTGAACTGATGAATAGTCCGCGCAAAGAGGTTGCCAAGCGTTACATTGCCTATCGTGACCAGAGAAGCATTGCCCGTAGAGCCAAAACGCGCGATATGTTCTTAGAAATAATTGAAGCCAAGAGCAACGATATAACCCGCGAAAACGCCAACATGAATACGGACTCACCCGCAGGCATGATGATGAAGTTTGCGAGTGAAACGACTAAACCGTTTGTTGATGACTATCTTTTGTCAGCAAGCGCACGTGATGCCGTGCGCCAGGGCTATCTCCACATTCATGACAAGGATTATTATCCTACTAAGAGCCTTACATGTGTGCAACACCCTCTTGATCGTATCTTGCAGCATGGATTTATGGCCGGCCATGGAGAGTCTCGTCCGGCAAAGCGCATTGAAACTGCAAGCATCATAAGTTGTATCTCTCTTGAGACAGCTCAAAATGAAATGCATGGTGGCCAGGCTATTCCGGCTTTTGATTTCTATTTGGCTCCTTTTGTACGCAGTTCTTTTATAGAGGAACTTAAGAAGCTTGAAAAGCTTACAGGGCAAGACCTGTCGTCTAAATATGATATGGCGATAGACGATTATGAAAAGAAATCTCTTGATACTTTGCAGGGAGAAGACCGGCTTGTACAACATGCTATGAACCAGACCGTGGAGCGGGTTCATCAGGCAATGGAGGCTTTCATACACAACATGAATACCATACATTCGCGCGGTGGCAATCAGGTGGTATTTTCATCAATCAACTACGGTACGGATACTTCAGCCGAAGGCAGATGTGTTATACGTGAGCTGCTGCATTCCACATATGAAGGAGTGGGTAATGGCAGCACAGCCATTTTCCCCATTCAAATATGGAAAAAGAAGCGTGGCGTGAGCTATCTTCCTGAAGACCGCAACTATGACTTGTATAAACTTGCCTGTAAGGTGACGGCCCGCAGATTCTTTCCCAACTTCGTCAACCTTGATGCCACGTTCAACCATCATGAGAAATGGCGTGCCGACGACCCAAAGCGCTATTTATATGAGGTAGCCACTATGGGATGTCGTACACGCGTATTTGAAAACCGTTACGGTGAAAAAACTTCGGTAGGCCGAGGCAATCTTTCTTTCTCCACGATTAACATCGTGCGTATTGCCATTGAGTGCATGATGATTAAGGACAAAGAGGAGCGCATAGAAAAATTCTTTAAGAAACTTGATGAAGTCCTCGATATTACTGCACAACAGCTTTGTGACAGATTTGATTTCCAGAAAACGGCATTAGTTAAGCAGTTCCCACTCTTGATGTCACGTTTATGGACAGGAAGCGAGAATCTCAAACCAGAGCAAACCATTGAATCTGTAATCAATCAAGGTACTCTTGGTATAGGGTTTATAGGATTGGCTGAATGTCTTGTGGCTCTTACGGGAAAGCATCACGGAGAATCCCCTGAATCGCAGGAACTTGGTCTCAAGATAATATCCCATATGCGTAGCCGAGTGAATGAATATAGCGAAAAATATCAACATAACTTTTCTGTGCTCGCAACTCCGGCTGAGGGTTTGTCAGGTAAATTTACAGCTAAAGACCGCAAAAGTTTCGGCATATTACCCGGTATAACAGATAAAATTTATTACACCAACTCCAACCACGTGCCGGTATATTACCATTGTTCCCCGCGTCACAAGGCTCAAATAGAAGCTCCGTATCATGAGTTGACCGGTGGAGGCCACATATTTTATGTGGAGATTGATGGTGATGCCACGCACAATCCGCAGGCGATTGCCGATATTGTTGATCTGATGGATGAATATAATATCGGATACTGTTCGGTAAATCATAACAGGAACAGGTGTATGTCCTGTGCTCATGAAGATGCCGAAGAGAACCTTGAGGTATGTCCCGAATGTGGCTCAAAGGCAATTGACAAACTTCAGCGTATCACGGGTTATCTTGTGGGGACAACCGACCGTTGGAACAATGCCAAGCTCGCGGAGCTGAATGACCGTGTAGTACATAAATGATGCGTGTATTAGACATAATTGACGGCACTACCGTGGATGGTCCCGGATTTCGCACTGCAATCTATTTTGCCGGTTGCGCACATCATTGTGAGGGATGCCATAACCCCCAATCTTGGGATATGAACGGCGGTTCAGAAATGGATGTCAAAAGCATAATGCATCGCGTGATTGAAAATGATTTTAATGTTACATTTTCCGGCGGTGACCCTATGTATCAGGCTTCTGAAATTATTCCATTAGCTAAAGCTATTAAAGATATTGGGAAAAACATATGGTGCTATACCGGATTCCAATATGAAGATCTGTTGCGAAACGATGAAATGAGAGCTTTATTATCATATATTGATGTGCTTGTGGATGGCGAATTCATATTGTCACAGCGCAACACTTCTTTGTTGTTTCGTGGCTCCGGCAATCAAAGGCTAATAGATTTGCGCAAAACTTCTTTTGAAAATATCGTTTTATGGGAATCAGACTTTTAGGTATGAAATATTGTTATAGTTTGTTTGTGGGGATATTATTCCCCACAATTTGTTTCGCACAATCTTCTCTTGAGGGATCATGGAAAGGAAATCTATCGGTTATGCCGGGCAACTCCATTGCTTTGGGGTTGAATATAGGTTCTGAGCAAAATAAATTCGTGACTATGGATTCTCCTGATCAGGGTGCATTCGGCTTACCGTGCTCCATCCTTTTTCAAAGCGCCGACTCCATCAGCATAGCGGTACAATCTATTGGAATGACTTACAGCGCAAAGTTAGTTTCTGACAAGTTGATAGGTAAGCTGACCCAGCAAGGCTATACTTTCCCACTGGATTTCAGCCGGGGACGTATAATCGTCAATCGTCCGCAGAACCCCAAGCCACCATTCAAATACAAGGTGGAGAACGTGACATTCAGTAATCCCAAAGCAAATAACACTTTGGGTGGCACCCTTACCCTCCCCGACAATTTTTCCAAATCCACGCCTATAGTTATAATGGTCAGCGGTAGTGGCTTGCAGAATCGTGATGAGGAGATTTTTTATCATAAACCTTTTGCAGTACTCGCCGATTACTTGGCAAATAACGGGATAGCTTCGTTGCGTTATGATGATCGCGGAATCGGAGAATCATCAGGGAATGGCGCAATCGCTACTACAGCTGATTTTGCATCAGATGCTTCATCGGCCTTAAACTTTGTGAGGAATCAATATTCAAAGAATAAGATTGGTATTTTAGGACACAGTGAGGGAGGGCAAATTGCATTTATACTTGCATCGGCCCCGGAATCGAATCCTGATTTCATTGTAACATTGGGTGCCCCGGCTGTTCGTGGTGACTCATTGCTTGCAGAGCAGAGCGTGGTATATTTGAAATCTGTAGGCATAGATTCCATAGCTGCCTCCGATTATCAAACCGCAGTGCTTAAACTTTATGAATTGATTAAATTAAAAGGTGCCGAAGAAGCTAAGAAAAATATTTCGTCCATATGTCCCGGGTGGGATTTTTTGCCTCAATATAAGGCGATGAAGGCTAATCTCGTTGCAATAACTGAAAATGTGTCTCCATGGCTTCGTTATTCAATATCTTATTCACCTCGTAAGGATATTGAGGGTATAAAATGTCCTGCTTTGGTGCTTTATGGTAGCAAAGACACTCAGGTTCCCTCCCATCTCAATGCTCCACTTGTAGAGAAATATAGTCCCAAATCAAATGTTATAGTCTTTGATGGTCTTAATCATCTTATGCAGCATTGCGTTACCGGATCGGTTATGGAATATGGCAAAATTGAGGAAACCATGTCGTCAGATGTTATGAAAACGATTGCTGAGTTTATAAATTCAGTCCGATAATATTGAGGTATTAAACATCCATGTTAATGCCCGGATAAGGCGTTGTTCTGCATATTGATAATGATTGCCGGGGACTAACTCAAAATAATCATTAATACCATTGTCGTGCAGATAACCGACAATTTCCTCGGTATTGACTTGTACAGGCTGAAAAGCTTTAATTTTTGTTTTGGCTTCCTGATTCCCGAGCAGGAAATATGCTTTTCCCGTTTTTTTAGGTATTGGTTGCGATTTTAGCCATTTCACAAATCCATCATACCAAAACGAACCTGAAAGACTGATTATATTATGGAATGTATTATCAATCATCCACTCCCATAGCGTGAACAAGCCTGAAAGAGAAACGCCCAATAGGGTCCGCTCTACACTGCTTGCAATGCCCATGCGTTGTTCAATTTCAGGAATAACCTCTTTCGTGAGCGTTGAAAGAAATCTTGGGGCATTCCCTTTAAAATCGGGAGAGCCGGAAGGAACTCCCCTCGCAGGCCATGGGGTGAGGTCGTCATCCCAATCCATACCTGTTATCATGACAAGTGAAATGCCGAATTTTTGTGCCGCACTCTGAATCCATTCATTAAGAGAGCTAACGGGATAAAGAATATAGCATATTCTATTGGCTGATTCTTTGACGGCATTTATACTAAGATTTGCTACTTTGAATGTCTGCATACTTCATAATTCCGGGTAGTTCATTGAACCCTATGTTTTTATATAACGACCGTGCACCTTCGGTTGTTTCAAGATATATTTTATCGCATCCTAATTGTCGCGCTCTTTCCACAAGCCAACTGACAATATGGTGACCGACACCCTGTTTTTGGTACTCCTTACGTACATAAATATTCATCAGATAGGCACACTTGCCTGATGGATTATCTGGCGACGGCAGCTCTTCAGATAGGCAAATAGCACCGCATCCCACATCCATGCCGTCTATTCCCGCTAAAATTGCCACATGATTACCGTTAACGATATTCTTTCGGTAATACTGACGGTTTGCCACCAGCAATCTTTTGGAGGGTACGGTTCCAAAAACATTTTCAATCACCTCTTTACGCCAGTGCATTAATGTTGGGAGAGCTGTTATTTCTCTTATGCTTATTTTCATGCCGGTGTTCCTTCCTTCATTACTATTGGAAGCATTCTGTCATTGACTTTTCCACGCCTTGTAAGCGGTATATCATCCATTTTAACAAAAAATTCAGGAATCATGAAATCAGCCAAGCGTGTACGGAGAAATCTTTTTATTCGGCTTAAATGGCAATTTTTATGCGATGGCACAAAGTATGCTGTCAGATATGCAAGACCTTGCTCATCCATAAATGCTCTGACTATACCGCGCTCCACGCAAGGCGATTCATTAAGCACATTTTCCACCTCTTCAGGTTCAACCCTTTTGCCGAGTATCATGACTTGCTTATCCTTCCGGTGCAGGAATGCTATATTACCCTCCGGCAAACGATAACCAAGATCACCACTACGGTACATCCTTGTCCCGTTTTCAAGGGCGATAAAATTTACCTGCTCGGGTGGGTCGCCGATATAACCTCGCGAAACGCCTTCGCCCATAATGCATATTTCACCGGTGGTGCCATCTTGTACTTCCTGTAAATCATTATTCAGAATTTTCACTTCAACACCTTTGATTGCATGCCCGATGGGAAATGTTCCGTCATCAAGAGGCTCGGCATTATCAATGCGGAAATATGTGGCACATACAGTCGTTTCGCTTGGCCCATAAGTGTTGTAGATAACGAAATCCTGATTCTTTAGCCACGTTATATAGGAAGCCCGTACCACATCACCGCCACTGATGAGCAGTCTTAATCTACTTGGATAGCGATGATTACGGTTCATGTCAGCAAGAAGATACGGGAATCCGCTTATTTCCGTAACGCCGTGCCTTTCGCAAAAATCCATTATGGCAGCAAGTGAGCCCTCGTGAATCTCATTAGATGGTATGGCAATCGTAGCTCCATTGAGAAGAGTGGTGAAAACTTCCTCTACAAAAATATCAAATGAGCAGATGGAATATTGGAGCATCACATCACCCGGCGCAACATGAAATTCATTCTCAAATGCCTTGGCATAATTAACCACGCTATGATTTTCAACAATGACACCTTTAGGACGGCCGGAAGTACCTGATGTATATAAAATGTAGGCTGCTCCATTTGGCACTGACCTGTCAGGTAATGGCGGGGTATCCGGAATATGGCGGCAATAATCATCAGTGATTATAAAGTCTGCTCCGGCGGTCTGCATCATATAATCTATCCGTTCCTGAGGCAAAAAAGGCTTTGCCGGAACATAGGCTGCTCCGCTTTTAATAACAGCAATCATTGCTGCTATCATTTCGATGCTATGACTCATCACCAATCCTATTGTTGAATACTGTTTGTTGTAGAATTTTGCCATTATGGCATTTGCCATAGCATCAAGTTCCTGATATGTTGCAGGGCGTCCATCTTCTGCGACAGCGGTTGCTTTCGGTTGAAGTGCGACCCACTGATGAAATCTATTGTAGATTGTTTTTGTGCCCATATTGTTTATTGTTATATAAACAACAAGCACAAAACAACAAGATTTGTTCAGATTAGAATTCCGATACTCATAAATAATTTGTGGAGTTCAATACTGAAGATAGATGAATGGAACAATATCGGTTTGGCGCATTTGAATTATTAAGAACAATACGACAGCAAGAACAATGGTCTGAAATATAGGGTTAAGCCCCCCGTATTTGTTTTTGAGCCATGAAGTCCAGCTTTCGGGCGCAAAATGCATTAGATATGCTCCCAACATAATCAGTACTATGGTCAGATAACCGGAAACAAACTGTGGCGCGACCTCAAGATGGAAATTGGTAAATATCTGTGTGACCATATCTCTTACCGTCTCTAATGAGCTTGCTCTAAAAAACATAAAGCTAATGGCCACAAGGTTGAATGTTATAAAGACATTTGCAGCAACTCTCCACCATGTTGATTTGGAAGGTCTTGGCAAAGCTCTCTTAAGCTCTTTGTGCCCTACGAGAAACAAGCCTTGAAGTCCGCCCCATATCACATACATCCATGAAGCGCCATGCCATAAGCCGCCTATTAACATTGTGCTCATAAGATTGAAATGATGCCGTGCTTTACTGCATCGGTTTCCACCAAGCGGTATATACAGATAGTCTCTTAGCCATGATGACAATGATATGTGCCAGCGATGCCAGAATTCAGTTGGATTTTGGGATTTCAAAGGAGAGCGGAAATTATCAAGAAACCTGTATCCAAGCAAAAGTGCTATGCCGATTGCCATGTCGGAATAACCGGAAAAATCACAATAAAGCTGAATTGTAAACCCGTATATTCCCATCATGTTTTCAAACCCGCTGTAAAGTGACGGATTATCAAAAACCCTATCGACAAAATTCTGGCTAATGAAGTCTGCTACAATAACTTTCTTAACCAGGCCACACATAATCAAGAACAATCCTTCGCTTACCATTGCTTGTGATGCCTGGGGATTTGCTTGCACTTGCGGAAGCATGTCTTTGGCTCTTACTACAGGGCCGGCAAGTAGCGGAGGAAAGAAAGTTAAATAAAAAGTGTAGCTGAGAAAATCGTGACAAGCCTTGATTTCGTGACGATAAATATCCACAATATAACTAATGGAACGGAATGTAAAAAATGATATTCCGGCTGGAAGTATTATGTCAAGTGCATCAAACGGCTTGTCCGCCAAATTAGTCAGTGTGGAATAAAGCAGATTAAAATATTTGAAATACACCAGCATACCTACATTGATTATTACATTGAATGCCACAATGCTTTTTCTCTGCCATGTTTTATCACTTCGTTCCAGAAATATGCCGAGAAGGTAATCGCTAACGCATATTCCAAGCAATATAAAGCAATACTCTGCTGATGATTTATAGTAAAAATACAATGAAAAGAGAATAACAAACACCATTTTGGCCGTTTGCCATTTTCTTAGAAGTTGATAAATGCCTATGAATGCAAGGAATAGAATAAGAAATAAGCCAGTGTTGAAAAGCAATGGATTGTCCGCGTCAAACATCAGCAACCCGCGAAGCTTTTCAATTTCTATTTCATCCAGACTCATCGTAGTACTATTCGAAAATTTTTGTTCGTCAATTATTATTTAGAGCCTCACTCAATGCCTTGTAGAGTAGTTCTCCTTGAATATTGTAACCTTTGTGCGTGTGATGTACTCTGTCGGAACCAAACATCTTGTCCTTTAACCATAAGGATGATGCCCCGGCGCCACCAGCCACTTCGTACCAGTCGTAAACTGCTATATTATTGTCTCTGCCATACTGCATGATGGCATTTCTAATAGGCAAAATATTAGCATTCACAGCATAACTGCGAACTTTTTGTTTTACAGTTCTTGATTTGCGTTTTTTCCGTTTGACTCTTTTGTTTACAGTTGAATACACACTTTTTTGACATTCCATTGGAGTGACAAGCATAATTTGTGTATTGGGGTTCGCACTTTGGATTGATTTTACAAGCCTATCCATTGCGCTAATGAACTCCGGCACATTACGTCGTCCAAAAGCCTCGTTGGTGCCAAGTGATATTATTACCAAATCGGGATTGAGTGGTGCTATCCCCTTTCCAACATTGCCTATTCTGTTATAGGTGCCGTATGTCGCTCCATTATTGCCTATGGTATGATAAAAAATTCCGGGGCGATTGCCTGAAAGACTTGCGCCAAATAATGTAAGATCACCCGCTGAGTCAAAGAAAATCTTCACATTGTCAACAGCTTCAGTAAGCTGTATGTGTGTGTAATCCTGAGATGGTGATGCTGTAAACATCAATGGTATGCCATCCTGATTTTCTACGCGTGTAACATTCAGTTTGCCTTTGTGGAACAATGTAACGGCACTGAACGGATTATAATCTTCATCTTTGCCGGTTGACAGCGTTAAGTGACTCTGTCTCTGAGTAGGAGAAATTGAAGTGCCTGTAAACCCCATTGTATTGTTCCACGGCCATTTCATGAGTTTTGCTGCGTTCCACGACATTGTACTTGCAAAAGTATAATCCAGTGGTTGGTTTGTGCCGCTCATTTTAAGCGGGGTAATCAATCCGCGCCCTGCATTGCCGTGTTCCATTTGAATATTTTTCCGGACTACTCCCGTTGCAATATCGGCCTGAAGATGGCTGTCACCGATATGAACTATCGACACCGGATGCTTATTCACATTTGCCATGGCTTTGTGCAGTTGCTTCCAGTTAGCACCGTTCATTATCACATGATTACGGTTTAGTTTAATATACGACGGCATGGCAAATGAAGATGCTTCTTCCTCACCGTTTTCTTCAATTACAGGATTTTCACGAATTTCCCTGTCATCTGCATCATTGGCATCCACCGTTTGACCGGCGCAAAATGCAAAACATGCAAGTAGCAGATATGATGTTAAAAATATTTTTTTCATTTGGCAAGCATTTTCTGAATAGCGTTAAACAATGGTTCAGCGAGTTTCGCTCCACCTTTATGTGTCAAATGTATATAGTCTTTATTTGCTAATCCGGTTTTGGACCATTTAACTATGGCATCTTCTCCGCCCATAGCTTCGCGGGTATCCCAAAACAAGCAACGTGCATTACGAGCAGCTGTACGTTGGGCATCTATCATGTATGACACTGATGTCATGGAATGTATTTCGCCATTGCGTTTTTCTCCTCTGTCTCCTATTCCCATCAGCAATATGTCAGCATTGGGGTAACATTTGCGCACGTGATTTACCACTTTTTCCAACCGTGAGGCATACACGCTATAGTCTTTTTGTTTTGCGCTCATAGCGTTTATGCCAAATTCCAAAATAATCAGGTCGTAATCCACATATTTTGCCATCTCGCGGCATAAGTCAGCACTGACACTTGTTAAGGTTATGCCCGAATACCCACGAGAAGACATACAATCCACACTTATGCCATTGTTGCCATCCAGCCAAGTGCCAAGAAACACTGTTGACGGATCTGAAGATTTCACTTCAAAGTTATCGGTAGGCTCATTAATAACGATAGCCTGTACACTGGGGCTTCCGGCCACTGAATGTTCAGTCCATTCCTTACCGTTTGTGCGTATGTTTATAGTCGTGGATTGTGGCGCGATAAACAGCAGCTGAGATTTTTGCCATCTATCAAGGTTGCTGAGAGCTTTAACGCCTTTATAACCGGCAGTGGCATTACTCCCTTTGGGAGTGTAATAATGTTCTGAAAGAGCAAGATATTTCTTGTCTCCTTTTTTTGACGCAGCATGTTCGGTCCATCCTGATCCACTTTGTTTTACAGAACGACGAAATCCAGGGAATTCAGAATACATATTCACATATCCGACACCATTTCCGCCGTACGCTTTTTGTAGGTTTTCACGGAGATTCTGGGTCATAATATCACCTTCAATATAACTGTCGCCAATTACAGCTATCCTTGCAAGTTTTGGTGAGTTTATGGCTGCTTTCAATCGCGAAAGTCCCCTTGAACCTTCTGTATAGTCTTCAATTATAACCATTTCACCTTCTTTGTTCGGAATTGGTTGGGGAACTATCGTGTCATTGAATTGGCTGCTATTTGTTGAAACAGAAGTTGATGCACTTGTGCTACTGCTGTCGTTCATGGCGGCAAGCAAAGCAGGATCAATATCCGCCGCATCTTCAGTTTCAATGTCATTTGTGTCAGCAACGGATGATTTGATGTCTTGAATAAGGCTGAAATTGCTTATTTTGCCATTGGTCCATTCATTCCAAGGCAAGAAAGACAGTACGGCGAGAATGGCAACCGCGCCGCCTATTATCAATACCGTTTTAGGAGATTTTCCTTTATTGTTATTGGGATCTATATATTTGTTTTCTTCCATTTAAATTCGGGATTAATGGTTAAAGATGAATCGGTAAGGTCATCAAGGCATTGTGTGTCACCCGGCAGACTTATTAAAGAACAAAGTGTATGCGCCTTGTTGGCTGTTTCATTCCATTCATCTAAATAATTGCTGTCAGGCATAATGCCTCCGCCGGTATATACACAATAATGTTGAAGTGAGTCAAATAGAGTATGCACACTTGCACATCGCAAGTTGACGTAAGCATGCACACCGCTGTCGTCCTTTACCCCTATCCATCCGCCATAACAAAGTCGGTCAAATGTTTCAGTACTTTCAATAAGCTTCATGGCATCGCGCTTGGGAAAACCGCATAGTGCAGGAGTTGGGCTTAGTTTTCTGAGGAGCTGCAATGGATTAATAGACTCAAATGAGGCCGTTATATCATTGCAAAGATGGACCACCTTACCAAAAGGACGCTCGTATAATTCAGACACAACCGGTTCAAGGCCTTCAAGTTTCATTGCATCCACAATATAACGCGTGACAATGTTGTGCTCATCAATATTTTTGATGCCCCATGGTTCGTTACTGTCAACAGGTTTAGTTCCGGCAAGCGACATAGTTCCCAGCTTGCAAGACCTGAAGTCACAGTCGAGCAGTAATTCGGGCGAAGCTCCTAACCACATGCCTGTGGCCGGAGTGTAATACAGGAAGCGAAAAGTTTCGGGAAATAATGAAAAATAATCTTGTGCCACATTAATTACATTGCGGCCAAGACATGAAACAATCCGGCAAAGTACAGCCTTCTTTATCGAAGATTTTGGGTCACGGAGTTCTTTCACAAATTTTTGTATCTGCGAAAGATATAGTATGGATGATGTGTTGGTGAAATTTATTCTTGGGCCGGCTGAGGGCCAAGCTGTAATTTCATCGCATTTTGAAATAAGCTGCTGGGCCGAAAGCTGGTTGGTGATTTCTATCGGGCATTCGCCTTGAGGGTGGAAAAAATCTATGGCAATTCCTCGCCAATTACTTGATTGACATAGATTCTCGGGATTAGCATCGGTTAGATGCGTTGATGCAAAGAAATGCACTTTACTCTGTCGCGGAAAGATGTACAGGGCAAAGGGCAAATTTTTGTCCATGGCTATCGCCAAGGCATTGAGCACCGTATCCGAGAATTTTACTTTATTCATTATACTACTTTACCAAACAATTCATAGGGTAATGCATCGGTAATTTCAACTCTATAAAATTCGCCGGTGTTAAGCTGTCTTGTCTTTTCAATAAACAGTTCTGGATCAACCTCGGGAGAATCAAATTCGGTACGTCCCACATAATAGTCCGGTTCTTCACGGTCTATTATGGCAGTCAGGACTTGCCCGATTTTTGATTTGTTGTGGGCAAGGGCTATTTCTTGTTGAAGTTCCATAATCCTGTCAAGCCTTTGCTGCTTTATATCATCAGGAATTGAATCATCAAGATGTTTTGCTGCATATGTGTCTTCTTCTTCACAATAGGCGAAAGCACCCATGCGCTCAAATTTTTGAGCTTGCACAAAATCAACTAGTTCAGCAAACTCCTTTTCACCTTCACCGGGGAATCCAACCATAAGAGTTGTACGGATATGTATTCCGGGAACTTTTTCCCGAATAGTTGCAAGTAGCTTTTCGGTCTGTTCGCGGGTGATATGCCGCTGCATATTTTTCAGGACATCGTCATTAGCATGCTGCAATGCAATGTCAAGATATTTACATACGTTACTGTTGTTAGCTATGGCGTCAAGCAAATCGTACGGAAAGTCAGTAGGATAAGCGTAGTGGAGGCGAATCCATTTCACTCCATCAATCTTTGCAATACGGTTAACCAGTTCCGCAATTTTAACTTCTCCATATAAATCTTTGCCATAGTTGGTGAGGTCCTGAGCGATGATATTAAATTCTTTTACGCCCCTGCCGACAAGCATTTTTATCTCGGCCTCAATCTCTTCCATCGGACGAGATTTGTAGCGACCGGTTATTAAAGGTATGGCACAAAAGGCACAGAATCTGTTGCAACCCTCAGCAATTTTTATGTATGCATGATGCTTTGGTGTGGTGATTATGCGGTCATATGGCACAGACCCGGGAGATTTCTTTGACAAAAGTGAAACAAGCCCGGGCCAGTCGGTTTTACCGAACCAACCATCTACCTCAGGTATTTCGTTAGGTAATTCAGCACGATAACGCTCACTCAAGCAACCCATTACATACAACACTGCGATTTTGCCTTCGGCTTTGGCCTGAGCAAATTGCAATATCATATTGATGCTTTCTTCCTTGGCATCACCAATAAAACCACAGGTATTGATTATAACTGTATCGGATGGACGAAAATCAGAGGGGTCATGCACTGTGTCAAAACCGACATTGGCAAGCATTTTCAAAAGCCGCTCGGAATCAACGAGGTTCTTGGAGCATCCGAGACTTATTATACAAGCTCTTTTAGTCATTGTTTGCTATTGCCAAAAAATGATTTGACAAATTCATGTTTATTGAACACCTGCAGATCCTCAATGCGCTCACCAAGCCCAATGTATTTTACCGGGATGCGGAATTGGTCACTTATGCCTATCACCACGCCGCCTTTTGCAGTACCGTCAAGTTTTGTAATCGCCAATTCATTTACGCTTGTTGCAGCAGAAAACTGTTTGGCCTGTTCAAAAGCATTCTGTCCGGTACTTCCGTCCAAGACCAACAATACTTCATGTGGAGCACCGGGAACAACTTTTTGCATAACATTGCGAATCTTTGACAACTCGTTCATAAGTCCCTGCTGGTTGTGAAGTCGGCCTGCAGTATCAATAAGTACCACATCCACATCATTAGCCTTTGCACTCTGCAGTGTGTCAAAAGCCACAGAGGCAGGGTCGGCACCTTGCTGCTGTTTGACGATAGGCACTCCTGCCCTTTCAGCCCAAACCTCAAGCTGCTCTATGGCTCCTGCACGGAATGTGTCGGCAGCTCCAAGCATCACCTTGTTACCGGCTTTCTTGAACTGAGCGGCCAACTTGCCAATAGTTGTGGTTTTACCCACCCCGTTAACTCCAACAACCATGATTACATGAGGTTTATGATTCTCGGGTATGGAGAAGTCATCAGCAGAACTTATAGTAGTATCGTTCTCACTCAGCATATCGGTTATCACATCACAAAGATAGTCATTGAGTTCCTGCTCATTTACGTATTTATCTTGTGACACGCGATCCTGAAGTCTTTCAATAATCTTAAGTGTTGTATCAACGCCGATATCTGAAGTTATGAGTATTTCTTCAAGATCGTCCAAAAAAGCGGCATCAACAGTGCTGCGACCGGCAAAAGCGCGTTTAATTTTGCCAAGTATGCCCTCTTTTGATTTTTCAAGACCTTTATCAAGAGTCTCTTTTTTATCCTTAGAAAAAAATTTGAATATACGCATAAATTTTATAGGCTTCAAATGATGGTTACAAGACTACAAAATTACTCATTAATCTCTAAATTAGCCCTATTTGTACAACAAAAAAGCACATGAGGTTTACGACAAAAATCGCAAACCTCATGCCTATTGTTTAAAAACTATATTCAGTTGATTTCTATCACAACGAAGTTGCCTGCATTCCAAAAGCGTGAAGGATTAGTTATGACAAGTACTTTCTGCCCGTTTCTTACTTCAATACGGTAAGAATCAGCAGGCTGATTTGTCAGTACTTTACCATTTTTGCTGTTGAAAGGAATTGACGAGAGAGTGCGCTTGTCAGCTTTTGTGAAATAAGACATTTCATAATCGCCCTGCATAATCTTGGTCTTGCGCAGGAAACCGGTCTTGATGATGTTATGTTTTTCAAGCTCTTTCTTGGATCCAAGTGCATAGTAGCAGGTATTGACTTCATTTTCAAATTCCGTTGCAGCCTTCATAGCCTGTTCCTTTTCAGCTTTTTCGTTGGCAACGGAAACATGGAGAGAATCTACCTGAGTGCCGAGCTGCTCAATTTTTACATTTGCAGCGGCAAGCTGTTCGGTAAGAGATGAAATCTGGGATTCGTTTTGAGCAATCTGCTCTTTGAGGCCCTCGATGGTTTTAAGCATTGTGGCGTTCTTTCCGGAATTCTTTTTGATCTTGCGCTCAAGCTCATTCAGTCGCTCTCTACGCTGCTGCAATGCTTCTCTTATTGCCGTCAAATCATTCTTGATCTGAGTTTTTTGAGATGTCATTTCTCCACCATCCAAAGTACCGGGTGTTGAAACAATTGATTCAAGCTCCTTAATCTGATTCATATCCGACATTATGTCATTGATCAGATTATTGAGGCTGTCTTGAGTGGCAAGAGCAGCATTAAGCTCGGTGTTTTGAGCAACCTGTTCTTCACTCTCAGCATTATCATTTTTTGCGTTGTTGGAACACGATGCAAAAGTAAGAGCGCATACGCTTATTCCCCACAGTAATAACTTATTCATAATAAATGTAAATGATTATAAGTGATATTATAATTTGATGTTAAATTACAAATCTTAGCTATCTAATTGTTCTGTATCGGAAGAGCTACTTTGTTTATATTTGTTTTTATGACGCGGTTTCTCCTCTTCGGAAGATAACCCTGATAAGACTATAACTATTTCACCTTTGGGATTGTTCGCTTCAAAATAATCAATGAGTAGCTTCAGCGTTCCGCGAACTGTTGTATCATGCAACTTGGATATTTCGCGCGACACAGAGGCTTCTCGTGTGTAACCACATGCCTCAGCCAACTGGGTAAGTGTTTTGACGAGACGCAATGGAGACTCATAGATGATGGATGTTATGTTGCGCGCGGCAATTTCTGAAATCCTTGAGACCCTACCTTTTTTAGGAGGCAAAAATCCTTCAAAACAAAATCTGTCGCACGGCAGTCCCGAATTGACCAATGCAGGCACAAAAGCAGTTGCTCCGGGCAGTGTTTCTACTCCTATATCATGCCTTCTGCATTCTCGAGATAGCAGAAATCCCGGATCGCTGATGCCGGGTGTTCCCGCATCTGTGATTAATGCAATTTTCTCCCCCGATAAGAGGCGCGAAATAATTGGCTCAAGAGTATCGTGCTCGTTGAATTTATGGTGGCTGACAAGTGGAGTAGTAATACCAAAATGCTTCATTATCACTCCCGATGTGCGCGTGTCCTCTGCCAGAACAAGAGCGCAGGAATTCAGCACCTCAATGGCTCTCGGCGTCATGTCAGACAAATTGCCGACCGGAGTAGGTACCATGAAAAGCTTTCCACTCATTTTATAACGGATTCTTGATTATTTGTTAAATCGGGCAGATGCCAACGCCATGAAATCCTTGACATCCGGATTCTCCGGATCCCAGCACAAATCATTGTAGAAATAATCATCCAGTTCTGCCTGACTGCTCACAGCATTTACCACATCAAGTGCATCTGATAATTCAGCAGCGTTATTGCCGAATAATTCCCTACGGAATCGGAATTTATCATTAAGCGTCAGTGAAATGGGTACAATTCCGTTTGAAGCCGGAGTTTCTTCCTCTATGGGTTGTTCGGTCTCCTCTATATCCTCAGCATGTTCGGTCACACCTTCGGAATCGGGCTCTGCTATCTCATCGCTGCCTTCCGAATATTCTTTTTCCTCAAATTCGGCACTTTGAGCTATTGCGCTGCTTGCATCATTCTCAGACACACATTGACATAACCCACTTAGCCGGGACAATTCGGCAATTTTTTGTTTGAGAAGACTCTCAACGGTTTCGGGCACATCGTTCTCCCGCTTAAGCATCAAAGCAAGTAAACCTTCAATCTCAAAGCACAAATCAAGCATATGCTCCTTGTTGTCTGTCATATTATGAGGTATTAAAGATATGTACTGAAAAATCAGTACAAAATTACGAAATATTATTTAATAAGAACGACTCTATAGCCTTTTTTAGTTTTGCAATGTTTCCATTGTATTCATTTACCATAACAACTATGACATGCGTGGGCAGTCCGTCATCGTTCAATGCATATCCGGCATAACATTTCACTCCACGCATAGAACCGCTTTTCAAGGCAATTTTACCTTGCAACGAGGTATCCTTAAGCAAATTTCTGACCGTACCCTGTTCACCGCAACGCGGAAACAGCTCTATGAAGTCAAAATCAATATTATCGCATCCTTTCCAAACCAATATATCGGCAAGAAAATAAGCTGACAGCCGGTTTTCTCGCGACAAACCGCTTCCATCCTTTATTACCAACCCATAGCAATCCACATCTCTCTTTTGCCACAGCTTGATTTCTTTTTCTGCGGCCTTGTCTCGGCTTTGGCCCGGCGCAGAAAGTTTTAGCATTGCTTCGGCCATCATATTGTCGCTTCGGAACATGGTGCTTCTGAGTATGTCAATCAACGGGGCACTCATATGCTCATAAATGAGATTCTCATGGCGATTACGCAATGAAGCATTCTCAATAGCTATCCCCTCGCCCATCAGCTGACGTTCAATGTCCGATTTCAATGACCCTTCCGGATCAGGATTGGCAAGTTTTTCCCTAACCCCTCTTTTCGGTATGCGTCCGGTCACAGTGATAGTTTTGCTTCCATGTTTGCGGGAATAATCAAGCGCACCACGGCGCTTATTTATAACCACATTCAAATCAGGGACATACGGCACTGATGATTTGTCCGGTAAAGATAACACAAAAGCGTTATCTTTGTAGTTCACGGCATGAAAACCGGTGCCATACATCCATGGCAAATCCGATTGCATCCAGCCTGAAGGGGTGATTTCTTCAAGGCTCTTGTCGTATTCAAATATTATTCTTCCTTTTATTGTCTTTATTCCGGCCTGTTTAACTGCTGACACTAATGAATCAACAAATCCTTGCTGTTGGGGAAAGTGTGCGGATTCAAGAGTTGGATCACCGGTGAATTTAATTAAAATATTGCCCGAAAGCAAACTGTCGGATATATGATCGGTAGTGTAAACCTTGGTGCTGTACCTAAAGTCTTTAGGCGCTTTCTCCAGCACTGTTGCAGCTGTGACAAGTTTGGTTACGCTTGCGGGTATTAGCGGGAGATCTCCGTTAACATCAGCTATAACATCTCCTGTCAGCAAGTTTTCAATATATACACTCCCAAGTGCATTTTGAGCACCATCAATTTCAAATGGGAACGGCTCAGGCTGTGCTTTACAGCCAAATGCAATCAGAACTGAGGATATAATTGAGACTAAAAATTTTTGCATTATTTTGAAATATGGTTTTGTGCGAAATTAGTAAATTTTATCCGGTAGCATACCATATTACAAAAATTTTAGCTAATTTCGCGGTCAAATATCAGTGTGAATGGTAAGTAAAACCAGAGATAAACTCATAGAGGTAGCCCGTCAGCTTTTTGCCAATAAAGGCGTTGAGAATACTACTATGAATGATATTGCAGCGGCAAGTGAAAAAGGTCGCCGCACTATTTACACATATTTTAAAAACAAGCGCGAGATATACAATGCCGTAGTGGAAAGGCAAAGCGAACGAATGGTGGAAAATCTCCGCAACATCGCCTCCAGCACTCTTGAACCGGTCCAGAAGCTTGAGCAATATCTCAATCAGCGTTTTCAGCTGGTGGTTGACTATGCCCCTCGTCATGACATGGTGCTCAGGCATATTTTTGACAGAGACTTGCGCAGAATGGAGCGAGTGCATAAACTTGCAGCCATAAAGGAATCGGAAATGTTTCGCAAACTGCTTGATGAAGGAATAGCAAAAGGTGCTTTTGACCCGGTACAGGCAGAGCGCCTATTGAAAGTTCATCCTATATTATTTCAGGGGGTGGACTTTTGTGTAATGCGCGATAGCACTGATACAAGTGGAATCTCCGTATTGGACTCACGAGAAGCTGTTGTGAAATTTCTCGTGGCCGGTATAGCGACCAATAATACGACCAACAATTGAACTAATTAATTATTAACATCAGTTTTTACGATGAAATTACTTGAAGGAAAAACAGCATTGATTACCGGTGCCGCCCGTGGTATAGGTAAAGCTCTTGCCCTGCGTTTTGCGCAGGAAGGCGCCAACATAGCATTTACCGATCTGGTTATAGATGAGAACGGCAAAGCAACCGAAGAGGAAATTGCAGCTTATGGCGTGAAAGTGAAAGGATATGCTTCAAACGCTGCTGACTTTGCTCAGACCGAAGAGGTGGTAAAGCAGGTGAAAGAAGATTTCGGGTCTATAGACATCCTTGTCAACAATGCAGGTATAACCAAAGACGGACTCATGATGCGTATGTCGGAAGGTCAGTGGGATGCCGTAATTAATGTGAACTTAAAAAGCGCATTCAATTTCATCCACGCATGTCTGCCCATCATGCTTCGTCAACGTGGCGGCAGCATCATCAACATGGCATCGGTTGTAGGCGTACACGGTAATGCAGGCCAAAGCAATTATGCAGCATCCAAAGCCGGTCTGATCGCACTGGCCAAGAGCATTGCACAGGAAGTCGGTTCACGCGGAATACGCGCAAATGCTATCGCTCCCGGCTTTATTGAAACAGCCATGACCGCTGCTCTTCCTGATAATGTGCGCGAAGAATGGGTAAACAAGATTCCTTTGCGCCGTGGCGGTAAGCCCGAGGATATTGCAGATGTAGCCACATTCCTTGCTTCAGATATGTCAAGCTATGTAACCGGTCAGGTTATTCAGGTTGATGGTGGCATGAACATGTAATTAATAACAAGCATAACTTGATAGCTCCCGGCGTGGATATTTATCCGCTCCGGGAGTTTTTGCTGTTTGAGAAAAAAATCTTACCTTTGAAAAAAATTAAAATCAGTATGCTCAGTTACAATACTCAGCTTAAGCACCTCGCATTGCCGGAATACGGTCGTAATATACAGCGTATGGTTGACTATTGCCTTACCATAGAGGACCGTGACGAGCGCACCCGTTGTGCATATTCCATAATAGCATCCATGGCAAATCTGTTCCCGGAGCTAAAGAACGGCAACAGTTACGACCACAAGCTTTGGGACCATCTGGCCATAATGAGCGACTTCAAGCTGGATATAGATTATCCTTGTGAGGTGATTCAGCCGGATAACCTTACTTCTAAACCGGAAAAGGTTACATATACATCCGGCAATGTTAAATACCGACATTATGGCAAGTCAATTGTGCAGATGATTGACAAGGCTTCGGCAATGGAAGAAGGCGAGGAACGCGATGCTCTCGTGCGATACATAGCCAACCACATGAAGAAACTTATGCTATCTGTCAATAAAGATGGCGTGGATGATGCGAAAATTTTCAACGATTTGGCTGAACTTTCGCATGGCTCAATCCGTCTATCACCTGAGAGCATCCAACTGCATGAGTTTAAAGAGGCTCCTGTACCTGCAACGGGCAAAAAGAAAAAGAAAAAATGATACACCGCAGCGAAATACTGGAAATAGGCCGATTGCTTAAGCCACATGGTATAAAAGGTGAGATAACTGTGGAATTATTCGGTGACATTGATATGCGCGCGCTCAAATGTGTAGTGGTGAATATTGACGGTATTTTCGTGCCATTTTTTGTGGAGTCTGTTCGCCCCAAGACTTCCGACACCTGTTTGGTCAAATTTGATAATCTTGACTCTGATGAGCAGGTGACCATGCTGTCGCTCAAGGAGCTGTATGCTTTGAAAGATGATGTGGAATTTGAGGGACAAGGAGAGGACGAGGGATTTTATGCAAGTGATTTAATAGGTTACTCTGCTTTTGATTCTAATGGCAATTTACTCGGAACTATAGAAGATGTGAATGACGATACTGAAAATACGTTGTTTATTATAGAGACACCGACAGGCGATTCTATTCTTGTTCCGGTTGCCATGGAGTTCATTAGCGATATTGATAGTGATAAAAATATTGTGAAACTTGACCTTCCTGAAGGGTTGTCAGATTTGTAGTTGTTATGTTTGATGAAAATGATGCAATAGAGTTTATACGCAAGAAACTTGGCGATGAGATTTCCGGAATGTATTCCGATGACGACATTCTCAACATCATAGATGCAATCTGGGACTGTTATGAGGAAAACGGGTTGCTGGAAATAGATGCCGACGACGATGATGATGTTATGCCATCGGACGAAATATGCACCTATGTAAGCCGCATGATGCGTAAGGACAAAGGATGCAACGTACAACCGGAACATATTGACAAAATAGTGAATGCGGAGCTTGAATACGAGCTTTCAATTCTGGATTGATACAATGAAATGGTATAGAGTCATATCCGTATTGCTAATCGCTTTGGCAGGGATTACTGCAAAAGCCCAGGAATATTCCGATCCTTACACCGGCTATCTTGAAGAGGTGTTTATGGATATGGATTATGAGCCTAATCTGGCCACACCGGTTGTGCCAAAATCCGACAAGCAGGCCGTTCGCAATTATGTGAAGAAAGTGGCGAGCGATATGATGCGCCATTATATAATTGATTTAATGCGGAGTGACGAGGTTTTTGTTGTGTCGATACCCACAGATGACTTATTTCTGCCCAACGACACACTGCTGTCTCCTTATGCACAGAAAAGACTTGATCCTCTGCTGAAATTCATGAGTAGTCAGGATCCGAATATGTATAAAATAGTATATAGCGTGCATACCGATGATACAGGATCAACTCAGTATCAGGAAGATTTGTCTCACGCAAGAAGTAATTCGGTTTACGACTGGCTTATGGATCAGATAGATAATGGAGTAATCAGCGAAGATCAAATCATAATACCATATGCATTCGGTTCGGACGATCCCTTGCAGCCCAATGACACCATGAAACATAGAGCTGAGAACCGCAGACTTGATGTTGTTTTTATACCCGGTCCTAAAATGATAGAAATGGCACATCAAGGTGTACTAAAATAATGTCACAGCTTATGGCATGTAATGTAAAATTACTAAATTTGCAATTTGAAAAATTAACCTACGTGAAATTATGAGTCGGCGTGTAATCGCCACTCTCTACTAACTATACAGCAATGGCAAAGGAACTTAAAGACCTAACAAAACGAGCTGATAATTACTCGCAGTGGTACAATGATTTAGTGGTAAAGGCTGATTTGGCAGAGCAATCGGCTGTGCGTGGTTGCATGGTTATCAAGCCATACGGCTACGCCATATGGGAAAAAATGCAGCAGCAGCTTGATAAAATGTTCAAGGAAACCGGCGTACAAAATGCATATTTCCCCCTCCTTATCCCGAAGTCATTCTTATGTAGAGAGGCCGAGCACGTGGAAGGTTTTGCCAAAGAGTGCGCTGTAGTAACTCACTACAGATTGAAAAATGACCCTAATGGCAATGGCGTGGTTGTTGATCCCGAAGCGCGACTTGAAGAAGAACTTATAGTACGTCCTACCTCTGAAACCATAATCTGGGGTACATATCGCAATTGGATTCATAGTTACAGGGACCTTCCAATTTTATGTAATCAATGGGCCAATGTAATGCGTTGGGAAATGCGCACAAGAATGTTTCTCCGCACTGCTGAGTTCCTATGGCAGGAGGGACATTGCGCTCATGCCACAGCCGAAGAGTCAGAAGCAAGAACAGTGCAGATGATTAATCTGTATGCCGATTTTGCTGAAAAATATATGGCAATGCCAGTTATAAAAGGCGTGAAATCTGCAAATGAGCGTTTTGCCGGAGCTGTAAACACCTATACTATTGAAGGTATGATGCAGGATGGTAAGGCACTTCAATGCGGCACTTCCCATAACCTCGGGCAGAATTTTGCCAAGGCCTTTGATGTTACTTTCGTCAATAAGGACAATCAGCCTGAGTATGTTTGGGCAAATTCATGGGGCGTATCCACACGCCTGATGGGTGCTCTCATTATGACCCATAGTGATGATAATGGTCTTGTATTGCCGCCGCATCTGGCACCTATACAGGTCGTAATTGTTCCGATATACAAAAATGCCGAACAGCTTGCCGAAATCTCAAAGGCCGTTGAACCGATAGTTTTGCAGCTGAAAGAAATGGGCATTAGCGTGAAATATGATGATGCCGATAACCGTCGTCCGGGTTTCAAGTTTGCTGACTATGAACTAAAAGGTGTGCCTGTTCGCTTGGCTCTGGGTGCACGAGACCTTGAAAACGGCACTATAGAAGTAATGCGCCGCGACACGCTTGAAAAATTTGAGAAACCACTTGCAGGCATAGCAGATTATTGCCGTGACCTGCTTGAGGAAATTCAACAGAATATATACAACAAAGCTTTGAAACATCGCGAGGAAATGACCTATACCGTTGACACTTACGATGAGTTCAAGGAGCAGATAGAAAAAGGAGGCTTTATTCTTGCACATTGGGACGGAACCACTGAAACCGAAGAGAAAATCAAGGCTGAGACAAAGGCAACAATCCGATGCATACCTTTGAATGGCGATACCACTCCCGGTGTGTGCATGGTGACCGGTCGTCCCTCAAAACAGCGTGTGATTTTCGCCCGTAACTATTGATCATTATTCTGTACGTACTATGACATCGCGCCCCATCATAGCAGTAGTTATACCATGCTTCAACGAAGAAGCTGCTTTACCAATAACTGTGAAGCAGCTCTTCGGGGTTATTGATGGGATGTGCGAAAACGGACTTATATCGCGCGACAGTTATTTGCTTTGCTGCAATGACGGAAGCACTGATCGCACATGGCAGGTAATACAACAGCTCCATAGTGAGAACAAGCGCGTTAAAGGGGTTTCTCTCGCTCACAATCGCGGCCATCAGTATGCTTTGCTTGCCGGATTAATGGCCGTGCGTGGTCATTGCGATGCCGCCATCTCTATTGATGCCGATTTGCAGGATGACATTAATGCCATACCTGAGATGATAAAAAAATATCTGCAAGGATATGAAATAGTGTATGGTGTCAGAGCGAGTCGCGCCACGGACAGCTGGTTCAAACGCACAACAGCCCGAGCCTTTTATTCCCTTCAGAAAAAAATGGGGCTTGACACGATATATGATCATGCAGATTACAGGCTCATGAGCAACAGAGCACTTGATGCCCTGAGCGAGTATGGCGAAAGCAACTTGTTTCTGCGAGGCATAATCCCTCAAATAGGATTGAGCACCGCTATAGTGACATATGACAGACACGAACGTGTGGCCGGAGAAAGCAAATACCCCTTAAAAAAAATGTTGAGCTTTTCTATAGACGGTATCACATCTTTTTCTTCGCGTCCTATCAGAATGATTCTGGCACTTGGCGTTTTATTGCTGATACTTGATGTGGCTATGAGCATATATGTCTTCATATCATATTTCGGACATGCCGCCATTCCGGGCTGGACATCGTTAATGCTATCGGTTTGGTTTCTCGGCAGTATTATCCTGATAGCACTTGGCGTAGTAGGTGAATATATTGGGAAGATTTTTGTGGAGGTCAAGCACCGTCCGCGCTATTATATAAGCGAATATCTGATTGATTGATACATGACACACAAAAGCATATCAACAAGCGTGGCTGCGGCCATGGGGCTTGACCAGAATGCGGGCAAGCAAATTGAGGCAACAATGATTGCTACACTCCTTAATTACTGTAGTAATCTTGAGTCGGTAGCCATTCCCGGCTTCGGAACATTTACTCCCATTAAATCTGATGAACGCATAGTAAAGGACGCAGACGGCAAGTCGTTTCTTTTGCCACCATCAATAGAATTAAAGTGGCGTCCAAGTGTAATGTTGCGTAAACATTTTGTGTCATGAACAATAAGATTTCTGTACGGCAATTTGCCGAAAAGCTTGCGTCGGAATGTGGTATTTCTCCGGAAGATGCGCAACAATATGTCAAACTATATTTTGATAAAGTAATAGAATGTCTTCGTTCCGGTGAAAATGTTGAACTCCCCGGTCTTGGCAAATTTTCACTGACGCGACAAACGGATTGTCCGGTTGTGTTTGAGCCTAATCCTGATGCTGCGGCGGAAATCAATTCGCCATTTGAGATGTTTGAGCCTACAGAACTTGCAGAAGGAATCAGTGAGACTGATTTGACGGAGAGTTTTATTCAAGATGCCGAGCCGTCAACTACTTCCGTTTCATCCTCGGCAGATACCGGTGATGTTGCTGAAGAACCGGAAATTTCTACTCCTATTCATGATGAAGAAAGTACAGATGCCGAGGAACTGTATGAGCCTGAACCCACTGTTGAACCTATAGTCGAGACTGAACCGGAACCGGAACAAATTACTGAGGAGGAGCATGATGAATGTTCGGTCATGACTGAATCAACAGTCGCCGTAGAAAGTCCCGAGCTTACCGAACCTGCTGAAATCAAGGCTGAAGAAACGGAAGATGATAAATATTCAGCTTATATACCTGAAGATGAAGAAGAGTATGTGCAGCATACTCAAAGCAATAAAAAAGGCTCTTCTTTTGGATTGGGATTCCTTATCGGAATTCTCACCGGCCTTATAATTGGAGCTGTTGTGCTTTATGTCTATGTTATGTGCTATGTGAACACGCCCATAGTTGGAGAGTAGGCATAAAAAAGGTTAATCATTTAACTTGATAAAGTATATATAGCTAAAATTAACATCCTTATTCACATTTCGGTTGTTATAATATTATAATTTTGTGTCCTAAAAGGATGCAAGAGCTTATTGCATGCTATTGATTATAAATATGCTGATTACATTACTAAAAAAAATAACAACAATATATAACGCATTATGAGTGACAACGTGAATATCCGCGAGCTCAATGATTTGGTTGCATCAAAAAGCGGATTTGTGAGTTTGATTACAAAAGGCATGGATCAAACCATTGTAGGGCAAAAACATCTGGTGGATTCATTGCTTATAGCATTGCTTGCAAATGGCCATGTACTGCTTGAAGGTGTGCCCGGTCTTGCTAAGACTCTTGCTATCAAGACTCTTGCTCAGGTTATTGATGCCAAATACAGCCGTATCCAATTTACTCCGGATTTACTTCCTGCCGATGTATTGGGAACCATGGTGTATAGTGTGCAGAAAGAGCAATTTCAAATAAAGCGTGGCCCGATTTTTGCCAACTTCGTTCTTGCCGATGAGATTAACCGCGCCCCGGCTAAAGTGCAGAGCGCCCTTCTTGAAGCGATGCAGGAGCGTCAGGTAACTATAGGTGAAACCACTTTCAAACTTGATGAACCTTTCCTTGTCATGGCTACTCAAAACCCCATAGAGCAGGAAGGCACCTATCCCCTCCCCGAGGCACAAGTTGACCGTTTCCTCCTTAAGGTAGTGATAGGATATCCCAACAAAGAAGAGGAAAAGCTCATCATACGGCAGAATATATCTCCGGTTAAACATGATGTAAAGGCTCTCGTGCGTCCCGAGGAAATTCTGGATGCACAAAAAGTCGTCGAGCAGATATATCTTGATGAAAAAATTGAACGATATATCGTAGATATTGTATTTGCCACACGTTATCCCGAACAATATGGTCTGAAAGACCTTGAGGGCATAATATCGTTCGGTGCATCTCCTCGTGCATCCATTGGCATGGCACGTGCCGCAAGAGCTTATGCATTCCTGCGTCAGCGTGGTTATGTAATTCCCGAAGATGTACGTGCCGTATGTCATGATGTATTGCGCCACAGAATTGGACTCTCTTACGAGGCTGAGGCCAATAACATTACCGCAGACGAAATAATCACTGATATTCTTGATAAGGTAGAAGTGCCCTGATATGGAAGCTAACGAACTTCTTAAAAAAGTTAGAAAAATAGAAATCAAAACCCGCGGATTGTCGCAAAACATTTTCGCAGGCGAATACCATACTGCCTTCAAGGGACGAGGCATGACATTTGCTGAGGTCCGTGAGTATCAGTATGGCGACGATGTGCGCGATATTGACTGGAATGTTACTGCAAGACACAATCATCCTTATGTTAAGGTGTATGAGGAAGAACGTGAACTTACGGTGATGCTTCTCGTTGATGCTTCGCATAGCGGTTCGTTTGGTGCCGTGGGAGATGAGAAACGCGAAATCATGGCTGAAATTGCCGCTACGATTGCTTTCTCCGCCATCCAGAACAATGATAAGATTGGTGTGATTTTCTTTACTGACAAGATTGAGAAGTTCATACCACCCAAGAAAGGCAGAAAACATATTCTCTTCATAATTAGCCAACTTCTGGATTTCAAACCTGAAAACAACGGTACAGACATAGCTTTTGCACTCCAATATTTTACAGATGCATTGAAAAAGCGGTGTACCACATTTTTGATTTCGGATTTTATTGACAATCATTCTTACGAAAAGGCACTCACAATTGCTTCAAGCAAACATGATGTAATCGGTATTCAGGTTTATGATAAGCGTGACAGCAATATGCCTGATGTAGGTCTAATGAAAATGCAGGATCTTGAATCCGGATTTGAAAAATGGGTTAACACTTCGTCTTCAAAAGTGCGTCAGGCTTATGGCAAATGGTGGTACAACCGTCAACAAAATATGGTAGATTCCATGCGCCATGCCGGAGTGGATTACGTATCTGTGGCTACTGATGAAGATTATGTAAAAGCATTAATGGCATTGTTTAAAAACCGAGGAGTAAGATGATCATAAAATTTAGATTGCATACTTTGCTTCTGGCTGTGGCTTTGTTTGCAGGTCTATGTGCAAACGGCGCGAATACTGTGATAAAAGCATCACTTGATTCCGCTTATTTGCTTATGGGCAAACAGACCTTGCTGCATGTGTCGGTAGTCGGCAACTTGCCTGACAGCTGTAATGTGCAGGTAGTTGACACCGCATGGCGCGATGTGGAAATTATAGGTATTTCAGAGCCTACATACAAGGATCTTGGCAATAACCGTAAGGAATTGCTACAAGATGTAATAGTACAGTCTTTTGACAGCGGCATGTACACTCTTCCTCCTATATATTTTATTGACGGGGGAGAAACAATCGCATCAAACCGTCCGGTTCTTAAGGTGCTTCCTGTAGCTGTAGATTCAATGATTACCGTTCATGATTATGCTGATGTGGTGGATATCAAGCGTCATTTCTTGGATTATCTCCCTGATTGGTTATCGGACTACGGTATCTGGATATTGCTGGCACTTGTCATAATAGGTGGTGCGGGGTTTGTGTATTTCAAATGGCTACGCAAAGGCAAGTTGCCTCTCATGCCGGTCAAAAAACCTGTGCCGCCATATCAGCTTGCCATGCAACAGCTCCAAACTCTTCATGACGAGCATTTATGCGAAAAAGGAGAGGAAAAAGAGTTCTATACTCGCCTCACCGATATTCTGCGTACATATCTTGATGCCCGTTTCGGTATCAATGCCATGGAGATGACTTCAACTCAAATTCGCAGAAGCCTACGCGAAAATGCCGATACAAAGATGTCGGAAAAATACATGTCGCGTATTCTTGAGATTGCTGATTTTGTGAAATTCGCCAAAATCCGTCCTCTGCCGGAAGATAATGCATCTGCTTACAAATCAGCTTTGCAATTTGTGGAGGACACCAAGCCCGCCCCGGTTGCTGAAACAACAGAAGATAGTAAGGAATCCAAATCCATTAAATCAAAAGAGTCATGATGTTTGCCAATCCATCAATATTGTGGTTGCTGCTTTTGCTTATACCATGCATAGCGTGGTATATATGGAAACAGAAGCGACAGCATGCCTCAATGTCTGTGTCAACGCTTAATGCATTATCGTCGCTCCCGACAAGCTATAAGGTTTATGTTTTGCATGGCATGTTTGCGTTTCGTCTTGCATTGATAGCCACTCTGATAGTTATACTTGCGCGTCCTCAAACCAGAGATAAGTGGAGCACTTCCACTACTGAGGGCACTGATATAGTTATTGCATTGGATATATCCACAAGTATGCTTGCCAGAGATTTCAAGCCCGACAGGTTTGAGGCTGCAAAATCGGTTGCTTCGCAGTTTGTCAACGGACGCGAGAGCGACAACATGGGACTTGTGATATTTGCCGGAGAAAGCTTTACTGCCGTTCCGCTTACCAACGACCGTGCAATGCTTGCCAATTACATCAATGATGTAAAAATGGGCATGCTTCAGGACAACACAGCAATAGGTGACGGTCTTGCGACCTCAATCAACCGCATAAAAGAGGGTAAAGCCAAGTCAAAGAGCATTATCCTTCTGACTGACGGCTCTAACAATACTGGCAATGTAGCGCCCATCACCGCTGCCGAAATTGCAAAAAAATACGGCATCAAGGTTTATACCATAGGTATTGGCCGAAACGGTATGGCCCCCTATCCTTATGAGAATGCTTTTGGGCGTATAGAATACATGAATATGCCTGTGGTAATTGATGAGGTCACGTTACAGACAATAGCTAAAACAACCGGAGGAAAATATTTCCGAGCTACGGATAAACGAGTGCTTCAGCATATATTTGATGAGATTGACCAACTGGAGAAAACCCAAATTGATGTGCGCAATTTCTCGCATACTGAAGACAACTATCTTCCATGGGCATTACTTGCCATTTGCTTGCTTGCAGTAGAGCTTATAATCCGGCATTTATGGTTACGTCCAATTCCCTAATTTGAAAAACTTTTAGTTCATGATAAGTTTTGCTAATCCCAATGGCTTGTATCTGCTACTTCTTATACCGATTATAGCAGCATTATATTTGTGGGCAAGAATGGCCCGCAAACGCAAGCTTCGTACGTTCGGGAAGCTCAATGTCATAAGTCGCTTAATGCCTGACGCTTCACGATATATGGGTGGTATAAAAATTATTGTAGAGCTTACAGCTCTTGCTCTTATAATTTTGGCTTATGCACGCCCCTATATGCCGTTGTCCGAGGGCGAAGGTGGCGATGAAGAAAATGTGAGCGGTATTGAAGTCATGATATGCTGTGATGTATCCAACTCAATGCTGGCCTCATCAACCGATGACCCAAATGGCGTAAGCAGATTGCAGCGTGCCAAGTTCCTGCTTGAAAAAATGATTGGGAACATGAGCAATGATAAAGTCGGGCTTATAGTATTTGCCGGAGACTCCTATACCCAACTTCCCATTACATCTGATTATATATCAGCCAGAATGTTTGTCAATGATCTCAGCACCGATATGGTGCCGACACAAGGCACCGCAATAGGCACCGCTATTGACATGGCCGTGAATTCATTTACTCCCGAAAGCGACTTTCAAAAAGCTATTGTGCTGCTAACAGATGGTGAGAACTTTGAAGATAATGCTGTGGAAGCAGCTAAAAAAGCAGCTGAAGCAGGTATTCAGGTGGATGTTATCGGTCTTGGCACTGCATCAGGTGCACCAATCCCCGTTGTCGGTAAAAGTAACGAATATATGTTTGATGCACAGGGTAATCAGGTAATAACCAAACTGAATGTTGAAGATGCCAAGGCTATTGCCCAAGCCGGTAACGGCATATATATTTCCGGCGCCGCCTCTTCAGCTGCTTCTGAGCTCAACGACCAGCTTAAAAAACTCTCAACCACAGAATACAAACGATTCACAGCTCTGAATCCGGCAAGTGAGTTGTTCCCTATAGCCATAACGATAGCATTGATATTGATTCTGATAGACATAATGCTTCCTTACAGCAAAATCGAATGGCTTAAAAAATTCACATTCTTCTCTAAAACAAGCAAATAATGAAGTTATCTACGCATATATATATTATTGTCTGCTTCATGATGTTTCCTGCAATGATTTCGGCGCAACCACGCGAAACAATAAAGCAGGAGCGCAACTATATCCATGAGGGTAATGTGTTGTACCGCGAAAAAAGATTTTCTGAGGCAGAAGTTATGTACCGTAAGGCTCTTGAAGTAGCCCCAACTTCCGAAACTGCAACTTTTAATCTTGCTTCTTCTCTTCTTCGTCAGGCCGGGTCTGCAGATCCTAATGCGGGCAACAATCCGATGACTGAAGCATCGGCAATGTTTCAGCATCTTACCCAGTCGGCAGTTGACAAAACAATTGTTGAGCGGAGCTATTACAATCTTGGTAATATGGCTTTCAATCAGCAGAATTATCAGCAAAGTATTGACATGTATAAAAATGCTTTGCGAAGAAATCCTGATAATGATCTTACCCGACAAAACTTGCGTCTTGCTCAACTTAAGCTAAAAGAGCAGCAACAAAACCAAGATAAAAATCAGGATAAAAACCAGGACAAAAATCAAGACAAGAATCAAGATCAGCAAAATCAGAATAAAAATCAAGACCAAAACAAGGATCAACAGAACAAGGATCAACAAGATCAAAACCAACAACAGGATAAGAATAAACCCCAGCAGCAACCTCAGGAGCAATCCGGTATCAGTGATGCTAATGCACAGCAAATTCTGAAAGCGATGGAAAATGAAGAAGCTGCAACACGTAAGCGCGTTGAGATGCAAAAGAAAAAAGAGGCTCAAGCACGCAAGAAACGCATCACAAATCCTTGGTAATATAGCTCTACTTCTGTTTTAATAATTCAAACTAACTTATTGATGAAGCGTTTAATTCTCATATTTTTGTTTATAGCCATTGTGGCAAATGCTGCTTTCGCTGCTTCATTTAATGTGGTCAATCCTCCCGGCAGAGTTGCTGTAGGGCAAAAGTTTTCTATAACCTACCGCCTGAAAAACGGCGAGGGTTCTTCCCTAAAGGTTCCGCAAATCAACGGATGTAAACTTTTATACGGACCTTCAACCTCCACAAGCCAGAGCTATCAGATAATCAACGGCTCAATGTCGTCATCATCAACTGTTGATTACACATATATTTATAGAGCGGAAAAAGAAGGCTCTTATAATGTAGGAGAAGCATCCATTATTGTGGATGGCAAGAAACTCACCTCAAAATCTTTCAGTATAACGGTAGTTCCCGGAAATCCCGCGCAGCAAAATGACGGAAGCAAATCGGGCGGTCGCCCTCAAGTTGAATTTGATGATGCAAGCACGCAGACAGCGGACAGATCCGTGTCGGCTAATGATGTATTTGTAAGAATCATACTTTCGAAACCTACAGCTTACGAGCAAGAGGCAATTGAGTGTACCATGAAGTTATATACAAAGTACACAATATCATCCTTCATGCCCACAAAAATGCCGAGCTATGATGGATTCCTGATAGAGGAGATGAATGTTCAGCCCTCACTTAACGAAGTCGAGACATACAATGGACAGCGGTACATGACTGCTGTGCTGAAAAAGTGCATTATTTTCCCGCAGAAATCCGGAAAACTTACCATTAATTCCGGCAACTACGACATAAATGTTGTGCAATACGACAATGTAAATATGGGCTTCTTTACAGTTCAAAGTCCGCAGGAGCGCAGCATTAAGGTCAGCAGCAATTCGGTGTCTGTAAATGTTTTGCCATTGCCTCAGCCCCAGCCGGACGGATTCAGTGGTGCTGTTGGTAAATTTACTGTTGAAAGCCGCCTTATAGGAAACAGTTTCCGCACTAATGACCCGGCAGCTCTTATTTATACTATTTCCGGAACAGGTAATATCAAATATTTACAAGAGCCCAAGATTGATTTTCCATCGGAATTTGAGCAGTATTCGCCCAAAAGTGATATTCAGGCGTCTGTTTCCGGCAATAATGTCACTGGAAAAATGACAATTGAATATACTTTTGTACCCCAAAGCGTTGGAGAATTCAGGATAGGAGGAGATAAATTTGTATATTTCAATCCATCCACCAAAGAATATGTAACTATTGACACCCAAGGCTATAATATAAAGGTGGCTAAAGGTTTGAGTGTGGCATCAGATGTTGAGCAACAAGACATTGAGCTTAAGAACACTGATATCAGACATATCAAGTTGGGTGACAAAAAACCTTCTCATATTCATTCTTTCGTAATTTCTCAATGGTGGTATTGGGGACTTTACGCAGCCATTATTGCAGCCCTTGTTTCAGTAATTGCCGTCAACCGGCGAAACATCAAGCGTATGGCCGATGTAAAAGGCATGAAACTTGCCAAAGCCAATAAGGAGGCAAAAAAACGGTTGAAACTTGCCAAAATGTATATGGATAAAAAACAGGATGACAAGTTCTATGATGAGATTCTTCGAGCTGTGTGGGGATATCTCAGCGATAAACTCGGAATACCTGTATCGCAATTGTCACGTGACAATGTGGCCTCTGAACTGAGTAAATTTGGCGCAAGCGAAGAGCTGTGCAATAAATTTATTGCTGTGCTTGATGACTGCGAAATGGCACGTTATGCCACCGCTTCTTCTCAGCCCTCGTCAGTGTATGCCCAGGCCACTTCTGCCATCAATGAACTTGAAAACACGGCTAAATCGTCCAAGCGTTAAATTGATTTTGTTTATGAAAACCTATAAACTGATTATATTAATCTCCTCCTTATTCCTTTCATCAGCTTTTGTTGCCAGAGGTGAGGAAGTGAATATTATAGCTCAAGCTGACAGTGCATATTCTGCTGAAAAATATTCCGAGGCCGTAGCCCTATATTCCAAGGCCATAAAAAAGTACGGCACATCTTCCGATTTGTATTACAATCTTGGAGACGCATACTATAGAAATGGCAATTTAGGTAAAGCCATGGTATGTTTTAAAAGAAGTCTGCGCCTTGATCCGACAAATGATGATGCCAAGCAAAATGTGCAATTTCTTAAAACCAAGCTAATTGACAGAGTTGGTGATTCAGGATCTTTCTTTGGCAATTCATTTGATGCAATTTCAAATATAGCTTCTTCCAATACGTGGGCCTGGATAAGCTTCGGATTATTTGTATTGGTTGTAACTGGCGTGATATTATATTTGTTCAGCGATATCGTGCTTGTAAGAAAATTTGGATTTTTCGGTGGCATATTGTGCATCGTTCTGATGCTTGTAAGCATATCATTTTCGGTGCATGCACACTCATTATCCGTAGCCAAAGATGAAGCGGTCATCATTGCCCCTTCTACTATCCTCAGCACCTCTCCCCGACAGCCAAAAGACAGAAATGAAGAAGCAATGCTGCTGCATGAGGGTACTATTGTGAAGATTCTGGATTCTGTAACATCCGGCACAGGTGACAACGCCGTGAAATGGTGTGAGGTACAGGTTGACAATGCCCACAGAGCGTGGATCAAGAGCACTGATATTGAGATAATTTGAATGTTTATGTTATAAAACACATTTAATTTATGCTTAATTTATTTGGCTATACTAAAAGATTATCATAAATTTAAGGTGTCAAATAACAAAATATAACAATAATTCTTAACAAATAAAATATTTTATCATGGCTAAGACTATCACTTTCAACGAACTGCGTCGAATCAAAGACAGCTTGCCTGATGGTGCTACCCATCAGATCGCTGACAAGTTAAATATAACCGTTCAGACTGTACGCAACTATTTTGGCGGCAGCAACTATGAATTTGGCAAGAATGTAGGTGTACATATTGAGCCGGGTCCTGATGGGGGAATTGTTGTGCTTGATGACACTACTATATATGATATGGCTCTTCAGATTCTTCAGGAGCAAGACAAAGACTAACTTTTTAAGATAATACGATATACATTCTCCTCTCTCTTTTTCTTTGTTTTATATACCCCCGATGCAATTATGAGTTCCGACCGCTTGATTACTGTGGCCATACACACCTATGAGCGAGCTTTGGCACTCGCTTCATTGCTTGAACGCGAGGGGGTAAAATGCACATTGCAGAATGTCAATCTTGAACACCCCACAGTGTCATCGGGTGTCAGGGTAAGGATATACGAAAAGGATTTGCCGCAGGCTCTCAGAATTATTGAAAACATTGAAATATTTCAATGTGCGCATAATGATCCTGAACTTGAAAAAGCCTGCGAAGTTCTTGTGCCGATAGATTTCTCTGCACATTCCAAAGCTGCATGTATGCTTGCATTTGGTTTTGCAAATGCTCTTGATGCCGAAATAACACTCTTACATTCTTTTCTGTCTCCGAAATTTACCGGTTCGCTCCAGCTTACCGACACTTTTTCATATGACATAGATGGGGATATTGAGAGTGATGCATTGGACAGGAACGCACGCAAAAACTTACATTCCTATGCCTCTATTCTGAGAGCAATGATTAAAAATGGGGATCTTCCTCCGGTTAAATTCCATGAGCTTGTGGAAGAAGGTGTGCCTGAGGATGTGATTCGCCAGTATGTCAAGGAGCATTATCCTAAACTAATTGTGATGGGAACGCGAGGCGCAGACACCAAGGAGCGTGAACTTGTGGGCAGTGTTACGGCTGAGGTACTTGATACGTGTCGTGTGCCCGTATTCACTGTGCCGGAAGGAAACACCCGAGATTTTGAATCAATGAAGAATGTGATGTTCTTCAGTAATTTTGATCAGGAGGACCTCCTTGCCATTGATGCTTTGCACCAACTGATGCCCCGAAAAAGCCTTAACATCACTTGGGTTCCAATTCCATCAAAGAAAGTATCGGCAGCCTCAGCATCCGCAATAGACGGAGTAGTAAAATACTGCATGGATAAATATCCTCAATACACTTTTGATGTTGACAGCATCAATCCGGGCAGCATTTCTGAGGATTACGCACGAATAACCGGCACAAAAAACATTGATTTCATTGCCGTGCCCAATAAAAAGAAAAATGCGCTCGCTCGAATTTTTAATCCGGGCATAGCGCATAGATTGTTATTTCATTCCGATATGCCGATGATGGTAATACCGGTTTGATATACTTAGAGCAGGCTCTTAATCCTGTCGCGTTATTTTAGCTCCCAAAGCATTTAATCGCTTGTCAATACTCTCGTAACCGCGATCTATTTGATTGATGTTACCAATTTCGCTTACCCCTTTTGCTGACATAGCAGCTATAAGCATGGCTATACCTGCGCGGATGTCGGGAGATGCCATCGTATTGGCACGAAGCGAAAATTTATGGTCAAGGCCAATTACAACAGCACGGTGCGGATCACAAAGCATAATCTGAGCGCCCATGTCTATCAGTCTGTCAACAAAAAACAGGCGGCTTTCAAACATCTTTTGGTGAATAAGCACACTGCCTTTGCACTGCGTCGCCACAACAAGCATAACACTTAGCAAGTCGGGAGTCAGCCCGGGCCACGGAGCATCTGCTACATTTAAGATTGAACCATCCATGGCTGTTTCAATTTCGTAGCAATCTTTTTCAGGAATAAATATATCGTCTCCTTGGCGTTCTATAGTTATTCCAAGACGGCGAAAAGCATCAGGGATTATGCCAAGGTTTTCGTAAGATACGTTTTTAATAGTTATTGAGCTTCTATTCATGGCGGCCATACCAATAAAACTGCCAACCTCAATCATATCAGGAAGAATCTTATGCTCGGTTCCATGCAACTGTCCACATCCGTGAATTGTCAGGAGATTAGACATTATGCCATCAATTTTAGCTCCCATCCTTACGAGCATCTTGCAAAGTTGCTGAATATAAGGCTCGCAGGCCGCATTGTATATAGTGGTAGTACCTTTGGCAAGCACGGCTGCCATAATAATATTTGCCGTGCCCGTGATAGAAGCCTCGTCAAGCAACATGAATGTGCCTTTTAATCCGGACGCAGGTGCGGTGATATGATATGCATTCTTTGCTTCATCATATACAACAGTTGCTCCCAATTGCTCAAAGCCCAGTATATGGGTGTCAATTTTTCTACGACCTATTTTATCTCCGCCGGGTTTGGCAAAATATGCAGATCCGAATCTGCCCAATAGTGGACCTACCACAAGTACAGAACCACGCAGTCCGGCAGATTTCTTGACAAACTCTCTGCTTGAAGCAAAGTTTATATCGACATTATCAGCCTGAAAAGTATAATTACCCTTGCTGTGTCGGGTAACTTTTACGCCAAGGCCCTTTAACAATTCTATGAGATTGCACACATCCAGAATTTCAGGCACATTGGTTATTGTCACAGGTTCAGATGTCAGCAGTGTGGCTGCAATAATCTGTAAAGTTTCATTCTTAGCACCTTGAGGCTCAATTTCACCACTAAGTTTGTGCCCACCTTCTATTATAAAGCTACTCATAGAGAAATGTTATTCATGTTTTTTAGTAAATATGGTCTGCCTCAGGATGAAGCGTAATGTCAAATTTCTGCTTGACATCTTGAATTATAGCTTGTTCCAGAGATTCAATTTCTTTACCCGTTGCAAGTCCGGTTGCATTAATTAGGACCAAAGGTTGCAAATGCCACACGCCTGCATTGCCCATCTGCTTCCCTTTCCATCCGCATTGCTCTATGAGCCATGCAGCCGGTATCTTAATTTTATCATTATGCTGATAATGCGGCACATTACATTCCGGATAGTTATTTGCAATCCGGCGATATACCTCAGGATCGACAATCGGATTTTTGAAGAAACTTCCCGCGCTACCGATTTTCAGTGGATTAGGCAATTTTGCGTCACGTGTATCCAGCACACATTTTCTGACATCCATAGGCGTTATCTCAGCAACTCCGTCAAACTTGTTTCTCAGATTGCCATAATCAAATCGTGGTGAGCCAAGACTTGAAACTCGTATCGTGATGTGGGATATAATATAACGCCCAATATTTTCAGGAGACTTAAATAACGAATACCGATAATCATAGGCACATTCACTATTGGAGAACTCTACGAATTTATGAAGGACAGCATCGTAGGCTTCAACTTTTTCAATGACATCCTTGATCTCTACGCCATAGGCACCTATATTCTGGACAGCGGCCGCACCCGCATCCCCGGGAATTCCGGAAAGATTTTCCACGCCCCATAGTCCGGCCATACAAGTGCGCTCAACCACTTCATCGAATGATATTCCGGAACCGATGCGTATAAGAACATCATTATCGTCAGTGCTCATCTCCATATCCAAAATTCTTGAATGGAGAAGAGCACCCCTAAAATCGTTGACAAAAAGCATATTGCTCCCCTGCCCTATACATCTATATTTAGGAGCGGGAAGAGTTGCCATGACATTTGGAATGTCCTCAGCCTCGGTAAACTCTATCCAGTAATCGCAAAAAGCATTAATACCGAATGTGTTTTGGTTTCGGAGATTATATTGTTCAACAACGGTTTTCATTTGAGCTGGAGTTATTATATTACAAAAGTAATGAATTGGTGCCACACTTCAAACATTAGAATGTGAAATGAAGGGCAATTCGGGGACCTGATCTGTCAGCATTAAAATTACTCCGATAACTCAAGCGCCACACGTAATCCACACGCAGAACCTTGAAAATATTTTCTACCCCCACACTAACCTCCATATAAGGCATATTTGTCATAGGCACAGTGTATGCATCGGCAGGAAAACGGAACAAATCCATGTTATATTCAGGGTTATTGCGTTTGCTCAAATGTCCCCAGAGACCGCGAAAAGCGAAGACCTCTCTGAGCTGAAGTTTTTTAATGAGCGGCAAGCGATTAAGAAGAGTGCCATTGGCATTGTATGTCAAATCCCATGAGGCATAGGTATCGTTTACAAACTCCATAGGATTCATCAATGAAAATGCTTCGGGCTGAATAGTATAGGACAAGTTTGCTGTTGGAATGAGAAGATTTGGATAAGCTGATTTGCTCCAAACGTGTCCGCCTTTCACTATGAGATCGGCATATCCCATAAATGATAACCAGAATCGTTTCTGCACACTCACTTCAGTAACATTCACGCCGAAATTGTTACCCAGAATTCCCTTTGGAGCATAAGTATGCGTAAGCATGAATATTGGGGCGTCGTGATTTATGTTTTTGCGTGTGGATTTGTGCTGATAGAACTTCTCGCCGGGAGCATACCTTAACTGGAGTTTCAGCATGGCTTCCTGATAATGCCCGAAATTTTTACCACGGCCATCAATAAACGGCATGTATTGAGTTGCCTCCTGACGCTCGTGAATCAGCGATGCGGTCACGGAAAAATTATTTCGCAACTCAAGTATGTAATCAAGCTTGGTTTGGCGATGATATGTAATTTGCTTGTCATCGTGGCGTTTGAAGGACAGGAACATATTGTCGGCTTGAGCGAAAGCAAAATGCTGCCCTATCATGTCCACATCATAGAGATGGCTCAAGCGCAAGGCGTGTACCGGGAACTCGCGAGAATGATATTTTTTGTCATGAAAGGAGTATTCCACTTCGCCACTATATTTCCACACTTTATCCTTAGTGCCATAAGCCACATATCCTCTTGCGAAAATCCTTTTACTTAAATTTGCCGTTGTTATACCGCCAATTTTGGGTCGCCACCCTTCTATAAAATTATGACTGATGACAGAGTTTAAGGGACCGATATCAAATTTACTGTTTTTACCGGTAGGTATATAACCCGTTACCATGTATCTGACAAATCCTTCGGCTATACGGTAAAATTTGAATGAACGAATACGCTGTGCCAGATCGTCAACATGATTCTCAGTATGGGAAATGGGAATAATTCTGTGCTTAGCCCAATAATCCGAACTACGCATATAAGCTGAATCTGATTCTACTGTTCGGCCGAGAGGCGAGAACAAAGATTCACTGTTTTGAGGCTCGTTAAATGTATGATTGGCATAAGCAGTGTTTCTGCGCATATACAATCCTTGAACTCCTCGCATTATACTTATCTCAGCGACAAGATCATCCCTGAGCTTTAATCTTGAACCGTCAGGTGCTTTATCAAAAACCTGCTCAATATACATCTTTTCAATAAAATTGAGATTAATGTCATGAGGCACGTTCATAATCACTTTTTTCACAAACATTGTGGTATCACCTACGGGCACATAAACTCGTCCAACGAATCCCATAGACTCGGAATTTCTCGGTACGAAGCTAAGTTCAACACACGGAATGCTGTCAACTTCAATTGTATCAGTGAGATAGAATTTATAGAAATCAGGTGCTATACTTGACAACGGACTGACGAAATGATTCCTGAACAGTGGTATTTGCCCCTGATAGAGATCTATTTCGCGAAGTACATCCTCAAAAAGAGTGAGCATATTATCATTGTCCATGAAATCATCAAGGCCTTTCATATCCAATCCCTCTATGTATTCTTTCTCATTTTGAGGATTCTTTCTGTAATATACCGTAGAAGATTTTTCACGTGTACTGATGTTCAATATCGGTCGGCCTGAAACCTCAGATGTGTCAACATGATCTTTTAGAAATTTCATGTTTTTCAAAATGAGATTTTTATTGCTGCGCGGATCAAAATTGTTTAATGCCAAAGTGATGCGCTCATATTTATCATAGCTGTAATAATCATTGCGCTTAGGATCAGTACTGTCACCAAGTTTACGGATACGGGTTGCAAAATCAACTGCCGGATTATTCTTTTTGCTATATTTCTCCTTACCCGGTTTTATGACTATTTCTTTGAGTTTAACACCTGTCGGCACTAAATCAATGGTGATTTTTTTGCCATTGTGCCACTTGCTTACCGGTATAGTTTTGGTATCATAACCCATAACTGAAACCTGTATTGCCGTGAATGGTTTAGCTGTAATAATCTCAAACTTACCATTCTCATCGGTCAAAATACCGCGTTGTGTTCCGGTCAGAAACACAGCCGAATATGGGATAGGAGTATGCGTGAGTGAATCACGCACCTCTCCTCTTACTTTCATGATTGTCTCTTGAGCTGAGACCGTAAATGCGCACAAACTTATCAGACACAACCATACTGTTATGCCCGATAGCTTTAATAATTTACGGCTATGATTGAACAGACTCACTCGCGATATTTGTTTCATTTTCAGCTTTGCGAAGGTTGTCAAACCGCTCATAGGCTTCAACAATACGTTGTACCAATGCATGTCGCACAATATCCTTCTTGCAAAACTCCACTTTTCCGATGCCATTGACACCGTCAAGAATTTTAAGCGCCTGTATTAGTCCCGATGTTGTGGTCTTAGGCAAATCTATCTGAGTGGCATCACCTGTCACAATCATTTTACTGTTCATGCCGAGACGGGTAAGAAACATCTTGATTTGATGTGTGGTTGTGTTCTGCGCTTCGTCAAGAACCACGATCGCATCATTCAGTGTTCGCCCGCGCATGAAGGCAAGAGGCGCAATCTGTATTGCATTTGACTCCATATATTCCTTAAGCTTCGCAGCAGGAACCATGTCTTCAAGCGCATCATAAAGGGGCTGGAGATAAGGATCAATCTTATCTTTCATGTCACCCGGCAGAAAACCAAGTTTTTCGCCGGCTTCAACTGCCGGACGCGAAAGTATGATTTTTCTTACTTCCTTATTTTTCAATGCTCTTACAGCTAAGGCTATAGCTATATAAGTCTTACCGGTACCGGCAGGACCGAGCGCAAATATCAAATCATTTTTGGAGTATGCATCAACAAGCCGCTGTTGGTTTGGGGTACGCGCTGAAATAGGCTTGCCATTTACACCAAACACAATTACTCCATCAGTACGAAGTTCTTTGGGCTGCGCACCATGAATTATATCTATTATAGCCTCCTCGGTAAGCTTGTTGTACTTCACGCAGTAATCTTCAAGCTCATGAATTTTCTTTTCAAACTCAAGGGTTTCAGCTTCTTCGCCAATAACCTTGATTACAGAACCTCTTGCAGCCATACGTAGCTTTGGAAATAAATTGCGAATAAGCTGCATATTGCTGTTATTCACTCCATAAAAGCTAACCGGATCCGCGTGGTCTATGATTACAATCCTTTCTATCATCAAGTCAAATTAAATAAGTTACAAAATTAATGGTTTGAAATCAAGTACGCAAATAGAGATGTGTTATTTGATATTTATTTCATAAATTTGCTGACGGAAATATGACAAGGATTTTATTTCTGTTAACATATCAAAAAATGCATTGATGACGGCACCACTTGTACCACCTGCTATAAACAAACCGCGATACGACCTCCTTGACGGACTACGAGGAGTAGGCGCAATGTTAGTCATACTCTTTCATTTCGGTGAAGCATTTGCATCTGACTGGACAACGCAGATGATTAATCATGGCTATCTCGCTGTTGATTTTTTCTTTATTCTATCAGGTTTTGTCATCGGTTATGCTTATGACTCGCGTTGGAATAACGGCATGACTGCCGGACGCTTCATGCTGCGTCGCTTAATACGCCTGCATCCCATGGTCATCCTGGCTGCCGTGTTGGGTGTTGCCGCTTATTTGCTGCAAGGCAGCGTCAGATGGGATGGTACACCTGCTGCGCCCGGCGCAATAGTCATAGCATTAGTACTCGGATTACTCATGATACCCGCAGTGCCCAATACCATTATTGATGTGCGCGGCAATGCAGAAATGTTTCCGCTCAACGGACCTCAATGGTCTCTTTTCTTTGAATACATCGGAAGTTTATTATACGCAATATTACTCCACAGGTTGTCAACACGCTGGTTACGCATTTGGGTCATAATCTCAGGAATAGGCGTCATAGCTTGCACAATGGCCAATTTCTCAGGGGGCTACACTATGGGCTATGGATGGAGCATTCTCGGGTGGGATATAATTCCTTGTGGCGGTTTTGTAGGCGGCTTCATGCAGATGAGTTTTTGTTTCGGATTAGGCCTGCTCATGACTCGCGGGTTTAAAGCCGGGCGACACATACGTGGCGCTTTCTGGCTTTGCGCAGGCGGCCTTGTGCTGATTTGCAGCGCGCCTTACCTAAGTATTGAGGGGGGTGTTTCACGCATTAATGGCATTTACGACCTTTTTTGCACAATCATCATTCTGCCTACCTTGGTTTGGCTCGGTGCCCACGGCATAACTACCGACCGTTTTTCCACATCGGTATGCGAATGGATGGGGAAACTTTCTTATCCTGTTTACATAGTCCACTACCCTATTATGTACCTGTTTTACAACTGGATATGGAGCAATAAAATATCATTTAACGAAGCTATTCCTACCATGATAGTCATATTTTTAATTATCCCGATTATAGCCTGGGTTGCTCTGAAATTCTATGATGAACCGGTACGGCGTTACTTGTCAAGTCGCTGGCTCTCACATCAACGTGGGGATACTGGTAAATAATTCTTCAAAATCAAATATCAATAACAAAACCGATAGACATGGCATTAGAAATCGAGCGTAAATTTCTCGTTAAAGGGAATGGTTACCTTGGAGAATGTCAAAAATCAACTCACATACTTCAGGCGTATCTCAGCATAAACCCTGACAGCACAGTTAGAATACGGATAATTGATGAATGTGCGGCTTCTATAACTATCAAAAGCAAGAATCATGGAGCTAAACGCCATGAATGGGAGTATAAAATTCCGGTTGCTGATGCTAAACAGATGCTTGAAAATTGTGCCGTTACTCCGCTGATAGACAAAACACGATATGTATGCGGACGATGGGAGGTAGATTGCTTTTCGGGGCATTTATCTGGTTTGACCGTTGCCGAGATTGAGCTTCACGATGAAAACGAAGATTTTGATATGCCAGGCTGGATAGGAAAAGAAGTGACAGGTGATAAGCGATACTACAATTCCATGCTTGCCACCTGTCCTGAAATACCTCCTGTAGAATAGCCCTAATCGCGAAGTGTCATGCTCACCACATTCTCAACATGATGTGTGTGTGGGAACATGTCAACCGGCTGCACAGTCTCAACCTTATACCTTTCGTCCAGCAGCTGGATATCACGTGCCTGTGTGGCAGGATTGCAGCTTACATACACGATTCTTTTGGGGAGTGCCTTAAGAATCACATTGACAACATCGGTGTGCATGCCTGCACGAGGAGGATCAATTATCATCACATCAGGATGTCCATGACAGTCAATAAACTCAGCAGTCAAAACATTCTTCATGTCGCCGGCAAAAAACAATGTGTTGTCAATTCCATTTAACTTGGAATTGATTTTTGCATCCTCAATCGCTTCCGGCACATATTCAATTCCGATTACTTTACGGCAACTGCGCGACACAAAGTTTGCGATTGTGCCGGTGCCGGTATAAAGGTCATACACAAGCTCATTGCCATGAAAGTCAGCGAATTTCCGTGCCACTTTGTATAGCTCATACGCCTGCAATGAATTCGTCTGGTAAAATGATTTGGGACCAATACGAAATTTTAACCCCTCCATTTCTTCTTCAATGTAAGGAAGGCCTGAATAAGTGATGATGTCAAGGTCGGAGAACGTGTCGTTGGCTTTGGTATTTACAGTGTATAACAACGATGTAATTTCGTGAAATTGTTCGCTAATAGCTTTCATCAATTCATTAATTGCTTCTTTGTTGTCCTCACCGAAGCATACAAGCAACATTACTTGACCTGTAGAGGTTATCCTTATCATGATTGTCCGTAAAAGTCCGTGTTGCTCTTTCAGATCATAAAAAGAATAGCCACAGCTTTTTGCTTGATTTTTAATGAAATTGCGTATTCTGTTGCCAAGATCATCCTGCAGATGACATTTATTTATGTCAAGAACTTTGTCAAATGCACCGGGGATATGAAATCCTGCCGCGTTTCTGTCAGGAAAATCCTGACCGCTCTGCAATTGCTCAAACGTAAGCCAACTTTTGTTGGAAAATGTATATTCCATTTTGTTCCGGTATTCCCATATTTTTTTTGAGCCGAGAATATGGGATATTTCCGGCAGCTCCACTTTTGCAATGCGCTCAAGAGCATCTTTTACCTGCTTTTGCTTGCATTGAAGCTGGAACTCATAAGGTAAATGCTGCCATCGGCAGCCACCGCACACTTCAAAATGTTCACAAACGGGATTGATTCTTATATGAGACGGTGTTGTAAGTTTATCAATATGGCCTTCGGCATATGAATGTTTTTTGCGGTCAATTTTGATATCGGCAACATCACCGGGTGCACCAAATGGAATAAAAACTACCATTTCGTTCACTCTGGCTATGCTTTTGCCTTCAGCTGCAACATCTGTTATTGTAATATCTTTGAGCAATGGAAGCTCCTTACGTTTTCGTGCCATGCATTAAAATTTTATGCAAAGGTAATAATAAAGTAGCACCGCAACAAGATTTGCCTGCTGCGGTGCCGATGTTTGTTCTGTGTGTGTGGAGAAGTTATTTTGCTGAAAGTTCTATGGTGGTTTTCTTAAGTCCGGGAGCGGATGCTTCAACAATTATTTTACCGGGCTTCTCAGCTGATTTCACCACTTGGGTCAGCTGTCCGTGGAACGCTTTCATCTCCTTGCCCTGGAAAGATTCAAGTGATGATGGATCACCATTGGCTACGGCATGATGCGAACCGGCACCACTAACCTTAAAGCGGATTTTGTGTTCAGCATCCGGCACCAAACGGCCTTCTTTGTCAACGATCTGAGCCGTAATGAATGCCATATCCTTACCATCGGCAGAAATTTCTGATCTGTCGGGGATAAGTCGGATAGTATAAGGCTTGCCGGCGGTACTGATTTCTTTCTCAGCTACTGCATTGCCATTGGAGTCATAGGCTACAACCTTCACTGTTCCAGGCTCGTACTTGGTATCCATCCACATAAACCTGTAACGCTTTTGGCGTTCAAAGGATGCTTTGGCCGCATCGGTATAAGTACTGTCAATGCCAATGCTCATGTCCTTTTTGCGGCGTCCCTGGCTTACGCCATTAATGAAAAGCTCTGCTTCGGGATAATTCGTGTAAACAAATACCGGAGTCACCTCGCCTTCACGGCCGGGCCATGTCCAATGAGGAAGAATGTGCAGCGTCTCGGCCTCAGGATTCCAATGGCTGCGATAAAGATAATATCTGTCCTTGGGTATGCCACCGAGGTCAATAATGCCGAACAAGGAGCTGTGACTGGGCCAGTTTGTATAATAAGGTGTGGGCTCGCCAAGATAATCAAAGCCTGTCCATACAAATTCGCCCATACAATATTTCAGGTCATCATGCATTATGAAATTGTCCTCAGGAAGATCGGACCATCCGCAGTGCTCCACATCGTAGCTTGAACTTTGGTGATCATCATAAGTTGCCATGGATTTGCGCTCTACAGGAAATTTGTAAACGCCACGAGAACTGAGAGTAGAGGCTGTTTCGGTGCCGAGAATATTCTGTTGGGGTAATTTACGGTAATTTTCCTGATATTTGAATGGGCGATAGTTGAATCCGGCAACATCCATTACAGCGGCAAAGTTATTGTTAACCACTGCATCAGGAGCATCCATACCCTGAGTTACAGGTCGGGTCGGATCCTCGCGATGAGCAATATTCTGGAGGAAGAGTGCAGTTTTGCAATCTCCTTCGTGCCACTGCTCGCTGACTTCATTGCCTATACACCACATCACGATAGACGGGTCATTGCGATAATGGTGAATAAGGTTGACAAGATCCTTTTCAGCCCAATCATCAAACAATAGGTTGTACCCGTTTTTCACCTTCGGGCGCTTCCATTCGTCAAAACTTTCCGACATAAGCATCATGCCCATCTCGTTGCAAGCCTTTACCAGTTCAGGAGCCGGCATGTTATGTGAAGTGCGGATGGCATTACATCCCATATCTTTAAGAATGCGTATCTGACGGCGAATTGCCGCATAATTAACAGCAGCCCCTAACGGGCCAAGGTCATGATGGTTGCAGACACCCTTAAACTGAGTTCTTTTGCCGTTGAGATAAAAACCATCGTTGGGTTTGATTTCAATAGTGCGTATTCCGAAAGTGGTATCGTAATTGTCAAGCAATTTTCCACTGTTCTTATCATACAAATAGGTATGTGCTGTATAAAGATTAGGCGTTTCTGTGGACCATAAGCGGGGCTTGTCAACAATCAATGTAGTTGACAAACCGTCTTTGTTGTACTCGCTGCCGGCTGCACTTTGTGAAACCGAGGCAACTTCCTTATTGTCCGGATCGGTTATTACAGTTTTAACGATGTAATCTTCAGGTAGGTTGCCCAGAGCCAATTGCGTGTGCATCTCTATTCGCGCCCACTCATCATTTACTTCAGGAGTCGTGACAAAAGTTCCCCACATCGGGATATGGTCACGGGATGTGGTGATAAGATGTACATTCCTGTACAACCCGGCACCCGGATACCAACGAGATGATTCCGGCAGATTTTCAAGCCTTACGGCAAGAGTGTTTTTACCTGTGGGATTGAGCAGATCAGTCACATCAAAATAGAATGAATTGTACCCATACGGCCAATAACCCGCCTCTTTGCCGTTGACATAAACTTTGGCATGGCTCATGGCCCCGTCAAACAACAAAGTCACACGCTTCTGGTCTATGGAATCAGGAGTGGCAAACTCGGTGCGGTACCATCCGGTACCAACGAATGGCAAGCCACCCGTGCGGCCGGCATGCTCCATAGCTTCTTTTTGGCCATCCTGAACAATAGCCACATTCTGGCGGTCATTGTCCCAGCTAAAAGGCCCGTATATGGCCCAGTCATGGGGCACGGTAACATTTTGCCAGGTCTTGGTATCAACATCTTTGGCTGAATACTCCGGATTGTCAGTGCGCGTGAATTGCCATCCTTTTTCCAGAAGAGTTTCCGTACGTGTGGTGGCATGCAATACTGAACTGATTGTCATCAACATGGCACATGCCATGGATAGTCTTTTTTTCATGGTTGTATGCTGTAAGTGAATAATTTCGCAATGCAAAGCTACACAATTTTAGCATTAATATATGTGTAATCTACAAAAATGTTTCAAAAATTATTTCATGAATAAGATTTATGTGTTAAATTTGCATACTCTCCATGAACAACACGATACGTTATTGAGATAATACCATTATAGGAACATTAAAATCCAACATAAATATCATTTTTAATTTAACAGTAACCATCTAATGAAAAGAGTTTACACATTTGGAGACGGTAAAGCCGAGGGTAATGCCTCGATGCGTAACCTGCTCGGTGGTAAAGGTGCGAACCTTGCCGAGATGAATCTCCTTGGAATGCCTGTGCCTCCCGGTTTTACAATCACTACCGAAGTTTGTACTGAGTACACTCAATATGGTCGCGATGAAGTTGTGAATCGCATCCAGAAAGATGTAGAGGCTGCGATAGCTCATGTTGAGCAGCTCACAGGCAAGAAATTCAACGATCCTGCTAACCCTCTGCTCGTATCTGTTCGTTCCGGTGCACGCGCTTCTATGCCCGGCATGATGGACACCGTGCTCAACCTTGGTATGAATGACGCAACTGTGGCATCACTCGCTGAAAAGAGTGGCAACCCCCGTTTTGCATGGGATAGCTACCGTCGTTTCGTTCAGATGTACGGTGATGTTGTACTCGGCATGAAACCCAAGAGCAAGGCTGATATAGATCCTTTTGAGGAAATCATGGAGAAAGTGAAAGCCGAAAAAGGCGTGAAGCTTGACACCGAACTTGATGTAGAAGATCTGCAGAACCTCGTGCGCCTGTTCAAGGCCGCCGTTAAAGATTACACCGGCAAAGACTTCCCCGACAGCGCATGGGAACAGCTTTGGGGTGGCATCTGCGCTGTATTTGACAGCTGGATGAACGAGCGTGCTATCATCTATCGCCGCATGAACCAGATTCCTGAAGAATGGGGTACTGCCGTTAACGTACAGGCTATGGTTTACGGCAACATGGGCAACAATTCCGCTACTGGCGTTGCTTTCAGTCGTGATGCAGCAACCGGTGAAAACATATTCAATGGCGAATATCTTATCAATGCTCAGGGCGAAGATGTTGTGGCCGGTATCCGCACCCCCCAGCAAATCACTGTTGAGGGCTCTCGTCGTTGGGCTGCCTTGCAGGGTATTTCTGAAGAAGAGCGTGCCGCTAAATATCCTTCTCTTGAAGAGTCAATGCCCGTATGCGCAGCAGAGCTTATTGCAATTGCAGGCCGTCTGGAAGACTACTACAAAGACATGCAGGATATGGAATTCACTATCCAGGATGGCAAGCTGTGGATGCTTCAGACTCGTAACGGCAAACGCACCGGTGCTGCTATGGTAAAAATCGCCATGGACCTTCTTCGCGCCGGCGAAATCGATGAAAAAACCACTCTGCTTCGCATGGAGCCTCAGAAACTTGATGAACTCCTTCACCCCGTATTTGATAAAGCCGCTCTGAAACGTGCCAAAGTTGTGGCCAAGGGTCTTCCCGCATCTCCCGGTGCAGCTGCAGGTCAGATTGTGTTCACAGCTGAAGACGCCGAAGCATGGGCCGAAAAGAAAAAGAAAGTCGTGCTCGTGCGCATTGAAACTTCACCCGAAGACCTGCGCGGTATGGCTGTTGCACAGGGTATTCTCACTATGCGCGGCGGTATGACTTCTCACGCAGCCGTTGTGGCTCGCGGTATGGGTAAATGCTGCGTATCAGGTGCCGGCGAAATTCGCGTTGACTACAAGGCCAAGACCGTTGCTATGGGCGGTAAGACCTTTAAAGAAGGTGATTGGATTTCTCTTAACGGTAGCACTGGTGAAGTTTATGACGGACAGGTTCCCACAACCGAGCCCGAACTTGGTGGCGACTTTGGCGCAATCATGAATCTTGCTGCCAAATTCACCAAGACACTTGTTCGCACCAACGCCGACACTCCTCGCGATGCAAAACAGGCACGCCACTTCGGAGCACAAGGTATCGGTCTTTGCCGCACAGAGCACATGTTCTTTGAAGGCGACCGTATCAAGTCTGTTCGCGAGATGATTCTTGCCAGTGATGAGGAAGGTCGCCGCGTGGCTCTTGCCAAACTGCTTCCCATGCAGCGTGGTGACTTTGAAGGCATCTTTGAAGCCATGGACGGTTTTGGCGTTACAATCCGTCTTCTCGATCCTCCATTGCACGAATTTGTACCTCACCAGACCGCTACACAAAAAGAGCTGGCAGCTGAAATCGGCCTCACTCTTGAGGAAGTTAAAGCAAAAGTTGATTCACTTGAAGAATTCAACCCCATGCTCGGACACCGTGGTTGCCGTCTTGGTATCACCTACCCCGAAATTACCGAGATGCAGACTCGTGCCATCATTGAAGCTGCACTTGCAGTGAAAGCTCGTGGCATTGATGTTCATCCCGAAATCATGATTCCTCTGGTTGGTTCTTTGAAAGAAATTCAGAATCAGGCTGATGTAATCAACATAACAGCAGCAAAGGTATTTGAAGAAAAAGGCACTTCTGTTCCTTACAAGATCGGTACAATGATTGAGGTGCCCCGCGCAGCTCTTACAGCAGATCAGATAGCAACTGTAGCAGACTTCTTCTCATTCGGTACCAATGACCTCACTCAGATGACATTTGGATTCTCTCGTGACGATGCGCCCAAATTCCTCAAATTCTACAAAGAGCACGGTATCATCAAGACCGATCCCTTTGAAGTTCTTGATCAGGAAGGCGTTGGCCAGCTCGTTCGCATGGGTGTAGAAAAAGGTCGTGCCACTAAGCCCGAGCTCAAAGTAGGTATCTGCGGTGAGCACGGTGGTGAACCCTCAAGCGTTAAGTTCTGCGCCAAACTCGGCATGAACTATGTAAGCTGCTCACCCTTCCGTGTGCCCATTGCCCGCGTAGCTGCCGCCCAGGCTGCTATAGAGGATTAATCCTCAACACACATAAACCCATTATTCAGGCTGTAATTCACCGATAACAAGGTGGTTACAGCCTTTTTTTATGAATTAAATCATACGTTGAAATGAACATTGTCCACTCATTTATGGAGGGCAACGGTCGCGTGACAAGAATTTGGCTCGACATGATGCTTCGACGCTCACCTGGCAAGGTTGTGGACTGGCGCAAGATTTCACGTGAAGCATATATGCAGGCGATGGAGCGCAGTCCTATCAACGACCTTGAATTGCGAGTACTCCTGCAAGGTACGCTCACAACTGAAACTGACGACCGCGATGTCATCTTCCACGGCATTGACCAGTCGTACTACTACGAAGGCTATGAGCCGGAATAAAATCCCACTCAAATGATTTCCACGCTAATTTTTTTAATATGCGTATTTTATCGTGATGGTATGCAATAAATGCTCGGCAAAATTCAACAACAATTAAACATAGCAATAACAATATAAACGCGTTCACCTGAGCGATGAGCGCGTTTATCATTATCAAAGATTCAAGTAAGTCTTGATAGCATTGACATATTCCTCAAATGCCTGCCGCCCTTGGTCGGTAATGCGGCATACAGTTCGGGGCTTACGGCCTTGAAAACCTTTCTCAACGGCAATATAGCCGGCGGAAGACAGCTTTTCTATCTGCACACTGAGATTGCCGGCTGTAGATTCGGTCTTCTCCTTAAGATAAACAAAATCTGCTTCGTCAACATTCATCAGTATTGACATTACCGCAAGCCGCAACTGAGAATGCAACAAGGGATCTAATTCTTTCATTTCTCTTTTTTTGAATTTGCATTGAGAATATGTCCGGGGATAACCATCATACAGATGAAAGCTATAATAAACATAGGCATCACCCAATAAGCATACAGCATAACACCGGCGCAGATAGCACACAATAGTATGATACCCATCAACGTACCAATACTGCCGCCAACAATCATTGCCCTCATTTTCAATACAAGTCCTTGAAATGCCTCTGCGAAACCCACAATAAGCATTGAAAAAACCATCATAGCTTTCCAGCAGTTAGGGTAACCGGAAAATGCAAAACATAGACAAATCACGATAGATGCTGATGCAATACACCCCACAATTGTCCATAATCCATTACCGACACTATCGATATAAGTTTTCACGCCCGCTGCTTCGCGGTCTTTACGAGCCATAATCGGAGTTGCAATACCTCCGATAACGGGGATAAGAAACCACAGCCAATTGCATGCAGGATTTTTCGTCATAATCAGGAGAACCCATACGAGAGCTGATGTGATTACCGTCAGATAGCCCCACAAGAGCATGATATTGCCGTTACCGAGTTTTTGACGGACATTTGACCGAGCAATCATCTCGGTGATGATTTCAAGGCTCTGAGCCTCAGTAATTTTCTTTTCTTCCATCGTTTTGAAGATTTAATGTTTGTAAAGTAGTTTATAGTATAAACCTTATTTATCTGAAAAAGAGCGGCACTCGCGATTACCGCTCTAAGTCCGATGCAAAAGTAATTCAGTTTATACTATAAACCAAATTACGCGCTAAACTATAACATTTATTAACACATCTGGATTATTTTAATAAGATGAAACCAATGGTAAATAACATAGAGATAAAGAGTTGATTTAATTATTAACTGACAGGTGATTTTAAACGAATGAACATGCAATATTCCGAGACAAACAGTCATTGCAAATTTTTGGGCAAAGGAAATCGGTTTCCAAAGTAATTATCTACCTTTGTCAATCTAAATATATATCTGAAAAAAATGCTTTACAAAAGATTACTTTGGCTATTTGCAATATTGCTTTCTTTTGAGGCACATTCCACAATAGTGGCCGACCGTGAAAGCAAAGAACCTGTTATTGCTGCAGCAATATTCGCATCAAACGGAACAATCATAGGCAATACCGATGTTAATGGGAATACGCCAAAATTGAGCACACGCGATTTTCCAATAACAATCAAATGCTTGGGTTATAAGCAGAAGTTAGGTTTGGCATTATGTGACACAATATTCATGGAACAGGATTTTCATGAACTTGGCGAAATAATTGTAACACCTCGGCAAAGGCCTATAATGAATGTGTTGTGCTATATACGCGAATACACGAGTGGAGGCACTACTACCGATACTATACAGTATTTTGCAGAGCATATGGCCATGTTTTATATCCCCCGAGAAAAAGTCAAGGGGTTTAAAGTACGTAATTCTCCTCATGTGTTATCGTCAAAACTGTATCAGCGAAATATCAAAAATGGCAAGGACTCGGTTTTTGAACCCGAGCATCGGCCTGACGACATTTCATGGCTTGATATTGTGTCATATCCTGAAAAAGACATCATAGAAACCGACCGGATAAAGCAAGGTGCACCAACTGACACCATAATGGGCAAACACCATGTGAAGACAATAGCAAGAAAAACAGAAAAATTCTATTTTGAATCTACTGACCTACTTGCCGACAAAAAAGATCACAGAATGTCACCTTTTATATTTAAGATTCTCGGCATGACCATTGACTTTAATGAAATGACCATGAGCCGAGCATACACGGCAAACAATAAATCAGAGTACAAACCCGAAGAGATGCTCTCCAGCACTCTGTCAATGGAAGTTGTAGGCAGAGGCAAATGGATTAAGAAAGCATTTCAATCCAAGGATCCGGTTACAATGAACGGTCTGTTTGAAATCTACCCCATCAAGATAGATTTTATAACTGTAGATGAGGCTAATCGCATGCTAAATGGAGATATGCCCAAAATTAAGTTTCAAAAAAGCAAGCTGGCCTCTCCACTCCCCTCCGGTATTCAAAACATCATTGACAGGATTAATGGCCTATAAATTGTATATTTATGTTATTTACCATCGTTTAAGGTAATTTTCAGAGGCAAGTTTTGTTGAAATAAATATTATTGGTATTTTTACCACAAATTTAATACCATAAACATGGATAAAAACATAGCCTTAAACAAAAATCTGGTGGTTAAAAAGCTGCAGAAATCACCAAGCCAGTTTGCACTTAGCGATATTATCAGCTTCATAGAATCGGAAGGGATTGAAATGGTGAATTTTATGTATCCTGCCGGCGATGGAAGACTGAAAACCTTAAATTTTGTCATTAATTCACTTGAATATCTTGAGACCATTCTCAGCTGTGGAGAGCGTGTGGATGGCTCAAGCCTTTTCTCTTATATAGAACCGGGGAACAGCGACCTGTATGTAATGCCGCGATTCAGCACCGCATTCGTTGATCCTTTTGCCCAGATTCCTACCCTCACAATGCTCTGTTCATTTTTTGACAAAGATGGCAACAGACTTGAAACTTCACCCGAATATACCTTACATAAAGCCTGCGAAGAGTTCAAGCGTGTAACCGGTATGACTTTTGAAGCCATGGGCGAACTTGAGTTCTATGTCATTGCTCCTGATAATGAGCAATTCCCAGCCCGTGACCAAAAAGGTTATCATGAGTCAGGACCGTTTGCAAAGTTCAATGAATTCAGAACACAATGCATGGCCTACATAGCACAGGCCGGCGGCCAAATCAAATATGGACATTCAGAAGTAGGAAATTTCACCCTTGATGGACTCACTTATGAGCAGAACGAAATTGAGTTTCTGCCGGTTGATGGCCGTGATGCCGCTGACCAACTAATGATAGCCAAATGGATTATCCGCAATTTGGGATACCAGATGGGCTACGATGTGACTTTCGCGCCCAAAATCACTACGGGCAAAGCAGGTTCAGGACTTCACATCCACATGCGCATAACAAAAGATGGCAAAAATATGATGCTGAATGCTGACCGTAAGCTCAGTAAGGAAGCCCGGACCATTATAGCCGGCATGATGGAGATGGCCAAATCTGTTACAGCGTTTGGCAATGTCAATCCCACATCATACTTCCGTCTTGTTCCCCATCAGGAAGCTCCCACAAATATCTGCTGGGGCGACAGAAACCGTTCGGTGCTTGTTCGTGTTCCCTTGGGCTGGACCTCTGATTGCGACATGTGCTCGGCTGTAAACCACAACTCACATTCCATGCCGGGGATTTCAGCTCAAAAACAAACTGTGGAAATAAGGTCTGCCGATGGGTCTGCCGATATTTATCTGCTGATAGCGGCCCTTGCTGTAGCATGCAGATATGGATTTGAAATGGAAAACGCTCAGCAAGTAGCAGACAATACATATGTAAATGTCAATATCCATGAAGCTGAAAATGCCGAAAAGGCCGCAAAACTTGATCACCTACCAGCCAATTGTGGTGAGTCTGCAGACGCTTTGCAGCAACATCGTCATATATATGAACAATATGGCGTTTTTGCACCCAGAATGATTGATGGCATAATTAAAAATCTTAAATCATTTGACGACAAAGATTTAATAGCACGCGCTAAAAACGATACTGATTTCATGTCGCAGATTGTGAAACAATATTTTCACTGCGGTTGATTTCTTCAGCATTAGATACAACGAAGGCCGATACGCTTAGTGTCGGCCTTTTGCATCTTAGGAACACACAATTTTCTTAAGTGTGTCGTTACTTGGATTTGTGGCTACAATTTTACCCTGTGGGTTGATGAGAAATGATTGAAATCCATTACCGAGGTGATAATTCTCAAAAATGGTTTCAGCATTGCTGCCACTCACATAAAATTGCGACTTCGCACTAAGATTGTCTCTACGCACTATCTCACGAAAGAGGCGCTCACTACGGTCAAAATTGACCGACAAGAGACAAAATCGTTCTTCATCAAGACTTTTAGAAAAGTCATCGTAACGGGCTGCTGATATGCGCGACTGCGCATTGGATGACGCCCAGAATGTGACAAGCACATATTTGCCTTTCAAATCAGACAATGAAAGCGCAGAATGGCTATTGTCAACGGTGAGGTCCGGAGCATTGAAACCATCAGCGGCTTCATATACACGTTCGGTATGCGCGGACATTGACACCAGAAGAACGGCGAAGATGGCAATGATAAACATTGTTCTCTTCATTATAATCCTGTTATGTTAAACATAAGATTTCACAATGACAATTCATTGTCCAAAGCAATGGTATCAAATATGAAATCCTGCCGATTTTCGGCTAAATCACCATGTCTCTACATATGATTGATTTGATAAATAACACTGCAAAGATACGGCTTTATAATGACTTGCACAAATTTAATGTGGTTTCACTCACCATTTTAGCACAAAAATACGCCCAAACTCCGCTTGATAAGTAGGTTTCAAAAGATTGTTAAAATTATATAATGATGGAGCATAAAAATCAATTCTGAATATTATTTCGGTGAATATTCAGCATCTATCAGGGTTGATTGCGAGTTATAAAACTCAGGAGAAAGTATATCTTTGATGCTCATGTCTTTATGATTGTTCAGATACGACTGTACGATTTTATATCCGATATATCTGCCGATTCGTCCGGGTGCTTCCGTCAACACTACTGCTGAATTAGGTGCCGGGGAGATAATTCTTGTAGTCATCATCGGGTCGTAAGAGTATAAAATACCATTCTCCGCCATAGATTTCCAAAGATCACGCTCATGTTCTTCCGACCATTTCCATTCATCGTCAGAATATCCAAGCAAATCAGCCACGGAATGTTCAGGCATCACATCTTGAAGAACGCTGACTATCGCACCCTCATACAGCATCCGACTCAATGCTACAGGATTGTCAGTTTCCTGATACGGATAATTGGTATAAATAATAGCCTCAATAGCATCGATAGCTATACGATTTGGCTGCTTAAGTTTTCGTTTATAATGCTCAAAACCATCATAACCAAGATAATTCTCGCCTAAATAATGGTTTAGTCCTACAAACATCACTGAATCTACAAGTACTATGCTTTGCATATACGGTGTCACATAACCATATATATGAGTTGGGGTTACAGAGTTAGGAAGATTTTGCAAAATGTTTTTGAAGGATGCGCCAAGTTCCTTCTCTTGCTCTTTCAACTCAGGAAGCAGTTTGCGCACATCAGGACTGAATGCTTTTGTGGCCTGTGATTCTTTATAGAGCGCAAGGATTTGGCCCGGATTGAGTGCCGTATCTCCGTGTATGACACGCATGGCGCACAATGCCGGCATAAGTTTTTGCTCGGACTGCGCCACCGTGCTGTCGGTAGCAATAATATCAAATCGTGTGATTTCAACGGATGATTCCTTATCGGCATTATGCGTGCATCCGCTCAGGACAAGCAAAGAAATCAAAAACAAATATGTTTTCATAAACAGTTTTAGTTTTAGAACCTACAAATGTATATAATAGTTGAACATTTTGGGTATATATATTTGTGGAAAAGTCCACATTTATACCCCATTCGTACAAAAATCATGCTTCGTGGGCCAAAAATACTGCAATATTTAGTATTTTTGCAAAGTTGATAAGTACTCTCGCGAACATGATATTATATAGAATATTAGTCTTGTGCGTGGCTATAATGCTGACTTGCAGCTCCTCGGCGCGGTTTACCGCTCAGGCCTCCAACAAGGATTTTATTGTGGTTATTGACGCCGGACACGGTGGTCATGATCATGGCGCATTGGGTAAAATCACCAATGAAAAAAACATTAATCTCGGAGTTGCCCTAAAGCTCGGGAAAATGCTCAAGCAGACCAAGGGAGTAAAGGTTGTATATACCCGCGATGATGACAGATTTGTAACCCTTCAGGGAAGAGCTGACATAGCTAACAAAGCCAATGGTGACTTGTTTGTGTCCATTCATACTAATTCAGTTGATAAAAAATCCAAAAATCGTCTTACTGTATCCGGTGCATCGGTGTACACACTTGGATTCAGACGCTCGCAGGAAAATCTTGAAGTGGCGATGCGCGAGAACTCGGTAATGAAACTTGAGTCGGATTATTCTACCGTGTATGAAGGATTTGACCCAAGCAGCGATGAGTCCTACATCATATTTGAGATGAGTCAGAACAAGCATATGGAGCATAGCGTGGATGCTGCACTTGAAGTACAAAAAGAGCTTGTCGCAACCGCCCAAAGAAAAGATCATGGCGTGCGTCAGGCAAATTTTTGGGTGCTATTTAAAACAGGCATGCCCTCAATGCTCATAGAGCTGGACTTTATATGTAACCCAACTGTTGAGAAGTTCTTGGATTCTACATCAGGACAAACGGATTTGGCTACTGCCATATATAATGGCATAATGAGTTACAAGCATTTGGTTGACAAAGAAAATGCCATCATATCCGGTGAAAAAGTTTCGGCAATGGAGCGCAGGCGATTAAATCCCTCCCCAATTGATACGGTCAAGGATGTTTCAATATCCGAGCCTGCGCCCGAGGCAACTACACATGAAGATGCCTCTGCAAGCTCAGCAGAACCCGCCTCTTCGCGTAGGGATCAAGTCGTTTACAAAATTCAATTTTTGACTCATACATCCAAGTTGCAAAAAAACAGTACGGCATTCAAAGGTCTTGAGAATGTAGGCTATTACAAAGATGGCAAAACATATAAATACACCTATGGTGAATATCAGTCACAAAAAGGAGCATCTGTTGACCTTCAACATGTCAAAAAACTCTTCTCTGATGCATTTGTAATTAAGACCATTAATGGAGAAAGAATTAAATAGTCACGAATAAATCATTTCATTATATGAAAAAGAAATACACCAAAGAACTGATTATCGGAATATCGGTTGCAGTTATGCTGCTGATATTGGTATTCGGCATCAACTATCTTAAAGGAATCAATCTTTTTAAAGCTTCGAACTACTATTACGCATCTTATACAAATGTAGCCGGGCTTGCACAATCCGCGCCGGTTACTATAAACGGGTATAAGGTGGGACTTGTAAGGGAAATCAATTACGAGTATGACAACCCGGGTCATGTGAAAGTTGAGATGAGTCTTGATAAGAAGTTACGGGTGCCTAAAGGCACTAAGGCCGTATTGGTATGCGACATGCTCGGAACTGCCACCATACAACTGCAAATGGCACACAACACCGATTTCCATGATGTTGGCGATGTACTCATCGGAGAAACTGCTCCCGGTCTGTTGGATGGAGTTCAAAAAGATGTGATGCCTACTCTTGGCTCAGTAATGACAAAAATTGATTCTCTGCTGACGGCGCTCAATTATATTGTGTCAAATCCGGCACTTGTAAATTCAGTCAACAGGCTTGACGACATAATGGCGCATGTAGAAACCTCAAGCGCAAATCTTGACAGATCTTTAGCATCAATGCCTGTGCTGGCTTCAGATGCAGGCGTAACAATGAAAAATGCCACTGAAATATCCAATAATCTCAAAACCATAAGTGCTGACCTTTCCGTAGTATCTGCACAACTTAAAAACATGCCTATTGACTCCACTCTCACCAATGTTCACCACATAACCGAGTCGCTTGAATCAATGACCCAAAAGCTCAACAGCACTAATTCATCACTCGGCCTATTGCTTAATGATCGTGGGCTGTATGACAATCTTAACGGGTCTGCTGCAAGCCTTGACTCATTGTTAAGGGATGTAAAAAAGAACCCCAAGAGATACATAAGCATCAAGTTACTATAAAGGATGTTCGCTATTTAGAACAATTACAAATAACAAAATTTTGCCCATTTGCTTTAAGTGCATAAAAGCACTGCAAATGGGCATTAATTTTGATTCATCACCTTTAATGTCAAGATTGGGAATGCCATATAAATCTATATGTAACAAGATATTACACAATAAATCTAAAGTAGTGGATTAATATGACTGTTAATAACTTCGTTAATTCTTTGTGCTACAGCATAGTTGCAGCAAAAGTCAAAAATCCAAATAAATAATGATTTGTTTTTATATAAAATTATTGGGAATTTTGTATTGAAAAGAAAAGTAAAGAATAACTGATTTTAATGTCCGACAATCACGCACAATTATGGGAAAAGTGCCTTGAGATATTCAAGGACAACCTACCCGTCGAGCAGTTCGATGCATGGTTCAAGCCTGTTACTTCAGCCGGCTTTACCAACAACGAGCTCACTCTTCTTGTGCCGTCCCCATATTTCGTAGAGCAATTTGAGGGACGATACATCAAGCTGCTTGGAAAAGTAATATTCAAAGTTTATGGCCCACATGCCAAGGTCTATTATCATTTTAACCAGGTCAGCAACGAGCCGTCAACCGGAGTGACAATGGTCAGCAGCAAGCAAAGCCGAGATGTTATGCCTCGTGCCGGAGCAACTGCAAACCCTTTTGCGCATCAGGACACAAGAGAGATTGACGCACAGCTTAACCCTTGCTACACATTTGAGAACTATTGCAGCAGCGTGAGCAATCGCGTTGCACGCTCAATCGGAGAAGCTATCGCCAACGACCCCAAGTGCAAGACATTTAATCCGTTATTTATTTTTGGCTCACCGGGTGTGGGCAAGACACATCTCATTCAGGCTATTGGCATACGAATAAAAGAAACCAATCCCCAAAGCAGGGTGCTCTATATTCCGTCAAGAATGTTTGAGAGCCAATATACTACTGCTGTTCGCAATGGTAAGATCAATGATTTCATTAATTTCTATCAAAGCATTGACGTACTTATATTGGACGACATTCAGGATCTTATTGGCAAAACAGGCACTCAAAACACTTTCTACTTTATATTTGACCATCTGCAGCGCAATCAGAAGCAGCTCATACTCGCAAGCGATTGTTGTCCGTCACAGATGGAAGGTATGGAGCAACGACTTCTCTCACGTTTTAAGTGGGGCATGACAGCTGAACTCGAAAAACCTGACCTTGGATTGCGCAAAGACGTGCTCAAGCTCAAGTCCCAACAAGATGGTCTTGAATTGCCCAGCGATGTATTGGATTATATTGCCTGCAATGTGACAGACAGCATCAGAGAGCTTGAGGGCGTGGTCGTGTCGCTTATAGCTCATGCCACGGTAATGGACAAAGAAATATCGCTTGACTTGACTCGCAAAGTTCTTGCCAACGCCGTGAAAGTCAATAAGAAGACAATCAACTTTGAAATGATTACTCAAAGTGTTGCCGAATATTATGACATCAACCCTGACCTGATTTTCTCGAAATCAAGGAAACGTGAAATATCCGATGCGCGACAGATGGTGATGTTTATGGCAAAAAAGCATGCCGATATGGCATTCACAGCCATTGGCACTCGTCTAAACCGCACACACGCAACTGTGCTTCACGGATGTAAAAACATTGAGGAGCGTCTTCCTATTGAAAAACAACTGCAACTGGATGTAAGCAAAATTGAAGAGTTGATACACTCTAAGTAATTATATTCGTTTGACAATGATTAAGGGCCGGAATATATTTTTCCGGTCCTTAATATTATATACCGGTTAGATTAAAATGGAATTTTATAACCCTGTTTACGAATATAATCAAGATATATTTTTGAAAACTCTATGGCTGAAGCTTTTGTATAGCGAATGTCAGTAAACACCTGTGCCAATGTCCGTTTCCCATTTTCCTTCACAAACATTTTACTATCCTCACGCGCCTCTTTTTCTGCATAAGCCTGTTTGATGTCCTCATCAGAGTAATCTTTGTAAACTTCGTTATGCATGATAGCGCCAACATCAAGCCGGTCGCTGACCTGTGTCTGACCTTCAGGATAACCCAAAGCAATAGTTGCGACAGGGACTACCAGCTCAGGCAGATTTAGAATTTCGCTGATGAGTGGTGCATTGTAGGTTGTTGTGCCAAGATAGCAGCACCCGAGACCATTCATCTCCGCAATCGTGCAAAACTGTTGTGCAAAAAGAGCCGTATCAAGCACCGCTGTCACAAACGATTGGAAATTATCATATCCGGGAGTGGCATCACTTATTTCACACCAACGAACAAACCGGTTATAGTCGGCGCAAAACGTAAGAAGCGCCGAACACCCTATAACCGAAGGCTGATTAAAATGAGCCGGAGCAAGCTGCTTTTTGCGCTCCGGATCGCGTGTTACCACAACACTATATAGCTGCATATTGCCGGTGGTAGGCGCATGTTCAGCCTGAGTAAGAAGCTCAGTGAGCAATTCATCACTTACCGGTTTATTGGAATATTTGCGCACAGTGCGCCTGTTCAGGAAAAAGTCTTTAGCATTCATGCCAACTTTTTTTGCGCAAATATAAACATTATTGACAAATCGCACCTTCTCCGGGAAAAATATTTTGGAAAACTTTTCAACACATCATTATCCCTAATTCAACTAAATATCAATGTGTTGACATTTGAAAACGGAAAACTTCTCAACATTTACAAAAATTATTGCTTTAATATTTTGATATTAATTATTTAAATGCAATTTTTGCATCCTCATTAATTAGTTATACTTTCTTTTTCTTATTTTGATTTAATAACCCTAATTTGCAACCGAAACTACCACTGTGGAAAATAAGAGCTTTACTTATGATGAAGCCTATAATGCTTCATTGAAATATTTTGACGGCGACGAACTTGCCGCCCGCGTATGGGTAAGCAAATATGCATTAAAAGATTCTTTTGGAAATATCTATGAGGAGTCACCTACCGACATGCACCATCGACTTGCCTCAGAAATCGCCAGAATAGAACGCAACTATCCCAATCCAATGGACGAGGATGAGCTGTTTTATCTTCTGGACCATTTCAAATATATCGTGCCGCAAGGAAGCCCCATGACCGGTATTGGAAATAACTATCAGGTAGCCTCTCTATCCAATTGCTTCGTGATAGGGCTTGACGGAAAACCGGATTCCTACGGTGGTGTAATCAAAATTGACGAGGAACAAGTACAACTCATGAAACGACGCGGAGGTGTGGGTCACGATCTGTCTCATATCCGACCTAAAGGCACTCCGGTAAAAAACTCAGCCCTTACCTCTACGGGGCTTGTCCCGTTTATGGAGCGTTATTCCAATTCCACGCGTGAAGTTGCCCAAGATGGCCGTCGCGGTGCCCTAATGCTTACTGTCAGTATCAAGCATCCCGACTCGGAATCTTTCATTGACGCAAAAATGGTGGAAGGTAAAGTCACCGGGGCTAATGTATCAGTGAGAATAGATGATGCATTTATGCAGGCTGCTGTCGATGGAAAGCCATATATCCAGCATTTCGCATCCACAACTGGGAATGAAGAGGTCAACAAAGAGATTGACGCTGCGCGGTTATGGAAAAAAATTGTGCACAATGCATGGAAATCCGCCGAACCAGGAGTGTTATTCTGGGATACTATTATAAGAGAGTCTGTACCCGACTGCTATGCAGACCTTGGCTTTCAAACTATTTCCACAAACCCCTGTGGTGAAATTCCACTATGTCCATACGACAGTTGCCGACTTCTGGCTATCAACCTCTATTCTTATGTAGAAAACCCATTCACTCCGGAGGCAAAATTCAATTTTGAATTGTTCCATGAGCACGTAGGCAAGGCGCAGCGAATAATGGATGACATCATTGATTTGGAGATGGAAAAAATCGATAAGATTTTGGCCAAGATAGCAAGCGATCCGGAAACAGACGAGGTAAAGCAAACCGAGATAAACCTTTGGAGTAAAATCCGCAATAAAACGCTTAAAGGAAGACGCACCGGCGTTGGCACAACCGGAGAGGGCGACATGATAGCTGCCATGGGGTTGCGTTATGGAACGCCCGAAGCCACTGCATTTTCGGAAAACATACACAAGGAGTTAGCTCTTGCAGCTTACGCATCAAGTGTGAATCTTGCCAAAGAGCGCGGTGCATTTGAAATTTACGATGCCGAGCGAGAGAAAAACAATCCATATATCCAGCGTATTCGCGAGGCCAGTCCGGAACTTTACGATGAGATGGTGAAATCTGGTCGCCGCAATATTGCATGCCTCACCATTGCGCCCACCGGCACTACGAGCCTTATGACTCAAACCACCTCAGGTATTGAACCGGTATTCCTTCCCGTTTACAAACGCCGTCGCAAGGTCAATCCCAGCGACACGGATGTAAGAGTGGATTACGTGGACGAGAGCGGGGATGCCTTTGAGGAATACATCGTATATCATCCAAAGTTCGTTACATGGATGAAGATTAATGGCATTGAAGTAAAATCAGATTATACACAGGATGAGCTTGATGCTCTTGTTGCAAAGTCTCCTTATTACAAAGCTACATCCAATGATGTTGACTGGCTGGAAAAAGTGCGCATGCAGGGGCGCGTGCAAAAATGGGTCGATCACTCCATCTCTGTCACGATTAATCTGCCCAATGATGTCACAGAAGAACTTGTTGGCCAACTTTATGTAGAAGCATGGCGCTCGGGCTGCAAGGGTTGCACCGTTTATCGCGATGGCTCCCGTGCAGGCGTTCTCGTATCAGTAGAAAAGAAAAAAGCCGAGCCAAAAATTGCCACTCCACAGCATGTAGGAAAGCGCCCGATTGAACTTGAAGCCGATGTGGTGCGTTTTCAAAATAACAAAGAGAAATGGATTGCATTCGTAGGTCTTATTGACGGCCGTCCATATGAAATTTTCACCGGACTTGCTGATGATGATGACGGTATTTTCTGTCCCAAATCAGTGACTCACGGAAAAATCATCAAAGCCATTGACGACAAGGGCAACAAGCGCTACGATTTCCAATTCATAAACAAGCGCGGTTATAAAACCACAATTGAGGGATTGAGTGACAAATTCAATCCGGAATATTGGAATTATGCCAAGCTGATTTCAGGTGTGCTCCGTTATGGAATGCCCATAGATCAGGTATTGAAGTTGGTTAATACGCTTGAACTTGACAGCCAGTCAATCAACACTTGGAAAATGGGTGTTGAGCGTGCTCTCAAGAAGTATTTGCCAAATGGCACCAAAGCCAGTGGGCAGTGCTGTCCTAATTGCGGACAGGAAACACTCGTCTATCAAGAAGGATGCCTGATATGCACCTCTTGCGGCACATCCAAATGCGGCTAAAGCTGCGCAATATTTTACGCATAACCACCGGCGGCAACTGCAGTTGCCGCCGGAATATATAGAGAAGATTATATCATACCTTATTTACACACATGAAAATTTGTTTTAACATTGATTACTTTACCCATTGGGGAGAAGAACTGTATGTTCGCGGTTCGTTACCCGAACTTGGTGGCAAAGATTCTTCCGGGGTAAAAATGGAGTTAACATCAGATGGTCATTGGAGCCTGACTCTTGACATTCAGCCTGCGCAAGGGCGTTTTGAATACAGCTATCAGGTGCGCAATTCCGATGGCGCGGTACGCAATGAATGGGGAGCACCCCATAAAGCCGATATTGACCCCAGAGCAATAAGGGTTAAGATTTTCGACAATTGGAATGATGTACCGGCCAATAAAGCCGCCTATTCCACAGCATTCGTTGAATGTATTAACCCGCATCAATCCTACGGTATATGCATGCCATCCAAACCGGGATACGTAACATTCAATGTGGAAGCACCTTGTGTGCCGTCTGACATGGTTTTGGCAGTATGTGGCAGCAATGAGGCACTGGGCATGTGGAATCCAGAAAATGCATTGGTGCTGAACTGCGCTGATTTCCCTCATTGGTGCTTTACATTGCCAATAACGGCTGTATCTTCGCCTCTGGAATATAAATATCTCCTACTGAGAAAAGGCTCTTTGGAGCTTGTGGCATGGGAACCGGCCAATAACAGACAATTGAACCTTGCCGATATTGAGGCCAACGATGCAGTAGTCATTTCATATGACAAGGTCGGCAATCCCCTACCCCCGTATCGTGGAGCCGGAACTGCCATTCCTGTATTCTCTTTGAGATCTGAGGATGATTTTGGCGTAGGCGACTTCTTTGACCTGAAGCTCATGGTTGACTGGGCAAAGGCAACCGGACAGCAGTTCATTCAGCTTCTGCCAATCAATGACACTACCATGACTCATAGCTGGACCGACTCATATCCCTATAATGCCAACTCCACCTTCGCGCTTCACCCCATGTATTTGCGGGTTGACAAAGTCGGTGTGCTTGAGGATATGGCACTTGCTTCTGAGTTTGAAGAAATCAGAAAAGAGCTTAACAGCTTGCCGCAAGTGGATTATGAGCGTGCCAATAATGCAAAAGAGCGTTATGTAAGAGCATTGTATGCCGCCCACAAGCACGAGCTTAAAGATAATGCCGAATACAACGGTTTCGTTGACAGCAATAAGTCATGGCTTATGCCATATGCCGCATGGTGTGTGCTGCGCGACAAGATGAAGACATCTGACATCCGTCAATGGGGCGAATATTCCCAATATCACCATTCGTCAATTGCAAAATTCATAAATGATAATTTTGACGAAGTCCAGTATCATTGCTACGTACAGTATCATCTTGACAAGCAGATGCTTGAAGTGCGCAATTATGCACATGCAAACGGTGTTGCCATAAAAGGCGACATTCCTATCGGCATATCGCGCGACAGCGTTGATGCATGGTTGCATCCCGAACTTTTCAACTTGGATTGCTCCGCAGGTGCTCCCCCGGATGATTTTTCAGTAATGGGGCAAAACTGGGGCTTCCCGACATACAATTGGGAAGAAATGTCAAAAGACGGATTTGCTTGGTGGAAAGCAAGGCTTCGCAAAATGTCACAGTATTTTGATGCATACCGCATAGACCACGTTCTTGGTTTCTTCCGCATCTGGCAAATTCCTCTTGACGCTTTGCATGGACTTCTTGGTGTTTTCAACCCAGCTCTCCCCTTCACGCCCGGAGAAATGAGGAACAACTATGGGTTCTACATTAATCCGGATTTACATACCAAGCCCTACATACGTCATTATATGCTCAATGATTTCTTTGGAGAACATTCCGAAGAAGCCGCCTATAGATTCCTTGATGCACATGACAACGGCGTATATACCCTTAAGTCAGCATTCAACACACAACGCAAGGTTGCCGATTATTTTGCAACTCTTGAAAAGAATGACAAAAACAACAAATTGTGCAATGCGCTGCTGGGACTTATTGACGATGTATTGTTCATTGAAGACCCGTATGAGAAAGGGAAATACCATCCTCGCATCTCGGCTCAGTTCACTTACATTTACCGTTCGTTAAGCGACTATGACAAATGGTGTTTTGACCGTTTGTACAATGACTTTTTCTATCATCGCCACAACGATTTCTGGTATGGAAAGGCTATGTGGAAACTACCGCCGCTGATTGATTCTACAGGCATGCTGTGTTGCGCTGAAGATCTTGGAATGATTCCTGCTTGCGTGCCTGATGTGATGTATAAGCTTCAGATGCTGTCGCTTGAGATTCAGCGCATGCCCAAGAATCCCAATGACATGTTCGGCAATCCTGCCCATTATCCGTACCTGTCGGTATGCACCACTTCAACCCATGACATGGGAGGTATCAGGGTATGGTGGGAAGAAAACCGCGATGCCACCCAGATTTTCTACAATCACATGCTGCACCAGCCGGGAGAAGCTCCTAAGTTCGCAGAACCGTGGATTTGCGATTTGATATTAAGGCAAAACCTTTCAGCCCCGTCAATGCTTTGCATACTCCCGTTGCAAGATTGGATGTCCTGCGATGCGCTCATACGCCGTAATGACCCGCGTGAAGAGGTAATAAACGTACCGGCAAATCCCAAGCACTACTGGCGTTATCGTATGCATATAACCATGGAACAATTGTTGGCAAGCAAAGAGTTCAACGAGCATGTGTCGCAAATGATAACTGAAAGCGGACGGTAAGAGCCTTTTGCATTAAAAAATTAGACATTTTTGGCAGAAAAATTGATTTACTTTTCATATCTTTGCACGGATAAGGACTTACATTTTGCAGCCCCCGTATAACGATCAAAGATGAATAAGGATTTTTCTTCTAAAAATAAATATTCCAAACAAGCCAAGCACCACAGCATCATTGTAGCGATGTGGATGGTGTTTGGCTCGCTTGTAGTTATAGGCATATTGTTTTTTATACTCGTTTACAACGGCATTATAGGCTATATGCCCCCTGTTGAAGAGTTAAAAAATCCACGCGATAGATTTGCTTCTGTGGTTTATTCCGCTGACGGACAAGAGATAGGACGATATTTCAAAAACACTGGCAATAGAGTTTATGCCGACTATGATGAAATTTCGCCTTATATGGTGGATGCCCTCATTGCCACAGAGGATTCCCGCTTCATGGAGCATAGCGGTGTTGATTTTCGCGCTTTGATGCGTGTGGCTTTTAAAACTCTTTTAATGGGCCACAAAAACGCCGGCGGCGGCTCAACTATTACCCAGCAGTTGGCCAAGCAACTTTATTCCCCCGAATCTAACGGCATTATAAGCCGCGCAATGCAGAAGCCCATTGAATGGATGATTGCCGTAAAACTTGAGCGCTTTTATTCAAAAGACGAGATACTAAAAATGTATCTCAACCAATTTGACTTTCTATACAATGCCGTTGGCATAAAGTCAGCCGCTCATGTATATTTCGGCAAAGAAGCAAAGGACCTTAACATACAGGAAGCGGCTATGCTTACCGGAATGGTCAAAAATCCCTCAATATACAACCCCATCCGCAAGCCTGAGCGCACTCTTGAGCGTCGCAATGTTGTACTTGAGCAGATGTACAAAGCCGATATGATAACCAAGGAGGAACTTGATTCATTAAAGCAGCTCCCACTTGGCATCAATTTCCATAAAGTTGACCATAAAGAAGGATTGGCCCCCTACTTCCGCGAAGAGATACGGCAAATGCTCAGGGCCACAAAGCCCGAGCGCAGTGACTATCCTTCATGGGATTATCAGGGATTCAAAGATGATTCCATTCAGTGGGAAAACAATCCACTGTATGGCTGGATCGAAAAGAACCCTAAACCTGACGGTTCAAAGTATGATTTGTACAATGATGGACTAAAGATTTACACCACCATTGACTCGCGAATGCAGCAGTATGCGGAGGAAGCGGTTGCAGAGCAACTTGGTGGCGTTCTCCAGCCCCAGTTTTTCCGCGAAAAAAGAAACACCAAAGGAGCACCCTACTCTACCAATCGCACAGAGATTTCAGAAATAAGAGTCAATCATCTTATCCGAAATGCCATGAGACAAACCGACCGTTACCGCATAATGAAAAAGGCCGGCGCATCGGAAGAAGATATCAAAGCAGCATTCAACACTCCACGGGAAATGAAGGTGTTCAGCTACGCCGGAGATGTTGACACAGTTATGACACCTCTTGACTCAATGCTGTACAACAAACATTTCCTTCGCACGGGCTTCATGGCAATGGATCCCATCAATGGATACGTGAAAGCCTATGTCGGTGGCCCCAATTTTGAATATTTCCAATACGATATGGTGTCGCAGGGCAAACGTCAGATCGGTTCTACCGTCAAGCCGTTCCTTTACACTTATGCCATGGAAGAAGGACTCACCCCGTGTGACCAGTTCCTTAACGCCCAACCCGTGTTGACAGATGAAAACGGCAAAGTCTGGGTGCCCCGAAATTCCGGCAGCGGAAGAATCGGAGAAATGGTAGATTTACGCTGGGCACTGACAAACTCCAACAACTGGATTTCAGCACGCCTAATAAGCCAGCTCTCTCCTGCGGCACTGGTCCGCACCATGCATAATTTTGGTATCACATCACATTTGGATCCCGTAATGTCATTATGCCTTGGTCCGGCAGATGTATCGGTAAAAGAAATGGTCAGTGCATACACAGCTTATGCCAACAAAGGTATGCGCGTTGATCCGGTTTTTGTTACAGCGATAGCCGATGCCAACGGCAATATCATAAGCGAATTCACGCCCAAACATACCGAAGTAATAAGCGAAAAAGCATATTATCGAATTCTTTCAATGCTTCTCAATGTGGTGGATGGCGGTACCGGCAACCGACTTCGCCGTGCCCCCTTTAACATTACAGCACAGATGGGTGGCAAAACAGGTACGACCAACTACAATGCCGATGGATGGTTCATGGGCTTCACCCCGCAGCTTGTGGCAGGTGCTTGGGTTGGCGGAGAAGAACGCTTCATTCACTTCAACGGAATGGCTTATGGTCAGGGTGCAGCCATGGCACTCCCTATCTATGGCAGATTTATGAAGAAAGTTTATGCAGACCCCAATCTTCCTTATTCGCAAAGCGCCACATTCACATTCCCTCCCGACATGAATTTATGTGAAAGCGAATTTGGCTATTCTGGTGAAGAAGACACCGGAGCTGAAGAAGAAGCCTCCATTGAAGGGGTATTTGATTAAACATCATATTAGAATAAAAACAAAAAAATTATATACCTATGAAATTTAACGTATCAAGCAAAACGCTCTATAATTTTGCTTCTTCTGTGAGCAAGGTAATTAACGCCAAGAATCCCATGCCGATTCTCAATAATTTCCTTTTCACGCTTGATGGTGATACCCTGACCGTAAAAGCAGCCGATATGGAAAACTACCTTATCGGTCGTGTTCCTGTAGCAGAAGCCGAAGGCTCCGGCTCATTTTGCCTTGATGCCCGAAGAATAGTAGAACTGTTCAAGGAACTACCAGATCAAGGCATAGAAATTAATATCAATGAAAACAACATGGAGGTTACCATCTCCTACTCCAATGGCGTATATAATACGGTTGCTATCAGCGGCATGGAATATCCGGGTGCCTCAAGCGAGGATCATGGGCCAAAAGAATCCTTCGTTTGCAGCACAGAGCAGGTAATCAATGGTATCGACAGTACCATGTTTGCAGTAAGTGTTGATGAAATACGTCCGCAGATGATGGGTATTCTGTGGGATGTGAAACCCGATGCAATGGTATTCGTAGCTACTGACACGCGCAAACTCGTACGTTACACCAACTCCATGACCAAACCCGGAGTTGAATGTTCATTCATTCTGCCGGTAAAGGGCGCGAGCGTACTTAAAAACGTATTCGTTAAAGAAGATGAGATAAAGGTTACTGTGAGTGAAAAGAGCGTGCTGTTTGAAAGCCATTCGTTCACTTTTGAATGTCGCCTGATCAAAGGTGTGTTCCCTCCCTACAATAAGGTTATCCCTCAAAACAATCCCTATATCCTCACCATTGACCGTCTTTCATTACTCAATGGCGTACGTCGTGTGTCTGTATTCGGAGATCAGGGCGGCGGCCTTGTTAAATTCCGTCTCACACCGGATCTCCTTACCCTTAAGGCAAGTGACAACAGCTTCGGCACATCCGGAAGTGAAACCGTTCCTTGCAGCTATGATGGTCAGGAGATGGTAATGGGCTTCAGCAGTATGTTCCTCATAGAGATACTGTCAACATTCAACACCACAGATGTTATGCTTAAAATTGCGGATCCAAGTCGTCCCGCAATTTGCCTTCCGGCAGAAAATGCTCCCGATGAAGAGCTCCTTATGCTCCTCATGCCCATGAACATCACTGACTAATACCTCTACGGTAATGGAACTTAAACTTACACGACCCATAATCTTTTTTGACCTTGAGACAACCGGTACCAATATCACTCAGGATAGGATTGTTGAGATCTCTCTCATCAAGGTTTATCCTGACGGTACCGACAAAGAGCATACCACTCGCATCAATCCGTGCATGCACATACCGGCTGAGGCCACAGAAGTGCACCATATTACGGATGCGGATGTAGCCGACAAACCGAAATTTGCCGATATCGCACAATCCCTCGCCAAATTTTTTGAGGGATGCGATCTTGCCGGATTCAACTCCAATCGGTTTGATGTGCCTATGCTTGTGGAGGAATTCCGCAGGGCCGGCATAGCATTTGACCTTAGCCGAACCAAGCTCGTTGATGTACAGACTATATTTCACAAGCGTGAACCACGTACTCTTGTAGCTGCGTATAAGTTTTATTGCGGCAAGGATCTTGATGACGCACATTCTGCAACAGCTGACACCCGTGCCACCTATGAGGTTTTAAAAGCGCAGTTAAACCATTATGAAGACCTTCCGTGCGATGTGGACGGACTTTCAGAATATTCCAGCCATAGCCGCAATGTGGATTTCATGGGGCGTCTTGTATGGAATGAAAACAAGAAAGAGGTTATTAATTTCGGAAAACACAAAGGACGCATAGCTGAAGAAGTGCTCTCTACCGACCCCGGATATTACGGATGGATAATGCAGGGAGATTTTCCTCAAAACACTAAAGATTGCTTCGCACGCATTCATCTGCGTGTTGAAAGCGCAAAACAAAAAAAATAGGATGCTAAAAGGCAAACATATTGTTCTCGGCATAACAGGAGGTATCGCCGCCTATAAAACCGCCTCACTCGTAAGATTGCTGGTAAAGCAGGGTGCAGAAGTGCAAGTTGTAATGACACCTTCAGCCAAGGAGTTCATTACTCCGGTCACAATGTCGGCTCTTACCGGCAAGCCTGTAATAAGCGAATTCTTCACAGCAAACACGGGAGAATGGCATAGCCATGTGGATATAGGTCTTTGGGCGGACGCAATGGTGATAGCCCCTGCTACAGCCTGCACCATAGGGAAAATGGCAAATGGTATTGCCGACAATATGCTTGTCACCACATACCTGTCAGCAAAAGCACCTGTATTTGTAGCTCCAGCCATGGATCTTGACATGATGGCTCACCCAAGCACCGTCCGCAATATTGAAACTCTTGTAAGTTACGGCAACCATATCATAGAACCTGCCGTTGGTGAACTTGCGAGTCACCTTATTGGCAAAGGACGCATGGCCGAACCGGAACAAATTGTTGAAGCTCTTAATAATTTTTTTGAGAGCACTTCCCTATTGGCCGGTAAAAAAATACTGATTACGGCAGGTCCCACATACGAAAAGATTGACCCTGTACGTTTTATCGGCAATTACTCATCAGGAAAGATGGGGTATGCACTTGCTGATGCTGCCGCAAATTCAGGTGCTGAGGTTATCCTTGTCAGTGGCCCGGTGAGCATAAAGCCTACTAACCCCAACGTAAAAGTTGTGAAGGTGGAATCTGCCACACAAATGCTTGATGAATGTAAGAATTACTGGCATGATTGCTCTGTAGGTATAATGTGCGCTGCAGTGGCTGATTATCGTCCCCGGCAAATGGTGGAAAGTAAAATCAAACGTGAGCATACTACCGGTATGACGCTTGAACTTGTTAAAAATCCGGACATAGCTGCCACTCTTGGAGATCTTAAGGGCAAGAACCAGTTCTTAGTGGGGTTCGCACTTGAAACCGAAAATGGTATTTCCAATGCTCTTGACAAATCACAACGTAAAAAATTAGATATGATTTGTCTGAACTCACTGGAAGACAAAGGCGCAGGATTCGGCACCGATACCAACAAAGTCACTGTTATTTATCCGCACGGTCCCGAAATTGTAGAACTTCCGCTAATGAACAAAACGGATGTAGCCAAGTTAATCTTAGAGGGAATTATAAGTCATTAACCCTAACATTAAAAATGAGTAAAAACAATATAATAATTTTGATGATGATCATGGGTATGTTCTGCTTCAAGGCACATGCTCAGGAACTTAATTGCACAGTTGAAATCAACTCTGACCAGATAGAGGGAACCAACACAGAAATATTTACTACATTACAGGAAGCCATAAACGAATACATGAATTCCACAAAGTTTTCAAATGCTCAGATTTCTGCCAATGAAAAAATTGATTGTCGTCTTTTCTTCACAATAGGAGAATACGCTGATGATGTGATGAAAGGAAATCTTCAGGTTCAATCAACACGCCCTGTTTACAACACCAACTACACCACCACTCTTCTTAATTTCAAAGACGACAACATTGAGTTTACATACCGTCAGGGCGAACCGCTCATATTCTCAGAAAATTCAGTAGAGAATAATCTCACCGCCATCCTTGACTATTATGCATATCTCATACTCGCCATTGATTTTGATTCTTTTTCACCAAACGGAGGGCAACCGTTTTATGACAGGGCACAGAACATAGTGCAACTGTCACAAACATCAGGTGAACTCGGATGGAAGTCTTTTGATGACCGGAGAAACCGTGCCGCAGTGCTCAATGCATTTACAGATCCCGGAACATCTGCTATCCGTACTCTCATCTATGAATATCACCGTAAAGGATTGGATGAAATGTCAATGAGTCCTGCCAAAGGAAGAGCCGTTATTACCAATTCACTTGATAATCTGCAAAAAGTTTATCAGTCGCAACCAATGAGTGTTGCCTTAAATATTTGGCACGATGCCAAGCTTGACGAATTAATAAATATTTACAGTCAGGGATCACAGGATGAAAGAGACGGTGTTTACGAACTTCTCTACTCCCTTTACCCGACTGAGCAACGGCGTCTCAAAGATATAAAAGAGCCGCCAAAGAGGAACTAATTCTTGACACTGATGCTGGAATCACTAAATATATCTAACTATGCACTAATTGACCACATGGAAATTAATTTCCATGCTGGCCTGAATATAATCACTGGTGAAACAGGTGCCGGAAAATCCATTATGCTTGGCGCCTTGTCTCTTATTATGGGTGGCAGAGCCGATACTAAGGCTATAAAATCCGTTGCACAAAAAAGTGTTATTGAAGCTGTATTTGAAGTATCAACAAATACCCAGCTGAAGCAGTACTGCATAGACAATGATGTAGAATGGGATGACAATAAATGCATCTTACGACGGGAAATATTGCCGAGTGGTCGCTCCAGAGCTTTTATCAATGATTCTCCTGTGTCGTTGACACTGCTGCAAGGAGTTGCGATACAGCTCATTGACATACATTCACAGCATCAGAATCAATTGCTTGCGCAACCTGAATTTCAGCGCAACATAATTGACTCACTTGCAGCAAATGGAGAGCTGAAGGCTAAGTATCTTCAGCGTTACAATGTTCTCCGTACAGCTGTAAAGGCTCTGAAACAGGCAAAAACACGTATTGCCAAAAGCAAGGAAAACGAAGAGTTCCTTCAGTTTCAGCTTGAAAAACTGAAGGAATTATCGCCTGTTGCGGGAGAGCAGGAAGAACTTGAGCGCAACCGAGACAACATGGCCAACATAGCTCAAATTAAATCATCTATTGATGTGGCTCTGGATGCTATAGAAAATGAGAATTTCGGCATCCTCCACCAAATCGAGTGCCTTCAAGATGCCATATCTGCCCTTGACAATGCCATTAACGCTGAGGCAAACATTCCCGAAAGACTTGAAACAATAAGAATTGAGCTGAATGATATTCTTGGAGAGATTCAAACTGCTGATGAAAATCTGCATGCAAATCCCGAAGAGCTGGATTATATTGAACAACGGTTAGAAAGCATCTATGATCTTGAGCGCAAGCACGATGTGGAAACTGTTGAAGAACTTATATCCATTCAAGAAAGGCTTCAGAGCCAGCTGAATGAATTAAATTGCGGCGATGAAACAATACATGAGCTTGAAAAAACTGCCCGCAGAAGCATGGCATTAGCGCGGCAAACTGCCGCCGAGCTTACTGATTCAAGGGTTGTCACCGCTGAGAAATTTGGCACTGACCTTCTGAATATGGCAAAACCGCTCGGCATGAAAAATCTCATCGTGGATATAAAAGTGTCACCGGCCGACATGAGTATTCACGGTATGGATAATGTTGAATTTCTGTTTGCATTCAATAAAAATCAAAAGCCCACCGGGGTGGCCGGCGCAGCCTCCGGCGGTGAAATATCAAGATTGATGCTCGCCATTAAATCCATAATAGCATCGCAAATGCAGCTACCGTCCATTATTTTTGACGAAGTTGATACGGGCGTAAGCGGAGATGTTGCAAATCGTATGGGCGAAATGATGAAGCGCGCTGCAGAAAACATACAAGTTATAGCCATAACCCATTTGCCACAAGTGGCCGCAAAGGGAACATCACATTTCAAAGTATTCAAAGAAGACGATGAGGATGCTACCCATACACGAATTTTTGAACTTGACCAAAAACAAAGAATAGCAGAACTGGCCCTGATGCTTAGCGGAGACCAGAACAACCCGACAGCTCAAGCAACTGCACTTCATCTGCTATCACAAAACGATAATTGAATCATGCAACAAAACGAAATGATATTTGGCATTCGTGCCGTTATAGAGGCAATAGAAGCCGGGAAAGACATTGACAAAATCTATATTCGTAAAGACCTTGGTGGAGAATTGGCACAAGAACTTTTTGATCTGATTCATAAACACCATCTTGTCACCCAAAGAGTACCGCAGGAACGGCTGAACCGGTTCACCCGCAAGAATCACCAAGGTGTTGTTGCGCTGCTGAGTGCAGTCACGTATTATCACCTTGACGATATTATTCCACAATTATACGAAGCAGGATCGTTGCCTTTCATGGTAATTCTTGACGGCATAACAGATGTTCGCAATTTTGGCGCAATAGCCAGAACGTGCGAATGTGCCGGAGTTGATGCCATTGTAATCCCTGAGCGCGGCAGCGTATCTGTAAATGCCGATGCCGTAAAAACTTCAGCCGGTGCACTCCATCATTTGCTGGTATGTCGTGAGCGGTCCACCCTTCATGCTGTTAAAACCCTAAAAGAAAACGGATATAAACTTGTAGCCGTTTCTGAAAAGGCAGACATAAACTATACGCTTGCTGATTACACAGTACCCGTTGCTTTGGTACTCGGAGCAGAAGACACAGGCATTTCTCCTGAAGTCCTAAAAGAATGCGACACCTTTGTGTCAATTCCTATGTTCGGCCATATTGCATCACTGAACGTATCTGTGGCCGGAGCCGTTATTATGTATGAGGTAGTACGACAAAGGCTGGACGCCAACATGGAAGTGATTTGAGCAATATTAAAGCTTGTATTCCGTTAAATCTTAAATGAATATCTCTTTATTACGACATATAGTTTTATTAGGGTGTCTCTTTGTGTCTGCACTGATGCAGATTCATGGAGCTTCACTTACATTTTCCGGGATTAGTCGTACAGCACTTTCCGAAACGCCCAACAGTTCTTCAGGACTTGATGCAATATATGTACTTCCCACTGTTTCCAATGCCAGTGCTTCCTATAAGGCCTCCACTCAAAATGTAAAATGGCTGAAATGGGGAATGCAGGGAGCAGCTTATGCCACAGAAATTCCTGCATCAAATATCATTAAATCGGGTAATAGTTACACCCTCACAAACATTGAGGGGAACTGTGGTTACACTATTGAAGACGGCAGCTCAATTCATTACTTTTGGATTGTTGATTACTCCACACACCCCTATTCGGTATCAGCCGTGCATGTTGATGATGACAGCGATTGCGCCATGACTTCTCTTAGAACGGAAGGTACCGCCGACCGCATTTATTATTACAGCATCAATGCTCGTGCATATGAAATAGACCGAGACATCCACATATCATATCTAACTCTTAAGAGTGACAGCGAATCCTTTACGTTCAATCAGGTTACCACAGACGAGAGCGTAGCATATATAAACGGTTCAATCCATGTTCCTTCGCCGCTTTGTGACACATACTTCAAGGTTTCCGGAGATAAATTTATGTCAGCATGGGGTGTTCCTATGGAATGTATCTCCGGCTATTACAATACATCGTCTGTGGAAGCCATTGTAAATGTGATGCAGGAGGAGCGTGAAAACGACAACGAGCAGTCGGCAGACATGGACGATACAGCACTTGGCGGATCAGCGCCTTGCGACATCAGTATGAAAGCCGTAGTAAGCGATGCTGCAATTTTCCATGAATGGCAAATAACATCCGACCCATCGTTTAACGATGTGCTTCTTCGTGCCACCGAGCTGGATTATACCCATACATTCAGCGAAATGGGTTCATATTACATCCGTTTTATGTGCGCCGATGCATCCGGAAAATGTGAATGGTATAGCGACACCTATACGGTGTTCATAGGCGAGTCCCGCTTGCTATGCCCGAACGCATTTTCACCTAACGCTTCACCCGGTGTAAATGACGAATGGAAAGTAAGCTATCGGTCTCTTATAAGCTTTGAATGCTACATATTCAATAAATGGGGCGTCAAAGTGGCTGAATTTAAAGATCCCGCTCAAGGTTGGGACGGCAAATATAATGGCAAATTTGTGCCTGCCGGCGTATATTACTATGTCATAAAGGCCGAAGGTGCCGATGGCGTAAAATATGACCTTAGCGGTGATATCAACATTGTAAACTACAAGTAATCTATGCAAATCAAAACTATATTTTTGGCACCAATATCGGTGCTTCTGCTACTGTGCGGCAATGCTTGGGCATCACAGCCCCACATGATGCAAGTAGTTAGTCCGAATATTCCGGAACACGTAACATTCGCCGGCAAAAAAATCAATTTGGACCGAAGCGACATGTATGAGCGATTTGATCGTGAGTTAACATCCATGGCATTTACTCATGGCACTACGATGCTGACTCTAAAGCGGGCCAACCGGTATTTCCCTATCCTGATTCCAATATTAAAAGCCAATAACATACCCACAGACCTGATATATTTGGCATGCATAGAAAGTAATCTTAACCCTCGCGCCGTAAGTGGAGCAGGAGCAGCGGGATTATGGCAGTTTATGCCGGCTACAGGCAAGGAATATGGCCTTGAAGTCAATGAGTATGTTGATGAACGGTTTCATCCCGAAAAGGCTACAGAGGCAGCCTGTAAATATCTTACCAACGCATACAATAAATATGGGAATTGGGAATCGACTGCTGCTTCCTACAATGCCGGCATGGGCAGAATTTCTCGCGAGCTTGATGCACAAAAAGCTGAAAGTGCCTATGACTTGTTTTTGAACGAGCAGACATCGCGCTACATATTCCGTTTACTTGCAATGAAATCAATCCTTGAGCACCCGCAATATTTCGGATATGTTCTAAAAGCATCTCAATTGTATTTCCCGATAACTACAGAAAATGTGGAAGTTAACGAACCTGTGGAAGATTGGCAAACATGGGCGTTGGACCATGGCACAAACTATCTCACACTCCGTGAGCTCAATCCGTGGATAAGGGCGAAGTCACTTCCAAACAAAAACAACAAGACCTATATAGTAAAGATACCCTCTGAGGATGCAATGCTCAGGTCAAAACAATCCAAGGAGGTTTATAACCATAATTGGATTTCCAAATAATGACAAATAAAGATACTGAAACCACACCCGCAATATATGACTCGTTTGACGCCGCAGATTCTTTGAATGTGTACGGCGCAAGAGTCCATAATTTAAAAAATATAGATGTTACCATCCCTCGCAACTCTCTTACTGTCATAACCGGTTTGAGCGGTAGCGGCAAGTCCTCACTCGCGTTTGACACCATATTTGCTGAAGGACAGAGACGATACATTGAAACATTTTCTTCTTATGCCAGGAATATGCTCGGCACTCTTGAGCGTCCTGATGTGGATAAAATCACCGGTCTTAGTCCCGTAATAGCTATTGAGCAGAAAACAGTCAACCGCAATCCGCGAAGCACTATCGGCACTACCACCGAAATATATGATTTCCTTCGTCTGTTATATGCAAGAATAGGTGAAGCTGTCAGCTACTTGTCCGGAGAACCGATGATCAAATATACCGAAGAAAAAATCATCAATCTGATTCTGGAAAAATTCAATGGTAGGAAGATATATGTTCTTGCACCGATAGTAAAAAATCGTAAGGGTCATTATAAAGAGCTGTTTGAAAATCTCAGGAAAAAAGGATTTCTGACAGTAAGAGTTGATGGCGAACTGCGCGAAATCTCTCTGGGAATGAAACTTGACCGATACAAAAATCACTCCGTAGAATTGGTGATTGACAGGCTCAAGGTTTCGGACAAAGATGTGACAAGACTACGCGACACTGTAAACGATGCTCTGAGACAGGGAGACAAGCAGCTGATGATATATGATGTGGAAAACGATGCCATTTCACATTATAGCCAGCACCTCATGGACCCTGCCACAGGATTGTCCTATCGCGAACCTGCACCGCATAATTTCTCTTTCAATTCCCCTCAAGGAGCATGTCCGCACTGCAAAGGTCTTGGATATGTAAACATAGTGGATAAGGACAAAATAATGCCTAATCCTCTTTTGTCAATTCATGACGGAGGTATTGTGCCTCTCGGCAAGTACAAAAACAGCATGATTTTCTGGCAGATAGAGGCAATACTTGCCAAATACGGGCATACCATGCACACTCCCATCAAAGACATCAGCGATGAGGCAATGAATGACATCCTGAACGGCACACCCGACCGGTTGGCAATACAGAACTCCACTATGAGCCTCTCAAATTATTTCATGAGCTACGACGGCATAGTGAAATATATTGAAATGCAGCAAAGCGAGGATGCCTCGAGCGCAGCCCAGAAATGGAGCGGCAAATTCTTTTCCCGTGTTGAATGTCCTGAATGTAATGGCGACAGGTTAAATAAAGAAGCACTTCATTTCTACATTCAGGGAAAAAACATTGCCGAGGTCAGTCGGTTAGATCTGACCGAGCTGAAAGAATGGGTGGACAATCTTGAAAAATCACTATCGCCCTCGCATGCCTTGATTGCGCATGAAATAGTTAAAGAAATAAGCGGCCGCATAGGTTTTCTCATTGATGTAGGGCTGGAATATCTTTCGCTTAATCGTGCCTCTGCCACTCTGTCCGGTGGTGAAAGCCAACGTATAAGACTTGCCACTCAGATAGGATCGGAACTTGTAAATGTACTCTACATTCTTGATGAACCGAGTATAGGTCTTCATCAACGCGACAATTTGAGGCTGATAAATTCATTAAAGAAACTACGTGATGCAGAAAACTCAGTAATCGTTGTTGAACACGACAAAGACATGATGCTTGAAGCAGATTATGTGGTGGACATAGGGCCCAAAGCCGGAAGAAAAGGCGGCATTGTGGTGTTTGAAGGCACCCCTTCCGACATGCTCAAAACTTCTACACTAACGGCCAACTATCTCAATGGCAATCTTAAGATTGATGTGCCCTCAAAACGCAGAGAAGGTTCCGGAAAATATATTGAGCTGAAAGGTGCTACAGGAAATAACCTCAAAAATGTGGACCTGAAACTCCCTTTAGGCACATTTACGGTAGTAGCTGGCGTATCAGGCAGCGGTAAATCAAGCCTGATAAACGGCACTTTGCAGCCCATCCTGTCACAACATTTTTTCAAATCCCTACAGTCTCCTCTGCCATACGAATCAATTCTCGGCATTGAACATATCGACAAGGTTGTGACCGTTGACCAATCGCCGCTTGGCAAATCACCACGTTCCAATCCGGCCACATATACAGGCGTATTTACTGATATCCGCAATCTGTTTGTCGGATTGCCCGAAGCAAAAATCCGTGGATATAAACCGGGCAGATTTTCATTCAACATATCCGGAGGCAGATGCGAAGTATGCTCCGGCAACGGCTACAAAACCATTGAAATGAATTTTCTACCGGATGTCCTTGTTCCTTGCGAAGCTTGTGGTGGCAAACGGTATAACCGCGAAACTCTGGAAGTGCGTTACAAAGGAAAATCTATTGCCGATGTACTTGACATGACGATAAATCAGGCCGTAGATTTCTTTTCAGGTATCCCGTCTATTCTGCGTAAAATCAAGGTATTGCAAGAAATCGGATTAGGATATATCAAACTCGGCCAACCGTCAAGCACCTTGTCGGGAGGAGAAAACCAAAGAGTGAAGCTTGCTACTGAATTGGCAAAGAAAGACACCGGTAAAACACTTTTTATTCTTGACGAACCAACCACCGGTTTGCATTTTGAAGACATAAAAGTACTTTTGGGAGTTTTCAACCGATTGGTAGAACGAGGGAACACCGTGCTTGTCATTGAGCACAATCTTGATGTGATAAAATGTGCTGATTATATAATTGATATGGGACCGGGCGGTGGACGGAATGGCGGTAAGATAATAGCTCAAGGCACTCCGGAACAGATTGCCAAGGGTAACTCCCCTACTTCCGAGTTTTTACAAAAGGAACTTCAATAATTTTTATAATTTATTATTAACGGCATTCCCAACTTCGGGATGCCGTTTTTGTTATATATACTGAAACAAATTATCAATATGAACAAAACTATAATCAATACTAATGTCCCTGAATTTTCAGTGCCGGCATTTGTAAACGGAGAGTTTAAAACAATCACTAAGGAAGATACCCTCGGTCACTGGTCAATATTTTTCTTTTATCCCGCAGATTTCACATTTGTATGCCCAACCGAGTTGCTTGATATGGCAGACAATTATGCTAAGTTCACCCAACTTGGCGCCGAGGTTTACTCTGTAAGCACAGACACACAGTTCACGCACAAGGCATGGCATGATTCATCTGAAAGTATTGCCAAGGTAAAATTCCCCATGCTTGCCGACAAAACCGGCTACTTGAGTGAGGTGTTTGGCGTGCTGAATCCTGATGATTTCCTCGCCTATCGCGGTACGTTTATTGTGAATCCCGAAGGTGTAATCAAGGTTGCCGAAATAAACGACAATGGCATTGGAAGAAATTCTGAAGAACTTCTAAGAAAACTTGAGGCCGCACAGTTTGTAGCCGAACATGGCGATCAGGTTTGTCCCGCACGCTGGAAAAAAGGAGACAAAACTTTGACTCCCGGCATTGATCTGGTTGGCAAGATTTAAATTCATAATCGAGTTATGAGCGTCTTGGCTTATGAAATGTAAGTCAAGACGCATTTTTTGTTTCATAGGGCTAAAAGCCATTGAAAAAATTAGTAAATTTGCACTTTCAAACCAACAACACATTTCATTTATCCATGAACGAATTAGCCACTAAGTACAATCCTTCAGAGGTAGAAGATAAATGGTACAGCTACTGGATGGAGCATGAATTGTTTCGCAGCGTGCCCGACAGTCGTGAACCTTACACAATAGTTATCCCACCCCCAAATGTGACCGGAGTTCTTCACATGGGGCACATGCTTAACAACACTATACAGGATATTCTTATTAGACGTGCCCGTATGGACGGCAAAAATGCTCTTTGGGTTCCGGGCACCGATCATGCAGCTATTGCCACTGAAGCCAAAGTAGTAGCAAAACTCGCCGCTGAAGGCATCAAGAAATCATCTCTCACACGTGAGCAATTTCTTGAGCATGCATGGGACTGGACCCATAAATACGGTGGCATAATCCTTGAGCAGCTCAAAAAACTCGGAGCCTCATGCGATTGGAGCCGCACCGCATTCACCATGGATGAAATTCGTGCAAAAAGCGTCATAAAAGTATTTGTAGAGCTTTATCGTCAGGGACTCATATACCGTGGTAAAAGAATGGTCAATTGGGACCCCAAAGCACGTACCTCACTCTCTGACATTGAAGTCATATACAAAGAGGAGCACAGCAAACTATATTATCTGCGCTACAAAATTGTAGGGGAAGATGGCTACGCTATTGTTGCCACCACGCGCCCCGAAACCATTATGGGTGACACAGCCATGTGCATCAACCCCAATGACCCGAAAAATCAGCATTTACGAGGCAAGCGTGTGATAGTGCCTCTCGTAAATCGTGAGATTCCGGTAATTGAGGACGATTATGTTGACATAGAGTTCGGTACCGGTTGTCTAAAAGTTACACCGGCTCATGACATGAACGACTATATGCTTGGCCAAAAACATAATCTTGAAACCATTGATATTTTCAATGACGATGCCACAATCAGCGAGGCCGCCGGCATGTACGTAGGTATGGACCGATTTGAGGTACGTAAGCAGATTGCAAAGGATCTTGAAGCTGCCGGACTAATAGAAAAGATTGAAGATTACGAAAACAAAGTAGGATATTCCGAACGTAATAGCGATACTGTTTGCGAACCTCGTTTGAGCGACCAGTGGTTCCTGAAAATGGAGACATTGGCAAAACCCGCACTGGATTCCGTTGAAGACGGAGTGCTCAAATTTGTGCCTGAAAAATTCACTTCCACTTATCGTCATTGGCTTACAGACATACGCGACTGGTGTATCTCACGCCAGCTTTGGTGGGGACACCGTGTTCCGGCCTGGTATCTGCCCAATGGGAAATTTGTGGTAGCAGAGAACGAAGAAGAAGCCTTGGAACTTGCCAAAGTAATAATGCCTGAAATTAAGGCTGAGGATTTGCATCAGGATGAAGACTCACTTGACACATGGTTTTCCTCATGGCTATGGCCAGTTTCGTTGTTCAATGGCATTCTTGAGCCGGATAATGAAGAGATAAAATACTACTATCCCACTTCCGATCTTGTAACTGCCCCTGACATCATTTTCTTTTGGGTGGCACGTATGGTAATGGCTGGCTATCATTTCATGGGCAAGCAGCCATTCAACAATGTATATTTCACCGGTATAGTACGCGATGAGATAGGACGCAAGATGTCCAAACAATTAGGTAATTCCCCCGATCCTTTGGCCTTAATAGCCGATTACGGTGCAGACGGCGTTCGCATGGGTCTCATGATGTCGGCTCCAGCAGGAAACGATATATTCTTTGATAAAAAGCTTTGCGAAACCGGCCGAAATTTCTGCAACAAAATATGGAACGCATTCCGCCTTATCAAGGGTTGGGAAATCAATGAGAAAGGTACTCCTACCGAGGCTGCCTCAATGGCTATGCAATGGTTTGAATCCAAACTCAACTCCACAGTTGCCGAAGTCAATGACCTGCTGAAGAAATTCCGTTTGTCGGAAGCTCTTAAAGAAATATACCGTTTGTTCTGGGATGAATTCTCAGCATGGTATCTTGAGATGATCAAGCCTGCCTATGGCTCACCAATTGACAAAGTGACCTTAGATACCACACTCGGCTTCTTTGACTCACTTCTTCGTCTGCTGCATCCGTTTATGCCTTTCATCACAGAGGAACTTTGGCAGCACATTGCCGAACGTCGTGATGGCGAATCCATTATGTATGCCCCGACCCCGCAAGTTGGCGAAATAAATACATCTCTTCTTCAGGTAATGGAGCAAGTCAAAGAGGCAGTTAACGGCATACGCAATGTAAGGGCTGAAAAGAATATTCCCAACAAAGAGACGCTCACCCTTAATATTATCGGCACTTGGAGCAAAGATCGTGATGCCGTAATAGTCAAGCTCGGGAATCTGGATGCAATACACCACAACGCCGAAAAAGATCCTGCGGCCGCAACATTCATGGTAGGTACAACCGAAATCAACATACCGCTTGCCAACAACATTGATGTTGAAGCTGAACTTGCAAAACTGCAAAAAGATTTGGATTATTATATCGGGTTTAAGGCATCAGTGGAAAAGAAACTCAACAATGAGCGATTTGTGTCAAACGCACCGGCTGCAGTAGTTGACGGTGAACGCAAAAAGCTCGCTGATGCGGAAACCAAAATCAGCAATCTCACTCAGGCTATCAATGCCCTGCAAGGCAAATAATTCATATTAAGCTAAACAAACAACAGGGGTCGTACGTAGTTGTGTAACGTAACGACCCCTGTTTGATTTCTTATAAAAATTATCAGTCGGAAATGCCGAGCAACTTACCGTCTTTAGCAAAACGAAAATCATCGTATTTTGCGTTTCTGATTTCCACCTTATAACCTGCATCATATCGTTTTACCGACTCAACATAAGCTATAACTTTTCTGCGTTCAAGCTCATGTCGGGCTTTGTCAGGCAATAATTTCTTGACAATTTTTTCAGGCAGAACCTTGCGGCGTCCGGCATCAATCTCCACCCAGTTGCCCTGAGCATCAAATTCTATATCAGTGCCGTCACTGAACTCTACCTCATAGGTGTTGTCATAAAATTCCTTTTCACACGCTATCACAGTTTCATCCTTAAAATGCTTCTGTGCAAAATCTCTGGCTGCCTTAGGTAACTGATTGAAATCTATTGAACCAGCAATTGCTGGCCCAACGCCACCATAGAGCACCGGTGCAGCCAATTGGCCACGGTCATTTTGGGCAAACACATTAGTACCGGCCATCATAACAACACCGGCAGCAATAATAGCTAAAATACGTTTCATGTTGATAATATTTTTGTATTCATATTATCAACAAGTATTGATGCCCTAAAGTTTTGATTCAATATTATTTAACTGTGAAATCCATAAATTCATGCATGCATCGGACGGCATACGCCAGTCTCCTCGTGGTGAAAGAGACACTTGCGTCACTTTAGGCCCATCGGGAATACATGAACGCTTGAATTGCTGCGTGAAAAATCTGCGGATAAACACTCTCAGCCATTTAAGAATTTCAGCTTTGGAATACGTATCGGAAAATGCCTGAGTGGCAAGATAAAATATCTTTTCCAAAGAATAACAGTATTTTAGCCAATAGTACAGGAAAAAGTCTTGCAGCTCATACGGGCCTACACTATTTTCAGTAATCTGTGCTATATCGCCATGTTTGTCTGTGGGCTTCAGTTCCGGACTTATAGGCGTAGCCACAATATCACGAAGTATAGCAGCAATCTCAGGAGATTCTTTTTCAAATCCATCGGCTATTCTCGCCACTATGGCTCTAATCAATGTCTTGGGAACCCCCGAGTTGATACCATACATTGACATATGGTCGCCGTTATAAGTACACCAACCTAATGCAAGTTCGGATAGGTCTCCTGTACCGAGTACAATAGCATTTTGCTGGTTTGCAACATCCATTAGAATCTGGGTGCGTTCCCTTGCCTGTGCATTTTCATAGGTAACATCTATATCTTCGGGATTATGCTTTATATCCTTAAAATGCTGTAGAACTGCATCTTTAATTGATATTTCCTGCATGTCAACGCCCAAAAGCTCCATCAGACGGAGCGCATTGTTATATGTGCGTCCGCTTGTTCCAAATCCCGGCATTGTTATGGCTGTGATGTCGGATAGAGGATATCCTGCTACCTTATATGTATTGACAGCAATCATCAGAGCGAGAGTTGAATCCAGACCACCGGATATTCCCACCACTATGCCGTGATGAGGCAACACTGAAAGACGCTTCAACAATGCCGATGTTTGCATACTTACTATTTCATCAAGATGACGATAAGCATCTTTACCTTGCGGCACAAACGGCAGTTTGCTTAACTTGCGATATTCAAGAGGAAGCTCGTAATCAAAGTCGTCATGAGGCGCATCATAGATTTGGGATTCTATATCATGATTTGATGCACAGTCAGCAAATGTGTTGGTATTCAGCCTGACGGCCCGAATAGCATCCATATCTATGTCGGAAATTGTAAAGGTTGTCTCGTTTACAATCTCATATCTGTTGTTTTCCGCTATTACAGTACCGCATTCTGCTATAATCTGCTTGGGAAGGAATACCACATCTGTTGTTGACTCCCCTACACCGGAAGATGCGTACACATAACCGCAGCAACACCGTTGCGAATGCGATGTCACAAGATTTATAAGAGCATCATATTTATACAAGATGTCATTAGAAGCCGACAGATTAAAAATCACTTCAGCGCCGGCAAGTGCTGACAAGGTAGATGGCGCAACAGGAGCCCATAGATCCTCACATATCTCTACAGCTATATTAATGCCACAATCAGCGGCAATTACAGTGGGTTGCACTGCTGATGAACCGGCTTTGAAACGACGTTTCTCATAAAACTCATTGTAATCAGGCAAATACGACTTCTTGACAACAACACGTTTTGAGGCACTTAAATAGGCTGCACAATTATAAAGTGTATCATTCTCAATGGCAGGAAATCCTACAATAACCGCCAGATGTTTGCCGGAAAGGTATTTTTGGAGTGCGTCCACGACTTGATTTGCAGCATTGGTTAAATCAGTGCTGCGAAAGAGGTCTCCGCATGTATAACCGGTAACGCACAATTCAGGAAAAACGGCAATATCGACATGCTTACATTCAAGGGTGTCAATAGCCTCACAAATATATTTGAAATTCTCCGCCACATCAGCCACCTTTACTTTAGATGATACTGCAGCTACTCTTACAAATCCGTTGGTCATGTTTGAAATTTTGGACAAAAATAATAACAATATGATTTATGTAACAAATTTTTGTAGTCAATCGTTGGATAAAATAAACATAAGTGACTATTTTTGTGCTACGAAACAAGTTTTACTATTTTTCACACCTCATAATCATGCAGCGTAAATTCATCACATTTGCTACCGCACTCGCCATTTCGTTAATTTCCATCGTTCCTAACAGTGCTAATGCTCGCGAAAAGAGTGTAGGTCTGCGTGGTGGATACACTACCCGCAATGAAACAGGAATAGCAGGGCTATATTTTCAATACCGTTTCGTTGATAAATTTCGTTTATCAGCAAACATTGATTATGCATTCAGTCATCGCAATGTTGATGCATATTTGTTCAATATTGATGCTCATGTGCCATTTACCGTTGCTCCGCGATTTGAGATATATCCATTAGCCGGATTCACATTCGCTACATTCAATCATCACAATTCCGATGATTCCTCCTCAAGACTTAATCGTTTTGGCGCAAATGTGGGCGCAGGTGCAGGATTCAAAGTCACATCATCACTTCGTCTCGGATTTGAGGCCAAATATCAGTATGTTAAGGACTTTTCGGCAGGAGTATTTGCCGTGTCTATCGGCTACATGTTCTAATGGGTTTTAAGCTCAGCGTAATAGTTCCATATCACAACTCCGAAGCAACTTTGGAGCGAACCCTTCTATCTCTTAGCAATCAACAATGCGAGCCTATTGAAATCGTACTCGTCAATGACGGAAGCACCGACCATAGTCATGATATTGTAAAAAGATTTCTTGCCGATAACAATAGCGGCCATACATTTCTTGACATAAGTTATGATTATCAACGCGGTGCCTCTGAAGCATTTAACATAGGATTAAAAAACTGCACAGGTGATTTTATATGCAAATGCGACAGCGATGACACCGTAGATGCCGATTATTATAGCGCACTTATTTGCGTTGCACACAAAGAAAATGCCGCGATAGTGTCAAGCCCCATGACTGTTCACTCCGGACGCAAAACCAGCGTAATCAAACCGTTCCGGGGAAACAATCTTAACAGTATGTCAATTAATACTGCCAACTTCTCATTGTGCAACCGAATTATAAGTCGCGAGCTATTGATTGCCAACAGTATCGAGGCATATCCGCATATTGACCGATGGGATGATCTTGGAATAGTAGCACGAGTCCTCGCTCTAAAGCCTAAAACTGCATATATCCAAAAGCCGGGCTACCATTATTATCTCACTCCGGGTATGAAATCGCTGTCCAGAAGTGGGTGCAATAAACTCCTCCGTGACCATTTGCTGTGTGCATTGCTTGTTGAGCATTGGCTTACTGAGTGTGGATTAAACAAAGAGTACGCAGAATTTATACATCTTTTGAAATTTGTGAGCAAAGTGAAAATGCTCAGATGCTCTCCGCGCGATGTGGCACGATGGAAAGCCACCTTTCCGGAGACTAACAATGGGATCATGCATCTTCAGCAGTTAAGCCTGACACATAGAATTTTGTTTACACTCATAACAAAACTGCCCACCGGCTTAAGCCAATGGGCAGCAGATAGGTTCTAATCTCCAACCATCAGGGTTGATAAAGATAGCGCTTGATTGACCGCTTGGGAGTTTTTTCAAATTCCTCGCTCATAATCTTAACTTTCGCTATCTGCGAATATGCCGGCAATTCCTTGTTAAGCTGGACACGGTTCTCCTCCATCAGCCTTTCTATATCATTCTCGCTCAATCCCTGCTTTGAACTATTCTCATAGTCAGGAAAAACGAGAGCCACAAGTTTACCAGAATCATCAATTACCACTGATTCGCACACAAAAGGCATGTTGTTGAGAGCCTGCTCAATCTCTTCAGGATATATATTTTGGCCTGACGGTCCAAGTATCATATTCTTGTCACGGCCACGCAGATAAATAAAGTTGTCTGCGTCAATACAACCTATATCACCGGTGTCAAGCCATCCATCCTTATCTATGGCTGCTTTTGTAGCATCGGGATTTTTGTAATATCCAATCATAACATTATCGCCCTTAACTTTTATAACGCCCGGTATATGCGCCGGATCTGGTGACATTACCTTTGCCTCCATACGGTCCACAATCTGACCGCATGAAGCTGGGCGAGCTTTGTTCCATGGAGCGTATGAAATGAGTGGGCCACATTCGGTCATACCATATCCTACGGTAAAGGGAAAACCTATACGCCTAAGGAAAGTTTCAACATCCTTGTTAAGACCGGCACCACCAATTATAATCTCTCTGAGATTACCACCGAATGTTGCTGTAAGTTGTTGCTTTATTTTGCTAAGAAGACGGTCATCCACAAAAGGCACATGCATAAGAATCTTCATCAACGGCTTGTCAAGAAGCGGGAATACTCGTGTCTTTATTATCTTTTCAATAATAAGAGGCACTGACACGATGATTTTTGGCTTGACTTCAGCAAACGCTTCCATTATCACACGCGGTGAGGGTGTACGCGTAAGGAAATTGATGTGACATCCACGCACAAATTCGTGAATAAGATCGATGGTCAGACCATACATGTGGGCCAACGGCAACATACTGACTATCGCATCACCGGCTTCTAAATAAGGTATCCCATCAATACAGAATTTAACATTGCTCAGCAAACATCCTTCGCTCAGCATCACACCTTTTGAAAAACCGGTGGAGCCGGAAGTATAGTTAATCATAATCATATCATCATGATCTATTTTGCATGCTGTGAAATCTTCGGGATTAAATCGCTCAGGATAACGCTTGCCAAAAAGCTCATTGAGATGATCGCGGGCTGTGGTAAGAGCTTTAGAGCGTGAATCAAACAATGAATAATCTTGAATGCACATAACTCCATCAAGTGCCGACATTACGCTGGGATCAAGATTCTCCCATATAGCAGTATCTACAAAAAGCAGTTTGGATTCACTGTGATTGACAAGATGATGAATATTATCGGGTTTGAAATCACTAAGGATTGGCACGACTACGGCACCATAAGTTATCACAGCGAAAAATGCTACCGCCCATTGGGCAGAATTGCGCCCGCAAAGCGCTATCTTATCACCTTTTTTTATACCACATTCTTCAAACAATATATGAAGTTTTGCGGATTTTCTTGCCACATCACGAAACTGATAAGAGGTGCCACGAAAGTCAGTTAGAGCAAGAAGGTTCCAGTTATTCCGGATAGATTCAACTATATATTCATTTAGATAATTATAATGTTCCATGAAATAAAAGTAATATGGTTATGTCCTACAAAATTAACTATAATATGATAATTAATACGAATTAATTATATAAAATCCACGAAATTGATTAATTTTGCAATATAAATAACCAACATAATATACAATGAAAATCAAACATTTAATCAGCACATCAGCCCTGGTAGCCGTTGCCGTTGCCTGCGCCTCCGCTACCGCGCCCAACTACACCGTGACCGTGCCATTGACTGAAGATGAGGACGATATGGTGGCTTATATAGTAGATTTTGATTCCGGTGACAAAATTGACAGCACTATAGTGGTTAACGGTGTTGCCAAATTTCAGGGAAATATTACCACTCCCGTCATGGCAACCATATCTATGGAAGGTTCTCGCCTTGGATTACTTGTTCTTGAACCCGGAAACATTAATGTAGATATCAAAAGCCGCAAAATAACCGGCACTCCCATTAACGACTATGTAGAAAAATGGGAAAAACAGATAGGTGAGCTTCAGAATGAAGCACGTTCCTTGCCCCAAGACAGCAGCTATGAACAAAAATCACAGGAATTGTACAATCGCTTCCTTGCCTTGAACGAAAAAGCATTCAAAGACAACGCAAACAATGCCTTTGGCTACTATATGTTTCTCCAGCAATGCTATGAAACAGATCTTAAGGGTCTGAACGAAAAGCTTAAAGAGTACCCGCAATTTGCAAACGGCAAGCGTATCGCCAAACTTCGCACAGCACTTATAAACAAAGAAGAAACCTCTGTCGGGCATAAATTCAAAGATTTTGCCATTACCAACAACGGCAAGACACAGCGTTTAAGCGACTATATAGGTAAAGGCAAATACACCCTCGTTGATTTTTGGGCAAGTTGGTGCGGTCCGTGCATAAGAGAAACCGCAGTTATAAAGGAACTCTATAACAAGTATCATGACAAAGGATTAAATGTGCTCGGCGTAGCTGTCTGGGATGAGCCACAAAACACCTTGAAAGCCATTGAGCAGCATCAACTTCCATGGGAGCAGATTATCAATGCCAAAACAGTGCCTACAGACATTTACGGTATATCCGGTATTCCCTGCATTATTCTGTTTGATCCCGAAGGCAACATCATAAGCCGCGACAAACAGGATGAAGACCTTGTCAAAGATGTAGATGCCGCGATGCTCAAAGCAGCCGCAATTGAAAACTGAATATAAGCAATCATAATTAAAAAATTAAAAAAAGCTTGAATCTTCGGACTCAAGCTTTTTTTATGTATTGACATTCAAATTCTATCTTACCAAATGTGCGGCGCGAAGCACATATGGGAAAGGAGGTTTGAGAGTGAAGTTCTTATCGGAATCAATACGGTCAAGAAGCTGCTTAGCCATATCCGGAGTCGCCACACTTCCAACCACAACATAGTACATGCCCAACCGATTATGAATCACAAATGGTTTTTCATATCCGTTTGACTGTAACCGTTGAGCCATGGAAACGGCATTAAAACGCTGACGAAACGTGCCGGCAACAACATTAAATAGTTTCAGGTCTGAAACTTCACCCCCGCCATCTTTGGTTATACCTACCGGTTCAGTACGAATAGGCAACACAATATCTCCGAATGACATGTTTTTAGGTGTAGCCTCGTTTTTTAAACCGAGTGTGGAAATTGAGTCACCAGTTTCGATCTGCCTTTCCTTTGCTTTTTCGTAAGCAGCACGATAGTTTTCCTCTGTGGTTCTACAAGAACACAATCCAAGAGCGACCACAAACGCTATTAATGACAATATTTTTCTCATCTCAATATTTGTTTTCCAAGTTTTATAACTTCAAGTTCCTTCATAACACCATTATCTATAGTCAGCCTGACCAAGGTACGCTCCTTCTGCCAGCCATGCCAGCCGGCAGCACCGGGATTCACATGCAGCATGTTAAGCTCATGGTCGGGTATAACCTTAAGTATATGAGAATGACCGCATACCATAAGATTAACTCCTTCAGTCTTGAGAATGTTTTTAACGCCGGGAGAATATTTACCCGGATAACCGGCAATATGCGTCATCCACACCCTTATACCCTCGGTATTAAACAAAAGCACTTCCGGACAACGCCTCCTCACCTCTCCATGATCAATATTGCCACAGACGGCTCTAACCACCGGACATATCTGTTCAAGACGTTTAATAATGGAAATATCTCCCACATCTCCGCAATGCCATATCTCGTCACATTTGGCAAAGTGGGTGGCGTATCTGTCATCCCAACAGGAATGAGTGTCAGAAAGTATTCCTATCAGTTTCATTTTCTTATCACTCTCACGTAATCTAATAATGCTGTGTTGACAGCACCATTCATATTTTCGCAGTACGGCAATTCATACACCAACTCAAGCTTATTGGTCCCTTTATTGAGATGAGCCTGAAGCATATTGCTGAATCCCGTTGAAAGCCATTCGCCGATACCGCGTTGAGGATAAACAAATGCACCTATCCTAAAGCCGTTTGCATAAAGCATACGTATGGCACATTTATTCTCAGTATTTATCGGGCCGGAACCATTGGCATAACGCACATCAATGAAATAGTCGCCTTCAACAGGAACATCCACTGTGAATTTGATAGACTTGTTTCTTGCTAACGAGGTCTCCACAAATTTATCACCTTTCTTTTTTTTATCACCTTTCTTTTTGTCTGCAATCAATGAAGTGCCACGAGGTGCATAGTATTCAAGCTGAACAACTTGTAGCGCATTCCTGTCCATCACAAAATGAGGACGGCACGAAAATCCGACAACTCCTTTTTTATTAATGGGCAATATACTTATTACCGAAGTTTTGGAAGCAGGCTTGAATTCAATAGATGCGGATGATAAATCTTGCTCAAATACCCCATTGATATAAAGTTGATAACTGAGGGTGTCTGAGTAATTGGCAATTGTGCATGCAGATGCATTACGCCACAAGGCTATAGGGGTAGCAGGATTCCATTTCTGTGCAACAATGTTGACGGGACGGTGCGAAAGCTCTCCGGAAAGCATTATTTTAATTTCATGTTTCCCTTCAATATTACTGCTTACAAACGGTTTTCTCTGGAGTTTGTTGTCGATACTGAACGACTCAATTTTGTTGCCCGTACCGGCAATAATAATCTTCAGATCGGAATTGCGATAACGGAAATGGTCAATAACCTTTTCTCCCCGCAACATGGCGGGGACGGATGGAGAAAAATATATACCTTCTTCTTCAAACCTCATCCCGGCAAACACTCTGAAAATCATGGCTACTGCCCCGGCGCAGCTCCATAACTGTGCATCTGAATTCACTGCCGTTCCACGGTAATCGCCATTTGATGCAATAAAAAGCTCCTTATGAGTGGCAAAGAGTGCTGCGGCACGATATATTGCCCCCAGCCCGGCAAGCAACGCAGTACCATTGCCACATTTGGCAGCCGCGATATTCCAGAATGATTGTACAAACGGCCAAACAGCGTCATTGTGATAAGGCTTTATATCAGCGAGCTGTGGAAATACAGAAGGAGTACCATACACTGTACGCGGAGTTTTTGACATAATGCTTGAAGCCATATCTTCTGTAGCCACAGAAAATATAATGCTCAGACTCTGGCCGAGGTTATCGGTCGTGTGTGACTGCAACGGATAAGCATTGCCGTACAGATATTCTGAATAGTACCCTTTATCTGCCAACCATAGATTGGAGTTGATATTATCAGTAAGTTCGTTGCTCAGTTCAAGATATTTGTGAGATGTTTCGGAACTTCCCAAAGCATAATCCATTTTGGACAAGATACGCAATGCCTCTGCATAAATTATATTAGTGCCAAGACACATTGACTCGTATATGTCTGCGGGCTGCATCCATTTGGGATAAGTTTGCTCACGCCAATCAAGATAGCTCTGTTCCCCATGAAAAAGTCCGTATTCCTTATCCCATGTAACAACCAGATCAGTATCAAGCGTGTTAGCTATTACATTACGCGCCTCGCGAAGCCATTTTTTGTCTCCGGTCACCTTATATACCTCCCACGCAGCTATTGCCCATACAACACGGTCACTTGACACAGGCCATGCGCCTCCAGTACCGGTATCTTGAATAATCTTTCCGTTTTTAACCTTGGCTCTTAAAGAGTTTATGGAAACCTCAGGGTTAAGATAAGCCAACGATAAATATATGGCATACGAAATATCACGTGTCCATACCCCATCCCATTCTTTGCCGGCACGGAATGTGCTGTCAGGACGGATGTTGGAGATTATGTTATCAATGCCCATATTATATACGGCATCCACGAGTTTCTGATTGGAGGCATAAGTAGGATATGATTCCGGTATTGAATCAATTGACCATCCCGAAGGGTCGGGAGATGTGGTTTGGTGGGGATTAAGTGCAAGCGTAAGTTCAAAAATACTGTCACCGCGGTTTTCAAATTTTCGGTCATGTTTGCCATAAAGGTTTTCAAAATCCCAGTTCAGGGGAGCAACGCTTCCGGCAAGCCACAATCCTTTGAAATCATCTGCATATATGATATCCCCGGTTGGCGTGGTATAATATCCCTGCGTATCAAACGCTCTTAACATCGGACGCATATCCACGCGCAGCGTCCACGGAGTATTCTCCGGAAGAGTATCACTTGATTCGTAAGGAGTGCTCTCCGATGTATTATCGCCAAACAGATATACTTTGGTTGAATCGGCGGGATTACCTATAAGTGCATAGTGATTTTGACCGGGCATCAGTTCGTTGTCACGGCTGTTGATTGAAAACCTGAATGCTACTGCCGGTGAAACGCCACTGACAAGCGGGCTCTTATAATTGGTAACAATTTGCGTAGGGCTTATGGCCTTGGCCACATAATCGCCTTGCACCACACTGTCCGTGTAAACCGTAAATTCACGACACGAGTATATGGTATCACGGCTATGCCGTGGATTTGTGCATCCACCGAGCATAGCCGCAAAACACATCATATAGATTATTCCTTTCATACAGGATTATTTGTCTGAACTACCCTTCCCTGTTTCCATAACAGCTGCATCAAGCCCAGCTATAGTGGCGAGCGTTACTATATCGCGCACCGGAGCATTGACATTTGTGAAATGCACAGGCTTATTCAACCCCATCTGTATCGGCCCGATGGAATTGCCCATGCCCATTTGAAGCATTAGCTTATAAGCAGTGTTGGCCGTACTGAGGTTAGGGAATATCAAAGTGTTTACTTCCTTACCGTTTAATCTGTTGAAGGGGAAAGTTTCATCACGCAACCCCTTATTAAGGGCATAGGCTATGTTCATTTCACCATCGATGAGAAGTTTCGGATATAATTGATGCATCTTCTCAACTACCTCGCGTACATTGCGGCATTCCTCCTCAGCCCCGGTGCCGAAATTGCTGTAAGAAATCATAGCCATCACTGGTTCTTGGGCAAAATATTCCACAGAATTTCGGGCAAGACGAGCTATATCAAGCAATGTATCAGCATCACATTTCTTATTGATGCATGTATCTGCAAGGAAGTAAGTACCACGTTTATTGTTTATGATATACATGGTAGCAAAATGTTTGTAGCTCGGACGAATACCTATCACCTCTTCTGCTATACGGCCTACGGCATGGGCAGCTGAATAAGTACCGCCGAGGAAAGCATCTGCATCACCCTCGTTTACCATCATCATGCCAAAGTAGTTGCGGTCGTACATTTTTTCAAGAGCTTCCGGATATGAGAGTCCCGAACGCTGATGCTGAGTAGCGAATGTCTTGGCATAGCGGGCACGTCGGTCTGCCTCACGGTCATGACGGAGATTAACAATTTCAAGTCCCGAAATATCAAGTCCGAGCCGATCGGCACGTTTTTGTATCATCTCCTCATTACCGAGAAGCACAGGCACATAGATGCCGTCACGGGCACCGATAACTGCAGCCTTAAGCATATTGTCAGTATTTGCCTCACTGAACACAACTCTTTTGGGCTTGGATTTGGCCTTGTCTGTAATACGGCGTATAAGCTTGTTATCGTAACCCATAAGTTTGCGCAATCGCTCGGCATAAGCGTCCCAATCCGTAATCGGACGCGCAGCAACGCCACTGCTCATGGCAGCTTTTGCCACTGCCGGAGCCACCCATGTAAGCAAGCGTGGATCAAGTGCTTTCGGAAGGATATACTCAGGACCGAATTGAATATCTGTCAGGTCATAAGCCGCATTTACTACCGGTGGTACTGGTTCCTTGGCCAATTCTGCAATAGCGCGTACGGCTGCAAGTTTCATCTCCTCATTTATTATGGACGCGCCGCAATCCAATGCTCCACGGAATATATATGGGAATCCGAGAACATTGTTAATCTGATTGGGATAATCGCTGCGTCCGGTAGCAAATATCATATCGGGGCGCGTGGATATTGCCAAATCATAAGCAATCTCCGGATCGGGATTGGCGAGAGCAAACACGATGGGCCGCGGTGCCATGCTCTTTATCATTTCCGGCGTAACCACATCCTTGACAGAAAGCCCGAGGAATACATCAGCTCCTTCCATGGCCTCGGCAAGCGTCGTTATATCGCGTGAAGTCATAAACTCCTTTTTCTGATCGTTAAGACCGGAGCGCTTATTATTGATTACACCTTTACTGTCGCACATCACAATATTCTCGCGCTTCACACCGAGAGCCATATAAAGTCTGGTACATGAAACTGCGGCTGCTCCGGCTCCGTTCACCACCAGTTTTATATCCTTGATATCCTTTTTCTGAAGTTCAAGGGCATTTAATAGTCCGGCGGCAGATATTATGGCCGTACCATGCTGGTCATCATGCATCACAGGTATATCGCACTCTTCTTTAAGGCGCCGTTCTATTTCAAAACATTCAGGTGCTTTAATATCCTCAAGATTAATGCCTCCAAAAGTCGGAGAAATTGCCTTTACAATGGATATAAACTTTTCAGGGTCTTTCTCATCAACTTCTATATCAAAACAATCAAGCCCTGCAAATATTTTGAATAACAGCGCTTTGCCTTCCATAACCGGCTTGCCTGCAAGAGGGCCGATATCGCCCAGCCCCAACACTGCAGTGCCGTTGGAGATTACGGCAACGAGATTGCCTTTATCAGTATATTTATATACATTCTGCTTGTCACTTTCTATTTCCTTGCATGGATAAGCCACACCGGGAGAATATGCAAGAGCAAGGTCATATTGTGTGGAATAAGGTTTGGTGGGCACAACTTCTATTTTGCCCGGTCTGCCCTCGCTATGATAATCAAGGGCAGCTTGTTTTGTAACAGTTGACATATTGTAGATAGTATTATACTGAATTTTGTACAAGCAAAAGTACATAATAGTTTTAATACGAATTTATATTTAAAATATTTTATAGGTTTAATATTTGCAAAAGAATTACTTTTGCAAAAAACTTAACTACCATGGTAAATTTAGATATAGCAGAAGTGTATAATGCCGCACGTGTGCTGAAAGATGTAGCGCGTCATCCCAAACTTATTGGTGTAACCAAAATCAATTCCGAAGCGGAAGTATATCTCAAGCCTGAGAATCTTCAGCATACGGGTTCTTTCAAGCTTCGCGGCGCATACTATATGATTTCACAACTCACTCCGGAACAAAAAGCTAAGGGCGTGATAGCATGCTCAGCCGGAAACCATGCACAGGGGGTGGCATTAGGTGCCACACACAATGGCATCAAATCACTGATATGCCTCCCGGCAGGCGCTCCAATATCCAAAGTAAATGCCACAAAGGCTCTTGGTGCGGAAGTGTGTTTGGTGAATGGGGTATATGACGACGCCTACAACAAAGCTCTTGAATTGCAAAAAGAGCACGGCTATACTCTTGTACATCCTTTTGACAATCCGTTGGTAATTGCCGGACAAGGAACTATCGGACTTGAAATTGTTGAAGAGATGCCGGATGTGGAAGCCGTAATAGTACCTGTGGGCGGGGGTGGCCTAATTTCTGGAGTGGCATTTGCCATCAAAACCATTAAGCCTGATGTAAAGATTTATGGTGTACAGGCCGAGGGAGCACCGTCAATGGTAAATTCCCTTCAAAACAATGAACGCATACGTCTTGACAGCGTATCCACCATTGCCGATGGTATAGCAGTAAAAGAACCGGGAGAAAACACTTTTGAACTCTGCAGCAAATATGTGGATGAAATCATTACGGTAAGTGATGATGAAATTGCAGCCGCCATTCTTGCTCTTATCGAGCAACACAAACTTGTGGCAGAAGGTGCCGGAGCTGTATCTGTGGCCGCTGCCATGTTCAACAAAGTTCCTATTAAAGGCAAAAAAGTTGTGTGCGTAGTATCAGGCGGCAACATTGATGTCACAAGCCTTAACCGTGTCATAACCCGTGGCTTGGCAAAGAGCGGTCGTGACTGCACCATAACAGTCAACCTGAGTGACAAGCCCGGTGAGCTATCCAAGGTTTGCAACATAATAGGCGAACTCGGAGCTAACATTCTGTCGGTACAACACGAACGCAACTCCACCAACACCCAAATCAACGGTTGCCAGCTGCGTATAGAAATGGAAACTCTTAATCACGAGCACATAGCAATAGTAAAGAACGGACTTAAACAATCGGGATTTGATGTAAATTGACAAAATGGCACTTAAGAAAATATCTTTAATACTTTCCATTTGCATAGGCGCATCATTTGCCGCCCGCAGCGCAGTGCCAGATTCGCTTGTATTGTCGCTTGACAATTGCATAGCCATAGCCCTTGATGACAATCTCACTATCAAAGTGGCCGATATGGAAATCACGCGCATGGACTACAGCAAAAAGGAAACAATAGGCCAACTGTTGCCAAGCATAAGCTTTGGTGCTACTTACAACCGTACCCTTGCCAAGCAAACCATGTATATGAACATGGGAAGATCTTCACAAAGCTCGCAGAATTCAGGCGAAGATAACAAGGGTAACGAGCAGCAAACACAATCCTCAAGCAGCAACAGCGGCATAAAAGTGGGTCTTGACAATTCATTTTCCATGGGTTTTCAGGCATCCTTACCGCTCATAGCTCCGCAATTGTGGAAAACTCTGTCATTGTCCGACAGCAAAATACTTGAGTCGGTTGAACAAGCTCGCACCTCACGGTTACAACTTATTAATCAGGTAAAAAATGCCTATTACACCCTTATGCTTGCGCTTGACTCCCATAAAGTGATATGTGAAAGCTACGATATGGCAAAATTCACAGCCGATCTTTATAGCAAGCAATATGAGCTTGGCGCAGCTTCACAGTATGATGTACTTCGCACACAAGTAGCTGTCAAGAATGTTGAGCCTGAACTTACTCAGGCACAGATAGCCATAAAACGCGCCCAGCTTCAGCTATCAATATTACTTGGCATGACATCAGAGATAAAGCTTATGCCCAATGTCACACTGGCTCATTACGAGTCTTCTATGTACGATGATGTGATGCATATTGACACCACCTTACAGAACAATCCCGACTTGAGACTTCTTGACATTCAAACCCGCCAACTTGACAATGCCTTGACTATACAAAAAATGTCTTGGTATCCTACACTCGCTCTCACTGCCAACTACAACTGGACCTCTATGAGCAATGGTTCTCCTTTCAAAAACTTTCGGTGGAACCCCTACTCCATGATTGGCCTGACTCTGAGCGTACCGCTCTTTGAAGGCGGCCAACGATACACCCGCATCAAGCAGGCACGCATACAGCTTGACGAAATGAAATGGCAGCGTGAGAATCTTGAGCGATCGGTGAAAATGCAGACTGACCTCGCAATGGAGAACATTCATCTCAATGTGCAGCAGATATCATCAAGCTCTGAGAGCATGAGGCAAGCTGAAAAAGCTCATGACATAATGCGACAGAGTTTTGAAATCGGAGCCGCTTCATATCTTGACCTGCGTGATTCGGAATTGGCATTAACACAATCGCGACTTGCGTACAATCAGTCCATTTATAATTATTTGGTTGCCAATTGCGATCTTGAACTTTTGCTTGGCAATGCTGACTTAAACAAATACAACTCTACTACTCCGGCACAATGAAAAAGGAAACACTCAGTGCAATATTTATAGCCATTATCTGTGGCTATGTAATGAGCGGTTGCTCAAAATCAGAATCAAACACCACTGCTGCAACGGAGGAGCAATTGCCCAAAGTGCAGATTCAAAATGTGCACCGACAAGCAGTGGACCAGATAGCTGAATACACTGCTACCGTGGAAGCATTCAAGACCAATAACATATCATCATCCTCGCCCAATCGCATCAAGCAGATATTGGTAGATGTAGGTTCAAAAGCCGGCAAAGGGCAGAAAGTCGTTGTACTTGACGATGTAAATATTGAACAACTGAGAGTCAGGCTTGAAAATGCTGAAAGAGAGTACAACCGCGCTTTAAAACTTCTTGAAATCGGCGGCGGTACACAACAAACAGTTGACCAGTTGAAAACCGAACTGGAAGCATCAAAAAGACAATACAGAAATCTGGTTGAGAACACAATACTCGTGTCTCCCATAGCAGGAGTCGTAACGGCTCGCAACTATGATCCGGGCGATATGACAGGTTCATTGCCAATACTTACTGTAGAACAGGTCAATCCGGTAAAGGTAATTGTAAATATATCCGAGGCCGATTTTCCCAAGGTTCATAACGGAATGAAAGCCGGCATAAAACTTGATGTGTATCCCGATCAGGAATTTACCGGTACTGTTCATTTGATTCATCCGTCAATTGACCCGTCAACACGCACATTCACCGTTGAGATCACAATTGACAACAAGGAAAACAAGGTGCTCCCGGGTATGTTTGCCCGTGTGACATTGAATTTTGGCACAAACGAAAATGTTGTTGTGCCTGACCGCGCTGTGGTGAAGCAAACCGGCAGCGGCAACAAGTACGTGTATGTGCTCAATGCCGACAGTACGGTAAGCTACAACCGAGTTGAGTTGGGCCGTAGAATCGACAATACATACGAGCTGCTTTCCGGAGTGGAAGACGGCAGCAATGTTGTGATCAGCGGACAAACAAGACTTGCCGACGGAACTAAAGTCACAGTAATAAAATAATAACTACCCTGCTGAAATCATGAGTTTATATGCAAGCGCCGTAAAGCGCCCCATCATGACCACCCTTTGTTTTGTGGCGGTGGCTATACTGGGACTGTTCTCGTTGTCAACTCTCCCTATTGACTTGTATCCCGATGTGGAAAACAATACCATAATGGTGATGACCACTTATCAGGGTGCAAGTGCGCAGGATATTGAGCAAAACGTGACTCGTCCTCTTGAGAATGCGCTCAATGCAGTTAATGACCTAAAGCATATCACATCTAAATCACGTGAAAATATTTCAGTCATAACACTTGAATTTGAATATGGCAAGGATATTGATGTGCTTACAAACGATGTCCGCGACAAACTTGACATGGTTAAGAGCTCACTGCCTGACAATGCCGAGACACCTATTATATTCAAATTCAGTTCCGACATGGTTCCTATCGTGATGCTGTCGGTAAAAGCATCGGAAAGCATGCCGGGGCTTTACAAGATTGTGGATGACGCTGTGGCCAATCCTCTTGCACGAATATCAGGTGTCGGCTCAGTATCAATATCCGGTGCGCCAAAACGCGAAATTCATATATATGTTGACCCGAAACGACTTGAAGCCTACAATCTGTCCATTGAAACCATATCCTCAATTATAACTGCCGAAAACCGCAACATCCCTGGTGGCTCATTTGATATCGGATCCGATACCTACTCTTTGCGTGTACAGGGCGAGTTTTCTTCTGCCGACCAAATGCGGAGAATAGTCGTCGGCTCATTCAATGGCAAAAATGTGTATCTAAGCGATGTAGCCACGGTTGATGACTCACTGGAGGAAAGAGCGCAGCAAACATATAATGATGGAGAAAAAGGAGCTATGATTGTCATTCAGAAACAATCTGGCGCGAACTCCGTGGAAATATCCAGCAAAGTACTCAAAATGCTGCCGCAGCTGCAAAAACGATTGCCAAGCGATGTGAAACTGGATGTGATAGTGGACACCTCCGACAATATCCGCAACACCATCCACTCACTTGTTGAAACCGTGATGTATGCTCTGCTGTTTGTGGTCATCGTGGTTTTCACATTCCTGGGACGCTGGAGAGCCACCCTTATTATCACTATCACCATCCCCATATCTCTCATTGCTTCGTTCATCTATCTTGCCATTACCGGCAACTCCCTCAATATTGTATCATTGTCGGCTCTCTCCATATCAATAGGTATGGTGGTGGATGACGCGATAGTGGTACTTGAAAATGTCACAACGCATATTGAACGTGGGTCCGCGCCAAAACAAGCCGCCATTCATGGCACTAACGAAGTTGCAATTTCGGTAGTCGCATCAACGCTCACACTTATAGCCGTATTTTTCCCGTTGACGCTCGTTACAGGCATGACAGGAGTATTGTTCCGTCAATTGGGATGGATGGTAACAATCATGATGATTATATCTACGGTCTGCGCTTTGTCTCTCACCCCTATGCTCTGCTCCCAGTTGCTTCGCAAGAACAACAAGCACGGCAAATTCTACACCCTGCTGTTTACCCCCATCAATAGAGCCCTTGATGCCTTCGACAACGGGTACGCTCGTCTGCTACGATATGTAGTGAGCCACAAACTTGTCACATTCATAACATGTATGGCAATATTTATCGGCTCGCTTTTCCTGTTAAAATATGTGGGAACTGAATTTTTCCCTACTGCCGATGATGCCCGTCTGAGCGTTAATCTTGAGATGCCCATCGGAACCCGTGTGGAACTGGCTCAGGATGTTGCAGCCCGAATCACCAAAGAATGGAAAGAAAAATATCCTGAAATACGTATGCTCAATTACACTACTGGGCAAGCATCCAGCGACAACACCTACGCCTCGCTACGCGACAATGGACCTCACATAGTGTCAATGAACATACGCCTTACCGACCCGGGCGACCGTGAACGCTCAAGCACGGAGCTTGCAGGCCTGATGCGTGAAGACCTTAAAAATTACCCCGAACTTAAGAAATTTCAGGTGAATGTTGGTGGCCGTCGCGGAGGTGGCATGGGAGGTCAATCCACTATTGACTATGAAATTTACGGTTATGACTTCACCGAAACCGACTCTGTGGCCCAACGGCTGTCGCGTGTGCTTGAAAACATCAATGGAACAGCCGATATAATGATTTCCCGCTCGGACTATCAGCCCGAATATCAGGTTGACTTTGACCGAGAAAAGCTTGCCATATACGGACTTAACCTGCAAACAGCCGCCACATATCTAAGAAACCGTATCAACGGAAGCATCTCAAGCCAGTTCCGTGAAGATGGCGAGGAATATGACATTAAAGTCATGTACGCGCCCGAACACCGCAACACCATTTCCGATATTGAAAATATTCTTATATATAACAATGCCGGACAAGGTGTTAGGGTAAAAGATGTTGGCACAGTTGTTGAGCGCTTCACACCTCCCACTATTGAGCGTAAAGACCGTGAGCGCATCATTACCGTAAGTACAGTGGTGCAAGGCGTCCCGATGAGCGATGTTGTGACTGCAAGTCAGGCAGAAATTGACAAGATGGATATTCCAGTCGGCATCAATATAGAACTTGCCGGTAGCTATGAGGATCAGCGTGATTCATTCAGCGACCTACTCACATTGGCCGTACTTATTGTAATTCTTGTGTACATAGTAATGGCCGCACAATTTGAGTCTTACACCTACCCTGCCATTATCATGACCTCGCTTATGTTTGCATTCTCGGGAGTGTTCATCATTCTCTATCTGACCAACAATACTCTCAATGTAATGTCAATGATAGGTGCGATCATGCTTATTGGTATCGTAGTTAAAAATGGTATTGTACTTATTGACTACATAACTCTCAACCGAGAGCGTGGCATGTCTATTCGCAATGCCGTAATTCTGGGAGGCAAATCGCGTCTCCGTCCCGTAGTCATGACCACCCTCACCACTATCCTCGGCATGGTGCCCATGGCTGTGGGCACAGGACAAGGCTCGGAAATGTGGCGCCCAATGGGTACCGCCGTTATAGGCGGATTGACCTTGTCAACCATCCTTACTCTGCTGTTTGTTCCCACTCTGTACTGCGTGTTTGCCTATGTCGGTGTCAGACGCAATCGTAAATCACTAAAGAAGAATCTTCAGAAATGAAATCAATATTCATAGCTTTTGACCAAGCATATTACGATCGTATAATAACCATGCTTGAAAAAAACAATTGTCGCGGTTTTACAGCATGGCATGAGGTTCAGGGTCGTGGCAGCAAAACCGGCGAACCGCACTACGGATCCCATGCATGGCCATCAATGGCTGATGCCCTAATTACCATGGTTGAAGACAATAGGATTGACACCATACTTCAAGCCTTGAGAGCCATGGACCTTGAAACTCCTAAGCTTGGACTAAGAGCTTTTGTGTGGAATATAGAGCAAAGTATCTGACATAGGATTTGCAAAAAAGCGAATAAAGATATACCTTTGTGGTCCGAAAGCGCGCGTGGCGTAATTGGTAGCCGCGCTAGACTTAGGATCTAGTGTCTCACGACGTGGGGGTTCGAGTCCCCCCGCGCGCACTTTTCAGGCGTGTAATGCTCCATAAAAGCATTGCACGTTTTTTCTTTAGCCGTATTTTTGTGGGAAATACAAAATGTTAGTAAATTTGCACTATAATTATAGCAAATATATATATTGGCTCTATGATAGAGAAGATTAACAATCTGAAAGCAGAGATAGCAGCACTCACCGCAGCTGATGCAGCTGAAGTGGAAGCACTGCGAATCAAATATTTGAGTAAAAAAGGTGAAGTTACCGCGCTCTTCAATGATTTCCGCACTGTACCAGCCGACCAAAAGCGTGCAATCGGGCAGGCATTGAATGACCTCAAGAACTATGCTACCGAGCGTATCAACCAACTCAAAGAAGAGGTAGAGACAGCCGAAAGTATTGATCCCACTCTTGACCTCACACGCACAGCGGCTCCAATGCCTCTTGGCAGCCGTCATCCCCTCTCGCTTGTCCGCGAAGAGATTGTTTCAATTTTCTCTCGTCTTGGCTTCACTATTGCCGAAGGACCCGAGATAGAAGATGACTGGCATGTATTTTCATCACTCAACTTTGCTGAAGATCATCCTGCCCGCGACATGCAGGATACATTCTTCATCCAGCGAAATCCGGATGTGCTCCTTCGCACCCACACATCTTCGGTACAGAGCCGTGTCATGGAGCATACTCAGCCTCCTATCCGCATAATATGCCCCGGACGCGTGTACCGCAATGAGGCTATCTCGGCACGCGCACACTGTTTCTTCCATCAGGTTGAAGCTCTGTATGTTGACCAAAACGTATCATTCGCTGACCTGAAGCAGACACTTCTCTATTTTGCTCGCCAAATGTTTGGGCCTGATACCAAAATAAGACTTCGTCCCAGCTATTTCCCCTTCACCGAGCCATCAGCTGAAATGGATATTTCCTGCAATCTGTGTGGCGGAAAAGGCTGTTCATTCTGCAAACATACCGGATGGGTGGAAATCTTAGGCTGTGGAATGGTTGATCCGAATGTGCTTGATGCATGCGGCATTGATTCTAAAAAATACAGTGGCTTTGCCATCGGAATGGGTGTGGAACGTATCACCAACCTCAAATATCAGGTCAAGGATTTGCGAATGTTCTCGGAAAACGACCAACGATTCCTTGAAGAATTCCAAAGCGCACATTAAGCCATGACAGTCAAGCAGCGTTACGAAGCAGTTCTGGAATGGTTCGGACATGCAATGCCGGTAGCCGAAACAGAACTGCATTATGCCAATCCGTACCAGCTGCTCGTTGCTGTTATCTTGTCGGCCCAATGCACCGACAAGCGCATCAATATGGTAACGCCTGCCCTATTTGAAGCCTTCCCCACTCCATTTGACATGGCCGGTGCAACTGCTGATGATATTTTCCCTTACATCAAATCTGTATCATACCCCAACAACAAGGCCAAATCTCTTGCCGGAATGGCAAGAGTGCTTTGCGAAGAGTTCAATGGTGAAGTCCCCGGCGATATTGACAGCCTGATGAAAATTCCGGGTGTTGGCCGTAAAACTGCAAACGTAATGCTTGCAGTGGTGTTCAATAAAGCCGCTATGGCTGTTGACACCCATGTATTCCGGGTAAGCGAGCGAATAGGCCTGACCACCGAAAGTAAAACACCGCTGCAAACCGAACAGACCCTCATGAAGTACATACCTGAAGAGCTTGTACCTAAAGCACACCATTGGCTCATACTCCATGGTCGGTATGTATGCAAGGCCCGCAAACCTGATTGTCTGAATTGCGGTCTCACTGCAGTATGCCGATACTATTCCAAACAATAAATCCTTATAACCACAATGTTTACCATGCAAATTCAAGATTTCATTGGTACCCACCGTACCACAGTGCTGCAATTTGTGCGCTATGCTCTGGTAGGTGTCATCAATACTATGGTTACCTTAGTTGTAATTCTGATTTGCAAAAGCTTACTCGGCATCAATCCTTGGGTATCCAACGCAGCTGGCTATGTGGCCGGATTTGTAAACTCTTTTGTTTGGAATAAGCTCTGGGTTTTCAATTCCCACAATAAGGTAATGCATGAGGCCCTGAAATTTTTCGGTGGATTCCTGATTTGCTATGGGCTGCAATTCATTGTTACTTTCCTTATAACAGACTACACTGTCTTGGGCGACATGGAATGGAAGATACGTAACTTTACCCTTAGCGGTTATGGCGTAGCAACTCTTATAGGCATGATTGCATATACTCTCGCCAACTTTGTTTACAACCGCATGGTTACTTTCAAGGAGCGCACTGCCTGATGTCAAATCTGGAATCGGCGATCAAGCAGAGCATTGATACCCACCATTTACTCCCCGACAAAGAAGGTGTGGTAATATGCACATTAAGTGGGGGGGCCGACTCTGTGGCTCTTCTTACAGCACTCGTAAACCTCGGATACAACTGTGTGGCCGCACATTGCAATTTTCATCTTCGTGGCGAAGAAAGCATGCGCGATCAACGCCATGCCGTTAACATCGCAGCAAAACTCGGTGTGAAGATACTCCTGAAAGATATGGATGTAGAAGCATTCTGCGCCAGCCATAATGCCAGTGTAGAAATGGCGTGTCGCGAACTGCGCTATGCATGGTTTTATAGCCTCAAGGAATCTTTGTCTGCACAAGCTATAGCAGTGGCACACAACTACACTGACAATGTGGAAACCGCAATGCTTAATCTCATGCGCGGTACGGGAATTGCAGGCATCTGCGGCATGAAATGGCGAAATGAAAATGGAGTGATAAGGCCCATGCTGCAATGCAAAAGAGAGGATATAGAAAAATATCTGACTGAAAAAGGTCTTGAATACATAACCGACTCATCAAACCTAACCAACGATTACAGCCGAAACCGCATACGACATATCCTGCTCCCGGCTTTTGAACAGACTCAACCAACCGCACTGTGCGGAATCACCCAGACTCTCAACAATGTTTCAGAGCAATTTGGACTGTATCGCCAAATGCTTGACGACACGAAAAAAGCCATGACTAAGCATGATGGAATAGACTTGCATGCGGTTGCTGCACATCCATTTGCCGGCCTGTTGCTATATGAATGGTTTAAGCATTTAGGGTTTTCACGCAAGCAAATGGAGGATGCCCTGAATTCCCGCAATACAAGCGGTACGAGGTTTTATGCTAATGGCACAATGCTTGTCAATAATCATGGCATTCTTGCGATAGCAGATACTCAGAAAGGGGCCGATGATGATTTTCCATTCATCATCACCAAACATGACATCTCTTTATTCCACCCTACAAAAGATACGAAAGTGGCATATTTTGATGCCTCAATTCTAAGTAGCGGCCTTGAGCTCAAATGCAGATATTGGCAACAAGGCGACACTCTGGCACCTTTTGGCATGAAAGGATCAAAAAAACTAAGCGACATATTTTCTGATGCAAAACTTTCAATCGATCAAAAAAGTAAAGTGCCACTATTAGTTATGGGCGATACGATATTATGGGTAGGTGGCATCAGAGCGTCGCGCCATTATCCCGTAACTCCTGAATGCAAAGAGTTTATAAAGGTCGAACTTAAATAGTTGCACATTTATTACACGCGACCGGCCGATTCTATCAATTTTTGTTGCTATATTTGTAATTTGTAATCGCTAAGAATATGGATCGCAAAGGCAAATTATATTTCCGCTACGGCACTATGGGCTCCGCAAAAACTGCGTTGCTTCTGACACAGGCATACAATTTTGAGGAGCGAGGCATGCGTTATGTATGTCTTAAGCCAATAATTGACACCCGCGACAAGAAGAATGTAATCAAATCACGTATAGGGATTGAGCGTGAGTGTCTTTGGATATATTTGGACACTAATTTGTACGCTCTTGCCGAAGAACTGTTTGAGCAGAATATGACAGTGATTGACTGGTTTCTCGTCGATGAGGCGCAGTTTCTTTCAACCGAACAGGTGGACCAGCTCGCGCGCATAGTTGATGACTTTGGCAGCAATGTGATTTGTTACGGACTGCGAACTGACTTCCAGAGCCATTTGTTTGAAGGATCAAAAAGATTATTTGAGATTGCCGACACGATTGACGAAATCAAGTCAACATGCAATTGCGGCAGAAAAACCATAATCAATGCCCGAATTGATGCCAATGGCGATTTTGTAGAAGAAGGCGCACAGGTGGAAATTGGCGGTGATGACCGTTATATCGCCGTTTGCCGCAAATGCTGGCGCAACAAAAGAATAGAGCAGTCATCTCGTGATGCTCTGCCATTTTTAGAATTAAAATACCACAAATGACATTACGCAAAATATTAATAACCCTCTCTCTTGTTTTATCATTAGCCATTCACGCCTCAGGTACTACTCTTGGCAATGAGGCCCTGTCCTATAAAGTAATGTTTAAATGGGGGCTGATTCAAAAACAGGCTGGGCGTGGCATCTTATATCTTAGAGATGATGGAAACAGGTTTGTATCCACACTTTATGCGCGATCAGAACCTTGGGCCGACAGATTCTATAAAGTACGCGACACTCTCACAACCATAATGTCAAAACCAGACATGCTTCCCGTTAAATATGAGAGAATAGCCCACGAAGGAGGCAAATACAGCCATGACATTGTGTATTTCACGAAAAAAGGGAATCTTGTGTTAGGAGACTGTCACCGTTATCGCCGTGGCAAAAAAGACACCCAAACCACATACGCAAACATGGCTTTGCAGGCTGAAGGTGTCACTGTGGATATGTTAAGTTCATTCTATTATCTGCGAACACTTGATTTCAAATCTCTTGAACCGGGTTCACAGAAAACCATCAATATTTTCTCAGGGAAACGCAAAGAACTGCTCAAAATCACATACCACGGCGTAACATCACTGAAATTTGACAAGAAAAAGTACAACGCTTATTACGTGACTTTTACATTCACTTCTGACGGCAAAAAGGAAACTTCTGATCCCATCCAGGCGTGGATTTCAGCTGACAGTCGTCTCATTCCTCTAAAACTCATAGGAAAACTCAAAGTAGGTTCAATTCAAATTTACTATACAGGTAAATGATTCGTAAATTTCTGCTAATTGCTGTCCTGATAACAAACCTGATGTACGCCATGGCAACTCAACATGATCTGAGAGTGATTTATACCACTGATGTGCATGGCAATTTCTTACCCTACAATTTTATCACCCGCACGCCTGGCAACGGCAGCCTTGCAAGAGTCTCAACTTATGTTGATTCACTGCGAAATACTCTTGGACACGACAAAGTAATACTGCTTGACAATGGCGACATACTTCAAGGACAACCCACTGCTTATTATTACAATTTCATTGACACTGTCACGCCCCATATAGTATCAAGAATCTATGATTACATGGGCTACGATGCCACTTCTATTGGGAATCATGACATTGAAACCGGCCACAGCGTATATGACCGGTATAGCAAGCAGACGCATGTACCTGTATTAAGTGCCAACACAATACTCACCGCTACCGGTAAGCCATATTTCCCTCCTTATAAGATAATTGAGCGCAACGGCATTAGGATAGCCATAGTCGGTATGCTGACTCCGGCCATACCTGCATGGCTACCGGAGAATTTGTGGAGCGGCCTTAGGTTTGATGACATTGTTGAAACCGCCAAGACACTCATTCCCATCATTCTCAAAAACGAGCACCCCGACATAGTAATCGGATTATTTCATTCTGGCGCTGATCCTGCTACTGACACATCCGGTTATCATGAAAACGCTTCTATCACAGTAGCGCAACAGGTTCCCGGATTCGATGCCATACTTATGGGACACGACCACAGAGTGCATTGCAGTGTAGTGAAGGCTCCCGATAGCGCTGAAATACCCGTTTTGAATCCTGCCAATGATGCTAAGAACATAGGAGAACTTAACATTGTTGTGGAAAAGGACGACAACGGCAATATTCTCAAGAAATCCGTAAGCGGAAAAATCGTAAACATAGAGACCCTTTCGCCTTCTCAAGAATTTATGGCTCAGTTCTCTAAAGACATCACCGCCATCAACAATTATGTCAATCGCGAAATCGGATATATCACCGACTCTATCACCACCAGAGATGCCTTCTTTGGTGCTTCTCCCTTCATGAACCTCATACACAAACTCCAACTTGATATTTCTGGTGCAGATATATCATTTGCTGCACCGCTTTCATTTGACGCTTCCATCAAAAAAGGCAAGATACGAATGAGCGACATGTTCACTTTATACAAGTATGAGAACATGTTATATACCGTAAACCTGACAGGTGAGGAAATCAAAAACTATCTTGAAATGTCCTACGCATTATGGACACAACAAATCACAGACAGCAACTCTCACATAATCAATTTTGCTGACGAAAAACCTGACAGCACTCACAACCGTCTCAAAAAACCATCCTACAACTTTGATTCCGCCTACGGCATTGACTACACGGTAGATGTCACCAAACCCGAAGGTCAGAAAGTCAATATCACATCCCTCAGCAATGGAAAACCTTTTGACATGAACAAGACCTATACCGTAGCGGTAAATTCATATCGCGGAAACGGAGGTGGAGACTTGCTGACTATAGGCGCAGGCATCGCCAAAGAAAATCTCGGCAGCCGAATAGTAAAATCCACTGACAAGGATTTGCGTTATTACCTCATGAAGCAGATTGAAACCATAGGCACAATCGTTCCGGACTCATCAGCCAACTGGCAATTTGTTCCGGAATCCATTGCCACGCCTATATTGAATAAGGACAGGCACATCCTTTTCAGTGGCAAAGGCTCAGAAAAGCAAAAGTGACACAGCCATTATCGCCATTCCGAGTATCACACCGGCAATGGTTATATGATGATAGCCGTATCCTTCAGCACTCGGAAGAAGCTCATCAATAGATATATACACCATTATGCCCGCCACTCCTGAAAGTAGTAATGAGCTAAGTACGGGAGTCCAGAATGGCAAGATTACAAGCAGACCAAACAACGCTCCTAAAGGCTCTGCAAATCCCGATAATAACGCCATCAGAAATGCTTTCCGGCTATTCCCTGTGGCATGATATATCGGCATTGACACTGCCACGCCCTCCGGAATATTATGTATGGCTATGGCCACCACAATAGGTATTGCCAGTTCCAGTCCGTTGAGACTTGACACGAATGTAGCAATTCCTTCCGGGAAATTATGTATGCCTATAGCGAGAGCAAGCATCATGCCGGTGCGCTTGAGGTGCGTCTCCTTGCAGGCTTCCTCATGCGCATAGCTTGTGGTGCGCTCGCTTATTGATTCCATGTGCTGCATCTCATGAGGATTCTCACTTTCGGGTATCAAAAAATCAATTGCGGCAATCATGAATATCCCGGCGAAAAAAGCCAATGTCACATAAATCTCGCCGATTTTCCCTGAATAACTCTCTGCAATGTCAGCAAACGACAATGGCAAAATATCCACAAAAGAGACATACAGCATCACCCCTGCACTAAGACCAAGTGCACCGGCCAGCATTTTCTTGTTGGTAGATTTGGTAAAGAATGCGAGTAATGCTCCTATGCCGGTACTCATTCCGGCCACAAGAGTCAACCCAAGAGCTATAAGTATGTTTTCAATATTTAATGCATCCATATGCAAATGTAACATAAAAGAAACAATTAATGTGCGCATGATTGAAAAAAAATCATTACTTTTACCCAAATATTTGCTCTCACAATGACACGCATCAACGACACCGACGATAAGGAGCTGATTAAAGAGCTGCAAGATCCCGCCACTTGCCGCAAGGCTTTTGGTGAGGTGATACGCAAGTATTCAGAGCCGTTGTATTGGCAAATACGCCGTATGGTAAACAACCATGACGATGCCAACGACCTGCTTCAGAACACATTTATGAAAGCGTGGAGCAATATTGAAAATTTCCGTGGTGACGCAAAATTATCCACATGGCTTTATAAAATTGCCATAAATGAAAGTATTACTTTCCTTGAGCGTGAGCGCAAGAGACTCAACATTTCCATTGATGACGAAAGTGCGCATCTCATCCAAGCCATTGAAGCCGATACCAATATTGACGGTGACGAGCTTAAGAAAGAACTTCGCAAAGCCATAGCCACATTGCCCGAAAAACAAAGGCTGGTATTCAACATGAAGTACTACGATGACATCACCTACGAAAAAATGTCGGAAATACTCGGCACATCGGTAGGAGCCTTAAAATCCTCCTATCATCTTGCCGTTAAAAAAATTGAACAATATTTTTCCAACTTATATTAAACCATTCCTACTCTTAAAAGTCTAAGGTTTAAAACTGACACAAATATGGAAAAGCCAGACATTCTCAATCGCGTCAACGGTCAAAGCGGTATGACTGTGCCCGAAGATTACTTCGAGCAGTTTGCCGTGCGCATGGAGCAGATGTTACCCGAACAGGAGTTTGAGCGGCAACCAAAAGTGTTACCACGCACATGGTGGCAAAAAGTCAGGCCATACGCTTATCTCGCAGCAATGTTTATGGGCGTATGGTGCATGATGAAAATGTTTGACCTCATTCAGTCTTCTTCTCCCGCTTTGCCCGATACACAAAGCGAACTTATAGCCAAAGCCGTAAGCAATGAAAAGTACTTTTCAGAATATTACGACACTGAAATTGATGAAGAAGACATCCTTGATGACTTATTCACAACCGGCATTGACCCCTCCATTGTGGCCGAAGACCTAACATTACAATAACCTTCAAGTATGAAACACATCCTGATAGCCATTACACTCGTTGCAACAATATGTATGTCTGCCTTTGCTCAGAACAAAGGTGAGAAATTCAGAAAATGGATGGACGACATGCGTCAAGTGAAAGTAGAGTATGTGGCTAAAGAGCTAAAACTCACTGCACAACAAAAAGAAAAATTCACTCCCGTTTACGAAGCCATGAACCGTGAGATTGGTAAAGTAAACCGTGAAACAAGAGCGCTGGAAAAATCTGTACGCGATAAAGGTAACTCAGCCACCGACCTTGAATATGACAAAGCAACCGAGGCTATGGTAGAACTCAAGGGTAAAGAGTGCGAGATAGAAAAAAAATATCGTGAGCAGCTTAAAACCATACTGACCAAAAAGCAACTCTTTGATCTCAGCCGTGCTGAACGCAAATTCGCTCGCGAGCTTATGAGACAACACAGAGCCGGCAAACACAACAAGCGCTAAAAGCGTTTATCCATTAGACTATTACTAATACAAATCCCAACCGCTATTTCCGCTTATGGCGGATAGCGGTTTTATTATTTCTGTTATGAATCGGAAACTGAAAATTGCATCCGCACTCACCTTGTCATTTATTGCAAGTACCGGTGCCAGTGGATCATCCCCGACATCCACGCCTGATTTTGCTTTCCCCAAAAAAGTATCGGAACAATCACTTACATCGCTCAAAAAATCCATTTCATCTCACGATTCACAAGGCATAGTGCGTTCTGTCCTTGACTATAGCCTTGCCCAGTCAGCTGTTGGCAAGGAAAAGATGGTTGATGCATTTCATGTTATAGACAATACTCTTAAGGAGGTCAATGAACCTGCGTCAAAATCACTCTTGTATCTCATAAAGGCAAAAATGCTGTGCGAGATTTACACCGATGACAAATACAATTTCAATACCCGTAAACTTCCCCTGCATCCTCTCCCGGCGGATTACACCGAATGGTCGGGCAAGCAATTTCAGTACGTAATCTCGCAATTATGCGACTCGGCATTACTGCCGCAAAGCACACTTCAGGCTATCCCTCTGAAAAATTATTACCGCGTGGTGAACCACGACAATCTCACCCAAGTATATTTCCCGTCGCTTTATGACTTTGTAGCATATCAAACTATTGATATTCGGTCAGATCTGACCGATTTCAGCAACATGTTTGCAGCCATTTACCTTTCACCTGCCAGAAGTTTCATACTTGAACCGCATTTCGTGCCGATGTCTTCTGAGGCCACTAAAATCCTTGACACATATGCCAATATTCTCAAGTTTCATAGCGGCTCACCGGCTCCATACATTTTTGCTGACCTGCAACGCCTGAATTTTGTCAACAATGGCTTATACCATTCGTATGACGATGATAATAACCACCGGCAGTTTGTCAACTCACTAAAGTCATTATATAGTGAGTATGAGACAAGTGAATATTCCGGAAACATCCTCATTGATCTCGATGATATATCCGATGGAGATATTGAGCTGTCAAAATGGTTATATTCCAAAGCTAAACAAAACCTTGAGGCGTTCCCTCTTTTTAACAGAAACAATTGCCTCAAAAACATCGTCAAATCCTTATCCGCTCCGACTGTTGACCTCTCTTATGTCAATAACATCTATCCCGGAAAAGAATTTGACATCCGTATAACCAATCGCAACTGCTCCGATTTTACTGTTTCATTATATCAACTTCCTCCAAAATTCACAGGCGATTACAGCTATTCCGGGTCCTTGTCAGAGCTAAAACTCATTGACAAGAAAAGTGTAAGCACTCACGAAGCTGTTCCCTTCCTAAAACATCAGAAAGTATCCTTCACTGTTCAGGAACCCGGATATTATATAATCGCAGCCAACTCAGCCGAAATTAAGAATGAGCACAAACGCAATCAAAACTACAACATCATTCATTGCTCCCGTCTGACCTCCGGCAATTTCAATCTTGACAAAACCACCATCTACGTTATTGATCCCATGACCGGTGCTCCTGTTGATGGCGCTTTGCTTATGCAATACAACAGGAATAAGGCCTTGCTGAAACTTGGCACAACCGACGCTGAGGGATTTTATTCTTTCACTCCCAAATCCTACGCCAATATATATCCACAGAAAGACAGCGACATATATGCATCAAGCATATACGCCGGCCCCATCAACAACAATGCGATATATAATGATTCTGCCATAAATGCTTTTACAGAATTACCCCTTTATCATCCGGGCGACACGGTAAAATTCGCGGTCATAGCTTATGGCATTGCAGGAAACAGCCATAAAACTTTGGCCAATAAGAATATTACAGCCAACATATTTGATGCCAACAACCAATTAGTAGATACAATTGCGTTGATTACGGATGCGTTCGGCAGAGCAGCTGCCAAATGCAAACTGCCCGAAAGCGGCCTTACCGGACGCTATAATATCGCATTATGTTTCGGGAATAATAAACTTGATAGCTATTGGGGTAAAAAGTCAGGTTCAATAAGTTTTATGGTGTCAGACTATAAGATGCCCACTTTTGAAATCACTGCAAACCCCGTGCTTAATGACGCTCCCCAAAAAGGAGATGTTACTGTTAGCGGAATGATAAGAACCTATTCCGGCATGCCGCTTGCAGGTCAGGAAGTAACCGTTGAAGTTTCTGTAGCACAAAATTATTGGTGGAGAATGAGCAATGCTGTGAACTTCTTCACCGACACCGTTACATCTGATGAAAATGGCAAATGGGAAATCGTGCTCAGCAAACAAGTGCTTGACTACTCCCCTGCCCCCAACGGATATTTCAATGCTACAGTAAAATGCACCTCACCTTCGGGAGAATCACAACAATCCTCAATATCTTTTACAAGAGGCGACAAATACATCATCAACGCATCTGTTCCGGCTGATTTGAATGTCGAAAATCCGGTTGACTTGAATGTGAAGGTTACCGATTCAGCCAATAAACCGGTAAATATTCCGGTTCATTATGAACTTTCCGTGGCTGACAGCATAGTGCATAAAGGATTGATAAAACCAGATATGGATTGGAAACGATTCAGTGGCAATCAGTACTTTATCAAACTTTGGCTTGAACAGGACAGCACAACAAATCTGACACAAACAATTGTGCTCTATACGCCATCCGACAAAAATTCGCCCGTCAAACAACCGATGTGGATGCCGGAGCAGAATAGTCCTTTTGTTACCGACAGTGACAAATGCCGTTTGCTCTATGCAGTAAGTGAAGATGACACTTATGTGTTGCTTACTGTGTCCACGCCTGAAAAGATTCTGGAACGGAAGTGGATCAAGGCCAACCATGGCATGCATTACCTTGAGATAAATCTTCCTGTCGGTATTAACCGGGTAGAAGTTGTGGTTCAAGCCACTAAAAGCATGCTCACCTCACAATTCAATCGCACTGTTGTTAGAAAATCATCCTTGAAATCTCTCAACATCAAGGCCGAATCATTCCGCAATAAGATGATACCGGGCACTACTGAAACGTGGACTTTCCGAACCTTAAACATTGATAGCAAGGGAGAACAGTCAGCCGTTATTCTCAACCTGTATAATTCCGCTCTCAATGCCTTGCAGGCTCCTTCATGGAGTTTGAATCCGCGCACGAGCTATGTTCGTTTCTTGTCAATGTCCACCCCATCGCTTAATGGAATGTCGTTTGAGAACCTTGCTCAAAGAACCTCATATTATTCTTGTCCGGACCTTTTCGCTCCGGGCTTCAATCTCTATTCGCGCTCGTTTACTCAGCCCAAGTATCTTTTATACAGTATGGCACGCTCATCAGTAAAGGCAAGCGCCATTGGAAATTCAAATGCCTATGTGATGGAAGATGCTATGGAAATGACTACAATGGAGGAAAAAGATGTTGAAGAAATGCCTGCTATGGCAAAAGGCATCGCCACTGAAGCCGATGCCGGTTCGGCATTGCCTCAGAAACCTGATGCACAGGAGTTCTCTTATCGCGAAAACAACGTGACTTGTGGTCTTTGGATGCCGTCGCTCACTACTGACACAGATGGCAACCTGAGCATTTCATTCACCGTACCCAATGCCAACACCACTTGGCAACTGTTTGCAACAGCATTCAACAAAGATTTAATCAACAGCACATTGTCAGAGCTTGTTGTTGCTAACAAGCCCATAATGGTCCAGCCCAATCTCCCTCGCTATCTGCGCACAGGCGACAAAGCAATATTGAAATCACTCGTGATGAACAATTCTGACTCTGTTGCAGACATACTCACCACAATAGAAATATTCAATCCCGTCACAAACAAGGTCCTGTATTCTTCTCAGCAGACCACCTCCGTCCTGCCGCAACAAAACGCCACGGTTTCTATCAATGTTGAGGCCCCGGTGGATGAACCAATGATAGGATTCAGAGTAAAATCCTCGGCAAACGGATTTGCTGACGGCGAACAAACCATCATTCCAATTCTTCCGGCAAGCCAGCACGTGATTGAAAGCACCACTTTCTATATTGCTCCCGACAGCACCTCCTTCAGTATAAAGCTACCGGAAATGCCCGAGGATGCACGTGTCACCCTGCAATACTGCGATAATCCACTATGGTATGTGGTAACTGCATTGCCCGGACTTGCAGAGGCACAACCGCGATCCGCAATCAACGCTGCATACAACATATTCTCGGCTTCAGTGGCAAAAGGCATATTAAAGGATAATCCCTCGATTGCCAAAGCGCTTGAATACTGGACCAATCACAGCAGTGATTCAACACTCGTGTCAATGCTTGAAAAGAACGCTGACCTCAAAACAGTGCTTCTCAACTCCACTCCATGGCTTGCGGATGCAAAAAATGACACAGAACGTATGTCTCGCCTTGCGCTGCTGCTTGACAACAAAAATATAGACGCGACCATCAATTCCGGCATAAAATATCTCAAGAAAGTGCAACGCGGAAACGGATTTGCATGGATGGATCAGTGCGATGAGGCTTCTCTTTGGGCCACATCCGAGGTGCTTGCATGCCTTGGCCGCGCCAACCAGCTTGGATATATGCCCGACAACAAAGAGCTTTTATCAATGACCAACAGCGCACTTGAATATGTACAGACACAAAATGAAAAGATATATGCCAAATATCCGAAATCAGATTATTTCGCATACGTTTCCATGCTTGATTTGTGGCCATCGTTCCACCGCAGTGCTGTAAGTCAAAAAATCACTTCGCTCACAGTGCAACGCACGCTCAAGAATTGGCGCAATTACACCGTGGGACATAAAGCCGAAGCTGTTATCCTCCTTATGAACCACAACTACAAGACAGTGGCAGCCACCATCCTTAACTCCTTGCGCCAATATTCCGAATATAAGCCGCAAAGTGGCATGTGGTGGCCTTCGGTAGGCGATGTATATGGAGGCTCCATGTCCCAGCTTCAAATCACCGCCGATGCCCTTGAAGCATTCCACGCCGTTCAACCCACGGCCAAGGATGTTGACCGAATCCGACAGTGGCTTATACTGCAAAAAGAAGCCGAAAATTGGGGAAACTCAGCCTTTACCTCTGATGTTATATACTCTATCCTACTCACTTCAAAATCATGGTTAGAGCCTGCCGGCACGGTTGACATACGGCTTGATGACAACAGCGTGGATATACCCACGGCCAACAAATTCACCGGATATTTCCGAACATCGCTCAATAATGCATCCAATTCCACTCTTACAGTTAACCGTAATGGCAAATCCCCTGCATTTGGAGCCGTATTATGTCAGTTCACTCAGGATATGAACAATATTCAGGCGAAAAACAGCGATGCCGTAAGCATTGAAAAGCGCTACTACAAATATCAGGGAACTGATGTTGTCAATCCTGATTCAATAAAAATTGGCGACAAAATACAGGTATCGCTCACTATTCATGTCAATCGCGACATGCAGTACGTGGCCATTACCGACAATCGTCCTGCATGCTTGGAACCCGTGGAACAAATGCCGCAGCCTCTCTATAGAGATGGCCTGTGCTTCTATCGCGAAAACCGCGACAGCGCGACAAATCTTTTCGTTACCAACATGCCCAGGGGCACCTATCAGCTCAAATACGATATGTGGGTCAACAATGCCGGTCTATTTGCTTCGGGCATCGCCACTCTCCAGAGTCAGTATGCACCACAGCTCACCGCGCACTCCGCCGGCCAAATAATGGTTGTAGGCCAATAACTTTACTCAGTATCTTATCATGCTCGGCTCGTATAGCCGTCCGCGATAGCAGGTAAGGCTTAAAAAGATAGCCGTCCAGAGAATG
>ERZ824600.28-NODE-28-length-198351-cov-7.223903_pt1 | contig 198351 bp, 183 predicted proteins | sample MGYA00519933_ERZ824600 | MGnify/ENA primary metagenome ERZ824600 (study PRJEB31778, sample SAMEA3449178) | human gut metagenome | biome: human gut; feature: human-associated habitat; material: faeces | place: United Kingdom | collected 2010/2012 ...
TTCGCTGATGAGGACAGCGTCCTCGTAGTTGTATCCTTCCCAGGTCATAAAACCGATGAGGATGTTGCGGCCAAGCGCGATCTCGCCATGCTCCGTGGATGCGCCGTCGGCAAGGACGTCGCCCTTTTGCACCGTCTGGCCGACCGAAACGATCGGACGCTGGTTGATGCAGGTGCCCTGGTTGGAGCGCTTGAACTTAATGAGTTTATACTGGTGGCGGATGCCGTCCGCGGATTCGGTGACAATCTTATCCGCGCTGACGGAGACAACCTTTGCATCCTCGCGCGCAAGCACCACCACGCCGGAGTCGTGCGCAGCCTTGTATTCCATGCCCGTACCGACCACAGGGGCTTCCGGCACGAGCAGCGGCACGGCCTGGCGCTGCATGTTGGAACCCATCAGCGCGCGGTTCGCGTCGTCGTTTTCAAGGAAGGGGATCATGGCGGTTGCCACAGAAACGAGCTGTTTGGGCGAAACGTCCATGTAATCCACATCCACGTTTTTCACTTCGATGATTTGGTCGAGCTTACGGGCCACAACGCGGTCCTTTTCAAACCAGACTTTCCCGTCGTGCACGCCCGTGAGCTCATTGGCCTGGGCTACGATGTACTCGTCCTCCTCATCGGCCGTAAGGTAGATGATGTCGTCAAGGATCTCCCGGTTCTTCGCATCCACCTTGCGGTACGGCGCCTCAATGAAGCCGTATTTATTGATGCGCGCATAGGTCGAAAGCGAGTTGATGAGGCCGATGTTCGGTCCTTCCGGCGTCTCAATGGGGCACATGCGCCCATAGTGCGAATAGTGCACGTCGCGCACATCGAACGTGGCGCGCTCACGGTTGAGGCCGCCGGGGCCGAGTGCGGAAAGGCGGCGCTTATGCGTGAGCTCTGCAAGCGGGTTGGTCTGATCCATGAACTGAGAAAGCTGCGAAGAACCAAAGAATTCCTTGATCGCGGCCGTCACAGGGCGGATGTTAATGAGGTTGGAGGGCATGGCTGTGTCCATGTCCTGCAGGCTCATGCGCTCGCGCACCACGCGCTCAAGGCGCGTCATGCCAACGCGGATCTGGTTTTGCAGCAGCTCGCCCACGCTGCGGATGCGGCGGTTGCCGAGGTGATCGATATCATCCGTGCGGCCGATGCCATAGGCCATGCCGATCAGGTAGCTGATGGAGGCTACGATGTCGTCCGGTACAATATGGCGGGGGATCAGGTCGTATACATGTGCCTTGAGGAATGCCTTCAGGGCTTCCTCGTCCATGTCCTTCGCCTCCGCAAGCAGCTGCATCAGGGTAGGATAATGCACCTTCTCATTCAGGCCTGCTTCCTCGGGGTCGAACGGCAGATACGCCGAAGCATCCACGAAGTGGTTGCCAAGCACCTTGATCTTTTTGTCTTCCACCGCAAGGTACACGGCCTTCACGCCCGCATTTTCGATGTTCTTTGCAGCCTCGCGGGAAATCACCTCGCCCTCGCCCACGAACACTTCGCCCGTGGATTTGTCAATGACCGTCTCGGCGCTCACATGGCCGAAGATGCGGGAGGCGAGCGAAAGTTTTTTGTTGAATTTATAGCGGCCAACGCGCGCCAAATCATAGCGCTTGTCAAAGAACAGCGCGTTCAAAAGGCTGCGGGCGCTTTCCTCCGTGGGCGGCTCGCCGGGGCGCTGGCGCTTATAAATCTCGATGAGGCCGTCCTCAACGGATTTTGTGGTATCCTTTTCAAGCGTGGTGAGCAAACGCTCCTCCTCGCCCAGAAGGTCGATGATCTCGGCATTGGTGCCATAGCCGAGCGCGCGCAGCAGCGCAGTGATAAACACCTTGCGCTGGCGGTCGATCTTCACATACATGATCTCGTTGGAATCGGTTTCGTATTCTAGCCACGCGCCGCGGTTGGGGATAACCTGCGCAGAGAACAAATGCTTGCCCACCTTGTCGATCGCTTCGGTGAAATACACGCCGGGCGAGCGCACAAGCTGGCTCACGATGACGCGTTCCGCGCCGTTGATGATGAAGGTGCCCTGTTCGGTCATAAGCGGGAAATCGCCCATGAACACCGGCTGCTCCTTCACTTCTCCGGTTTCCTTATTTATAAGGCGCACGGTGACGCGCAAGGGCGCGGAATAGTTAACATCCCGCTCCTTACATTCTTCCACGGAGTATTTCGGGTGATCAAAGTCGATGTTGTAGTCCACAAATTCAAGGACCAGTTTCTCAGAATAGTCAGTGATGGGCGAAACGTCCGCCAACACCTCTTTCAGATCCTCCGTAACAAACCGCTGATAGGAATTCTTTTGAATTTCGATCAGGTCCGGCATGTCGAGAACCTCGTTGATACGGGAGAAGCTCATGCGCTTCCTCGTGCCCATCTGCACCTCATGCACCATCGCGTTCACTCCTATACTAGCACCGCTTGCGCGGCTTGATTGTTGGGCGCGTCATCCCAACGTGCAGTTTTCCCCTTTTGGGCGCATACAATACCCAAAAACTGGCAGTGACTTGCGGGTACAGCTCAAAAAAGCTGATAATCTCCGCAAATTACCATGCTAACGCAGTTTATTATTGTATCATTGCCTGTCAAGCTTGTCAACGGAAATGTTCTTGGTTTTTAACATTTTTTTGTATTTTTTTATTCTTTCTCCCGCATCAATGCCGCAACGCTTCGGGAGGCAAAACGCCATGCAACGCCCGCCGCTCCACCGGCGAAGCAGGCTGCGCACAGGCACGCCGCACCGAAGCCGGAGCGCCCCTGCCCGGCTGCTGCCACGCCAAGCATGCCAAGGAGTGCTCCCGTTGCGCCAAGCAGCACCTGTTCCAAAAGCATCAGCGTAAATGCGCGCCGCCGCGGGGTTCCCACACAGCGCATCAGCACGAGCTCCCTCCGGCGCGCACGCACGCCAATCAGTCCAGAGCATACGCCTACGCATAAGCAAAGCACGCACACGGCCGGTACCAGTGCGTTGGAGAGCCGGATATCCCGCGTAAGATCCGCAACGGTTTCCCGAAAGAGCTGGTCCTGAATTACCAGCGCAAACGAATTGTACGCACTGCTGCCCGCCGTGGCATCCGGCGTTTGAAAATATTCCGCTGCTGCGGCACGGAATTCCTCCAGCCTGCGGTTATCCTTCAGGACAAAGCTTGCACTTTCCGAATAGATCGGAAGGCCTTCCAACTCCGCCTGAGTCTTCATAAAGTGAAACGAACAATACATCGTGTTCGCCTGCATGCCGCGCGCGCATCCGATTACCTGAAACGTGCGCGGCTCGTCCGAAAGCGCAAGCCACTCCGGGAAAAACAGCGCATTTTGTATGGATATCCGTAATGAATCGCCCAGCACGAGGCCATATGTTTCCATCACGGCCTCGCTTACCACCAGGAGCGGAGCGTCGTTCCGCATGGATTCCCAGCTATATCCGGCAAGGAATTCGACATTTACGCCATATTCTTCCCGGAACGCCGGCACCGCGGCAGGGCTGGAAATGGCAGTAAGCGTGGGAGGATCCTCAATAATTTTATCTTCCAGTTTTACCACGAAGGTGACCTTTTGATCAAGATCAAAAATAAAATCTGTCAGTCCATAGCCTTCAATGTCATATATCAGGCAGTCAATCGCTGAGGAAAGCTGCAACCCGTCCGTGCGCACGCCGTCCGCACTCGTCACTGTGCAGCGAATTTCCATTGTGTCGTACACGGTTTCAAGCTCGCGTTCCTGCCTTGCCCTCATATCTGTCAGCAAGGAAAGCAACACGCAAAGCGCCGCCGCGAGTCCCACTGTTGCAAGGCTTGCCCATGGCGTACGTATCATCCGCTTCAAAGCATACCGGAATGTCATGCATCCTCCTTCATTCCTTTTCCCGCATCAGCGCCTGCGGCTTCCTGTTTACCAGCATAGCGCCGGCAAGCGCAGCGAAGCAGATAACCGCTGCCGTGCAGCCTGCTGCGATGACCCAAAGCGTCCCTGCCGGGCGGCTTATCAGTTCTTCCGCACCCAGCACCGCAACCGCTCTTCCAAACAGCACCTGCCCCGCAAGCGCGCCCAGCACTCCCCCCGCCACCGTCGGCATGCCGCACCGCAGCAGAAATGCTCCCTCTGTCCGCGCCTTTGTTGCGCCCAACGAACGCATCACGCCCAGGTCATGCCGGTTCTTTGCCGCCGCAAATGCAAGAAATACCCCTGCCGCCAGCATAAATACTGCGGCGCACCCCATGGCGACATACCGCGCATTCTTCGTAAACGCCTCAATCGTCGGCGCAACCTCCGAATATCCCTGATCGTAAATCACAAAGTATTCGCTGCTTCCCGGCTCCAGCTCCTCCATTTCCGCAAGGAATTCCTCTGCATGCCCGTTGTCGATGAGGATAGAATACATGCTTGCCGGCCAATATATTTCATCAACATTTTTCGTATGCTGCGCAGGGATAATCACAGTATTTGGCGAAAGTGTCTGCGAGCGTTGCTGAAAGTCCCATGCCGGAGTGCTAAACAGCCCAACAATCTTCAACTCCATGTTCTGATCAAACGGGCCATCAAAATCATTATAAACAATCCTGTTCCATTCATATGTCCCCGCTTCGCTCTCGTAAACGCTCGCACTCGTCTGGTAAAGCTCAACAGAAATAGTGTCACCTATGGACAGGCCGTTCATTTCCGCCAGTTTTTCGCTCATAATGCAGACTGACGCGCCATCAGCATACTCCTGCGCTGTAAAATCCCGTCCTTGGATAAGATATAGTTCTCCATGGTTAAATGGCAGAATTCCGTTCAACCGTTCTGTTGAAAGTACCGTAATGCTGTTGTTTGCAATTTCACATCCGCGCATAAGCTGAGCAATTCTCGCTCCGCTCTCTCCTTGCAATGTTTCTTGCAGCGTACCGTCTATCTCATATCGGTCAAAGTATCCATCTGTTGAATGATATGCTACATTGATCTGCGCAAGGTATCCGGCTTCTACCATATCGGGGAAGCGTATGTTCCCTGCAATAAAATACTGTTTTCCCACTTCATACAAGCTTGAATTGTCATATCCATTCGTTGTTTTTTCAAAATAGCTCACTATAATTTCAGGGATTTCATAGCTTTCATGTGCAGAATATACCTCCTCCACACGCAATACAAATTCACCTGCTTCCAATAGATACTCTGCTGCCAACGGGTCGACTTCCTCATGCTTTTTTTCGATGCAGGTGGCCACAAACGCAACGCTGCCATATTCTTCATCAAAGCATGATTGATTCCCTGTCCTTTTTCTGACTTCGCTGTCCTCATAATATTCAATTCGGCTGTTTAGTTCAAGTTCCAAGGTTTCTTTTAATGAAGTTGATGTATGAATGCCGGGAATATAGCCGCCATAAATCTTTCGGCTGTTCAATCGCGCATGTTCTGTTTCCTCCGCGAGCGATTTCAAGCGAAGATATTTTTCTCCATATTGACTTCCGGAAACTTTTAGCACCGCCATCGTCGTATACTTTTCCGCAAGCTCTGCCATCCCTGCATCAGATGCTGCAAGCAGCCCTCCGCCCAAACTTGCCGCCCCAACCGCCGCCGCAAGCAAAACGCAGAGCAACGCTGTGCGCCACGGCGCGCGCAGCAACATTCGCAGCTCGGTTCTCAACAGCATGTTCGTATCCTCCTTCTAAATCGACTTAATGCAGGGGGGCGAAAATCGCCCCCTTTTAAGGATGTACAGCCCCGGCCTTATTTCGTTTTCATCTCCCTGCGCAGGGGCAGGTGTCATTGCAATTCAGGTATTGGCTCCAAACTGTATGGAGCTATGCACGGCGGGCCTTCGCACTCAATGGTAGATGTGCGTTGAACCCATAAGCAGTCATCGCATCGCCATTCGTAACTATGCGTATGTGCCGCAAAGTTATGCCCGGCATCGTAAAGATAAATAGAGTGTGGTAAATAGTCAACTTCGATCGTTTCGTCAATATGCCCGCATTTAGTGCAAACCTTTGTTGTCGTTGTCCTGCGTGTATGTTGTGTTGTACTACGGTAAAAATATTCGATCACCACATCGGGCTCTTCATACACATGGTTACACGCCCTTGCGTGTGCCGTTGCTGCTATGCCGACCACGATGGTCAGCAAAAGCAGGAAAGCAAGGAAGATGGAAACACGGTGACATAGTTTTTTCATCGTTTTACCTCCATATTCTGTTTTGCTCTTATGCCATAAGCGGCAGCTTCTGTTCGGATTGTTCTGATGCCATGCGGGCAGCTTCGTCTGAATTGTCCCTTCGGGGCTGCACACCCTCTGCAAGCGCGCTGTGCCATTTTTCATTTGTTTGAAGCTGAGATTCGTTTCCTGTTGGCATCAGAATAACATAAAGAACGCTTGCTTATCAATATTTTAACATAAAATCAAAGATAATATATGATTCTGTTTCTCTTCCTACTTTTCAGCCTGCCCTCCCATAGTCTCCGCGCAACCCGGTTTATTGCAGGGCAGCACAAACGCGCTTCCACGCAAGGCATACCCGCACGCCACACAGCGCAGCACATACAGGTGCTCCGGTGCGCCGGGCTTATGGCCCGCATCTGCGCAGGCAAAGCGGTGCACGCCCCGCTTGTTGTAAACTACTCTGGTTTCCACAAAGCCACAGGTTTCACATGTACTTTCCGCAGTAAGGCGTTCAAAATGCTGCGCATCACTGTACATGTGGCATGTGTGCGCAAGCCTTCCCGTGCTCTTCCCGTGCGCACATGCAAACGCCCGCGCAGAAGGCGCTCCCGCTGTGCCAGCAGCAAGGCAGATCGCTGTAAGCAATCCCAAAACCAATCCCGTTTTTCCGTGCTTCATCGTTGGCCTCCTTCTGAAATTTAATTGTTTCTGTTGCAGATGCCTGTAATAGAGAACTGTGCGGAAATCCCTTCCCCCGCTTTTGTCTTTACGATACCATGTGTTTTTGCATGCGTCAATTTCCGTTTTTATATGATTCGATTATTTACACTTTCGTAATAAAAAAGCCCCGCACGAAACCATTTTTCCGCGCAGGGCATACATTTTTTGTGCCGGTTATTTAATTTTTGCGAAGATCATCCGCCCCGCGGAAGTTTGCAGGACGCTTGTCACCGATACCTCCACCGCGTCGCCCACGCGCCTGCGGCCGCCGTCCACAACGATCATTGTCCCATCGTCCAGATACGCAACACCCTGTCCGGCTTCCTTCCCTTCCTTGACGATGGTCACCGTCATTTCCTCGCCCGGGAGCACCACGGGCTTGATTGCGTTTGCAAGTTCGTTGATGTTGAACACGGGCACGCGCTGCACGCCTGCCACCTTGTTGAGGTTGTAATCGTTGGTTACCACCACGCCCCCCATATCGTAAGCAAGCTTAATCAGCTTCGCATCCACCTCAGCAATGTCATCATAGTCCGTTTCGTTCACTTTGATGGGAATATCCAGCTCCTGCTGCATTTTGTTGAGGATATCGAGCCCGCGGCGGCCCCGGTTACGCTTCAGGGAATCTGCGCTGTCTGCGATGTGGCGCAGTTCCTGCAGCACGAACCCCGGCACGATGATCGTCCCCTCAACAATGCCCGTTTGGCAGATATCCGCAATGCGCCCATCAATAATGACGGAAGTATCCAGGATTTTTGGCCGCGCAACGCCGCTTGTTTTGCCCGTTTTGTCCTTCTGGCCGCGTTTAAACCAGGAAGGGACATTGATTTCTCCCTTGCGCTTGGTCACGATTGACCAGCCCAGGTATCCGAACATCACATACAGTGCGATGTTCACGATCAGCCGAACCCAGCTGAACGGGATGCTCGCCGTCAGCGTGCTCAGCAAAAATGCGATCACAAGGCCGATGATAAGTCCAACCACGCCGAAGAAAATATCCACCAGCGCCATGTCGGCAAGCATCGCCTCCGTCTCGTGGATAAAAGCGGAGAACACGGTGATAAGGCTCGGGGAAAAAATGAAAGAAATAATGCCGCAAACAAGCCCCGCCGCAATGAAGATCACCGGAATCACCCAGGGAATCAGCCTATCGTACATGCTCATCATGCCGAGGGAAACAAAGATTTGGTTAATTGCCTCCACAAGTCCAATGCCGATCACAACGCCAAGCAGCGTTGCAAATCCTCGCGCGATCTTTCTCGCCAAATAAGTCACACTCCTTCTCAACCGCCGGTTCGGCAGCGCACAATCATGGTCACATGGTCAAGTCTTTCACATTCCAATGGATAAAAACAGATCCTCTACATCGCGGCCGCTCGCTGCGGCAAGTTCTGCAAGAAGCACCTGGCGCGCGCCGGAAAGCATCTTCCGTTCCCCTGCAGAAAGGCCGCGTTCCGCATCCCGTTTGCACAGGCATTTTACAACGTCCGCAACGTCATAAATATCGCCGCCGCGCAGTTTCTCATAGTTTTCCCGGTATCGCTTATTCCAGTTTTCATTCTCAGGGCAGGGCTTTTCCTGAAGAAAGCGCAGTACGCGCTCGCACTCCTCCGCCGAAACCACATACCGAAGCCCCACGCGTTCGGCGCTTTCCACCGGAACCAGCGCCGTCATTTTTCCAATGAGGAAGCGCAGGACATAGTAGCTCGCCGTTGCGCCAAGCACCGTTCTTTCTTCAATCGCTTCGATTACGCCAACGCCATGCATCGGGTAGCATACCTGGTCACCGACCTCAAACACGGTCCCCATCCTTTCTTTTCCTGCGCACAGAGTTGAAAGCAGAGCAAGTAAACTAAACATAGACACTTCTATTTTAATTATACGTCCCGTTTCGTGCAATGTCAAAAGAAAAGGGGGGCGGGGCGCTTTCAGGGCGCCCCACATGCCGTTTTCAGGCTCGGTTTCTTATTTTCCGGAAACTGCAAGGGTGCTCACAAGCACGCTGGGGCTCCCGAAGCAGGAAGTGCCCGGCAAGCCGAAACGCAGGTCGCTTCCAACGGCTTCCACACCGCGCATCAGTGAAAGGAAGGAACCGCTCACGGTGATCTGCTCCACCGCGCGCACCGCCTTTCCGTTTTCCACAAGCATGCCGGAAGCAAGCAGGGAAAACTCGCCGGAGATGGTGTTAAGCCCGGCATGCAAGCCGCTTACATCCGTAATGATGAGGCCGTTGCCCAGCTTCGCTGTAAGCGCATCAAAGCATTCCGTGCCCGGTTTCAGGAAAAAGTTGGTGGGCATTACGCCGACAGGTGCGGAAGCGCCGGCGCGCCCGCCGTTTCCCGTCGAAGGAACCCCCGCTTTTTTTGCGGTTTTCAGGTTGTGCAGCAGTGTTTTCAGAACGCCGCTGTCCACCACGGGCTTTGTAACGCATGGCACGCCTTCCGCATCGAACGCACGCGGATTCACGGCATGGAATGGATCGTCCAAAATGGTGACGCACGGCGCGGCAACCGCCTCGCCTTCCTTCCCCGCAAGCAGCGAAAGGCCCTTTTGCGCCGCATCGGCGGAAAACATTGGGGAAAATGCGGCAAGCAGATCTCCCATAGCCAGGTTTTCAAACAGAATGCGGTATTCCCCCGCAGGGACGGGCGCGCCGCCAAGCTGTGCCACCGCGCGTGCAACAGCCTCCTTCGCGCAACCATCCACATCAAAAATGCCGTCATCCACGCGGAATGCGAAGCCATCCTTTACCTGACCCCCGGCAGAGGCAACCGGCACGGCATAGGAATATGCAATGCGCTCCTCCCCTTCCGCATCAAGGCCCAGCGTGTTGCAGATGCGTGTGAGTGAGCTTCCGCTCCCTACTGCGCAGCGCATCACGCGCAGAACGCGCGCATCCTGATCCTTGACAGCGCGCTCAAGCGCCATGGCGAGCTCGATCTTCTCCCGCTCAGAGGCCGCATCCACGCGGCATTCCCGCTTGGGCAGCGCACGGTATTCGCACTTGCCCTGCATGGGGTGGTCATCCTCATTTTCGATCGCACGCGCATTGTCCATCGCGCGCAGCACAAGCGCCTCCGGCGCATCCAGGCTTTCGGTGTATGCATACCCGTTCTTGCCCGCAAGCTGTACGCGCAGGTTCAGCCCACGCTCCCGGGAAACGGAATAGGAGTCCAGTTCCTGCTCAAGCACCATCGCCGAAAAGGAATCACCCTCCACAAAATACAGTTCCGCCGCATCGCACCCGTTTTTAAGCGCGGCCTCAAACGCTTTTTCTTTAAACTGATTGAACTCCATCACAGCGCGCCTCCTTTCCCGCCCACGGTAATTCCACGCACACGAATGCGCGGCTGGCCCACGTTCGTCGGTACGCTGCCCGAAAGGGAGCCGCACATGCCGGGGCTCATCCACATATCCCTGCCAATGCGGTCGATCTGCATCAGCACATCCGCTCCGCGGCCGACGAGCGTCGCGCCGCGCACCGGGCAAAAGATTTTCCCGTCCTTCACCCAATACGCCTCCCGCACAGAGAAGTTGAACTCACCTGTGAGCGGGTTCACGCTGCCGCCGCCCATTGCTTTTGCAAAGAGGCCTTCGCCCATGGTGCGCAACATTTCCTCTTCATCGTCCGTGCCGGGCGCGAAGAAGGTGTTCGTCATGCGCGAGGTCGGCGCGAACGTGTAGCCCTGCCGGCGGGCGCTGCCCGTGCGCGGATGGTTCATCAGCCTGCTGCCGAGCAGGTCCACAAGATAGCTTTTCAGCACGCCGTTTTCAATGAGCACGTTGCGCTGTGAAGGCATGCCCTCATCATCCACATGAATGGTGCCCCATTCGCCCGGCATGGTTCCATCGTCCACTGCAGTCACGACATCGCTTGCGATTTTTTGCCCCAGCTTGCCGCAAAACTCCGAATTTCCTTTGGCAACGCTCGTCGCCTCCAGAGAATGCACGCAAGCTTCATGCAGAATCACGCCGCCGAAGCCGCCGTCGATCACCACCGGCACAAAGCCTGCCGGGCAATCCGGCGCGTGCAGCATGGTCACGGCCATGCGCGCGGCTTCGCTGCCAAGCGCCGTCATATCCAAATTGCCGAACTGTTCGAACCCTTCGCCGCGCCCGGGGCTGACCGCTCCCGTTTGCGCCTCGCCGTCCTTCATGGCAACGGCGTTCACGTTCACGCGGCCGCGCGGGCGCCGGTCCTCCGCCCAGATGCCGTCGCTTGTGGCGATGAGCACGCGCTGATCCACATCGAGGTATCCTGCCGTCACCTGCGTGACCTCCGGGGAATAGGCGCGCGCAGCCTTTACGGCATCGCGCAAAAGCGCGATGCGCGCTGCGTTGTCCACCATGGAGTATGGCTTCTCCGGCGTTTCCATGCAGGAGCGCTTCACCAAAAACGCCTGCGGTTCGCATTCCTTTGCGCCAGAAAGCGCTGCTGCCGCTGCCCGCGCGGCAGCCATAAGCGCCGCTTCCCCCGTGTCAGCAGAATATGCATACACGCTTTTGCCGCCCCGGAGCACGCGCACGCCCGCGCCGGTACGGCGTGTATACTGTGCATTTTCTACCTTTCCGTCCACCATGGATACGTTGTTCTGTTCCGTATCCTCCATGTACAACTCGCTGTAGTCGCCGCCTGTTTCAAGCGCCGCCGCAAGCGCATTCCGAACGATGCGTTCCTCAATCAATCCGTTTTTCCTCCTTCTGCATTTTTGGGGGCAGACTCCTCTGCCGGCTCCTTTATTTTTCCGTTTCGGATGTGGTTCTGGCGAATCTTCGCCTCATTCCCGAGTTCCCCGGGAATATAGTACCGCCGCCCCTTCACCGAAGGTGGCATATATTCCTGCGCCACCACGTGGCCCGGGTAATCGTGCGGATATTTGTAGCCCTTGCCGTGTCCAAGCTTTTCCGCTCCGCGGAAGGCTGTATCCCGAAGATGAATGGGAACGGGCGCATCCGGCACATCCTTCGCGTCTGCAAACGCAGCGTCAACCGCCATGACGACGGAATTTGACTTTGGGCTTTCGCAAAGGAAGATGATCGCCTGTGCAAGCGGAAGCTTCGCCTCCGGCATGCCGATGTGCTCAAGCGCCGTCGCTGCGCTCACGGCCTGTACCATGGCCTGCGGGTTCGCAAGGCCGATGTCCTCCGATGCGTGGGCGATGAGCCTGCGCGCGATGATGCGCGGATCCACGCCCGCGTAAATCAGCCGGGCGAACCAGGCAAGCGCCGCATCGCTGTCGCCTCCGCGCAGGCTTTTGCAAAACGCGGAGAGCATATCATAGAATTGCTGATCGTCGCACTTAACGACCTTTTGCTGTACGGATTCGGCTGCGATTTCCCGGTCAATGCGGATCACCCCATCCTGCGGGGGCGTAGTGAGCACCGCAAGCTCCAGCGCGTTGAGCGCGCTGCGCGCGTCCCCGTTTGCAATGCGCGCAATGTGTTCGAAGGCTTCGGGTTCGATCTCCACATTGTAGTTGCCAAGGCCGCGTTCCCTGTCCTCCAAAGCGTTTCGCATCGCCTGCTCCACATCTTCAATGGTGAGCGGGTAAAACTGAAACAGGCGGCAACGGGACACCACCGCCCCCGTCATCGATACCATTGGGTTTTCCGTTGTCGAGCCGATAAAGCGGATCACCCCGCTTTCAAGCGCCGGCAAGATGCTGTCGCTCTGCGTTTTGGACCAGCGATGGCATTCGTCCAAAAGAAGGTATGTGCTTTGCCCATACAGTGCAAGGGCGTTCTGCGCCTCGTCGATGACGGCACGCACTTCCTTGACGCCTGCTGTCACGGCGTTGAGCTTTGCGATGCGCGCGCGCGTTTCATTTGCGATGACGTTTGCAAGCGTGGTCTTGCCGCAGCCCGGCGGGCCGAAAAAGATGGAGCTTGTAAGGCTGTCCGTTTCGATCGCGCGGCGAAGAAGGCGGCCGCGGCCCACAATGTGCGCCTGGCCAATAAATTCATCCAGCGTGCGCGGACGCATACGGTCAGCAAGCGGCGCACGTTTGCCCGCATTGCCGGAGAACAGATCCATAGTCATGTGTTTTGCCGCTTCCACTTTCTGTTATTCTGGATTTATTATAATTTACCCTTCTTCTTTACACAATCCTCCGTTTCCGTTATAATCCGATATGTTGCAATGTTTTCACGATTCCGCCGCAGAACGTCCCGGCCGGTTCGGGACATGCGGAGGGGTTGACTTAAAGCCCGCTTTAAGTGATATCCTGAAGGCGGTGAACTGCAAAAACATCTCGGAAAGGATGCTTTCAAAATGGGTTTGGGGCGTACCGTCGATGTGCTTGACGAAAGCATGCATCCAACGCGCATCATCTGGCGGTTGGCTTGGCCAACCGTGCTCGAACAGTTCCTGATCATGATTGTCCAGTATGTGGACACGGCAATGGTTGGCTCGCTCGGCAAGAACGCCACCGCAGCCATCGCTTTGTCCTCGTCGTTCACATGGCTCATGGGCGGTATTTTTTCCGGAATTTCTCTGGGGTTTGGCGTCCCGGTAGGCCGCTATATCGGCGCAGGAAAGCCGGATCAGGCAAAGGCCGTGGTGCGGCAATCCGTGCTTGCAATCCTCATTTTCGGTGCGCTCGCAACGCTCATCATGCAATTTCTTTCTCCGCATCTGCCAGTTTGGCTCGGTGCGGAAGAGGCAATCCGTGCGGATGCTTCCGCCTACATCTCCATCATAAGCGCGGTCTACCTGTTCAGCCTCTCCATCAATGTGTGTTCCAACATCCTGCGCTGCGCAGGCGATACGCGCACGCCGCTGGTCTTCAACATTGCCACCAACGTGATCAACGTTGTGCTCAACACCCTCCTTATTTTCCCCACGCGCACCGTAGAGGTGCTGGGCCTGCGCTTTACAATGTGGGGCGCGGGGTGGGGCGTAAGCGGCGCCGCTGTCGCCACCGCGATTGCAACGGCATTTTCGGGCGTTATGCTGCTCACGGCGCTGTTCCGCCCGACCTTCCCGGTTTCCATCCGCCTGAAAGATAAATTCCGCTTTGACAAGGCCATCTTTAAGGACATGGTGCGCCTCGGTTCGCCCGTTACATTCGAGCGCGTTACAATCTCGCTCGGCCAGGTAGCGCTCACGGCCATGGTCACTGCGCTCGGCACGTCGGAGCTTGCTGCGCACAGCCTCGCTACGACCGCAGAATCCATCACCTATATGCCCGCTTTCGGATTTTCCGCTGCGGCAACGACGCTCGTTGCACAATCCCTCGGCGCAGAGCGGCCCGCGCTCGCAAAACGCTTTAGCCGTTACTGCACGATTGGCGCGGTGGCATTCATGACCGCAATGGGCGCGGTGCTCTTCTTTGGCGGTGAATTCCTGGTTTCTCTGTTCACGCCGGATCTTGAAGTCGCGGCACTCGGCGGCGCCGTGCTGCGTATCGAGGCGCTCGCACAGCCTTTCTTCGCGCTTTCAATGGTCATTTGCGGCATCATGCGCGGCGCGCGGCAAACCAAGATTACCTTCGTGATCGCCGCTGTAGGCATGTGGGTCGTGCGCATCCCGCTCGCGTTCCTGCTGCTGCGCACCACGGATCTTGGGCTCACCTGTGCGTGGATCGCCATGGCATCCGATTTGTTTACCCGCGGCATGATCGCCCTTTTCTATTACCGGAAGGGGACATGGCTCAAGAGCACAGGTGCCGGCGCTGCCGCCTGAACGCGCTCATCTCAGGCCAATTCGATTTAAAACGGCTGAAGTTACGGCTTCGGCCGTTTCAATTTTCTCAAAGGTAAAGCGCGCGCCTGCATCGGAAGCAAGCGCCGAAAGCAACATGCTCCCGCCGTCCCAAAGGCCCACGGCAATCACTTCCGCACCGCAGGCGCGCCGTTCCTCCGGCGAAAGCGCAGCCCCAAATACCGCAGGCATTTCTTCTCCCATGGTGCCTTTGAGCGCCTCGGCAAGGCACAGCGCACGCGTGCCGTTTTCCGCAGGAAATGTTTCGCCGCCCGAAAGAACAACCACAGCCGCGCGCCGGCCAAGCCGTTCTGAAACCGTGCGGCGGTTGAGCAGCCGAAGCGCACGGGCAAGGCCGGCCGCATGATCTCCGCCGCGCTGCACGGGGCTCGCATCAATGCAGGCAAGCACATCCGCAAGCGATTCCGTGAGCGGGCAGGACCAACGGGAGGAGCCCGCTTCCCCAAACGCACAGAAGGCAACGCGGTTTTCCCCGCCCGCCGTGAGCACAGCCTCTGCAAGCGTGCGGGCGAGCGCTTTCGCCGCCTCTTCCCGGCCAAAGCAGCCGCAGGCGGCGCCATCCGCAATCCGCACGGGAGCCCCACTCCCATCCCGCATAAAATGATATTGCCACGGCTGCCACCCGCGCGCCTCCGGCTCGGAAAGGAAGCTGTGGCAAAAGCGGTATTCCTGCGCCGGCGAAAGCGCTACCCATGCGCCCAACATTTCATCGTAAACGGAAAGCTCTCCCGCCCGCGCCGTTTGCCCCTTTGGCAGCGGCGCCGCATCCGGAAATGTTACACCCGCCGCAAGTTGCTGCGCATCCGCCGCAACGGGCTTCAAATAAAAATGTTCGGGGTTCAGGCAGGGGCACGCAAGCCATGGTTCCTCCTCCCCCAAACCGCCAAGCACCGTCATCGCCGAAGCATCCATTAAAAGGATCACATCCACCCCGCTCCCCTGCTCCGCCCGCGCCGAAGCGCCTGCGAAGCAGGCCAGCATCAGGACAAACACGCCGGTTGCCGCATACCGCGCCCATCGTTTCATCAAACCCATCCCATCCGGCCTCCCACAATAAGCTGTTGCCGGTTTTTGCCCGGCGATACCATCATGCACCAAACCGGGCGCATTTTCACCCCCTTCGGGAGGATACGATGCTTTACGCACAACTTTCCAGGCATTCGCATGCATATTGCGTTTTTTGCCGTGTTCCAAACAAAAAAGAAAAAACCGCCGGAGCGGTTTGATCTGCCGAAGGCTATTGCAGCACTTCGGTGAGCACCTTTATGAAGAAGATCGCCAGCACGATGAGGATGATCGGCTTCACGGACTTCGCGCCGCCCTTTGCAAAGAAGCGCGTGCCGATGTAATTTCCTGCAATGCTGAAACAGCCCGCCGTAAGGCCAAGCGGAAAAATCACTTTCCCGTTGAACAGATAAACCGTGAGCGCTGCGATGTTGGTGGAAAGGTTGATCACCTTTGCGATGCCATTTGCCTCGGCAAGGCAGAGGTGTGCAAGTCCCGTCAGCAGCAGGATCAGGAACGTGCCCGTACCCGGCCCGTAAAATCCATCGTATGCGCCAACGATGAGCGCGACCGCCATCGAAATCGCAGTGGTCTTCCACGCGCAAAGCGGTTCTTTTTCCGTATCGCTTGCAAGCGCTTTTCCGCGCAGCACATAAAGCGCCACAAGCGGCAGAATCACGAGCATAATGATTTTGAATACGCCGTCCCCGATCAAAAGCGCCAGTTCCGCTCCGCAGGCGGAGCCGATCAGCGCGCACACCGCACAGAATGCCGCAAGCTTCCATGGGACATAGCCGCTTCTTGCATACCGAAAGGTAGCGAGCGCGGTGCCCATGCCGGAGCTGAGTTTATTTGTGCCGATTGCCATATGCACCGGTATACCGGAAATCAGGTAAGCAGGCAGGGAAATAAGCCCGCCGCCGCCCGCCACTGCGTCCACAAAACCCGCGATGAACACAAGCGGGCACACGATGAGATACGGAACGAACTCTGCCAAAGGAACCTCTTTCCCGCAGGGATGGTTTTTCTTTCCCCCGCGGCCATGGAACAGTATACATGCTTTTGTTGCGTTTGTATACCCCGCATTGACGCACGCCGTCCCCTTCATTATAATCAAAGCATCTTCCCGAAGGAGAACGCCATGTATATCGCAGACCTTCATATTCATTCTCACTTTTCCCGCGCCACCAGCCGGGATTGTGATCTTGCCCACCTTGACCGCGCGGCGCGCAACAAGGGCATCGGGCTTGTCGGTACGGGCGATTTTACCCACCCTGCCTGGCGCGCGGCAATGCGTGAGGCGCTCATACCCGCTGAAGCGGGGCTGTACCTTCTGCGCGGCGAATCCCGCCTTCCCGCCGAAGCAGCGGGGGCGGACGAACCTGCACGCTTTGTGGTTACAGGGGAAATCAGCACAATTTATAAAAAGAACGGAAAAACGCGCAAGGTGCACAGCCTAATCCTCCTGCCGGGGCTTGACGCGGCAGAAGCGCTTGCGCAGCGCCTTGAGGCCATAGGGAACATCCGCTCGGACGGGCGCCCAATCCTGGGGCTTGATTGCCGCGATCTGCTTGAAATTACGCTTACCGTTTGCCCCGAAGCCGTGTTCATTCCCGCGCACATCTGGACGCCGCACTTTTCGCTCTTCGGCGCGTTTTCCGGGTTCGATACCATTGAGGAATGCTTTGAAGACCTTGTGGGCGAAATCCATGCCCTTGAAACCGGCCTTTCCTCTGATCCGCCCATGAACTGGCGCGTCAGCGCGCTTGACCGCTTCACGCTCGTTTCCAATTCTGATGCACACTCGCCTGCAAAGCTCGGCCGGGAGGCCAACCGCATCGCAGCTCCGCTTTCCTACGCAGCGCTTCGCCAGGCCATCCAAACGGGGGAAGGATTTGCGGGCACCATTGAATTTTTTCCGGAAGAAGGAAAATACCATCTGGATGGCCACCGGAATTGCGGCATTTGCCTCGAGCCCGAGGAAACGCTTCGTTTGGGCGGCAAATGCCCGGTTTGCGGCCGGAAGCTCACCATCGGCGTACAGCACCGCGTTCTTGCGTTGGCCGATCGCCCTGCGGGTTTCCTTCCGTTGGGCGCAAAGCCCTATGAAAGCCTGGTGCCGCTGCAGGAGCTGATCGCCGCCGCAACGGGTGTCTCCGCCGCAGGGCAAAAGGCGCAGCGGCAATACGAAGCGATGCTTCATGCGCTCGGTTCGGAATTTTTCATTCTGCGGGAAGCGCCGCTTGAAGCCATCGAGCGCGCGGCGGGGCCGTGTGTTGCCGAGGGGGTGCGCCGCCTCCGCGCCGGGCAGGTAACGCGTACCGGAGGTTATGACGGCGAATACGGAAAGATCATCCTCTTTCAACCAGCGGAACGCGAAGCCCTGCAAGGCCAGCTTTCCCTGTTTTCCGCACCCGCTTCCTCCGCCCAAACGCAAAGCACGGCTGTCCCTTCGGCTCCGCGAACGCTTCCGCCTTCCACGGGCAGCCCGGAAGAAGCGCCGCCCGCAAAGGCCGAACTGCTTAATGAAGAGCAGCGCTCCGCCGTACAGACAGATGCGCCCGCCGTTGCGGTCATCGCAGGGCCGGGAACTGGCAAAACGAAAACGCTCGTGGCGCGCATTGCCCACCTCATTGAAGCGCGCGGCGTAAAGCCGTCGGAAATCACGGCGGTTACATTCACAAACCAGGCTGCCGCCGAAATGCGCGAGCGCCTTGCCGCACGGCTCGGCGGCAAGCAGGCGCTTTCCGGCATGACCATCGGCACATTTCACGCCGTTTGCCTCGGCCTGCTTCCCAAAAAGCCCCTGCTTGGAGAAGCGGATGTGGAGGCGCTCGTGCAGGAAGCACTGCATGCGGCGGGCAGCCATGGTACCGCACAAGAGGCTGCACGTGCTATTTCGCGCGTGAAAAACGGATTGCCGTTGGAAGCCGCGGCGCTCGATCCGCGGGTATATGACGCGTACTGCACGGCATGCCGCGCACGCGGCGCACGGGATCTCGACGACCTGCTGCTCGATGCGCTTTCCGTCGCAGAAGCACTGTCCCCCAAAGTGGGCCGCACCATGTTTCACCACCTGCTTGTGGATGAATTTCAGGATATCAACGCCGTACAGCGCAAGCTTGTGCGTGCATGGGCAAAGGGTGGCCAAAGCCTGTTCGTCATCGGCGATCCGGATCAGTCCATCTATGGCTTCCGCGGTGCAAGCGCTGTCTGCTTTGATGAATTACGCGCTGATTTTCCGGAGCTTTACACCATCCGTCTCCGTACAAACTACCGCTCTTCGCCGGAGATTCTTACGGCTGCGCAGCGCGTCATTGCGCACAACCCCGGCGGTGCGCGGGATTTGATCCCGGTGCGGCCGAGCGCTCCCGCAGTGCGTCTTTTGCGTGCGGACACGCCGTTTTCCGAAGGCGTTTGGATCGCAAAGGAAATCGCCCGCATGGCGGGCGGGCTGGACATGTTGTCCGCCCGTACGCCGGCCGGAGCCGGGCAGGACGCGCGTCCGTTCTCCGAACTCGCGGTGCTTGCCCGCACACACCGCCAACTTGAAGGGATCGAAGCATGCCTCCGGCATGACGGCATTCCCTGCATCGTATGCGGCCGCGGCAGCGAGCTTGCGGATGATGCGGTGCGCGGAGTGCTCGCCTTCTTCCGCTTCCTGCATGACCCGGCAGATGCGCTTGCCTTGCGCACCTGCCTGCAGCTTGCCTTTTCCGCTTCCGGTGAGGAAACAGACCGCATTTTTTCCGAGCAGGCGGGCGCGCCTTCGGTGGAAACGCTGCGCGCTGCCGGTTGCCCGGAAGCGTTTCTTGCTGCGTATGCGGAATATTTGCCGCGCATCACGCGGGAAAAGCCGCGCAAGCTGCTGGAGCGCTGGGGCGCGGAGCACGCTTTGGCCGGCGCCCCATTCATGCGGTTAACCGAGCTTTCCGCTTACCATGCAAATCTTGCCGGTTTTCTTAACGCGCTTGCGCTCGGGGAGGAAGCGGACCTGAAACGTGCGTCGGGCAAGGCCTACGCCTCCGGCGCGGTGCGTCTGATGACGCTGCACGGCTCAAAAGGGTTGGAATTTCCGGTGGTGTTTCTTGCCGGACTTTCCGCGGGCGCCTTTCCCCTGCAGCGTGAGGGCGTTGTGCCAAACCTTGAAGAGGAACGGAGGCTGCTCTTTGTCGGCATGACCCGCGCACGGGATGAGCTGATTCTGACCGCCGCATATCCGTTTTCGGAGTTTCTAAATGGGCTGCCGGATTCCGTGGCATGTGAAACAGCGCCGAAGCGCCGTTTCACGGAGGGCAAGCAGCTGAGCTTGTTCTGACAAAAGCGGGAGCCCCAGGCTGTGTGCCTTTCCTTATACATGCCGCTCCGCGCGTCCCTTGACGGCGGCGTGCGTTTGCGCTATGCTGATGTCAGCACATAAAGTCATATCCCGTTTTATTCTGCCCCGGGAGGTTTTTCATGTATTATACCATCGGCGAAGCCGCGCAGCGCATGCATCTGAGCGCCCCCACCCTGCGTTATTATGACAAAGAAGGCCTGCTTCCTTTCGTGGATCGCAGTGCAGGCGGCGCTCGCATGTTCAAGGAATCCGACTTTGAATGGCTCCGGCTTATCGAATGCCTGAAATCGACCGGCATGCCGATTCGGGACATTAAGCAGTTTATCGATTGGTATATGGAAGGCGATACAACGCTCCCGCAACGGCGGGACATGTTCTACGAACGCAGGCGCGCCGTAGAAGCGCAGATCGAAGCGCTACAGGCCACACTCGACATGATCGACTATAAATGCTGGTATTATGATACCGCCGTAGCAGCGGGCAGTTCTCGTGCCTTGCAGACTCTGAAGCCGGAAGAACTCCCTGAAGAAGTATCCCGCCTGAAAGCGCGCATCGCGGCGCGCTGCGGTTCCTGAACCCACTTTGAGCAAAGCCGCGCGCCTGCCCATCGCTATGCCGGCATTTCAACGGCAGCGCCACGCACGGGAGAGGGCTGGGTATATTTTTGCAAACTGGATTTTCTGCAGAATAAAAGGGCCGTCCAGCCCTTTTATTCTGCCCCTACTTCAACTCACGCTTGCGCTCCCGTTTGAACAGCGTATCGAGCGCTTCGCGCGGGTCACGCTGTTCAAAAAGGATGGCGTACACCGCCTGGCAGATGGGGAGCTCCACCCCGTATTGTGCGCCAAGCGCCGTAAGCGCGCGCACGGTATAATAGCCTTCTGCAAGCTTTTCATATGCCTCGCCGCGCACAAACGCTTCGCCAAAACGGCGGTTTTGGCTGTGTCTGGAAAACACAGTTGCCTCATAATCTCCAAGGTGGCAAAGCCCATATGCAGAAAGCTCGTTCCCGCCCATTGCGGCAATGAGCCTTGCAACCTCCCGTGTACCGCGCGACATCAGCGCGCCTTTGAGCGTGGTGAGCGAAAGCCCGTCCAGCATGCCCGCAGCGATGCCGATCACGTTTTTCGCAGCCGCGCCAATCTCATTGCCCAAAAGATCCTCCCCATAATAAAAGCGGATCAGATCGCCCGCAAACGCCTCCGCAAGCGTCTCTTTCAGCGAGGCATCCGCGCTGTCAATCACCATGCAGTTTGGAACGCCCGCGCAGAATTCCTGCACATGCCCTGGCCCAAGCCACACCGCCACACGGTTTGTTGCGTTCAGCGTGCCGTTCACGATTTCGGAAAGGCGGCGGCCCGTGCCTGCCTCAAGTCCCTTCATGCAGAGAACGATGGTTTTATGGCCGATATTGAGCGCTGCAAGCTGGCTCATCAGATTCTGAAGGTTCTGTGAGCCGATGGAAATCACAATCGTCTCCGCCTCTGCCGCTTCCGCAAGCACGGTCGTAAGCCGCACGCGCTCCGGCAGCTGCAGATAGTCGTTTCTGCGCTCGTCCATAAGGCGCTGCATCCGGGCGGAGCCTTCGCGCCCATACAGCGTAACCGCATGTCCCAGCCGGTCAAGATACCATGCGAGGAACGTACCCCACCGCCCGCAGCCGATTACCGTCAACTTCATAACTTTACCTCTTTGTTCTGCAATTCTATTTTTTAGCTTTGAATTTCGGTTCTGTGCCGTTTAAAATCCGCTTTATGTTTCCCCGGTGCAGGAAGCAAACCATCACCGCAACAAAAACGCCTGTCAGCAGCATCGGCAGAGAAGTGTCTCCCAGGAGCAGCATTGCAAGCGGGTATGCAAGCGCAGCGGAAATTGAGCAGATGGAAACGGTGCGCACAAAATAAAACACAAGGAAAAACACTGCGACAAGGATTAAAAACAGCCTTGGATCCAAAAGCAGTGCCACCGCCGCGCTGACCGTGACGCCCTTGCCGCCCCGAAACCCAAAAAACAGGGGCCAGCAATGCCCCACAAGGCATGCGCAGGCGGCAATGCATTTGCCGGGTTCGCCCAACAGCCATGCGCCAAGAAGCAGAGCAGCCGCCGTTTTCAGCAAATCGCCCGCAAATGTGATCACGCCTGCCTTCATGCCGAACACGCGCGCCACGTTGGTGGCGCCCGCGTTGCCGCTTCCGCGCTCACGCACATCCGCGCCGTACAGCCCCCTGCATACGAGGATCGCTACGCTGATGGAGCCGAACAGGTACCCTGCGGCGGCCGTGAGGCAAATTTTCCAAATTTCCATGTCGCGGTTTCTCCGGTTTCCCGGCAGCGCCTGCCGCCGTTTCTTTTGGGGATTGCATCCAATTATCATACACGATAATGCGTGCGTATTCAAACCCCGGCATGTTTTTTCACAAAATTGCCGCAAGCCGGTCAAACGCCTCGGCGAGCCGCCCGGCGTCCACGCCCGAATAGTTCACAACGATCTCGTGCGTTTCGGCGGGGTCGGGCGCATTCAGGTATTCTGAAAGAAAAGAAAGCCGGATACCCGCCGCGGCAGCTTCTTCGGAAAGCGCAGCATCGCTCTTTTGCGTGCGCACGCGCAGCAGGAAGTGTAGCCCCGCATCCTGCTCCAAAATTTCCGCGCGTCCGGCAAGCGGGCTTCGCCCGATTGCGCCGATGACCGCATCCCGTTCGGTGCGGTAATACTTCTTCATGCGGTTGATATGCCGTTCAAAATGGCCTTCGGAAAGAAAGCGGGCGAGCGTGTATTGCTCAAAGCTTGTGACCGTGCAGGCATAAAAGGAAAGTTCCCGCCGGAAGCGCTCCATCAGCGCGCCCGGAAGCACCATATAGCTGATGCGGATGGACGGTGCAAGGCTCTTGGAAAACGTATTGGTATAGATGACCCGGCCGCCCGCGTCAATGCTTTGCAGCGTGGGCAGCGGCCTGCCGATGAAGCGGAACTCGCTGTCATAATCGTCCTCAATGATATAGCGCCCCTTCGCCTCGCCCGCCCAAGCGAGCAGCTCCTGCCGCCTTCCGATGGGCATCACCACGCCTGTTGGGAAATGGTGAGAGGGCGAAAGATGCACCACATCCGCACCGCTTGCGCGAAGTTCCGCAACCGGCATGCCGCGGTCGTCCACGTTCACATAGCGTACATCGATGCCGTTTTTTTCGTAAATGCGCGGAATCTTTACGTGACCCGGGTTTTCGACTGCATATACATGCTTTCTTCCAAGGAGCTGCACAATGAGGTTGTACAGGTATTCCGATCCCGCGCCCACGATAATTTGTTCCGCTGAAACCCGCATGCCCCGGAATTCCAGCAGATATGCCGCAATGGCCTCCCGCAGTTCCTCCGCGCCGCTTGCAGGTGTAGCGGCAAGCAGCTTGGTTTCCCTCCGTGAAAGTTCGTCCCGGAGGATGCGCGACCATACCGAAAACGGAAAGCGCGCACAATCTGGATGATTGCTCCTGAAATCCATAAAATATGGCGGCTCCAGGGGTGCGGCAGCAGGAGCGGCGCTCCGTGCGGGCGGTTCCGGAGCATGCTCCACCGCGCTTGCAAAATACCCTTTTCGCGCAACGGCATAGATATATCCCTCCGCCAGAAGCTGCGCATAGGCATTTTCCACCGTGATGACGCTTATTTTCATATGCTGCGCCAGACTTCGCTTGGAGGGCAGCTTTTCTCCCGGTTCCAGCTTGCCTGCAAGGATGTCCGCACGGATGCTGCGGTAAAGCGCAATGTAAAGCGGCGTGCCGGGCGCCGCGCCAAGCGTATATGTCAGCATGATGCGTTCCCTTTCTGGTATTATCATTTTATATTCATTTGGTTATTTCAATAATACCAGATTTCACGTATTATTGCAATAACGCCGCGGACCGCACGGAATGCGGCACAGATTCCGAATGAAACGCGAGGTTTTCTACGATGACAAACAAAGCAATCCGCACCCTTGTGCTTGCAGCTCTTTTCGCCGCGCTCGCCTGCGTGGCAACGATGGTAATCCAGATCCCTTCCCCGATGAACGGCTATGTGAATCTGGGCGACTGCTTCGTGCTGCTCGCCGGCTGGGTGCTTGGGCCGGTTTACGGCTCGCTCGCCGCAGGCATCGGTTCCGCGCTTGCGGACATGTTCACCGGGTATATGCACTATGCGCCCGGCACCTTCCTCATCAAGGCCGTCATGGCCCTCATCGCATGGGCACTTGCCAAGGCGCTCATTTCCCGTTTCCGCGGCAAACGCGCGCTTTGCAAGGGCATTTCGGCCGTGGTTGCGGAGTTGTTTATGGTTGTCGGCTACTATTTCTACGCCGGCCTCCTGCTTGGCAAAGGCTTGGGCGCGCTTGGCGCTGCGGCCAGCATCCCGGGAAACCTCGTGCAGGGCGCGGTCGGCGCAATTGCGGCAGTGTTGCTTTCTCAGGTGATTGACCGCTATCACCTGCTCCACAAATTTGGTGTGAACGAACTGTGACATTTAAAAAAACATGCAACCTTTCCGCCGCTTGCCGCGTTTGATTGAAGGACGCGGCAAACGGCATTTCTGTCTGCCGCGCATAAACTACGCGGCTCCGCGCAAACTAAGCGCGCCGTGCCGCGCACAGGAGGAATACAAATGAAAAACAACAAAACTCACTTTGGCAAGAAAGCGTTTCCCGTGATGCTTCTGGTGCTTTGCGCCGCGCTTGCATTCAGCGCCTGCACAACCACCACGCCCACTCCTACCCCTACGGTAGAGCCTACTTTGGAGCCTACGGCGGAACCGACCACAGAGCCGACCACAGAACCCACCGCAGAACCGACGGAAGCACCTGTTGAAAGCCCCGCCGCGCCGGTGGAACTGCCCGAGAATGTACAAGGGCTTGCCTCTGCCGACGAAGTCACCGCGTTCCTTGATGCCGTATACGCCAAGGTCCCCGCAGAGAACCTCCCCATGATGCTCATGCACACGCCGCTTGACCTTTCGGACATGGATGCTGTAACCTATAACACAGGGCTTACCTCCGTGGAGGGAATCGACGGCATCGTTGTGTCCGAATCCGGCGTCGGCTCCATCGCTTATTCGCTTGTTTACATCATGACTGCGGACGGCGCGGATGCGGATGCGATCCAGGCTGAGCTTTTGGAGAAGATCAACCCCGCCAAATGGATCTGCGTTTCCGCAGACCAGGTCATTTCCGTGCGCCTCGGTTCGGATGTGCTGCTCGTAATGGGCAGCCCGGAAACGAAATTGGCTGAAACCGTCTACAATGCGGTTGCCGAAACCGCCGAAGGCGTGTTCGCAAGCGTCGGCGAGAAAGTCGAAAAATAACCGGCGCCGTGGAAGCGCTGAACCCGGGGCCGCTTTTGCGGCCCCTTTTTACAAGCTGAACTTCCGGCGCGCCCGCGCCACAGGAAAGGAGTTCCCCTATGCTCTTCTCGAGCGTCACCTTCCTTTATTTCTTCCTTCCCGTTGTGTTGGGGTTGTATTTCCTTGCGCCCAAAAGATGCAAAAACGCGGTGTTGCTTCTCGCATCGCTCGTCTTTTATGCTTATGGGGAACCGCGTCTTGTGCTGCTGATGCTCTTAAGCGTGCTTTCCGGTTATGTTCACGGCCTTTTGATCGAGCGATTTCGGGGGACGCGCGCAGGCAAGGTGTTCCTCGTTTCCTCCGTTTGCTTTTCCCTTGCGCCGCTGTTGCTGTTTAAGTATGCAGATTTTTTCATCGGCAACCTGAACGCGCTCGGTGCTTCGCTCCCGCTGCTTAAGCTCACGCTTCCCATCGGCATCTCGTTTTACACCTTCCAAATCTTGAGCTACACGGTGGATGTCGCACGGGGTACGGCCAAAGCCCAGCGGAATTTCATCGACCTTGCCACCTATATTTCGCTGTTTCCGCAGCTTATTGCAGGGCCCATTGTGCGTTACACCGATGTTGCGGCCGCACTCCATGCCCGCTCCCATTCAGCAGAGGCCGTGGGCAGCGGCGCACTGCGTTTTTCCATTGGCCTCGGTAAAAAGGTATTGTTGGCGAATCTCCTCGGCGAGCTCTGCGCCGCGCTTAAAACCGCGGAAGCGAGCGTGCTCGGAAGTTGGGGGTATGCTGCGGCGCTCTGCCTGCAAATTTACTTTGACTTTTCCGGGTATTCGGACATGGCAATTGGCCTTGGGATGATGCTTGGCTTCCATTTCCCGGAAAACTTCAATTATCCTTTCATTTCGCAAAGCGCCACCGAATTTTGGCGGCGCTGGCATATAACGCTCGGCTCCTGGTTCCGGGATTATGTTTACATCCCGCTTGGCGGCAGCCGCGCAGGCGCATGGAAGCAGGTCCGCAACATCCTCATCGTCTGGTGTCTGACCGGATTCTGGCACGGCGCAAGTTGGAACTTCATCGCATGGGGGCTTTTTTTCGGCGTGCTGCTGATTGCGGAAAAGCTGCTTCTCGGCCACGCTCTTGAAAAAATGCCGCGCGTGCTCCGGCACCTTTACCTGCTGCTTGCAGCGCTTGTGAGTTTTCTGATTTTCGATGCCGCGAGCCTTCCCGAGGCGGGCAGAGCCATCGCAGGGCTTTTTGGCGGCGCGCCTTTTACCAGCGCAGCCGGGCTGTATTCTCTCAAAAGCTATTTCGTAATCCTGCTGCTTGCCGTTGTTGGCGCAACGCCGCTCCCTAAGGCGGCTGTGGCGCGCATTTCCGCCACACGCGCAGGCGGGAAGCTCGTTTCCATCCTGACCCCGCTTTTTATGGCGGCGCTGTTGCTCGTTTCCACCGCTTATTTGGTGGACGGTTCCTTCAACCCATTCCTGTATTTCCGTTTTTAAGGAGGCTGCACGCATGAATGACAAGCTGAAAAACCGCATCCTCTGCGCAGGTTTTGTCCTCATTACAGCAGGCGGTTTTCTCCTGCACCTGATCTGCCCGGACAAAACGCTTTCCATCTCCGAGCGGCGCAGGCTTGCGCAGGCGCCCGAGGTCACGCTCACCGCCGTGCTCGGCGGCAAGTTTGCCACATCGTTTGACGACTATGCGCTTGACCAGTTTCCCGGGCGTGATTCCTTCCGCACGCTCAAGGCCATTATGCAGTATTATGTGTTCCGGCAGAAGGACAACAACGGCGTATTCCTTGCGGAAGGGAACATCGGCAAGCTCGAGTTCCCGCTTTCGGAAAGCTCTGCGCTGCGCGCGGCAGAAAAGTTCATGTCGCTCAAGGCACAGTATTTTCCCGATTCCGACGTTTATCTTTCGCTCGTGCCGGACAAAAGCTATTTCCTTGCGGAGCGCAACGGCTATCCTGCGCTTGATTATGAAAAGATGGTCTCCCTCCTTCGGGAAAACACGGAAGGCATACAATACATCGACCTGTTCGATACGCTCTCTGCGGATAAATACTACACCACAGACGCGCACTGGCGGCAGGAATGCCTGCACGATACGGCGCTGCGCCTCGCGCAAGGGCTTGGCGTGAGCAACTCGTTTACCTGGGATTACGAAGAAAACCGGCTTAAGGATTTTTACGGCGTATATTATGGTCAGGCCGCTCTGCCCTTCCCGCCGGATACGCTCGTTTACCTTACCAGCCCCACCACGGAGGGCGCAAGCGTTTACAACGCAGAAACGCAGGGCATAACCGGCGTTTACGACCTTGCAAAGCTCACGGACGGCAAAAGCATGGACATGTATGACGTGTTCCTTTCTGGAGCGTCCGCTGTGCTTACGGTTACAAATCCGAACGCCGCCGGGGAGGCAAAGGGGCGTGAGCTCATCCTGTTCCGCGATTCATTTGGCAGCAGCATTGCGCCGCTCCTGCTTGATTGCTATGAAACCATCACCCTTGTGGACATCCGCTACATTGCAAGCGGGTTCCTCGGCCAATATGTGGAGTTCCACGGGCAGGATGTGCTGTTCCTTTACAGCACGTCCGTCATCAACAACAGCACCATGCTGAAGTGAAAAAGAGAAACGCAAACGGGCTGCGCCGGTTTTCCGGGCAGCCCGTTTGCGTAAGAATAAATGATTTCTGAATGATTGAATAAAGTTTTGTACTTTAACGCTTTGTGCCAAGAAAGAACAGCGCAATTGTACCGGGGCCTGAATGCGTGCCTACGATTGGGCCGATGGGATTGATGACAATCTCTTTTGCACCGATGCTTTCGCGCACGATTTCGGCGAGTTTTTCCGCTTCCTTTTCACAGTCCCCGTGGCTGATGAACACCACCTGCCCGGCCGGGTCGATCGCCGTCTCCTGCATGCGCTTGGCAAGCGCCTTGATGGAAGTGATGCGCCCCTGCACCTTGTTCACCGGGATCAGGCGGCCCTCATCATCCACATGCAGGATGGGCTTGATGTTGAGCACCGTGCCGAATGCCGCCGCTGCTGCGGATACCCGGCCGCCGCGCTTAAGATGCTGCAAATCGTCCACCGTAAACCAATGGCAAAGCTGCGGCCGGATCTGTTCCACATACGCGCGCACTTCGTCGATGTTTTTGCCCTGAAGCTGCTGCTGTGCCGCAAGATACACCAGAAGGCCCTGGCCGAGCGATGCGCAGAGCGTGTCCACCGCGTATATCCTGCGCTCCGGATATTTTTCCGCAAGCTGCGCCGCCGTCATGGCGCCAATGCTGTAAGTGCTGCTCAGCGCCGAGGAAAATCCAAGGTAAAGCACATCTTTGCCGGCCGCAAGCGCGGGTTCCATCAGCGCCAGAAATTCCTCTGTGTTCGCAGCTGCCGTTTTTGCGCCAACCCCCGCGCGCAGCTTCTCATAGAACTCATGGAACCCAAGCTCCCGCCCGTCGAGATAGTGCGCGTATTCCTTACCCTCTACAATCACGCGAATGGGCAAAATTACGATGCCGAGCGCATCCACCATCTCCTGCGGCATATCGCAGGTAGAGTCCGTAATGATTAAAAAATCATTTGCCCCGTTCCCGTGTCCGTCATCGTTCATATACCGTTTTCCTCCTGTCTGTTTTTTATTTATCTTCGCAACACTGTTTTCAGCGTTCCGAGCCCCAAAAAATGACCGCGAGCGACCCCGGCCCCGCATGCGCGCCGGTGGTAGGTTCAATCGGCAGCACCCGGATCGTTGCGTGCGGATGCTCTGTCCGAAGCTGCGCGGCAAGCTGCGCGGCATCCTCCGCGCAATCGCCGTGAACGATGCCGATTTCACCCTCGTCCGGCTGCAGAGCCTTTTGCGTATACCGTGCCGCCATCTCGCGCAGGATGCGGTTCTTTCCGCGTACCTTTTCCGCGACTGCAACGCGCCCGTGCGCATCGAAATACATCAACGGTTTCAGGTTCAGCACCGTACCGATCGCCGCTGCCATTGCAGGAAGCCTGCCGCCCCGCTTGAGGAAGCCCAAATCATCCACTGCAAGAAAGTGGCACATGGAAAGGCGGTTTTCCCGCAGCCATTCCGCCACGGCCGGGGCGTTTGCCCCCGCGTCCCGCATCTGTGCCGCGCGCAGCACCATAAATCCCTCGCCGAGCGAAGCGGAAAGCGAGTCCACAGGATATACCTGTGCGGCATATCTTGCGTTAAGCTCTTCCGCCGCGAGCACGGCGGATTGATAGGTGCCGCTGATTCCGCTTGATATACTAATATACACTATATCACGGCCATCCCGCAAGATGGGTTCAAATGCGCGAAGGAACGTGTCCGTGTTGATGAGCGAAGTTCTTGCAAGCGCACCGGCCCGCAGGCGGTCGAAAAAGCCCTTGCTGTCGAAGGGGACGCCCTCTTCATAGCAGGAATACGTTTCCTCGGCAATGTTGTAGCTCAGCGGCACAATGCGAACATCGTGCTGTGCAATCATATCACACGGGAGATTGCAGGAAGAATCGGAAAAAAGAATAAAACTCATAAGGCCATCCTTTCGCCCGGATAAACGCCGGGCATAATCTAGTAATCCGCATCATGTTATCATGTAATTATAATTATGTAAAGTAATCATAATAATCGGATTATATAATTTTTTGCTTCATATTACATAGCATGTCCTCAAAATGTATGCTATAATTTTAAAAAACGGAAGGGACAGGATTTCACATGATGCACGACAAGGCACTCGTCGCGGAAAAACTGCGCAAGTGGGAAAGGTTTTTGCAGGAATACGAGTTGCCTGCCTGGGACATGCTCCCCGGCATTGAGCTTTATATGGACCAGGTGATTGTGCTGCTGACGCAGTATCTGAACTTCCTGCCGCGGGAGGAGGGCGCGGATAACGTCGCCACCCCTGCGATGATCAACAATTATGTAAAAATGAAAATCCTGCCTCCGCCCGTAAAGAAGCGCTATTCCCGGGTGCATTTGGCGTATCTTATCATGGTTTGCATGCTCAAGCAGGCGCTTGGCATCGCGCCTGTGCAGCAGATTCTCCCCTATGGCGCGCCCGAGGAACAGGTTCGCGCGACCTATGATGCATTTGTGTGCGCCCACAAGTCCGTTTCCGCCATTTTTGCGGCGGAGGTACGCGCAGCAGCCTCACCCGCCCTTCTTTCGGAAGAACCCGCCGACTCCGCCGTGGGCCGCCTCATTCTGCAATCCGCCGTTGCCGCCTCCCTGTTCAAGCTGCTCACCGAAAAACTCATCGGGCTGAGCGCGCCGGAGCCGGCCGTTGCGGAAGGCGCGGAAGTTAACAAACCTTAACGAAAAACGCCGCTTGCGCCTTTGACATTTTTCGCACTTTCTTTTAGAATGATGGTATCAAATCAGCGGCGCTCGCCGAGAGCCGCCTTTTCTGCACAGGAGGAAAACATCACATGGCATTCGATCTTCAAAAGCTGGACGCGATGCTCGCAAGCTACATTGAAAAGAAAAAGCTCCCTGGCGTGTCCGTTGCCGTGCGCGGGCCTGGCGGCGTGGTATTTGAAAAAGGATACGGCATCGCGGATCTCGAAACCGGCCGTCCCATTGATGAAAATACCGTCTGCGGCATCGCTTCCATGAGCAAATCTATGACGACGCTCGCCTGCTGCATCCTTGCGGCAGAGGGCAAGCTCTCCTTCGATGATCCCGTAAGCAAGTACTTTCCGAACTTCCGCGTGCCGGGCAATCCGCAGCAGGATGTAACGCTGCGCCACCTTTCCATGCACACGGCAGGCATTCCGCCGATGGAGCCGCTGGAATGGTCCATCGCGCTTAACACCCCGGGGCGCGACAGCGAATGGGCACGCGAGATGAAGCGCACTTCGCCCAACAAGATGGAAACCATCGACCAGGTGATCGATTACATCGCCAATTGCCCTTACCCCACGCTAGGGCAGGCGGGCGAATACATGAGCTACAGCAACGAAGGCTATGCCATTCTTTCTTATGTGGTGGACATTGCAGCAGGCGTTACGCTGGAAGAGTTCCTGAAGGAGCGCGTGTTCAAGCCCATCGGCATGACGCGCAGCGTGCTTGATCTTGACGGCAGCGAAGCCATTGCCATGGCAGGCGGCAACATCACGCGCCTGTTTGAAGAAGATGGCGAAGGCGGCGTAAGCTGCGATGACCACTGGTCCATTCTGCCCCCGTTCCGCGGCTGTGCGTGCGTGAAATCCACAGCGCATGATATGGCGCGCTATTACCAGTGTCTCTCCAACCGCGGCATGATCGACGGCGTGCAGGCCATTCCGGCTGAAGCGGTCGAATTGCTTGTCGGCGCCGGATTCCCCGAACAGGAAAAGGCGTTCTATTGCTACGGCCTCAACAAGCGCACCAAGGCCGGTCATGTTATCTGCGAGCATTCCGGCGGCCTGCATGGCGTATCTTCCCAGGGCGCATTCCTTAAAGATGAAAACTACGGCTTCGTTGCGCTGTGCAATCAGGGCGATTCCGACCCCGAGCCGCTCGTATGGATGATGCTCAACATGGTGATGGGGCTCCCGCTTGAAGAAAGCCACCGCTGGGTGCATCCCGCAGGAGAAGAATTCAAAGAGCCTGAAATGCTCTTCGGTAAGTATATTTGCCACGAGGGAATCCCCGTTACGGTGGACGTGTTCAAAGAGGATGGCAAACTCATGGCGCGCAATGACTACGGCACTATGGAGCTTACCTATTGCGGAGGCACCTGGTTCAGCACCCGCCGCCTCGATACCGGCGCGCTCGGCCGCATGCATTTCCTGATCCGGAACGGTAAGGCCTGGGGCGTGCAGGTATATACGCGCATCTACCAGCGGATCGAGGCATAACGGAAGCGTTCCGTCTTTTTCCCTCTTCCTTTCCGGAAGGGGGAATTTTTGTTTTTTGCAAGCCGTCTGTAACGAAACGCACTTTCGCGCGTTTCATATAAGAACGAACATGAAAGGGGGGAGGAGACCGATGACGATAGAGGAATTTTACCGGGATAATTACCGCATCGTTTATGGCTACCTTCTCTCCCTTTCGGGCAATGCCGCCGTTGCGGAGGAGCTTGCTTCGGAAACGTTCCTGCGCGCGCTGCAAAAACCCCCGCACGACCAAGGCGCCTGCAAGCCCTCCACCTGGCTCTGCGCCATCGCAAAAAATCTGTATTTCAGCGAACTCCGGCGTCAAAAACGGCGCGTCCCTTTCCCGGAGGCAGCGCCGCAGGACACCGTCCCATTTGAGGAGCAGCTTGTGGACCGTGAAACGGCACGTTCCCTGCTCCGTGTGGCAAAAGAATTGCGCGAGCCCTATCGGCAAGTGTTTTTTCTGCGGTTTTCCGGACTCCCCTTCCGCGAAATCGGGGATGCGGCGGGGAAAACGGAATCCTGGGCGCGCGTCACTTTTTTCCGGGCAAAGGCCATGATCTTGAGCGAACTGGAGGAAACGCCATGACGAACTGCAACATTATCCGGGATCTGCTTCCGCTCTGTGCGGATGGGCTTGCAAGCGAAGAAAGCGCAGCGCTCGTTGAGGCGCACGTGAAGCAATGCCCCGCCTGCCGCGCGGAGCTTGCGCGCATGCGTGCTCCGTTGGAGCAACCCGCGCCCGAAGTGCCGAACTACCGGGAGGCGCTCTGCCGCGAGAAGCGCCGCATCACAAAGCGCACGGCCTCTTTTTCCGCCGCTGCGCTGCTGCTCGGCGTGCTCCTTTCGCTGCTTGTTCTGCTCAGCAAGGGATATTTTCATATCGTCGATCGCAAATCCACGGCAGATGGCAGCATGACCGCCACAGCCTATGCGGGCGACGTGACCGGCCTTTTCCCGCAGGCCGGCGGTTTCACACTCAAGACCGTCTGCGCCGAGCGCAGCCGTGGTTATTACCTTACCACCTACTCCGGTACGGAGTTCGATGGCATGTGGTGGTCGCCGAGCGGGCGGTATCTTGCCGTGTCCATGCGGGATGCGGAAAGGGCGCGGCTCGTGGTCAGCGATTATATCGGAAACCATACCACGCACATCGACCTGCTTTTCGGCATTGCGGAAGGCGCGGAGTACACCTTTGTGCAGTGGCGGGAGGACGACGCCATGCTCATCCGCTATGCTTATGCCGATGCGGGTGGAAAAGAGCACACGGGCTATTTCTGGTATTCCTGCGAAAGCTGGTCCACATCCGGCCTTGTGGAACTGCCCGCGGCAGGGGAATAGAGACCCCATTCCCATTAGCGTGCCATGGTGCAGCATTCCTGCAAGCCACGGCAAACCTGAGGCAATATCCCAAGGCGGGGTTGCTTTTTGCAGAAATTCCCGTATAATAGTTGCCGGGAATGAAGTTCTCCCCTGGGCAACCTAAACCGCTGACAAAGCTGATGACTTCTGTGATTTATGTCGCAGAAAGCATCAGCTTTTTGCGTCGGTTAAAAGGAGCGTTTTGTTATGATTGCATCCCTTGCACTGATCTTCCTTTCCGGCATGGCGGCCGCATCGCTCTGCCAAGGGCTTCGCATGCCGCGGCTTGTTGGCGTGCTGGTCGCCGGCATCGCAGCCGGCCCCTTTGCACTGAACCTTTTAGATGCTTCCATCCTCTCCATCTCAGCCGACCTGCGCAAAATCGCGCTTGTGATTATCCTGATCAAAGCAGGACTCTCACTCGACCCGGCTGAACTGAAAAAGGTAGGGCGCCCCGCGCTGCTGATGTCCTTTCTGCCTGCATCGCTCGAAATCGCAGCCTTTGCCCTGTTCGCTCCATGCATCTTCGGCATTTCACCGGTCGAAGCCGCCCTTATGGGCGCGGTGACGGCGGCCGTTTCTCCGGCCGTGGTTGTCCCCAAAATGGTACAGCTTATGGAGAATCGGCTTGGAACGGAGAAAGGTGTTCCACAGCTGATCCTTGCCGGTGCATCGCTGGATGATGTGTTCGTCATCGTCCTTTTTTCCACGTTCTGCAACATCGCCCAGGGCAGCTCCGCCTCCGCCGCCGATTTTGCGGGCATTCCACTTTCCATCCTGTTCGGCGTTCTTGCAGGTGTTGCGGCGGGTACCCTGCTCGCACTGTTGTTTGAAGCGGCGCATGCGCGCCGGCGAACCGTGCGCAACAGCGCTAAAACGATTCTCGTCCTTGGCATTGCCTTTCTCCTCGTGGCGTTGGAAGACATGCTTAAGGCACGCATTCCGCTTTCCGGCCTGCTCGCTGTGATAAGCATGGCTTGCGTGCTGCGCTGCAAGTGCCCGCCGACCGTTTCCCAACGGCTTTCTCAGAAATTCGGCAAGCTGTGGATTGCTGCTGAGGTCCTCCTGTTTTTCCTCGTCGGCGCAGCGGTAGACCCGCGTTATACGTTCTCGGCAGGTGCCAAAGCGCTTCTGATGCTCATCATCGCGCTCACGCTGCGCGCCTCAGGTGTGTTGCTTGCACTCACCGGCACAAACCTCAACTGCAAGGAGCGCTTGTTCTGCGTGATTTCCTATCTTCCAAAGGCAACCGTCCAGGCTGCGATTGGCTCCGTGCCGCTTTCCCTTGGGCTCCCCTGTGGGAGATTGATCCTGTCCATCGCCGTGCTGTCCATCCTTATCACGGCGCCGCTTGGCGCGTTTGGCATGGAGCTAAGTTGTAACCTTCTGTTGCAAAAACAGCAGCGCTGAATCACCTTGAATTCCGCGCCTGCCTTGTGTTTTTTTGTGTTCAGCGGTATAATTTGTGGTTAGAAAAACATGCAGCATGGGCTGCGGAAAGAAGACATGCAATGACGAAGATTGACATTTTTTCCGGATTTCTGGGCGCCGGCAAAACCACACTGATTAAAAAGCTGATCCGCGAAGCATATGCGGGTGAAAAGCTTGTTTTAATTGAAAATGAATTCGGTGAGATCGCGGTGGACGGCGGGTTCCTGCAGGATGCCGGCGTGGAGATCACCGAAATGAACTCGGGCTGCATCTGCTGCAGCCTTGTGGGCGATTTTGCGGATGCACTCAAGAAGGTGCTCGCCCAGTTCGCACCGGACCGCATCCTCATCGAGCCCTCCGGCGTAGGTAAGCTGAGCGACGTGATCCGCGCCGTACAGGGCGTGGATTCCCACGACCTTGCGCTCAACAGCTTCACCGCCGTGGTGGATGCCAACAAGTACAAAATGTATATGAAGAACTTCGGCGAATTCTTCAACGATCAAGTGGAACACGCCGGCGCCATCGTCCTTTCCCGCACGGATTCCGTCTCCGGGGATAAGCTTTCCGCAGCGGTCGACATGCTCCGGGAGCATAATCCTTCCGCCGTCATCGTCACCACCCCTTGGGATCAATTAGACGGGGCGCAGATCCTTGCCGCCATGGAACGCAAGGATACCCTTGCAGCCGCGCTTGACCAGCTTGCTTCCGAATCTGAAGATGAGGAAGTTTGCCCCGTTTGTGGCCATCACCATGAGCATGAGCACGAGCATGAACACGAGCATGGACATGAACATGAACACGAACATGAGCACGAGCATGAAGAATGCACGTGCGGGTGTCATCATGAACAGGAACATGAGCATGGCCATGCGCATCATCATCACCACCATGGGCATGATGCAGATGAAGTGTTTGTAAGCTGGGGCATTGAAACAACACATAAGTTCAGCCGTGAGGCGCTGCAAAGCGCGCTTGAAGCGCTCGGCGATGCGGAGCAGTATGGCGGTGTGCTGCGCGCAAAGGGCATGGTTGCCTGCACCTGCGGCAAATGGCTGCACTTTGACCTTGTGCCCGGCGAGATTGAGCTGCGGGAAGGCCCTGCACCGGTCACCGGCCGGCTCTGCGTGATTGGTTCCAAGCTCAACGAAGCCGCGCTTGCAAAGCTCTTCCCGGCACGCTGACGGCACAGCGGGCGGAGGCGATCGTATGGCTATAGAAATTCCCGTTTACCTGTTCACCGGTTTTTTAGAGGCGGGCAAAACGCGTTTCATTCAGGAGACGCTGGAGGATGCGCGTTTCAACGCAGGGGAGCGCACGTTGCTGCTGCTTTGCGAAGAGGGCGAAGAGGAATACGCCCCCGACACGTTTGCAGGCGGCAACGTATTTATTGAGACCATCGAAGCAGAAAGCGGCCTTGCCGCGACGCGCCTTGCCGCACTGCAAAAAAAGCACAGGGCCACGCGCGTTCTTGTGGAATATAACGGCATGTGGATGCTGGATTCGCTCTATCAGCACATGCCGGAAGAATGGAGTATTTATCAGGAGTTTTTGTTTGTGGACGCCCGTACCTTCCTGGCGTACAACGCAAACATGCGCTCCCTCGTGGTAGATAAGCTCAAAAGCTGTGAGCTCGTGGTATTTAACCGCACAAGTGAGGAAACCGACCAGCTTATGTTCCACAAAATTGTCCGCGCAACATCGCGCCGGGCAAACATCGCATTTGAATACCCGAACGGCAAGGTGGAATATGACGAGATCGAGGATCCTCTGCCGTTCGACCTCAATGCGCCCATCGTGGAGATCGCGGATGGGGATTATGCCCTTTGGTATCGGGACGCTACCGAGGATGCGGGGAAATATGCTGGGAAGACCGTGCGCTTCAAGGGAACGGTGGCGCTTTCCCCCAAACTGGGCAAAGATGTGTTCATCGTTGGGCGCCATGTGATGACCTGCTGTGTAAACGACATTAAATATGCAGCGCTTGTATGCAAATGGCCGGAAGCGGCATCGCTCCATAAGCGGGACTGGGTGCTCCTTACCGCGAAAATTTCCGTTGAATATCACAAAGCCTATGGCACAAAAGGGCCGGTACTGACTGCCATCTCAGTCGAACACGCCGAAAAGCCCGAAGAAGAAGTTGCGACCTTCTATTGATTGCCGCAGACCGATTCATTTTATCAAGATTCTTCAACAAGGTGCAGGAATTGATCGGTTTGTTTGCTGTCAGATCGGTTCCAATTTGTTGCACAAAACTTGCCTTTTCGCTGCGCACTTCTTGCCTTTCGGGCATGGTTGTGTTATCGTAAGGAAGCGCTGCATGCGGCGCAGAAATTTTAGGAAAGGAAAAAGTGAAACGCAATGAGAAACGCATACGACGTACTCACAGAGCGCGGCTTCATCAAACAGTCGTCGCACCCCGAGGAACTTCACGAGCTATTGGGAAAGGAGCGTGTCACTTTTTATATCGGCTTCGATCCGACTGCGGACAGCCTGCACATTGGCCATTATGTTGCCCTCATGACCATGGCGCACATGCAGCGCTGCGGGCACAGGCCCATCGTGCTCCTTGGCGGCGGCACGGCCGCCATCGGCGACCCTTCCGGCAAAACGGATATGCGCCGGATGATGACACGCGAAGAACTGGATCACAACGCTGCCTGCTTCCAAAAGCAAATGGCACGCCTTGTGTCCTTTGAGGGAGAAAATGCCGCCATTCTTGCGAACAATGCGGATTGGCTCCGCAACCTCAATTTCCTCGATTTCATGCGCGACATTGGCGTGCATTTCTCCGTGAACCAGATGCTCCGCGCCGAATGTTACAAGCAGCGCATGGAGCGCGGCCTTACCTTCTTTGAAATGGGCTACATGCTCATGCAGAGCTACGACTTCCTCGTGCTCAACCAGAAGTATGGCTGCTGCCTGGAAATGGGCGGCGACGACCAGTGGAGCAACATCCTCGGCGGTGCGGATCTGATCCGCCGCAAAGAGCAAAAGCCCGCATATGCGCTCACCACGGCGCTCCTCACCACGAGCGAAGGCAAAAAGATGGGCAAAACGGAAAAGGGCGCGCTTTGGCTCGATCCGGAAAAGACCAGCGTATACGATTTCTATCAATACTGGCGCAATGTGGATGATGCAGATGTGAAGAACTGCCTCTCGCTTCTTACGTTCATCCCCATGGATGAAGTAAACGCCATGACGGCCGAGGGCGGCTCGGCGCTCAACGCTGCGAAGCGCACGCTTGCCTATACGCTTACCGCACAGGTTCATGGCGAAGAGGAAGCAAAAAAGGCGCAGCAGGCGGCGGAAGCGCTCTTTGGCGGTGGCGGAAGCCTCGAAAATATCCCCACCGTGGCGCTTACCCCTGCGGATGTGGAAGCAACGGGCCTTCGCGTGGTTGACCTGCTCGTTGCAGGCAAACTCTGCAAGAGCAAGAGCGACGCGCGGCGCATGATTGAAAGCGGCGCGGTGCTGATGGATGATGTGAAGGTTGAAGATGTCGCCGCAGCGGCAGACCCCGCAAAGCTTGCAGACGGCATTGTGCTCAAGAAGGGCAAGAAAAGCTATGTGCGCGTGATCGCCGGTTGACAAACGGCTGTTTCCTTGTAAAAATAAATGGAAGGGTGTTTTGCCCTTCCATTTTCATTTGAAAGGAGCGCCCATGGACGCGTTTAAAACCATTGCCCATGCCTCGGAGGAGGAATTCGTCATCAACCGCTCGCGCTTCATTGGCCGGTGTTTTCCCATCAAAACGGAGGAGGAAGCGCTCGCGCACCTTGCGGCAATCCGCAAGCAGCATTATGACGCGACGCACAATTGCTATGCCTACCGCGTCGGCACGCGCGGGGAAACGGCCCGTTTTTCGGATGACGGCGAGCCTTCCGGCACGGCGGGCATGCCCATGATGGAGGTGCTCACAGCCAATGGTGTGACCAACGTGCTTTGCATCGTGACGCGGTATTTTGGCGGCATCCTGCTCGGCGCCGGCGGCCTTGTGCGCGCATATTCGCGCGGCGCGGCAGAGGCGGTACGCGCAGCGGACGTGCTGCATTATGTCCCCGGTACGGCGTTGGAATTTTCCGTGGATTATGCGCGGTATGGTGCGGTGGAAGCCTTTGTGCGCGCCAACGCGCAAGTGGATCGCCTTGATTTTGCGGAAGCGGTGCATCTTCGCGTTCTGGTAGAAGATTCCGCGGCAGCCGGATTCTCGGCTGAAATTGTAGAACGCACGGATGGCCGTGCCGCGCCGGTTTCGTGTGGGGGCGGCTACCTGATCCGCCCGGAAGCGCCGAAATCGTAAACAATTTGTGCCCTTATTCCCATGCGGGCGCTTTTGGGGTATAATGATGCTGAATACGAATGGAAATCCCAAGGAGTTGCGATAGATGATGCAAAATCTGAAACACCGCTTTTGTGCCTTCGTGGCTGCTGCGCTTTGCCTGTGCCTTTGTTCAAGCGCTTTGGCTGCTGAAATCACTGGAAGCTCTACCCCGGAATCACTTTCTGTTTCCGGCAACGTGACGTTTACCTTCACCATCCATAACGACAGCGCCGCCACGATGACGGATATCAGGATCCTCTATAAAGGCAGCGAATTTTTCACCACTGCAGGCGCCGCGATCGAGCCCGGAGCAAGCCAGAGCTTCACCAGTTCTCCGCTCACTGTGCCGGATGCGCTCATCGGCCAGCCCATCACGTTCGATGTAACCTGGCTTGAAGATGGCGAAGCCCGCAGCGCTCAGCCCTCTGTCACCGTGAAAAGCGCGTTGGATGATCCGTCCTCCCAGCTTCCGCAAAGCGTCTCGGTGACTGCCGCGCGCACGGTCAGCGCCTCGCAGGCCTCCACGGGTGAGGTTATCACCCTCACTTATACCGTAACCAACAGCGGTGTAACGCCCATCACCGGAGTGTCCATCACGGATAAGGAGATCGGCGGCCGCGAGCCGATGGTTAAGGACATCGTCGTACAACCCGGTGTTCCCTATGTGTTTACATACGAATATACGATGGGGCGTTCCACCGTTACCAGCTCCCCGGTTATTGCCTATCTCCTGCCGGATGGCACGGAAGGCAAAGCAACGGTTTCCGACAAGGTTCTCGGCATGATCAACTCCCGCCTGAGCGCCACAGTTGAACAGGGTGTGGCGGCAGAAGAAGGACAAACCTTCACGCTGACGCTCACCAACAACGGCAATCAGCGTATCAGCAAGATTAAGGTTACGGACGAACTCGGCGCTTCCGTTGCAGATGCATTCCAGCTTGCCATCGGCGAAAGCAAAACGCTCACCTACACCGTGCCTACCACAGAGGCACGCAATGTCGTATTTCACATTGAGGGTGTGGACGGCGTCGGCCAGCAGTATTCCGACAAAACGGAAAGTTATGCCGTGCGAAAATACATCGATCCCTCGCTGATTGGCGTGAATTTCTCTGCGGCAGTCGTGGAGACGCTCAACAGTGCAGGCTCCATTACGGTCAATTTTACCGTGGAGAACACCGGTTCTCTCACCATGCAGAACCTGGTGCTGCGGGAAAGCGAATACGGGGAGATATACCGTTTGGAAACCTTTGAACCGGGCACACAATCCATCAATCAAAAAGTTAATGTCGGCGCGCCGCGCGACCTTGCTTTTACGCTTGAGGTTGCGGACCCTTCCGGCAATCTGTACACCTACACCGCTTATGTTACCGCCGATTTCGTCGGCACGGCCAGTTCCGTTGACAGCACCCCGACAATCGAGACGCCAACGGACATTGTGGCGGAAGTCGGTTCCTCTGTAAGTTCTGCTCTGCGCACAGTGCTCATCGTGCTTGCCGTGCTCACGGTATTTGCGGGAGTTGCGCTGCTCATCCTCTCTTCTTTGGAGAAAAAGGAACGGGAACGCATTGCGCGCCGCCGTGCTGCACGGGAGCGCAAGCTGCGTGAACAAGCGTTTGAGGCTGCCGGCATGCTGCCGCGCAGCAATGGGCGGAACGCCGTTCCGCCGGATGACACCACGCGCATACCGCGTACAAGGGAATAATGAAAAATCGGGCCGCTCCGTTGGAGCGGCCTTCGTCTGCCAAAAGGGATCGTTCACTTTGAGGGCAGACAAAAGCGGCATGGAATCATGCCGCCTGAATGCTTCTCTCTGTGTTACATCTCCAAACTGCCCGTTGTGCGCGGGAAAGGAAGTACATCCCGGATGTTTGCCATGCCGGTCACATACATCACCATGCGTTCAAAGCCGAGCCCGTAGCCCGCATGCTGCACGCCGCCGAACTTGCGCAGCTCCAAATACCAGCCATAGTCCGTCATGTCCATGCCAAGCGCCGCAATGCGCGCTTCCAATACGTCAAGCCGTTCTTCACGCTGGCTGCCGCCGATGATTTCACCCACGCCGGGCACGAGCAGATCCGCTGCTGCAACAGTCCTTCCATCATCGTTCACGCGCATATAGAACGCCTTGATGTCCTTCGGGTAGTCCGTAACAAACACGGGCTTTTTGTAAATCTGCTCCGTGATGTAGCGCTCGTGCTCCGTCTGCAGATCGCAGCCCCATTCCACAGGATATTTGAATTCCACATCCGCCTTTTTGAGCAGCTCCACCGCCTCGGTATAGGTGATGCGTGCAAAATCGTTGTCCACAACGTTCTGCAGGCGCTCGAGCAGCGTTTTATCCACAAACTGGTTAAAGAATTTCAGTTCATCCGGGCAGCGTTCCATTACCGTGCGGATGATGTATTTCACCATGGCTTCCGCAACGTCCATGTCGCCCGCAAGGTCGCAGAAGGCCATTTCCGGCTCAATCATCCAAAATTCGGCCGCATGGCGCGCCGTAAAGGAGTTCTCCGCGCGGAAGGTAGGGCCAAAGGTGTAGATATCGCGGAATGCAAGCGCAAATGCTTCGCCATAAAGCTGGCCGCTGACGGTAAGGTTGGCCGCCGTGCCAAAGAAGTCCTGCGCGAAATCCACCGCGCCATCCTCTGTGCGCGGCGGGTCGGCCGGGTCAAGCGTCGTCACGCGGAACATCTCACCTGCGCCCTCGCAATCGCTCGCTGTGAGAATCGGCGTATGTACGTAAAGAAAGCCGCGCTCGTCAAAGAAGCGGTGGATGGCCTGCGCCACAACGGAGCGCACGCGGAACGTTGCCTGAAAGGTGTTCGTACGCGGGCGGAGGTGCTGTATGGTGCGCAGATATTCCAGCGAGTGACGCTTTTTTTGCAGCGGATAATCGCCAGGGCACTCGCCTTCAATCACAATGGATGCAGCATGGATTTCAAACGGTTGGGGCGCATCCGGCGTAAGCAGAAGCTCACCCTGTACGGAAATCGCGCAGCCGGTGTTCAGCGCGCGTTTGGTTTCGTCGTTCACCCGGTCCTGTTCATAAACCACCTGCACGGTCTTAAAGCAGGAGCCGTCCGTCAATTCAATGAAGCCGATGGTCTTGCTCGCGCGCGCGGTCTTAATCCAGCCGGCAACCGTGATGGCGCCCGCATGCTTTTCCGGGCAGCGAACCAATTCGCATAGCCTTACCATAATACCCTCCAAACAACAATCACTTAATCTTAATATTCTAGCCTAGAATGGCATGATATGCAAGCGCCGCGCATAGATTTTATCTTGACCCATCGGTTTTGGGCAAAAAATCTGTGAGGTGCCGCGCTATGTATTATTCTCCCGTTCCCCTTCTCATCATCCGTGCGGATGCGCCCGCGCTCATCGAAGTGAACGGTCATCCGGCCGGGGAGTGTGGCGCGGATTCCCACATTGCCCTGCCGCTTTCCGACAGCGGCGATTATTATGTCGCGCTCCTGCCGCTCTTTGACAGAGAGGATGCCCGGCTTTATCCCGTTACGCGAAAAATCAGTTTTGAGAACGGTTCCATCCGCTCACGCCCTGCGCCGGATGTCGGCATATGTTCATGGCCGGGCGGCGTATTCGAGCTTACGATGCGCGCGGGCAGGCTCCGCTGCGATTCTGCCTGCCGAATTCCATACCGCATCGACCATATCGAGCCGCGCTTGGGCAGCCGCACGTTCCAGCTTACGCTGTATTACGAAACCGGCTTAAAGCTTTCCATTGAAGAAAGCAACCGTGCGCTCGGCGGTTATGCGCTTGGGGAAGGCGAAAGCGGATCCCTTGATGTGCTGGAGTTCGGGGGCGTCCCCTATGTGGCTGCGCACACGCAGGGAAAATATGGTGAACGGCTGCTGCTTTTGAGCGCCGCCATGGAAGAAGCCCTGGATCTTTCCGCACAAACGGTCCGTATTGAGGCGGGGTCAGTCGAGGCCATCGATCCGCTTGGCACGCTACTCGGCCATGAGCGGCGTATACGGTATGAATATGAAAAAGGAGGAGGGTTTGTGCCCTCCCCCGCCGAGACAGGTTTCTTTACCCGCGCCCCGCGTGCGCCGCGCGGCACGCTTGAGCGGGCGATCGCCTTTGCAGAAGCAGTGCGCGAGGGGTTTGAAGCGGAGGCCATGTCCTACCTTGCGGATGACCTTGCGGCCTCCATCAGCTTTGACGCACTTCGCGAGTTCCTCGGCACATTCACCGCTGCCCGCCCTCCCATTTCGGATGGAAGCGGCCGCTTCCTTGGCCTCATTGCACAGGAGGACGGCAACCTGAGCTGTGCGCGGCTCTATGAATTCGAATTCGCCGAAGATGGCCGGATCGAGAACATTACGGAAGCGTGACGCTTCACTCCGTCTCCTTTTTCAGGCTCTCACGGTACATCCGCGCAAAGTCCCGTTGGCGCGGAGGTTTCGGCGCGCCGATCTTCTCCACATCCCGGCCGATGCGGATCAGGCGGAACATTCGGTCCGCCGCCGCGTCGAACAGTTCCTCCGCCCGCGCCGCAGCCTGTTCCCGGCTCATCGGCGCATCGATAAATGCCATAACGCCTGCGGAACCAAGGCGCGTTTCATCCAGCATTCCGCTTATGCCGCCTGCAAGCACCGCCGTGGGTATGCGGCGTGCAGCGCACCGCGCCAGCACGCACGGCACAGCGCGCCCGCCGGAAAAGGATGCTTCCTCCAACAGCATTTCACCTGTAACAACAAGCGCTACGCCCTGCAAAAGCTTGTCAAAATCCACCGCGTCCAAAAGCGCATCCACACCGCTCGCGCGCCTTGCACCGCCAAGCGCGCACAGCAGCCCGCCCACCCCGGCGCAGTCGGATGCCGAAACGCCCACAGCGCTTGCTACAAGCGCACGGAAGCGCACCGCATCCTCCGCATATTCAGCGGGCGTTTCGCTTATGCCGCCATTGAGAATCGTGATCCGCGCCTCCCGAAGGCCGGGGTGGAGATATTCCGTGTCTACCGCAGCCACGCGGCGAAGCTCCTCTGCAGAGCCTTTCAGCTCCGTTCCTTCCGCATCATAAAACTTGACGCCGAGCGCGCGCATGCAGCCCATCCCGCAATCGCGTATTGCGCTTTCCGCCGTACCAAGCACGATTTCACGCAAGCCCTCGTCCAAAGCGCGGCGGATCAGTTCGCCCGCATTCAGCGAAGCGGTCCCTTCGCCCTCGCATGGGAGCACTTCGGCAAGCGCAAGCACCGCCGTTTTCCCGTGCAGGACGCCATATACCGCGCTGCTTTTCCCCTCCGGCACAAGCGGCGTGATCTTCGCCGTGCGGTAAGCCCCTTCACATGCCGTAACAAGCGCGCGCACCATGCCGCACCCGCCGTAGGTCATGGGGACGGGAACAATCTTCACGCCCTGAAAATGCCTGCGCGCGGCCACGCTCAGCCGTTTGATCGCATCCGTGGAAGAAAGCGCGCCATAGCTGTCCGGCGCAAAAAGCACCTTGATGCCCTTGCCCACCGGCCTGCGGCGGCCGTGCTTTTTCGGCACGGTCAGGCCGTCCAGCGTGCCGTCGCCGCCGCGCAGCGTACCGTCCTTCTGCACCTCGCCATAGAAAGACGGGGTCTGCCAATGCAGAAGCCTGTTGTTTTCAATGAACGGGTGCGTATGCGCAAGATACATGCCGATGGCCGCATCCGCGTTGATCTTTTCATAAATGCGGCGCATGGTGGAAAGCGAGCCCCCCATAATGACGGCGAGAAATACGTTTTCCGCAGGATCTGTCAGTGGATCCTGCCCGCCATAAATCAAAAGCCCTTCCAGCTCCGAAAGGGTAAGAACGGAGAAAATCTCTTCAAATGCCTGCTGCGCATGCTCCCGTTCGGAAGCAGCGGACAAAAAGTCGAACCGAATGCCAAGCCCAAGGCGTTTTAGCTGCATCGCGCAGTCTCCATTTCTTTTCCGGGTTTACCCCGATTTTACGTTTCTTTCATTATAGACGCACTTCATGCATCTAGTCAAACGCTCTCAAATGCGGTATGATAAAATATACTGTATGTGCTATATTCCGTGCTGTTGAAAGGAATCCCGCTATGGATTTATTGTTTCAAAACGCCACCGTGCTCACCCTGTGCGATGATCGTCCCGTGCTCAAAGGCGGTTATGTCGGCATAGCCGGCGGGAAAATTGCCTTTGTCGGCACAGCCGCCCCGCAGGAACCCGCCGCGCGCACAATCGACTGCCGCGGCAAGTTCCTTTTGCCCGGCCTTGTAAACGCACATGCGCACACGGCCATGTGCCTGATGCGCGGCTATGCGGATGATTACACACTACAGGACTGGTTGTACCAAAAAATATTCCCCGTGGAAGCGCGGCTTGACGAGCGCGCGATCCTCGCCGGAGCGCGCCTCGGGTTTGCGGAGATGCTGCGCACAGGCACGACTTCCGCGAGCGACATGTACTTCCGCGAGCCGGCCGTTGCCGCGCTCGCGCTCGAATGCGGCATGCGCGTATCGCTTTCAAACGCCGTACTCGCCTTCGACGAGGCTGCTTATGACCCTGAAACAGATCGCGCCATTCAGGAAACGCGCGCGCTTATCCGGGACTTCCACGGCGCAGGAAACGGCCGCATTCGTGCGGATGCAGCCATCCATGCCGAATATACAAGCTACCCCGCCGTGTGGCGCTATGTAACGGAACTCGCGCTCACGCATGACCTTTGCTTGCAGGTACATGTTTCCGAAACCCGGAAGGAGCACGAGGCATGTATCGCCCGGCGGGGCGTCACACCTACGCGCGCACTGTATGACGCGGGTGTATTCCAAGCGAAAGTGCTCGCCGCGCACGGCGTATGGCTGACGGATGAGGATATGGACATTTTCGCCGAAACCGGTGCAAGCGTTGCGCATTGCCCGGTTTCCAACCTCAAGCTGGGCAGCGGCATCGCCCGCATGGCAGAAATGAAGCGCCGGGGCGTAAATGTGGCCCTCGGCACGGATGGCTGTTGCTCCAACAATACGCATGATCTGTTTGAGGAGGTCAAGCTGGCTGCACTGCTGCAAAAGGGCGTTTCCGGAGATCCGACCTCAGTAAACGCTTATGAAGCGCTCAAGATGGCAACCGTGGGCGGCGCGAAGGCACAGGGCCGCGAAAACGAGATTGGCCGTGTTGCCGAGGGATTTGATGCGGATCTCATCCTCATCGATGCGGATTCTCCCCTTCTCCGCCCGGTATACGACCCGGTTTCCACCGCGGTTTACAGCGCCACGGGGCGCGACGTATGCCTCACGATGGTGCAGGGGCGCATCCTGTATGAAAACGGGCAGTTCACCACCATTGATGTGGAGCAGGCCATGCACGAGGTTGAATCCTACGCGGTGCCGATTGTATTGGGCGCCCAAAGTTGAAGAACCAGATCATCAAGGGATATTTCAAATACAAAGCAGAGGAAACAAGCATGATTACGTTTGAACAGATCAAAGCGGATCCATCCATCCGCACCTATATTCAACGGGCGGACGAATCGCTCATCTACATGGGCTTCACGGAGCACAGCTTCGCTCATGTCGGACGCGTTGCGGAAACGGCGCGTTACATCCTGCTCACGCTCGGCTACACCGAACGCGAGGCGGAGCTGGCACAGATTGCCGGCTACCTGCATGACATCGGCAACGTCGTTAACCGGATTGACCACGCGCAGAGCGGCGCCGTCATGGCATTCCGCATTCTCGACCGCCTTGGCGCAGACCCGGAGGATATCGCCACCATCATCGCAGCCATCGGCAACCACGACGAACATACGGCCGAGCCGGTAAACCCCATTGCAGCTGCGCTTATTCTTGCCGATAAAACAGATGTGCGTTATACCCGCGTTCGGGAAACAGATCCATCCAAATTCGATATTCACGACCGTGTCAACTTCGCCGTGCGCCGTGCGCGTACCTACATCGACGACGCGCACGAATCCGTTACGCTTGAGATGACCGTCGACACCCAATATTGCTCTGTGATGGATTACTTTGAAATTTTCCTTGGCCGCATGCTCCTTTGCCGCAAGGCAGCAGAGCGGCTTGGGCTCATGTTCCGCCTGGTCATCAACGACCAGCGGCTGTTATGACGGGCGCTCCCGCGGAAGCGCGCTGCATTTACATCATGCTTTCGCGCACCAACACCGGGATTGGCAGGATTATCCGCCTGTTCCTGCGCACAAGCCGCTATAACCATGTTTCCGCGGCATTGGATGGCAGGCTGTTTCTGCTGTATTCCTTTTCCCGCGCACGCAAAGATTCCCCGTTTTCCGGCGGCTTTGTGCAGGAATACCCATCCCGTTACCTTGCTATGGGGCAAAACGTGGAGGTAAAGGTATTCCGTGTGCCGCTCTGCGCACAGGAATACTCCACTGTGCTCAACAAGCTCAGCTACTGCCGTGCGCACCGGAAAGAAATGCTTTACAATCTTCTTGACGCCATTCTTCTTCCGTTTCACAAACGTTACCCGCTTGCGGACGCTTATACCTGCTTGGCCTTCAGCGCTTATCTGCTCGGTATGGAAGATGTTTCCTCCATTGGCGCGCTGGAAGAACGCCTTGCGCCGCATCTGATTTACGAGGGCGATCTGCGTTCCGTCATCCCTTATGATAAAACCGTTGCCGCCGAAGCAGAAGAACGCACCTATTTTGAACGGCGTGGCCGCATTGCGGCCGTGCGCGACTTTTTTGCGCTCTGCGGAGGGCTTTGGGCGCGGCGAGCCGGTTTTTAAGCCATGCAACTGTTGGTTGCGCGCGTTTTCAACCGATGGTTGGGCGCATTCCAACCACCGGTCTGTGTTTTTCGCCTTAAAAGCAACGTATCCTGAACGCAGAAACACGATCAGGAGGAAACAACAATGCTGTTTGAACGTACCAAAAAAGAACCCACCGCTGGCAGTGAAGCCATCGGCGAAAACATCGCAGCCTTGCGCAAGGAAAAGGGCTGGACACAGGAGCAGCTTGCCGAAAAGCTCAGCGTGAGCGCGCAGGCCGTCTCAAAATGGGAAGGCGGCAAAAGCTGCCCGGATATTTCGCTTCTGCCCGCCATCGCAAAGCTTTTTGGCGTAACGGTGGATGCCCTGTTCAGCCTTCCCAAGCAAGCGCCGCTTGTCGAAATGCGCGCGCCGGAGGGTGGCAGGAAACCCGATCCCGATAAACTTTTCCTGCGCGTCCGCGTGCTTTCCAAGGATGGTGACCGGATCAACGTAAACCTGCCGCTGCAGCTCATTCGTGCAGCGCTCAAACTCGGCACAAACACCAACATCGCCGGGCTTGACAAATACGATATTGATTTCGGTGAAATTCTAGCCCTTGTGGATGCAGGCTGCCTCGGAAACCTCGTAGACATCGAATCCAATGACGGAGACACTGTGAAGGTGTACGTTGAGGAGCTTCAGGCATGAGGGTTACCATTAAAACCGGAAAAGGGCGGCTTCCGATTTTCATCGCCATTCCCACTGCGCTGCTTACAGGGCCGCTTTCGCTGCCCATTGCGCGCGCCCTGCGCAAACGGGCGGCGCAGGATGAAGACCTTTCCGATGCAGAGGTGTGTACGCTCGCCCGGGGAGTACGCAAAAGCGCGAAAGCGCTGCGCAAAGCAAAGCTTCCGCTCATGGAAATCTATGCGGTAAACGGGGAGCGGATCGCCGTGCGGCTGTGATGTAGCGGCATCTCTTTAGAAAGAAAGTCCGTTAGGAAAAGGCGATCAGGCTGGGCTGTATTCTTTTACGGTTGGGGCAAGATATGCTAAGCGCGGCCGTATACACCCAAATTCTAAACGGAGCGGCAAGGTTTCGCAGGTGTCTCCGTTTTGGCGCGTTGGCTGGCTTTGCTTTTCCGGCTTATTCCGCTGCCGGCACAGCCAGCTTGCACACATCTACCCATTCGCCTCCGGAATATGTTTCAAGCTCATCGCAGGTCAGTTCAATCGCGCTGTTTGCGCTGCCGACTGCGGGAAACACGGTCGTGAAGCGGCGCATGGAAACATCCAAATACACCTTTACGCCTTCGGGAAGCGCAAACGGGCACACGCCGCCCACGGCATGGCCGGTCATTGCAAGCGCTTCTTCCAATGAAAGCATTTTCGCTTTCATTGCAAAACGGGCCTTGAACTTGCTGTTGTCGATCTTTGTATCCCCTGCGGTAACGATAAGCATACAGCCGTCTCCGTCATGGAAGGAAAGCGTCTTTGCAATGCGCGCTTCTTCCGTACCAAGCGCTTTCGCCGCAAGCTCCACAGTTGCGCTTGAAACGGGGAACTCGAGCATCCGCTCCGCAATGCCCAATTTTTCAAATTCCGCCCTGACTCTTTCGATTGACATAGTTTATAACCTCGTATGAAATAATTGAATGCTTAAAGAGTGATAAAGCTCGGCTTAAGCCCCCGGAATGTGGCCGTATAACGGACCCCCGCAGCTTTGGCAAGCGCGTGCGCTTCTAAAAGGCGCCTTCCGACCCGCTCTGGCACATGCGCATCCGAGCCGAACGTCACAAATTCTCCGCCGAGTTCCACAAAGCGGGAGAGCACGTCCAGCCCCCAGGCAGGGTCATCCAGCCAAGCGGAGGTATTCACCTCCATGCCCTTGCCGTTCTCCGCCAGATAGCGCAGGACGCTGTCGAACGCCTCCGGCGCGTCCGCATAGCGCATGGCGCGCTCGGAATAGGGCGCGCGCTTGGTCACGAAATCATAATGTCCCAGCACGGAAAGCTGCGGCAGCGTGCGTACAGCTGCCGCTATTTCCATAATATACCGCGCATACGCCTCTTCGCGTTCCCGTTCTGCAAAATATTCCGGCCGGTAAGCGTTCTGCGTGCCTACAACGTGCACTGAGCCAATGATAAAATCCGGTTCCGCCGTGCGCACATAGGAAATGGATTGCGCCGCAAACGACGCATTCGGAGATAGTCCGATCTCCACCCCATGCAGTACCTTGACCTGCAAGGAAGGCTGCTCGCGTTCGATCTCCGCACGCTGTGCCGGAAGGTCGGCCGGGACATCACGCCAGTTGGGGTCCTCAAAGTCGATATGATCCGTGAAGCAGATCTCCGACAGACCCGCTTGAACTGCGGCCTCAGCCATTTCCCGAATGGAATGCTTTGCGTCAAATGAATGATGGCTATGCATATGATAATCGCAATAAAACGGCATATTTCATCCTCCCAAGCCATTATAAGGGGTGAAGCGTGCTTTTTCAAGCGCAGTAAATGCAACACAAAAAACTGGTTCCTGCATTTTTTATGGGTTCACACGATTTTTACACAATTTTATCGGGTATTTAACCATAGTTACATTCTATTAATATATTTTTTTCATAGGAATTATCGTATATTTCTATGAAGCGTTATGGTATCCTTAAAATATTTTGATGCAACAAAAAAATCGTTTGAATTTCAAAAATCTCTTGACAGCCTATTTTGTTTTGCGTAAAATAAGTCTAAATTAAATTTGACCGTAGGGTTTCTCCTTTTTATTAATGGCACCGCAGGCGTCCGAACATTCGGACGCCTGCGGTGTTTTTCCCCAAATTATTCCGCGCTTGCTGCTTCCGTCCCCGTTTCCGCGGTGCGCTTACGCCGTGGCGGAAACCAAATTTTTTTCGTAAAGATGTAGCAAAGCGGCACAAGATACAGAAGAAAGCCATATGGCAAAGCGCGCGCATCTACCCCCAGCATCTCAAGCGGGACCGAGCAGGAGATCGCCCATGGCACAAGGCCGGAGATCAGCACAGCAGAGTTTTCCATATCAAGCGCCAGTTCCCGGTGGGACGCATGTTCTTCTTCATAAATGCGCTCCCAAAGCTGATCGTTCATTGTGATGGCGATCGTCTGATTACAAAACGCAGCACAAATCACGATGCTCGTGAGGATCATCGCAGGGAAGCCGCCGATGCGCGCCTCCATAGGGCGGATGATCCCCTGCAGGCCGCCCAGCATGCCGGTCCCGTTGAATACGCCGGAAAGCATCCCGGAAAGCAGGACGATAAAGCAAACGTTCAGCATGGATATGAGCCCGCCGCCACCCAGAATGTGGTCGAGCGCAGGATCGGGCGCAGCATACCCCAGCACGCAGCAACGCAGGAACTCCCCAAGCGGCATATGCTGTACCGCAAGCGCCAACACAGCCGCCGCGAACACGCTTGCCGGGATCGCATAGCGCACAGGCACCTTGCACAGCGGCAACACAAGAATAATCGCCGCCGGGATAAGCGTCCACCAGGAAAGGGTAAAGTTTTCAGAAAGCAGCGTCAGCGCGCTCGTGTCCACAGCTCCGATCGGGTTAAGCGCGGAAAGCACGCCATATGCAACGGTGCAGATGCCAAGCGGCAGGAGCGCCGTAAGGTGCATGTATTTCACATTGTCGTAAATCGGGGTGCAGGTTACGCCCGCAATCAGATTCGCGCTGGAAGAGATGGGCGCACAGCGGTCGCCAAAGAATGCGCCGGATAGGATCGCGCCTGCGGCAATCAGTTCGTTCACGCCGCCGCTGCGCGCAAGAGCCATAAAAATCACGCCAACCGTGCCCACAACGCCGAAACATGTGCCGAGCGCATAGGAAAGCACAGCGGAAAGTGCGAAAGCAATCAAAATAAAGAGGGAGGGTGTGATAAGAGAAACGCCTTTTGCAATGAAGAAAGCGATGGTGCCGCTTGCGCGCCAGGAAGCCGTGATGAGGCCGATCAGCGCCAGCACGCGTACGACGCTGAACGCATCCTTCCCGCCCTTTGCAGCCATTTTTGCAAGAGAACGCGCCCCGTATCCGCGCCGGAGGCCTACCACCAAAAAACAGAGAAAGCCCGCGAGCAACGCGGCGCTCATTGAAACGTCCGCGCAGAGGCAGGCAACCATCGCGCCGATAAACACCAGCATGGCAAGCCAGAAACCCAATGCAGCCACCCCGCGGAAGCACAATTTCAACCACGTCGACAAAAAGCGCCATGCATCCGCTACTTAAGATAGTTTAACATAAAACTTGCTTGTGTCAACCCCAAACGAAGCAAGCCACGCAAAGAGGAAAACGACAAAACACACGCTTGACCATTTCCATCAAACGTGGCTATTATATTAAGAGGAACGCATGCCCAGCATGCAAAAGGAGTGTTGCAAGTTTGATGGAGCAACCGAAAAGACATAACGACGGATTTCATATGCGGGAATTGACGCATGCCGACCTGGAGCAGTTCAACGCGCTATTGCGGTATGCATTTCAAGTCACCTCGGACGAGCTGACGCGCAGCGGTTGGCAGGAGGATGAATTCAACCACGCAAAAGCGCCCATTTTGGATGGAGCCTATGTGCTCGGCTGGTTCCATAAGGACCGGCTGGCTTCGCAGATCGTTGTTTATCCAATGCAGGTAAATATCGAGGGCGTGCTTTACGACATGGGCGGCGTAACGGGCGTAACGACCTATCCGGAATACTCCGGCCGCGGGCTCATCCACACGCTGGTCGTTAAAATTCTTGAAATCATGCGTGAGCGCGGCCAAAGCATTTCTTATCTTTACCCCTATTCCATCCCCTTTTACCGCAAAAAGGGGTGGGAAGTCGTATCCGACAAGCTCGCGTTCAGCATCAAGGATACCCAGCTTCCAAAGCACCGCCCCGTGCCCGGCATGGTGGAGCGCGTGGATACGGAGCACGAAGACCTGAAGAATGTATATGAATACTTCGCTTACCAGCATCACGGTGCGCTTATCCGTGATTCCCTTGCCTGGGATGAATACTGGCGCTGGGAGGTAGACGATGTAATCGCCGCCGTGTATTATGACAGTTCCCATAAACCGCTCGGCTCGCTTGTTTACCACATTGAAAACGAAATCTTCTATATCAAGGAGATGATCTACCTCAACAAAGAAGCCTACCACGGCCTTTGGAATTATGTAAGCGCGCATTTTTCCATGATTACCGAGGTGCGCGGTGACAATTACACCGGCGAGCCCATGGCATTTCTGTTCGAGGACAGCGAAATCACCGAAACCATAGCGCCCTATTATATGGCGCGCATCGTGGATGTGCCCGCGTTTCTTTCGCGTTATACGTTCCGGGAAGCGCCTGAAAAGCTGCGCTTGCATCTGCGTGTGCACGATCCGCTCGCCCCATGGAACGACAACACGTTCCTTGTGCGTTGGAAGGACGAAGAAACCATTTGCGAAATTGCGGAAGAAGGCCCTTATCCCAACCTGATCGAGCTGGATATCCAAACGCTTACCGCCATGCTGATGGGCTACAAGCGCCCCACCTATCTTTATGAAAACGAGCGGCTTAAGATGGAATACTATCTGGTCGACGTACTTGAAAAGTTGATTTCAAATGACAAACCGTATTTTTCGGATTATTTTTGATCCCGAATTCCGCCGAGCCGATCCGCCCAGCGTTCCACGATGCAATGGGAATATGGAAGGCCGCGCTCCCTGCGCATGCGCTTGAAGCGGGGCGCATTCGCCCACGTAAAGGAAATGACACCGATCGTCAGGAGATACAGCGGCCCTAGCAGCAACGATTGCAGCGTGTGGCCATATTCGTGCGCTGCAAGCGCTGCACGACGCTCCGCAGACGGCGCATGTACCGCATCCGCCGTAAAGAAGAACAGCCCGAGAGAGATGCCGCCCCCGCGCGGCCATTGTGTTTGAATGCAGCCGCGGTAAAGCGCATGTGGCGCTTTTGTATAGCGCAAAAAAAGCGCAAGCCCCAGGATGGTTTGCGGCAGGCCCCAGGTGCATTGCACAAGAGCTTTCATCCCTTGAAGAAGCGTTCGTTTCAGCATAGAGCTATTATATCATGCCGGGCCCCTGCAGAAAAGAAGCCGGGAACCCTCCCGGCCTCTTTTCTGTGCAAAGCGCTTTATGCGTCAATATAAACTATGTATTTTATCTCATACGGGTGAATCACGATGCCCGCTTCATTCTGCATGGAAACGCCCACAGCAATGTCGATTGCCCCATATTCTTTGGTACCTGCGTAGTCTCCCTCCAAAACACGCATCTCCCCGGTTTCCAAAGAAACGGAAAGCTTCTTCTCGGGATACTCTGCATCCTCCAAAAAGCTGTACTGCGGCAAGAGATAGGAAAGAGAAACTTCCATCCCCGCTTCGTTTTCCAAGACCCAATCCTCCAACGCCTCTATCAGGATGGGCATATCTTTCATAGCCAACACGGTATCTCCGCTCGGCCTTTCCGAAGCCATTTGTTCCAGCGGTTCACCCGGGTGGTAGGAATACTTAATCGTGCTACCGTCCCCCTTCGGGATGCAGTAATACGCACACACCAAGATTCCCTCCGCCGTATACACCGCCTCAAACTGCTGCACCGGTTGATCCATCACCTCTTCTGACAACCATTCCGGCAGGCCAACGTTTGCTTGATTGCAGGAGATCAAACCGAGGCATAGAAACACGGCCATCGCAAAAAAAATCAGTTTATGCTTCATTAACTCCCTCCCTGAATCCCTCAGTCTTTATTTTTATTTATGTAAGCAGTCAGAAATAATGCATCACGGCGCGTATTCTATAAACGCAAAATCAGCATTATAACGATACGCTATGCCAAAAGCGTCTATTTCAGAATAAATATCCGAGACAACTTGAATTTCACCTAACAGGTGAAATGAGAACGTTGCATAGAGTTTATTTGATGCCACTACAGCCCGACGATTCGATACCGTAATGGTAGGTGTGCCGTCACCATAATGGTGATTCAAATCGGCAAGTGTTATTGTAGGCGTACTGGCTGAAATAATCTCACCTTCGTTCGAATTGACCACATAATTAAGAACAACCGTCCCATAGAATTGGTTATGACTTGCATACCCATGAATTTCATCATCTACCACTTTATAAAAGTCTTTGGTGACGCGGACATTATCATAACTAGAACGCAGTACTGATTTTGAATTAATTGGCGCAATTGGCGTTATTACAGTTTCAGTGGCTTCAGCATAGCTTACATGTTGTTGTAAGTAAGTCAGAATAGCGCTGTAGTTTTTGTTTTCGTATTCTGAGGTTAACGCTGCATAGAATGCATCGGTAATGTCCACGCCGTTTTTTCCATATACAGTGTATTGTTTGGAGAAAAGCCTATAAACCATCGCCTCACTTTCTAAGTCTTGTTGAGTTTTTCCATCAAATCCACTGGTTGCGTAAGCATTAACAGCAATACACCCAACGAGTAAAAGTGTGAAAACCAAGCTAACAACTTTTTTCATTTTCACATCCTCCTTAAATTAATTAGAAAACCACGCATGCATAGTAATGGGGAACGGGGAACAAAGAAACAGAGGGTCGGAGGGTCGGAGGGTCGGAGGGTCGGAGAAATCAGAACCATCTTTTTTGGAATCATACTTGATTCAGGCACAATCTGTCAATAAATTCAGGGATAATATATTTGTCCAAAAACGATGAAAAGGGCCCTGCCTGCGCAGAGCCCCTTGGTTGATCTGAGGTTTCTCTTATCCGTCGTGCCGTTTCTTGGCCTTCTCTTCCAACTCCTTGAGCTTGGCGGAAGGATCCTTCACCTTGGCGAGGAAAATCATCGCCGCGATGATGTACGGCTTGAAGGATGCCTGTTTATAAAGCGGGTCGCGGTAGCGGTCGAATACGCTCGCCGCAACCTCACCGTGTTCGCAGGAAACATCCGTGATGTCCGCGGGCAGGCAGTGGAGATAAAGCGCCTTGCCCTCCTTGGTGAGCTCCATCATTTCCTCGGTGCACTCCCAGTCCATGTGCTCCGCGTTCTGCGCAAGCAGCCGCTGTTCAAGCGCCTTGATGCCTTCAAAATCGCCGTTTCCGTAAAGTTCCGTGCGTTCTTCCATCGCCTTGAACGGCGCCCAGGATTTCGGGTAAACCACATCCGCATCCTTGAAGGCTTCTTTCATATCGTTGGTGATCTCGAACTTGCCGCCAAATTCCTCTGCGTTTTTCTTCGCTACCTCAACGACCTCATCCATCACCTCGTACCCCTCAGGGTAGGCAAGCGTCACATCCATGCCAAGGCGCGTCATAAGGCCGATCACGCCCTGCGGGACGGAAAGGGGTTTGCCGTAGCTCGGGGAATATGCCCAGGTCATGGCCACTTTTTTCCCTTTGAGGTTCTCCACACCGCCGAATTCATGGATGAGGTGCAGTGTGTCCGCCATGCACTGCGTGGGATGGTCGATGTCGCACTGAAGGTTGACAAGCGTGGGCTTCTGCTCCAGCACGCCCGCCTTATGCCCTTCGGTGACAGCGTTCACAACGTTGTGCATATAGGCGTTGCCCTTGCCAATATACATATCATCCCGAATGCCGATGACATCCGCCATAAAGGAAATCATGTTCGCGGTTTCGCGCACGGTTTCGCCGTGGGCGATTTGGCTTTTGCCCTCGTCAAGGTCCTGCACCTCGAGGCCGAGCAGGTTGCAGGCCGAAGCAAACGAGAAGCGCGTGCGGGTGGAATTATCCCGGAAGAGGCTGATGCCAAGGCCGCTGTCAAAAATTTTTGCGGAAATGTTGTTCTCCCTGAGGTGGCGCAGCGCATCCGCAACGGTGAACACGGCCTCCAGCTCATCACGCGTCTTTTCCCAGGTCAGAAAAAAGTCGCCTTCATACATGTTTTCAAAGTTCAGCTTGTCGAGTTTGTCGGTAAACTGCTTTACGTTGCTCATCTTGGCCTCCATGCTTATTTGATGTTGTTGTTTGTCTTGCCTGCGCGGAACTGGCAGACGTCGCCGGTCTTGTTTTCTTCCTTATAGAACAGCGGCGTTGCGGCATAAACGGCCGCGCATACCGCAAGATCCTGCTTCCACGTAATTTCATTCGGCGCATGCGCCTGGGATTCCGCGCCCGGGCCGAAGCCCACGCAGGGGATGCCGTAACGCCCCTGAATGGATACGCCGTTGGTGGAGAACGTCCACTTGTCGATCAGCGGGCGGTTGCGTTTTTCCATTGCGGAGGGCGCACCGACGCGCTTTTCGCCGAAGAGCGCCTTATGCGCATCCGCAACAGCCTGCACATGCGCGGCGTTTTCCTTGTTGATCCATGTCGGGAAATAGCACTCGGTTTCATATTTAAGCCCCGTCCACGCCGGGCGGTCATACATATACATGGAAACCTTCACATCATCGCCGTACTTTTTGCAGGCGGGCAGGTTGCGGATTTCTTCCAGGCACGAATCCCACGTTTCGCCGGCGGTCATGCGGCGGTCAAGCGACACCGCGCAGGAATCGGCAACCGCACAGCGGCTGGGCGATGTATAGAAAATCTGCGAAACGGTGATCGTGCCGCGGCCAAGGAAGCGGGCATCCTCGTAATGCTCCGGGTTGAATTCCGGCTCAAGCATCTTCACAAGACCCTTCACTTCATCCTCCGGTGCGCAGCCGTTTTCGTTGAGCGCGCGCACTTGCTGAAGGATGTCCGCCATTTTATAGATGGCGTTGTCTCCGCGCTCCGGTGCGCTGCCGTGGCAGGAAACGCCCTTCACATCCACGCGGATCTCCATCCGGCCGCGGTGCCCACGGTATACGCCGCCGTCGGTCGGCTCTGTGGAAACCACGAATTCCGGGACGATTTTGTCTTCATTGTAAATATACTGCCAGCAAAGGCCGTCGCAATCCTCTTCCTGCACCGTGGCGGCAACAAGGATCTTGTAGCCTTCCGGAATGAGGCCGAGTTCTTTCATGATCTTTGCGCCGTACACGGCGGCAACCACGCCGCCTTCCTGATCCGAACCGCCGCGGCCATAAATGATCTCGTTCGTTTCATAGCCCTCATACGGGTCATGCTCCCAATTGGCAAGGTTGCCGATGCCCACGGTGTCGATATGGCCATCAAAGGCGATAATCTTTTCACCGTCGCCCATCCAGCCGAGCGCATTGCCCTCTGGATCGATCTCCGCCTTATCAAAGCCGAGCGCTTCCATTTCTTCTATGGTGCGGCGGATCACGCCCTCTTCCCCGCAGCTTTCGCTCGGGATGCGGATGAGGTCGCGCAGGAATTTTGTCATCTGCGGAAGATACCGTTCAGAAGCTTTCTTGATTTCATCGAGATTCATGGTGTTTGCCATCCTTTCTGCCAATGAAATTGATCTTTGCCGGACTTCAGGATTCCTGAGCGCCCGTATTGCTTGTGTCCAGATAGGAATACAGCGTATATTTGCTGATGCCGAAAAATTTTGCGATTTTGTCTCCGCTTTTGGTGATGAGCATGGCGCCCGCATCGTTCAGATAGCCAATGGCCTTCACCTTGTCCTCTTTGTTCATCATCGCAACGGGTTTGCCCACGATACGCACGGATTGATCCAAAAGCTCGTCGAGCAGATCGTTTACATTCGTGGGGATACGCTCGGGCTCGCCTGCCGCACGCGGGTCCTGCACAAGTGCATCCACGGTGGCCTTTGCCATCATGAGCGCAGTCAGGTCGTAATTGATGCAGAAAATGCCAACGGGCCGCCCCTCGTCGTCGTTGATATATACGGTACTTGAGCGCAGAATGCGTCCGTCCGCCGTCTGCGTCAGGTAATTGTACTGATCCGGGATGTTCCTCCGCCCTTCCTTCATCGCCTCAAGCGCGATGTGGGAAGGCCCCGCACTCGCGTTTCTTTTTGAAACGTGTCCGTTTTCGATGACGGCGATGGTGTTCTCCGGGTCGCCCGAAGAAATATCATGCACAACAATCTCGCAATTATCCCCAAATTGCGCGGAAAGCGCCTTTGCAAGCCGTTTGAGCAGATCGAGCGTCGTTTCCTGCATACTGCTCCCTCCCCGTTTCCTGATTTATTCAAATATATCATATCCCCACAAAATTTCAATAGAGAATCAAAATATTTTTTAGATTCCAAAAAGATTTTTTGCGCATCAGAATTCTTGTATTATTGCAGCATATATGCTATTATAATAATGTTTTATTTCTCTCTTTTATCCGTAAAAATATGGGCATAGCTGCAAGGGAGTGCTTCGCGCGCGGGCTACAAACGTTTGTCTTCGTTTGTGCGCGCCTTTTTTGTTTCTCCACAGCACCGCATGTCCTGCACCGAAACTACATAAGGAGGTTCCCCATGATTCTCATTGCAAACGGAAGGCTCATCACGCGAGACAGCGCCAACCCTTACATCGAAAACGGCGGCGTAGCCGTTTCCGGAACAAAAATCGTTGAAACCGGCGAAACCGCCGCGCTGCGTGCAAAGTATCCGGACGCGGAGTTCGTGGATGCAAAGGGCGGCGTCATCATGCCGGCCTTCATCAACGCGCACTCGCACATTTACAGTGCTCTCGCCCGCGGCCTTGCCATGAAAGGGCACAACCCCACAAACTTTTATGAAGTGCTCGACGGCATGTGGTGGCGGCTCGACCGCAATTTGACTTTGGAGGACACGCGCCGAAGCGCCTATACCACCTACATCGATTCCATTAAAACCGGGTGTACGACGGTGTTCGACCACCACGCAAGCTACTGCGAAATTGAAGGGAGCCTGTTCGCAATCGAAAAAGTTGCCAAAGAGCTTGGCATCCGCACAGTGCTCTGCTATGAGGTCAGCGAGCGGGACGGGCAGGAAAAATGCGATGCCGCCATCCGCGAGAACGCGGACTTTATCGCGCATTGCGAAAAGGAGCAGCATCCGCTCGTCAGGGCGATGTTCGGCATGCACGCGCTCTTCACCATTTCCGACAGAACCATGGAGCAATGTGTTAGGGCCAACAACGGAAGGACCGGCTTCCATATCCACGTGTCCGAAGGCATGAACGACGTGTACGACACGCTGCAAACCTACGGAACGCGCCCGGTAAACCGCCTGCTAAACCTTGGGATTCTCGGGGAAAAGACGCTCCTTGGGCACTGCATCCACGTCAATCCCGCGGAGATGGACATCATAAAAGAAACAAACACCATGGTTGTGAACAACCCGGAGTCCAACATGGGCAATGCCGTAGGCTGCTCGCCGGTGCTGCAAATGTTTCAAAAAGACATCCTCGTCGGCCTTGGCACGGACGCTTACACCTTCGACATGACCGAAAGCCTGAAGGCCGCCCTTGCCATACAGCGGCACAATGCCTGCCTGCCCAACGTGGGCTGGGGCGAGGCGACCGCAATGCTGTTTCTGAACAACGCAAAGATTGCCGCACGTTATTTTGAAGACCCGCTCGGCGTGCTGAAGCCCGGCGCGGCGGCGGATGTGATCGTGATGGATTACAAGCCCTTCACCCCGTTCTCCGCAGAAAACATCGACGGCCACATCCTCTTCGGCATGGCGGGCCGCCAGTGCGAAACCACCATGTGCGCAGGTAAAATTTTGATGCGGGACCGCGTGCTGACCTGCGCGGACGAAGAAGCCGTAAACGCCCGCACGCTGGAGGTAAGCCGTGCGCTTTGGAAGCGGCTCAACGGCTGAACCGCGCATTGCTTTTGACACGACAAGGAGGTATTCACCATGAGCGAACGCATGAACCCGATCCCCTTCCCACAGCTGATGGACTGGCTCTTTACCGAGCGTGATGCGCACGGCGCCGTGTTTGGCGTGCAGAAGCCGTTCATAAAGCGGGGCGGTAAAAAGCTCCCGCTGTTTCGGGAAACGATTGAAACGCCGTTCGGCCCGGCCGCCGGCCCCAACACGCAGCTCGCAGAAAACATCATTGCCGCCTACTATGCGGGCGCGCGTTTTTTCGAGCTCAAGACCGTGCAGAAAATGGATGGCGAGGAGCTTGCTGCCTGCATCAACCGTCCCTGCATCCTTGCAGAAGACGAGGGCTACAACTGCGAATGGTCCACAGAACTGACTGTGCCACAGGCGTTTGAAGAATATGTGAAGGCATGGTTTGCCCTGAAGCTCATCAGCTATAAATGGGGGCTTGGCGACCCTTCCGGCTTTGCATTCAACATGAGCGCCGGATATGACCTTGCAGGCATCAAAACCGAAAAGCTGGACCGCTTCATTGAAGGATTAAAGGATGCCTCCGCAACGGCTGTCTGGCAGGGATGCATGGAGTACGCGCTTGCCGCCTTCCCGGAGGATGCAGACTACATTGAGGGCATCTCCCCGCACATCTGCACAGGGGTGACAGTTTCCACCCTGCACGGCTGCCCGCCGCAGGAAATCGAAGCCATCGCTTCGTACCTCATCCGTGAAAAGGGGCTCAACACCTTCGTTAAATGCAACCCGACCATCCTCGGCTATGACTTTGCGCGCAAAACGCTTGATGCAGCCGGCTATGGCTATATTGCCTTTGACGATCACCATTTCCGGGAAGACCTGCAATACGAGGACGCCGTTCCCATGTTCCGCCGCCTCGCTGCGCTCGCCGCAGAGCATGGGTTAGAATTCGGTCTGAAGCTTTCCAACACCTTCCCGGTGGATGTTAAGGCAAACGAACTGCCGAGCGAAGAAATGTACATGTCGGGCCGGGCGCTCTACCTGCTCACAATCGAAATGGCCGCCCGCATGGCCAGGGAATTCGGCGGGAAGCTCCGCCTCTCCTATTCCGGCGGCGCGGATTATTTCAACATTCAAAAGCTGTTTGAGGCCGGTATCTGGCCCATTACAATGGCGACAACCATCCTCAAGCCCGGCGGCTATGCGCGCATGACCGAGATCGCGGAAGCGCTTGAGCAATGCGAATTCCGCGCCTTCGCCGGCGTGGATGTTCCCGCTGTGGAAGCGCTTGCATGCGCGGCGCGGGAGGACGCGCGGTATCGCAAGCCGGAGAAGCCGCTTCCGCCGCGCAAACTCGAAAAGAAAGTGCCGCTGCTTGATTGCTTCACAGCGCCCTGCAAAGGCGGCTGCCCCATCGGGCAGGACATTCCGGAATATATCGAACTTTGCGGCCGGGGCGAATTTCTTGCCGCGCTCCGGCTCATCACGGAAAAGAACCCGCTCCCGTTCATTACGGGCACCATTTGCGCGCACCATTGCATGGACAAATGCACGCGCAATTTCTATGAGGAATCCGTAACCATCCGCAGAGCAAAGCTCGTTGCCGCAGAGCACGGGTACGACGCCCTCATGGCGGAGCTGAAAACGCCGGTGCAAAAGGCCGGCGCGCCGAAGACCGCCGTCATCGGCGGCGGCCCCGCAGGCATCGCTGCGGCCTATTTCCTTGCAAGGGAAGGGTATCCTGTCACGGTATTCGAGCGTGAGGCAAAGCCCGGCGGCATCGTGCGCAACGTGATTCCCGGCTTCCGCATCCCGGAGGAAGCCATCGACAAAGACGTGGCGCTTACAGCGCGCATGGGCGCGGCGTTCGTATGCGGGAAGCCCGCCCCCACCCTTTCGGAGCTCCGCGAAGCCGGCTATGAGAACATCATCCTCGCTTTCGGTGCGGAAAAGCCGGGCATGCTCGCGCTTGAAGGGAATGTAATCAACGTAATCGATTTCCTGCGCAAAGCGAAAAATGCGCCGGAAACGCTTGCCCTTGGGGAAAGCGTTGCGGTCATCGGCGGCGGCAACACGGCAATGGACGCCGCGCGCGCCGCAAAGCGTCTTGGCGTTCCGAAGGTGACAATCGTATACCGCCGCACCAAGCGGTTTATGCCCGCCGATGCGGAGGAGCTCGCACTTGCGCTTGCGGACGGCGTGGAATTTGCGGAGCTCGCTGCACCCACAGCGCACAAAGGCGGCATGCTCCTCTGCGGCAGGATGGCGCTCGGCGCGCCGGACGCAAGCGGCCGCAGGGCGCCCGTTCCCACGGGCGAAAGCGTAAGCATCCCTGCTGATACCGTGATTGCGGCCGTCGGCGAAGCGCCGGATGAAGCGGCATTTGCTTCTTACGGCGCGGCGCTCGACGCACGCGGCAGGGCAAAGGCCGAATACCCCGGCGGGATCTATGTTGCGGGCGATGCGCTGCGCGGCCCAGCCACAGTTGTGGAGGCCATTGCGGATGCACGCGCCGCAGCGGATGCCATCACGGGCGTTTCGCGCAAAACGGAGTTTCCTTCAGCCTGCCGGTCCGGCTATGGCGCGACGCTTATGAAAAAGGGACGCCTTGCCTTCCCCGCTGAGGCGGGCTGCGATGCGCAGCGCTGCCTTGCCTGCAACACCGTGTGTGAAACCTGTGCGACCGTCTGCCCCAACCGCGCAAACGTTGCTGTGGAGGTTCCCGGACATACCATGCGCCAGATCGTGCATGTGGATTACCTCTGCAACGAATGCGGCAACTGCGCCACCTTCTGCCCCTATGACAGCAGGCCATACCGTGACAAGTTCACGCTTTTCCGCAATGAGGCTGATTTCATTGACAGCGAAAACGACGGATTCCTTGTGCTCTGTGCAAAGTGCCCGCGCGTGCGCGTGCGCCTTGCGGGTATTGCGGCGGATTACGACCTTTCCGGTCAAAGCGAGCTCGATCCTGAAATCGAAGCGCTCATTCGCGCCATACTGAGTAAATACGCCTACATGCTTTAAAGCATCCAACCGAATGGAGGTCGTGCCATGGCAACCTTTACCGTAAACGGGAACCGGGTCACCGTTTCCGAAAACCAGAAGCTCCTCCGCTATCTGCGCGATGTGCTGCACCTCACCTCCGTAAAGGACGGCTGCAGCGAAGGCGCATGCGGCAGCTGCACTGTGCTCATTGACGGAAAGCCCGCGCGCGCCTGTATCCAGCAGACGGATCGGCTCGAAGGGAAGTCCGTTCTCACTGTGGAGGGACTCTCCGCATTTGAAAAGGAGGTTTACGCCTATGCTTTCGGCGAGGCCGGCGCTGTGCAGTGCGGCTTCTGCATCCCGGGCATGGTTCTCTCTGCAAAAGGGCTTTTTGCTGTGAATCCCGATCCTTCTGAAGCGGAGATCGCTTACGCGCTGCGCAACAACATCTGCCGCTGCACGGGTTATGTGAAGATCATAAAAGCCGTGCGGCTTGCGGCGCAATGCCTGCGCGAAGGGCGCGTGCCCGCGCCGGAGGGCGCATGGTGCGTCGGCGCGCGCGTGCACCGGCTGGATGTCCGGGAAAAGGTGCTCGGCACCGGCATATACTGCGACGATATCACCATGGAAGGGATGCTCTATGGCAGCGCCGTGCGCGCAGCCTACCCGCGCGCGCGCGTGCTCGCCATCCATACGGAAGAAGCAAGGGCGCTTCCGGGCGTCGCCTGCGTGCTCACCGCAGCAGATATCCCCGGCAGGAACAAAGTAGGACACCTGAAAAAGGATTGGGACACGATGATTGCCGTGGGGGATGTGACGCATTACCTCGGCGACGCTGTCGCCCTCGTTGCGGCGGAAACGCCCGCAATTCTCGAAGCCGCAAAGAAGCTCGTCCGCGTGGAATACGAACCGCTCACCCCCGTGCGCTCCCCGGAAGAAGCCATGGCGGAAGGCGCTCCGCTCGTACACCGGGACGGCAACCTCCTTGCGCATAAACACGTTTCGCGTGGCAATGCGGAGGCGGCCATCCGGGGCGCCAGGCACGTCCTTTCCGGCCATTTCTCCACGCCGTTTACAGAGCACGCGTTTCTTGAGCCAGAGTGTGCCGTCGCCTTCCCGAAGGAAGACGGTGTGATGATTTATTCCTCCGACCAGAGCGTTTACGATACGCAGCACGAAACCGCCCCCATGCTGGGCCTTCCCAACGAGAAGGTATGGGTTGAAAACAAGCTTGTGGGCGGCGGCTTCGGCGGCAAGGAGGACGTGACCGTACAGCACCACGCGGCGCTGCTTGCGCATGTAACAAAGCGCCCCGTGAAGGTGAAGCTCACCCGCGCGGAGAGCATCCTCATTCACCCGAAGCGCCACCCGATGGAGATGGATTTCATGCTCGGCGTGGATGAAGCCGGCATCATCCAGGGCGTGAAGGCCAAGGTTGTTGCGGATACGGGCGCATATGCTTCCCTCGGCGGTCCCGTGCTTGAACGCGCGTGCACGCACGCCGCAGGGCCGTATAACTACCAGAACTTTGAAATCGACGGTTACGCATGGTACACCAACAACCCGCCTGCGGGCGCATTCCGCGGCTTCGGGGTTACGCAGACCTGCTTTGCCATTGAGACACTTTTGAACCGCGCCGCGGATGCGGTTGGCATCAGCCATTGGGAAATTCGCCGTCGCAACGCAATCCGCCCGGGGCAAACGCTGCCCAACGGGCAGATCGTGGACGAATCCACCGGCCTCGTGGAAACGCTCGAAGCCGTGCGTGAACAATATGAGTCCGCCGAATATGCCGGCATTGCCTGTGCGATGAAGAATGCGGGCGTCGGCGTCGGCCTGCCGGATACGGGGCGCGTGCGCCTCGCCGTGCGGGATGGCAGGCTGCACATCCATGCGGGCGCCTCCTGCATCGGGCAGGGGCTTGGGACGGTGCTTGTGCAGATCGTGTGCGAAACGACGGGGCTCCCACGCGAAAGCGTTGTTTATGCGCCGCCGAACACCGGAAATTCCCCGGATTCCGGCACCACATCCGGCTCCCGGCAAACGCTTATCACAGGCGAAGCGGCGCGCCGCGCCTCTGCGCTATTGAGCGAAGCGTTGGCGAAGAAGCCGTTGTCCGCCCTCGAGGGTGAAGAATACTATGCCGAGTATTTGGCCAAAACGGATCCGCTTGGCTCCGATAAGCCCAATCCGGTAAGCCATGTGGCCTACGGCTATGCCACCCAAGTGGCAATTTTGGGGGAAGATGGCAAGCTGAAGAAAATCATCGCAGCGCATGATGTGGGCCGGGCGGTGAACCCCCTCTCCGTGGAAGGGCAGATCGAGGGCGGCGTTGTAATGAGCATGGGATTTGCGCTCACGGAACAGTACCCGCTTCAGGAGTGCAGGCCCACCGCGAAATACGGTACGCTCGGCTTGCCCCGCGCAAACACGGTCCCGGAAATCGAACCCATCATCGTGGAAAAGGCCGGGCTTAACGTGGCCTATGGGGCAATCGGCATCGGGGAAATCACCTCCATCCCAACCGCTCCGGCCATCGCGGACGCATATTACCGCTTCGACGGCAAGGAGCGCTCCGTGCTGCCGCTTTCGGACACGCCATATTCAAAATAAATGAACGGCGTTGAGAATTTGTGTTTTATAATTGAATGAAAGAAACCAGAAGGGCGAAACAAACAAAATGGAACTCAACCGGTATATCGACCACACGAACCTGAAGCCCGATGCGACCTGCGCGGACATCCAAACGCTCTGTGCGGAAGCGAAGGCGTATCATTTTGCAAGCGTATGCGTGAACAGCGTGCATATCGCACAGGTTGCCGCCGCGCTCGCGGGGACGGACGTTGCGCCCTGCTGCGTCGTCGGATTCCCACTCGGCGCAATGGAACCCGAAGCGAAGGCGTTTGAGGCTGCCCGCGCGTGCGCCCTTGGTGCGAAGGAGATCGACATGGTGATCGACATCGGCGCAGCAAAGGCGGGCGATTTTTCCCGTGTGGAAGCCGACATCGCCGCCGTTCTTTCCGCCATCGCCGGGCGCGCGCTGCTCAAAGTCATCCTCGAATGCTGCCTGCTTACGGACAAGCAGAAGCAGGCAGCCTGCCTTGCCGCAAAGCATGCGGGCGCGGACTTTGTGAAAACCAGCACGGGATTCTCCACCGGCGGGGCAACGGAGCATGATGTGGCGCTCATGCGCGCGGCCGTCGGCCCGGAAATGGGCGTGAAAGCCTCCGGCGGCATTCGCACGTGCGCGGATGCGCTTAAGATGATCGCAGCCGGAGCGAACCGCATCGGCGCGAGCGCGGGGATTGCAATCGCAGCAGCGGCAGAAGAAGAAAAACAGGGCGGTAAACGCTGAGAAAACTCGAAAAAGTGGCCGCCGCCACTTTTTCGACAAGCAACAGAGCGGCCTGCGGCCGCCCTTTGCGTTTAAAACACGAATTGAATGAGGAGCATATAGCACACCGTACCAAGGCCGATGCTCAGAAGCGAGTTGCGCTTCCAGATGTGCAGCCCCACCACTACAAGCCCGGCAAGCAGCTCGGGCGCGCCAAACGGGGCGGCTGAAAATGACACGCCTTTGAAGCAATAAATCAGCAACATCCCCATCATCGCATACGGCAGATAAGCCCCGAGGTACGCCACAAAAGGTGAAGTGCTGCGTTTGCCGCTGAAAATGAAGAACGGAAGGCAGCGCAGAAGCGCGGTTACCACCGCCATCACGGCGATGATCAAAATGGAATGCAGGGGGTCATTCATGCTCCGCTTCCTCCGTTTCCCCGGTTTGCTCGCCTGCCTTCTCCGCGGCGCTGCGCTCGATCTTCGGGCGCAATGTGCAAAGCGCCGTCAAAATCACAAGCATTGCGGGAATCAGGAAGCGGTCCGCGCCAAAGATCAGCAGGCAGGCAAGCGTTGCAAGAACCCCGATGAGCGCGGGCGTATGCTGCTTGCTTGTGAGCCACTGTTCGGTAAAAATGCTTACAAAGAGCGCCGTCATGGCAAAATCCACACCCGCCGTGCTGAATGTGATCAGCGATCCTGCCACCGCGCCGAGGGTTGAACCGATCACCCAATAGCATTGATCGAAAAGCGAGATTAAAAAATAAAACAAATATGGGTTTACACCCTCCGGTACCGTTTCGCTGCAAATGAGCGAATAGGTTTCATCCGTAAGGGCAAACATGAGATACGGTTTTTTGCGCCCCGCACCCTTATACCGGTCGATCATGGAGATGCCGTAAAACAGGTGGCGTGCGTTGACCATAAGCGTCATGATGGCAGTGGAAATCAGCGACGCCCCGCTTGCAAGAAGATCCACCGCCACGTACTGCATGGAGCCCGCGAACACGGTAGCGCTCATTGCAAACGCCCAAAGCGCCCCATATCCTTTGCCTGTGAGCAGAATTCCAAACCCCATGCCAAGCACGAGGTATCCTGCCATCACCGGCAGTGTTTTTAGAAAGACCGTTTTCAAAAGCGTTTTGTTTATGCTCTTCTTCATCCGCATCCTCCCGGTGTGTTCCTCCGCAGCCCTTTTTCAGCGTCAGCCTCAGTTATTGTAACGGAAAGAATCCCCGAAATCAATCAAATTTCGCGCCGCGTTTCCGCAACGATCCCGCCCTGCCCAACGTTATATTCTATGGGGGCGCTCTCCCGCGCGCCGCACGCATGCGCGCTGGGAAAATATTCATGAATTATTTAATTGTGTATTTGCTATACCCGGTGTAAACTGGAATTATTGGAAGGGGGTGTGTTGCCTGTGGAGCAGGCTCCGCTCATAGAAGTAAGGAATGTAACAAAAGTTTACCGGGTGGGGAGCGTGGATATCCATGCGCTGCGCGGTGTGGATCTCATCATTAACCGCGGCGAAATCTGCTGTATCATCGGCCGAAGCGGTTCCGGTAAATCGACGCTGCTCAACGTCCTTGCCGGCCTTGAGCATGTCACAAGCGGCGAGATCGTCATCGCCGGAAAACGATTGGACAAGATGACGCAGAGCGAACTGATCGTATTCCGCCAAAAGCATGTCGGCTTTATTTTTCAGGCCTTCAACTTAATGCCTTATTATACGGCGCTCGAAAACGTGGCGTTCCCGCTTTCGTTCCGCGGCATGCCCGCACGCAAGCGCAATGCGCTTGCCCGCGAGGCGCTCAAGACCATGGGGCTTGAAACGCATTTGAAGCACAAGCCTTCGCAGATGAGCGGCGGCCAGCAGCAGCGCGTTGGCATCGCACGCGCGCTCGTGACGGATCCGGACATCGTGTTTGCGGACGAACCCACGGGAAATTTGGACTCGAACACTTCCGACGACGTGATGAATTCCATCTGTGACGTCATGCGCGCACGGAACAAAACGCTCGTCATGGTCACGCACGATCCGCATATGGCGGAATTTGCCGACAAGGTCATTCAAATCCTGGACGGCAAGGTCGTGAGCATTGAATATAACGATCATTCCAATTCCAAAACAAAAAAAGCAGAGGTTGAACAGGGGGAAGAAACAGCATGAACCGCACGTTAAAACGCACTCTGGCGCTTGCACTGGCGCTGATTTTTACATTTATGCTCGCCGTAAGCGCGCTTGCAGAAAACAGCACGCCGGATCCCAGCCCGGAGGTTACCGCAACACCCGCCCCAGGCGCACCGGCAAGCGCGGACAGCATCACCATTACAGTCAGCGGCGCAACGATTTCCGCAACGCACATTTATATTCCCGTTACCGTCATGAACGCAAGCGGCGAAGCCGTGACGCTTGAAAGCGTATACAACAAAACCGCCGGCGAAAGCGTTGGCTCCGATGCAAGCAGCCCGCTGCCGATGACGATTCCCGCCAACAGTTCAAGGGAAGTTTTGCTTACGGACACGCATAACGGCAGCAATTCCGGCACGGTAACGCGCACGCTGGTCTTCTCCTTCAAGCCTGATTCCGGCAGCAGTTTCACCAAGTATCAGAACGTATCCGTTGATTTTGGGGTGGATGTAAACGGCGGCGGCAGCAGCGAGGGCAATACCACGGAAGCTGTGGACCCGGCGTTCCGCCTTTCTTCCTATGACGAAGCGGGCGAGTTCGTGCCTGCGCCCTCCGGCAACGCAGGCAAGGGCGTTGTGGTGCGCATCCCGCTCCAGTGCCTGCGCAGCAACATTTCAAACGTTACCATTACGCCGGTGCTTTCCACAAGCCTGGATTCCTTCCCGTTTGAAATCTCCGCGCTCGACTACACACAGGGCCTTTCGGGAAGCCTGTACCGCGGCGCGATCGTCGAGTTCCGCTACAGCGGCTTCAAGCTCAACAAAATGGTCACCGCGGGCGTCAAAAAGGTGGATTTCACAATTTCCTGGCTGGAGGATTGGGATGCCACCAACACGCGCCAAAGCATGACGATCAGCATTTATGTGAACGTCATTAAGGGCTATGAGGAGGCCACCAATCCTGACGGCACAAAACCCGTCTCCAAGCCGAAGGTGATCCTTGATTCCTACTCCATCAGCACGGATAAGATCTATGCCGGCGAACAGTTCGATGTGAAATTCACCCTGCGCAACACCTCCGATGAGGAAGCTGTGCAGAACATCCAAATCAGCATCAGCGATACGGCGGAGGTTGGCAAGCTGATGCCCGCGAACAACGGCTCCAATACGCTTTATATCGCAAAAATCGGCAAGGGCGAAACGCATACGGAGACAATCTCCATGCAGAGCGCACCGGATACCGAGGCAAAGGCTTATACGCTCCAGCTCGATTTCTCCTACGAAGGCGCCTCCAATGTCGCCTCTTACACCGCAACGGAGACCATCGCCATCCCCATTCTCCAGCGCATCCGCATCAAAGTGGATGAACCCACTGTCTACGATGACCCATGGGTCGGCCAAAGCTGTGCGCTTTACTTCGCGCTGTACAACATGGGCAAGGCGCCCATTTACAACTGCATGGTGGATGTTGAAGGCGAAGGCCTTGCGATGGAGGAAACTTATTTTGGCGGCACGGTTGCAGCCGGCAGCACCATGCGGGCGGACTTCTCCATCATCCCCTCCGTGGGCGGCGACATTGCAGGCGAAATCGTCATCACCTATGAGGACGTTTACGGGGAGCAAATGGAGGAGCGCCTGCCGCTCAACCTGTTTGTGAACGAAGAGATGCCCATGGACGATCCGGGCGCGATGATCGACCCGGAAACCGGCATGCCCATCGGCGGCGATCCCGGCATGGCCGACCCCGGCATTGAAACAATCGGCGGACAAACGGGAGGCTTCCCCTGGGTATGGGTCGGCGTTGGCGCGGCGGTGGTCGCGGCAGCTGTTGCGGCCGTCATCCTGTTGAAGAAGAAGCGTGCGAAGGAGCTGGAGGACGTATGAAATTCGCCGATCTGCTCCGCACGGCGTTCCTGAACCTGTGGCGGCGCAAGCTGCGTGCCTTTCTGACCGTGCTTGGCATGGTGATCGGCACGAGCTCCATCGTGGTGATGGTGTCGCTCGGCATCGGCATGCGCGAAGCCATGATCGAAAGCTATTCCCAGATGGGAAGCATGACAAACATCACCGTGACCCGTTGGAATTATTCCGTTGACGAAAATGGGAATTATTCCTCCAGTGAAAAGGATCTGAACAAAAAAACGCTTGAAACGTTCAAGCAGATCCCCGGCGTAGAAGCGGTAATGCCGCGCATCACAACCTGGGGCTTGGTGAAGAGCGGACGCTATGTGGCGGACATCAGCATCATGGGCATTGACACCTCCGTTGCAGAGCAATTCGGCATCACGCTTGCGGAAGGCACAATGCCGAGCGCACGTACCACGGGCGGCACCTACGACATCGTGTTCGGCTCGGACCTGTTCCAGTACTCCTATTTTTATGATCCGAATACCGGCAGGCAGGCGGTGGACAAAGACGGAAACTCCAAGGTAACCCTGGATTCCCGCTTCCAGCTCACGTTCGATTATAACAATGTTTATGGTGGAAGCTCCATGGAGGGATACACGCCCGGCAAGTTTTACCGGCTCAACGCTACGGGCGTTACCGCTGCATCGGGCAACGAGTTTTCCTATTACTGCCTGATGGATATTGAGGCGCTCAAAAAGCTGGCCAAGGAAAACAGCACATTTATGAACCTTGACACCAGCAATTATAACGAGGTTATCCTAAAGTGCGCGGACACCGAGACCGTTGCAAGCGTAAACCAGACCATTAAGGACATGGGATACGGCACGCAGTGCCTGCAGGAATGGATTGAACAGTCCGAACAGAGCATTAAGCAAACGCAGTATCTCCTCGGAGCAATCGGCGGCGTGTCTCTCCTTGTCGCAGCCATCGGCATCATGAACACGATGATGATGAGCATTTATGAGCGCACGAAGGAAATCGGCATCATCAAGGTGCTTGGATGCAGGATGTCCAACATCGCGGGCATGTTCCTGACCGAATCGGCTTACATCGGCTTTTTCGGTGGTGCGCTTGGCCTCGGCGTGAGCTACACGCTCTCCATTGTGCTCAACAAGTTCCTGTCCGATTCCGGCATGCACAGCTCCATCCCGCTTTACCTTGCGTTCGGCGCGGTAGCGTTCTCCATCCTCGTGGCGCTGATTTCCGGGCTTTACCCGGCTTTCCGCGCAATGCGGCTTTCCCCGCTTGCGGCAATCCGCAACGAATAGCAAAAACGGCACGAAAAAGCTCCGATACCGGCTTTTCGGTATCGGAGCTTTTGTCTTTTGCAGGCGGCCGGCGCACCTTCAGCCGGCGAAATATGGGCAATGCGTTTTCAAGCATTGCCTGTTTTGCGGAGAATGTGTGCAGCGGATCGCCGCAGGAAGCTCCATCGCAACCCCAAGGTGTTCCTGCGCAAAGCGCGCCCCCGCCTTTGCCGCCGTAAACGAGTTCCGCTTGCAGCACCGGGGGCCTCCTATCCTGCCAATGTCCGAAAGCGCTTCCGCGGTCATTTGGTTGGAAAGACCCCAGGATTCCCTGGAAAGCGGCGTTGTGCCAGTTGCAATGCTCAGGAACATGCCCGCGCTCACAGCCGCGCCGCAACAACCCCAATAGCCGCAGGATCCGCCTGGATACTTTGCGCCGCGCTCCTTCATTTTTCCAAGCGCCTCTTCCAGTTCGATTTCCCCGCCGCTGTTGCGGTATGCGCAGAGAAGCGCCGCCCCCACCATGACATGGTGCTCCGGGCCATGCATATGGATGTAAGGATCTTCCATCATCTCCTGCATCATCGCAATAGGGTTGCGCGAGCTGCTCTGCATGCAGTAAGCGATCACATCCCGAATTCCCTGCTCGCCATGGCAGCGGTCACAGACGAAGTGCCCCGCTTCACAGCTTGCACAGGATCTAAATTTGCCGTGGCAGATTGCGCATTCCATTTCCTGCGCCTTTTCAAAATACACCAGCGGCCTGCCGCAAACAAGGCATGCCCCCTCCTCTTTTTTCACCGTATCCTCCCCTTCCTCTTTTTTCAGTTTAATTCGCATCCCCGTTGCGCGGATATGTCTGCTTCGCGTACCGCGCGCACAGCGCATCGCATGCGCCGCCCGCACGGATCAGTTCCGCAAACATGTGCCCACTCTCCTTCACGGTGCGTGCCTGCGTTTCATAGTCAATGTGTACAAGGCCGAAACGCGCGCTCTGCCCTTCCAGCCATTCAAAATTATCGCAGAAACACCAGTGGTAATACCGCTCCACAGGAAGGCCCGATACGGCAAGCTCCTTCAGGTGCTCCAGAATGTAGCGCGCACGGAACGCATCTGCATTATCACAGGTGCCGTTTTCCGTGATGTAAATCGGGCGCGGGAGCAAATCATAAGCTTTTTTTGCGCACTCCGCGATGCCTTCCGGGTAAATCTCCCAACCAAGGTCGTTCACCGGCGCGCCCCTGCGCACACCGTCTCCGATGCCATGCACCGTGGAACGCGTATAGTAATTCACACCGATGAAATCGCAATATTCCCCCGGGCAGATCGCTTCACTGCGCAAAACGGGGAAGCGCCGTTCCCCTCGCGTCATCGCGCGCGTCAGACTGCCCTGAAAGAAGGTTTCCGTGAGGCGTGCTGCCAGCCTGTGCCACGGATTTTTGGGGTTCTCGGGCGCAAAGACACGCAAGTGGTTGGCAAAGCTCACCTTTGTATCCGAAAAGCCCATCTCACGGCGCACACGATGGATCATTTCATACGCGCGGATGTGGCAGGCCGCCATGCGCGTCATCACAGCGCGCGTCGCGGCAAAGGAGCGCCTGCCCGGGGGCCATGCGCCGAAGAAATAGCCGTTCACGGCATAAACGTTCGGTTCGTTGATTGTGATGTATTCCGAAACAAGCCCGCCCATCGCCCGGACCACCTTTTCCGCGAAGCGGAGGAAAACCGTCTCGCTCTTCGGGTTTTCAAACGCGCCCATACGTTCGAACCAAAGCGGGTTTGTGAAGTGGTGCAGCGTCAGAAGCGGGCGGATCCCGCGCGAAACGAGGTACGCCGCTTCCTCCCGGTAATGTGCAAGCGCCGCTTCATCAAACCTTCCCTGCTCCGGCTCAATGCGGCTCCATTCCACACCGAAGCGGTAGGTCTCGATCCCGAGTTCCGCCATCAGATCCGCATCCTCACGCCAACGGGCGTAGTGGTCATCCGCCACGGCAGGGCTGCTGCCGTCGTGGATGCGGCCTTTTTTATACCAGTCGTACCAACTGTTGTTCCTGTCTCCGCCCTCGATCTGCGTTGCGGCCGACGCCGCGCCGAGGAGCATGCCTTTGGGGAATGAAAAGCCCTGCATGCCGCCGCCCATCCTTTCTGCGTTTTAATTTAATTATAGCATCTGCGCCCCTCATGCGTCACGCGCGATTGTGCTTTCTTTCAAAAAGTAGTATGCTATCTACACACCCTTACTTGGAAAGGATAGGATTTATGGAGAAACTTTACGTAAACGGAAGCATCCACACGCTGGATGCAGCATCCCCCCTCGTTTCCGCGCTCGCTGCCGTGGATGGCCGCATTGTTGCCATCGGCACGGAGGCGGAGGTTCGCGCCGCAGTTTCGCCTGCAGCAGAGGTGGTTGACCTTGGCGGACGTACCGTAACCCCCGCGTTTTCCGACACGCATATGCACCTTCTTTCCTATGTCGGCTCCAAGCGGGAGGTTGATCTTTCCGCAGTGCACTCCGTGGAAGAGCTCATTGCAGCCTGCCGCGCAGCGCTTGCCGCCGGGCAGCTTGCAAACGGGTGGCTGATGGGCCGCGCCTGGAACCAGAACGGTTGGAGCGTTCCCCGCATTCCGGACAGGCATGACCTTGACCAAATCTCGCGGGAGGTGCCTATCGCCCTTTCCCGCGCGTGCTACCACGTGATTTGCATCAACAGCCGTGCCATTGAGCTGCTTGGGCTCAGTGCCGCATGTGATGGCGTGCTGCGTGAGGACGAATGCAACTGTCTTTATGAGGCTTTGGCAGATCCCTCGGAAGAGGCACTTGAATCCATGGTTTTGGAAGGCTGCGGCGACCTGCTGAAAAACGGCATCGTTTGCGCACATACGGACGACTTCGGTGAAACTGAAACTTACAAGCCTGTTTACAACGCTTACCGCAGGTTGGCAGAAGCCAACAGGCTTCCCGTACGCATTGTGCAGCAATGCCATTTCGGAGAGCCCGAGACGCTCAAACAGTTCCTTGCGGACGGCCGTTTTTACGGGGAAACGCACGGCCATTACCGGCTGGGCGAACACAAGCTGCTTTTGGACGGTTCGCTCGGCGCCCGCACTTCCTATATGCGCAAGCCTTATGCAGACGATCCTTCCACACAGGGGATTCCGCTGTTTACGGAAGAAAGCCTGTACGAGCTGACCCGCATTTCCCATGCGGCCGGCTTCCCCATCGCCGCGCATGCGATCGGCGACGGCGCGATCGAGATGCTGCTCAACACGGTTGCGCGCCTGCAAGCCGAATCGCCCCGCCCGGATCCGCGCCATGGGGTTGTCCACTGCCAAATTACGGACGAAGCACAGCTTAAGCGCATTGCGCAGCTTGGGATGCAGGCCTATGTGCAGCCCATTTTTGTGAAGGCGGATCAGCACATTACCGAGGCGCGCGTTGGAGCGCAGCTTGCCAAAACAAGTTACGCCTGGAAAACGCTGCTCGGCCTCGGCATCAACATCAGCGGCGGTTCGGATTGCCCCGTGGAGCCGTTCGACCTGCTGCCGAACCTCGCCTGCGCCGTCACGCGTACCGATCCGACCATGCCGGGTGCAAAGCCCTGGCATCCTGAGCAATGCCTCAGCGTGGAAGAAGCCGTGCGCGTATTTACGCAGGGCGCTGCCTACGCTTCGTTTGAAGAAGACGAGCGCGGTACGCTCAGCGTGGGCAAGGTTGCAGATTTCGCCGTGCTTTCGCGCGACATTTTCACAATCAACCCCAATGAAATTGGCTCCACCAAGGTGGAAATGACCGTCGTGGACGGCGAGATCGCCTGGGAAAAATAATCCTGCTTCTGAAGAAACAGAGCCCGCGCAGTGCGCGGGCTCTTATGCTTTCTCATGCCTCCGGGTTTTCCATCACGCCCAGGAACATCGGCACGCCGGTCGCAAGGTCGATCACCGCATATGCAAACGGGCGGTCAAAGCGCAATTCAACCTTAACCGGCGGCGGCATTGCGCAGCCTGCCGCCATCTCCACGGATGTTACTGCGGCAGCTTCGGTGCCCTCTTCGTCCACGATGAGCTTCACCTTTTGCAGCACGTTCCCGATATAAAGCGGCGCATCCCCTGCATGCCCCATGGCGGTGAAATCCGCTTTTTCCGGGGCAAACGCCTGCACAAGCCCCATAGCCTTGAGCGCATCATTCATTTTGAATTCCGTTTCTGCGGTAAATTTGGGGATCAGAAGATCCATATAGGTGCCGGACTGCACTGCCGCAAGGTAGGATGCGATCTGCTCCGCATCAAGCGTTGCCGCAAATGCACGCACGTCCGCCCCTTCCCGCGGAAGCAGGGCAAGGAATGCGGTTTTTCCGTCATCATAGGGCAAAACCGTACCGCATACGCCTTCCGATTCGATATAATCCCGATAGCAGCCCCAATCCTGCATGAATTCCGTCTGCACAGCCTCCCCGCCCGCAACGGTAAACGCCGCCTCGTGCGTGTCTTCCGCCTCAAACGGGCTTTGCCATTTCGCCTTGAAGTACAGCGCGTTGAGAAGCACAAACATCACATCGTCCTGATATGGTTCCTCGCGCAGCGAAGGAATGAGGCCGTTGGTGTTCTTTTTTACCCAATCATTGATGGCCGCAACTGCCTCTTGTGTGGAAAGATCGGCCGAGATCGCCTCTGCACCCATCGCAGCCTTAACCGCATTGAGCCAGCTTTCCTCCACAACAAGCGCTTCACAGGTGTCGATCCACGCGGAATTGGCGATGGAAAGCTCTGTGCTGCCCGCATTTTCTGTAAGCGCCTGCGCAAGCCCCGCGCAAAGCGCGTCCAGTTCCGCGCCCGAAAGGCCGAGAAGCGCACCAAATTCTGCAAGCGTATCCCCTGCCGCGCCGTCTGCCGCCATGGCGAGCGCAAAATACGCCGAAAGCGGGGAAATGACGGGGTTTTCCGCATCGAGCTTCATCGCCTCCGCCACGAGAAGCGCTCCAAACTGTGTAACAGCTGCCGCATTTGCGGTTTCTCCCTGCACCGCAACAGGCGCAAGGTTTGCCGTCAGGTTTGTGGTTATGGGTTTGGAGTTTCCCTGCGATCCGGGGTTCGGTGCGTGCTGTGCGCCTGGCGCACCCGCAGCGCAGCCAGAAAAGAGCAGCGCGCACACAAGGCAAAACGCCCCGCATGCGCGGTAGGTTCTTTTGATCCGTTTCATGTTGCACTTCCTCCTCTGCATTTCCTGTTTATACAAAACGCAGAAGCAGGCCGCAAGGTTGCAGTTTTTCAGCAATAGGCCGTAAAAAGCCCGGCGCGCAGGTCGCTCCATTCTTCAAGGACAAAATCCCGCACCTTGCGCGCCGCCGGCGGCAGCGTGCCGCTCTTGCGCCAGGCAAGGAATACCGAGCGGTAGGTGCGCCGATCCGAAATCGGGATGGCCGTCACAGGCTGCAGCTGCATCGCGGGTACCTTTGGCATCACCGTGACGCATCCCCCGATGCTCACAAATTGCAGCGCGCTGTTGCACTCCTGCGTTTCATATGCAATGTGCAGCGGCACGCCTTCATCGGAAAACAGCTCCTCCACCGTGGCGCGCAGGCCGCTGCTCTTGTGCAGCAACACCATCTTTTCGTTTGCAAGATCGCGCACAGATACGCTTTCATATCCTGCGAGCCTGTGCCCGTTCGGCACCACGGCATAAAGGGCCTGCTCGCCGATCTTTGCACATTCCACATCGCTGTCCGCTGTAACGCAAAAGGCAAGGTCAATCCTGCCTGCCTTAAGCTCGGTGAGCAGATCGCTGTTCATGTGCTGTGCAAAATGGAAGGTGATGCCGGAATCCGGGTATTTTTTTTGGAACCCCTCCACAATCGAAGGGATGAAATCCGAAGAAATGCTGTAAAAATACCCAAGCGTAACCGTCCCGCCCGCAGGGTCAAGCATCATTTGCCGCGTCATGCGCACGCCTTCCTCCAGCGTTGCAAGCACACGGTTCACATAGGTAAGGAAAAACTCGCCGTACGGCGTAAGAAAAACGCGTTTGTTTTTTTTGGAAAACAACGGGATGCCCAGGTCTTTTTCCAGCTCTGCAATGGCATAGCTCAGGCTTGGTTGGGAGATGTGCAGTGCCTCGGCCGTTTTTGTGTAGTTGAGTGCGCCGGCAAGCGCCTGAAAATAGCGAAGCTGCATCAATGTCATAAATGCCACCACCCTTCATATGTCCGGCGAACCCGGTTATTTTATTATAAAGCCTTGCGGCCGGGTTCGCAAGAAGTCAATAGGATTTCTCTATAATAAAACTTCAAAAGATGTATTGGACGTTGACGCATGTGCGGAAATATAATTAAGCTAACAACCAGGGGGACTTATGCTCCCCGGAACAGGAAACAAACGAACGCACCGGATAACATATGAAAAGGAGCATCATTACCATGGCAGAAAGAGAAATCACGTTGGAAGAAATCAAAATGCTGGACGATCTGTTCGCCCGCGCGCAAGCCGCCGCGAAGGTCATTGAGACATACGATCAGGAGCGCGTCGATCAGCTGATTCAGGCTGTGGCCTGGTCCGTTATCAACCTGCAAACCTGGAAGCCGCTTGCCTATCAGGCAGTTGAAGAGACTCGCCTGGGCGACCCTGTCGGCAAAGTCGGCAAGCGCAACAAGGCCAAGGGTATCCTGCGCGATGCACTGCGTGCAAAGAGTGTAGGCATGATCGAAGAAATCCCGGAAAAAGGCATTGCCAAGTATGCAAAGCCCGTGGGCGTCATCGCTTCCCTTGTCCCCACGACGAATCCTGTCGTCACCCCTGTCGGCCAGGCCATTTATGCCATTAAGGCCCGTGACGTTGTGATTTTCTCGCCCCATCCGCGTGCCAAGGGCGTCACGAAAAAAGCCATTGACATCATGCGCGAAACGCTCGTGCGGGAAGGCGCCCCGGCGGACATCCTCCAATGCATCGAAAAGCCCAGCATCCCCGTCACCAAAGAGCTGATGGCGCGTGCGAACCTTGTCATCGCCACAGGCGGCCGGCCGATGGTCAAATCCGCTTACAGCTCCGGCACCCCGGCTTACGGCTCCGGCGCGGGCAACTCCACGATGATTATCGACGAGACCGCGGACGTAAAGGAAGCGGCCATGAACACCCGCATCAGCAAGTATTCCGACTTTGGCTCCGGCTGCTCCTGCGACGGCAACCTGGTGATTCACGCTTCCGTTTACGATGCAATGGTTGAAGCGCTCAAAGCCGAAGGCGGCTACCTTGCAAACAAGCAGGAAGCAGAGGCGCTCAAGAAGGTTATGTGGGATGAAAACGGCCACCGTCTGCCGGACACCGTTGCCATCTCCGCACAGAAGCTCGCGGAGGCCGCAGGCTTCACCATCGGCAGCGAATATAAGTTCATCATGGTTGACGGCGAAAACAAAATCGGCAAGGAGCACTTCTTCTCCTCCGAAAAGCTCACCACGCTGCTTGCGCTCTTCAAATATGACGGCGAATTCGAGAATGCGCTCGATATGATGCGCGCAATCTATAATGTGGGCGGCAAGGGCCATTCCTGCGGCATCTATTCCTTCAACGACGAGCACATTCACCGCCTTGCGCTGGCCGCGCCCGTCAGCCGCATCATGGTGCGCCAGCCGCAGAACAAGGCAAACGCCGGTTCTTTCACCAACGGCATGCCGATGACCTCCTCCATGGGCTGCGGCACTTGGGGCGGCAATATCGTTTCCGAAAACATCGCGCTCAAGCATTACATGAACACCACCTGGGTCGCGCGCACCATCCCCGAAGACAAGCCCTCTGACGAGGAGCTCTTCGGCAAGTATTACGATCCCGCACTGGATCAGGAATAACCAAATGATTTTTCGGGCGGGCCGGCATGCAGAAGCTGTGATGCCGGTTCGCCCATCCCTGCAGTTAAACCGGTAAAATTAATTCCAAGGAGTATACCCCATGATTCAACCCATCCAGATCCGCAACGTAGAAATCGGCAGCGGCGTGCCGAAGGTCATCGTCCCTATCGTTGGCAAAACAGAGGAAGCCATCCTTGCAAAAGCAGGCGAGATCGCCTCTATGCCCATTCATACAGTTGAATGGCGCGTGGATTTCTACGACGATGTATTTGACACGGAAAAGACGCTTGCAACCCTGAAAAAGCTGCGCTGTGCGCTCGGCACGCTTCCGCTGTTGTTCACCTTCCGCACCAAAAAGGAAGGCGGCGAGAAGGAGATCACCATGGAGCAGTACACTGCGCTGAACCTTGCCGTTGCAGCAAGCGGAGATGCGGACTTGATCGACGTTGAAATCTTCTCCGGCGACGGCGTTGTGAAAGCAAATATCGACGGCATCCACAAGGCGGGCGCGCTTGTGGTTGGTTCCAACCACGATTTCTTTGCTACCCCGGAAAAGGACGATATTGTTTCCCGCCTGCGCAAGATGCAGGAGATGGGCGCGGACATTCCGAAAATCGCCGTAATGCCCAAGAGCACTGCGGACGTGCTCACCCTGCTTGCCGCAACGGCCGAAATGCATGAAACCTATGCCGACAGGCCGATTATCACCATGTCCATGAGCGCAAAGGGCGTAATCAGCCGGCTTTCCTGCGAGGCGTTTGGCTCCGCAATGACCTTCGGCGCCGTTGGGCAGGTTTCCGCTCCCGGCCAGATTCCCGTGGAGCAGCTCAGGCAGGTGCTTGATATCCTGCACAGCGCGCTGTAAGCTGTAACTTGAAGCGCTCCCCGCCGGCCAACAGCCGGGCGGGCATACCCGGCAAAGGAGGTTCCCCAGAACATGAAGTTTGCTGAAAAGATCACGCTTTGCGAGGTCGGCCTCCGGGACGGCCTGCAAAACGAAAAGGCGCTCCTCTCCGTGGAGGATAAGCTTTCGCTCGCCCGTGCAGCGATCGCTTCGGGCTTCCCGGTGATCGAGCTTGGCTCATTCGTAAGCCCCAAAGCCGTGCCGCAAATGGCGGATACGGATGAATTATACCGCCGGCTGGGCGATGTGCCCGGTGTGGAACTGCGCGCGCTCATCGCCAACAAGCGCGGCGTGGAACGCGCGGCCGCCTGCGGCTGCAAAAAAGTGAAGCTCAACGTTTCCGCAAGCCGCGGGCACAACCTTGCCAACCTGAACAAAACGCCGGAAGAAAGCGTCGCGGGCTTTGCGGACTGCGTGAAGGCAGCGAGAGATGCCGGCATCGCGGTTTCCGGCTCCATCTCCATGCCTTTTGGCTCGCCCTGGGAACGCTTCACTCCGGTTGAAGATGTGCGTTCCATTGTGGATGCATATCTTGCCGTCGGCGTGGAAGAAATCTCCCTTTCCGATGCTTCCGGCATGGCGGTTCCCACAAGCGTTTACAGCTTGTTTTCCAACATGGGGCAAGCGTATCCGAACGTGACCTGGTGGTTCCATTCCCACAACACGCGCGGCACAGCCATGGCGAACATCATCGCCGCCATGGAAGCCGGCATCACGCGTATGGACTGTTCCTTTGCGGGGCTCGGCGGCTGCCCGTTCGTGCCCGGCGCGGCGGGGAACATCGCGTCCGAGGACGTTGTTCACATGCTATATGAAATGGGCGTTGAAACCGGCATTGACCTTGACGCCTGCATCGCTACCGCGCGCCTTGCCGCGGAGCTTACCGGCCACGGCGGCGAAAGCTACATCCTGCGCGCAGGAAAATCCAGCGACCTGATTAAGAAATAACCCACAAAATTCCCCTTTTAAGGAGATTTAATCAAGCATGAAAAAACTCGTATCCGACTTAATGGTAGATTACCTGGAGCGCCGCGGCGTGGAATACATCTTCGGCCTTTGCGGACATACCGTCATCGGCTTTTTGGATGCGCTCTCCCGCAGCGAGAAGATTAAGTATATCTCTGTGCGCCATGAGCAGATCGCCGCAACCGCGGCGGACGGTTATGCCCGCGTAAAGCATAAGGCCGCCGTTGTCCTTTCTCACCTTGGCCCCGGCATCACCAACACCGTAACCGGCATTGCCAATGCGGCGTTTGATTCCATCCCACTCGTGCTCATCGCGGGTGATGTGCCGAGCTATTATTTCGGCAAGCATCCCCATCAGGAAGTGAATATGCATGCGGATGGCTCCCAATATGAAATCCTCCGTCCAATCGTAAAGCGCGCCTGGCGCATTGACGATCCTGAAGCGCTGCCGGAAATCCTCGACAAGGCCTTCCGCCTTGCGGAAAGCGGCCGCCCGGGCCCTGTGCTGATCGACGTGCCGATGGACATGTTCTCCCGCGAGATTGATACCGACCTGTTTGCGCGCACCTATCGTGACAGCGACTGCACCATCAAGCCCGCGCTTGCTCCTTCCGCTGTGCGGGAAATCGCAAAGCGCCTTGTGGAAGCAGAGCGTCCGGTGATCCACGCGGGCGGCGGTGTGCTGCTTGCGCAGGCCTCCGAAGAGCTTGCTGCGCTTGCTGAATTCCTGGATATCCCGGTTTCCCGCACCCTGATGGGCCAGGGATGCCTTTCCGACCGGCATCCGCTCATGGTCGGGCAGACCGGCTTCTGGGGCCTTGACTTTACGCATGAGCTTACCACCAATGCGGATGTTATCCTCGGCCTCGGCACCCGCTTCGCGGAGGCCGATTGCTCCAGTTGGTATCCGGGCGTAACATTCAATCCGGAAAAGACGGCCTTCCTGCAAATTGATATCGACCCCACCGAAATCGGCCGCAACTACCCCGTGGCCGTGGGCGCGGTGGCCGATCTGAAGGAAGCCCTGCCGCAAATCCTTGAGGAAGTGAAAAAACTCTGCCCGAACGGCAAGAGCAACCCTGAGCTGCGCCGCCGTATCGCGGAAACGAAGGCAGCTTTTAAAGAATCCAACCGCGCCATCGCGGAGGACAGCCGCTTCCCCATGACCCCGCAGCGCATTCTCAAGGATGTGAAGGAAGTCATTCCTGAAGATTCTCTGATTTATACGGATGTGGGCTGGAACAAAAACGGTGTTGCACAGCAATTTGATATCACCATCCCCGGCTCCATCCACCACAGCTCCGGTCTTGCGACGATGGGCTTCGGCTCCTCCGCCATTCTGGGCGGCAAGCTGGCTGCGCCGGACAAGGTCGTGCTCACGCTTGTTGGCGACGGCGGCTTCGGCACGAACCCGAGCTGCATCGCAACCGCTGTGGAGCAAAACATTCCCGTTATCTGGATTGTGATGAACAACTCCGCGTTCGGCACCATTGCCGGCCTTGAATATGCGAATTACAGCACGCGCTTCGGCACCACCTTCCACACGCCGGACGGCGCGTCCTATACCCCCAACTGGGCGGAAATTGCCAAGGGCTATGGCATCAAAGCAGTGCGCATTGAAAGCGCGGACCAGTTTAAACCCGCGCTTGAGGCGGCAATCGCTTCCGGAGAACCGTATCTGCTGGATGTGCCGATGGAGAACATCGCCGTTCCTACGCCGGGCTGCTGGAACATCAACGACATTTACACCCCCAAAGCAAACGTTGTTGAAGGTAAGGTCGTGCGCGGTGCGGATGGTAAGTTTACGCCTCCCACGCACTCCAAGTCCCACAAATAAGCGCAACATGCTCTTTGTTTTCCCCTTTTGTCAAAACGCCACCTGCGGAAGCAATCCGCGGGTGGCGTTTTGATGGTTTCTGCGCCCATACGGCACAAAGCAGTTAAACTGTGCTCTTCAAATATTCATCGAACAATGCCGTGTTCTTAATGATGTAATTTGCAAAGCTGTCCGCAGCGCGGGAAAGATATCTTGATTTGCGCCATGCCAGCACAATGGGACGCGGCGGGATCTCGTCTTTAATCCTGAGCACCTTAACCGGGCTCGCATGCTCCCCAAGCGGCTTCGGTATCAGCGCGATCCCGAAGTTGGCCGACACAGAGCTGAAAATTATGTTATCGTTCGTCGTTTCAAAGATCACCTTGGGCTTGAATCCCGCATCGCGGAACAGCTGATCTATATACCCCCGAATTTGGCATCTGCTTTCATATGTAATAATGTTTTCATTTCTCAGTTGCGAAAGGTGAATCTCCTTATAGCGCGCAAGGGGATGCCTGTTTGAAACGATAATCACAGTTTCATGGTACCCAATGGTGTGGTATCCGAACATGGGGTTGTCTATTTGGGTTGTAAAAGCAAGGTCGCTGGTTCCGTTTGAGATAGCCTCTTCAATTTCGGTTGTGGAGGCCGAGAAAAACCGAAAGTGCGGCTGAATTTTGCCTGCCTCCTCATAATAACGGGAGATGGCATAGGTGACCAGGTCGTTCAAAGAGCTGAAATAGCTCACCGAAATCATGCCGGACTCCGGGTCGGTCATGTCTTTCAGTTTGGATTGCGCTTCACTTAACAGGGAGAGCGCAGGCTCAACATATTGAAGAAGCATCTCCCCGAAGGGGGTCAGCGTTATATTGCGGCCGTTGCGGATCAAAAGCGGCGCATTCAGCTCCCGTTCAAGCTCATTGATCGAATGGCTCAAGGTGGATTGCGTCACCCGCAGCTGTTCCGAAGCGCGCGTATAACTCTGTTTTTGCACGATTGCGCAAAAATAGTTCAGCTGTTGCAAATTCATGAAATCACCTCATATCATTCTACCATGTTCTCCCGCATTCAGCAATGATATTTGATATATTCATGATAAAATTTCATATAATTCCTCGAATCCCCTATACCATCTCCAAGGAACAGATGGTATAATTATGACGAAAATTATACTATGCTTGAGAGGAATTAGGCAGATTTTGGATCGGAATTCGCCGGATTGTTTTTTGAATGCTCTCTTTGCGTAAAGTTACCTGAATTTCCATTGCAGCGACCCACGCATGGGAACTTCTCTTTACGCAGCGCAGCACCGGAAGCGCTCACCGATCCCGCCAAAGCCCCCTCTCTCCAACGGCACAGGCCAACGATCCCATCAATTTCAACTTATGAGGTGAAAGCATGATAACCGTTCATACAAAACTTGTCGCTTTGTTAGGAACCCCCCTGGCACAGTCGTTATCCACGCTTATGCAGAATGCGGCATTCCGTTCCTGCGGTCTGGATTATGAATATTTCCCGGTTGAAACCACCGAGCAATCTCTTGCGCCCATTGTTGCGGGAATCCGGCACATGAATTTTGCGGGATTTGGCGTCACCAAACCCGACAAGGTCGCTGTTATCAAGCATTTGGATGAGCTTGATGAATTTGCTGCAAAAATGGGCGCCGTGAATACGGTTGTAATCGGCGAAGGCGGCAAGCTGAAAGGATACAACACGGACGGTGTCGGCTTCCTCCGCTCTCTTGGCGAACATTATGCAAAGCCGCTTTCCGAAAGCATTTTCGTGTGCCTGGGCGCAGGCGGTGCGGCAAGGGCAATTTGCAGTTCCCTTGCATATCGCGGTGCGGCGAAGATCATCGTGAGCAGCCTGTTTGACTGGGAAAGTGAGCAGTTGGTTCAGGACATCAACGCAAACTTCGCCCCCGTTGCTTCCATGATTCCGTGGGGAGAGCAGCAAGCGTTGCTCCATGCGGCAGAACCTGCTGACATGATCATTAACGCGACTGGCGTTGGCATGGGCGCCCATGTAGGCGAATCCCCTGTAGACAAAGCGATCTTCCGCCCGGGTATGGTCGCCTTTGATGCCGCTTACAACCCGTCCGTCACCAAATTCCTGGCGGATGCCGCAGACTGCGGCTGCACCACGTTTAACGGCCTCGGGATGCTCCTGTACCAGGGGACTGCCCAGTTTGAGTTGTGGACGGGAACGCAGGCGCCTGTTGACCTGATGCGGCAGACCCTGGAAGAAAGCATCGGAAGTAAAGCTTAAAAGCTTAAAAGGAGGTTCTATATGAACGCAAAAATTTACCCCAGCTCGATTCAAGGAGAAATCAGCGTTCCCAGTTCTAAGAGCCATACGATTCGCGCGCTCATTATCGCAACGCTCGCAGGCGGCCGCTCCTATATTCGCAATCCGCTGCTGAGCGACGATTGCAAAGCTGCCATGCGGATTGCCGGGCAGTTCGGCTCCACCGTAACGGCAGAAGACGGCGTATGGATTGTGGACGGCCCGGTAGACGGCCTCAAAACGCCGGACGACATCGTCAATGTCGACAACTCCGGCACAACGCTGTATTTTATGACGTCGGTTGCAGCATTGCTGCGTGATTACACCGTGTTCACGGGGGATAAGTCGATCCGCAAGCGTCCCGTGCAACCGCTCCTTACTGCCTTGAACCAGCTTGGCGCCCAGTCTTCCACCACCCGTGAAGGAAATGCCTGCGCTCCGTTTTTCATCAAAGGGCCGATCCATGGCGGCGAAGTGAACGTGCCCTGCACAACATCCCAGTACATTTCCTCGCTCATGATTGCCGCCCCTATGTGCGATGGAAATATCCGCATCACCACCGACCATCCGGCGGAAATTCCGTACCTGGACATGACCATCAAGTGGCTCAAGGAAGCGGGCATTCAGGTGACTTATGATGAAAAGGAGCACAAGTTCTTTGAAATCAAGGGCAACCAGAAGTACAAGGCTTTCGATAAGTACATGCCCAGCGATTGGTCCAGCGTGGCCTTCCCGACCGTAGCTGCTTTGACCCCCGGCTCCAACCTCACCATCCGCAACATGGATTTCAAGGACAGCCAAGGGGACGCAGTGGTGATTGATCACCTCATCCGCATGGGAGCGGACATTCAGAAAGATGAAACTTCGGGAGACCTGATCATCCATGGCGGCAAACAACTGCACGGCATCTCCATGGATTTAAAGAACACGCCCGATGCTCTCCCCATCCTTTGCGTGGCAGGCTGCATGGCGGACGGCACAACGGTGCTGGACAATGTCGCCGGTGCGCGGCTGAAAGAGACCGACCGCGTCTCCGTTATGACGGAAGCACTCTCCCTCATGGGGGCGGACATTTCCGCAACGGAAAACACCATCACGATTCATGGCGGCAAAAAACTCCGCGGCTGCGTGCAGGATAGCCACGGCGACCACCGCATTGCAATGGCGCTTACCGTAGCTGGCATGAGTGCGGAGGGCTGCACCGAAATTACGGGCGCCGAATGTGCGAGCGTTACCTTCCCCAACTTCTACCCCAAAATGCAGTCCTGCGGCGTAAAGATCGAATTGGACTGACCGCACCATTACAGAATTGCCGCGCCGTTCCTTCTTCCGGGCAGTGCCCACACAGGAAAAGTTCGTGTGGCGTGCTGAAAAATATGGCGAAATCTGCGACAATGTGGTAGAGTTGTTTTCGGAATTCCAGCCGTCTCCGCTGAACCTGCGTTCGGCATACCGGATGTGCTGTTTTCCATGTGATGATCGCTAGACGATCTCAAACCAAATGCGGAATAAATCTGTTCGTTCAGGTTTTATTCAATTTTAAAAACAGGAGGAACCAAATGAAAAAGTTACTTGTTCTTGCTTTGGCTTTCATGATGCTTCTGAGCGTCATCGCCTGCTCGAACCCCACAACTTCGGACCCCACCCCCGACCCCGGCCAAACGAATGCCGAGGCGACTCCCGCTCCCACGGATGCTCAGGGCGCCGAGGAGACCCCGGCTGCTCCGTCTGCTGTTCGTAAAGAGAACCTGGTGGTTGCGCTTCAGGCAGAGCCCCAGACCATCGACCCCTACGCTGCGTCCCATGACACGACCTTCATCAGCTCGGAAGCTGTTTTTGAGTCCCTGCTTAAGTCCGTGGACGGTGAACTGGTTCCCTGGCTTGCAACCGGTTACGAACAGGTTGACGATCTGACCATCAAGTTCACGCTCCGCGACGATGTTTATTTCCATGACGGCAATAAGATGACTGCGGATGACGTTGTGTTCTCCCTGTGCTACGGCGCAACCAGCAACTTCACGAGCACGCTCTTCGGCGCGATCGACACCGAGAACACCAAAGCGCTCGACGAGCAGACCGTTGAACTGAAGCTGAAGTATCCCTATGCTCCTCTGTTTGAGGCAATTGCCAGCCATCGCGGCGCGATCCTTAGCAAGACCGCTTATGAAACCATGGGCGCCGACGCGTTTGGCCGTGCTCCTGTTGGCACCGGCCCCATGATGTTCAAGGAGTGGGTCAGCGGCGACAGGATCGAACTCACCGGCTTTGAACAATACTGGGGTGAGAAGCCTGCGTTTGACAACATGACCATTCGCTTCATCCTTGAGGCTTCTTCCCGCACTGTTGAGCTTGAGACCGGCGGTGTTGACATCGCGTTCCAGATCTCCCCTGTTGACTGGAGCCGTCTGGAAGAGAACCCCGACACGAAGATGCTCACCGGTAACTCCATGGGCATGACCTACCTCTGCTTCAACAATTCCAACGAGCTGTACGGCAACGAACTGATCCGCAAGGCGATCGCCTATGCTATCAACGTTGAGGCCGTCGCCAAGACCGCTTACCAGGGTCAGGCAGATGCAGCCGATGGTTTCATTGCACGCAGCATCCCGGGCTACAAGAAAGTCGGTCCCTGGGAATACAACCCCGAAAAGAGCAAGGAACTGCTGAAGCAGGCCGGTTACGAAAACGGTCTTGAAGTGAAGTTCGTGACCTTCCAGCAGCAGTATTACAATGCCTGCATCGAAGTGATCCAGAGCATGCTGCAGGAAGTCGGCATCACCTGCACCATCGAGATGGTCGACCTTGCCACCTTTACTTCCATGAACAACAACGGCGAACTGCCCATGACCGTTATGGCGAACAGCGCCGCGATCCCGGATCCCGCCAGCGCTCTGGTTGCGTGGCCTCTTGCCCGCACCATTTCGCTGCGCCACAACGACCAGCACATTCAGGACCTGCTTGATCAGGGCGAGCGTGCTTACGCTATGGAAGATCGCATTAAGATCTACGGCGAGCTGCAGGATTACCTCTGGGAGAAGCTCTACCTCCTCCCGCTGGCATACCCCATCACCGGTTATGGCGCCCGCTCCAACATCGAAAACTTTGATTTTGTCCCGACCGGCATCCCTGATTTTGCCGCGATCACCTTCGCAGAGTAATTAGCTCCGCTTTCTCAACGCATTGGGGCGCCCGGTCTCCTTGGGGGTGCCGGGCGCCCCAATTATGCACTTTCGACCGGATAATCCGGCATTTTATCCTCTAAAGGAGGCAAGTGATGCTACGCTACATAGCAAAAAGAATTTTTCTAATGATTCCGGTTTTGCTCGGCATTAGTTTTGTTATTTTTTTACTGATGTATTTCACCCCCGGCGATCCGGCCCAAATGATCCTCGGCGATTTGGCCACAAAGGAAGAGGTTGAGGCGCTCCGGGAGGAGATGGGCCTTAACGACGGCTTTTTTGAACGTTATTTCCGGTATATGGGCGACCTGCTCAAGGGCGACCTTGGCACCTCTTATACCACAAAGGTCCCCGTTTGGGATGAAATTTCCGCTCGACTTCCGGTCACAGCTAAAGTAGCTTTCTTTGTCATTATCTTTGCTGTGCTCATAGGCGTTCCAATCGGAATTCTTTCGGCTGTCCGGCAATACACCATTATCGACAGCATCACCCGCGTTATGGCGCTGCTTGGAATCACCATGCCCAGCTTCTGGTTTGCATTGCTTTTGGTTCTATTGTTCTCCGTAAAGCTTGGCTGGCTTCCCGCTTCCGGCCTGTATGGCCCGGCTTATTATGTGCTTCCCATCATAAGCATCAGCGCAGCTTCCGTAGCAATTATCACGCGTACTGCGCGTTCCAGCATGTTGGAAGTAATCCGGCAGGATTATATCGACACTGCCCGCGCAAAGGGCCAGAAAGAGCGCGTTGTTCTTTTTAAGCATGCCCTTTTGAACGCTTTAATTCCAATTCTCACCGTTGTGGGAATCCAGTTCGCCGGCAGCTTAGGCGGCGCAGTTGTAAACGAACAGGTCTTTGCAATCCCCGGCATCGGAAAGCTGATGGTGGATGCCATCAAAGCGAGGAACTATCCTCTCGTTACGGGTTCCGTGCTGGTTCTTTCCCTCCTGCAAAGCTTGGTAAACCTCTTTATTGACCTACTGTACGCCTTTGTCGACCCACGCATTCGCTCCCAGTACAGCAGGGGCAAAAAGAAAACAAAAGCGCTCAACGGCGCGGTTACCGCCGGTGCCGGGACAGCGGCAGGCAAAGGGGAGTGATTCGCTATGAAGAAAAAAGGAACCGAACAGGGTCATATTAAAAAACGCAGCCAATTCCAGGAAACGTGGAAGCGGCTTTCAAAAAACCGGCTTGCAATGGTTGGGCTTGCAATCCTTGCCGTACTGATCATTACAGCGATTTTCGCCGACCTCATTGCCCCTTATCCCTATGACAAACAGGATTATATGGCAACGCTTCAGTCGCCCTCCTGGGAGCACCTGATGGGAACCGATGAGTACGGCCGTGATATCTTCAGCCGCGTAGTCTACGGCAGCCGCACCTCCCTGTATGTTGGCTTCATTTCCCTGATGGGCGGCGCGTTGATCGGATGCATTTTCGGCGCAATCGCAGGCTTTTTCGGCGGAAAAACCGACAATATCATCATGCGCACCTGCGATGTGCTCCACGGCATTCCGCAGATCGTTCTTGCCATCGCCATCGCTTCAACGATTGGCCCAGGCATAACCAGCGCGCTCATTGCCGTTGCGGTCAGTTCCGTGCCGAATTTCGCGCGTGTTGTCCGTGCCGCGACCATGACCGTGCGCGATCAGGAATACGTGGAAGCTTCCCAGTCTTTGGGCGGCAATAACACGCATATTATTGTTCGCCACATTTTCCCCAACATTCTCGCCCCCATCATTGTGCAGGCAACGCTTGGCATTGGTAAATCCATTTTGCTCTGCGCGTCTTTGAGCTTCCTTGGCCTGGGCGTTCAGCCGCCTATGCCGGAATGGGGCAGCATGCTTTCAAATGCCAGAACCTTTATGCGTGACTATTCTTACATGGTCATTTCCCCGGGCATTGCCATTATGCTGACTGTTCTTGCGCTGAACCTCTTTGGCGACGGCCTGCGCGACGCATTGGATCCCAAGCTGAAGAAATAAGGGAGAAACACGATGGAAACGAAAAACAAACTCTTAGAAGTCAAAGATTTATCCATCCACTACTTCACGGATGAAGGAGTGGTGCGCGCGGTGAACAACATTGATTTTGAACTTGCGCGCGGTGAAACGATGGGATTGGTCGGTGAAACCGGTGCAGGCAAAACCACCACGGCACGCGGCATCATGGGCCTGGTTCCCAACCCTCCAGGGCGTGTTGTAAGCGGCGAAATTCTGTTTGAGGGCAAGGATCTGCTGAACGCTTCAAAGCTGCAGATGCGTCTGCACCGCGGCAAAGACTTTTCCATGATTTTCCAGGATCCAATGACGTCCTTGAACCCCATTTTAACCGTGGGCGACCAGATCGCAGAAGTGATCCGCCTCCACGAAAAGCTTTCGCACAAAGATGCCAACCGCAAAGCGGCCGAAATCCTCGAAATGGTTGGCATTCCGGCGGAGCGCATGTCAGAATATCCGCACCAGTTTTCCGGCGGCATGAAGCAGCGCGTTGTCATCGCCATTGCGCTTGCATGCAGCCCGAAGCTTATCATCGCGGATGAGCCGACAACCGCGCTGGATGTCACCATCCAGGCGCAGGTGCTGGAGCTTATGCGCGACCTGCAGGAAAAGCTGGGCACCGCAATGCTGCTGATCACGCATGACCTCGGCGTTGTTGCGGACACCTGCAACAAGGTTGCAATTATGTATGCCGGACAGATTGTGGAAATGGGATCCCTGGAAGACGTATACGATAATACAAAGCATCCGTACACAAAGGGCCTTTTTGGATCGCTGCCAAGCCTGTCAATCAAAAGCAAACGCCTTGTTCCCATTGACGGCTTGATGCCCGACCCGGTGGATCTGCCTTCAGGCTGCCCATTCCACCCTCGCTGCCCCGATTGTATGGAAAGTTGTAAATCCCGCATGCCCGTTAAGACAGAAGTTTCGCCGGGACATTATGTACGGTGCCTTCGCTGTGAATAAGGCGAGTGATGGAGGTCAGGATGTCAAATACATTGATTGAAGTTCAGAATTTAAAAAAGTATTTTAAAACCAACCATGGCATGCTCCACGCGGTTGATGATGTCAGCTTCACCATTGAGCAGGGCCAGACCTTGGGCGTTGTGGGTGAATCCGGGTGCGGTAAATCCACATTGGGCCGGGTCATCATCAAGCTTCTTGAGGCAACCGAAGGCAAAGTTCTGTTCCATGGCGAGGATATTACGGCGCGCCCAAGCTCGCTTGATGACCGCCGCAGGATGCAGATGATCTTTCAGGACCCGTTTTCTTCCCTGAACCCGCGCATGTCCGTCAGCCAGATCATTGCGGAGCCCCTTCAGATTCACCATGTCTGCAAAAGCAAGGAAGATCTGGATAAGCGCATCCGTGATCTGATGGACACGGTTGGCCTTGCGGAGCGTTTTACCAACGCATATCCGCATGAGCTGGACGGCGGCCGCCGCCAGAGGATCGGCATTGCGCGCGCGCTTGCCTTGGACCCTGAATTCATCGTCTGTGACGAACCGGTTTCCGCTCTGGATGTATCCATTCAGGCTCAAATTTTGAATTTGATGCAGGATTTGCAGGAGGAGCGCAAGTTTACCTATATGTTCATCACGCATGATATGTCCGTTGTGAAGCATATCTCCAACAGCATCATCGTGATGTACCTCGGCAACATGGTTGAAAAATCCGATGCGGACGAGCTGTTTGAGCACACGCTCCACCCCTATTCCAAGGCGCTGCTTTCCGCAATTCCCGAACCCAATATTCACAAGGAGCGCAGGCGCACCATCCTGAGAGGCGAGATCACCTCCCCGATCGATCCCGAACCCGGCTGCCGCTTTGCTGCGCGCTGTGCTTATGCAACCGAAGAATGCTCGTGCCAGACCCCCGAGCTTGAAGAGGTTCTGCCGAAACATTATGTGGCGTGCCACCATGTTCGCGCAATCAACGGCCTAAAGTAAGGAGAACGAATGGAACAGAGCTATTTTCGTACAATCGCCGAGCATTTTGTCCATTGTACTGTAACGGATTTTGATCAGGAGACCCTGCATCAGGTTGGCCGTTCCCTTGTGAACTACCTCGGCGGCAGCATTTATACGGCTTCCCATCAGAGCTGCGCAAAATTGCTTGCGTTTATCCGGACAACGGAACCTGCCGGCAGCGGCAAAGCCTCCATATGGGCGGACCCCCAGCCGGCAGCGCCCGCAATCGCCGCGTTTTCCAACGCATGCCGCCTTTCCAGCCTCGAGCTGAATGACGGCACCAAGGCATCCGCGCATCCCGGCATTTACGTCTGGTCCTCCGTGCTCGCAACCTATGAGCAATATGGCGGAAGCGTTGCCGATGTTGTGCGTTCAGTCGTATTCGGATATGATGTCTGCACGCGCATGGCCATGCTGGCCATTGACCGCATCCGGGAGCTTGGCCTGCACAACCCCGGCTTTGTCGGCGGGCTTGGCGCCGTTGCTGCAGCCGGCCTGATGCGCGGCCTGAGCCTTGACCAGCTCTGCAACGCTTTCGGCATTGCGGCGGCGTTGTTGCCGGTATGCCCCTTCGTCAGCTTTGTTGAAGGTGCGGATACCAAGGACTTATACGGCGGTTGGGGCGTCCATCTTGCCATGTTTGCCGTCGATGCGGCACAGCGTGGGCTGACGGGTGCCGAACATGTGCTTGACGGCATCAAGTCCCTCAGCACCGTATTTCAGGGTGACGCCGGGAAAGAGATCGCGTTTGGGAAACCCTATCTCATCAATTGGCTTTCCATCAAGCAATATCCGGCGTGCTTTGCGGTTAATCCGGCAGTAAATGCAGCGTTTGCCCTGCAGGAAAAATACAACATCGACACCGCGGAAATTGAGTCGGTGCTCGTGGATTCCTATCCGTATTCTTACGATCTGAACAACGGCGTTGGGCGTAATCCCAATACCACCTCCGGGCGGCTTTCCCTGTATTATACCGTTGCGGTAGCGCTGATCGAGCGTTCGCTTACGCCGGATGCGTTTACTGCCGAAAAGCTGAAAGATCCGAAATATGCGGAACTGCGCGGCAAAATTACTGCAAAACGCCATGACGCCTATGGGGATGGTCCAAAAGGAATCCGTGCCTGCATTGTTGAAGTCCACATGAAGGATGGCCGCGTTTATCAAATGGAATATAACGCCACCGACGTTCATGTGGTATATTCGGACGAAATGCTTTATGAAAAGTATTGCGGCCTCACAAGGGATGCTTTGGCACCCGATCAGCAGAAGAGCCTGTATGACTATGCCATGGCAGTAGCCAGGCAGGAGGATTTGTCTTACTTGCTGAACGCCATGCGTGCGCTTCCCAAAATCGGCTGACGCTTTCATCCACAGGGGGATTAAAATGCAGGTATTCCACGAACAATTAAATACCGCAGTTTTAGGGGAATATGATATTATTGTTGCCGGCGGCGGCGTTGCAGGCGTCTGCGCCGCCGTTGCGGCGCGGCGCGCCGGAATCAAGCGAGTGCTTTTGCTCGAAAAGGGCATCCTTTTCGGCGGTCTTGCCACACAGGGATTGATTTCCCTTTATGAACCCATCTGCGATGGAAAAGGGCATAAAATCATATACGGCATGGGTGCGGAGCTGATGAAGCTGTGCATGCGTTACGGTCCGGATGTTTTGCCTGAACAGTGGCGCGACGATCCGGATACGGCTTCCCCGGATGGCGGGAAATATAAAACCTTTTTTTCGCCGGCCATGTTCGCTATGGCGTTGGATGAATTTGTGCTGGATGCCGGCGTAGAAATCCTGTTTGACACGCAGGTTGTAGCTCCCGTCATGGAACAGAAGCAATGCGTGGGGCTGCTTGTGGAAAACAAGGGAGGGCGTGGGCTTTACCGCGCTCGCGCAGTCATTGACGCCACGGGGGACGCTGATATTTTCTGCCGTGCCGGCGCGCCGTGCGTAACGGGGCAGAACTATATGACTTATCTTGCCTACCGCGCGGATATGGAATCGGCTGCCTCTGCCCTTTCGGAAAAGAACATCATCCATGCGCGCAAATGGACGCTCCTCGGCTCCGGCCCAAGGGGGAACGGCCACCCGGAAGGCGTACCGCTCATCAGCGGCACCACAGCGGAAGATGTCACCCAATATGTTTTGACAGGCCGGAAAATGATGCTTGATTCCATGCGCAATGAAGACCGCTTTGCGCGCGATCTCAGCATTCTCCCCACCATGGCGCAGTTTAGAACAACCCGCCACATCGTGGGCGCCTATTCCGTGCAGGAGTCCGACCTGTGCCGCAGGCTACCGGATTCCATCGCTGCGGTCGCGGACTTTTTGGCTGTCGGCGAATGGTATGAAATTCCATATCGCTCATTATACAATCCGGAATACCCAAACCTTTGGACGGCTGGCCGAACCGTCTCCGCGGACGGTTGGGCCTGGGTGGTCGTCCGTGTCATCCCCGGCTCCGCCTGCTCCGGCCAGGCTGCAGGCTTAGCGGCCGCCCTCTGCCTGAAGCACGGATTAACGGCGGCTACCCTCCCCTACTCCATGCTCTCGGACGCCCTGATTGCAGAGGGCGGAAGAATCCACGCAGAGTAGCATTTCTCCGGTTCCAGGTAAAGCCCGTAGCAGGTAGTTTATAGCCCTGCTGACCAAGCCGGCATGCTCCGCAGCGTGCCGGCCGATTGCCGAAAGGAGCGCAACATGGAAAGAAACAGTGTTTTATACCAGCAATATACGGGGATTCTGCGGGAAGAGCTGGTTCCCGCCATGGGATGTACCGAACCCATTTCCATTGCCTACGCCGCTGCAAAATGCCGCGCGCTGCTCGGCTGCGAGCCGGAGCGTTGCGTTTTGGAAGTCAGCAGCAGCATCATCAAAAACGTTAAAAGCGTAATTGTTCCAAATACCGGCGGTCGAAAAGGGATTGAAACCGCTGTTGCCGCCGGCATCGTCGGCGGTGATGAAACCGCACAGCTGCAGGTGCTTGCCCACATGCAGCCGGCGCAAATCGACCGGATTGAGGATTATCTTAAAGCAACCCCCATTCTCGTGAAGCATGCCCAAAACGGGATCATGTTCTATATTGACATCACGGTTTGGGGCAAAGGCCACACTGCGCGGCTGGCCATCTCCCACCATCACACAAACATCATCCGGATTGAAAAGGATGGATGCGTGCTTTTGGACAAAACAGAGGATGCAAGCGCGCAGAACACTTCTGCCGACAGGAGCGTTTTATCGGTTGAGGGCATTTGGGACTATGTGAATTCCGTTGCGCTCGAAGATGTTTCAGATGCGATCTCCCGCCAAATTGAATACAACAGCGCGCTTGCCAAAGAAGGCCTCACCAACCGTTGGGGGGCACAAATCGGGCGCATTACGCAGCAGCAAAGCAACGGCGATGTCCGCATGCTGGCGCGTGCTGCGGCTGCCGCAGGCAGCGATGCGCGCATGAACGGCTGTGAATTGCCGGCCGTCATCCTTTCCGGCAGCGGCAATCAGGGCATAACCGCCACCATGCCGGTGCTCGTCTACGCCGAGCACCTCGGCAGCACCCATGAACAGCTTTACAGGGCTCTGGTGCTTTCTGATCTTGTCACCATCCATCAAAAAACGGGGATCGGCAGCGTTTCCGCGTTTTGCGGAGCGGTTTGCGCAGGCGTTGGCGCAGGGTGCGGCATTGCCTACCTTCAGGGAGCGGATTACGATGTAATCTGCCATACCATTGTAAATGCGCTTGCAATCCTTTCCGGAATGCTTTGCGATGGCGCCAAATCTTCCTGTGCCGCCAAAATTTCGGCAGCGGTGGATGCTGGCATCATGGGATACACCATGTATGCAAGCGGCCAGCAGTTCTATGGCGGAGACGGCATTGTTAAAAAAGGCGTTGAACGCTCCATCAGCAGCGTATGCACCGTCGCAAGGGACGGCATGCGCGAAACAAACGATTTGATCCTTGAGGTCATGCTGCAAAAATGATGAACTACTTTGAAGAAGCGCAGCGCCATGCCGCATGGATTACAGCACAGCGCCACTTTTTTCACCGCCATCCCGAGCTTGGCTTTGAGCTCCCAAAAACGCAGGCACATCTGTGCGAAGCGCTCCGCGAAATCGGCCTTACACCAAGACAGTTGAAATGCGGCGGGGTCTTAGCGGAGCTCGGCGGAAAGGAAAAGCCCTGCATCCTGCTCCGCGCAGATATGGATGCGCTGCCGCTCACGGAGTGCAGCGGCGTTCCGTTCGCCTCAGAGCATCCGGGTATGATGCATGCCTGCGGCCATGATACGCACATGGCAATGCTGTTGGGCGCTGCGGCGATGCTGAAGCAGCATGAGGCGGAGCTTCAGGGCAAAGTCCTTATATGCTTTCAGCCGGCGGAAGAAATTATGCGCGGAGCGGAAGCGCTTCTTCAGGAGCTGCCCACGGAACCGGACTTTGCTTTTGCGCTGCACATTTTTCCCACGAATACGCACGAGAGCGGAACGTTCGTCTGCCCGGAGGGCGGCTATATGTCCTCAAGCGATGTTTTTGCAGTCACGGTAACCGGCAAATCCGCACATGGTTCAACGCCGAACCAAGGCCGCAACCCGCTCTACCCTGCGATGGAAATCGCGCAGGCCTTCATCGCTATGATGAACAACGAAAAGGATCCTCGAACTGCGGGCGCTTTATCGGTGTGTGCGTTTCATTGCGGGGAAACGCACAACATCATTCCCAACAGCTGTTGGTTTAAAGGAACGCTGCGCATGATGGACGAGCAGGAGCGCAGGGAGCTCCACACGCGCATGCGGGAAACCGTTGCCTTCATCGGCAAGGCGCACCGGGTTGATGCGGAGCTGGTTTTTGAAGCGAGCGTCCCCAGCCTGTTTAACGACCCCATACTGGCCCGAAAAGCACAGGGATATCTCGAAAGGGCCGCGGGACAGGGTGTCGGGCCATTAGAGGAAAAGCGAAACATGGTCAGCGAGGATTTCGCGCTCTTTGGGCAAAGAATGCCGGCCGTGATGTTTGAGCTGTTAAGCCGTTCCCCCGAGAACGCGCATTACCCCGGGCATAATCCCCGCGTTACGTTTGACGACAGCATCCTGCACCGTGGTGCGGCAGCCTATGCGCAGGTTGCGCAAGACTATCTGTCCGAATACAGCCCGGCAGCAAAGGAGAACAAAAGCTATGCATTATGATTTTGATCAGGTAATTTGCAGAAAAAACACCAACTCATCCAAGTGGGACAACGTAAAAGCGCGCGTAGGCAACGCGGATGCACTCCCGATGTGGGTCGCCGATGGCGATTTTGTTGCACCCGAGCCCATCCGCCGCATGTTGGAAGAACGGGTTCGCCATGGAATTTTTGGCTACCCCTACCGAACGGATGCGTTTCGTTCCGCCACCAAAAGGTGGATTCTAAAACAGCACCACGTTGAACTGCAGGAGGAATGGATGGTCTTTACCACCGGCGTCGTTCCAATCATTTACACGATGATTCAGGCGTTCACGGAGCCCGGGGATGAAATCATTATCCAGCAGCCGGTCTACCATCCTTTTATCCATGCGATCAGAGACCATAAGCGAACGCTCTCCAACAATGCGCTGCGCTATGAAAACGGCCGCTATACGATCGATTTTGAAGACCTTGCACAGCGGGCTGCAAGGCCTGAGGCAAAGCTGATGGTTTTCTGCAATCCGCATAATCCCGTCGGGCGCTGCTGGAGCAAGGATGAAGTGGACCGGGTTGCAAGAATCTGCGCCGAGAACAACGTGCTTCTCATCAGCGATGAGATTCATTCCGATCTCATGCTTTTTGGCAGCCGGCATACGCCTGCTGCGATTGGCAACAAGGCTCTGGAGGATAACACGGTTCTGTGCTACGCCCCAACAAAAACGTTTAACATCGCGGGACTCCGCGGTTCGTGCGCGGTTATTCCCAACCCCGCCATCCGTAAGCGCTTTGAATACCAGTTGCTCTGCAACAACAGCGTGCAGGAATGCCTGTTTTCTTTGCCGGCCTATGTTACCGCCTATACGCAGTGTGATGAATATCTGGAACAGCTGCTTCCCTATCTCGAGGGAAATGTAACCTATCTGGATGCGTTTCTGCGCGCCCATATGCCTAAAATCCGCCTGGTGCGTCCCGAAGCCACGTTCCTTATGTGGTTGGATTGCTCAGCGCTCGGGCTTGATAAGGATGCGCTTTACGATTTCTTCATCAACCGGTGCCTCGTTGGTATCAGCAAAGGGGAAGGCTTCGGGACCGAAGGAGAACAGTTTGTACGCATGAATATTGCCTGTCCCCGCGCCACTCTTGAGAAGGCATTGCAGCAGATGCTGCGCGTCTACGAGCAGTGCTTCTGATGCTGAACAGATGAGGAGATTCGGATGAAAGGAAACATCCTTCAAGGGAAAGGGCAGGCATATCTGCTGCTGCTCGCAACTTTCTTCATTTGGGGTAGCATTTATGTGGCAAGCAAATATGCCATGGAAACAATGCAGCCGGTTACAATTGCAGCGGGGCGGTATATTGTCGCATTTGCGGTAATGGTTCCGCTCAAGCGTTCTCACCTTCGCGTGAAGATCGACAGGGCAGACTGGAAGTATCTGTTCATTATCGGCGGCCTCGGTTACTACCTGATGACGGTTGTAAACATTTTCGGCGTGCAGCTTGCCGGTGCGTCAACGGCCGCACTGATCAACTCCCTTAACCCGGTGAGCATCAGCATCTTCGCTGCAATCTTCCTGCATGAGCGCATCGGCATAAGAAAGATCATCTGCATTCTTCTTTCTGTCCTCGGCGCGCTTGTCATCAGCAGTGGGGCAAGCGGCAGCGGTGAAATTGCGGGCGTTTTGCTTTCGTTGCTTGCAATCGTTCTGTGGGGGCTTGCTTCTGTAAGCATGCGAAAGCTTACCACAAAATATGGCGCCATGACAGTGACGCTTTATGGCATCATTATAAGCCTGCTGTTCTATATCCCTTCTGCTGTAGCCGATATTGCCTTAAACGGCGGATTTCAATGCAGCTTGGGCTCCGGCCTCGCGGTGTTATATATGGGCATCTTCGGCACGGGGGTAGCCGGATATTTTTGGACAAAGGCGCTCTCCCTGCTGGAGGCAAGCGTGTGCTCCCTTTTTTATCCCCTTCAAGCCATGTTTTCAGCAATCCTTGGCGCGCTGTTGCTGAACGAACAGTTCCGGCCCACGTTTTATATCGGCACCGTGATCATCGCTGTGAGCGTAATTATAAACTGTTCAGCGCAATTGAATCGGGAGAAAATTCCCAGACTTCCCGAAGAATAGAGCAATATGCAAAAGCGCGATGGTTCCGTTTGTGTAGGATCACCACGCTGCTGTTTATCCCTCTTTTCATATATTTTACTGCAAAGGAGACAACTATCTATGCGTAAGTTTTCACTCGCATACCTTACTATCCCCGGCACAAATCCAATGGACCAAATCAGGATTGCGAAAGAATGCGGTTATGACTCCGTAAGCCTGCGCACCATTTCCATGCATTTGCCGGGTGAACCGGAATTTCTGCTTGATAAGGATCCCGCGCTTTTTGCCGCAACAAGGGCCGCGCTCAAAGAATATGATATGCCGCTGATGGATATTGAGCTTGCGCGCATCCGCCCGGATCTCGATGTTTCGGAATATGAATCCGCTTTTGAGAAGGCGGCGGAGCTTGGCGCAACGGATGTGCTCGGCAGCATTTGGACACGCGACAGAGCCTGGTACACTGAAACCGCAGCGCGCGTTGCGGATATGGCCAAGCAATACGGTCTCCGATACAACATAGAGTTCCTTCCCTGGGCAGGCGTTCGCAACCTGCAGGAAGCCATCACGCTCATTGATGCGCTTGCGCGCGACAATGTATATATTATGGTGGATACGCTGCATGCTGGCCGCGCCGGCGTTACGGCTGAAGAGCTTGCGCGAACCAACCCCAAGTACTTTAACTTTATCCATCTTTGCGATGGCCCGGCAGGCCCTGATGGCGATCCGGTGCTTGACAACATCAAGGATGATCTGATGCTTTTCACCGCGCGCGAATGCCGCCTTTATACGGGTGATGGCGTAATGGACATCGCGGGCATGGTGAAGGCGCTGCCGGATATTCCGCTTTCCATTGAGCTTCCCAACCTTGAAAACATCAGCAAATATGGCGTGGCCGGCCATGCAAGGAATTGCATTGAAAAGGCAAAGGCTTATTTTAAAGCAAACGGCATTGAATAACGTCCTCCTGTTTTGCTTTCCTTTGCATTTTGCACACCACTAATATGTATTTCCTTTTAAGCTTCCCTTTCCACAAGTGGAAGCTTTTTTGCTGCACCGCTCCCTAAGGCTGCGCATATTGTGTCATATATGCATTGTTGATCCAAGGCCGCATTGCGCCCAACGATGCGTATGCATTCATTTCATTGAGTTGCGGAGGATGCGGATATGTTGCCTGAATACATGCTTTCGGACTTGCCTGCCGGCCGCTCTGCGGATGTGGCGCAGATGGATGCGCCCGGCCCCATGGGACGCAGGCTTTTGGACATTGGTTTTACAGAAGGCACGCGCGTGCAATGCCTGTATGCTGCGCCCTCCGGAGAACCGCGCGCATACCTTGTGCGCGGCGCGGTCATTGCCCTCCGGCGTGAGGATGCCGCGCGCGTGCGCCTCCTGGAGGACAGCATATGGGAATGACAGCGGACACAATGGGTGCGCGCACAAACGCGCTGGGTGAAGCGATTGTGAAACGCAGTGAAAGCGATTTTGTTGTTGCGCTTGCAGGAAACCCAAATGTGGGCAAGAGCACCGTTTTCAATGCGCTGACCGGCTTGCGCCAACACACCGGAAATTGGCCCGGCAAAACCGTTGGCAGCGCTCAGGGGTATTGTGAGCATGGCGGGCATGGTTTTGTAATCGTGGACCTGCCCGGCACATATTCGTTGTGTGCCCATTCGCAGGAGGAGGAAATCACGCGTGACTTTATTCTAAGCGGCGAAGCGGATGTAACTGTCATCGTGTGCGATGCGACTTGTCTCGAACGTAATCTGAACCTTGCATTGCAAACGCGGGCCGTTACAGAACGCGCAGTCCTTTGCGTGAACCTGATGGATGAAGCACAAAAGAAACAAATTCAGATCGATATTGCAGGGCTCTCCAAACATTTGGGCATACCCGTGGTAGGTGCGAGCGCACGCAGCGGCAGGGGGCTTTCCGAGCTCATGGATGCCGTACAGCGTACCGCGTGCCTGCCTCATGTGCAGGCGGCACAACCGCTTTGCGATGACCCTGTTCAGCGCACGGAAGAAATTTTCCAAGAGGCGGAACGCATTTGCGGCGCCTGTGTAACGCATGGAAACCCCGCAGCCGATGCGCGGCGCTTCCGCGCCGACCGCCTGCTGACTGGCCGGCTGACCGGCATCCCCGTGATGCTGCTTTTACTCTCGCTGGTCTTTTTCATCACGTTGGCGGGAGCCAACTATCCTTCCGCGCTTCTTTCCAAGTGGCTGTTTGCCCTGCAGGATCAGCTGTCGCTCCTGTTCCAGCGGCTTGGCGCGCCGAGCTGGCTGCACGATGCGCTCGTACTCGGCATGTACCGCGTGCTTGCCTGGGTCGTTTCCGTCATGCTGCCTCCAATGGCCATCTTTTTCCCGTTGTTCACCTTGCTGGAGGACTTTGGCTATCTTCCCCGCGTCGCTTTTAACCTGGATCATAGCTTCAAACGCTGCCATGCATGCGGCAAACAGGCACTCACCATGTGCATGGGGTTTGGGTGCAACGCCGCAGGCGTAATCGGCTGCCGCATTATCGACAGCCCGCGGGAACGGCTCATCGCCATCCTCACAAACAACTTCGTTCCATGCAACGGCCGTTTTCCCACCATCATTGCAATTATTGCCATGTTTTTCGTGGGAGCCAGCGCAGAAACAGAGCAGACGCTGCTTTCTTCCGTGCTGTTGACCGGGGTTATCGTGCTGGGCGTTGCCCTCACCTTCCTGTTTTCCCGCCTGCTTTCGGCAACAGTGCTTTCGGGCGTTCCCTCCTCCTTTACGATGGAGCTGCCGCCCTACCGCGTGCCGCAAATCGGCAAGGTACTCGTCCGATCTGTGCTGGACAGGACGCTTTTCGTCCTTGGGCGGGCCGTTGCGGTTGCCGCCCCTGCGGGGCTGGCCCTTTGGCTGTTTGCCAACCTTGATGCCGGCGGCGTAAGCGTGCTCGCGCGCTGCACGGCGTTTCTTGACCCGTTTGCCCGCTGTCTGGGGCTTGACGGCGTAATCCTGATGGCCTTTATCCTCGGGATTCCCGCAAACGAAATTGTGCTCCCGATTGCAATTATGGGGTACATGGCCACAGGCAGCCTTTCGGAATTGCCTGCGCTGAACGAAATGCGCACGCTCCTCATCAACAACGGCTGGACGTGGCTTACGGCGGTATGTACGGTGCTCTTTTCCCTGCTGCATTGGCCTTGTTCCACAACGCTTATTACCATAAAAAAAGAAACCGCCAGCATAAAATGGACGCTGCTTGCGTTTCTGCTTCCCACCGCCGCCGGGCTTGTTGTCTGCTTCCTCGTTGCAACGCTTGCACGTGCGCTCGGGCTTGCGTAAAGCATGGCTTCCGTCTGCCCGGAAAATTCCGGAGAGACAAAAGGCGCGCCGGGTGGCGCGCCTTCTCCAGTTTCAATCGTTTCAGGCAATCATGCAACGTCATGCTCATATTGCAGTTTGTATAGCTTATAGTAGATCCCGCCCCGGCTGAGCAACTCCTGATGGTTGCCTTCTTCCATAATGCGGCCCTTGTGCATCACGATAATTTTATCTGCATTCTGGATGGTGGAAAGCCGGTGTGCAACGATGATGGTCGTTCTGCCTTCCATCAGCTTTCCAAGCGCATCCTGAATCAGCGTCTCAGTCTCCGTATCGATATTTGCAGTTGCCTCATCAAGGATAAGCACGGAAGGCTTGAATGCGAGCGTCCGCGCAAAGGACAGAAGCTGCCTTTGGCCAGCGGAAAACGCCGCGCCGCGCTCGATCACCTCGTGAGAATAGCCGCCCGGCAGCTCAGAGATAAAGCCCGCCGCGTTCACCGTTTCTGCTGCCGAAACAATCTCTTCGTCCGTGATTTCCGTTTCGTTCAGGCGGATGTTGTCCTTGACATCACCCGTAAAGAGAAACACATCCTGCAGCATCTGACCTATGTTGCGCCGGAGATCCTCAACGCGGATCTTGCGGATATCTATGCCGTCGATCAGAATTGTGCCCTTCTGCACATCGTAATAGCGGCAGATCAGGTTCTGGATCGTTGTCTTTCCAGCACCGGTTGCCCCCACAAAAGCTACGCGGGCCCCGGGTTCCACCGTAAAGGATACATCCTGCAGGACCCATTCTGCATCCCGGTAGGCAAACCACACGTTCTTAAATTCGATCTTTCCCTTGAAGGAATCCATCTCAATTGCATCCGGGGCGTTTTCAATCTCAGGTTCTGTATCCAACAGCCAGAAGATGCGCTCTGCACAGGCGTTGGCGGATTGGATGGTGTTAAACTGCTCCGCAAGCTCCTGAATTGGCTGGAAGAACTTGTTGATATAGCGCTGGAATACGACGAGCGTACCGATGGTAACAATGCCTTCAAGCGCCATGTTGCCGCCCACAAAAATGAGGATCGCAAGCGCCGCAATGTTCATAACATAAGAAACCGGGCTGTACAGTGCAAAGGTAATCAGCTGCTTCATGTTGATTTTGCGCAGTTCCTCCGTGCGGTTTTCAAAATCCCCCCGCACATCGTTTTCGGCTGTAAATACCTGCACGACCTTCATGCCCGATACATGTTCCGCAACAAAGCCGTTGAGTTCGGATATTTTCGCCCGCATGGCGCGGTAGATCTTCCGCGTGGCGCTGCGGAACACAAATGTTGCAACGGTGATGAATGGAATCACGATGAAAATATAAAGCGAGAGCTTCACGTTTTCCGAAAGCATCACTGCGATCACACCCACAAGAACAAAGCAGCTTTTCAGAATATTCACGATAACGCTTGTGAACATTTCGTTCACCGTTTCGCAATCGTTCGTGACGCGTGTCACAAGCCTGCCGATTGGGTTTTCATTAAAGAAGCCTACGTGCAGCTTCATCATGTGAGAGAAAATATCGTTGCGCAAGTTGTAGATAATCTTCTGGCTCACTGTGGCGAGGATCGCCGCCTGCGCATAGGTAAGCGCCATTACCGCAAGCACTGTAGCAAGATACAGCCCGCCCAGCTTTACCACGCCGAGAAGGTCTTCCGCACGCAGCTCCTTCAGTTGGGAAAGCGTGAACCCTTCGTTGTTTGCCGCTTCGTATTTGGATACAAAGTCATCTACAGCCTCACCCAGGATCTGAGGTTGATACAGTTCAAGCCACACAAGGATGAGAATGATTGCAAGCGCCAGCGCAAACCAGCCGGCATAGGGTTTCGCATAGCCGAGCAGCCTGCGGTTCGGGGAGACTTTCCTTGCGGCTTTCGCCTTTTCTGTTGCCTTCGCTTTCCCGTTCACAGCGCGTACTCCTCCTTCTTCATCTTTTCCAACAGCTGCCTGTGATACAGATCCGCATACATGCCGCCTTCGGCAACCAGCTGCTCATGGGTTCCCATTTCAGTGATCGTACCGCCGGAAAGCACGATGATCTGATCCGCATGCTGCAGCGTGGAGATGCGGTGCGCAATGATGATGTTTGTTTTGCCTGCGCGAAGTGCGGCAAGGTTGCGAAGGATCTGCTCCTCGGTATCCGTATCCACGGCGGAAACGGCATCGTCCAAAATCAGGATTTCCGGGTCGAGAATCAGCGCGCGTGCAATTGCAATGCGCTGCTTCTGCCCGCCGGAAAGGGAAACACCGCGTTCGCCGACCATGGTTTCATATCCATCGGAAAACTCAATGATGTTGTCGTGTACGCAAGCTGCTTTCGCCGCAGCCACAACCTCGTCAAACGTCCTGCTGTGGTCGCCAAAGGCGATGTTGTTGCGGATCGTATCCGAAAACAGGAAATTATCCTGCATCACATAGCCCGCCGTGCGGCGAAGCGTTTTCAGTGAAACGTCGTGGATTTCCCGGCCGCCGATCCAAATCATGTCCCGCGCAGGATCGTCCACACGCACAAGGAGGTTCGCAAGCGTTGTTTTGCCAGCCCCCGTGCGGCCCACGATGCCGAGCGTCTGCCCGCGCTTCACGTGGAAGGAAACATTGCGCAGCACATCCTGATCCGTTCCGGGATAGCGGAAGGTAAGGTTTTCCACACGGATGTCGCCGCACAGCGATTCTTCTTCACCGGCCGGGAGCAGGTCGGGAATGTCGGATTTCGTTTGCAGCACAGCCTCTACGCGCTTGAGGGACGCCGAGCCGCGTGTAACGACATTGATGATCCTGCCGATGGAGGCAATCGGCCACACAAGCATGTTAAGATATTGAATAAACGCAGAAAAATCGCCAACGCTGATTTGCCCGAGGATGGCAATATAGCCGCCATATGCAATGGCGATGGCCATGGAGCAGCCTGCGATCATATGCATGAACGGAAACATGAACGCCTGCACCTTCGCATCCCGGATGTTGGCGGTGCGGGATTCCATGTTGACTGCCTCAAACGCAAGGCATTCCTTTTGTTCCTGTACAAACGCCTTAATCACTTTTACGCCGTTGAGCTTTTCCTGCACAAAGTCGGCCACCTTGGAAAATGCCTCCTGCCGGCGGGTGAACCGTTTATGCATTTCACGGCCAACAAACGTGCTCACCAAAGCGACAAAGCTAAGCGGCAGGATGGCCACGATGCTTAAGCTGAGGTCAATCTGAAATATCATTTTCACCACCGTTGCAAGGCCGATAGCAAGCGCATCAAGGCCCATCATGATGGTGACGGCAAACGTCATGCGCACAGCCTCGATGTCATTGGTCATGTACGCCATGATTTCGCCTGCCTTATGTTCATGGAAGTAAGAAGCCGGTAAGGTGTTCAGATGCGAGAAAAGGTCGTTGCGCATGTCGCGCTCAATCTTTCGTGCAGCGCCGAAAATACAATAGCGCCAGCCGATGCGCCCCGCCAAAACAATAAGGGCGATTACAGCCATCGTCAGCACTGCGGTAACAAAGCCGGTTTCTCCGATGGTTTTTGTTTCAATGCCGTCGATCACACGGCCCACAATGATGGGTACTTCGGTTTGGGCCAGATCGATCAGGATCAGGACCGCCATACCGATGAGATAGCTCCACTTGTACTTTCGGATGAATTGCCGTGCATAAGGGCTTCGCAGGATGTCCATGATGCCAGCCTTACGCACCTTTTGTTTCCCCATGTTTTTCTCCTTCATGATTCATTGCAAACGCCGGATTCAAAACAATCCAATTTTAACACTTGAAGAAGGCTTTAAGTCAAGCCCTGCAACGGTTTGAAATGCAACCTGTTTGGTATTATATCGCATCCTGCCGAAAAATTGAACCGACACGCGGCAACATTAACGTTCCCTTAACTTGACATGCCGGGGCCGTTGAATGCAAATCAATTTCATGCGGCGCAAAGCGGGCGTTCGGTATTCCCGTCCGCCCGCTTTGCCAAAAGAGTCGCTCAGTTCAGGTATACTTCCTTTGCCGCCTCCGGCAGGAAATATCCTTTCATATCGTATTTGTTGTAGGTGCTGTATTCGGAAAGCACACGTCCGCCAAGCGAATAGCTGCGGATGAACCGTTTTCCGTCCACGCTCGTCCAATTTTCGGCATCCCAGGAAAGATAGCCATCTTCGTCGGTCTGCTTTGCATCAAATGTAAGATCGACCTGACGGTTCTCCTTTGCCACCATGTCAATGAGCTCTGCAGTGGTCAGATCGCGTTCGCATTTTTGTATTCTGTCAATGACCTTCATCTGCCGGCCTCCTTCAGCTCACATAGCCCGCCTTGCGGAGAATCTCAAGCGCCTTAGCGTGGTTCGCCTCGCTCATCATCACGAGCGGTCCGGTGCAGCCCATGCCTGTCTCGGCATAGATGCCAGCCTTCCAAAGCGCCTTTGCGGCATCCTCAAGGTCCATCACTTCAATGCCCGCAACGGATGCCGTGCAGGGTTCCGCAGGAGGAGTTTTCACTTCTTCCTCCGCAGCCTGCGGTTTCTGCGCCGCCTTGCGCGCCGCAAGAATGCGGCTGAGCCCGGCCTTCTCCGCCCGATCAAACTCCGCCCTGGCCACGCTGAACACCTGGCCATGCACAAGCTCCGCTGCGTATTGCAGCGCATTTGCGATAAGCGGAGCGCCCGACGCACGGGAAATGATGAGGATCAGCTTTTCGTAATCGCGGCCGATGCCGGGGCCGTAGCCAAAGCCCGCCGCCTCAAAGCTGCCGCCGGTGGTGTACGCCGAAAGCATTTTGATGAGCACATTGCCGGTGAGCGAATCGGTCACAAGCACGTCCGGGGTGCCCTGCAGCACATCGTTGCCGCGCAGCACCGCGCCGCCGTCCGCACGGGCGGAATTGGCCCATTGGAATTCATAGCCGCCCTCTTTGAGCTCTTTGAGCGCCATTTCCGTTTGCCGTGCGCCATCCACGTTCAGGATACCGACCGTGGGATTCTGAACACCGCAAGCCTTCGCGGCGATGATGCCATCCACAGCGTTGAGGATCATGCCTTCAACGCGGTCGCCGCTCGAGGTGCCCGTGGTGTTTGCGATGAACATCTCGCGCCCGCGCGCCGGGGTCACGGCGCGGCCGACGGTGGAAACACCGATCGGGAATGGAAAATGCATGGTAACAGCGCCGTCCACCTCGCCGGATTCGACCATCTGCTCCATCTTTTTGTGGCCTTCCTCCTCGTCCGCAACGGGTACCGTGGTGACCCCCTCAGCCGTCAGCGTGCCGATATAATATACATCCACGCCGCGTGAAGCAGCCATTTTTGCAGCAGCCATGGCATTTTCCTCGCCATGCTCGCTGCCCATGCCCGTAAGGGCAATCTTCGGCCGGTCGGCAAAGGAGCCGTTTTCCAGCCCTTCCGCCATCTTTAAGAAGGACTTTGCAATGATTGTTTCAACGTTTGCCATACCGTGCACCTGCCTTATTCGGCCTGGCCCATCAGGGTCGCGGCAAATTCGCGCATGGCCTTTGCGATCAGTTTTTTGACTTCTTCCTCGCTCACACCGGCTTCGGCGGGAGCCGTTCCGCTGTTGGCCTCAATCACAAAGGAAACGCCGTCAAAGAGGTTCGTCATACGGCCGAGGAACAGGGAGCCCTTGCCGATAATCATCACACGCTTTATGCTGCCGGCAAGAATGTCGTTGCGCGCAAAACCGATATACGGCACGCCGGAGGGAATGTGCCCCTGCGTCGGCGCCCAGCCGGTGAGGCCGTGTTCTTCGGTGAACTTTGCAAGATCCTTCTTTTCGATGTCCCCACGCTTCACCGCAAGCGCCGCAATCATCTTGTAATTGGCAAGCGGCACGTCGCCCGCGCCCGCAGGCTTGGTGATGTCGGGGTTCTGCATCTCGGGGGAGAATTTGTCAACATCCGTGACCTTAAGCCCGGCACGCGCAAGCGGGTCGGTCACAAGGCTGCCGATGACGGCCTGCGGCGCGGAGCCGGTTCCAACCGTGTGGCGGCCCAGAATGCTGAGGTCAATCACAGGGTTTACGCCATCGTCCTCGCTGACCACCACGGCGAAGCCACCGAGCATATCCTCCAGAATGGGCAACCCCTTCTTCACATGATCCTTACCGTTCATGCCGAGCTTTGCCGTGCAGCCGCCGGCTGTGACGACAACGGTCTTATATGCGCCCGATGCTACGAGCGCCGCCGCCTCTACCATCGCATGCGCGGGGCCTGCGCAGAAGCCGCGGGTGTCGGAACCGGTTGCACCATTGAGGCCCGCAATTTCGGCGGCGCTTTTTGCGAAGTTGCCGCCGCCGCGCTGGTTCATGTCGCCGCAGGCTTCTTCGGAGCAGTCGATCACATATTCAACCGCATCCTTTTCAATGCCCGCGTTCTTTACGGCCGAAAGCAGCGCCAGCACGGAAGACGCCTTGGATACCAGGTTTTCATGCATTACATGCGCCGAAAGGTTCACGTCGATGTCGTGCGCGCGGTTCACACAGCCCACGAGCGCACCGTTGTGATACAGCCCTTCGGAATGCTCTTGTGCGACCAGACGCGCAACCTCAGCCGCCTCAATGCCTTCGCCGATGCGCGCAAGGATCGTCTCATCCATAATTGGGTTCGCAGCAAGCGCCGCTTTGTGCGCGGCAACAAACGCCGCATCGAGCTTAACAAGGTCGAACACATCGCAGGCCTGCATCAGCAGCAGGAACTCCTCCTGCGGCATGATCTGGCCGAACTGGCCGAAGCGGCTTGTCTCCGGGCACTTTTTGTCATGCCATGGCTGCGGCACGGCCGCAAGCGCATCCGGCGTGACGTTGCCGATGTAGACCTGGTTTGGATAGTAGGAGAGCGTATCTTCAAAGCTGCGGATATGTTCCGGCAGCTCTTTTAAATATTCGCTTTCCGGGTTTACGACGCGCTCCGTGGTCTGCGTAGTGCCGTTGTGGATCACCATATCCGGCGTATGGACGAGGATGTAGCCCGCGCCCTTAATTATGCTTTTCATGTTGAAGTTCCATCCTTTCAGCAATGACTCTATTTCGTTCAGCCGTTCCCTGACGGCTGTTTTTCACTTGTGATCCGCCGTGACACCCTTCGTGCCGCAGCCGGAAGATGTGCCGCATAACGAGGTTGGGGCGGCGGCTCCTGCCACCGCCCCCCTGCGTGTCCCTAACCTTAATACTTGCAGTATTGTTCACGGATATCGGTCATTTCGTTCACGATGTCATCAACATCGAGGACCATCTCCATCATCTCGACCTGTTCACTGTACACGTCGGGATCGAACTCTGCCTTGATTTCAGGCTCGCACACGTGGTACACCCTGAGTCCCAACTGGACTCCTGTCAACGGACCGGCGTAAGTCGGGTCACCATTGGTGACCGTCTCCGCAGCGAGGCCGGCGGCTTCGCCTTCCGCAGCGCCCAAAAGAACAACGACGTTCTCAGGGCCGTACTGCTCGGCAAACCCTTTGACCCGCTTCTGGTTTTCCAGGTCCATTGCACCAGCGGATGTTCAGACAAAGCACTCCGTTGAGGAAAACACGACCTCGGCGCCTGCGCTCTTGGCGCAAAGCTCGATGGCCTGCCCGGGAATGCCGTCACGGTCGCCGATGACGACAACCTTCTTGCCAGCTAAAATGCCCATGCCACATCCTCCTTTTCCTGTGAATTATAGAAAGCCCTGCGGCTTGCTACCGTTTCCCGGAATGTCTCAGACGTATTTTTTAATCATCGCCTCGACGTTTTCCGGCGTGGCGTCGTCCTTCACAAGGGAATCAATCATCTCGCCGTTCTCGTAAATTGCGATCACGGGGAGGCCCAGCACCTTCTGGCTGATTGCCAGGCGGCGGGCCTTGGTGGTGTTGAGCGCGCAGAACTTCAGGCTCTCACCATAGGTTTCTGCAAACGCATGCACGTGCGGCATCAGCGCAGCACAGGGAACACAGCCGTCGCCGTAGAAATCCACGAGCACCTTGCCGGAGGCTTGCAGCACTTCCGCCTCAAATGTATTTTTATCTACTTCCAGCATAATAAGCCCTTCCTTCGTTGTTTCTTTTGTGTTATTTCAGGTTTGCGATATACTTTTCGGCCTGCATCGCGGCAATCGCCCCGTCTGCGGCGGCAGTTACCACCTGGCGGAGGCTCTTCACGCGCAGATCGCCTGCGGCGTATACGCCAGGGAGGTTCGTATGCATATCAGCATCGGTCTTAATGTATCCGTTTTCCATCTCAACCATGCCTTCATAAAGGCTGGTGTTGGGCAGAAGGCCAATGAAGCCGAACAGCCCGAACAGCCCGTCATCCTCGTCTGCCTCAATGGTGGTCAGCTCACCCGTCTTGGTGTTCTTGACGACCATCTTGGAAAGGATTTCGTCTCCGTCCACCTCGTCCACAACGGTATCCCACATAAAGTGGAGCTTCGGGTTTTCAAACGCCTTCTCCTGAATGGACTTTGCAGCGCGCAGCTCGTCCCGGCGGTGAATGATGGTCACCTTGCGGGCGAACTTCGTGAGGTACATTGCCTCCTCAACAGCCGCATCGCCGCCGCCGACCACATACACTTCAAGGTCTTCAAAAAACGCTGCATCACATGTGGCGCAGAAGGAAATGCCCTTGCCGACGAACTTGCCTTCGTTTTTGCAGCCGATGGGGCGCGGGAACGCGCCGGTAGCCAGGATCACGGTCTTTGCAAGGTATTCGCCCTTGGTGCCGGTGAGCTTCTTCACCTCGCCGGTAAGCTCCACGCTTTTGATGGAATCCCGCGCGCGCTCCACACCGAACTTTTCCGCCTGCGCGGTCATGCGGGCAATCAGGGAGGGGCCGGATTCGCCTTCAAGCTGCTGTCCGGGATAGTTTTCGATCTCATTGGTGATGGCGATCTGGCCGCCATCCTGCCCTTTTTCAATGATGAGGGTGGAAAGGCGGGACCGGCCGGCATACAGGCCGGCAGTCAAGCCCGCAGGGCCTGCACCCAGGATGATCACATCGTAAATCTTGCTCATTTCACTATGCTCCAAACGGATTTTGGGGTAGGCCGCCTGCGGAACCCCGCAGGCGGCGGATTGTGTTACAGTTCGAAGATCGTCTGATCCTGGACTTCAGTCGTGAGCGCCTCAAGCGCACGGGAGACGAGCTTCCTGCGAAGCGCATACTCTTCCTCGGCGGGCAGCGCCGGGTTGCCGAGAGGATGCGGGATCGCAATGGTCGGGACGATCCTGTTCGCGCCGACCGTCATCGAGATGGGGGTAACCGTGCACATATGTACCACGGGGATGCCCGCCCTTTCGATTTCTTTCACCATCGTTGCACCGCAACGCGTGCAGGTGCCTCAGGTCGAGGTCATGATGACGGCATTTACGCCGGCCTGCAGGAGTTTTTGCGCATACTCCGCGGCGAACTTCTTCGCGTTAGCGACGGACGTGCCGTTGCCGACGGTGGTGTAGAAGTAATCATGCAGCTTGCCGATCCTGCCCTCGCGCTCGAACTCGCGCATCACATCCACGGGGAGGACGCGATTCGGGTTGTCGTTGGCATACACGGGGTCATAGCCGCCGTGTGCGGTCTCATACGTTTCCGCGGTCAGCTTCTCAACGCCCTTGATGCAGTATTCACCGTAATGGGACGCGGAGGAGGATTCGATGTGATCCGGATTGCCCTTGGGCACGATACCGCCGGAGGTGCACAGCGCGACCGTTGCATGGGAAAGGTCCTTCACGGCCGGGTTGGGCGCAACGCGGTCGAAAGAGGGCATCGGGTATTCCGTAGTGAACGGCTTGTCGGCAAGCTTTTTGAGGAGCATGTCGACCGCGCGCTTGGAGCCGCGTTCCTTTTCAAAGAAGTTCACGCGCACGCCGTTGGGCATGTAGCCGTCCTCGCAGGAAGCGCCGAGCTTTTCACCCTTCATGAGCTTGAGCGCGAGCTTCGCCATAACCGGAGCGGCCTTGCGCATGCCGGCAGCGCTGTTGGCCGTGGGAACGATCAGGATCTTGTCCTTCAGGTCCGCACCTGGGTTTTCTTCATACATGCCGGTCAAAACCGGGATGCCCAGTTCTTCCTTCACGGCAAGCGCAACGTTGGCGCAGGCATAGCCATAGCGGCCGGCGTTGAATGCGGGGCCTGCGATGAACAGGTCGGGCTTCTTTTCTTTAACCCATGCGAGGATCTGTGCCTTTGCCTCTTTTTCATGCTCGGCGAAATGGGAATCGCCGCAAACGATCGTCGCCACGATCTCCGCTTCGCCCTTCCAAGCCTGGTTGAACGCGAGGCCGGGGCCTACGAATCCTTCCCGCAGCTCGGGAGCTACGTGCGCCATTTCCTCGCCGCCGATGTTGGCGAAGAACTGGTTGATGTAATGTACAACACGATAACTCATGTTCTCTGCTTTCTCCTTCCCGTTTATCTTGCGCTCAGGCGGTTGAAGCCCATCTCGTTGGTAGCGCCGGTGATGACCTGGAGCTCCGCCTCAATGGAACCGTCCGGACGCAGGGAACCGGCATGGCCGCCGGCGATCTTGTCGACATAGTCAAGCGTGCCGATGACCTTCTCCATCGGCGGGAGCACGATCACCTCGTTGGCATTGCCGCCGGTGACGACCGCATCCGCAAGCGGGTCGGCATCCGCAAGGGACTGGGACTTACCGTCCTGCCCGGCATACTCGTCGGTGATGATGGTGGTTTTTACGCCCATCTGCTCGATCTTCTTCGTGTTCATGATGAGGTCGGTATCCGGGTTGCCGAAGCCTTCCTGCGAAACGATTACGCCGTCAAGGTCCAGCAGGCGGCAGAGCTTCGCACTCCAGTCGGAGGAACGCTGCTTATCCGCGAGATACACGTTCTCATTGGTGATGATGTTGCAGACGTAGTTGAGCGTTTTGCCGTGCTGCTCGAAGAGATCCGCCACCACGGGGTTGTTCTGGTGGTGATAGGTCGTGTTCTTGTCGCAGGCGGAAACGCAGTTGCCGCTGATGATCGCGCCATCCATGGTCTCCGTCGGGTACAGGATGGTGGTAAGCGAACGCTTTGCATCCACGCCGTACACATAGGTGTCATGCAGAAGGCCCTGGCTCTGAAGCATGTGGACATAAGCCACGCGCGGCAGCTCCGGGAACTTTTCAATGCCTTCCTTGATGCCGTAGGTCTCGAAGGACTTGACCTCGTCCGGCGTTACGCTGCGGCCAAGCTCGCCCACGAACGTAGCGGCGCGAAGGCCCGCAATGCGCACGGCATGCTCGTACTCATGCTGATGCACGCCCTCCACGGGTTCGCACACCATCACAAGGTTTAAGAGCTTGGAGAACGGAGTATATTCCGCACCCGGGCCGGTCATGTCGATGATGCCCTCCTGGAAGCCTACGATCTTGCCCGCGGTGACGATTGCCATGCCGCGGAGCACATGCGTTCTGCCGGAGCCGACGGTATCGACCTTGGCAATGACGCCGGGGAACTCGCCGCCCGGGCCCTCAACCTTCACGCGGGGCTCGATGACGTCCTTCACCGGGGTAATGCGGACGCTTTCGCCAGGCCGCGCGATGTCAAAGCTGGCGGACTTCACGCATGCCTTCACGTCGTCATCCTCATAAACGAAGGTCTTGACCGCTTCAGCGTCAACGAAAAGCGTGCCGTTTTCTACCTTGCATTCGTTTGAAAATTGTATGTCCTTGATCTCGATGAAACCCAATTCCAATTTCAAAGCGAACACCTCCTCCTTTTTATTCATGATTTTTTATCTTACTAAGGCCCGCTGCAGCGTCGAATTCCAATGCGCCTGCAAGCAGGGTATAGTCGATCAGTTGGAAATCCCGCTTCACCGCCTCGCTGAGCGCCCGTGTCCGGGGCGGGAACTTATCGGCCGCAAGGATGCACTCCGCGATGATCCCGGCCTGTTCTGCAGAAAACGCGTGCGGCACTTTGGAGACCGCGATGGATTTATACGGCGTTTCGTTCGGCTTTACGCTGCCGGAAAGCGGGTGCGTATAGAGAGTATGCCCCACATAAACCAAATCCCGCACCTTTACAAGAATTTCGCGGTAAGAGCAGTCCGGGAAAAAGCTGAGTTCGTAGCAATCCTCCATGCATTGTGCAAGGAGCGGATTGTTTGTTACGATCAAAAAATCACGCGCATTTTTCATGGCAACTCTCCCTGGTTTTTGCATCCGGCCCGTTTTCCATGCACAAAAAAACAGGGTCAGGCGATTGGGCAACAGAAGGAACCCCATGCCTGACTCTGTACATAAACCTGAGAGATTCCCCGCCTTTCGGGCAGGTTGCGCCTTCGGTGCTTTCGCTTTCCAGAGCTTTGTCGGAATGCAGTCCTTTTGCCTGAGATGTTCGCGCCGTGCCGGCGAGCTGCGGCGCTTATTCCTTCGGCCCCGCTTATTGCGGGTCTCCTGCATTCGTCATCCAAATGGTGTATTCTCTTTGCGCAGAGCGCTTGCTCTGCATGTTATTACTATAGCTGTTTTGTATATGATTTGTCAATCATTTTGCACTCTATTATCGGAAAATACAATGATATAATTGTTCGTTCCGCACCTTGGCCAGCCCGCCGGATCCCGAATGCCCTGCTTCTTTGCATATGCACATGCGGAGCGCCCAAAACTGGGCGCTCCGCATGCTTTTGTTCATTTCAGATTCGGCAGTTCTCCCGCCCCGCCCATCAGCGCGGTCATCTCCTCAATGCGCTCCAACGGGAACGGCGGCTCACACAGCGGCTTCATAGCGATGCTCATCAGTTTCATCGGATTGTCGTCCGCCGCAACGCGGTTGGATGACAGCGCGCCGCAGCGGCGGCAGCGATGAACAATTGCCCATTCGCCGCCCTTGCGCACCCACACCGCCACGGGTTCCATGATGCCGCCGCAATCCGAAGCGCGGTCACCCGGTTCCGCATCAACATGCAGGCTTGAAAGGCAGTTGGGGCAATGGTTTCTGTGCGCGCTCCCCGCGCCTGCGGAAACCACGGGGCGGCCGCAGACTTTACAGGTGAAGCTGTCCTCACAGGCATGGGTTTTGTAATAGTTTTTCTCGTATTGTTTCCGTTTGTTCTCACGGTTCACGGGGTCTTTCCTCCTAAAGGCAAATTTGGCTTTCCTTTTGGGAGGAATGCGGAAATTTTACGCCTTCCTCCCGGTCAGCGCACAATCTCCTGCTTAACGTACTTTTTCAAAAAGCGTTGCTCCTTTTTTGTTTTGCCGTTTCCGGCTTATTTGCCGTTATGATACCACCCTGTGGGCAGCTTTTCAAGTACCCGGCGCATTGGCGCGGCCTGCATTTCCCTGTCATAATTAAAAATCCCCATCGCGTCTGCAATGGGGATCCATGGCGGGAACATGTGGGAATCGAACCCACCTGGGCAGCTCTTCACCACCTGCAACGGTTTTGAAGACCGCGGGGCACACCAGCACCCATCTGCTCCCAAATGCGTAAGCATTATAGCATGCCGCATTCCTATAAGGCAAGCGCAAAACGCACATTATGCCTGTGCCGGTGGGAATCCGCGGTTGAGCCGCCGGAAATCCCCTTCTTTTTTCGTAATGCCTGTTTTGTCAAAATATTCAAGAATCGCCAAAGCATATTTGCGGGAAGTGCCGAGGCTGTCGCGCATCTGCGCAAGGGTAATCGTCTCGTTTTCCGCAAAATGTGCCTTTGCCGCCCCGCACGCACGGGCATAGGCTTCTTTATGATAGCAGATCTCTGGTGAAAGCATTACAAGCTCGCCGGCGGAAAGGACGCTGTCCATCACCTGCTTGAAGTCAGCCCGCTCGTTTTGCGGGAAGGAGGCCGCAATCTCCTCAACGGTAATGGGTTCGATCCCGGCGCCGCGATAATACTTGAGCAGCTTATCCCGGATGGCATTCTGGCGTTTTGTGTAGCGCACCTCAAACTCCGCAAGGGCGTAACGTTCTCCGGCCCGGCGGATCACGCCTTCCCGGCAAAGCTCGCTGAGCAGCGCATCCGCAATGGTCTGCTCCATGGCTCTGAACAGCTTCTGCCGCAGCTCTGCGGCCTTCATGCCCGCATGCAGAGGGTTCTTCGCATGGTAGCCCGCAAGAAGCGCTTTGCAGGAGGCAGCTACCTCGTCAAGCGCAGAGGAAGCGATGTAGCGCCCCGGCAGCGGTTCCACGATGCGCCCCGCACCGAGCAAACCGCCAAGTTCCGCTGCGAGCTGCTCCGCTTCCATACCCAGCTTTGCCGCGAGCTGCGCTGCCGCCGGCAGCGCAGTTTTCAGCTCCACAAGCGTTTGCTCCACGCGATCTCCCGCAGAGCCGCCCTCTTTGATCCGGAGCGCCTCGATCACGGCAGGCACATTGCGCTTGTGGCGCATGGGGGCGTCGTCAAGGATGACGCCCCCGCCTATGGTTTCAAGCGGTGAATAAAAACGAATCACAAAGCGGTCTCCGTTTTTGGCAGCAATCGGCTCCGCCATGCGCAGCTGCGCGTAAGCGCTTTCCCCCGGTTCAAGCGCGTCCCGGTCAAGAAGCACCACCTTTGCGAGCATGACAGCCGCGCCATGGTAAAGGTGCACCTGCATGTCATTGGTGATGACCCGCCCGGAGTCCCGGAGGTTTGTCAGTTTCACATCCAGCATGCGCGAGATGCGCACGCTGCCCGGGCGTGCCACCGCATCGCCGCGCTGCACATCCGTCTTTTTAAGCCCCGCGAGGTTCACCGCCACGCGCTGTCCGGCATATGCCGTATGCACCGTGCTCCCATGCACCTGCAGGTTGCGGATGCGGGTTTCGGAACCGGACGGCACAAGCTCCGCCGCGTCCCCTTCGCTCATGCAGCCTTCGATGAGCGTTCCAGTCACAACCGTTCCGAAGCCATCCACCGAAAATACGCGGTCAACCGGCAAACGGAACGGCACGCGCACGCTCTTTTCCGCCGCTGCGTGTACAAGCGTATAAAGCGCCTGCTTCAGTTCCGCAATGCCCTCACCCGTGTAAGCCGAAACGGCCAGGATGGGCTTCCCTTCAAGAAAGGAACCCTTCGCGCGCTCACGTACCTCCTCCTGTACCATCTCAAGCCACTCTGCATCGACCATGTCCTTTTTTGTAATAACGATGAGGCCATCCCTGATGCCGAGCAGCGTCAGGATATTCAGGTGCTCTACCGTCTGCGGCATGAAGCCCTCGTCCGCCGCAACGATCAGCATCGCAAGGTCTACCCCGCCCGCACCGGCGAGCATGTTCTTAATGAAGCGTTCGTGTCCCGGCACGTCCACAATGCCCGTCTGCGTGCCATCCGGCCAATCGAGATGGGCAAAGCCGAGTTCGATGGTGATACCGCGCTTTTTTTCCTCCGCAAGGCGATCCGTGTCGATGCCGGTGAGCGCCTTGATGAGCAGGGTCTTACCGTGGTCAACATGCCCGGCCGTGCCGATGATGACGTGCTTCACCGCGCCGCCTCCTTCCATGCGTTTGCAATCGCCGCAAAATCGTCCCCCCGCAGCGTGCGCACATGCAGCAGATACCGTCCGTGGTCGATCCTGCCGATGATGGGCGGCTCGCCAAGGCGCAGCGCCGCTTCAAGCGCCTCTACGCTTCTGCCCGCTGCCGGGGATACCGAGACAGCAAATGAAGGCAGCATTTGCATGGGAACGGAGCCGCCGCCCACCTGATCCTCCACGGGCACGGGCTCCGCTTCCGCACCCGCCGCGCAAAGCACCCTGGCGAGCGCCTCGGCACGCGCAAAAAGCGTTTCCGGCTTCGCCGCAAGCATGGCGAGCGTTGGCACTTGTTCAAACGCCGTGCCGGAAGCATAAAGGCGCAGCGTGGCTTCAAGCGCCGCAAGCGTCAGCTTGTCCACGCGCATTGCGCGCGTGAGCGGGTGGCGCTTTAAGCGATCGATATATTGTTTCTTTCCAATGATAATGCCTGCCTGCGGCCCGCCGAGCAGTTTGTCCCCGGAGAAGGAGATTACATCAACGCCCGCGCGGACGGAATCCTGCACCGTGGGTTCCCCCTGAATGCCGAATTGCGCAAGGTCAAGCAGCGACCCGCTGCCAAGATCCTCAATCACCGCAAGGTTGTGCGCATGGCCGAGCGCCGCCATCTCTGCACGCGGGACGGATTCCGTGAACCCAACGATGCGGAAGTTGCTGGTGTGCACCTTCATCAGCGCGCGCGTATCCGGACCGATCGCCCGTTCATAGTCGGAAAGGTGCGTCTTGTTCGTCGTGCCGACTTCCCTGAGGCGCGCACCGCAGCTTTCCATGATCTCCGGCACGCGGAAGGATCCGCCGATCTCCACAAGTTCCCCGCGTGAAGCGACGACCTCGCCGCCCGCTGCAAGTCCGGAAAGGATCAAAAGCACCGCGGCCGCATTGTTGTTTACGACAAACGCTGCTTCCGCGCCGGTAAGCGCGGTCAAGAGAGCCTCCACATGGGAATAGCGCTCGCCGCGGCCGCCTGTTAAAACATCGTATTCCAGCGTGGAATACCCGCGGGCAACCTCCGCAACGGCTGCTGCCGCCGCTTCCGCAAGGCAGGCGCGGCCGAGGTTCGTGTGCAAAATCACGCCCGTGCCGTTTATGGTGCGGCGCAGCGAGGGCCGGCAGGCGCATTTCACGCACTCTGCTACCCGCGCTGCAAGCGCCGCTTCGTCCGGCAGCGCTGCCGCTTCTCCCGTAAGCACGCTGCTTCTGAGCTCTGCAAGCACGCTGCGCACCGCGTCCGCCACGGCGCTTCTCGGCGCGTTCTGGCAAAGAGAAACCAAGGCGGGCGACCGCAAAAGGTCGTCCACCTTGGGAATTTCACGCAGCAATTGATTGTTCATGTGTTGTACGCTCCATTTCGCTCGATCGCTGTATCTTTGTCCCAATTATAACAGCAATTGCGCGATTGGGGAAGCGTGCTCACTCGTTTTCAAAAAGAAGCTCGTAACGCTCATCCACACCGATGCGGTACACCCGTTCCACATCCTCGTCCATCGACGCAAGCTGCGGCGCATCCGCCTCATAGCGTACGCAGGTACCGCAGGAGGAGCTCAGCACACGCGGCACGGGCGCCATCTGTGCGCGTACGCCCGATGACGTAAGCGCGCGGCTTGTCATGAGCGCCGCAAGATGCGTATGGAACGTTGCGATATACTTCGTCATTTCTTCAACGTCAGGCGGAAGTCTACACCTTCCTGCTCAACGGAAACCTGATAGCCCATGCTGGTGCCAAAGCGCGTCACGTTTTCCACGGCGCACCGGTCGTCCACCAGCACCACAAGCTCTTTGGGCGCGTTCTTCTTCACTTCCTTCTGCACCATCGCCACCGGCATGGGGCAGGTAAACCCTCTTGCGTCAATCATAGTTTCATTCCTTTCCGGCCAAACGCCCGATTCTTATTCCGCTGCTTTTTCCTTCTTCGGCATGTTCAAAAGCGAGATTGCTACCAGCACCACGATGCCGAGGAGCACCGCAACCTTGCCCGCAGTAGAGATGCCGCCAACCACGAGCTCACCCGCTTCGTTCAGGGAATCCGGGTTGCCCGCAAGGCCGAAGTTATGTGCAAACGCCGCGCCCGCGATCATGCCGAACACGGTGATTGCAGAGTCGCCGTTGCCTTCGCCTGCAAGGATCAGCTGACGCAGCGGGCAGCCGCCGAGAAGCACCGAGCCCCAGCCCACAAGCACCATGCCGAGCGCATTCCAAAGGTGGCTGCTGTGCGCGATGGGCTGCAGTTCAAAGCCAAACTTGAATTTGCCAAGCGCAAGGTTCCCGATCAGCACCACAAGGAAAATCGCAACAAAGCCGTAAAGCAGCTTGAAGTCCTGGAACATAATGCCGTCGCGGATGCCGCCTACCATGCAGAGGCGGGAACGCTGCGCGAGCGCGCCTGCCACAAGCGCGATGGCAAGCGCGGCGATTACCGGCGCATGCATGGAACCAGGGCCCTGTTCGCTCGCCTTAAAGAGCGTTGGCACAGCCACAAAGAGGATCAACAGCCCCACCATCAGCGCGGGCAGGATGCCGCCTTCCGTCTTCTCAAGCGTATAATTGCGGCGAAGCGAAAAGCCGCGTTTGAGGAACTGCACGCCCACGAAAATGCCGATTACAAAGCCCACCATGCCAACGAGCGCGTTCAAATCGCCGCCGCCCAAACGGATGACCATGCGAAGCGGGCAGCCTAGGAAGGCCAGCGCCCCAATCATCACAAATGCGCCGAGCACAAAGCGCGTTGCCGGAGAAGACCCCGCCTTTGCGCGGAACTCGCCCTTTGCAAGCGCCATGATGAATGCGCCGAGCACAAGGCCGATGATTTCCGGCCGGATGTACTGCACCTTTGCGGCGCTGTGCATGCCGACTCCGCCCGCGATGTCCCGGAGGAAGCACGCAATGCAGAAGCCCATGTTCGCCGGGTTGCCAAGGAGCGTCAGTACCACTGCCGCAATGCCCACGACCGCCCCCGCGATCACTACGATCCAATTCACCTTTTTCATTTCGTTTCTCCCCATAATTCCGATTTTATGATACGGCCCGCGTCAAGCGCGGTTTCCAATAAAAATTATAGGACATCCGGCGAAAAATAGCGAATTACGCTTACCAATACGCGCCCGTTTTTCATCGAAAAAACCAATGATATGAACTCTTAATCGGATGCGTCATCCGTTTGCGCGCTGTTATACCAGCCTCGGCGTTTCCATACGGACATAGCGCACGAAGCGCTGTTCCAACGGTGTAAGCGCCGTATCCCTGCGCCATGCGATGCAGATATCCCGGTACGCGCCATCCGGCGTGAGATCAAACGAAAGCAGCCTGCCCGCAGCGATCTCCTCCCGGATAGCCAGGCTGGAAATTACGGATACACCCATGCCCTGCGAAACGCCCGCCTTGATGGATTCGGGATTATCCATGCGCGCAACGATCCGAAGCGCTTCCGGGGCAATGTTCCGCCGCCTTAAGTATTCTTCCACGGCGCGCTGCGTGCCGGAGCTTTCCTCCCGGGCGATCATCGGCTCGCCCAGCAGATCGCACCCGGCGGCTCCCTCCCGCTGCAGCTTTTGAAAGCGCGCACTGTTTTCCGTGATCAAAACAAGCCTGTCCTGCGCAACCGCATGGCAAACGAAACGGCGCGCATCAAGCGTTGCCCCAAGCAGGCCGATCCGGGCTTCCCCCTGCTCCAAAAGGGCGCGCACCTCCTCGCTGTCGCCGCGCCGCAGCACATAACGCGCACCGGGGTGCTGTTTCAGGAAGCCAGCCATCAACCGGGGCAGCAGGGACTGCGCCGGCACGGTGGAAGTGCCGATGCTCATCGTTTCCCGGCTTTTGTTCTCCCGCATCTCCTGCAGCGCCTCACAGCGCCCGAGGATCTCCTTTGCCGCCGCATAAACGCGCCTGCCGTCCTCCGTCAGCGCAAATTTTTTGCGCGCGCCGCGCAGGATCAGCTGGGCGCCCAACGTTTGCTCCAGCGCCTGGATATGCATGCTTACGGTGGATTGTGTGAGGTGCAGCCGTTCCGCCGCACGTGTAAAGCTGCCGTATTCCGCGGCGGCCGCAAAGGTTTCCAATTGCCGCAAACTGATTTCCAGCATATTTTGCTTCCTTTCAAGTTGACGATATCATAAATATCAATGTGACATTTGTGGCCTGCTGTGCTATGCTCATCTTGTGAGGAAAAGGAGAGCATTGAACCATGCAAACGATTTATCTCGACAACGCAGCAACCTCGTTCCCAAAACCCGAAGGCGTAAGCGCCTGCATGAAACGCTACATGGATTCCGTCGGTGCAACCATCAACCGCTCCGTTTATGGCGCCGCGCAGGATGCGGGGCTTGTGACGCTGCGCCTCCGGGAACGCCTCGCACGGCTGTTTTCCTTCCCGGAAAAGCCCACGCACGTAATTTTGACCCCCGGCGCAACCGCCGGGTTGAACTTCATTCTTAAGGGCTTTCTGCACCCGGGGGATCACTGCATTGTAAGCGCGATGGAACACAACGCCGTAATGCGCCCGCTTTTGCAGCTTTCCGGCGTGGAATTTGACCGCATCCCCTGCGATGCCGAAGGGAAGTTTGACCCTGCGGATCTGCTGCCGCTCATTCGCCCCAACACGCGGCTCTGCATTCTTGCCCATGGCTCCAACGTATGCGGCACAGTGCAGGATGCGGCGGCCGTGGGCGCCATCTGCGCACAGCATGGCATTGCCTTTGCGCTTGACGCAGCGCAGACTGCCGGCCACATTCCGATCGATTTTCAGGCGCTGAGCCTGAGCGCGCTTTGCGCGCCGGGACACAAGGGGCTGCTTGGGCCTTCCGGCATTGGCGTGCTCCTGCTCCGGGATGATTTTGCCCATGCGCTCACACCGCTTCTCGCCGGAGGCACCGGCAGCGCTTCAGACAGCGAATACCTGCCGGATTACCTGCCGGACCGTTTTGAATCCGGCACGCCAAACCTGCCCGGCATTTACGGTTTGGAAGAAGCGCTCCGCTTCCTTGAAGAAACGGGAATCGACGCGCTTCGGGCGCATGAAATGCAGCTTTGCGCCCGTTTTCTCAATGGGCTTTCGGGCCTTTCCAACGTGCGCCTTTGCGGCACGCGGGAGCTTTCCCGCCGCGTGGGTGTGATCTCGGTGGATTTTTTAAACGCTGACAATGCCGAAGCAGCCTTCCGCCTGGAAAGCGAATTCGGCATCCTTACGCGCTGCGGGCTTCACTGCGCGCCCTCCGCGCACAAAACGCTCGGCACGTTTCCGGCGGGCACCGTGCGCTTTTCGCTGGGCTTTGCAAGCACCGAGGCCGATGTGGACGCCGCGCTTGCCGCCATTCGCGCCATCAGCGAAGGATAATCCGCTTCCCGCCTTCATAGCTTGCAACCGTTCCGATGCGCTGCGCGCTTGGGACGGTTTTTTGCAGCTCCGCATACAATGCGTCCGCGTCCTGCTCCGCCACGGCGATCATAAGGCCGCCCGCCGTCTGCGGATCGTATAACAGATCCTGCTTGGCAAGCTCCACATCCCCCGCATCCACGCCCATCTCCGCAAACGTGCGGTTGCGGTACATGCCCGCCGGCAAAAAGCCCATGCGCGCAAGCTCGAGCGCTTCCGGGATAAGGTCGATCGCATCCACATGAAGGGTGATCGTCGTATCGCTCCCCGTTGCCATTTCATATGCATGGCCGAGCAGGCCGAAGCCCGTCACGTCCGTGCAGGCATGTACGTCGTATTTCACCATCGCATCCCGTGCGGCCTTGTTGAGCGTAGTCATCATGCGGTACATCAGCGCTTCGCTTTCCTCGGAAAGCATGTCCACTTTCTTTGCTGTGGAAAGCACGCCGATGCCGATGGGTTTTGTGAGCAGCAACACGTCGCCCGGCTTCGCGCCGGAGTTGGTTAAAATTTTGTCCGGGTGCACGAAGCCCGTCACCGCAAGGCCGTATTTCGGCTCGTCATCGTGAATGCTGTGGCCGCCCGTGATGAGCGCGCCCGCTTCGTAAACCTTGTCGTACCCGCCGCGCAGCAGCGCATGCACCGCTTCCATGGGCATGGATTCCGGGATCGCCATAATGTTCAGGCAAAGTTTCGGTTCGCCGCCCATGGCGTATACGTCGGAAAGAGCGTTCGTAGCCGCAATCTGGCCGAACAGGTACGGATCGTCCGCAATCGGCGGAAAGAAGTCCACCGTCTGCACCAACGCGAGCTCGTCGCTGATTTTATAAACCGAAGCATCGTCGCTCTTGTCGAACCCGACGAGCAGGTTTGGATCATGGTGTACCCGAATCCCTTCCAGCAGCTTTGCAAGCACGCCCGCACCGACCTTTGCGCCGCATCCGGCGCATTTTGCAAGCTTTGTCAGCTTAATGTCCTTCGCTTCCATCGTTTTCTCCTTTTTATGTGCCGGCGGCAATCCGCCCGTCGCGCAAGGTTATTGTCTCAAATCCCCGGCGGGATTGCAACGCAGTTTCACATCATTTTTACGTTTTACACGGAATTTTTATCGAAAAAAACGATAAAAGGCGGGAGTTCTCCCGCCCGCTGCATTCTGTTTTTCTTACCGGCTGACGCAGTATGTTTCCATATATGCTTCCATGCGTGCGCGCATCGTGCCGTCGATGAGGATACGGCCATCGATCTCCTTGTTGTAAAGCGTTTCAAGGATATCCCGCACGGTCACAAGCGGGAAGGTGCGGATGCCGAAGTCCCGCTCGATCTCCTCGATTGCGGTCAGTTCGCCCTGTCCGCGTTCCATGCGGTCCACCGAGATGATGAGCCCCGGGACCTCCACCCTGGCCGCTGCGTGCAAAACCGGCAGCGTTTCGCGCACGGCCGTGCCGGCGGTGATGACGTCCTCAATGATGAGGAGCTTGTCGCCGTCCTTGGGCTTATAGCCCACCATGGAGCCGCCCTCGCCGTGATCCTTCGCTTCCTTGCGGTTAAAGCAGTAGTTTACGTCCCGCCCCATGCGGGCGAGCGCCGCCGCAGTGGAAACCGCGAGCGGAATGCCCTTATACGCCGGGCCGAACAGCGCCGCAACCTCCGAAGGCAGTTCGCCGGATTCCGTGTGCGCCGCGATGCAGGCAGCGTAAAATTCGCCGAGCCGCGCGATCTGCGCGCCGGTCTTATAGTTGCCCGTGTTGATGAAGTACGGCGTTTTGCGGCCGCTCTTTGTTGTAAAATCACCGAAGGTCAGCACGCCTGCGCGCGCCATAAATGCGATAAATTCCGCTTTGTAGCTCATATGAATCCCCCTTTATTCCCCTTGAAACGCAGCCTTGAGCGCCGCAATGTTTTCATAGCCTTCCCGCCGCATAAAGGCGGCAAGCCCTTCGAGCACATCCACCGGCGCGGTCGGGTTTATGAGCGCCGCCGTGCCAACGGCTACCGCGTCCGCACCCGCGAGCAGAAATTCTGCCGCATCCTCGCCCGTCATGATCCCGCCAAGGCCGAGGATAGGCAGCTTCACCGCGCGGCGCACCTGATACACCATGCGGATGGCCACAGGCTTCACGGTGGGGCCGGAAAGCCCTCCCGTGCCGTTTGCAAGCAATGGACGCTTTGTTTTCAAATCGATGCGCATGCCAAGCAGGGTGTTGATGAGCGAAAGCGCATCCGCACCCGCGTCCTCCACCGCCCGCGCGATGGCCGTGATGTCCGTCACGTTCGGGGTTAGCTTCACCATCACGGGTTTTTTCGCGGCGCGTTTCACGGCCTCCGTCACCCGCGCAGCCATGCGCGGATCCGTGCCGAAGCCGATGCCGCCCTCCTTTACATTCGGGCAGGAGATATTGAGTTCGTACATCGCAACGTTGGTTTCATTGAGCAGTTCCGTCACGGCGACATATTCTTCCACGCTGTGTCCGGCCAGGTTTGCGATCACCGGCACATCGAAGTTTGCAAGGTAAGACAGCTCGTTTTCGATATATGCCGCAGCGCCCGGGTTTTGCAGGCCGACGGCGTTGAGCATGCCGCCATAGGTTTCCGCGATGCGCGGCGTCGGGTTGCCGGCCCAGGCTTCCGCCGCGACCCCTTTTGTGATGACCGCGCCAAGGCGCGAAATATCATAGAACGCACCGCTTTCGCGCGCCGCAAACGTGCCGCTTGCGGTCATGACCGGGTTTTTCAGCGAAAGCCCTGCAAACGAGATGTGAAGATCGGGTTCGTTCATTCAAAGATCACCTCGCTTCCATCAAATACAGGCCCGTCCTTACAGACGCGCTTTTGCACCACCGCTCCGTTTTGCCTGAGCTTGCAGACACAGCCCACGCATGCGCCGTAGCCGCATCCCATGCGTTCTTCCAAAGAAACCTGAAGCGGCAGTTTCCGCTCCGCACAAAGCGCCGCAAGCGCGCGCAGCATCGGTTTGGGCCCGCAGGCAAGCACCACGGTTTCCTCCGAAAGCGCTTCCCGCGCAAGAAGCTGCACCACATTTCCATGGAACCCCGCGCTGCCATCCTCCGTAGCGATGAAGAGCGCATCGGAGGCGGCTGCAAATTCATCTTTCAGGAACAGCGCGTCCCTGTATCCCAGGGCAACCGTTACGGAAAGCCCCTTCGCCTTTGCCGCATGCGCCGTCTGAAGCAGCGGGGGCACACCCACGCCGCCCCCCACAAGCAGCACATGCCCATGCTCCGGCAGGGCATAGCCATTGCCAAGCGGGCTCGATACGCGGAGCGTTTCGCCCGGGCGCAGCACAGCCATGCGCCGCGTGCCATCGCCCACAGCGCGGTATACGAGGGTCAGCAGGCTGCCCTGCTGCCGGCAAACGCTGATCGGGCGCGGCAGAAGGTGTGCGCCATCCGCAGGGTACACGTTCACGAACTGCCCGGGCCGTGCGGGTTCCTCCGCATCCGGCAGGGACAGGGTAAGTTGATAAATATCCGGCGCGATGCGCGCGTTTCCTTCGACCTGCGCTGCTATGACCCGCTTCATCCCATGATGTCCTTTTTCATGGCAAGCGCCGCATCCCGCGCAGCATCCGCAAAACCGCGCTCGCCGTATTTTTCGTTTTTCTTATATGCCGCGATGATCCCGCGGGAAGAATTCACGATGCAGCCCCGGCCGTCCTTGTCGAAGAAGCCGCGGATGTCCTCCGCCGTGCCGCCCTGCGCGCCATAGCCCGGCACGAGGAAGAACGTGTGCGGCAGAGCTGCGCGCACGCGCGCGCCCTCCGCCCGGTGCGGCGCGCCGACCACGGCGCACACGCGGCTGTAACCGGAAGCGCCCATTGCAGCCCTGCCCCATTCGTCCACAAGCGCGGCCACATGCAGGTAAACGGGTTTCCCATCCACAACGATATCCTGAAGCTGGCTGCTTGAGGGATTGCTCGTTTTCACGAGCACGAAAATTCCTTTGTTTTCTTTGTTGCACGCATCGATGAAAGGCTGTATGCCGTCTATGCCGAGATACGGGTTCACGGTGACGAAATCCTCATGCCAAAGGTCGAACCTTTCCCCGGCGATCTCGGTGCCGCCGATGTGCGCGGCATAGGCCGCGGCGGTGGAGCCGATGTCTCCGCGCTTGATGTCGCCGATGACGACAAAGCCCATCTCCTTTGCAAGTGCGGCCGTTTTTTCATAGGCGGAAAGCCCTGCGAGGCCGTAACGCTCATAAAAGGCAATCTGCGGCTTCACGGCGGGTACAATCCCCTGCACAGCCGCAAGGATCGCCCGGTTGAACGCAAGGAACATCTCCGCTACAGCCTCGGGCGTTTTGCCATACTGCGCGAATTTCTCCTCCCGCAGATACGATGGGATCATCTCCAGCGTGGGATCAAGCCCCACTACGGTCGGGTTGTTGAGCGCGTCGATGCGCGAAAGCAATGCGTCAATCATGCGTGTTTCCTTTCCTCATTCCATGTTCCGGTAAACGATCCGCCCGCCCGCGACGGTCAGGAGCGTTTTCCCGCAGACCTCCATGCCCGCAAACGGCGTGCTGCGCCCCTTGGAGCGGAAGGATTCGGGATCGATGCGGTACGGGCGCTCCACATCGAACACCGCTACATCCGCACATGCGCCCACCGCAAGCGTGCCGCGTTTGGGATCGCCAAGGATGCGCGCGGGGTTTGCGCTCATAAGCGCAACGAGGCGCGAAAGCGGGATATGCCCCGCCCGTACAAGGCCAGTATAGCTTACGGGGAAGGAGGTTTCAAGGCCGATCACGCCGTTGAGCGCCCTTTCATAACCGCATTGTTTTTCTTCCGCGCTGTGCGGCGCATGGTCGGTGGCAATGGCATCGAGCGTGCCGTCCTGTATCGCCCGGATCACGGCGGCAACATCCTCCGCCGTGCGCAGCGGCGGGTTCATCTTGAAATTTCCGTCCGCAGCGCATGTTTCGTCAAAGGTAAAGTAGTGCGGGGCAGTTTCCGCGGTAACGGAATAGCCTGCCGCCTTTGCAGCACGGATGAAATCGAGGCTCAGCTTTGCGCTGATGTGGCAAAGGTGCAGCGCCGCGCCGCTTTCCCGCGCAAGGACGAGATCCCGCGCGGCCATGCAGGCCTCGCCTGCCGCCGTGCCGGGGAGCGCGTCATTTTCCGTATGGTCGAAGATGGGAAGCCCCGCTTCCGCCGCAGCGCGCATGGCCTCAAGCATCACGGAAGCATCCGCCACGGAGCGGCCGTCTTCGCTCAGCGCACAGGCGCCGGCCCGTTTGAGCGCAGCCGCATCCGTAAGCTCGCGTCCCTTCTGGCCCATTGTGACCGCGCCGATGGGCAGGGCGTTTATGCCCTCTGCGCGGGCGCAGAGCGCCGCCGCAGCTTCCGCCGTGTCAAGCACGGGCTTCGTGTTCGGCATCATGCAGACGGTCGTAAACCCGCCCGCTGCGGCAGCGGCGCATCCGCTCTCCATGTCCTCTTTGTATGTAAGGCCCGGGTCGCGGAAGTGCACATGCAGGTCGATCAGCCCGGGGAGCACGAGCGCGCCCGGCACTTCGATGCGATCGCTTTCGCCCGCCGGGAGTTCGCCCGAAGCAAAGCCCGCGGCACGGATGGCCGCCACGTGGCCTTGTGAAAGATGCAGCTCGCCCACGGCATCCAGGCCAAGCGCCGGATCCACGATGCGGCCGCCGGCAATGCAGATAGGCTTACTCATTTTTCATGCTGACGATCTCGTCGCAGTATTCGCAGCGGTATTCCCGCGTTTGTGCGTTCATCAGATGGAAAATGTGGGGGGCGTTGCGCTCCACGCTCGTTACGCAGCGGGGATTTTTGCACTTGATGACATTTGTGACCGTCTGCGGAAGCGCAAGGTTGATCTTTTTAACGATTTTCCCGTTTTCGATGATGTTCACCGTTGCGTTCGGGTCGAGAAGGCCAAGCACGGTCAGGTCAACGTCCGTCACGTTTTCGATTTTGATGAGATCCTTGCGGCCGTGCTTTTTGCTCGTAGCATTCATAATAAAAGCCACGGTGTTCTTCTTGGTGTCGATTTTAAGATAATCCAGGATGCGGTTTCCGGTGCCTGCGGTGATGTGGTCGATGACGATGCCGCGTTCGATGCTGTTTACAATCATTGCTGTTTCCTCCCTTTTTACTGTACTTCGATGCCGAGCAGCTTCATGATGAGCGCCATGCGCACAAACATGCCGTTTTTCGCCTGTTCAAAGTAAAGCGCGCGCGGGTCGCTGTCCACTTCCACCGCAATCTCGTTCACGCGGGGCAGCGGGTGGAGCACCATCATGTTCTCATTGGCAAGCTGCATCTTCTCCGCGTCAAGGATGTAGCGATCCTTCAGGCGGATGTAATCGTCCTCATTGAAAAAGCGCTCGCGCTGCACGCGGGTCATGTAAAGCACATCCAGCTCCGGCAGCACGTCCTGCATCTTTTTCACCTCGCGGTAGGGCACGTTATTCGCCTCCAGCACGCCGCGGCGCACATAATCCGGAATGCGCAGTTCCTCCGGCGAAATGAGCACGAAGTTCACCCCCGCATAGCGGGAAAGCGCCTTGATGAGCGAATGCACGGTGCGCCCGAACTTGAGGTCACCGCAAAGGCCGACAGTCAGGTTTTCAAACCCGCCCTTGCGCCTGCGGATGGTTAGGAGGTCCGTAAGCGTCTGCGTCGGGTGCTGATGGCCGCCGTCGCCCGCGTTGATGACGGGCATGTCCGTGCTGTTGGCGGCGATGCGGGGCGCGCCCTCCTTGGGGTGGCGCATGACGGCGATATCCGCATAGCAGGCGATGGTGCGGATGGTGTCCGCAATGCTTTCGCCCTTGGCCACGGAGCTGGAGTTGGGCTCCGAGAAGCCGATCACCTGGCCGCCCAGGCGCAGCATGGCCGCCTCAAAGCTGAAGCGCGTGCGGGTGCTGGGTTCGTAAAACAGCGTTGCGAGCAGCTTGCCATCACAGGCATGGGCGAACCGCGGAGGATTGGCGATGATTTCATCCGCAAGATCAAAGATTTCCTCCAGTTCGGCGGTGGTCATGTCCATGGGTTCCAGAATGCTTTTCCCTTTCAGCATACGAATCTCCTTTCTTGAATGCAGAGCAAAATTTGTTCAATAAAAAATCTTCCCTAAATCAAAGGGAAGATTTCAAAACAAATATGGAAGGATGGGAAAGGCGAAACGTGCCGCCCGGAAAACAATTGCGCCGCGCCATGGTTCCAATTCGCCGCCGCATGTTGTTCCCCTCCTTTTTTCACCTTAAATCTTCGGTATGGTATCACATCCGGCGGGTGGTGTCAAGAGGGGAATTCGGTGGAATTTCATTTCCCAAATTCCGGCGCAAGAAACGCGGCGAGAATGCCCTTCAGGTCAATCTCGCGCAAAAGCGATTCCATGGTTTCCAGCGTGGTTCCGGCCATGCCCTGCTTCCAAAATAAGTCCGCCCTTCCCACGCCTTCCACAGCGTAGGAAGCCAGCAATATCCCCGTGCTGCCATCCTGCGCTTCGCCGGCTGGCATAAGGAAAATTCCTTCCAGCGCAGCATCATTAAAAAGCTCCGCCGCATCGAGCGTTGCGTTTTCGTGCTTGGCTGCCCCTTCATTTACGTTTAGCGCCACAAGGCAGGAATCTCCGCTTTCAGCAGTATAGCTTAGATCAACCACCATGTGCTGAGACAGCGACCCGCCCAGTGCCGCATCCAGCGCGGAAAGAGTATATTTTTCGCCTTCCGTGAATGTTTCAATCGGTAAAATTTGCTGCGTATAGAAATCCATCAGCGTCCCCAGCGTCGCATCGCACAGCAGTTCAACCCTGCCGTCCTTCAGCCATGTGCCTTCCCGAAGCTCTACGGCACCGAGCGTATAAGCGCCCGTTTCCACCCCCGCAAAGCCGGGGAACAACCGCAGGAATTTTTCCGGCGTTTCAAATGTATCACCCAAGTAAAAGCGCAGGAGGATGCCGTCTTCGCGGACACAGTACGCCTCGTTCCACGCAAGGCCGTGCTCTGCGGCGAGCTGGGTGCGCCGGTCTTTCTGCTCGGCGGTGGCCGCGGTTTCTCCCGCTTCATCCCGCTCGTATTCAAAAAGCGGCTCCGCATGCGTCTGTGCAAGGTAGTTCGCCACAAGCTGTGCCGCGCCCTCGATGCGCGCATAATCCAATCGCTCCGGCACATCCTCCGCCGTGTGAGGCGCCTCTCCCTCATATAGCGCATCGGAAAGCGTGACGGCAAGCCTGTTTCCAATGCCAAGAACCGCTCCATCGCCCGAATAAATTTCCTGTCGTACCCGCGCACCCTGCGCAGTGCCCGCCTCTGCAAGCGCCTGCGCGAGTGGATTTATGCCGGCCTGCTTCTCCGTGTAAATATCGATGAAATCCCGTCCCGCATGGCCGATGCAGTCTATATTAATAAGATTCACGGATGCATAGCGTTCTTCCAGTAGCGCCGCAAACGCCCGCGCGCCGTCCTTGTCGCTTTCCTCGCCGTCCGTGGCAAGAAACACCACGTCCCGCTCCGGGGAAACGCCCCGCTCCGCAAAGAGCGCAAGCGCGCGCAGCATTGCCGCCACGCCGGAAGCGTTGTCATACGCCGAAGGGTAAAGCACATCCCCGTATATGCCGCTGCCGTCGTAATGCGCCAGCACCAGCAGCGCTTCCTTCCTGTTTTTGCCCGGGAAGCAGCCCGCCACGTTGCGCGCCGTGCCTTCCGCCTGCGCCGCAGCCTTCATGCGCACGCAAACCTCAGTCCCCTCTGGTCGGAGTGTAATTATAGAACTTTAGAAAAAACAACGGTTTACAGGTGATCAGCAATCAGTCTTTCCATACACACAAGCCATAAAGAGGAGATGCCACCTATTGAGGTCAATGGGTGGCATCTCCTCTTTTATAGCCCGTTGGATACTTCGAGACAGTTTGTCCCGAAGTCCCGCTGCGTTTCCACATGGCTCTGGCGGTATATCCCCCGTCGCCGCTTATACTTCGGCACAGCCGGGAGCTGACCGTCAAGGGTGCATCAGCACCGCCGTTTTACGGCGGCCTGCCCTTGACGGTCTGCCCCGGCTGTGCTATTTCCCCGGCAAGCGGCGGGGGTATATCCTCCAGAGCCGCCCCCTTTCCCATGATTGGGAAAGGGCGGGGGGATTGGGCTGAACGCCTGCACCAGCAACGGAGGAGCAATATGAACTTTACGAACAGCCCCTACGAGAAGATGATGAAAGAACAGCCCAAAGGCCGCAAGAACATCACATTGCCAAAAGCTCCGATTGGCACCCCTTGCAAAGGGTGTCCCTACTGGCGGGGAATTGCCTGTGTTTTCTGCTTTAAGGAGCGTTTGAGAAAGCGTTGATGTGTGGAAAATTAGCCCACAAAAATGCCCTGTTTTCAAGGGCTTCCAGCCTTGGATTATGAGGGGGGAATACGATTACATACCCTGTATAGTTTTTATAAAATATTGTCAACATTCCAGAGTTCAAGTATTGTCCGGGGAGCCGTCAAAAACGGCTCCCCGGCTTTTCCTGTTTTCTCTCAAAATAAGGCTTGGAGCGATAGCGACCAGCCGCAGACAAAAGGCGCAGCGCACCTCCACTTCGGAGGAAGGGGCCCCCGCAAAGTCGCATGACTTTGTGGGGAGAGGAGGCATAACGGAGCAGGCGAGCTTCGGGACACTTTGTCCCGAAGTGAGTAAGCGCAGTTTATGCCGACGAGTCCCGAAGTCTGCCGGGTTTGGGGAGGCTCCCCAACAAGCATTTTTGCGGCCCCCTTGGGGCGCAAAAATGGCAAGTGTGGCTACACTTGCCCTGCTTGCCAAACCATGCGAGCTTCCAGCCTTTTATTTCGTCCATCGACCCGAATTAATCCATAGGATTTAAAAATTTTGAATTATCTGTATGAAATTAGGCATTTTTCGCCTTGTATGCTTCGCCCCAATCCCAAAGAGCATCAAGGACTGGCTTTAAGCTGTAACCTAATTCCGTCAAAGTGTATTCCACACGGGGCGGCACTTCTGCATAAACGGTTCGGATCACCAACCCGCTTTCTTCCATCTGTCGGAGTTGTGCAGTCAGAACTTTTTGGGTCACATGACCGATGGACTTTTTAAGTTCTCCAAACCGCTTTGTACCCGGCATCAAATCACGCAAAATCAGCACTTTCCATTTATCGCTAATCAGCGTCAAGGTTGTTTCTACTGGGCAAGCAGGCAGTTCTTTTGTAGCTGTTTGTATTGGCATAGATATTCCTCCATTAGTATCCTTTTGGTAACTACAGCACAATATTGTGCTTACTTTACAATTTAGGTGTATGGCCTTATTATAATAACTGTGAAGAGAAAATACAAGCATTTCCTTCAAAACAAACAGCAATAAAATCGCATTTCAAGGAGGAACCTATAATGAATGAAGTCGTAAAGTTTTTGAATGAGAACCCCGTACAGTACCTTGCTACCGTTGGTCAGGATGGCAAAGCCAAGTGCCGCCCCTTCATGTTTGCCGGAGAACTGGAAGGCAAGCTGTGGTTCTGCACCAACAGCACCAAGGAGGTCTACAAAGAAATGCAAGCCAACCCCTATGTAGAGATTTCTGTGTCCAGCCCCGCCTATGCCTGGATTCGTCTGAACGGCAAGGCTGTCTTTGAGAACAACATGGCAGCCAAGGAAATGTGCATTGCGAACCCCATCGTGAAGGGCCAGTATGGTGAGGCTTCCAACCCCATTTTTGAGGTGTTCTATCTGGGAGATGCCCACGCTGTGATTGCCGACTTTTCCGGCAACCCTCCTCAGGAATACAGCCTGTAACTGTTGTAGCGGGGTCGTCCATTTGTTGGGCGGCTCCGCATTTTGCAATCATGATACGGAAATTAAGCCACACACAATAAACTTGTAAACGCAGAATGGAGATTAAAATGAAAAAAATAGCTCTTATAACAGGAGCGTCCAGTGGATTAGGGCTGGAATTTGCAAAAATATATGCAAAGAATGGATATAATTTGGTAATTGTTGCTCGAAGTGAGGGGAAACTATATCAACTTAAAGCAGAACTTGAAAATGCGTACAATATAGAAGTAATCGTATTTGCAAAAGATCTATCGGAAAGAGATGCAGGGCATGAAGTGTTTGATTACTGCCTTGAGAATAACATAGAGGTCGATGTATTAGTAAACAATGCGGGATTCGGAGATTTTGCCAATTTCATAGAATCGGACTGGGAAAGACAGTATGATATGGTTCAGGTAAATATTGTAGCCCTGATGCAGCTTACCCGATGTTTTGCTCCACAAATGGTAAAACGAGAAAGCGGAAAAATTCTGAACCTATCGTCGATAGCTGCATTTTGTGCAGGTCCCAAAATGTCTGTTTACTATGCCTCAAAAGAATATGTACGAAGTTTTTCCGAAGCTCTGTCAGAGGAATTAAAAGGAACCGGCGTTACTGTGACAGCACTCTGCCCAGGACCAACAAGCACAGGATTTGAACAGGCGGCAGAAATGAAAAATTCCAAAATGTTTACCTTTTTCAAACCTGCAACAGCAAAGGAAGTAGCTGAAGCAGGATTTATAGCCTGCGAAAAAGGCAAAACATTAAAGTATTACGGAATGCCAACAAAACTGATGAACATTGGTGCAAGATTGGCACCAAGAAGTGTTGGCAGAAAATTTGCGATGAAAATCAACGGATAAGAAAGGAACGAACCAAATGAAATATAGAGCTTTTTTATTAGTTATACTAAGCTGCCTACTCCTCTTAAATGGGTGCGGAAACACAAATACCTATAACATTTCCGAATCGGGAAATTGGAAAGACGGTACTTATACGGAAACAGCAAAGGGAAAGAAAGGGAACTTTGAAGTTAGTGTCACAATAAAGGACGGAACAATTTCCGATATATCTGTCGGCGAGAATCAGGAAACACCAGATAAAGGTGGAGTAGTAATTGATACACTTCCCGGACAAATGCTCGAAAAGCAGACTTATGATGTCGATGCAATCAGTGGAGCAACTGTTACATCGGATGCTCTGAAAGATGCTGTTGCACGATGCTTGGAGCAGGCGTCCAACGAATAACTATTTTTCTGCTCATTTTTCGTATCGGCAAGCAGAAAATGGAGGACTGCTTTTATGACAGGAAATGAAATTCTGCATTTTTTGCAGGAAGAAATTCATTCCACCGTGTTTGCCACTCTTGATGAACACGGCCTGCCCCAAACCTGCGTGATTGACCTGATGCTCTCTGACGAAAATGGTCTTTACTTCCTGACTGCACGGGGAAAAACTTTTTATAAGCGGCTGATGACAAAGCCCTATGTTGCTCTCTCCGGCATGAAGGGCGAAGATACCCTATCAACTGTAGCAATTTCTGTCCGGGGTGCGGTGCGGAATATCGGCAAGGATCGGCTGGAAGAGATTTTTGAGAAAAATCCCTATATGGCGAAAATATACCCTACCGAAAAGAGCCAGGATGCGCTGGAAGTGTTCCATATCTACAAGGGCGAGGGAGAATATTTTGACCTTTCCCAGCTACCGCCTTATCGGCAGGGCTTTTCCTTCGGCGGAGAAAGCTGTCACGAAGCAGGTTATCGGGTCAACGCAGAAAAATGTATTGGCTGTCAGGAGTGTCGAAGTGTCTGTCCGTCCGGGTGTATCAGCAATTCTGTTCCCCGTGTGATCGATGGAAGTCATTGCCTGCACTGCGGTAACTGTTTCAGGGAGTGTCCTGTGAAAGCTGTTGAGCGGCTTATTTGAGGAGGAAATAGGGATGACCCGCATAGAACAAATAACTTTTTTGAATCAATTTCTTTTGGAGGAAACGCCGGAACTTCGGTCTCAGGCAGCGGCTTTTCCCAAGGAACAAACTGCCCAACGACGGCTCCTTCGCAGCCTGATGAATGTTCGCCCTCCAATGCCGTTGTGCCAGGATTTTCTCAAAGTACAAGACGAATTGCTGTCAGCGGAGCGGGTGCAAAAGGGCACGGTGGATGCTGCTTCTCTCCCGGATGCGCCTGGGGTTCCGGGAATTGCTCTTTGGCAGGGGGATATTACTCGTTTACAGGCAGATGCCATTGTCAATGCGGCGAACTCCGCAATGCTGGACTGCTTCTGTCCATGCCATGGGTGCATTGACAATGCCATTCATTCAGCAGCCGGGCTTCAGCTCCGGGACGAGTGCAGTAAAATTATGCAGGTGCAAGGACACAAGGAGCCGACCGGCTGTGCCAAGTTGACAAAGGGATATAATCTCCCGGCTCGTTATGTTTTGCACACGGTCGGGCCGATCATCGACGGTGCGGTAACAGACGCTGACCGAAAAGCACTGGCTGCCTGCTATCGTTCCTGCTTAGAACTGGCGGCAAAACATAACTTAAAAACTGTGGCATTCTGCTGTATTTCCACGGGAGAATTCCACTTTCCAAACAGGGAGGCTGCGCAAATCGCTGTGAAAACGGTTACCGATTTCCTACAGCAGGCATCTTCCGTTCAAAAGGTGATTTTCAATGTTTTCAAAGATATTGACGCAAAAATCTACAACAGACTACTCGGCGCAAATTGAAAAGCTCCATATTGTGTTAGAACAATCGGACGCAGTAATCATTGGAGCCGGAGCCGGGCTGTCTACTTCGGCTGGGTTATCATACAGCGGTTCACGGTTCAACGAACATTTTCACGACTTCCAAGAAAAATATGGTATCCAAGATATGTATTCCGGAGGTTTTTATCCCTTTCAATCGTTGGAAGAGTATTGGGCATGGTGGAGCCGTCACATTTACTGGAACCGCTATGTAAACGCACCGAAGGCAGTCTATCAAGACTTGTTTTCCTTGGTGATTATTTTGTGCTGACAACCAATGTTGACCATCAGTTTCAGCGGGCTGGCTTCGACAAAGAGCGGCTTTTCTATACCCAAGGTGATTATGGCTTGTGGCAGTGCAGTGTCCCGTGCCATCAGAAAACCTACGATAATGAGGAAATTGTCCAGCGTATGGTGAACGAGCAACAGGATATGCGTGTTCCCTCTGAACTAATCCCACGGTGTCCGAAATGTGGTAGACCGATGACTATGAACCTCCGCTGTGATGGCAGCTTTGTTCAGGACGAGGGGTGGTATCTGGCCCGTTCCCGCTACGAGTCATTCTTACGCCGTCACCATAACCAAAAAATCGTGTTTTTGGAGTTGGGGGTAGGTGGCAACACTCCCGTTATTATCAAATATCCATTTTGGACAATGACAGCGCAAAACCATCAAGCGATATATTCCACGATAAACATCGACGAGACGGTTTGTCCCCCACAAATAAAGCACCAGGCTATCTGTCTTAATGCAGATATTGGCCATGCCATTAAAGATTTACGAAAAATCAGCTAAAGCCAAAGCCGTTGTTCTAATTTGTTTGGAATAGCGACCAAGACAAATCGGCGGTTTTGAAATTAAAAATCAGAACCGCCGTTTTCCTTTTTGAAAAATTGGAATACGGGGGGCGTGTTAAAGTCGCCCTTTTTTGAGGACACGGCGGTATCCGGGAGGTATCGCCGTGTTCGCTTTACGCTTTCGCAGTACCCATGATCTTCACCAGTTAAAAAAAGCGCAATTCCCCCTCCGGGATTGTCCGGCTATGAACATGAAATATTTAAGTCTGTAAATAGAAATACAATTTCGTGCGTCTGCATGGCTTTGCGCTGTGGAGGCGCTTTTCTTTTCCGCTCCACCAGCTTCGAGACACTTTGTCCCGAGGTTGGCAGGGGCGGCCCCGGTTGCCGATCCCCGCCGTCAATCCGTCCAGATTGCCACCTATCAACCAAAATCTGAACGGAGGTACATATAATGACTACCATCAATCTGAAAGAATTTTACCCGTGGTACACCCACGATGAATATATCGAAGTTTCCGATGAAGCAGCGGAAGAACTGAAGGCCGACAAGCGGTATGAGGCCGCTTATCGCCGCCGTGTAACCCGCAACAAGGCGCAATACTCTTTGGACTGTGACGATGGGATCGAGTATTCCGCTTGTGTCTTTGAACCCTCCCCGGAGGAATTGGTGCTGCGGAAGGAGCGGCTGGAAATGCTGTGTCGTGCGCTCAATTCCCTGTCCGAGAAGCAGGGCCGGAGAGTGGAGGCCCGTGTTCTTGATGGAAAGAAACTCAAAGAGGTTGCCGAGGCGGAGGGGGTCTCCCTCGATTCCATCAGCGATTCCGTATTGAGAGGAATTGCAAATATGAGAACCTACCTGAAAGAAAACTGGTGAACATCCCCCGCATTGGCCTAATTTCTGTCCTTGGTATATGAGAGGATACTTTGGGACAACTTGTCCCAAAGTCCTTTCATATAGAGGAAGGGCCGAGGGGCGGCGTTTCGGCGTCGTCCCTTGGTCTGTTATTCATTTTGAAAGGAGGTACAATGCCGGAGGAGTACATCTACCAAGTCGGCAAAATCAATTTCATCGTTACCCCGGTCTATAAGGACAAAAGGGCAGGAGAAACGATGGCAGACATCCTCTTAAAGCTCATGTATGCGGAGGCCGAAGGCATCCTTTACAGGAATAGCGGGCAGAGGTATCATATAAGTGGAAATACTGATTGCCTGACCGCCGGAAGGAGGTCAAATTGAAACAGTCAGGCAAACAATTCACGGATGGCACCGCCGCTCTCTACTGCCGGTTGAGCCGTGACGATAACATGGACGCCGAGTCCAACAGCATCAGCAATCAGAAGAAAATACTCCAAAAGGCCGCAGAGGAAAGAGGCTATACTGATACCATTTTCTTTGTGGATGACGGCGTGACAGGCACTACCATGAAACGCCCCGGCTTTCAGAAAATGCTGACGGCAATCGAGGCCGGGTATATCTCCGCTGTGTTCGTCAAGGATTTATCCCGTCTGGGCCGCAACTACATCGAGGTCGGCAGACTGACAGAGGAGTTCTTTCCGCGCCACGATGTACGATTGGTTGCCGTTTCCGATGGCGTGGACAGCGACGAGGGCGACAATGAATTTACCCCGTTCAAAAATATCATGAACGAGTATTACGCCAAGGACATCTCGAAAAAGCGGAAAATCGTGAATAAGCTCAAGGGCAATTCAGGCGTCCCGCTGTCCCAGCCGCCCTATGGTTACATCAAGAACCCGGACGATCCCCGCTTTTGGGTGGTGGAGCCCAAGGCCGCCGGGGTGGTGCGGCGCATCTACCAAATGGCCGTGGACGGCTACGGCCTTGCGGAGACTGCCGTCGCTCTGGAGGCGGATGGCATCGTCAATCCCACCTACTACTGGCGGGCCAGAGGTGTCAACCGCTCCGGGTCAAAAAGCACCGTGGAGCCCACAAAGTGGGGCCACACCACCATCAAGAAAATCCTCACCTTGCAGGAATACTGCGGCGATATTATCAACTTCAAAAGCTACTCCAAATCCTACAAGATAAAAAAGCGGATTGAAAATCCGGAGGAAAACCGGGCGATCTTTCTCAATGTCCATGAGGCCATCATTGACCGGGCCACTTGGGAAAAGGTGCAGAAGCTGAAAAGCGGCACACGGCGTAAGCGCCCTACAGTCACCCAGGAACCCAGCGTGTTCTCCGGTCTGCTGAAATGCCCGGAGTGCGGCGGCAACCTCAATTTTCATTTCAACCAGGGCAACCACGACATCAAGTTTTTTAGCTGTAACAACCACAACTCCGGGCTTCGCAAGTGTTCTCAAACCCACTACATACGGCTGGAGTTTCTGGAGCAGGTGGTACTGGGTGAGATCCGCCGTCTGACCTGCTTTGCCAATGAGTATGAGGATGATTTCGTCAAGGCTGTCATGGGCCACTCGGCAAAAGTTACCCAAACTGACCGGGCGAAAAAGCAGCGGGAGTTGGATGCGTTAGTTGCAAGGGACAAGGAATTGGACGGGCTGTTCGAGAGGCTCTATGAGGATAATGTGGCCGGGAAAATCAACGATGAACGGTTCGCCCGGATGTCCAAACGGTACGAGGATGAGCAGGGCGAGAAGGGGAAGAAAATCAAAGCGCTGCGGCTGGAACTGAAGAAATCCGACGGCAAGCAGATGGACACAGAGGCATTTCTGGCAACTGTCCGCCGCTATACTGACGCTCAGGAACTGACCCGGCGCATGGTAGCGGAGCTGATTGACCACATCGAGGTGTACCACGCCGAAAAGGTCAGCGGGGCTAAGCAGCAGCGGATCGTGATTTACTATAACTGCATCGGCCAGTTTGCCGTCCCGGATCGCCGTAAGATACCCGAGGTGGATGTCCTGCTGAAAACGAGAAAAGGAGTAGCCGTCAGCTACTCCCGGTCACAAATTGCGTAATATTCTTTTGGAAAAGAAAAATGCGGAGTGTCCGTTACAGGATACTCAAATCCTATAAGGACACTCCGCATGCGCGGAGCGCCCGCTGCATATCCTTGCTCAACACGGAAAACAGCACGCCGCCGGGCTGTCCAATGGCCGTGTTGCCGCTTAATGCGCTTTCGCCCACCATGTCCGCAAAGGCAATGCGGCCGGTTTGCTGCCGGACGTACTCAAGCGCCGTGCCATACTTCACAGAAACAAAAAAAGCCGCTCCCACTTCACATTCCGCTTTTTTGCCGCTGACCGGAAGCTGCATGTCGAAATCCTGAAAGGGCATTGTGTAAATGTAATCCTGCCCCGGGGTGAATTGCGTTTGCGTTCCGTCCGCCGCAAAAACCGTGACCTCCGGCTCCGCCGCCAAAGGCTCCGCAACCTGATCCACATATTCCAGCAGGAAGGATTCGCCCGCAAACGGCGCAAGCCCCGCCGCTTCAAACGTGCCTGCAATGTATTCCGCCGCACACGCTCCGCCCCGGCTGCCCACCGTGCGCCCTTCCATTTCACGGGAGCACAGCGCCGCGACGATCTCCTCCGCGCTGCCGAAGCCCCACTGCGCCGCAGGTTCCGTTGGGGCAGGAGATTCAAAAGTGGGGGACGCTCTGCAAGCACACAGGCATATTAAACTTGCCGAAAACAAGCAAATGAAGTATAATAATCGGATATTATCTTTTTTCACGGACTAAATTCTCCCAAAAACTTTAGACATTCATATACTAATGTCAATGGGAGGGAGATACTCCCTCCCATATTTAATTTATTCATTTTCAATGGAACCGTTAATTGTATGCCTCAGGATGAGCATGTACCCTCACATATTCATAATATACATCATAGCCAATTTCCCGGTTACAATCTCTGCATGCGCTCACGTCCGTAATACGGAAGCTACCGCAAAGCAGAAAACCAAAGTCAACAAAAGGCTCAACGCTTTTTTGAATTTCATAATTTACATTTACCTCCGCATTTTCTCACCATTTGTAAGTACAAAAAGATACGTTCATCATAATAGGGAGTTACGCATGCGTGTGTGAAAAGAAACAGTACTGTAAGTATAGAATAAGCCATTTTCTAATCGCTGTCAATAAAAGTCATGTAAATTAATATAATATATTATTTGGCGCCGCACCTGTTTTGTTCAGATACGGCACCAGGTTTCTGTTCAGCTTCACCGCTTCACAATCTTGAAATACGCACGCGCTGTCACACGGTAAGCGATAAGGTAAATAAGCGCAAACGCGGCGCTCACGCCAAGCGCGCAGCAGAGCACAAGCACCCAGTCATAAAGCATGAAGCTTTGCAGCATGCGCGTGAGGATACGGCTTGCAAACACCATGTGAAGAAGCGCCGTCACAAGCGGCAGGAAGAACACCCAAAGCACCTGCGCGTTGATGGTTCCTCTGACCTGCTTTTCATCCATGCCGACCTGCTGCAGGATGTCGAAGCGCTCCTTGTCCTCATAGCCTTCCGTAATCTGCTTGAAATAGATCATCAGCACCGTCACCGCAAGAAACAGGATGGCGAAGAACGCGCCAAGGAACAGCAGCCCGCCGTACATGCCATAGCTCTCCTGCCGGGCGCTCCAAATGTCACGCACACCGTAATAATATGTCACATCTTCGCCTGCCTCGTTCTTCAAAACCATGCTGAGCTGCCGCGCAGCATCCAAAAACGCTTCGCGGTCCTCCTCCGCGCCTTCCAGGTCGAAGTGCAGCGTGCCGTCCAAATAAAGGCTGTGCGGCTGCATATACAGCTCCGAGCTCGGATAAACCGTACCGTCCGGGTTCGCTTCCCCTTCCACGTAATTATGATAGTTCAGCCCGCTTTCATCCGCGTGCATCACCACGTTGTGCTCCTCCGCAAGCGCGGCAAGCTTTGCATCGGCGCCAAGGCGGTCGTGGTACGGCGCATAGCCGCTCACCTGCACATCGTACGGATACTGCGGCGCAAGCGTTTTTTCCTGCCCAAGATAAAGCGAAAGCGTGCCGCAAAGGGTCACGAGAAACATCGTGGAAAGGATGCAGATCGTCGCAAGGCTCGATGCGTTCTGCCGCATGCGGTGGAACATGCCCGAAACCGAAACGAAGTTTTGCGGTTTGTAATATAAGCTCTTGTTGGCCCGAAGCGCACGGAGCACCGCAATGCTGCCGGAGGTGAAGAGCAGATTCGTGGCCAGAATGACGAGCAGCACCAGAAGGAAGAAGATGCCCATCGCCGTGCCAGAGTGTTCCACCGTCCATGCAAAATAATATGCAACGCCGAGCATCGCCGCGCCAATGAGCGCCATGGGGATGACAAGCTTTGAATCCTTTTCGCCGCGCTTCTCGCTTTGCAGAAGCTGAATGGGGTTCGCAAGATGTACCTGCGCAAGGTTGTAAAGCGAGCTTACAAAATATACGCCGAGGAAAAGCGCCGCCGTTGCAAGATATGCCACGGGCGCGGGGCGGAATTCGTTTTGCGGCAGCGCATGCATGAGCTTGAGCAGCAGCAGGAACAGGAGCTTTCCAAACACGAGTGCGAACACAAGCCCGCAGGCAAGGCCGCCGAGCAGGACGATCGCGTTTTCCAGCAGCAGGATGCGGCCCACATGCGCTTTGGAAAGGCCGAGCACACCATACAGCCCAAATTCCCGCTTGCGGCGTTTCACAAGGAACCGGTTGATGGAAAGCAGGAACCCCGCCGCAAACACCGTGAACACGATAACGCCCATCTGAAAGAGCGCCCGCGCGCTTTCCCCGCCCGGCACGCCTGCAAGCTCGCCGGACATCGCAAACCCGCACACAAGAAAGTAAATGCCGCCAATGATCGCGCAGGCGATCAGATACGGCAGATAGACCTCCCGGCTGCGGCGAATATTCGCCCATGCAAGCTTAAAGTAAAATCCCTTAGCCAATGTCCGCACCCCCATCCGAAAGCACGGAAAGGTTTGCAACGATCCGGTCGAAAAAGGCGCGGTTCTCATCCTCCCCCCGGTAAAGCTGCGCGAAAATCTCGCCGTCTTTAATAAACAGCACGCGGCTTGCGTAGCTTGCGGCCATGGCGCTGTGCGTCACCATAAGGATGGTTTTGCCCGCGCGTTCGTTCAGCGCGCGGAAATTCTGCAAAAGGCGCACAGAGGCCTTGGAATCGAGCGCGCCGGTGGGTTCGTCTGCCAGAATGATCTGCGGATCGGTGATAACGGCGCGCGCCACAGCTGCGCGCTGCTTTTCACCGCCGGAAACCTCATAAGGGTATTTCCCGAGCAGCATATCAATGCCGAGCATCTGCGCAATGGGCAGAAGGCGGCTTTCCATTTCTTTCACCGGCGTTTGCGAGAGCACGAGCGGCAGCAGGATGTTATCCTTCAGGGTGAACGTATCAAGCAGGTTAAAATCCTGAAACACGAAGCCCATGTTATCGCGCCGGAATCTGGAAAGTTCCCGGTCCGGCACGGACGCAAAGCTGCGTCCGCCGAGCAGCACATCGCCCGAGGTAGGCTTATCGAGCGAAGCCAAGATGTTCAAAAGCGTCGTTTTTCCGCTGCCGGATGCGCCCATGATGGCCACAAACTCGCCTTCCGAAACGGTGAAGCTCACATTTTTGAGCGCTACGCACTGCACAAGCCCAAGCTTGGTGGTATAAACTTTTTTTACGTTCTGGATTTTCAACAATTCCATTGATTTTGTATGACCTCCTTGTGGGAACGTACTCGTTTTCCCAGTATGCTCCTATCATACAAAAAGCGGAAAGCCCCTGCCATCGAACTGTCTTACAAAAGCGGCTTCCAACCTTACAGTTTTGTCACATTAAAAGAGACGCGCACCTTTCCCATTCGCGAATTTCCCGCATACGCCCCTGCAGCTTTTGGACGCGCTCCCCATTGTCCAACCCGATTGTCAACTGTGAATTACTCCCGAAACCGGAACGTGTCCGCGTCCGGGAAAGAGAGTGCCACGCGCGTACCATGCCCAAGCTGCGAGCGCACATCAATGCGGATTGCAAGCGCATCCGCCACCTGGCGCGTCAGGTACAGCCCAACGCCGCTTGCGCGGGTATCCACGCGGCCGTTATATCCCGTGTAGCCCTTTTCAAAGATACGCGGCAGATCCTCCGGCCGAATGCCGATCCCGCTGTCCTCAATCACAAGGCAGCCGCTTTCCATGCAGACCTTCACGCCGCCCTCGTTCGTGTATTTCACGGCATTGGAAAGCAACTGTTCCAAAATGAAGCCAAGCCATTTCGCATCGCTGACCACGCTGCCCGCAAGCGGCGCGATTTCCACGGAAAGCCCTTTGTAAACAAAAAGCAGGCCATATTTTTTCACGCTTTCATGCACGATGCGCCCAAGATCGCAGCGTTCGATCACAAGGTCGTTTGCAATCTCCCTGAGCTTCACATATTGCAGCGCGAGCTCCGCATACCGTTCCACCTTGAACAGCTCCTGCCGGAGCACGAGCGCCTCCGCAGAGTCGTTCTCCCGCAGCACAAGCCGCATCGCCGCAATGGGCGTTTTGATCTGGTGCACCCAAAGCGTATAATAAGAAAGGTTCTCATTCTGCGCCGCTTCAAGCGCGCGGCTCGCTTCCTGATGCCCTTGCGCAAGCGCCCGAACGACTGCCTGGTATGCGCCTTCAAGCGCGTCCTGCGGCGCCGGAAGGGCTTCCGGCAGCGCGCCAAGATGCGCGCGGACGGTGCGCATCAGGCGCAGGCGGCCGATGTAGCGCCGGCCATCGAAATACAGCAGCAAAGCCAGAAGGAACGCCAATATAGCGGCCGTGTACCATGCAAGGGCCATGCTCTGTCCGCCCAGATATGCGATGAGGAGTGTGAGCGCGACGGCCATAACGCCAAACGCCCACAGCATCCATTTTGCCTTTAAGTAATGAAAAACATCACGCATTGATGCTGTACCCCTGCCCCTTGTGCGTAACGACACAATCCTCTATCCCGGCCGCCGCAAGCGTTTTGCGCAAGCGGTTGACGTTTACGGTAAGCGTATTGTCGTCCACAAATTCGTCGCTTTCCCAAAGGCGCAGCATGATGGCCTCCCGGCGCACCACCTGCCCGGGCCGTTCCAAAAGCACCTGCAAAATTCCAAGCTCATTTTTTGTGAGCGGGATGCGCTCTCCCCCGCGCATAAGGCATGAACCGGCCGCATCGAGCACCGCACCGCGCAGGCGCGGCTCCGGTGGCGGGGTTTCATAATCGTAGCTGCGGCGGAGCATAGCCTGCACCTTGGCAACGAGAACCTCAAGGGAGATGGGCTTTGTGATATAATCGTCCCCGCCCATATTCACGGCCATCACAACATCCATATCATCCGCACGGGAGGAAACAAAAATCACCGGCGCCTTGCTTTCCCTGCGGATCTCGGCGCAGTGGAAATAGCCGTTATGGAACGGCAGTGAAACATCCATCAGCACAAGGTGCGGCGCAAAGGCACGGAACTCACCCATCACATCCGCAAAATCCACGGCCGCGCACGCCTCATAGCCCCAGGCGCAAAGCTCACGGCAGATCGCCCCTGCGATCACCGCATCATCCTCTACAACAAAAATGCGATACATGGCCGCCTCCTTTCCGTCATTGTATTGGATTGCGCCCGCCCCGTCAATTTAGATTCAATTAATTTTTGCACGTTTTTTCTTGCCACATACCGCCGCAAGGGGATATGATTGAGAGGGCAAATCATATATCATTTTATGCCGTTTCCGGCAAAAGGAGGGATTTCCGAATGAAAGAATTCAGCGTTAACAGCACGTTCCTTTATTGCGTAGCGGCAATCGTCATTGCGTTTGTGCTGCTGCAATCCGCCGTGTTTCTTGTGCGGGCCTGGAAGCGTGCGCGCACGCTCGGGATTGAAGCGGCTGCGCTCAAGCGCATCGCCATGTCAAGCGCCGTGTTCACCATCGCGCCCGCGGTTGCCATTCTGCTCGGCGTCATCACGCTTTCCAAAGCGCTCGGCCTGCCGCTGCCGTGGCTCAGGCTCAGCGTCGTCGGCGCATTGACCTACGAACTGCCCGCCGCGACCGCCGCCGCCACCGCAGCGGGAGCTTCGCTTTCCGAGCAGGTTCAGGACCCCACGGTGTTTTCCGCCATCGCCTGGGTCATGACGCTCGGCATCATCCCCGGGGTGTTTTACATCCCGTTTTTGATGAAGCGCATCCAGGGCGGCCTATCCAAACTCAAGAGCCGAGATGAAGCGTGGAGCGCCATCTTCATGGATGCGTTGTTTCTCGGCATGATCTCCGCATTCCTCGGCATGATTTTCAAGGACATCCGCAGCGGGCTTTCCGGCTGGATTCCGGTGTTTGTGATGCTTGTGTCCGCCCTTCTGCTTGCGCTCTGCGGACTCATCATGAAGAAATTTAAGATTAAATGGCTGGAGGATTTTGCGCTGCCGATCTGCATGCTGTCCTCAATGGCGCTTTCCATCCCCATTACAAACTGGCTTAGCTGAAGGAGGAACCCCCGATGAAACAATCCCGCGCTTTAACCTATGAAGAAGCTACGCACCGCATCGGCCGCATCTGGATGTTGAGCGCCGCGGCGCTGTTCCTGCTCGTTCCTGTCTCGGTCAGCATCTTTTATGATGCATGGCCGCCCATCAAACTCGTGGGCGAAGGCCTCCTCGGCGTCGCGCCGATCTTCTGGACGGTCGGCGTAATCGAGGCGTTCACCTTTATCCCCATGCTCGGCAGCGGCGGTTCCTACCTTGCCTTTGTAACCGGCAACCTCACCAACCTCAAGGTGCCCTGTGTGCTTAACGCACTGCAGGCGGCGAAGATCGATCCCGGCACGGAGAAGGCGGAGGCCGTTTCCACCATGGCGGTGGCTGTCTCTTCCATCGTGACAACGCTCATCATCGCCCTCGGCGTGATCCTGCTTGGCTCCGTGCAGCCCATCCTGCAATCCCCTGCGCTTGCGCCCGCATTTGAAAACATCCTGCCCGCGCTTTTCGGCGCGCTCGCCGTGGTGTTTGTTTCCAAGGCATGGAAGATCGCCATTGCCCCGCTCGTATTCATGACGGCGCTTTTCATTGCCGTTCCGTCGCTCGCAGGCTCCGTTGGCGTGCTGGTGCCCGTGGGTGCAGCGCTTGCGATGGGCGCTGCGCGCATCCTTTACAAGAAAAACCTGCTTTGATGCGGAGGTAAATGCCAATGACAATCGTTTTGATCCTGCTCTCTGTGCTCGCGGCATTCTTTGCCGTTGTTTTGATCCGCACTGCGCGCTTCCGCCCAAAGGCAGAGCCGGACGCCTCCCTTCCCCCGCTTGCGGAAGCGCCGGATGCCGCCCTTGCGGCGGAGCATCTTGCCGAGATGATCCGCATTCGCACGGTTTCGTTTGCGGATAAAGCACAGGAGGACCCGGAGCCGTTCGAGGAATTTCCGCGCCTGCTTGCGCGGCTGTATCCCAACGTGCACAGCGCCTGCGCGTGCGAACGTCCGGGCCCGCGCAGCCTGCTGTTCCGCTGGCCCGGCAAAGCTCCGGGCGACCCGACGGTCCTGATGGCGCACTATGATGTTGTCCCCGCCGATGAAGACGCCTGGGAGAAGCCCCCCTTTGCGGGGATAATCGAGGGCGGCGTGCTCTGGGGCCGCGGCACGCTCGACACAAAGGGCACCCTGCTTGGCGTGATGGAGGCCGCAGAAGCCATGATTGCGCGCGGCTTTGTGCCGGAGCACGACATTTACCTGGCGTTTGCGGGCGATGAGGAGATCGCCGGAACCGGCGCGCCAACCACCGTCAAACTGTTAAAAGCGCGCGGCATTCATGCGGCGCTCGTTGTGGACGAGGGTGGCGCCGTTGTGGAAAATGTGTTCCCGGGCGTCTCCAGGCCGTGCGCACTCGTTGGCATCGGAGAAAAAGGCTCCGTAAATTTCGAGTTCTCCCTTGCTTCCAAAGGCGGGCATGCCTCCGCGCCGCCTGCGCACACGCTCGTAGGCCGGCTTGCCCGCGCCGTAACCCGTGTAGAGGGAAAGCCTTTCCCCGCCCGCATGACCAAGGCCACCGCGGAGCTGTTTGACACGCTCGGCCGCCATTCCACTTTCGTTTACCGCATGATCTTTGCCAACCTCTGGTGCTTCCTGCCACTGTTGGATCTTATCTGTAAGAAGCGGGGAGGCGAACTCAATGCGCTCATGCGCACCACCTGCGCCTTCACGATGATGGAAGGAAGCCGCGCGGCGAACGTGCTGCCGCCCAAAGCGCGCATGGTCGCAAACCTCCGCCTCATCAGCGGCGATACGGCAAGCAGCGCAGCTGAGGCGCTCAGGGCTGTGATCCAGGATGACAGCATCGCTGTGCAGCGGCTCAACGGAGATGATCCCTCCCCCTTCTCGCGGACGGATTCCGAAGGCTGGCGCCGCCTGCGCCGCGCGATCCGGGCTACGTGGCCGGAAGCGCTTGTTTCCCCTTACCTGATGATCGCGGGCAGCGATTCGCGCCATTTTTCCGCCATCAGCGAAAACGTGATGCGCTTCTGTCCGATGGCTCTTTCCACGGAGGAGCGCGGGTATATTCACGGCCACAACGAGCGCATCCCCGTGGAAAAACTCGGGACGCTGGTTGAATTTTACCTGCGCCTGATCGCGCAGTGTTAAAGCACGGTTGTGGGGGCGGGCAAAAGCCCGCCTCCCACGGAAGTTCACATTTCGTTCCACTTGCTTCACATCTTTTTCATTGCATTTGGTGCGCGTGCGTATTACCATGTAAAGCGTATAGCCAAGATCAGGGCAGGCCTGCCCTGATCTTGGCACCCCGAATCAAAGTGAGGTTTTTTCTATGCGAAATTGGCTGATGCGGTTCATGGCGGGGCGCAACGGCGCGGATGCGTTTGCGCGTTTTCTTTCCATCGCCGCCCTCGTGATTCTCATCCTTTCCATGCTCATCCCCGGTTATGTGGGAACCGCGCTCTGGGTGCTTGCCCTCGGATGCCTGATTTACAGTTATTTCCGCATATTTTCAAAAAATACCGCGAAGCGCTATACGGAAAACGCGAAATACCTTTCCATAAAATACAAAATCACCGGCTGGTTCCGCCGCAAAAAAGAGCGCATTCAGCAGAGCAAGACCCACCGGTTTTACCGTTGCCCGCAATGCGGCATCACCACGCGCATCCCAAAGGGCAAGGGGAAGATCAAAATTACATGCCCCAAATGCGGCAATACCTTTATCCGTAAAAGCTGAAAGAGGCGCCCGATGTTCGGTTATGTTGTCGCCAACAAGACTGGGCTTTCGGAGCAGCAGCTTGCGCGTTACCGCGCGTTTTACTGCGGGCTTTGCCGGGCACTCCGCACGCGCTGCGGCCAGCTGGGCCGCATGACGCTCACTTACGACATGGCCTTTCTCGTAATGCTCCTAAGCTCCCTGTATGAGCCGGAAACACGCACGGGCGCAAACCGCTGTGTTCCCCACCCTAAAACACCGCAGCACTGGCTGCAAAATGAATTTACGGAGTACGCTGCGGATCTCAATCTTGCACTCGCCTATCATAACCTTCTGGACGACTGGCAGGATGACAAAAACCTTGCCGCGCACGCAGCGGCGGCACTGCTTCGCCCGCAGTATGACCGCGTCCGCGCCCGCCTGCCGCGCCAGTGCTCCGCAATCGAACAAAGCCTTTGTGCACTCCATCAAGCGGAAACCCTCAACCCGCTTCCTGCGGATATGGCGGCGGATGCATTCGGCGCGCTGATGGGCGCGCTGTTTGCCTGCCGGGAGGATCGCTGGGCGGATGGGCTGCGGCGCATGGGAGCGGCGCTCGGCCGCTTTATTTATATGATGGATGCTTACCTGGATCTCCCGGAGGATGAAAGGCGCGGGCGCCCCAACCCGCTCGCTCCGCTTCGGGCCGCGCCGGAATATGAAGCGCAATGCAAAGCGCTTTTCACGCTGCACCTTGGCGAATGCGCGCTGGAGTTTGAAAAGCTGCCGTTGGTGGAAGATGCGGACATCCTGCGCAACATCCTTTACTCCGGCGTTTGGACAAGGTACGAAGCACAAAAACAAAAAAAGCTGCGCCTGCAGGGAAAGGAGCCGAACCGGACATGACGGACCCCTATCAGGTGCTTGGCGTTTCCCCAAATGCGAGCGATGACGAAGTAAAGCAGGCCTACCGCAAGCTTGCAAAAAAATATCACCCGGATGCCAACCCGGGAGACAAAATCGCCGAGCAGCGCATGAAGGAAATTAATGCTGCCTATGACCAAATTATGAACAAGCAGGCAAACCCGGGCGGACAAAGCGGCGGGTATGGCGGCTTCGGCGGAGGCTATTACGGGCAAGGCTCCACCGCGCAAGAGGAATCTTCAACGATGACGGCCGTGCGCAACTTTCTGAACTACCGGCGTTACCGTGAAGCTCTGACCGCGCTTTCCGGCATCCCGGAGGCCGAGCGGGGTGCGCGCTGGCAGTATTACAGCGCCATTGCCAACCACGGCGCCGGGAACCGCATGGCAGCCCTGCAGCATGCCGAGCGCGCCGCAAGCATGGAGCCAGACAACGAAGAATATCAGGAATTGCTGGAGCAGCTCCGCAACCCGGGCCGCGCTTATACCGCCTTTGGCCGCGGGTTTGGCATGCCTGCAATGAACATGAGCGGCCTCTGTCTTTCCATGTGCCTTGCGCAGCTCCTCTGCCGGTTCTGCTATTGCTGAACCGCATTATAGAAACAGAAAGGAATCCGCTTATGCTTGAATACAAATTCGATACCCAGCTTTTGATCGAGGGAAGCGCACTCTCCGAAGATGCCATCCACGAATACATCACTGCAAACATTGCAGGCGATTGCCTGCTTGCCGTCGGAGATGAAACGCTCATCAAAATCCACTTCCACACCAACACGCCATGGAAGGTACTTGAATACTGCGCCTCCCTTGGAGATATTTATGATGTTGTGATTGAAAACATGGAACGGCAGGAGCATGGGCTGCAGGGATAACAGAAACATGCCGAAGGGCCGCAGCGCGCGGCCTTTTATTGATTTTGCGGCCCAAAACCGCCGATATACTTTTGCAAGTCTTTCTCGTGAGACAGAACGCCACCGCTTGCGCGGCTCGCGCTTCAGCAAAGATAAGACATATCGCTTATCCTCTTAACGACCCTTTTTCCATCATTATTTTCCAGCATGTGTGAAACGCCGCCGGAACGCCCGTATATTTCACTTGTGTTCATGGCTTCAATGTTCAACCCAAGAAACATTGTGTTAAACACGCTCAACAAGTCTCCGTGTGATACGATCAGTATGTTTTCGTCCTCACTTCCCATGATTTCATCAAAAAATGGTTTCAGCCTGTTCCATACGTCTCTGCGGCTTTCCGCATCGGAAAACAGCCTGTCATCAACTGTCTTTTCTTGCATTTCGAGGTTTTCACGAAGCCATTGGATCGATTTGCCGCAACACCTGCCGAGATTTCTCTCCCGCAATTCTGTCCTTAATATTGGAGATAAGTTCAAATGTTTTCCTATGCTTTCCGCAGTCTGTTTTGCACGCAATAAGTCAGATGCGTACAGGACGAGCCTTTGCCCAACTAGCTCCTTTTTCAGCTTTTCTCCGATTTTATTCGCTTCCCTGACTCCTTGCTCTGACAACGCCCAATCCGTCCAGGAGCCGACCATGCCATTTGTGTGATGTACGGATTGTGTGTGCTGAATGGTTATAATCTTTTTCATCAAATACCTCCCTCTCCAATCCCGGTTTTTTGACTTGTATTTACATTATGCTATAGCATTGCAGGGTTTGTCAAACAGACTGGGCAGAGGGTCTCAAGGAAAAGGGCCACTTAATGAGCCTCTTAAAGAAGCTATTTGAGCGGCGATTGTGGGCAGCGAGCTTTTTGGCAAAGCCATTCAGCGCGTAAAAGCTATAGCAAGAATAAAATCGCTTCTGATCCTCCCGATGGCCGCGCTCCACCTTGCCGTTGTGCAGATGCCCAACTCGGCGGCAGTAGCTTCATACAGGGTGGCAGATCTCGCTTGCTGTTGGAAAACGGTTGGTGAATTCAAAGCCATTGTCTGTTTTGGCGCACTTCTCACGGCTGCCCTTGTGTGCATACCACTTGAACAACCGTTTGAGAAAATCGGCTGAAGAAGATGTGAATTGCTCGGGATAGGTGGCCAGGAAGCGCAGGCGAGTGAATTCGTCGATGGCGGTATACGGAAACAAACGCGCCTCCGGAGCTGCAATGCATCTGCGCGGCATGCTTTTCCATCCGTCTGGGCTCGCTGATCAACGGGTATAATTTTTAATTTTAACTGATGCGACATTATCCTTCACCCTTTTGTTCAACTGTTCAATATGTATTGTATTTCTGCAGATAGCAAAAATAAACGTTTTCCAAAGCCTGTTTACTTCTTCCATGTTTTGGCGTACCATAGATGCAGAAAGCCAAACATGTTACGTCGGGAGGTTACAATATATGCCGGATTATAAAAAACTCCAGAACGGGAGCGATATCCGCGGTGTCGCCATCGCGGTGGAAGGCGGAAAGCCGGTGGATTTGACGGAGGAAGCCGTGCGCGCCATCGGCGGCGCGTTTGCCGGGTGGCTGCAAAGCCGTTTGGGCGAAGGAGTTAAGCGCATTTCCATTGGGCGCGATTCCCGCCTTTCGGGCGAGCAGCTCAGCGCATGGCTTCGGGATGGCCTTTCTGCTGCCGGGATGGAGGTCACGGATTTTGGTCTTTGCACCACGCCGGCTATGTTTATGTCCACCGTAATGGAAGGTTGGGAATTTGACGGCGCGGTGATGATCACGGCGAGCCATCTGCCCTTTGAGCGCAACGGCTTTAAGTTTTTCACCGCAAAGGGCGGTTTGGAAAAGCAGGACATCGCGGCGATCCTTGCTTCCGCAGGCGCGGGTGATTTTCCCGCAGGCGGCGTAGGCGCTTGCATCCGAGCGGATTTTCTTCCCGCCTACGCTGAACTGCTGCAAAAAAAGATACGCTCCGCAACCGGCATGGAGCAGCCGCTTTCCGGCCTTCGCATTCTTGTGGACGCAGGCAACGGCGCGGGCGGCTTCTTCGCGGGCGAAGTGCTTGCTCCGCTCGGCGCGGACACAGCGGGCAGCCTCTTTCTCACGCCGGACGGCCGCTTTCCTAACCATGCGCCCAACCCGGAAAATGCGGCTGCGATGGATTCGATCCGCACGGCGGTGCTTGAATGTAAGGCTGATTTTGGCATTATTTTCGATACGGATGTGGACCGTGCAGGCGCAGTGCTTGCCGACGGCAGCGAACTGAACCGCAACCGGCTGATCGCCATCCTTTCCGCCATCCTGCTGCGGGAGCATCCGGGCACAACCATCGTTACCGATTCCATCACCTCCACCGGCCTTGCGGAATTCATCGCCGCGCACGGCGGGGTACACCGCCGCTTCAAGCGCGGCTACCGTAACGTCATCAATGAGGCAGAGCGTCTTTGCGCTGCCGGGCAGGCGGCTGAAATGGCCATTGAGACCTCTGGCCACGGCGCACTCCGCGAAAATTACTTTCTTGACGATGGCGCGTACCTGATGGTGAAGCTCCTCATTGAACTTGCGCGCGCGCGCAAGGAGGGCCGCACGCTGGAATCCCTGCTTGCCGGGCTTAAGGAGCCTGCGGAGAGCCTGGAATTCCGCATGGCGCTCAACGCGGAGGACTTCGCCGCCTACGGCAACAGTGTGATTTCCGCGCTTGCGGAATATGCTGAAGCCCAACCAGGCTGGGCGCTTGCCACCCCCAACTACGAAGGCGTGCGCGTAAGCCTTGACCCGGCCCATGGAGACGGTTGGTTTTTGCTGCGCCTTTCTCTGCACGATCCACTGATGCCGCTCAATATTGAAAGCGACAGCGCGGGCGGTGCGAAAAAGATTGCTGCGGCGCTTGTGGGTTTCCTTGCCGGGTTTGATAAGCTGGATTCCGCCAGCCTTGCAGCGTTTGCGAAATAATACAACAGGCGTTATTTTGGGCGGCCATTGGCCGCCCATTTCAGTTTCGTTTCTGCTAAATTTTGCCCAACCAGCCCGCGTCCGGCGGGAGCTTCTTCACAAAAATGCGCCCTTCGTTGACCTCTTCCTTCGTCTGATGGAACTTGAAGGCAATGGAGCCGTCGTCCAGCTTGCCGGCAATCTCAATTTTGCCCGCAGGGTGCGACATGCAGAACTTCAGGCACTTCCCCTGCCCATTCTGCATGGCCTTCGCACGCTCCACAATGTCATACCCCTGCGCAAACGGCACCTGAAACGTGTTCTTCACCCCGCTCACCGGGCGGCACTGGAACACATAATACGGCACGATGCCGTTTGCGGTCAGCTTACGCAGCAAAAGCCCGAGCGTGTCGGCAGAGTCGTTCACGCCGCGCAGCAACACAGTCTGGTTTTTTACCACGACGCCGCATTCAAGCAGCGCACGGATGGCCGCACGCGCCTGCGGCGTTATCTCGTTGGGGTGGTTGAACTGTGTAACCACGTAGATCTGCTTGCGTTTCGTGTAACGTGCAAGCGCTTTGAGCAATGCCTGGTCCTCAATTATGCGCATGGGATAGACCACGGGCATGCGCGTGGCGATGCGGATCAGATCCAGGTGTTCAATCCCGGACAGCGCATCGAGATACCGCTCTACCGTTTTTGTAGGCAGCATAAGCGCGTCGCCGCCGGAAAGGATGGCGTTTGTAATCTCATCGTGTGCACGAATATAGGAGATCACCTCATCGAAATGGCTTGCAATTTCTTCATCTGAAAGCCCCACCAGGCGCTTGCGGAAGCAGTGCCTGCAATACATGGCGCAGCGGTTGGTTGTAAGGATCAGCGCGCTTTCCCGGTATTTGTGCTGTACGCCTTCGCAGACCGTATTGCTGGCTTCGCCGCTGGTGTCAAACGCGCCGCTCATATCCGTTTCAAAAAACGTCGGGATGCACATTTTCCGGATGGGATCGTTGGGGTCGTCCCAGTCGATCAGCGAAAGATAGTACCGGGGAACGGACATTGGAAACGCCTCGCACAGCGCTTGCATGCGCTTCGTCTCCTTTTCATCCATGCCGAGTTGCGGCGCAAGCGCCCCGATGTCCGTCACATTGTTTTTCATCTCTTCATACCAAAGCATGCATCGTTTCCTTCCTTTCTCTTTTATATATAAATTTTGTATAAAATTAACATATATGCCGGCACAAAGCGGCGTTGAATCTATTTATTTTTATGAAATAAAAAACGAGCTGTAAAGAAAGGACAGGCGCTCAAATGCACAATGTAACCAGCTCTTTTAATTATTTTAGCACAGGGTCAAGCATTTTTCCATGGTTTTTCCCGTCGAATCGTGGCGAGAGTGTGAAAGTTCTCCGAACGATTCCAAAACAACACGCAAAAAAGGCGGGGAACAACTCCCCGCCTTCTTGTGCATCATGTTTAGTTCAGGCCGTAACGCTTCTTGAAACGGTCTACACGTCCACCCGTATCAACCAGCTTCTGGCGGCCGGTGTAGAACGGATGGCACTTGGAACAAATTTCGACCTTGAGCTCGCCCTTTACGGAACCGCTCAGGAAGGTCTCGCCACAGGCACAGCGCACAACGCACTCGCCGTAGGACGGATGGATATCCTTCTTCATTTGTTTCACCCCTCATATTATTTGCTTGGCGCAGGGCGATTAGCCGCCCTCCTGCTGCATTGGCGCAACCGATACGCCCGACGGGTGAAGCCACCCGAACAGCTGATATTATATCGCACCCTCAGCATGGAATGCAAGCACTATTTTGCGGAAAAGCAAGGTTTTTCCGCACGCACGGCATCTTTAGTTGATGCGCTTGCCTGCAGAGTAACCATCCTTTTCATAGATCTTGTTCCAGGAGGTCAGGCGCTGAATGAATTCCTCGTTGGTGGCGGTCTTATCCAGCATGTTGATCATTTGCTCCGTCACCTCGGCCGGATTGCCGGCTGCAAGTGTGCGGCGCATGGTGAACACGGCATCAAGCTCCTCCTTGGTGAGCAGCAGTTCCTCGCGGCGCGTACCGGATTTGTAAATGTCAATGGCAGGGAAAATGCGCTTTTCGCTCATCTTGCGGTCCAAATGAATTTCCATATTGCCCGTGCCCTTGAACTCTTCATAAACGATGTCGTCCATCCGGCTTCCGGTCTCTATCAGCGCCGTGGCGATAATCGTAAGGCTGCCGCCGTTTTCAATGTTGCGCGCAGCGCCAAAGAACCGCTTGGGCTTATGCAGCGCGCCCGGGTCCATACCGCCGGAAAGCGTTTTTCCCGTTGCCGGGATGGTGAGGTTGTACGCCCGTGCAAGGCGCGTGATGGAGTCCATCAGCACCACAACATCCTTGCCCTGCTCAACAAGGCGCATGGCGCGTTCCTGTGTCATCTCGGCTACGCGGGTGTGATGCTCGGGCAGCTCGTCAAACGTGGAATAAAGCACCTCGCCCTTGATAGAACGCTGCATATCCGTCACTTCCTCCGGCCGCTCGTCGATCAGCAGCACGATCAGGTGCACGTCCGGGTAATTGTTGGAAATGCCGTGCGCAATATTCTTTAAAAGCGTTGTTTTACCGGACTTCGGCTGGCTGACGATCATGCCGCGCTGGCCTTTGCCGATGGGCGCTATCAGGTCGATCAGGCGGATGGCAAGGTTCTGGTCATGCCCAAGGCCCGGGGATTCCAGCGTGATGCGCTCGTTGGGATAAATTGGCACAAGCTCTTCAAAGGGCTTGCGCGCCTGCGCCTTTTCCGGTTCTTCCCCGTTGACGGCCGTGATGTAAAGCAAAGCGAGAAAGCGCTCTCCCTCCTTGGAAGGGCGCGTTTTCCCTGTAACAAGGTCGCCGGTTTTCAGGTTAAAGCGGCGAATCTGCGCAATGGAAACGTAAACGTCCCGGTTCCCGGGCAGATAGTTTTCCGAACGGAGGAAGCCGTACCCGTCCGGCAGAACTTCGAGCACGCCTTCGCAATCGCCGCAGGCTCCGCCTTCCAGCAGTTCGGGCACAGCGGGATTGCTTGTGCCGTATTCCTTATTGTAGTACCCCTCCGGCTTTTGTTGACGGTATCCGTCTTCGCCCTCGTATTGCGGCGCATAGCTTTCGCGGGGCTGATATGCCTCCTGCGGCGCGCGATAATTTTCACGGTAATCGTTTGTGCGGTTGTAATCCTGGCGATATCCGCCCTGATACCCCGTGTTCTGGTACCCCTGATACCCTTCCTGACGGCGGTTATATCCGCTCTGGTAACCGGTATCGCGGTTTTGGCTGTTGTATCCGCCATAAGGGCGGCCCTGCTGGGGCGCATAGCTTTGGTTATACTGCCTGCGATTGTATCCGCCTTGTTGATACTCCTGCCGCGGCGCGCGATATTGCGGCTGCTGCGGGTAACGCGTGCGCTGCTCATATGCTGCCGGCCCGTCTTCGCCGGTTGGCGCGGGCTGGGGTACATGCTGCACCTGTGGAGCGGGTGCGGCGGGCTGCTCCTGCATTTCCTGCGGTGCGGGTGCGGCGGTTTTTTCTTCCGCCGCCGGCGCGGCAGCCTCCGGCTGTGCACTTTCACTTTGTGCGGGGGCATCCACGCGGCCACCGTTCATGATGATATCAATCAGCTCACCCTTACGGTATTTTGTCAGCGATTTTACGCCTTGCAGTTTTGCAATCTCACGAAGATCGTTCAGGCTTTTCTCCTGAAGTTGTTCTCTTGTCACAATGCGGCTCCTTTCGAAAAAGCGATAAAAAATACAGACGACGTATATGTCATCCTGTTGACCTGGTAATGTATCCTATCAAGTGCAGCATTTTTAGATAATATGAGTATTATGCCCCTTAAATTGGAAATAAAACATCCTTCAAAAAATGTTGCGTCCATTACAATCTTATCCATTTCTAATATAACTTTATGTGCCGCGCTTGTCAAGACAATATGGTGGCATTTTACGGTGATTTCACACATATATATTGAAAAAACCGGGCCGATGGCACGCCCGATTTCATTACATGGGAGGAAAGGCTTATGGACCCGAGAATGAGCGATACGGGCACGATGCGGATTCGCGCCCACTCTATCCATATCGATAACCGGGAGTTAATCAGCGTCACGGGCGTGAAGGATGTGGACAGCTTCAACGAGCAGGAAGTTGAGCTTTTGACCGAAGCTGGTGAGCTGCGTATTGAAGGAAACGAACTGCGCATCACAAAGCTCAGCCTGGACGAAGGGCAGGTCATTGTGGAGGGCGAGATCGTGGCGCTTGAATATGCCGAGGCGCCGGTGGAGCGTGGCTCCCTGTTCTCGCGCATGTTCCGCTAGGCATGACCGGCACAGTCGGGGAAGTCCCCATCTTCCTCGGCGCGGTCTACGGAGGGCTTGTAATCGGCCTAACCTTTACCGCGTTCCGGGTGCTGCACGCTTTGTTTGGTGGCGGGCGTATTTCGGATGCGCTGCTCGACGCGCTGTTTTATCTGCTTTCAGGCGTAATTGCGGCGCTCACGCTTTTCCGGATCAATGGCGGCTCGCTGCGCCTGTATGCCCTCCTCGGCATTGCGGCGGGCATATTTGCCGTGCTGCGTTCCGTGGACCCTCTGTTATGCGGCATCGTGGAAAAGCTGCAAAACTTGCACGGTAAAATTACCAAAAAACGCTTGTAATCCGTCTTTGAATGGATTATATATATTAATAGGGAAATTATTATGCAAAGGAGCCGCCATGGCACAAAAGCGGAAGTTGCGAATCACGCCGAAATTCATCGTACTGCTTACAGTGCTGTGCGTTGTTTTTGCATGTGCGCTCTATCTTTCTCAGGAACAGAAGCTTAAGGAGATCGCCGAGAAAGAGGCTGCCCTGCAGCAGGAGTATCAAGCACTTCAAAACGAAGAACAGCGTCTTGAGTACATGATTGAATATGCCAAGAGCGAGGAATACCTGATCCAATATGCGCGCGAAAAGCTTGGCTTTGTCCTGCCGGATGACGTTAAGTTCGACATTGAAGACTAGCGGCTTTTGTGAATAAAACATACAACCTTTGGCGCGCTTCTGGCGCGCCAAAGCCATATTAAGGGGGAGTTAACGATGGGAAAAAAGGGGATTGCCGTGATTGACATCGGCAGCAATTCCATCCGCTTTCTGGGCAAGAATCCGGACAAGCAGCTTGTCACAACGCGGTTGGCTGAAGGGCTCGTTTCTACCGGCATGCTTTCTGAGGCCGCGATGGCGCGCAGTGTCGCCGCCATTGTATCCTTTGCGGAAGCAGCGCGCAAGGATGGGTTCGTCCCTTATGCATACGCCACAAGCGCCGTGCGGGATGCGCGCAACAGGGCGGACTTTCTTGCCCGCGTAGCGCATGCCGCGGGCTTGCGCATCGATGTGCTCTCCGGCGAACGCGAGGGGCAGTACGCATTGCTCGGCGCTTCCCGGGAGGGGATGGCCGGCGGCCTTGTGGACATCGGCGGCGCTTCCAGCCAGCTTGTGACGGAGGGATTTGCAGCGAGCTATCCCGTTGGCTGTGTGCGCGCCAAGGAATGGGGCGAGCAAAGCGGCGCGCAAACGATTGAATCGCTTCAGGAATCCCTCTTTTCCCGTTTTTCGGGGATTTACCGGTTTCCTCGCCTGTTTGTGCCTCGTTGGACGGGCGTAGGCGGCACCATCACAACCATCGCTGCGCTTTCCCACGGAATGACGGCCTATGACCGCTCCGCGGTGGAAACAATCGTGCTTTCCGAGGCAACGGTGGAGGCCGAGGCCTGTGCGCTCTACGCCATGGGCGATACGGCGCGCGCGCAGCATCCGCTGCTTGCCGAGCGGCATGACGTCATCGTAGAAGGCGCGCTCATCCTTCTCTATATCATGCGCGGCATGGGCATCCGTGAACTGCATGTCTCCGATGCGGACGGCATGGAAGGATATCGGGCATATCTCGCCGGAGAAGGAAATTAACCGGCTTACTGCAGATTAAAGTGGCCTCATCTGTTTTATTATTAAAGGGCAACCATAAGGCTGCCCTTTTGTTCATTATCAGTGTTTTAGCTCCTTTTCAACCCCTCGGCAACATCAGCCAGCGTGCTGAGAAACGATTCTTCGCCCCATGTATTAATTTTGAAAAGCATCGCTTGGCTGCCGCCGGAAGTAATGGCGGAAAGGAACAGGTTCTGTCCATTCCCCACGAGCGTCACTGCCATACTGACGCGGTTTCCGCCCATGGCGCTGTAACGCTCGTAAACGCGCACGGCACAGCGCACCGAACCCATGCGGTAATCACTGCCATCTTCGTAGGAGGCTGTGGAACTTGCGTTCATGATCCCATCGTGCAATGCATTCAAAACCACGTCAAAGCTGCCCGTAAGCATCGTTTCGTATTTTGCCATGACCGGCCCCCCTTCTGCGCCTCTGCGCAACTTTTATTTTACCATATCCTGCGCCATTTCTTCCAGTGCATGCATCAAAACCGCGAGGCCCAGCATGTCTGCGCTGCCGCCGGGGCTCAGGTTGCGGCGGATGAATTCCGCATCAAGCCGGGAAAGCGCCTGCATGCGCTTCTCCTCGGGCAGTGCAAGCACCTCCTTCGCCTTTTGCTGGGCAAAGCGCAGGCCCTCCGGCCCGCCGCGGTGCAGCAGGTTTGTATCCGTAAGCACGGCTATGATATGCGGGAGCGTCAACGCCAAAGCGTCGTTTTCGGATTTTCCCTCCCGCAAAAACGCCTGATAAATCCGCATGGCCTCCCGCGCCGCCGGGAACCCTTCCGCCGCCTCGCCGCGTGCGCCGCGCGCCGCATGCCGGGCGTAGACGCGCTCGCCGTTGGTTGCGGGCTGTGCCTTGGCGCGCGCAAGCTCCGCTGCCACATCGCTTTGTGCAAGCGCCGCCGCATAAAGAACTGCATCGCCGCCCCGGCGCAGCGCAAGCGCCGCGCCCGCAAGCAGAAGCCCCATGGAAAAGATCGCTCCCTTATGCGTATTCACACCATCGGTCGCCGCATACATCACATGCTCCGCAGCAAGCCCTTCCGCACGCAGGGATGCCATCAGCGCACAGGGCTCCGCTTCATGTTGCGTAAGCGCCAGCGCCACCATGCGTACAAAGTGCGGTTTCAAAGCCGCTGCGCTTTTGCGGAACAGCGGAAGGTCCATATCCCGGTGCGCACCGTTGTTGTTTCTGTCCACCAGGCCGGGCTTTGGGGTGGCCTCCACCTCCAAAAGGAGCGCATTCTGCGCAAAAGAAGCAAGGCGTTCGGCCGCGAACGCCGAAAGGAGCGCATCCGTGCTTTTCACGATTTCCGCAAGGCCGTGCGCCCGGCTGCGCGCACAGGCCGTGACAGGGCCGCCGCATACGATACAGCGCCGCTCCGCGCCGCGGGTAAGCTTCTCTCCATCCATGCCGATCACATCGATGTCAAATAACCGGGCGAGCGCATCCGCTTCCTCAATGGCAACCATTCTGCGCTTGGTCTCCCCTGCGCCTTCATCGAATACGAAAAATGCCTCGCAGCCCGTGTTCTCCCGCCAAACCTCCCGGAATAACGCGGGCGGCATAGCGGCCTCAATGCGGTGCACGCCCTCAAGGAACGCAAGCTCGATGAGCGGTGTCCGCTTCACTTCCCCCGCAATGTTCATCGTAAAGCAAACAACGGGCCGCGCGAATTGCTCCGTCAACGCCCGCTGCTTTTCTGCCCGGCGTTCGCGCGCCGAAAGCATCTCATCCAATGTGATCTTTGATATATTCATACGTTGCGTCCGGGACAAGCTTCCGGATGCCCGCAAGGTCGCCCTGCTCCATCAGCGCGCGCACCTTGCTTGCGGAAATGCCGTCCTTGCGTTCAATTTCGATCAGCTCAATGCCGCAAGCCGGCAAAAGCTGCTTCATGCGTTCGTTGTAGGCGCGCGTCACAGGGCAGAACGGCTCGGTGCCGACAAAGCGCCGCGTAATGCAGAGCGCGGGCGCAATGCGCTCTGTAAAAATGGCGATGTCAAGGTCGGTCTGCACATGTGCAGTCGACGCGCGATCCTTGATGAAATACGTTGGGAACGTGGCGCGCGAAACGAGATAATCCCGGCTTTCGGTGACGATCACATTTTGAAGATCCGCTGTACCGCGGCGGACAAGCTCAAAACGCACCTTGGCGGAAAATGCGGAAGCATCCTCGCTCACAACGAAGAGATACAGCAAATCGCAGGCTGCAGCCGCCGTTTCTACCAGATAGCGGTGCCCGTTGGTGAACGGGTTGCAGTTCATCACGCAGGCGCCAACCGTCTTTGCATCCTTCTTCCGCGGGATGGCAGCAAGGAACTTCCCAATGCCGTCCTTGCGATCCTCCATCATAAGGACGCTCTCCGTGTGCGCGACAGGATAAAACCCAAGCGAGCGGAACATGCGCTCGTTTTCCGGCTTCGTGTAAAGGAACAGGTGGCCAATCCCCTCCCGCCAAGCATAGCTTACAAGCTCGCTGACAACCGTGGCGGCAGCGCCCGTGCCTTCAGCCGCAGGGGAAACTGCGATATACTTCAGCACGCGCCCTTCAAGCGAACCTGTGGCAACGATCGTGCCATCATCTTCCCGCAAGGCAACATAAAAATCGGCGGCTCCTTCCATCGTGAGGCCGCGTTGCGCCAAAAATGCCTGAATTTCCAAGAGGCGCGCCCCGGAAAGAGGCGCGCCTGTTTCGATGCTATACATTATTCTTCATCAATTTGGTGGATCACGTCAATGACGGTGTTATCACGGTACATCACGACGCCGACGATGCGATCCTTATACTTGATGGGTTCGGGCTTGCCAACGATGCGCTCGCAGCGGTCGCGCAGCGCTTCGATGGTGGTCACAGGCAGACCGGCTTCTTCGAGCAGCGCCTTGATCTCCGGGCGGTTCGGGTTCACTGCAAGGCCCTGGTCGGTTACGACCACGTCCACAACGCTGCCGGGGGTTACAACCGTATTCACCTTATCCACGATGGTGGGGATGCGGCCGCGCGTAAGCGGAGCAACCACAACGGAAAGGCTTGCGCCCGCTGCGGTATCCGGATGGCCGCCGATCGCGCCGCGGATCACGCCGTCGGAACCGGTCATGACATTCACATTGAAGTCCGTGTCAATCTCAAGCGCGGAGAGGATTACAAAGTCAAGCTCATTGACCGCAGCGCCGCGGTTGAGGTAGCTCGCATAAACGGAAGCGTCGATCTGCTGATGGAAGCGGTTGTTCTTAAGAGAATTCGCTGCGATCAGGTCAAAGGACTGCACGTCGAGAATCTTGTCCACAAGGCCTTCCTCATGCATTTCAACAATCTGCCCTGTGATGCCGCCGAGCGCAAAACGCGCATGGATGTTCTTTTCGATCATCTTCTCGCGGAGATAGCGCGCTGTTGCAAGGCTTGCGCCGCCGGAGCCCATCTGCATGGAGAAGCCATCGTAGAAGTAACCGCTCGCTTCGATGACCTCCGCTGCGGTCTTTGCGATAAGCAGCTCCTTCGGGTTCTTGGTGAAGCGCGTTGCGCCGCTCATGATGCCCTTGGGGTCGCCGATGGAATCCACCTTCACCACATAATCCACGTTGGATTCCGGAATGCCGTAGGGCGTGTTCGGGAAGCGCACGATGTGGTCGGTGATGATAACGCATTTATCCGCATGGAGCGCATCCAGCTTTGCATAGCCGAGGGAACCGCAGCAGGTAGCATTCTCTTCATCGCGGTTGTAGCCGTTGGCGTTGCCGTACGGATCGCAGGAAGGCGCGCCGAGGAACGCGACGTCGATGTGCAGTTCGCCGGATTCAATCGCCGCTGCGCGTCCGCCGTGGGAACGGAACACGATCGGGAAATCCATAAGGCCGCGGGAAACTTCCTCTGCAAGCTTGCCGCGAAGGCCGCTCGTTTCGATGTGGGTGATAACGCCGTTCCTGATGTGCTCAATGAGCGGAGCATGGATGTCCGTCAAAGAGCTTGCGGCAAGGGTCAGGTTTTTGATGCCCATTTTGGCGATTTCATCCACAACCATGTTCACAACGTAATCTCCGTTGCGGAAGTGGTGGTGGAAAGAAATCGTCATGCCGTCCCGAAGGCCGGTCAGTCGGATTGCTTCTGCAAGGGAAGGAACAACCTTGTTCTTCGCGCTCATGCGCTCGTTGAAGGTTTCCTTCGGCTTTGCGGGCGTGCCGGCAAAGCTGCCGTGCTGCGCGGTAATTTCATTGATGTGCGGGATTTTCTTGATATCGATGCTCTTCATGGCGTTAAACCTCCTCTACAGGCGTGACGCTTGCCGCTTCGGCAAGGTCAAGGAGATACCGTGCGCGCGTCACGATGGGCTTATCGATCATCTTGCCGTTGAGGCTGATGACGCCGCTGCCGCGACGCTCGGCCTCTTCCGCCGCCTCAATGACGGCGCGGGCCTTAGTGAGATCCTTTTCGCTCGGCATGAATACCTGATGAAGCGGTGGAATCTGGCGCGGGTTGATGACGCTCTTGCCGTCAAACCCAAGCTGGCGGATCAGGCGGGCTTCCTTGATGAAGCCTTCCTCGTTGTTGACGTCGCTGTACACGGTGTCAATTGCATCAATGCCGGCTGCGCGCGCTGCGTTGAGGATCATGCAGCGTGCAAAGAACAGCTCTGTGCCGTCGCTGCGAACGGTTTTGAGGTCCGTCACATAGTCCTCTGCGCCAAGGGCAATGCCGATGAGGCGCTTGGAGGAAAGAGCGATTTCCATCGCATTGAGCACGCCGCGGCCGCTTTCAATCGCAGCCATCATGCCCGTGGTACCCACAGGGATACCCGCTTCGCGCTCGATGCGTTCAATTTCGCGTTCACAGTCAATCACATCCTGCGCACACTCGGTTTTGGGCAGGCGGATGACATCGGGCTTCGCGCGAACAATCGCCTCAAGGTCCTGAATTCCCAGGCCGGAAGAAAGGTCGTTGATGCGCACAACAAGTTCCTTGTTGCCGTATTTCAAGTTGGAAAGAGCATTATAAACGAGGAAGCGCGCCGCATCCTTTTCATTGATGGAAACGGAGTCCTCCAGATCGAACATGATGGAATCCGAGCCGTAGATGTGCGCGTCGCGGATCATGCCGGGGTTGTTGCCCGGGACAAACAGCATGCTGCGTCTTAAGCGTTTCATTGCTTCGTCCTCCAGGTATAATCCTCACACTGTGCCGCACGGTAAGCAGCTGCCTTCACGCGCGCGGCAACGGTGCAGTCAAGCGCCCCCTTGTCCACAGCGTTCACAACGGCATTTTCTACGCCAAGCTCCGCAAGTGTTTCGCGGATGACCTTCTCAATCTGCTTTCCGAATTGCTGCATCACAGCGCTCGTAAGCGTTAACTCGATTCCCTTTTGCTCTGCGGGCTCGATGCGGACGATGATGTCGCTGGACTCCATCGTGCCTGCAACGCCTTTGGTCACGATTTGCATGTTCTGGTTCCTCCGATTCTTTATAGTATGGGGAATTCTTACTCCCATCTTCTGCTCCTTAATTTACTCCTTTCCCCTGCCGTTTTCAAGCCCTTTTCCTACGCATCCGAAGATATACCCTCATGCAAGGAAGCAGGTATGCATGTATACCGTATTGATCTTCTCATGTTTTCCCACAGCACCGCCGCGTTTTACATATCTCCGGTTGCTGCATGCGCATCTTCTCTTGATTTTTGCCGCAGGCCTGCGTATACTGGATTTAATATTGGCCGCCGGCCGGAACGCCAATGGGGAGGATGAGCGCATGCGGGGAAAACATGATGGCTATGAAAGCGTACAGGCTGCCATTTTGGGCACAGCCGCGCAGCTTTTTACGCGCGCCGGCATCCATGGCACGAGCCTGAACGACATCGCGCAGGCGGCAGGGCTTTCCAAAGGTACGCTTTACTATTATTATCCCACAAAGGAAGCGCTAGTGAACGACATCGCCGAAACGCACGGCGCGCGTGTGACGGATCTGCTTTTAAGCTGGGTTGAGACGCTCTCGCGCGATTGTCCGATGGATGAAGCGCTGCTCCTGCTTATGGAGGCGCTGTTGGAAGATGAGGCTCTGCGCAGGCTGCACGTTGTGCTTTTCACCGAAAGCTGTCTGGACAACCCCGGGCTTGCCGCGCTCATGGAGGACAAACTCAAAAAGTGGACGGTCATGCTTGAGGTCGGCACGCTCAAGGTGCAATCGGACAGCGCACGGCGCTTGCGCGATCGCTCCTCGCTCTTTTTCACGATGCTCATGGGCGCAATGCTGCGCGCGGAAACTTCCCCGGCTGAGCGAAGCGCCTGTGTTGCGCTTCTGCTCTCCGAATAACATCCCGGCTTTTGCCTTTCTTGAAAGGAGTGGTGCATGATGGGCTTTGGCTTTGGCTTTGGATTCGACGGGTTTTCCATCCTGTTCACGATCATGTTCGTGCTTGTTTTCGGCATGATCCTTTTTACAGTGATTAAAAGCATTGCACAGTGGGGGAAGAACAACGCTTCACCCCGGCTGACGGTGGATGCGGTCGTGATAACAAAGCGCATCAGCACCACATCAAGCATGCACAATACCGGCAGCGCAGGCATGCACCATCACCATACCTCCACCACCTATTATGTCACTTTTCAGGTAGAAAGCGGGGACCGCATGGAGCTTTGCGTTTCCGGCCAGGAATACGGCATGCTCGCCGAAGGCGATTGCGGCAGGCTCACCTTTCAGGGAACGCGGTATCTGGGGTTTGCACGAAATGCCTGACCTCTGCGTTTGAGCTTCCGCCTTGCGCCGCTGCCTTTTCCAGCGCCTGCACAAGGTGTTGTTCCAATTCTGTTTTATCGTATTCACTATACCAAAAATGGCTGGATTCACGCTGTTCAAAAACCGATGCCTTGGGCAGCCTCTCCCGCACAAACGCAAGGGAGCGCCGGGAAACGATCTCATCCTCTGCCGAGTTTATAACGTTCAAGGGCACTGCAAGGTTCGGCAGTGCCTTTCGCGTTTGCGCCATCAGGCGAAGCAGTCCAAGCGAATTCGGAACCAGCGCCGGCGCGTTCCAAAGCGTAACCCCCTGTACGCCGCGCAGTTCCCGTGCAGCACAAACGCGCGGATCTTCCTCCGGGCGGGCGGGAAGAACCGAATGGACGCGGATCCGCAGCCCATTGGCCGTTGCCCGCAGATACAGTGGGAGCGCCAGCGCCAGGATGCCTGCAATCCCTTCCGGCTGCTTTGCCGCCGCGTTGATAGCCAGCAGACCGCCCATAGAATGCCCAACCAAGAGCAGCTTCTCATGCTGCGCGCGCAGGACGGCAACCTCTGCTTCCACATGCGCCAGCCACGCGCTGCGGCCCGCACGCATGAATTCCCGCATGTCGCCTCCATGCCCGGGCAGTGTAATCAGCCGGCTTTGCGAACCGGCTGCACGGGCAACCTCAACGAGCTGGGAAAACTGCGCGGGGCTTCCCATGAAGCCGTGGATGAACACAGCGCACACATCCCCGCAACATCCCCGCTTTTGCTTCTGTTCTGTCATCGGATAAAATTCGTCACAGCTCCGTGCTCCCGCTCCGGCGCAAGCACGCCCTGCGCACGCCCCGCCTCAATGCATTTCATGAGCCACGCCATGTTTCTGCCGAGGTTGCGCAGGATCTGCAGGCCTTCCAAATCCTGCATGACTTCATCGGGCGTTTGCCCGAACACCACGTTCCAGTAGGAAGAAGAAACCACCGGCATCTGCGCCAGCGTGAAATACTTGTTCAGCACATCCACTGAAGCTACATTGCCTGCCCGCCGCGCAACGGCAACCGCCGCGCCCGGTTTATGTGCAAAGAAATCCCTGCACCCGTACATCGCCCGGTCAAGAAACGATTGAATGCTCCCTGCCGGATGCGAAAAATACACAGGCGTTCCAAACACGAAGCCATCCGCTGCTTTCGCCTTCACAAGGAATTGGTTCACGCCATCCTGCTGAAAGGCGCAGGCATGCAGCGTCCTGCATACGCCGCAATCCACGCAATCCTGAACCGGCCTGTCCCCGGCCCAAAAGATTTCAGCAGATACGCCCTCACGCTCCAACGTGTTTGCAACCTCACAAAGCGCGGTATGGGTGCAGCCCTTCTCGTGCGGGCTGCCGTTGAGCAATAGTACCTTCATTTCCGCTTTCCTCCTTGTTTTTATACCTCCATCCCTTGCACGAAGCGGTAGAGCGGCTTCATGGCGTCAAAGCCATCCAGAACCTCATCGAGCAAAGCAGGTTCCAGTGTTTTCTTCAGATCCTTGCTGTAAAAGCACCAACTGATCCCCTTCCGGTTAATGTAGGGTTTCACAGCTTCCGGCGCATCTGGGAAGTGGTCCCGCTTGTAAGGTTCTCCGCGCACCTCGAACCCGGCAAGGCGCGGATCCGCAAGAATTGCAAGGAAACGCTCCGGGTCAGCTAGCACGCGCGCACGGAAGGGCTTCATCAGCGCCGGGTTGGCGTCATACATCCCCATGCCATAGCCATATCCGTCCGGATCAATCTCAAAATACACGCAAAGGCTCTCGCTCGTGCGCGTATCCGGATGCCGGAAGCCGATCCAGCCATGGTCACGGTACGGGCGCTTGTCCTTGGAAAAGCGCGTATCCCGGTTCATGCGCGAAACAACGGTCGTAAGGCGCGTATTGAATCCGGGATCCATCGCGAGCGCGGCAGGGATGAGATCCGTTGCAAGCGCGCGCATCGGCTCCTGCACCACACGGCGGCAGCGCGCGCGGTTCGCATCAAAAAACGGCTTCTCGTTATAGAAGCCCAGTTCCATTAAAAACCGGTAGGTATCCGGCTCAAAGCCTTTAAAGTTCTGTTCCATATTTTCCATCATCTAAAACGTTAATTTCATAAGGAAGGATTCGCGCCCTGCCGGCTGAATTATGCCGCGGAGGATCACGGCCTCTCCTGTTTCAGCGCGCTCCATGGCAAAGCTTTCCCCTTCCGTCAGCTCTGTCTTAAACCAAATGTCCAGCCGTTTGAGCGCGCTGAGGCGGCTGCGTTCCTCTGCGTTCAGCGCATCATAAACGAACTCTCCATACCGCTCATTGTTTACATGTCCGAGCCCGTCAATCCAGCTTGGGCGCACAGCGCGGCGCTCCACTTCGGTAAACGCAGCATGCTCCGAAAAGCGTTTTTCCGCGCGCAGCAGTTCCTCGCCGCCCGGCAGGTCAAACCGTGCAAGCACAGCGCGGTTCATGCAGAGGCGATGCGTTTTCACCTCCAGCAGGGAAGAAAACGTTGCGCCCACAGCAACGAGCGTGTCCGCTGCATCATAAAAAGCGATCTCCCTGCGGAAGGTGGGCAGCGCACAGCTTGTGTGCCATGTACGGATGGTAAGTCTATCCTGTATATGCAAAGGGCGCATGAGTTTGATACTCATGGAAAGAAGCACCCATGCCACGCCGTATTGCTCCGCAATGCGGGGCGTATCGATTTTCATGTTCTCCAAATGCCTGCCGATGGTCTCCACGGCAATGCGCTGGTAAGCGGCGGGATACAGTGCGCCTGCCGCATTGCACATGCTCACATCCACATACACCGGATATGCATGCTCCTTTTCGTTCCATTCGGGGTTCATTGCTTACTCCTTCATTCCTCCATCCGTTCGTTCTGCGCTTATCATACCATAAAGTCCGGATAAAAGAAAAGCGCCATCCGAAGGGAGGTACGGATGAGCGCTTTCTTCAGAAGGCTTATGCCTTATTTTGCAGCCTTTGCGGCGCGGATCGCTTCGATGAGCATCGGGGTGACCTTGAACAGATCGCCGCAGATGCCGTAATCCGCAACCTCAAAGATGGGAGCGGTTTCATTTTTGTTCACCGCGATGATGCACTCGGAATCCTGCATGCCGGCTTTGTGCTGGATTGCACCGGAAATGCCAAGGGCAACATACACCTTCGGGTGCACGGTCTTGCCGGTCTGACCGACCTGATGGTCGGCGCTCAGCCAGCCCGCGTCAATCGCCGCACGGGAACCGCCGACAACGCCGCCAAGTTCCTCCGCAAGCTCTTCCGCAAGCTTGATGCCCTGCTGCACATCGCGGCTGATGCCACGGCCAACGGAAACGACGAAGTCCGCGCCAACGAGGTCAACGAGTTTCTTCGCAGCCTTGACGACCTCGACCACTTCGGTCTTAAGGTCGGCTTCCGTCAGGGAGAACTCCGGCTTCACGATCTTGCAGGCATCCGCCTTAGCCTGATCAAAGGGAGCTTTCTTCATCACGCCCGGGCGAACCGTCGCCATGCTGGGGCGGAAACGCGGGCAGATGATGGAGGCCATCAGGTGGCCGCCAAACGCCGGGCGGGTCATCTTCATGTCGCGGGAAACGTCATGATCCTGGCCCAGCACCTTCGCCTTGGAAGTGCCTTCAATGCGCTCCTCGGGCAGCGTGGAGCTTTCGCGCAGGAAGCTCTTGTAGTTTCCCATATCCACATCAAGGTGCGTGCAGTCCGCGCAAAGGCCGGTGTGCAGACGCGCTGCGCAGCGGGGGCCAAGGTCGCGGCCGATATTGGTTGCGCCGATCAGGAACGCTTCAGGCTTGAGCTCACGGATCACATCGCAGATGACCTTGGTGTAAGCATCGGTGGTGTAGTCCTTCAGCAACGGGCTTTCGCAAACGATCACCTCGTCCGCGCCATAGCCGCCAAGTTCCTTGGCAAGGCCTTCCACGTTGTCGCCGAGCAGCAGGCCGCACAACTTCACGCCAAGCTCGTCCGCAAGCTTCCGGCCTTCGGAGATCAATTCAAAATCGGTGGGCATCAGTTTGCCCTGACGCTGCTCGCAGAACACCCATACATCCTTGAAAGCAGCCAGATCGGTATTGTTAAACGTAGCCATTCTCAGTTAACCCCTTTCTCAGATGATGTGCTTTGCCGCGAGCATGCCCGCGAGCTTCTCGCAATCCGCCTTTTCAGCGCCCGGAAGCATCATGCCTGCACCCTTTTGCGGGGGGGTGAAGGACGTGAGGATGTTCGTGGGAGAGCCTTTGAGGCCGATGGTTGTGGGATCGATCAGGGGATCGTCCTTCAGCGCTTCGTAATCGAACACTGCCATGGGCTTGTCGTAGCATTCAAACACGCCGCCGATGCTCATATAACGGGGCTCGTTGAGTTCCTTAATGCAGGTCACGAGGCAGGGCGTCTTGACCTTAATGGTCATGTAGCCGTCCTCCAGCATGCGCTTAACGGTGATGCAGTCGCCATCCTTATGGATGTCCGCAGCATAGGTGACCTGAGGCAGACCGAGCTTCTCCGCGATCTGCGGGCCGACCTGCGCGGTGTCGCCGTCGATGGCTTGGCGGCCGCACATGATGATGTCTTCCGGCTCCACACCGATGCGGTTGATTGCAGCGGCAAGGATCTGGGAGGTGGCGTAGGTATCGGAACCGCCGAATTCACGACCGGAAACGAGCACCGCTTCATCCGCGCCGCGGGCGAGGATCTCACGCAGCATGCCTTCTGCCGGCGGGGGGCCCATGGTGACAACCACGACTTTGCAGCCTGTCTCATCCTTGAGCGCGAGCGCCGCTTCCACTGCGTTCAGGTCGTCGGGGTTGGTGATGGTCTGCATGGACGCACGGTCCAGCGTGCCATCGGGGTTCACGGCAACCTTACCGGAGGTATCGGGAACCTGCTTAACACAAACGATGATTTTCATTTTACCTTTACCTCCTTGCTTATTTCACGCCGAGGTTGCTCGCGATGACCATGCGCTGGACTTCGCTCGTGCCCTCGTAGATCTCGGTGATCTTCGCATCGCGCATCATGCGCTCCACGGGATATTCGCGGGTGTAGCCATAGCCGCCGAACAGCTGCACGGCGCGGCGCGTCACATCGCTCGCCGCTTCCGCCGCAAAGAGCTTGGCCATTGCCGCATCCATGGAATAGGCGGGCGCCTTCTTGCCGGCAAGCGCAGCCTCGGTAAAGGCCTGCTTCTTCATGGCGGCGGAATACACAAGGAATTGAGCCGCCTGCATGCGGGTGTGCATATCCGCAAGCTGGAACTGCGTGTTCTGCATCTGGGACAGGCGCTTGCCAAACTGCTTGCGCTCCTGAACGTACTTGATGGTTTCCTCCACCGCGCCCTCGCCGATGCCGAGCGCCTGGGAAGCGATGCCGATGCGGCCGCCGTCAAGCGTCTTCATTGCGATTCCAAAGCCCTTGCCCTCTTTGCCGAGCAGGTTCTCTTTGGGAACGATGCAGTTTTCCATGATAAGCTCGCAGGTCGCGCTGCCGCGGATGCCCATCTTCTTTTCCTTCTTGCCAACGGAGAAGCCCGGGAAGTCCTTTTCAACGATGAACGCCGAAATGCCCTTGTTGCCCGCCTTCTTGTCGGTCATGGCGAAGATGATGTACACATGCGCATAGCCCGCATTGGTAATGAAGATCTTGGTGCCGTTGAGCACATAATGATCGTCAACCAGTTCTGCGGTCGTCTGCTGGCCGGAAGCATCCGTGCCCGCGTTGGGCTCGGTGAGGCCGAACGCGCCGATCCATTCGCCGGAAAGGAGCTTCGGCAGGTACTGCATCTTCTGCTCTTCGGTGCCGTTCTCATAGATCGGCGCGCAGCAGAGAGAAGTGTGCGCGGAGACGATAACGCCCGTGGTCGCGCAGGCCTTGGAAAGCTCTTCGACCGCCATAGCGTATGCGAGCACATCGCCGCCCGCTCCGCCATACTTCTTCGGGAACGGAATGCCCATGAAACCGTAGCGCGCAAGCTTCTTAACGGTTTCCATCGGGAAGCGTTCTTCCTCGTCAACCTCCTCAGCGAGGGGTTTGACCTCGTTCTCCGCGAATGCACGATACATGTCGCGGAGCAGCAGATGCTGTTTGGAAAGCGTGAAATCCATAGTTCCTCCTAAATTAATGTAAGGGTTTCCCTTTTTTGTTTACTGTTTGTTATAGTCGTAAAAGCCGCGCCCGGTCTTTCGGCCGAGCAGGCCGCCGCGCACATATTTGCGCAGCAGCGGATGCGCGCGGTACTTACCGTCGTGCGTTTCCGCAAAAAGCGTATCCATGATGGCGAGCACCACGTCAAGGCCAATGAGGTCGCCGAGTTGAAGCGGTCCCATCGGGTGGTTGCAGCCAAGACGCATGGCCGTGTCAATCCCCTCCGCCGAAGCGATCCCTTCCGCATAGAGGCCCACGGCCTCGTTGATCATGGGAATGAGGATGCGGTTCACAACAAAGCCGGGGCATTCCTTGACCTGCACCGGTTCTTTCCCGATGGCCACGGCAAACGCCTGCACGGCGGCAAACGTTTCGTCCGATGTGCCCACGCCGCGGATGACCTCCACAAGCTTCATTACCGTTGCCGGATTGAAGAAGTGCATACCGATGCAGCGATCCGGCCGCTTCGTTGCGGATGCGATGTCCGTGATGGAGATGGACGAAGTGTTGCTTGCAAAAATCGTTTCTGCGGAGCAGATGCCATCCAACTCCTGAAAAACGCTTTTCTTCACATCCGCACGCTCCACAATCGCCTCAATGACGAGCGCCGCCTCCTTTGCAGATGCAAGCTCCGTCGTGAATGCGATGCGGGAAAGGAGCGCATCCGCGTCCTCCCGCGCAAGCTTGCCGCGTGCAACGCGCTTTTCAAGCCCGCTTTCCAGACGCGCTTTTGCGCGCGTGAGGATTTCTTCGCTCACATCGCGTACCGTAACGGGATGCCCTGCCTGTGCAAATGTCTGCGCGATATCGAGGCCCATCGTCCCCGCGCCAATGACAAAGATCAGATCCATGGTTACTCCCCTTTAAAACTTCCGCGCGGCTTCTTTTCCAGGAAAGCGCGCATGGCCATTTTCTGGTCCTCCGTATTGAAACAGAAGGAGAACAGTTCCTCTTCCGTCGCAAGATCCACGTCAATGAAACGATCCACGCGCGTGCTGATCGCACGTTTGCAGGCCTGCACCGCAATGGGCGCGTTTCCCGCAATCTGCCCGGCCATTTCCATGGCTTTGTCCATCAGCTCCGCATCTGGATACACAGCGTTCACCAAGCGGATGCGCAATGCCTCCGAAGCGGGGATGGGCTTGCCGGTAAGGACCAACTGCATCGCATACGACGCGCCAACCACACGAGGCAGGCGCTGCGTGCCGCCGAAGCCCGGCGTAATGCCGAGCGTCACTTCCGGCTGGCCCACCTTCGCCCCTTCCGCCGCAAGGCGGATATCGCAGCAAAGTGCAAGCTCCAACCCACCGCCAAGCGCATATCCGTTGATTGCTGCAATGGTAGGCACGCGCAGGTCATCAAGCGCATTGAACGCCCTGTGCGCCACGGCTGCAAACCGCTTTGCCCCCTTTGCATCCAAATCGGCCATTTCACCGATGTCCGCACCCGCGATAAACGCCTTTTGTCCCGTGCCCGTCACGATGAGCACGCGGACAGAATCATCCGCTTCAATTTCGCGCAATGCGTGTTCCAACTCTGTCAGGGTTTCGGTGTTAAGCGCATTGAGCGCGCGCGGGCGGTTGACAGTAAGCACTGCTATGCTGCCATACCGTTCCACGAGAATATTCTGCATTTCTTAACCTCCTTACGGTATTGTTCCTATCCGCCAAACTTCAGGCTGCCTATTTATCATATCGTATTCCGTCCTGAAAGTCTTGCGTTATTATTATAACGTATGGACGTTAATTTTTGCACGATCTCAAGCTCCCGGCGCCCGTGCGCTCAGGCTTATTTGCCCATCCCGCGTTTGACCATTTCCTCCACTGCGAAGGAAGCGACGTCATCGGCATACTTCTGCGGGCCAAAGCCTGCATCGTAGCCAAGCTCCTTGGCAAGCTCATGCGTGATGCGGGCGCCGCCGCAGATGACGATAAACCGGTCGCGCACACCCTCGGCCTCAAGCAGTTCAATGAGTTCCGTAAGGTTTTGGATATGCACGTCCTTCTGCGTGACAGTCTGGGAAACAAGCAGCACGTCTGCATTGAGCTCTACAGCCTTCTTAACAAATTCCTCATTGGGAACCTGTGCGCCCAGGTTGTAGGCTTCGATCATCTCGTAGCGCTCAAGGCCATAATGGCCCGCGAAGCCTTTGCGATTCATGATCGCATCAATGCCCACAGTGTGCGCGTCGGTGCCGGTGGAAGCGCCAACCATCACAATCTTGCGGCCAATGTGCTCACGGATATATTCGTTGCACTCTTCCATTTCCATTGTGGTCGTTTCAACGGCCTGCACATGGATTTCGGTGTAGTCCACCGTATGGGAGCAGGAGCCGTACACCACATAAAAAGTGTACTCCGCATCGAGGCTTTGGTTGAACGCCACGGAGGGTTCCATAAGGCCCATCTTCTTTGCGAGAATGCGCGCAGCTTCGGTGCCCTTGTCATCATTTTTTACGGGCAGGGTGAAGCTCATCTGAACCTTACCGTCGTTCATCGTATCGCCGTAAGGCTTGAGCTTCGTCAGATCCAGCGTCTTATCAAAATCTGCTTTATGGGTATTATACAATCCGCTGCTCATTTACTTGTCCCCCTTCATCAGCTCAATAAACGGGTTGAAGTAGCAGTCGTCCTTCTGCACGACGCCCGCAAGGCCCTTGCCGCCATCGCGGGAACGCTTGATGTCCGCGAACGTGCCGCGTTCCAACGTGCCGAAAAGGCCGATGTCTTCCATCTCGCCAAGGAGATCCGTCGCCTTGGTAAGCACCTCGTTTGCGCGCGTCTGCATGATGCCGCCGTCCTTGAACACAAGCTCGCTGCCAAGATCCTGCATGGTGCGGAACACATATTGCGCATTCTCGATGGAAAGCGCGCGGTCGCTCATGAACGGCGTGTGGATGGCTTCTGTGAGCATGCCCAACAGATGCAGCTTCTGGCCGGTCATGATTGTGACCATGTTGAACAGCGCATCCTGCACGTGGCCGCGGAAGATGTTGCCTGTCATGAACTTCGTGGGCGGCATGTACTTAAGCGGCGCCTTCGGGAAAATCTCCCGGGCCATCTGCGCCTGCGCCAGCTCATACAGGAAGCCGTTTTCCACATCCGGGGAAATCTCAAACGCATGGCCAAGGCCCATCTGCTCCTCGGGCATGCCCGCGCAGACCGCGAACTGCTCGTTGAGGAACTGAGATGCAAGCACCGTGTGCGCTTCTTCCACTGCGTCTGCCGTGGTGAGGTAGTTATCCTCGCCGGTGTTGATGATGACGCCCGCGAAGGAGTTGATCACACGGGAGAAATATTGGTCAACGATTGTGCGCTGCGGATTGATGTCGCGGAACAGGATGCCGTAAAGCGCGTCGTTGAGCATCACGTCCAGGCGCTCAAGTGCGCCCATCGCAGCGATTTCCGGCATGCACAGGCCGGAGCAGTAGTTGCACAGGCGGATATAGCGTTTTTCTTCTTTGCCCACCTCGTCAAGCGCCGCGCGCATCAGGCGGAAGTTCTCCTGGGTAGCATAGGTACCGCCGAAGCCTTCGGTCGTTGCGCCATAGGGCACATAGTCAAGGAGGGACTGGCCGGTCGTACGGATGACGGCGATGATGTCCGCGCCCTGCTTGGCGCCGGCTTTCGCCTGCACGATGTCCTCATAGATGTTGCCGGTTGCAACGATGATGTAAAGGTACGGGCCCTTCTTATCGCCAAACTCGCTGAGATACTGGTTGCGCGTTGCCACATTGCTGCGGATGCGCGCAACGGTCGCTTCCGCAACGGGCATAATTGCATCGCGGATCTCCGAAATGCTGTGCGCGGGAAGCTTGGTAAGATCGATTTCGCCCTTGTCCACCGCCTCGGCGATGGCCTGCGGATCCTTGCCGGTTTCAGCGATGGCGTTGCCGATATAATAGGCTGCGCCGCCGGCGAGCACGCCGCGCTCAAACATATGATCCACTACCACGTTGGGCAGCGGGACGTCCATCTCGTTCACGCCGTCGATTCCGAGCAGGCGGCAGACCGCACGCTCGACAGTAACGGTCGTATGCACGTCGATGAAGCTCTGCGTATCAGCGGCGATGTGCGCCGCGCTTGCCCTTGCCTTATCGACGAGTTCACGGTTCAGGTTCAGTTTGCTCTGCATTGTATCCTCCCAATGGAACTCTGTGCGGCGCGGCGGGGATGCTGCCCGCATCCCCGCAATGCCGCCATGAAGTTATTTCTGCTTCTGCCTGTCGGCGTAGCGATCCTTCCTGAGGAGCTTCGTGGGCTCGAGGTACTTCTGCTCGATGCCCTGGGCGATTCCAGCCACGCCGGTGATCTCCGCAGCCTTGCGCTTGCCTTCGCAAACATCGCAGTGGCACTCGTTGCTGTAATGCTCGGGCTCAGTGTAGGTCGTAATCACGCCCTCAAAGTTGCGCAGAATGACCTTGCGCGGGGTCTGGCTGATGACATACTGCGGCATAACCGGGGTCTTGCCGCCGCCACCCGGCGCATCGACCACGAACGTGGGGATGCAGTAGCCGCTGGTGTGGCCGCGCAGGGCTTCCATGATCTCAATGCCCTTGGAAACCGGCGTGCGGAAGTGGGAGAGGCCGAGGGACGGGTCGCAGGCGTAGATGTAATACGGACGCACGCGGATGCGCACAAGCTCGTTCACAAGCTTCTTCATCACATGCACGCAGTCGTTCACGCCCGCGAGCAGCACGCTCTGGTTGCCGAGCGGCACGCCCGCATCCGCCAGCATCGCGGTTGCGCGCGCGGCTTCTTCGGTGATCTCGTTGGGATGGTTGAAGTGGGTGTTAAGCCACACGGGATGATGCTTCTTCAGAATCGCGCAAAGCTCCGGCGTGATGCGCTGCGGCATGACAACCGGCGTGCGGGAACCGAGGCGGACGATTTCCACATGGGGAATCTTGCGCAGCTCGGTCATGATGTAATCGAGCATCTCGTCGCTCTGCATCAGGCAATCGCCGCCTGAGAGCAGGACGTCGCGCACTTCGGGATGGTTGCGCACATAGTCGATGCAGGTATCGATCTGGGCCTTGGGGACGGCGCAGTCATGCTGGCCGGCAAAACGCCTGCGGGTGCAGTGACGGCAATACATGGAGCACTGGTCGGTGATGAGCAGCAGCACGCGGTCCGGATAGCGGTGCGTGAGGCCCGGGCAGGGGGAGTCGATGTCCTCGTGCAGCGGGTCAGCGTCCTCATAGGGCGCGAAATGCAGCTCGGCAGCCGTCGGGATGGCCTGCTTGCGGATCGGGTCATGGGGATCGTCGAGGTCGATCAGGGAGAGGTAATACGGCGTGATCGCCATGCGAAGCTTGCCCAGCGTTGCCTTGATGCCCTCTTCCTCCTCGGGAGTCAGGGTCATGTGTTTTTTGAGGTCTTCCAGCGTTTCAATGCGGTTCTCAACTTGCCAATGCCAGTCGTTCCACTGCGCATCGGGTACGTCCTTAAACATACCGTTGGCTCTGCTCTGTCTCATATTCGGAATCTCCTTTAAAATCAAGCAAATTTTGGAATTGCGCTTCTGATGTGCCGAAACCTGCGGGTAACTCCCGCAGGCTTCGGCGCCCTTTCGGGCTTTACAAGGGGAAACTTAGCAATATTTTTCGTCGAACAGCTTGCGCAGTTTCGGGTTCTCGCGCAGCACGTTCAGGGTGATCTCGGCATGATCCTTGGTGTAGCCGTTGCCGACGATCATGGTGACATCCTTGCCAACGCCTTCTGCGCCAAGCGCCGCCTTGGTGAAGCTAGTCGCCATGGAGAAGAAGTAAACGATACCGTCATCGCGCACGGGCAGGATAGCGCTCATCTCGCAGTTCTCAATGTTTACGCAGCAGATGGAAAGATCATATTCCTTGCCGTCGTTCGCCGCAAGAGCAGCCTCGAGAACGGCCACAGGCTCAGTCGCGGACGCGACGATGACCTTGTTGTAAACGCCGAGCTCCATCAGCGCATCGACCTGCTTCGGGTTGCGCACAACGCCGACCACGTTGCCCTTCGGGCCAACGGCCTTCATGGCTTCATAGCCGCAGAGCACGCCGGACTTGCCGTTTGCGCCGAGGATGAGAACGCTGTCGCCTTCCTTGGGGAGCTTGCGGGCCTGGGCGGGAGCGCCGGCCACGTCGAGTGCCGCAAGGGCGAGAGGCTCGCTCATATCATCGGGAAGCTTGGCATAGATGCCGCTCTCGAACAGGATCGCTTTGCCTTCGATATCAACGCGGTCGATATCCTTGTGGATGGCCTTGATCTTGTCGATGCGAAGCGGGGTCATGGACAGGGAAACCAGGGAAGCGATCTTGTCGCCAACCTTCAGGTCGCGGTCTTTGAGGTCTTCGCCGATGTGGGCGATCTTGCCGATGAACATGCCGCCGGAACCGGTCACGGGGTTCTGCTGCTTGCCGCGCTCCGCCACGATGCCGAGGATCATTTCGCCGATCTTCTTCTCGTCGCCGCCGCAGGCCTCTTCGATCTGGGTGAAGGATGCGGAGTCAATGTTGAGGGAGATAACGTCGCAGACGATCTCGTTGGAATAAACCTTGGACATGTCGTTGTCGATTTTGTAAGCCGCCTGGGTCAGCACGCCCTTGGGCTCGATAACGCGATGGATGCCGTACTTGTTGCCTTTGAGTTCCATAGTTCTGTTTCCTCCTGTTTTTTTGTTTTAATTTTTAAGTTTGGTCAATGGGATTGCGCATGCGAATTTCTTCGCAGGGGGTTCTTCAGCGAGCCTTCAGGCTCAGGATCTCGCGGGCTTCCGCCGGGGAAGCGATCTCGCGGCCCAGCTCGCGGGAGAGGCGAACAACCTTTTCCACCAACTCGCCGTTGCTGCGTGCAAGCACGCCGCGGGAGAGGTAGATGTTGTCTTCAAAGCCGACGCGCACGTTGCCGCCCATCACGATGGTAGGAGCGGCAAGCTGGAAGGCGCTGCGGCCCACGCCGGTGGCCGTCCAGGTGGAGCCGGCAGGGATGGCATCCACGAGCCAGCAGAGGTTCTTCACCGTGGCCGGGGTGCAGCCGGGCACGCCCAGCACGAAGTTGAACTGCATGGGGTCGCCGGGAACCTGGCCCTTCTTCGCCATCTTGAGGATGGTGTCGAGGTGGCCCATTTCAAAGCACTCGTATTCGGGTTTGATGTTGTTCTCAAGCATGCGCTTGCCGAATGCGCGCATGGTGGGCATGGTGTTTTCAAACACATCGTCGCCAAAGTTGCAGGTGCCGCAGTCGAGCGTCGCCATCTCGGGGAACAGCTCCGTGGGCTGCAGGCGCTCTTCAGCAGTCATGCCAACCGCGCCGCCCGTGGAGGGAATCAGGATCACGTCCGGGATCGCGGCTTTGATGGCGTCCATGCAAACGCGGAAGCGCTCGCGGCTTTGCGTCGGAGTGCCATCGTCCTCGCGGACATGCACGTGAACGACCGCAGCGCCCGCATCATAGGCAGACTTGGCTTCGCGGACGATCTCCTCAACAGTGTAAGGAACGTTGGGGTTCTGATCCTTGGTGACTTCCGCGCCGCAGATGGCGGCTGTGATAATAAGCTTATCCATTTCGCGGTTCCTCCCTAATAATTATTAATGGTTTTTGTTATTTGTGGGAAATGCGCTGGCTGTCCTTCGGGGTAACGCAGGTGCCGTGCGCGCGGCAAACAACGATGGGTTCCTCAAGGAAGTCAGCAGCGGATGCGCTGATGTCGGGGCGGGCAACAACAACCTTGCGGGCCTCAAATTTCATCGCGCGCGATGTATTGCCGATGCGCTCGATTTCGCCATGAACCTCGATGTAGTCGCCGGCATATACGGGGGCGAGGAACTCGATGTTGTCATACGCGCAGAACAGGCCTTCGTCGCCGTCGCACTTGATCAAAAGCTCAGTTGCCACATCGCCGAACAGATGCACCATATGCGCACCGTCAACCAGATTTCCGCCGTAATGTGCATCCTTTGCGCTCATTCTAAGCCGGATCGTAGAAGTAATAGCCATGATAGTTGCCTCCTGTGTTGTAATATTTATTTTTAGGGCCAAACCGTTTGTTTATCTTTGTAAGAATCTGTGCAATGTCGGCAAAGTGAAACAAGATGCGCACGGTGCGCAGCCAACAGCGTACAGCCTTGACAATAGCGCACCATCGAGTTGGGATAAAACAAACGCGCTATCGACATGACAAAGATCATATCGATAGCGCTTCATCCTATCTCAGATGACAGTCATACCGCGCTCAGCGGCATGCCCAAGCAAAGCGCGCGGGGCCGCATCCTTGCTTTCGGCAGGGGACACATTCACGCGCGGCTTTGGGCTCCCGACCCTTTGCATCCGCACACTACCTTACTCCCTGCGCCTCTATCAGTTCGGTATTCAATTCACATATATATTATAAAAAACGCCCTGCCGAAAGTCAATGGATTTTTGGCGTTTTTCCGCAAAGTTTTGCGGTTTATTCACACTTTCTCCCAGCTCAGTAAAGCGTCTCGATATCGCTGAGAATTTCGTCTGTAAGCGAAAGCAGGCGGCAGATGTTGAGCGCGTCCCGCGGGCATCCCTGCTCACGTTCCACCCTGTAAAGGCCGTAATTCATGTGCGCGGCAATCACATCCGCACCCTGCTCGGGCGAAGCCATGGCGATCTCTCCCTTTACGCGGACAGTGTCCATATCCCGGAGCCCTACGACCTCGTAGTGTGCAGACGCTTCCTGCGCCACCCCATCGTAATGGGTGGTCAACACGGTAACCGCGTCCTGCCGGTTAAGATAGCGGGTGACTGCGCGCACGATCATGGCGCCTTCCTCCGGATTGGTGCCGCGCGCGAACTCATCGAGCAGGATCATGTGCAGGCCTTCTGCTTTTTTCCCGGCGTTTCCAAGGCCGCACTCCGCCATCACCTCGTTGAAGCGCACGATCTCTGCGCCGAAGCTAGAAAGGCCGCGATCCACGTTTTCAAGATCCTCGGACACGACATGCACACCATCAAACAGCGGCAGGCGGGCCTTTTTCGCAAACGGCAGAATGCCGGCCGAAAGGGCGAATGCGTTCAGCGCAAGCGTTTTGAGTGCAACGCTTTTCCCGCCCATATTGGCGCCTGTAATCACGGTTGCGCCCTTCCCCGCCGTAATGGAAACGGGCGTGAATGCGCGCTTGCGTTCCGCAAGGGCATCCGCGATGCGCGGGTTCTGCATTTCTTCCATTTCGATCACGCCGTCCGTAAGCTCCGGCATCACCCCACCGTACCGTCTTGCAAGCCGCGCACGGGCCAGCGTAAAATCGAATGCAGCGATGGCATCCATACAGGCGAGAATCCCCGGGAGAAACGGCCGCAGCGCTTCGGAAAGCGCGGCGCGGACGGCGCGTTCTTCCTCGTCCTCCGCTGCGGCAACGCGCACGCGCGTTGCCATAAGCGGGGCGCGCTCCGCTTCGGTCTTTGCCCGGCGCAGTTCTTCTTCCACCAGCCGCTTTTCCCTGCGCGCGTCGCGCAGCGCCTGCGAATATGTGTCCGGGATAAAGAAGGTCGCCGCGTGCTGGCCATCAAGGTCCAGCAGCGCAAGCGCCTCGGATTGCGCACGAATTTCTATGCCGCGCAGCTTTGCTGCCGCGTTGATCGCCGCAAACACGGGCGCGATCAGCTCGCTTTGAAGCAAAAAGCGCTTGAGTTCAAACAGTTCCACCTCGTTAAGGGGCCCTTCAGCACAGCGTTCCACCGAGCGGCGGATATCCTTAAGCTGCATCATCAGCCGCTCGATGCGGCCATACTCCGCCGTATATGCTTCAAATGTGTCCATCACGGCGCACACGTTTCCAAGATCCTCCAACAGAGCCTCCGCTTCATGGGACGCATAGAAGCGCAGCCTGCGCACGCGCGCATCGCCGTAAGGCGAATCGCACCGAAGCGCATCCACGACATAGCGGAAGCCGATGTTTTCCTGTTGCGCAAAATTCAAGCTCATATCAGTTCCTCATTTCCACAGCAATGGCTGCAATCCGTGTTCCGTTCCGCTTCCTCCCGGGCCGCAATGCGCCGCATATCCTCCGCATGCCAGGCCATATCCTCCACACGCACATCCTCGAGCACGTTGAGCACCGGCACATTCACACGCGCCTGCATACGGGAGAGCAGCTCATCCTTATCAAAGTTGAACCCATATGCGGAAAACGGGTTCACGGTGATTGCCGCCACGCGCGTGGCGCGCGCCACCGCGAGCGAAATTCCGCACAGGGCGAGTTTGTCATACGTCCCCCGCCTGATGAGCAGCTTACTGCCATCCTCAACCGAAAGGATAAGCCCCTCAAACCGCTTGCCCGCGGTCAGCACAGGCTTCAAAAGCGCATCCGTCACCGCGCCCGAAACATATACCGCGCGTACGCATGCATAGGCAGGGCTTCGGAGCGCATCGGAAAGCGTCAAGTCCTGCGGCAGCGGGCAAAGCGAACCATCCTCCATGCGAAACAGCGCCTTCCCGGTGCACGCCGCACGTTCTTCCTCTGAAAAATCGCTCTGCTCCGGAAGCGTAAGAAGGGTGGTTGCAAACGCGGTGTCTTCAATCACGGTATCGATGTCGCGGCTGTAGGAAGCGCCCGTGCAGAGGACCGTGGCTTCGCTCACCGCCGGGGCGCAGAGCGTCTTGCGGCTAAGCGCGCCGTCCACAATGGCAACATCGGCCCCTAGCGAAAAAAAAGTCCCTGCAAGCTTTGCAAGCTGTGCCGTGATGGACGGCCCTGCAAGCTGCACATTTCCGTCGCTGCGGGCGCGCACAAGCACCACCTCGCCAAGCGGTGTCGGGAAACCCGTAGTTTCGACAATTTCCCGGGAAATATCACAATACTTGAGCATTTCGACCGCGGTGGCGATCAGCGTCCCTTCCCGCACATAGATGCCGGGCTTGTGCGTCTGTGTCACCACATCCACGCTTTCGCCGTCCCGGCCTATGCTTGTGAGGCCAAGCGTTTTGCCGGTTTCCTGCATCTCGGAAAGGATGCGGTTCAGCACGGTTGTTTTGCCCGCATTCTTACACATGCCGATGATCGAAAGCGATCTGTATGGTTCGATGAGCGGTAGTAAAAGCATGTTTTCCTCCTGCTGCGCGCAGAAAAAAACCGCACAGCTATCATTTATCATATCACACGGCGCACAGCTTGTGTACCCCCTTGCGCCCCGCAAGACTGCACTTGCAAACGCTCTGTGCCGCCGTTACAATAGGTTCAGGTTTTGGTTTGGAGGCGTTTGGCATGGACAAACAAGCGTTTGCCCGGGCCGCTGCGAAGGCGGCGGACGGGGCGGCAGACAGCGGCATCGGCACGCGCAATGAAAGCCCGCTGCACGCTGCACTCAAGCTCTATTTTGAGCCGCGGTGCGCGTTCCGCGAGGTTCCCGTGGACGGATATATCGTGGATATTAAAAACGAAGCCGGCATCATCGAGATCCAGACCCGGAACTTCCTCAAGCTCAAGCGTAAGCTGGCCGCGCTGCTCGAGCACCATGCCGTGACGCTTGTCTACCCCGTGGCCGCTGTGAAGTGGATACTGTGGATCGACCCGGATACCGGCGAAATCACGGGCCGCCGGAAAAGCCCAAAGCGCTGCCTGCCCGCCGCCGCATTCGCGGAACTTGGCTGCATTCAGGGGCTGTTGCTCCATCCGAACCTGCGCATCCGCATCGCCATGCTGGAGCTCGAGGAATACAAATACCTGAACGGCTATGGGGAAAACCGCAAGCGCCGCGCCACGCGGGCCGTGCGTGTGCCGCTCGGCCTTTTGGATGAAATTTCCGTGGATGCGCCCGCGCAGTTCACGCGGCTCATCCCGCCCGGGCTGCCGCCCTGCTTCACCGCTGAGGCGTTCCGAAAGGCGGCAGGGATCAGCCTTTCCGCCGCGCAGGCCGCGCTGCGCATTCTTTGTGCGGCCGGAGTTGCCGTCCATACAGGAAAACAGGGCCGGCGATACGTCTATGCGCTCGCCGGCCCTGCGACCGGTTAACCGGCCATCAGCGTTTTCAATAAATCATTCGTCCATCGGGACGGGCTTACCGTTGATAAACACGGCTGCTACCTCACCCGAAACCTCCATTACATCCCCGCGGCAAAGCACAAGGTCCGCGTCCTTTCCGGCTTCGATGGAGCCCACGCGTTCCGCAATGCCGATGTGCTCAGCCGCATGGATCGTGATCGCCCGGAGCGCATCGTAGCGGTCCATGCCGCTTGCAACGGCGAGCCCCGCGCAGAGTGGAAGATACATCTGCGGGATGACGGGTGAATCCGTAATGATGCTGACATGGCCGCCCGCTTTTGCAAGGATCCCGGGGGTTGCAAAGGTTTTGTTGCGCAGTTCAAATTTGGAAGCATGGCCAAACGAAGGGCCGACGGCCAAAGGATACCCCTCTCTGGCAAGCTGCTCCGCCACAAGGTGGCCTTCCGTGCAGTGTTCCAATGTAAGCTTTACCCCAAACTCCTTTGCGATGCGGATTGCGGTGAACAGGTCGTTCGCCTGATGCGCATGCGCCTTGAGCGGCATTTTGCCTTCAAGCACGGGCAAAAGCGCCTCAAGTTTTATGTCGAACGCAACATCCTTTCCCGCATCCTTCTTTTGTTTGTAATCCCGCGCACGCAGGAGCATTTCGCGTATTTTTGCGGCGGTGGTCATGCGGGTAGAGACGCCCTTTTCCCGGTAACACCGCTTTGGATTTTCCCCAAAAGCGCATTTCATCGCCGCGCCGTCGCGCACGACCATATCGTCTACCCGGGTGCCGATGGTCTTGAGCGCAACAAAGGTGCCGCCGATCACGTTCGCCGAGCCCGGGCCCGTGCACACGGTGGTCACGCCGGCACGCGCAGCCTGCAGGAAGGTCGGGTCCGTTGGTTCGATGCCGTCGATTGCGCGCAGCTGCGGCACAAGCGTGTCGTTCATTTCATTGTAATCCGCGCCCTCGTAACCGATGCCGTACCCATGCAGGCCGATGTGGCAATGCGCTTCCACAAAGCCGGGATACAGGTTCAGGCCGGATGCGTCGAACACTTCCCCGCCTTCTGCGGTAAGATTCTTTCCCATCGCAGCGATTTTGCCGTCTTTCACAAGCACATCGCCCGCGATGGGTTCGCGCTGCACAGCGGTATGGATGGTTGCATTCCGAATAAGCATAACATTCTCCCTCCTGTGTTTACTCCCGTCATTGTATCACGATGCGAGAGAGCGCTGCAAGAAGGTGCGTTCAGCTTTCATCCGCCCGCAGCAGCGCAAGCGCGGCCTCATATTCCGGCGTGCCGCGCAGCGGGGCAAGCGTTTCCTCCTCAGCCAGGCTTTCGGCAAAGGTCCGCCGCATGGCCTGAAACGAACGGCTCATATCCGAAGCGCCCTTTGAAAGCGCGGAGAACAGCGGCGAGGAAAGCTCCTTTGGCGGCGCGGAAAAGAACTCCGCAAGCCGGAGCAAATGCTTGCCCGCGCGCGGCAGGTCTCCCAGACGGATGTATGCCTCCGTGTAGAGCGAATCGCTCATGGAAAAAGGATACCCCACAGCCGCGGCGCACGCTTCATGCACCCGAACGATGGCAAGCGCTTCCTCCGGCTCTGCAAACGGCGCGGAAGCGAGCCGCGCAAGGCAGGTCTGCATTTGATTGAAGGCCTGCAGGAGCGATGTTTGCAGCATGCGCTTGGCCGTTTCAACATCGCCGCGTTTTTCCGCGATGAGTGCCCGGAGCAGCGATGCATCCGGCGCAGGCTGCGGAAGCCCATCCAACAGCGCTTCCGCGCGTGCAAGCTCATCATCCCCAACGCAAAGCCCTGCAAGCATGTGCGCGGCCGCAGCAGCATAGCCCGGATCGTTCCCCTGCGCGGCTTCTTCAAGCAGTTTTTGGGCTTCTTCCCGTTCCTTTCCGGACGCATCCCCGCCCCCCCACATGGGCAGGCTCATCAGCAGCGCCGCAAGCTGGTATTGCAGTGCCGGGCAGCCTGGGTATTCCCGCAGCAATGCCGCAATGCGTGCCCGTGCTGCTTCCGCATCCCCGCCAAGCGCAAGTGCGGCCACCTCGTTCACATAAGCGGCGCATTCCGCATCCGTGGGCTTTGCCGTAAATCCAAGCAGCGCGTTTACATCCGTCCGCAGCGCCCGTGCGAGCGGAGAAAGCAACGCAACATCGGGACAGCTCACGCCGGTTTCCCATTTGCTGACCGCCGCAGCGGACACGCCCACGGCGCCCGCAAGCGCCTCCTGCGTTATGCCCCTTTGCCTGCGCAGGGCCGCAATGGTTTCACCGATCTTCCATTCCATTCGTTTCGTCCTCCCTTTTTGCTTTGGCGGCCGCCTGCTTTTATGATACCCGCACGGTACAAAACGCGCAACGGAGGCGCATTCAACCTTTGGTGTGAATTTGTTGAAGGGCGTTCAAGCCGCTTCCCTCCTTCTCTGCCGGTTTGACATTCTGCCGCCCGGCAGGTACAATGAGTGCAAACTTCAAGGCGCTGTTTTCTTCGCAGCAAGCCTGATGGGAGGCTGGCAATGATTTGCTCCGATCCACAGTCGGTAAGCTGCTTTTCCATTCCGCAATCTCGCTACAATATTTCCTGTAAGCTATATGCACCATCGTCAGAAGTGCCGCGCCTTGCCGTGCTTGGCGTTCACGGATTCGGCGGAGATAAGGAAAGTTCCGCACTGCAAGCCCTCGGGAATGTGCTCACGGCGCATGGCGGCGCGCTGCTGTGCTTCGATTTTCCCGCGCACGGCGCAAGCAACGCAGCAGACGCTCAGCTGAGCGTGGAACATTGCAAGCTCGACCTGCTTGCAGCCTATGCCTGCCTGCGGGAGCGTTTTCCCAAAGCGCCGACCGGCCTGTTCGCCACAAGCTTCGGCGGATACGTTTCGCTGCTTTCCCTTTCGGCGTTGCAGCCGATGCCCGCCCGCCTTGTGTTGCGGGCCCCCGCCGTTCAAATGGCGAAAACCTTCCGCACGCGGATCCTGCGGGACGGTTTTGCGGAATATGAAACGAAGCGGAGCGTTTCCTGCGGCTTCGAGCGCAAAATGCGGGTGCCGTATTCCTTCTATCGGGAATTGCAGGCCAATAACGCCGCTTCCGTCATCCCGGCGGTTCCCACGCTTCTGCTCCGCGCAGGCGCAGACGAACTGATCGAGCCTGACGATCTTTCCGCCTTTGCGAAGAACTCTCCTCTAATTCAGCTCGTAGATATCGCCGGCGCCGGGCATCGTTTCAAGGAACCCGGGGCGCTGGATCGGGTAATCGACGCCGCCGCGGAATGGCTGCTTCAGGCGGCATCCGACTGCGCCGGCTCGGAAAAGGCCGCTCTATTTCCGCTCGGAATACAGCGATAAGGAACAGGAGGCTGCTTCATTGAAACAATGGAAAGATACCTATCTCGCACCCGCCTCCTTTTACGGAAAGATCGGGCGCATTGCTTTGCCCATCGCCGGGCAGCAGATCCTCAACCAGGGCGCCGGCTTTGTGGACACCATCATGGTAAGCCATGTGGGCGGCGTGGGTGCGGTCGCCGTTGCCACACAGCTTGACATGCTGCTTGGCCCGGTTTCTTTCGGCATCAACTCCGGCATAAACATCTATTCCTCTCAATTCTTCGGCGCAAAGGATTGGAACTCCCTTAAAAAGTGTTTTGGCTTCCAGGTCATGCTCAACCTGCTCGGCGCGCTGCTGTTTTTCCTTGTAGCGCGATTTGCCGGGCACGGCGTGCTGCGTTTTTATGCGAGCGGCGACGCTTCGCTGATCGGCCTTGGATGGCAGTATTTGCGCATCGCCTGCTTCGGCTATTTCTTCAATGCGCTCATCAGCGCGTTTTCCTTCATGTACCGCAGCATCCAACAGACCCAAATTCCCATGATGATCGGGATCGGAGTAAACATTCTCAATGCCTGTTTGAATTACCTCTTGATTTTCGGCAAACTCGGCCTGCCGCAGATGGGGATAGCGGGCGCAGCGCTCGCAACCGTCATCGCCAACGCCTGCGGCGCCCTTGCGCATATCGTCTATGCCGTTGTTACGCAACAGCCCTTCCTCGGCTCCTTCCGGGAGATGACAGCCTGGAGCGGTACCTTTATTAAGCCCATTGTGAAACGGATGCTGCCCCTCATTGCCAACGAAGCCATTTTCGGCCTTGGCAACACCATGTATGTGAAGGCATATGGTCTTCTCAGCCCCGATGCGCTGTCGGTTTATAAAATCGGCAATACGGTGGGCAGCTTCTTCTATGTTGCGGTACAGGGAATCAACAGCGCGGTGGGACTCATCGTCGGCGAACAGTTGGGGCGCGGCGACCTTGCGGAAGCAAAGCGCTGTGTAAAGTATCTGTTCCCCGTATCCGCCGTGCTTGCAGCCTGCGTAGCGCTCTTGATTTCCCTCTTGGCGCAGCCGCTCGTGAGCCTCTTCGGCCTGACCGATGCTTCCATCGCATCCGGCGCGGTGCTCATGGTGCGGCTGTTCTCCGTGCGCATCGCTGCAAGGCTCTTCAACGTCATCTTCATGTCCACCATCCGGGCCGGGGGAGATTCCGTTTTCCTGATGTTCCTCGACTGCGGGATCGTCTGGCTTGTGGGCGTTCCGCTTGCGTTCCTTTCTGTTTATGCGTTCCAGGTTACCTCGATTGCCGCCATGTTTGCCATCATCCAGTGCGAACAGTTGGTGCGTATGCTCATCGGCTATCGCCGCTACAAGCAGGGCAAATGGTGCCGCAACCTGACGGCGGAAACGCAGGGGTAACCCGGAAATGGTTTGGGGCCGCAGTGCGTTCACTGCGGCCCCATTGTATTTCTTCTGCTGAATTGTTTTACGCCTTCGGCCCCGCGTTCACAATGTTTGCGGGCATGTTGGAATACTTTTCAAAGTTCTTCACAAAGCGCGCTGCAAGATCCTTCGCCGTGGCTTCGTATTCCGCCTGATCCTTCCAGAGCCTGCGCTGGCTCAGGAACTCATCCGGCACGTTCGGGCAGGTCTTTGGCACCATCACGTTGAAGATGGGGTCAAGCTCAAACTCCGCCTTCTCAAGCTCGCCGTTGAGCGCCGCCGTGACCATCGCGCGGGTGTAGCGGAGCTTCATGCGGGAGCCGACGCCGTATTTGCCGCCTGCCCAGCCGGTGTTCACAAGGTAAACCTTCGCATCGTGCTCCTCGATCTTCTTGCCGAGCATCTCCGCATAGAAGGACGGATGCAGCGGCAGGAACGGCGCGCCGAAGCAGGTGGAGAACGTCGTCTGCGGTTCCACGATGCCGCGCTCCGTGCCAGCGAGCTTGGAGGTATAGCCGGAAACAAAGTGATACATTGCCTGGTTCTTATCAAGCCGGGAAACCGGAGGCAGAACGCCGAAGGCATCCGCCGTCAGGAAGATGACCGTCTTCGGGTGACCCGCCACGCCGGGGATTACGCAGTTGGGAATGTACTCCACCGGATAGCCCACGCGGGTGTTTTCGGTGAGCGTCGCATCCGCAAAATCAAACTCGCGGGTTTCATCGTCCATGATAACGTTTTCAACAAGGGAACCGAATTTGATCGCATCCCAGATCTGCGGCTCATTTTCCTTGGAAAGGTTGATGCACTTGGCATAGCAGCCGCCTTCGATGTTGAAGCAGCCGGTATCGCTCCAGCCGTGCTCGTCATCGCCGATGAGCATGCGGTTCGGGTCGGCGGAAAGGGTGGTTTTACCCGTGCCGGAAAGGCCGTAGAAAAGCGCCACGTCGCCGTCCGCACCCACGTTCGCGGAGCAGTGCATGGAAAGCACGCCCTGTTTGGGCAGGAGATAGTTCATCACGGAGAACACGGACTTTTTGATTTCGCCTGCATACTGGCTGCCTGCGATAACGACCATGCGTTTGTCAAAATTGACGAGGATCGCCGCCTCGGAGTTGACGCCGTCCACCTCGGGGATGCACTTGAAGCCGGGCGCCGCGATCACGGTGAAGCCGGGCACAAAATCCGCAAGCTGTTCCGCCGTCGGGCGCACGAGGAGCTGGTGGATGAAAAGGTTCTGGCTTGCAAGCTCGTTGATCACGCGCACGGGCAAATGATGCTTCTCATCCGCACCGGCAAAGCCGTCAAACACGAAGATGTCGCGGCCCTGCAAATATGCCATCATGCGGTTATAGATGCCCTCGAACTTTTCAGGGCTGATGGGCACATTCACCTTGCCCCAGTCGATGTCGTCGTGGATTGCGGGCGTATCCACCACAAAGCGGTCGTTCGGGGAACGACCGGTATATTTGCCGGTCGTTACAACGAGCGCGCCGGTGTTTGCAAGCTTGCCCTCCCCACGCGCAAGCGCGTGCTCCACAAGCTGCGCCGGGGTTAAGTTGCGGTAAACCGCCTTCGGCGCGATGATTCCAAGGGATTCGATGTAGGCCTTCATCTCGATACTCCTTTGCATTTCGCTTTTTGTTCTTAATATTATTGGGATGGCGCTAAAATGCGCCAAAAAGCAATCTCTTTGCGGCGCGTTCAGGCATTGTCCCTGCGCCATGCGCCTTCAAAAACAATCTTTCCAAGCGGAACACGCGGCCGGGCAGACGGCGCCTCATCCGGCACGCCAAGCGGCGTGATGGCCACGACCTTCACCTCGCGCGGGATGCCGAGCAGGTTGCGCACCGGGTTTTCCGGAAAATAGCCCACCCAGCAGGTGCCAAGCCCTTCCGCCGCAGCGGCAAGGACGAGGTGTTCCATGCTGATGCCGCAATCCACCAGATAATATTCCTTGCCCGCGTTGAACCCGCTGTCGGACGGCTCAGCGCAAAGCACAAGCGCGTAAGGCGCCTTTTCATAGCACTCCACAGATGGGTTATCGATCAGCTCGCCGAGCGTTTTGCGCGTTTCGGGATCGGATACGACGATGTAGCGGTGACACTGGCGGTTGCACCAGGAAGGGGCAAGCCTTGCCGCCTCCAAAACGCGGTCGAGCGTTTCACGCGGGACGGGATCCTCTTTGTATTTCCGAATGCTGCGCCTTGCGGCGATCGTTTCATATAGCTCCATGTCCTACCCCTTTCGTTCGGCCATAAATGCAGGATTTCCTGCGTTTTGTTTTTTCGTGCAGCAAATCATTTATTTTTAGTATAGCATCACGGCCACATTTTTACAACCATGCCGCGCCTGTTTCAACGCAAATCCTGATTTTCGTTGTGTATCGCGTGCAGTGCATGGTAAAATAAATTGGTAAAGCAATTTAACGGAGGAGCCTTGTTTAAAATATGAAACGTTCCCTCGCCTGCCTTCTCGCGCCCGCCTGCCTTGCGGCGGCCCTTTGTGCAGGGTGCGCATTCGGCCCGCAAGCCACGCCTGCGCACCCGCCGGTAGACGTGACGCTCGTACCCGAAACAGCAGCGCCTGTACCCACGCCCAGCCCAACTCCCGTGCCCAGCCCCACTCCCGCGCCCACGCCGGAACCCACACCTTCCCCAACGCCCACGCCGGAACCAACCCCTTACAAAAGCGCAGGCTATCCCCTTCCCCCCAAAAGCCTGCGCACGCGGGAGGGTGGACGTTACCCGGAAGAAGCGCGACTCAATGAAAATCCCGATCATTTTTACACCGTAGTGGATCTCACAAACCAGGCGGTATTCGTATATGAAAAGGACAGCGCCGGCGAATACACCGTGCTCGTGCGGGAGATGATCTGCTCCTCCGGCATCGAAGACGGCCACCGCAGCCCACGCGGCACATTTAAGATGGGCGAGGATTACAAGCGCTTTGCTTTCTTCGTGCATTTTGATTGTTATGCGCAATATTGGTCCCAGATCCGCGGGCGGATCTACTTCCATTCCGTGCCTTATTCCGAACGGGATGACCGCTACCTGATGGAAGACGAATTCTGGCTTCTCGGCCAGCCGGCCTCACACGGCTGCATCCGCCTTCTGCCGGACGACGCGCAATGGGTCTATCTTTACCTTTGCCCCGGCTCCACCGTGACCATCACGGACGAGCTTCCGGCGGATGCGGCGCTCGTGGCCCGCCTACTGCCCAAAGAAACGCCCACGCCGGATTGTTATGAAATCGCATCCGATTAAAATAAACTGTAAAGGAGCTTTGTTATGCGCCGATATTCGTTTCCCAAAGTAGATTTGCATCTGCATCTGGATGGCTCCATGCTGCCGGAAACCGCGTGGGAGCTGGCCCTTGAGCGCGGTATTCCCATGCCAGCCGATACGCTGGAGGAATTCCGCTCGTTCATCATCGTCACTGCCGACTGCCGCAGCGTCAACGAATACTTGAAACGGTTTGAAATGCCGCTTTCCATTCTGCAGGATCAACCTGCGCTTACACGGGTGGCGCGGGAACTGGTGGAGCTTCTTGCCGCACAGGGGCTTGCCTATGCGGAAATCCGCTTTGCGCCCCAGCTGCATACACGTAAGGGGCTGACGCAGCGACAAGCGATTGAGGCTGTGCTTCAGGGCGTGCGGGAAGGCGCCGCCAACTGCCCCACAATCGGCATAGGCGTTCTGCTTTGCGCCATGAGCGTCGGTCCGGAAACGGTCAACGAAGCGGAAAACCTGCTGACGGTAGAGCTAGCCAGGGACTTCCTTGGCCAAGGCGTTGCGGGCATCGATCTTGCGGGCGCGGAGGGCATCGTCCCTCTCGAAAACTTCGCACCCGTTTTTGCGCGTGCGCGCGAGCTCGGCGTGCCCTTTACCTGCCATGCCGGGGACAGCCAGGGTCCGGACACCGTGAAAGCTGCGCTTGATTTCGGCACAAAGCGGATTGGGCACGGGCACCACATTGCATTGGACCGGGCGCTGTGTGCAAGAGCCATCCGGGATCATGTTACGCTTGAGATCTGCCCCACAAGCAACATTCAGTGCGAAACGCAGCCTTCTTACGAGGCGCATCCGCTCAGAATGCTGATCGATCTAGGGGTCGCCTGCACGATCAATACGGACAACATGATTCTTTCAGACATCGATCTGGATCAGGAATATGACCATTGTCTCCACGAAATGGGCCTCAGTTATGCCGACCTGATCCGCTGCAATATCAACAGCGTCCGCGCGTCTTTTATGGATGAAGCAAGTAAGGCGGCTCTGATCGACGAGCTGCTTGGATGCCTGCAGGCGCTGCCCGGCAAAATTTAAAAGGTTTCCCCCAAAAAACACTTGACGGATTTCCCCGCGCATGATATTATAACCCTTGCCGCAATGCGGCATACGTCGCGGGGTAGAGCAGTTGGTAGCTCGTCGGGCTCATAACCCGGAGGTCGTTGGTTCAAGTCCTTCCCCCGCAACCAAACGGTGCGCACGTCGTAAGATGTGCGCATCCCATATGGCGGCGTAGCTCAGTTGGCTAGAGCATTCGGTTCATACCCGGAGTGTCATGTGTTCGAGTCACATCGCCGCTACCAACAAGAAAAAGCTAGATAAACTCTAGCTTTTTTCATTCTCCGAATTTTGCATTTCTCCATGTTTTTAGCGGAAAAAAGTGCCGTTTACTGCATTTTTACTGCATCAGCATTTAATGGACGCAATTCCAGCCCCTATATGCGCGTTTAAAGCCGCTATGGATTGCTGCTCTTTTTGCGCCGAAAGGTGCGTGTAAACACGCATGGTGGTTTGCACATCCGCATGCCCCAGCAGGCGCTGCGCGGTAAGCACATCCACGCCAGCATCATACAGCATCGTTGCATAGGTGTGCCCTTACGGTATAATTACGACAAACCGGAAAAGCCCCGTATATCAAGGGTTTTCGGTTATCTGGCAAGGTTTTTCATCCTTTTCCAAACCGAAAAATCGAGCCGCGAAGTAGTTATATCGTAGGGGGTGTTATAGTAACGACAAAAACTAAATACTGTTTGGGCGGGCTGTCAGCCCGTCCAAGAAATCAGGACATTTCCTCTGAAAAGAAGAAATGTCCTTTTTTTGTACCCAAAATCAGATGCCGACAGGAGGAACACAATGCCTGAAAAAACAGCGCAGAAGGAAACGGGCAAAAAGCCGAAACCACAGCAGGAAGTGATCGTTCATGTTCCACTCTCCAAGCTGCACGACTTCCCCAATCACCCCTTCAAGGTGCGGGACGACGAGGCTATGCTGGAAACGGCGGAGAGCATCCGGCAGTACGGCGTACTCGTCCCCGCCATCGTCCGCCCCCGCGAGGACGGCGGATATGAGATCGTGGCGGGACACCGCCGCAAGCACGGCAGCGAGCTGGCGGGGCTTCAAAATCTGCCCTGCATCGTCCGTGAGATGGACGACGACACCGCCACCATCCTCATGGTGGACAGCAACATCCAGCGGGAGAATATCCTGCCCTCTGAACGGGCGCAGGCGTATAAAATGAAGCTGGAGGCTATCCGCCGCAAGGCTGGCAGACCGGCAAAAACGGAAGAAATTGACGCCTCAGAAAATGGTGGACAAAATGGCCACGATTTGCACGGTATCAAAAGCCGCGAACTGTTGGCAGAAAACTCGGACGACAGTGCGCGCACCATTCAGCGCTACATCCGCCTGACCGAACTCTCCCCGGAGCTTCAGCAGATGGTGGACGAGAAAAAGATCGGCATGACCCCTGCCGTGGAAATCTCCTACCTCAAGCCGGAGGAACAGCAGATGCTACTCACCGCCATCGACAGCGAGCAGGCCACGCCCTCGCTCTCACAGGCGCAGCGGATGAAGAAGCTCTCCCGCGAGGGAAAGCTCAACGACGATTCCATGCTGGACATCATGATGGAGCAGAAGAAGCCGGAGGGGTATAACGTCGTCCTCTCGGCGGACAAGCTCCGCAAATACTTCCCGCGCTCCTATACGCCCCAGCGAATGGAGGAAACCATCCTCAAGCTGCTGGACGCATGGCTGCGCAAGCGCCAGCGGGAGCAGAGCAGATAACCGAATACACCATGACACGACCGGGCAGAGAGCTTTCTTTGCCCGGTTTTGTCATATCCAAAGGACCGAACAGGAGGCAAACCATGTATATCAACACCTTCAAATACAGGCCGGAGGACGTTGCCTGCGTCCTCTGCGCCGAATACGTCAAAAAGCTGGGATGCACTGTGCTGTCCTGCCCCTGCCTTGCCGAGCGCATGGAGGCCGGGGTCGTGGGCTACGCGGAGGCCGTGGCGGAGCTGTTCCCGCTGCACCCCCGCCTGACGCCGCGCATCCTCCGCCTTGTCGCCGGCTTCCCCGGCTCGCTGTGGCAGGACGAGCAGCACAAGCGCCGCTTCGCCTATCTCCGCACCCTGCTGGGCTACCGGAAAAAGCGGGACACGCCGGTATTCCTTGCCGCGCTGTACCTGCTGACCTCCAACAAGGAGATCGGGGACAGGAGCTTCAACTGCTTCACCAAGGGCGGCATCGACTTCCGCTACGCCCGCCGGCGCGGTATTTCCCAGCACGACTACACTCTGCTCATGGGGGCAAAGAGCCTCTACTGCGGCACGGACGAGGTGACGAAGGGCGACCTTGCAGAGCCGCAGATCGTCGGGGACGAGGCATTTCGGCTGCTCATCAACGCCCTGCTTATCGCGCGGTACGGCGAGGACGCCCTTCGGATCGCATCGCAGCAAGGGCGGCGGGAGTTCATAAAGCGCCGCGCGTTCCGGCGCGGCGGCTTCCTCCCTTCTGCGCCGCTGACCGGGAGGTGAGGACGGTGGCCGTTTTTCGGGTAGAAAAGAACCACAACTACACCGTCATGTCAAACTACCACCTGCGGGACACCGCCCTAAGCCTCAAGTCCATCGGGCTGCTGTCCAAGATGCTCTCCCTGACCGACGAGTGGGATTATACCACCCGTGGGCTTGCCGCCATCTGCAAGGAGGGCGTGGACGCCATCGGCGCGGCGCTCAAGGAGCTGGAATCGCACGGCTACCTTGTACGCCGCCAGCTTAGGGACA